>ERZ1673695.115-NODE-115-length-141107-cov-20.375542_pt1 | contig 141107 bp, 137 predicted proteins | sample MGYA00580225_ERZ1673695 | MGnify/ENA primary metagenome ERZ1673695 (study PRJEB41218, sample SAMN15661739) | gut metagenome | host: Homo sapiens | place: Canada: London | collected 2015-08-20/2019-03-30 | study: EMG produced TPA metagenomics assembly of... | reverse complement strand
GGCGCCAGCTTCGAGCTGGACATGGCGGCCAACGAGATCCGCTGGTACGAGATCTAAAATAACAAAAAAGCGGCAGACGCAGGTTCTGTCGCTTTTTTCTATCATATGAGTACGCGCAAAATTTTTAAAAATCAAAGATTCGCAGATTTTTCGTGTGCCCAAAAAGGTGGAATTTTTGATATAAATATGTACGTTCTGTTAATTATCGTGTATAATTAGGGGGCGAAATTGTCAAATTGGCAAAGTGTTAAATATTCCAGACCCCATTTTGTGGATAATGTGTACTAAAAATAACAAACAAGAAACAAAATATTATTCCAATTGCCAAACAAAGCAATATCAATAAAAATCAGAACAAGAAATTTATTATTAGTTTTCGGCAATGCTGTATACTGAAATTATAGTTTGCAGCGGCAAAGGGCCGCTGTGAAAAAATAGGAGGTTACTATGAAAAAGGTACTTAGCATTGCTTTGGCACTGGCTATGTCTCTGACTCTGCTGTTCGGCTGCGGCGACGGCGAGACCAGCACCCCCGCCACCGACGGCGGCAGCACCCCTGCGGTGGACACCGGTGCCATCGAAGAGGGCGCCAAGCTGGTCTACTGGCCCATGTGGGCTGAGACCGAGCCTCAGGGCATGGTCATCGCCGAAGCCATCGAAGCCTTCACCGAGGCCACTGGTGTTGAGGTGGAAGTGAACTTTGCCGGTTCCCGCGACACCCGCAAGACCCTGCAGCCCGCTCTGGACGCTGGTGAGACCATCGACGTCTTCGACGAGGACATCGAGCGCGTGAACATCACCTGGGGCGACTATCTGCTGGACATCCAGGAGATGTACGACGCTTCCGAGCTGAACGGCGCCCAGAATGCACCCTGATCAACCTGGCCAAAGAGCTGGGCGGCGGCACCCTGAAGAGCGTTCCTTATCAGCCCTCCACCTTTGTTATCATGTACAACAAGGACCTGTTTGAGGCCGCCGGCATCACCGCCGTGCCCACCACCTGGGACGAGTTCCTGGCCGCCTGCGAGGCGCTGAAGCAGCAGGGCGTTTACGCTCTGACCATCGACGACGCCTACATGGCCGCTTTCTTCGGCTACATGATGGACCGCGTTGCCGGCTTTGAGACCACCAAGGCTGTGGCTGGCGGTGACTTCACCAACGAGGCCGTTCTGAAGACCGCTGAAGCCATCCAGACCCTGGTCGACAATGGCTACATCGATCCCCGCGCTGCCGGTAACGTTTACCCCCAGGGCCAGAGCAACATCGCTGACGAGAGCGTTGCTATGTATCTGAACGGCACCTGGCTGCCCAACGAGATCCGCAACCAGACCAAGGAAGGCTTCCGCTGGGGTTCCTTCGCTCTGCCCAACATCGCTGAGGGCGGCGACGGCGCCGAGAGCAACAACTACGGTGCTCAGTGCTTCGCCATCAACAAGGACACCAAGTACCCCAACGCCGCTTTCGCTCTGGTCCAGTGGCTGACCAGCGGCGAGTGGGACCAGAAGCTGGCTGACGAGACCATGGGCGTTCCCATGGCCAACGACGCCGCTTGGCCCGAGGCTCTGACCGATGCCAAGGCTGTCATCGACAACACCACCCAGCGTCTGTCCTGGGCTGTGGATATGGCGAACGACGCCAACGTGAACGCTGCCATCAAGACCAACCTGGCTCTGATGATCAGCGGTCAGCTGGATGCTCAGGGCTTCGCCGATGCTTTCGGCAAGACCCAGAAGGGCGCGTAAACCGAGTCCTCCCTAAGGAAGAGACTAAGCGGGGCGGCGGCCATGCCGCCGCCCCGCATTCATTTGAGCAAACGCAGCGCATGAACTGCGTTTGCTCCGTGTTATAAGAATGGAGGACAAAAGCGATGGCAAAACAGAAGAAAAAAACTCCCAAAGCCCACTGCGCAATCGGAACACGTCCATGCTGGTGCTTTTTCTCGCTCCCGCGACGTTGCTGTATCTGATGGTTTTCCTGTATCCGTCGGTGCGCACGGTGGTGATGAGCTTCTTTAAAGTGGAAGGCGTCACCGACCCGGTCTCCTCTTGGCAGTTCAACGCGGGGAAAAACTACATCGACGCTTTCAACGACACGCTGTTCCGCTCGGCAATGACGAACCTGGGCAAACTGTGGCTCATCGGCGGCGTGGCGGTCATGCTGCTGGCGCTGCTTTATGCGGTGGCCCTCACCAGCGGCCTGCGGGCAAAGAGTTTCTTCCGCAGCGTCATCTACCTGCCGAACCTCGTGTCGGCGGTGGCCATGGGCACCATGTGGCTGTACTATGCGTTCAGCAAAGAGGACTACGGCCTGATGAACACCATCCTCAGCTGGTTCGGCGTGGACAACGTCATGTGGACGGACCCGGCACATAAGTTCTGGAGCATGCTCATCGCTTATTGTTTCGGCATGGTGGGCTATCACATGCTCATCTTTATGAGCGGCATCGAGCGCATCGGCAACGACTTCTATGAAGCCGCCACCATCGAGGGCGCCAATGTGTTCCAGAAGTTCTTCTACATCACGCTGCCGCTGCTGCGTGGCTCCATCCGCACCAATCTGGTGATGTGGACCGTCTCCAGCGTGGGCTTCTTCATTTGGGGCCAGGTCTTCGACCCGGTCAACCTGTCCTCCCAGACGGTCATGCCGCTGAACTACATGTACGAACTGGTGTTCGGTTCGTCCAACGCGGCGCAGGCCGTGCGCAATTCCGGCATCGGCGCGGCCATCGGTGTGATGATGGCGGCCATCGTGGTGCTGGTGTTCGCCTTGACCAATTTCATCGTCAAGAACGACGACGTCGAGCTGTAAGGGGAGGTGCGAAACATGGCTAAAACGAAAGAGAAAAAATTCCGTGAACCGTTCCGCATCAAAAAGGAGATCCCCCTGCTGCCCGGTTACATCATGTGCATCGTCTGGGTGGTGTTCACCATCATGCTGGTGGGCTGGGTCATGCTGGCCTCGCTTTCCACCAGCCGCGAGATCCAGGGCGGCCAGCTGTTCGAGTTCGCCTCCGGCTTCCACTGGGAGAACTACTCCAACGCCTGGAGCTCCCAGAAGGTGGGCGTGTTCTTCGTCAACTCGCTGATCTACACCGCCATTTCCTGCACGGTCATCATCGTGGTGGCGTCTCCGGCGGCCTATGTGCTCTCCCGCTTCCGCTTCCGGGGCAACATGTTCCTGCAGAACATGTTCGCCACCGCGCTGGGCATCCCGGTCATCATGATCATCATGCCTCTGTTCTCGGTCATAACCAGCCTGAAGCTGACCAACACCCGGGGCCTGATCATCTTCCTGTACATTGCGATGAACGTTCCGTTCACCATCTTCTTTATGCTTTCTTTCTTCCAGAATCTCTCCTTCACCTTTGAGGAGGCCGCTGCAATCGACGGCTGCAGCCCCATCAAGACCTTCTGGAAGATCATGTTCCCCCTGGCACAGCCCGGCATCATCACCGTTACCATTTTCAACTTCATCACCATCTGGAACGAGTTCTTCATGTCCATGCTGTTTGCCAGCAAGTCGGCAGTCCGCCCCATCGCCGTGGGCCTGTACAACATGGTCAAGGGCATGCAGTACACCAACGACTACGGCGGCATGTTCGCCGCGGTGGTCATCGTGTTCGCCCCCACCTTCCTTTTGTACATCTTCCTGTCTGACAAGATCATCGCCGGCGTCACCGGCGGCGCCATCAAGGGCTGATGGTTCCATAACCCAAACGCAAAAGTGCGCGGCAGCTGCCGCGCGCTTTTCTTTTCGCAAAATTTCGAGATATTGGGCGCGGCGGATTTTCTTTATCAAGAACTTGTGGTATAATATTTGAAGCAACGCCGGGCGGGCCGCGCGAAAACCGGGCCTGCGCCGTTCGCAAAGATACTGTTCTTCGAGAGGAAATCTATGTCACAGGAACTTGACCGGGCTTTTGTGGCCCTTCGGGATAAATTCATCGAAAGCCGCTTCGACCGGCTGAACGATGTGCAGCGGCAGGCGGTGTTCAGCACCGAGGGCCCGCTGCTCATTCTGGCCGGTGCGGGCAGCGGCAAGACCACCGTTCTGGTGAACCGCATCGCCAACATCATCCGCTTCGGGCAGGCTCACGGCTCCGACTGGCTGCCGCGCCCTGCCACAGAGCAGGACGTCCAGAACCTGCAGTCAGCCGTTGACGGCGCGGATGTGGCCCCCTCGCTGTGGCCGATGCTCCGCCGCGAAAACGCCCGCCCCTGGAACGTGCTGGCCATCACCTTCACCAACAAAGCGGCAGGGGAGCTGAAAGCCCGCCTTGCCGCCATGTTGGGGGAGACGGAGGGCGCGGACGTGAACGCCTCCACCTTCCACTCGGCCTGCGTGCGGATGCTGCGGCGGGACGCCGACCGGCTGGGCTTCCCCAAAAGCTTTACCATTTATGACACCAGCGACCAGGAACGGGCGATGAAGGAAGTCTACAAGCAGCTGCTTGTGGACGACAAATTCCTGCCCGTGAGAAGCGCTTTGGGCCAGATCGGCCGCATGAAGGACCAGCTCATCAGCCCGGAGGAGGCACTGGAAGCGCCTGCCAGCAACACCAAAGCCAGCTTGCTGGCCAAGGTGTATGCGGCCTATGCCAAGCGGCTGAAAAGCGCGGGCGCCATGGACTTCGACGACCTGATCTACCACACGGTGCGCCTTCTGCAGGAACACGCCGATGTGCGGGAATACTACCAGCAGAAGTATCAGTACATCCTTGTAGACGAGTATCAGGACACCAGCGTTGCCCAGTTCCATCTGGTGCGCCTGCTCACCGGGCCGAAGCAGAACGTCTGTGTGGTGGGCGACGATGACCAGAGCATCTACCGTTTCCGGGGCGCCACCATCGAGAACATCCTGAACTTCGAGCAGCATTTCCCCGGCGCGAAGGTCATCCGGCTGGAACAGAACTACCGTTCCACCTCCAACATCCTGAACGCGGCCAACTGCGTTATCAAAAACAACCAGGGCCGCAAGGGCAAGACCCTCTGGACAAACAACGGCGAGGGCGACAAGGTCCACTGCTACACGGCCGAAAACGAGCAGGATGAGGCCAGCCACATCGCCTCCATCATCGGCGGCCACCTGAAAGAGGGCGCCCGCCTGCGGGACCATGCGGTGCTCTACCGCATGAACGCCCAGTCCAGCCCCATCGAGACGTACTTCGCCCGGGCGGGCATCCCGTACAAGATCGTGGGCGGCCAGCGGTTCTATGACCGCAAGGAGGTCAAGGACATCCTGTCCTACATGTCCATTGTGGCCAACCCTGCCGACGATCTGCGCCTGCGCCGCATCATCAACGAGCCGGCCCGCAAGATCGGCGGCACCACGCTGGACAAAATGGCGGAGATCGCCTCCGGTCTCGGCGTCAGCCTGCTGGAAGTGTGCCATCACGCCGCCGACTATCCCACCATCAGCCGGGCTGCCGGGGCCCTGAACGGGTTCTGGAACATCTACCAAAAGCTGGTGGAGGCGGCGGACACCCTGCCCCTGGACGCTTTTGTAACCGAGCTTTTGCAGATCACCGGCTACAAAAAGATGCTGGAAAACCTGGGCGATGAGGGCGAATCCCGCCTGGAGAACATCGGCCAGCTGATCTCCAGCGTCAAGACCTATGCCGACCAGAAGGGCCCCGAGGCCAGTCTTTCCGGCTTTTTGGAGGAGGCGGCCCTCATCTCCGACCTGGACAGCTACGACCAGGAGACCGACGTGGTGGTGCTGATGACCATGCACTCCGCCAAAGGCCTGGAGTTCGATTATGTCTTTATCGTGGGCATGGAGGAAGGCGTGTTCCCCAGCGAGCTCAGCCGCTTCTCGGAAGAGGACATGGAGGAGGAGCGCCGCCTGTGCTATGTGGGCATCACCCGCGCCCGCAAGGAACTGTACCTTTCCTGCAGCCAGAGCCGGATGATTTTCGGCCAGACCCGGCGCAACCGGCCCTCCCGTTTTTTGGAGGAGATCGACGCAACACTTCTGGACGAGAAGGCCAGCCCCATGGCGGCCCAGCGCAGTTTTGGCTTCGGCAGCTTCGGCGGCGCTTCGGCAGGCACTTCGCCCCGGGGCAGCGTCACCGGCTGGACCCCCGGCGCCGGCGGCTGGAACCGCTCTGCTTCGGCAGGCTCCGCCGCGCCCGCCCGTGCGGCGGGCTTCGGGCCCACGGTGGGCGTTGCGCCGCAGCCCCGGCCCGCCACCGGCAAAAAGCCTGTGTTCAAGCCCGGCGACAAGGTGGAGCACAAGGTGTTTGGTCGGGGCGTGGTCCTCAAAGCCACTCCCGCCGCAGGCGACACCATTGTGGAAATTCAGTTTGAAAAAGCCGGCATCAAAAAGACCATGGCGAATTACGCACCCCTCACGCAGGTGGAGGGCTGAGAAAGGAAGTTTTGTATGCTTCGAGTGTCCCTGATCGCCTACACCCCCGAGCCCGAAAAGGTGGTGGCCGCCGCGGCAAAGCTGTGCTATTCCAGTGCCGGGGTGGACGACCTGCTGGCCGGCCTTACGCCGGAGAAAAGCCGGGAATTCGTGGAAAAACTTGCCAAGCTGGGCCATGAGAGCCCCACCGAGCATGTCAGCTTCACCTTTGCCATCGAGGGGGTCAGCCGCAGTCTGCTGGCCCAGATCACCCGCCACCGCATCGCCAGTTACAGCGTGCAGAGCCAGCGCTATGTGCGGCTGGACGAGTTTGAGTACGTCACCCCGCCGGAGATCGCCGCCGACCCCGAGGCCTTGGACGCCTTCCGGCAGGCGATGGACCAGCAGGGCGAGGAATACCGTCGCATCGCGGCGCTGCTCAAGGACGGCCACATCCGCCGCTTGATGCAGCAGGGAATGAGCGAAAAGGAAGCGACCCGTAAAGCGGAAAAGCTTGCCATTGAGGACGCCCGCTTCGTGCTGCCCAATGCCTGCGACACCAAGATGATCGTGACTATGAACGCCCGCAGTCTGCACAACTTCTTCAAACATCGCTGCTGTGCCCGCGCCCAGTGGGAAATTCGTGCGCTGGCGGACGAGATGCTGTGCCTTGTCTATCCCGTTGCACCGGCCCTGTTCGCCATGGCAGGTCCCTCCTGCGTGCGGGGGGCTTGCAGTGAGGGCTCCATGACCTGCGGCGAGGCCGCCGCCATGCGGGAGAAATACGCAAAACTGAAAGAGGAGGCCCTGGGGCAGTGAACGGCAGACTGATCGTGATCGAAGGCCTGGACGGAAGCGGCAAAGCCACCCAGGCGGCCCGCCTGACCGATGCGCTGAACGCGCAGGGGAAAGGTGTAAAGCAAATCTCCTTTCCTGACTATGCCAGCGATTCCTCCGCCCTCATCAAGATGTATCTGGGCGGCAAATTCGGCAGCCACCCGGACGATGTGAATGCCTACGCCGCCTCCACCTTCTATTCGGTGGACCGCTACGCCAGCTACAAGACCAATTGGGGCGATTTTTACCGCCGGGGCGGCATCGTCGTCTCCGACCGCTACACCACCAGCAACGCGGTGCACCAGTGCTCCAAACTGCCGAAGGAGCAGTGGCTCGCTTTTCTGGATTGGCTGTTCGACTTTGAATATAATAAAATAGGCATCCCTGTGCCGGACCGCGTCGTTTACCTGGAGGTGGACCCCGCCGTCAGCCAGGGGCTGATGACCGCCCGCTACAAGGGCGACGAGAGCAAAAAAGACATTCACGAAAAGGACCTTGCCTATCTGGCCCGCAGCCATGAGGCGGCAGACTACTGCGCCCGCACGCTGGGCTGGATCAAGGTCTCCTGCACCGAGCAGGGGGCGATGCGCCCCATCGAGGCCATCCACGCCGACCTGCTCCAAGCGATCAAGGAGGTTTTATGATCGAATTCCATCCCATCACCATCGATGACTTTGCCTGGGCTGCGCCCATCATGCGCTCCAGCAACTATATGTGCTGCGGCTATTCTTTTGTGACCCAGTTCATGTGGAGCCATGCCTACAACACCCACATCGCCAAATACGACGATTGGGTGCTCATCCGCAGCGATGTGGGCGACGCCTGTTATTATCTCTGGCCCGCCGGAAAGGGCGGCGACGAGCGCAAGGCCATTGAGGCGATGGAGCGGGACGCCGAGCGAATCGGCCGTCCCATGTATCTCTATTCGGTGACGCTGGAAGCCAAGACCCAGCTGGAGGAGTGGTATCCGGGCAAGTTCACCATCACCTCTGACCGGGATGACTATGACTATATCTATGAGCAGGCCAATCTGGCTGAGCTGCCCGGACGCCGGTTCCAGAAGAAACGGAACCATGTGTCTCGTTTTATCAGAGAGAACCCTGACTGGCAGTTCCATCCTCTCACCAAAGAGGACCTGCCGGCCATCCGCGCCTTCAATGACGCCTGGAGCCAGCTGTATGAAAACAAGGACAATCCCGGCATCCAGACCGAGCACACCTCCATCGAGCTGCTGTTCGACAACTTTGACAAGCTGGACCTGCGGGGCGGCTATGTCACGGCGGGCGGCCGCATCGTGGCGTTTTCCTTCGGCAGCCCCATCAACGACCGGGTGTTCGACACGCATGTGGAAAAGGCGCTCTACGATGTGACCGGCGCCTACAACATCATCAACCGGGAGATGGCCCGCAATGTCTGCGCCGGCTTCGATCTCATCAACCGGGAGGACGATGTGGGCGACGAAGGCCTGCGGGCAGCGAAGCTGTCCTACAACCCGGACATCATCGAACCCAAATATCTTGCGGCCCCGAACAAGTGACCGGGCGCTGTGCGCCGAAAAGGGAGGGAGAGCGACCATGGACTGTGTGGCACGACGGGAAGAATTTCCCGCGCTTGCGAAACTGTTTGTTGATTCCTTTGGAGGGACCGAGCAGTTTGCAATGTCGGTGCTGGAGAATTTTGCCGGAGAGGGGAACGTTTTTGCCGCCCGGCAGGACGGCGCGTGCACCGCGCTGCTCTGTGCCGTGCCGGTGACGCTCTGCGGGCGAAAGGGGGCCTATTATTACGGCCTCACCACCCGCCCGGACCAGCGGGGCACCGGCGTGATGACCACCCTGATGGACGCCGCCGGGCAGGAGCTGGCCCGCCGGGGCGCGGCCTTTGCGGCGCTCATCCCCGCGAACGCGCCGCTGTTCGCTTTTTACGCAAAGCGCGGCTTTGAAAAGGCCTTCTCCAAGCGGGTGCTGCGCCGGCCTGTCCGCAACAACCTGTGGGCCCAGGCGGAATTTGACACCGTCACCGCCAAAGGATTGCAGCAGCTTCGCCGGAAGTATGCGCCGAACGCGGTGGAACTGAACGCCGCGGGCTACACCGCAGTGCTGACCGACCTTTACAGTCTGGGTGTTACCAGCGTGTGCACCGACGAAGGATACGGCCTCTTCTTCAAAAAGGGGAACGAGATGCGCTTTGTGGAGCTCTTTGCCGAGAGCGACCGCGCGGCCGTGGCCCTTCTGGAGGCCGCCCGCCAGAAGACCAGCGCCGAGGACGCGGTGCTGGAACTGGGCGAGAGCCAGATGCTCTTTTTGGGCGAAGGCGCGGCGCGGGACCACGGAATGATCCGCTTTTTTGACCAGCCGTTCGACGTGCGGGACGCGTATATGCGCCTGATGTTGGACGATGAATAAAAAACATACAAAGGTGGAAGTAAAACATGAACAACCAGCCACGGGAAAACAATGAACAGCGCCCGCGCCGCCGCAGGCGGGGGCCCAGCGGCTGCCTGATCGTGCTGCTGCTGTTTGTCGTGCTGCTGATCGGCGGCGGCATCTACGGCGCGTCGGTGATCGGCGAGATCGCCGGCAAGAACGCTACCACGGAAGAAGTCACGGTGACGGTCGAGCAGGGCGAGGGCCCCACCACCATTGCGAACCGCCTCGCTGATGCGGGCGTTATCAAGCGCCCGCTGGTGTTCCGCTACTATCTGCGCTACAAAGAAGCGGCGGGCAGCCTGCAGTACGGCGAGTTCACCCTGTGCAAGGGCGCGAGCTACGACGACATCATCGAGACCCTGAGCCAGTATGTCAAGCGGGACACTGTCACCATCACCTTCCCCGAAGGCCTCACTGCCCAGCGGATGGCCCAGCTGATGGAGGAGAACGGCCTGTGCACCGCCGAGGAGTTTTTGGCCTGCGCCAACGGCGAGGACGGCTCCGACTTCAGCCAGTACGAGTTCTGGAACGAGATCCCCGACGACCCGGATATTTTCATGAAGTGCGAGGGCTATCTCTTCCCCAACACCTATGAGTTCTTCCTGGACGACACGGTCTACAACTACGTGAACACCTTCTACGCCGAGTTCGACCGTCAGGTCACCCCGGAACTGCGCCAGCAGGCGGCGGACCAGGGCTTCACCCTGGAAGAGGCCATCACCCTGGCCAGCTTCGTGCAGGAGGAGGCGGGCAACGCTGAGGACGCCCGCGTTTCCGCCGTGTTCCACAACCGGCTGGCGGAGGGCTCGCCTTATCCCCGTCTGGAGAGCAACGTGAGCAGCTACGTCCAGAACCCGGACGACAACAACTACATCTACAACTGGATCGCTCCCTACTACGGCGGGTGGGACAACATCCCCGCTAATATCTACGCCGCCTACAACACCTATGAGAAGGAAGGTCTGCCCGCGGGTCCTGTTTCGAACCCCGGCATCGAGGCCATCAAGGCGGCGCTGAACCCCGACGAGGAGTATCTGGCGGAGAAGTACTATTTCTTTGTCACCGACAAGAACGGCAAATACTACTACGCCAAGACCATCAGCGAGCACGAGCGCAACAAGAGCATCGCGTTCTCGCAATAAAGCGACAGACAGGGCGCTGAAAGTTTTCTTTCAGCGCCCTGCGCCATGAAAAGGAGAGAGAAACATGCTTCCTGTGCCGGAACTGCTGGCCCCCGCGGGGGACCTGGAACGGCTGGAATATGCCCTGCGATACGGGGCGGACGCGGTGTATGCCGGGCTCACCGAGTTCGGTATGCGCTCCGCGCCCCAGAACTTCACCCCGGAGCAGCTGGCGGAGGGAGCGGCCCTCTGCCACGCCCGGGGCAAAAAGCTCTATCTGACCTTGAACACTCTGCCCACCAACGAAGAGCTGAGGGAACTGCCGAATGCCATCCGGCAGGCCTGGGCCGCCGGCGTGGACGCCTTCATCGTGGCGGACCTGGGCGTGCTGTCCATGGCCAAGCAGTACGCCCCGCAGGCGGAGATACACCTCTCCACCCAGGCGGGCGTCACCAACTGGGCTGCAGCCCGGGCCGCCTATGAACTGGGCGCAAAACGAGTGGTACTGGCAAGGGAACTCACTTTGCAGCAGATCGCCGAGATCCGCGCCAACACCCCCGAGGACCTGGAGCTGGAGGCATTTGTCCACGGCGCCATGTGCATGAGCGTGTCGGGGCGGTGCCTGCTCAGCCAGTACCTTGCCGGGCGGGACGCCAACCGGGGCCAGTGCGCCCAGCCCTGCCGCTGGAAGTACTACCTGATGGAAGAGACCCGCCCCGGTCAGTATATGGAGATAGGCGAAACGCCCGAGGGCAGCTACATCCTGAACGCCAACGATCTCTGCACCGCCCCCTTCATCGATATGATCTGCGCCGCCGGCGTGGATAGCCTGAAAATTGAGGGCCGCGCCAAGACCTTTTATTACGTGGCCAGCGTCACCAGCGCTTATCGTCAGGCTCTGGACGCTTTTCTGGCCACCCCGCCGGGTGAGGACTTCCTTTGCCCCGAGCGGGTGCTGGACGAGCTGGACCGCACCAGTCACCGCCGCTATTCTCCCGGCTTTTACTTCGGGCCGCAGAAGGCCCGGCAGGATGCCGAGACCGGCGGCTATGTGCGCAAATGGGAGTTTGTGGGCGTGGTGGAAAGCTGGCACGAGGGGCTGGCCAAGTGCACCCAGCGTGGCAAGTTCACCCTGGGGGAGGAGCTGGAAGCCCTGACCCCCACCGGCGAGGTGGTGCGCCTTTCGCCCGAATGGCTGCGCAATGCCGAATGTGAAAACATCACCAGCACCCCTCATCCCATGATGCTCTACACCATGCCCAGCGAAACGCCGCTGCCGCCCCACAGCCTGCTTCGGAAGAGGCTGCCGGAAGAATAAAACCCACCGCTATGGAGGACCGCACGATGAAACGGATATTCGCCCTCTTTTTGTCCGCACTGCTCGCGCTGGCGCTGGCCAGCTGCGGCGGTGAAACAACATCCGCTTCGGTAGCTGCCCCAACAGCCGCTCCGCCTGCCAGTGAGCAGAGCGAAAGCGCAAGCCTGAGCGAAACCGCCCGCACCTGGACCGAGGAAGAGGTGGTGGAACTGTACGAAGCAGGCAGGGAAGAGGCCTGGGAAATGGTGGACTGTGTGACCTTTTCCGATCAGGCCAGCGGCCTTGTGGGCGCTGTGCTTTTCCGGAACGGTGACGCCCGTACGGCCGGCGTTGCTTTTCTGGGCGCGGACGGTTTCTGCCGCATGGGCGGCACCGACGCGCAGCTGGCGGATGAGCCGGAGTTTGAGTATCTCGGCGACGGCGCGGTGTCCTTCAAGGTGAAAGGGGAGGATGGCAAGGTCCGCAGCCACACCATGAGTATCACCATCGAAGGCAATAACGTGACCTTCAAGTCGGTGGATAAATAAGCATAAGAAAACAGGCGCGAAGGCCCTTTTCCGGGCGTTCGCGCCTGTTTTTCGTTTTATTCCTCTGTGGCCCAGAAGGCGGCAAGCTGCGCTTTGAGTTCCTCCGGGGCGTACAGGTAGCGGCAGTGCCGCCAGTGCTCGGGGAAAAGCTGTCGGTAGCCCGCGGCGGCGAACCGGTCGTCGATGAGCAGAACCACGCCCTTGTCTTCGGCCGTGCGGATGACCCGGCCCGCGGCCTGCAAGACCTTGTTGAAGCCGGGGAAGCGATAGGCATAGTCGAAGCCGTCGCCCCGGGTCTCGTCGAAATAGCGGCGCAGCATCTCCTGCCGGGGGCCCACCTGGGGCAGGCCAACGCCCACGATGGCCGCGCCGATGAGCCGCTGGCCCACCAGGTCCACCCCTTCGCCGAACACGCCGCCCAGCACGCCGAACCCAAGCAGCGCTTCGCCGGGGACGAACCGGGCGAGAAAGGCTTCCCGGGCAGTCTCGTCCATGCCCGCCTCCTGCACCAGCGTCTCCGCCTCCGGGAACAGGCGGCAAAAGACCTCGTGCACCTGGGCAAGATAGCTGTAACTGGGAAAGAAAGCGATGTAATTCCCTTTGCGCCCGGCTGCCATGGCGTGCAGATAGCGGGCGATGGCCTCCAGGCTCGCTTGCCGGTCTTTGTAGCGGGTGCTCACATCGGCGGCGCAGAAAAGCCCCAGCCGCGCCGGGTCGAAGGGGCTGGGCAGAGCCGCTGTCTTCGCCTCGGCACAGCCCAGGATGTCCTTGAAGTAAGCGGCGGGGGAGAGTGTGGCGCTGAACAGCACCGCCCCACGCCCTTTTGCGAGACTGGCGTCCACGAAGGCGCTGGGGTCAAGGCACAGCTGCCACACCCGTACCTCACTGCCGCCGGCGCTCACCTGGGTGACAAAGTGGTCGTCGTACCACTCCGCCACCCGCAGATACTGCCGCAGCTCAAAATAAAGGTCCAGCATCGTGTCGTGGGCTTCGCCTTCCCGGTGCTCATTCAGCCACTCTTCCATCGGGCCGGTGACCCGGCTCACACAGCGGTCGAATTCGGTGAGGGCGGGGGCGGAAAAGAAGGTGTGGCCCGGCTCCGCCTCGCATTGATGGCGCAGATCGATGAACGCGCGGTTTAGCCGGTTCAGCGCGGCCTTGAGTTTGCCCCGGCCTTTGCCCAGCAGTTTGGAGCAGCGGAACACCTCACTTTTGCAAAGGCCCGCCGAGTGCATGTCCCGGGCGCGGTCGGGCAGGTTGTGGGCCTCGTCCACAAGAAACAGGTGGTCGCCGCCCGCCTCGAAAAAGCGCTTCAGGTTCACCACCGGGTCGAACAGATAGTTGTAGTCGCCCACGATGACGTCGCACCAGAGGGAGACATCCAGCCCGAACTCGAAGGGGCAGAGGGTGAAGCGCTTCGCCAGTTCCTCCAGCTTGGCGCGGGTGAAGTCGTCCTCGTCCAGCGCTTGCCACAGCGCGTCCCGCAGCCGGTCATAGTAGCCCCGGGCATAGGGGCAGGCCTCCGGCGTGCACTCCCGCTTTTCCAGAAGGCACACCTTGTCCTTCGCGGTGAGGGTAATGCTCTTGAGGTGCAGGTCCGGCTGGCTTTGACGCAGGCGGGCCAGCGCGCCCTCGGCGGCGGTGCGGGCGGTGGTGCGGGCGGTGAGATAAAAAATGCGCCCGTCGCACCCTTCGCCCATGGCCTTGAGGGCGGGGAAGAGGGTGCTCATGGTCTTGCCGATGCCGGTGGGCGCCTGGCAGAGCAGGCGCTGGCCGTCCCGCAGGGTGCGGTAGACCCCCGCCGCCATGGCCCGCTGGCCGCCGCGGTATTCCGCAAAGGGAAAGCGGAGTGCCTGCAGGCTTTCGGTGCGCTGGTTCTGCCAGCTTTGGGCCCGCTTGGCCCAGGGAGCGTATTGGGCCAGCAGGTCCTGCACGAAGTCATCCAGTTCTTTGGCGGTGAAGCGCCGGGAAAAGCGCACGATCTGCTCTTCGTCCACCTGAAAATAGGTCAGGCGTACGCAAATTTCTTCGAGATCCTGCTGCCGCGCCCAGATGGCGGCATACACCTGCCCTTGGGCCCAGTGCACCGGCTGCATGTCCTCGGTGATCTCTTCCAGCGGCACGGTCACGGTTTTTATCTCGTCCACAGTGACCAGCCCGTCCTCGGTGAAGATGCCGTCGGCTCGCCCGTCGATGAGGTAGTCCACACCTTCCGCGGTGTATTCCTGCTTCAGATAGACCTCCGCGTCGTAGCCTTTGCCCTCGGCCCGCTGGAGGCGGCGGTGGATGCGCGCGCCTTCCGCCGCCCGGTCAAAGCCGGAAAAACGGCTGTCGATGCTGCCGGTCTGCAAAAGGAACTCCACCAGCTGCCGCACCGAAAGATGCACCTGAGCCACGCGCGCCGCCTCCTTTCAACAAAAGTTCCCGGAGGCCGAGTTTGCCTCCGGGAACCATTGTATCACAAACCACCCGCGTCTGCACGCAAAGATGGGCGCTTCACAGCCCCAGCTGGGCCTGAAGCTCCTCCGCCGCCCGGTCCACCGCCGCAAAGTCGATGGCCGCACCGTAAAGCTTTTCCATGGCGTCGTGGCTGGTCTTGGCCTCCCGCTGAATGGCGCTGACCTGCTCCAGCAGCTCGGCGGCGGCGCGCCGGTTGAAGCGCAGGCGCTTTTTGCGGCAGCGCAGCTTGGATTTATCCTCAAAGCGGCGGCAGTGGATGTTCTTCTGGCCCTCAAACTCCATGGGATGCCAGCTGTTGGAGGTGAGGAAGGCCAGCCGCAGCGCCGGGATGAACAGATGTTCGATCTCGCCGCCGCCCAGCGGGCAGGGGCAACTGATGATGCTGCACCCGCGGCGCAGGGCCTGCTTGCGCAGTTCGTCCAGAATAAGGCGGCTGCACAGGCCGTATTCGTCGTGAAACACCACCAGGGTGTCCGCCAGGGCGGGGATGGTGTTGTAGAAGGTGAGGATGCCCTTGGGCGTCACGGCGCTGAGCAAGCGCACCTGCTCTTCGCCCTCGCTTTCGCCCCGGGGCAGATAGCGCAGCGCCAGCCGGGAAGCAAAGGCCGCCGCCTTGGCGGTGTCGGTGGACCAGGCGGCGGTGGCGCGGCTGTCCGCCAGAAGTTTCGCGGCTCCGGCGATGTAGCTGCCCGCCCGCTCCTGCAGCGCCTTGCAGCGCATCGAAAGGCGCAGGATCTGGCCGCGGTTCTCGGTCAAGGCCGCCACGTCCATCGTGTGATACAGGCTCACCACCCGTTCCTGCGCGCCGGGACAGGCGGGTTCCAGCGCGTGCGGAGGCGTTGCGTCAACCACGGCAGCCCGGGGCTTTTCCAGGATGACGCCGTCCAGGCTGTCCGGGTCGGAGGAGCAGTGGATGCGCTGCACCGGCAGCAGCGAGGCCTTGGCAATTTTGCGCATCATGGTGCTCTTGCCGCAGCCGGGCCCGCTTTTGATGAGGTACATCTGCCGGTCCGGCTCCTGGCACAAACGGTCAAAATAGCCGCAGAAGCCGTGAGGCCTCAGCGCGCCCAGATAAAAATCCACGTTCGCGGTTTGATTGTTCACAAGAAACCACCCCTTTCGTTAGTCCATGGTATGCAAAAAGAAAAACAGCCGCCACACTGTGAGCCGTTTTTTCCAAAAAAGAGGGTAGAATCAGGGCAGGAACGGCAAAGGGGGAGAGAAAAATGATGGCGCGGTGCATGGTGGTGCTGCTTTTTGTGGTGGTTTTTGTGGCACTGTGCTGCTTTCATGTGAGCGGCCAGGACTGACAGATAAACAAAAAGCCCGGCCGCTTGTGCGGCCGGGCAGAACTTTATTTTCGGGTGGGAACGATCTCCAGCCAGTACCCGTCCGGGTCCTGAATGAAGTAGATGCCCATCGCCGGGTTTTCGTAGCAGATGCAGCCCATCACCTTGTGCTTTTCGTGGGCGGCGTCAAAATCGTCCACCCGGAAGGCCAGATGGAACTCGCATTCGCCCAGGTCGTACTTCTGGGGATGATCCCGCAGCCAGGTGAGTTCCAGCTCAAAGGGCTCGCCGGGCACGGCCACATACACGATGATGAAGGAACCGTCGGCAGCCTCTTTGCGGCGCACTTCCTCCAGGCCCAGCGCCTGCCGGTAAAACTCCAGGGAGCGGGCAAGGTCGCTCACGTTGTAGTTCTCGTGGATCATGCTGAATTTCATGGGTGCTCTCCTTTTTTGAAGCTGAAAGGCGAAACGGCTTTACAGCATGGTGGCGCGCAGTTCCTCGCCGCTCAGGGGGCTGAGCAGGGCAGGGGGCACGTCCAGAACGGTCTTGCAGCCCTGCTGGCCCGCTTCGTGCATCCGCCAGACGGCGCGGGCATAGGCCACCAGGATGCTGGAAGTGAACTCGGGGTTCGAGTCCAGGGTCAGCTTGTATTCGATCACATGGGTGTTGCCGCAGTCCTTGCCGGTCTTGCCGGTGCGGATGACCATGCCGCCGTGGGGCAGGCCCGCGTGGTCGCGCAGAAGCTCCTCTTCGCTGATGAAGTGGACGGTGGTGTCGTAGTCGGCGAAGTAGTTGGGCATCTCCTTGATCTCTTTCTCGATGCGGGCGGTGTCGGCGCCGGGCTTAGCCACCACAAAGCACTCGCGGGTGTGCTTCTGGCGGGTGGTCAGAACAGGCTGCGCGCCGCTGCGCACGGCTTCAAGAGCGCTCTCCACCGGCACGGTGTACTGACGGGCGTCCTGCACGCCCTCGACGCGGCGGATGGCGTCGGAGTGGCCCTGGCTCACGCCCTTGCCCCAGAAGGTGTAGGTCTCGCCCTGAGGCAGCACAGCACTGGCGTACACCCGGTTCAGAGAGAAGAGGCCCGGGTCCCAGCCGGCGGAGATGAGCGCCAGAGTGCCGCCCTCTTTGGCGGCGGCGTCCACCGCGGCAAAGTGCTCGGGGATGCGGGCGTGGGTGTCGAAGCTGTCCACCACGTTGAACAGACGGGCCAGCGCGGGGGTCTGCTTGGGCAGGTCGGTGGCGCTGCCGCCGCACAGGATCATCACGTCGATCTTGTCCTGCATTTCAGCGGCTTTGTCGGCGGCCAGCACAGGCACGTCCGGGGTCAACGTCTGGATGGAGGCGGGGTCCCGCCGGGTGAACACGGCAGCCAACTGCATATCCGGGTTCTGGGCGACGGCGTATTCCACGCCCCGGCCCAGGTTTCCATAGCCCATAATACCGATTCGGATCATATCCATTCCTCCGATTCTTTGAAATGTTGAAAGGAAAACGCCTGAAACAGGCGCTTTTGACAAAAGAAGGCGGCGGGAACATCGCCGCCTTTCGGGATGAAACACCGTTAAAACAATACCACATTCCCGCCCGGCGCACAAGGGGAAAGTCCGTCGAAGAGGGGGCAGCCGTCAGAAGACCGGGTGCAGGCTGCTGGCCAAAAAGGCCCGGGCTTTTTCGCTCTTCGGTGCGCCGAACACGTCCTCCGGGGCGCCTTCCTCTTCCACCACGCCGTCCGCCATGAAAATGACCCGGTCGGAAACGTTGCGGGCAAACTCCATCTCGTGGGTCACCACGATCATGGTGGTGTCTTTGCTTTTCAGTCCCTTGATGACCCGCAGCACTTCGCCGGTGAGTTCCGGGTCCAGGGCGCTGGTGGGTTCGTCAAAGCACAGAATGTCCGGTTGAAGCGCCAGCGCACGGGCAATGGCCACCCGCTGCTGCTGCCCGCCGGAAAGCTGGAAGGGGTAAAGCCCCATCTTGTCGGCAAGGCCCACCCGCGCCAGCAGGGCCTGGGCCTTTTCGCGGTTTTCCTCTTCCGCCTGCCTTGCCCCGGCCTTGCCCAGCTTTTCCCTTGCCAGCAGGTCCATGGCCAGGGTCACGTTTTGCAGCGCGGTGTACTGGGGGAAGAGGTTGAAGTTCTGGAACACGAGCCCGAAGTGCAGCCGCTTCTGCCGCACAGGCTGGGTGCAGGCGGGGCCCCAAAGCTCTTCGCCCTTCACGTACAACTCACCCTCGTCGGGCGTTTCCAGAAAATTCAGGCAGCGCAGAAGGGTAGTCTTGCCGCTGCCGGAGGAACCGATGATGGAGAGCACCTGCCCCTGTTCCAGGGTGAGGTCCACTCCCCGCAGCACCTGGGTGCTGCCAAAGGCCTTGCGCAGGCCCTTCACTTCCAAAATCGCCATATCCCGTTACCCCTTGTAGTAGTTCAGCTTTTTCTCGGCCCACCCGAACAGCAGCGTCAGGCCGCCGTTGAAGACGAGATAAAATACGCCGGTGTAGAACAGCGGCCACAGCAGCGCCCGCTGGGCGGTGATGTCCTGCGCGGCGCGGATGACCTCGCCGATGCCGATGACCCGGGCAAGGCTGGTGTCCTTCACCAGGGTGATGATCTCGTTGCTCATGGGGGCAAGAATGCGCTTGACCACCTGCAGCAGCACCACCTTGCGGAAGATCTGCCCCCGGGTCATGCCCAGCACCTGACCTGCCTCCCACTGGCCCTGGGGGATGCCCTCAATGCCGCCGCGGTAGATCTCGGAGAAGTAGGCGGCATAGTTGATGATGAAGGCCGCCAGCACCGCGCCCATCCGGTTCTGCACCGGGATGCCGAAGGCAAGGCCCGGCAGATAGTACACCACGATGATCTGCAGCATCAGAGGAGTGCCGCGGATGATCCAGATGAAGGTGCGGGTGAGCCAGCGCAGCGGCGCAAAGCGGCACATGGAACCGAAGCACACCACCAGCCCCAGCGGCAGCGCCGCCGCCAGTGTGCCGGCAAAAATGACGACGGTGGTTTGAAATCCTTTCAGCAGTTCCAGGGTAACTTCCCAAAACGACATGGACGTAAAACTCCTTTTGGCCCGGCAAGGGGCGCCCTTTACTCAAACCGGCGCCGCCCGGGGTTTGTATCCACGGACGGCGCGGGTCTTTTGGTTCAAATGGTTCGTTGAAAACAGGAGGGGTCAGGCGGCGGGCTCCAGCGTCACCAGCACGGAGGGATACTTCTCGGCCAGGGCGGCAACGGTGCCGTCGTCGGCCAGCTGCTGCAGCGCTTCGTTGATCTTTTCGGTCATGTCGCTGCCCTTGCGCAGGCCGATGCCGTATTCCTCTTTGGAGAGCTCGATGCCGTCCACCACCATCAGGTCGTCGTAGTCGGTGCCCTCGCCCACCGAGGCGTAGGCCATCACCGCGTCGATGACCGCCACGTCGGCGGTGCCGGATTTCAGCTCCAGCAGGGTGTCGCGCTGGGCCTGCAGGGTGGTCAGCTGGGCGTTCTGCAAAGCCTCTTCAGCTTCCACGCTGGATTCGCCCGCGCTGCCGGCTTCTACAACGATCTTTGCGTTCGCCATGCTGGCAAGGTCGGTGTAAACATCGGCGTTGGCGCTGTTGATGACGCAGACCTGCATGTTGCCGCTGTAGGGGATGGAGAAGTCCATGTTCTCCTTCAGGTCATCCTTGATGGTCATGCCGTTCCAGATGCAGTCGATGTTCTTGCTCTGCAGCTCAAACACCTTCTGGTCCCAGTCGATCTCCACGAATTCCGGCGTGACGCCCAGCTTTTCGCACACCGCCTCGGCCAGTTCGGTGTCAAAACCGATGAGGGTGTCCGAGTCCTCCGGGTCGTAGTAGTTCATCGGCTCAAACAGTGTGATGCCGATTTTCAGGGTGCCCTTTTCCTGCACATACTCCCAATCGGACTCGCCGGTCTGGCCGCAGCCCGCCAGCAGAGAGGCAGCCAGCGCGGCGGCTGCAAACAACGATACGACCCTTTTCATTTCGATTCCCTCCAAAAAAGCAAAATGCTTTATTGCTTTATCATGCTAAAATGATAGCACAAAAAACTGCCGATTGCAATAGAAATCTCACAGAAACAGAAAAATCGGTGTTCCCCACAAGACGGGGCGAAAAAGAAAAGTGTCCGTTGTGCGAAAACAACAAAAACGGCCGCGCGGGGTATCCTGCGCGGCCGTTGCGGCGGTCATTCGGTTTTCAATGCGGCCAGAGCGTCCAGCATGCGGGGGAAAAGCACAGCCAGTTCCTTCTGCCACCAGGGCCAGTCGTGGGTCACGTCCGCGCCCCAGAGGTCGACGCTCACCGGAAGCTGCTTCGCGTCCAGGGAGGCGGCAAAGGCTTTTGTCTCGCACAGGAAACGGTCTTCGTAGGGGCCCTGCCCGCAGCAGAGCAGGAAGGGGCCGGTGAATTCCGCCAGCCGGGCGGCGCTCACAAGGCGCAGATAGTCCGCGGGGCTGTTGCGCAGGGTCAGGTCGTCGGCATAGTCGCCGAACCAGCCGCGGGCGGTGTAGCTGCCGGAAAGGCACACCGCGCCGCCAAAAAGGTCCGGGCGGCGCAGATAGAGATTCGCCGCGTGGCCCGCCCCCAGGCTGATGCCGGCGGTCAGCAGCTTTTCGTCTTTTGGCAGGCCGCACACTTCATGCACACGGGGTGCAAGCTCCCGGGTGAGCCAGCAGAACCAGCGCTCCTGCATTTCGGCCCGGGCGCGGCCCTCGCCGTCTGCCAGCCAGCTCTCGCCGTCGATGCTGTCGGCGCAGACAAGGCGCAGCCGCCCCACGTCGATCAGAAAGCCCAGCGAACCCACAAGGCCCCGGTCCTCCCAGTCATAGAAGCGGCCGCCCTCGCAGCTGAACGCAAGGCACACCGGGCCGGCGTGGCCGTAGACCTTGAATTCCATCTCTCGTTTGAGGAATTCGCTGTGCTCTTTATAATATTGTATGTACATGCTTTTACGCACGCCCCTTTACCAGCACTTTCATTCAGTATAGCAAAAGCAAAAGCGGCCTTCAAGGGCTTTGGCCGCACTTGACAAAATCCTGCCAAAGGGTACAATATGCTACAGTTTTTGTGAGGGGAAGGGGAGAGAAGCATGAAAGAAGAAAAGAGGAACGAACAGCAGCGGAGCGGGGGCGTTCGGGGCAAACTGACCGCCGTCAAAGCTTACGCTGCCGCCAAAAACGTACAGGTGAGCGCCAAGCGCTACGGCGTGGACGCCATGGGGGCCATGGCCCAGGGCCTGTTTGCTTCGCTGCTCATCGGCACCATCCTGAACACGGCGGGCACCCAGCTGGGGCTGGAGCTGCTCACCCAGATGGGCGGCTATGCCTCGGCGGTGGCAGGCCCCGCCATGGCGGTGAGCATCGGCTTTGCGCTGAACGCCCCGGCGCTGGTGCTGTTTTCCCTCATCACTGTGGGGCAGGCGGCCAACAGCCTGGGCGGCGCGGGCGGCCCGCTGGCGGTGCTCATCGTTGCCATTCTGGCCTGCGAGGCGGGCAAGCTGGTCTCCAAGGAAACAAAGGTGGACATTCTGGTCACCCCCTTCGTGACCATCTTCGTGGGCACCGCGCTGGCCATGTGGTGGGCGCCCGCCATCGGCAAGGCGGCCTCCGGCGTGGGCGCGGTCATCATGTGGGCCACCGAGCAGCAGCCCTTCGTCATGGGCATCGTGGTGAGCGTGGTCATCGGCATCGCCCTCACGCTGCCCATCTCTTCCGCCGCCATCTGCGCGGCTCTTTCCCTCACCGGCCTTGCGGGCGGCGCGGCGGTGGCCGGCTGCTGCGCCCAGATGGTGGGCTTTGCGGTGCTCTCCTTCAAAGAGAACCGCTGGGGCGGCCTTGTGAGCCAGGGGTTGGGCACCTCCATGCTGCAGATGGGCAACATCCTCAAGAACCCCCACATCTGGCTGCCGGCCATCCTCACCAGCGCCGTCACGGGGCCGCTGGCCACCTGCGTGTTCCGGCTGGAGATGAACGGGCCGGCCGTCTCTTCCGGCATGGGCACCTGCGGTCTGGTGGGGCCCATCGGCGTTTACAGCGGCTGGGTGGAGGACGTGGCCTCCGGCGCGAAGGCGGCCGTCACCGCCTTTGACTGGGCGGGCCTGTGCCTCATCTGTCTGGTGCTGCCGGCGGTGCTGTGCTGGCTGCTGGGAATGCTGTTCCGCCGCCGCGGCTGGATCCGCCCGGGGGACCTCACACTGGAAAACTGAAAAAAGCGGGTCAAAAAGCGAAAAAACCGCTTGTAATCGGCCTTTTCTTGTGGTATACTATATCGGCACTACGCACGCATTGCTTTGCTTTTTTGTGCCTGCAAGGGTTGAAAAGCATGCAGGCAATGCGGAGGAAAAACAATTTTATTGGAGGATTTGACAATGGCAGTAGTATCTATGAAGCAGCTCCTGGAAGCCGGCGTGCATTTCGGTCATCAGACCCGCCGCTGGAACCCCAAGATGGCGAAGTACATCTTCACCGAGCGCAACGGCATCTACATCATCGACCTGCAGAAGACCGTGAAGAAGCTGGACGAGGCCTACAACTTCGTTCGTGAGGTCTCCGCGAACGGCGGCGAGATCCTGTTCGTCGGCACCAAGAAGCAGGCTCAGGAGTCCATCCGTGACGAGGCTACCCGCTGCGGCATGCACTATGTGAACGCCCGCTGGCTGGGCGGCATGCTCACCAACTTCCGCACCATCCGCAAGCGCATCGACCGCCTGGAGCAGCTGCGCCAGATGAGCGAGGACGGCACCTTTGATCTGCTGCCCAAGAAGGAAGTTGCCAAGCTGGAGCTGGAGATCGAGAAGCTGGAGAAGTTCCTGGGCGGCGTGAAAGAGATGCACGGTCTGCCCAAGGCCATGTTCATCGTTGACCCCCACAAGGAGCGCATCGCCGTTTCCGAGGCCCGCAAGCTGCACATCCCCATCGTGGCCATTGTGGACACCAACTGCAACCCCGACGAGATCGACTACGTCATCCCCGGCAACGACGACGCCATCCGTGCCGTTAAGCTGATCGCCGGCGCCATGGCTGATGCTGTTCTGGAGGGCCGTCAGGGCCAGCAGGACGCTCCCGCCGAGGAGACCGAGGCTGAGGCTGCCGAGGCCTGAGCGACACCGACCTTAAGGAACAAACAGAAAGGGGATTATCAAAATGGCTTTTACCGCTCAAGACGTTAAGAACCTGCGCGAGCAGACCGGCTGCGGCATGATGGACTGCAAGAAGGCGCTGACCGAGGCCGGCGGCGACTTCGACAAGGCTGTTGAGTACCTGCGTGAGAAGGGTCTGGCCGCTGCTCAGAAGAAGGCCGGCCGCATCGCCGCCGAGGGCATGGTCTACGCCACTGTTGAAGGCAACGTGGGTGTTGTTCTGGAAGTCAACGCCGAGACCGACTTCGTGGCCAAGAACGAGCTGTTCCAGACCTTCGTGAAGGACGTGGCCGCCGTTGTGATCGAGCAGAACCCCGCCGACGTGGACGCTCTGCTGGCCTGCAAGATGGGCAACGACACCGTTGAGGCTGCCCTGAAGGACAAGATCCTGGTCATCGGCGAGAACATCAAGATCCGCCGCTTTGTTCGCTACGAGGGCGTTTGCTCCGCTTACATCCATGCCGGCGGCACCCATGCCGTGCTGGTGAACTTCGAGACCACCCCCGAGGTGGCCGCGAACCCCGCCTTCGCCGCTTACGGCCATGACGTGGCCATGCAGATCGCCGCTGCCAACCCTGGCTACCTGTGCGAGAGCGAAGTTCCCGCCGAAGTGCTGGACAAGGAGAAGGAGATCCTGCTGGCTCAGATCGCCAACGATCCCAAGAACGCCAACAAGCCCGACGCCATCAAGGAGAAGATGGTCATGGGCCGCATCGGCAAGTTTTACAAGGAGAACTGCCTGGTGGACCAGGAGTTCGTCAAGGACCCCGAGCTGACCATCGCCAAGTACACCGACAAGGTGGCCAAGGAGCTGGGCGGCGACATCAAGATCGTCAAGTTCGTGCGCTACGAGAAGGGCGAAGGCCTGGAGAAGCGCGTTGACGATTTCGCCAGCGAAGTTGCCGGCATGGTGAAGTAATTCATCCTGCAAGGAAAACTGCTTTACAAAGAGAGTGAGCATTTTGCTCACTCTCTTTTTTTGCGTTGCCACCGTGTGAGTGACAATTCCGTCACCCGCGCATGGAAAAAATAAGGTATACTGAAAAAGAGAAGAGGAGGATATGGGCATGAACGTACTGCTTGTGGAAGACGAAGAGGCCATCGCCCGCCCGCTGACGACGCTTCTGCGCGCGGAGGGGTGGACCATCGAGACAGCTGCCACCGCCGCCCGTGCCCGGGAGTTGGCGGCCTCCCGTGTCTTTGACGCCGCGCTCATCGACCTGGGCCTGCCGGACGGCAGCGGCTATGAAGTCTGCCGCGCTGTGCGGGCAGTGGGGGACGCGGCGGTCATCATCCTCACCGCCCGCAGCGATGAGGACAGCGTGGTGCGGGCGCTGGAGGAAGGGGCAGACGACTATGTCGCCAAGCCCTTCCGCGCCCGGGAACTGGTCAGCCGCCTGCGGGCAGTGCTTCGGCGGCGTGGCCCAAAACAGGTGTATTCCTTCGGTGACCTCACGCTGGACGCCCGCTCCGCCCAGGTCACGGTGAACGGCGTGCCGGTGGCTCTCACCGCCCAGGAATACCGCCTTTTGCTGCTGCTGACTTCCCAGGCCGGGCGTGTTTGGGAGCGCGGGCAGCTTTTGCAGGCGCTTTGGGATGACGGCGGCGCCTTTGTGGAGGACAACACCCTCACGGTCACCGTCAAGCGCCTGCGTGAAAAACTGGGCGCCGAGGGTGGCCGCATCGCCACGGTGCGGGGCATTGGTTATCGATGGGAGGAAAAGCCATGAGGAGCCGGGAGGCAAAGAAGTTTCTGCTGGAGCTGCTGCTGACCTGCGCCGCGTTCACAGCGGCGGGCGCGCTTTTTTTCGGCGCCGGCGCGGCCCTCACTGCCGCCCTGTGCGGCGGGACCTGCCTTGCGCTGGCCGCCGGGTTCTGTGTCTGCCGTGCCCGGGAGATCGACCGGCTTTCGGAGTATCTCGCCAGCGTCTACACCGGCGGCGAGATACTGGACATCCGCACCCAGCGGGAAGGGGAGCTGAACGCCCTGCGGGACGATATTTACAAGATAACCACCATCCTGGGCGAGCAAAAGACGGCGCTGGAAGAAGACAAGCGCCTGCTGGCTGATTTCCTGGGGGACGTTGCTCACCAGCTGAAAACCCCCATCGCGGCCATCCTGCTCCAGACGGAACTCTGGGAGGACGAAGCGGTTCCGGCAGAAGAAAAGGACCAGTGCGCATGCCGTGTGTCCCAGGCCGCAGAGCGGATGGGCTGGCTGGTGGAGCAGCTGCTCAAGCTTTGCCGGCTGGACGCGGCGGTGGTCCGGTTCGAGCGTAACCAAAACGACGCGCTGGAGCTGCTGCGCGCCGCCGCGCAGTCGGTCCAGCCGCTGTGCGCGGACCGGGGCGTGGCCGTGGAGTGGGCCGGGCCGCCGGTCAGCTGTTTGTGCGACAGGGCATGGACTCTGGAAGCGCTGACCAACCTGGAAAAAAACGCCGCCGAGCACACGGATGCCGGCGGCAGGGTCACGCTTTCCTGTGAGGGTAATGCGCTTTACACAGAGTTCGCGGTGGAGAACGACGGCCCGCCCATCCCGGAAGAAGAATTCCCTCATCTGTTCGAACGGTTCTGGCGGGGCAAGAACGCCGCTCCCGGCAGCGCGGGCATCGGCCTCGCGCTGACAAAGGCCATCGCCCAGGGGCAGGGCGGAACGGTCCGGGCGGAAAACGGCCCCCGGGGCCCCCGCTTCACTCTGCGTTTTTACGCGGGTGACGAAGCTGTCACTGTACTGTCACCGGGCGGTCACCCGGACGCGGTATCCTGAAAGCGAAAGGAAGGGATACCATGGCTTTTTTACAGGTAGAACAACTCACAAAGGTATACGGTTCGGGCGACGCGGCGGTCCGCGCGCTGGACGGCGTTTCCCTCACTGTGGAGCGGGGCGAATTCGTGGCCGTGATGGGGGCCTCCGGCTCGGGCAAGTCCACGCTGCTGCATCTGCTGGGCGGAGTGGATAAGCCCACTTCCGGGCGCATCACGCTGGACGGCGTCTCCCTCTACGACCAGAAAGATGAGGAGCTGACGGTGTTCCGCCGCCGGCAGATCGGCCTTGTGTACCAGTTTTACAACCTGGTGCCGCTGCTCACAGTGGAGGAGAACCTCACGCTGCCCCTGCTCCTGGACGGCCGCACCGCCGACCCCGCCCGGGTGCTGGACCTGCTGGCGCGCCTGGGCCTGGAGGGCAAGCGGCGGGCTTTTCCCGCCCAGCTTTCGGGCGGGCAGCAGCAGCGGGTGGCCATCGCCCGCGCCCTCATCACCCATCCGGCGCTTCTGCTGGCGGACGAGCCCACCGGCAACCTGGACTCGGCAGCCAGCGAGAGCGTGATGCGCATGCTGGTGCAGCTCAACGAGACCACCGGCCAGACCATTGTGATGATCACCCACGACGAAGCGCTGGCCCTGCAGGCCAAGCGCATCCTCCGTCTGCGGGACGGCCGCATCGTGAAAGACGAGGTGCGGGCATGAAAGCGATGTTCCTCGTCACCTGGCGGCAGTGGCTGCGGGGCGGTGCGCGCACCTGGTTCGTGGCCTTCTCGGCCCTCGTGTGTTCCACGATGCTTGCGGCGGTGCAGTTCGGCGGCTTCTCGCTGGCGGATTCTTTTAAGATGGAGTCCGGCTTTTCCCAGGTCGTTCTGGCGGCATCCCAACTGGTGGTGGCGCTGCTGGTGGTGTTTCTCGCGGTGCTGCTGCGGGGAGCCTTTTCCATGTCGCTGGCTCAGCGCACCCGCATGCTGGGCCAGCTGGCCAGTGTGGGGGCGACCCGCCGCCAGCTTCGGCAGAGCGTGTGGCTGGACGCGCTGTTCCTGTCGGCGTTTGCCGCCCCGCTGGGCATTTTGTGCGCCGCGGGGGGCCTCGCCGTCACATTCCGACTTCTGCGGCCTTTCATGGACGCGCTGGCGGCGCGGGGAGTGCGGGAGATCCATCTGGTCATAACGCCCGGCTCGGTGCTGCTGGCACTGGCCTGCCCGGTGGTCACCCTTTTGCTGGCCGCCAGCGGAACGGCACGGCGGGCGGCGCGCCTTGCGCCCATCGAGGCGGTGCGGGGCATGGCGGAAACGCCGCCCCGACGCGTTCGTCGGCGGGAGCCCCGACAGGCCCCCGCGCTGCTGGCCAGCCGCAGTGTGCGGAGAGCTGGCGGGCGCTTTCGCACCCAGGTCAGCATCATCGTGGTGTGCGCGCTGCTCGTCTGCATGGTGAACGGTTTTTCCCGCGGCCTTCTGGCGGGATACTCCAGCCAGTTCGCCACCTACACTTACCGGGTCTATCTCTGGGCGGTGAACACCGACACGCAGCAGCTGCTCGGCCAGCTGAAAGACACGGCCCAACAGACCACCGGCGCCGACGTCTGGGCCACCGAGCGCACCGGCTGGCGCGTATGGGAGAGCCAGACCCGCAGCTCGGTCCTCATCACTCTGGACGACGAAAGCTTCGCCCGGTGGTATGGCGGGCCGCTGCCCGAAGCGCAGGGCGGCCTTGCCTGTGTATACGCACCGCCGGAGGAAGGCGAGAGGGCATTCGCCGCCGGTGAGCTGCTGAACGAGGGGACGGAACAGGCGCTTGCGGTGGCGGACGTCTGCACCGCGCCGCTGCCCGACGGGGTGCTCTGGCAGGACACTTATTTAGCCATGTACCCCAATGGCGTGCTCATCACCAGCCAGAGCGCCTTCGATGCACTGCGGGGCACCGTGGTGACCGGGGAGGACAAACGGGAATTCGAGTTTTTCGTGGACGCGGAGGATTCCTCCCGGCTCACCCCCGCCTTGATACAGACCCTGACGGAGCTGGGGGCCAGCGAGCGCTACGCCGGCGGCCAGACGAACACCGGGTGGCAGATCGAGGACCTCACCCCCACATCGCCCACCCGGATCTATCAAAAGGCGGTGCGGGTGCTGCTGAACGTCTTTGCGGGTGGTTTTGAAGTGCTGACGGCGCTGGGCTGCGGCGCGGCCCTGCTCGGCTCCATCGGGGCGGAGACCCAGCTGCGCCGCCGGGAGTTCGCTCTGCTGCGCAGTGCCGGCATGACCAGGGGCGATGTGGCGGCCATGCTGCGGCGGGAAACGCTGCTGCGCTGTGCCTGGGGCCTGGGCCTCGGGCTGCCGGCGGGGACGGCCCTCTGGCTGGGCACCGCCCGGTGGCTGCTGGGCCGCTATATGTTCAGCCACACGCGCACCACGCTTTTGCTGTCCGTGCTGGGCTGCGCCGGGGCCATCGCGCTGGGAACGCTGCTGCTCTGCCTTGCGGCGGAGCGGGCAGCGCTGAAGGCGGCTCTGCACAGCGATATTCGCAGCGACCTTATGCGGGAGTGACCCGGCGTTTGAAAAAGAAGGGGAGAGCCCCTTGTTTTCGTGCATCTGCCACAAAAGGGGACGGTTTGTTTTTTCGTTCGATGCCTTGCAATCTGCAAGAGATTGTGATAGACTTTAGTTGAGTAAAAGTCTGAAGGATGTGCGAGGTGTATCATGGTCGAGAAAGCTCGTCTAAAAAATCAAACCACCAAAGCCCTGTTTGAAGCGATCCTCTCGCTGGAGAATATGGAAGAGTGCGATACCTTCTTCGAGGACCTGTGCACGATGAAGGAACTCGCTGACATGGCGCAGCGGCTGGAGGCCGCCAAAATGCTGCTGGACGGCAAGACCTACGAACAGATCGTCCGGGAGGTGGAGATTAGCACCGCCACCATCAGCCGCATCAACCGATGCATCCAGTACGGCAACGGAGGATACGCGCTAATCATCAACCGGCTCAAGGAAAAGGAAAAAGAGCAGGCCTGAGGCAAAAAAATCGGCCAGCCGCCCGAAAGCGGCTGGCCGTATTTTTTTTGTTTGTTCCGTTTATTCCTGAGAACGGAAGCGCAGGTTGCCCTCGTCGTCCATGTAGTCCACGATGGCAAGGCTGGTCAGCTTGTAGCCCTGGCTGCGCAGGGTCTCGCCGCCGGGCTGGAAGCCCTTCTCAATGGCGATGCCGATGCCGCCCACCGTGGCGCCCGCCTGCTTGCACACGTCCAGCAGGCCGTGCATGGCTTTGCCCACCGCCAGGAAATCGTCCACGATGAGCACCTTGTCCTCGGGCCCGAGGAACTTCTTGGAGAGGGTGATGTCGTAGTCCTTGCCGTAGGTGAAGGAGTGAACGGTGGAGGTGTACACATCTCCGTCGATGTTCTTGCTCTTCGCCTTCTTGGCGAACACCACGGGCACGCCGAAGTGCCGCGCGGTCATGCAGGCGATGGCGATGCCGGACGCCTCGATGGTAAGGATCTTGTTGATGCCGTCGTTCTTGTAGACCTCATAGAAGGCTTTGCCGATCTCGTCCAGCAGGGCAATGTCCAGCTGGTGATTCAGAAAACAGTCTACCTTTAAAACATTACCGGGGCGCACCTGACCATCCTGAAGGATCCGCTCTTCCAGCAACTGCATGTTATCCATCTCCTACTTCTGTATTGTACCATTGAAATAATATCCCTATTATGACAAAAAACGCTCTCTTTTTCAATGCCCTTTGGCAAGAAAAACGTCTTTTTCAAAAACCTGACGGACTTATACAATCAATAACGTGCTTTGAAAGCCCCGCTTTGGCCGTGATGATCAATAATCGGGGAAAAAGCACTGTGAATTTATGCAAAGTACCCACTATGACGCTTTACAACGTTAAAAAGTATGTAAAAATAGCGAATTGTATCTTGCGGCGAATGTGTTTATAATTTTAGGAAACAAAAGGCCCGGAAAGGCGGCGGAGGAGAGCCTGCCTCCCGGGTCGCACAACAGGAGGGAACATCTATGAAAAAGTTTTTGAGTGCCGCTCTTGCGGCTGCCATGGCGTTCAGCCTGGTTGCCTGCGGCTCCACTCCTTCGTCCACCGCTGGTTCTGATCCCGCTTCTGCGGGCACTTCCACCGCGGGCTCCACTGCCGGCGTGTTCAAGATCGGCGGCATCGGCCCCACCACCGGCGGCGCCGCCACCTATGGCACCGCCGTGAAGAACGGCGCCCAGATCGCCGTGGACGAGATCAATGCCCTGGGCGGCGTTCAGTTCGAGCTGAACTTCCAGGACGACGAGAACGACGTTGAGAAGGCGATGAACGCCTACAACAACCTGAAGGACTGGGGCATGCAGGTCCTGCTGGGCACCGTTACCACCCAGCCCTGCCTGACCGTTGCCCCCGAGACCGCGGTGGACAACCTGTTCCTGCTGACCCCGTCCGCTTCCAACCCGGACGTCATCGCTGAGGACAATGCCTTCCAGGTCTGCTTCACAGACCCCAACCAGGGCATCGCCTCCGCTGACTACATTGCCGACAACGGTCTGGCCACCAAGATCGCCATCATCTACGACAGCTCCGACGCCTACTCCACCGGCATCCGCGACAAGTTCGTGGAAGAGGCCGCCAACAAGGGCCTGGAGATCGTGACCAACGAGGCCTTCACCGCCGACAGCAAGACCGACTTCTCCGTGCAGGTCCAGAAGGCTAAGGATGCCGGCGCCGAGCTGGTGTTCCTGCCCATCTACTACGCCGAGGCCAACCTGATCATCCAGGAGATGGATAAACAGGGCTTTGACGCGCTGATCTTCGGCTGCGACGGTCTGGACGGCCTGCTGACCATCGAAGGCGCTGACCTGTCCCTGTTCGAGGGCGTTATGCTGCTGACCCCCTTCGTTGCGGACGCTGACGACGAGGCCACTCAGGCTTTCGTTTCCAAGTACCAGGAGAAGTACGGCGAGGTGCCCAACCAGTTCGCCGCTGACGCCTACGACGGCATCTACACCATCCTGGCTGCCATCGAGCAGTCCGGCGCCACCCCCGACATGGACGCCTCCACCCTGTGCGACGCTCTGAAGGCTGCCATGACCGAGATCACCGTGGACGGCCTGACCGGCGAAGGCATGCAGTGGGAGGCCACCGGCGAGGTGAACAAGGCTCCCCGCGCCATGAAGATCGAGAACGGCGCTTACACCGCGATGTAACTGCGGCGTTTCCCAATGCACCAAAGGGGGTGCCGGCCAGATGTGCCGGCACCCTCTTTTTGGCAAAAAAGCGGCATTTTCGCCAAGTTTTTCTTGTGCGCACTTTAGAACAGTGCTATAATGAGTAGGATATTTGCGGGCCGGGCTCGCCGCCGCCGAGGGGCGGGGGAGAGGCCGGCTTAAGGAAAAGGGGAATTGGGCATGGAGTTTATATCCTATCTGATCAATGGCATCAGCCTCGGCAGCGTGTATGCCATTATCGCCCTGGGCTACACCATGGTCTACGGCATCGCCAAGATGCTGAACTTTGCTCACGGCGACGTTATCATGGTGGGCAGCTACATCGTGTTCATCGCGGTCAACCAGATGGGGATCCCGCCGTTGGTGGCGATCCTGATCTCTATGGCGCTGTGCACGGTGCTGGGTCTGGCCATCGAGCGCTTCGCATACAAGCCGCTGCGCGGCGCCTCTTCGCTGGCGGTGCTGATCACGGCCATCGGCGTGAGCTATCTGTTGCAGAATCTGGCGCTGCTGATCTGGGGCTCCGACCCGAAGAACTTCACCTCCGTGGTGTCCATCCCTGCGCTGGACCTGCATCTGGCGGGCGGCAAGATCGTTATCTCCTCCGAGACGGTGATCACCATTGTCTCGGCAGCGGTCATCATGGTGGGCCTGAGCCTTTTCGTCAACCACACCAAGCTTGGCCATGCGATGCTGGCGGTCTCCGAAGACAAGGGCGCGGCCCAGCTGATGGGCGTGAACGTGAACTCCACCATCGCCCTCACCTTTGCCATCGGTTCTGCGCTGGCTGCTGTGGCCGGTGTGCTGCTGTGCTCGGCGTATCCCTCGCTGACGCCCACCACCGGCGCGATGCCCGGCATCAAGGCCTTCACGGCTGCGGTGTTCGGCGGCATCGGCTCCATTCCCGGCGCGATGCTGGGCGGCGTGCTGCTGGGCATCATCGAGATCATGAGCAAGGCGTATGTGTCCACCCAGCTGGCGGACGCCATCGTGTTCGCCGTGCTGATCATCGTGCTGCTGGTGCGGCCCACGGGTCTTTTGGGCAAGCCCATGAACGAGAAGGTGTGAGGTGGCTGTGATGAACGCATTGAAAAACATGAAAAAGACCACGCGCAGCAATCTGATCACCTACGGCATCGTCGTGGTATTCTACATCGTCGTGCAGGCGCTGACCGTGGGCGGCGTGCTGAACAACTCCATGAAGGGCATGCTGGTGCCCATCTGCACCTATGTGGTGCTTGCGATCTCGCTGAACCTCACCGTGGGCATCCTGGGCGAGCTGAGCCTGGGCCATGCGGGCTTTATGAGCGTGGGCGCTTTCTCCGGCGCGGTGTTCTGGGTCGTCACCGGCTCTGAAATGCCCTCTGTGCTGGGCTTTGCGCTCTCCATGCTCATCGGCGGTGTGGTGGCCGGCGTGTTCGGCTTCCTCATCGGCATCCCGGTGCTGCGCCTGCGGGGCGACTATCTGGCCATCGTGACCCTGGCCTTCGGCGAGATCATCAAGAACGTGCTGAACACCGTGTATCTGGGCCTTGATTCGAACGGCTTCCACTTCTCCATCAAGGACTCCGCTTCCATGGGCCTTGCGCCGGACGGCGACGTTATCATCAACGGCGCCATCGGCATCAGCGGCATGAAGAAGGCATCCACCTTCCTGGCGGGCATCATCCTCATCCTCATCACCCTGTTCGTGATTTTGAACCTCATCAACTCCCGCGCGGGCCGGGCCATCATGTCCATCCGCGACAACCGCATCGCCGCCGAGGCCACCGGCATCAACGTGACCAAGTACAAGCTGATGGCCTTCATCATCTCCGCGGTGTTCGCGGGCATGGCCGGCGTTCTGTATGCGCTGAACTTCTCCGCGCTGGCGGCCAAGAAGTTTGACTACAACACCTCCATCCTGGTGCTGGTGTTCGTGGTGCTGGGCGGCATCGGCAACATCCGCGGCTCCATGATCGCGGCCACCGTGCTCTACGTTCTGCCGGAGCTGCTGCGCGGCGTGGCGGACTACCGCATGCTGGTGTACGCCATCGTGCTGATCGTGATGATGATCTTCAACCAGAGCCCCCAGATCGTGGCCTGGCGCGCGCAGATGGCCGACAGGATCGCTGCAAACCCGAAATTCCGAAAACTGGCGGCCCGCTTCCAAAAGAACGGCCCGCAGGGCAAGAAAGAGGAGGCGTGAGGCATGGCACTGCTTGAAGTAACCAACCTGGGCATCGCCTTCGGCGGTCTGCAGGCTGTGGCCCAGCTGGACATGAAGATGGAAAAAGGCCAGCTCTATGGCCTCATCGGCCCCAACGGCGCCGGCAAGACCACGGTGTTCAACATGCTCACCGGCGTGTATCGTCCCACCGAGGGCGACATCATCCTGGACGGCAAGAACATCACCGGCCAGCAGCCGGCGAAGATCAACCAGGAGGGCATCGCCCGTACCTTCCAGAACATCCGCCTGTTCGACCAGATGAGCGTTCTGGACAACGTGAAGATCGGCCTGCACAATCAGGTGAAATATTCCATGTGGACCGGCATCTTCCGCCTGCCCGGCTTCCGTGAAAAGGAACGCCAGATGAACAAGCAGGCGATGCAGCTGCTCAAAATCTTCGACTTGGACAAAGAGGCCGACCTGCCCGCTTCCAGCCTGCCCTACGGCAAGCAGCGCAAGCTGGAGATCGCCCGCGCGCTGGCCACCAACCCGAAGCTGCTGCTGCTGGATGAGCCCGCCGCCGGCATGAACCCCAACGAGACCGAAGAGCTGATGAACACCATCAAGGCGGTGCGCGACCGCTTCGATCTGGCCATCCTGCTCATCGAACACGACATGAACTTTGTCATGGGCATCTGCGAGTACATCTATGTGCTGGACTATGGCCGTGTCATCGCCCAGGGCACGGGCGAATCCATCCGCAATAACCCCAAGGTCATTGCGGCGTATCTGGGAGGTGATTGAGCCATGGGTGAAATGCTTCGTGTACAGGACATCAACGTGTTTTACGGCTCCATCCATGCCATCCGGGATATTTCCTTCCATGTGGATGAGGGCGAGATCGTCACCCTGATCGGCGCCAACGGCGCCGGCAAGACCACCACCATGCACGCCATCTCCGGCCTGCTCAAACTCAAGGGCGGCGAGATCGACTTCATGGGTCAGAAGATCAGCCAGATGGAGGCCCACAAGATCATCCGCCTGGGCCTGGCTCAGGTGCCGGAAGGCCGCCGTGTGTTCAGCCACCTGTCGGTGCAGGAGAACCTGGAGATGGGCGCCTTCACCCGCAAGGACTCCAAGGACGCCATCGCCGACGACCTGGAAATGGTGTTCGAGCGGCTGCCCCGCCTGAAAGAGCGGCGCAAGCAGCAGGCGGGCACCCTGTCCGGCGGTGAGCAGCAGATGCTGGCCATCGGCCGCGCGCTGATGTGCAAGCCCAAGATGCTGCTTCTGGACGAACCCAGCATGGGCCTGTCGCCTCTTCTGGTGAAGGAGATCTTCCACATCATCGAGGACGTGAACCGGGACGGCGTGACCGTTCTTCTGGTGGAACAGAACGCCAAGATGGCGCTGGAAATCGCCGACCGTGCCTATGTGCTGGAGACCGGCACCATCAAGATGGAAGGCCCCGCCGACGAGCTGGCCAACAACATCGAGGTGCGCAAAGCCTATCTGGGCTGCTGAAAAACAAAGAGCAGGGGAGAAACATGCCCCTGCTCTTTTTCCTTTTCCGGGTGCGCGGAACAAAACACAGACGGCGGCATATAGTGGGATAGTCAGCACGAACGTGTTGCAACACACCATTTTTCAGGAGGTATGCCTTATGTCCATGCCCGTTATTTCCATGCATCCCAATCCCATCACCATGTGCCAGGCGGTCACCGACCTGCTGGAGAGCATCGCGCTGGAGGAGACGGCTCTCAGCCATATCCTCAACGCCGAGGGCGAGAAGCTGCAGCGCGTCATCGGTATGGATGACGTGAACTTCTGCCAGCTGATGGAGGTCAACGAGTCGGTGGCCAACATGGTCAACGTCGTGGCCACCATGGAGCAGGCGCTGAAGGATAAGCTGGAGTTCATCAGCAACAACCTGTATTATCCCGCCCGCGTGGAGTGAGCAGAAAAAATGCCTGCTGAAAAGCAGGCATTTTTTGCATTTTAGGGCTTGACAGACGGCCCTCTTTTCGGTATTATATATAAGCGGCTTTGAGAACCGCGAAACAAATGGAAAGATGGCTGAGCTGGTCTAAGGCGCACGACTGGAAATCGTGTGTGGGCCATAAACCCACCGAGGGTTCGAATCCCTCTCTTTCCGCCATAACAGGGCAGACGCCGCGCGTCTGCCCTGTTTTGTTTGTGAGGTGAGTTTGATGATGCTGTTTTCCGCCTCCAGCCACCGGCCCCATGGAGCGGCAGGGCGCATTGCCGGAGCCTGCCTTTTTGCGGGCATTGTCCTGGCGGCCGCCGCGGCAGCCGTTCTTTTAAATGACGGCCTGCCTCGTCTGAACGCGCCTTCTCAAAGCCGGTATCCAGTGCGCGGTGTGGATGTGTCCGCCTATCAGGGCGACATCGACTGGCAGGCGCTGGCGCGGCAGGGCGTATCCTTTGCGTTCATCAAGGCAACGGAGGGCAGCGGCTCACAGGACCCGAACTTTCAGCAGAACTGGCAGCAGGCTCGCCAGAGCGGTCTGCGGGCCGGCGCGTATCACTTTTTCAGCTTCGACAGCGGGGGAGAGACCCAGGCGGAGAATTTCATTCGGACGGTGGAACCGTTCGACGGAATGCTTCCGCCCGTGGTGGATGTGGAGCTCTATGGCGACAGGAAACTGCATCCGCCCGCCCGTGAAGAGGTGACCGAGCAGCTCACGCTCCTTTTGAAGCGGCTGGAGGAGCATTACGGTATGCGCCCGATGCTCTACGCCACCGACAGTGCCTATGACCGGTATCTGGCGGGAGAGTATGAAGAGTACGACATCTGGATACGGAACGTCTATTTCACCCCGAGCCTCAAAGACGGCCGTGACTGGACCTTCTGGCAGTATACCGACCGCGGGCAGCTGGATGGATACGCCGGTGAAGAGCCTTATATCGACCTGAACGTGTTTTGTGGCACAGAAGAAGAGTTCGCGGCCTATCCTGAAAATTGAACAACAAAAAGCCCCGGGAACATTCCCGGGGCTTTTTTTCTTCGAGTGCTCAGTTGGCCATGCTCTGCACGATGCCGCGGCCGCAGTCCACCGAGACCATCGCGCCGTCCTTCAAAGCGCGGGTGGCGCCGGAAGCGCCCACCAGGACAGCCTTGCCCAGCGTCAGGCCCACGATGGCGGCGTGGCTGTTCAGGCCGGCCTCCTCCACCACGATGGCGCTGGCGTCACGCATGGCGTCCAGCATTTCATTGTTGGTGTAGGGGACCACCAGAACGTCGCCCTTGCGGAACTTGGTCTTCACGTCGTGGTTGCTGCGGCAGATGCACACAGGGCCTTTGGCGTTGTGGTCGCCGATGCCCACACCGTTCAGCAGAGAGTCGCCCACCATGTGAACCTTGAGCATGTTGGTGGTGCCGGAAATGCCCACGGGCACGCCGGCGGTCACCACCACCAGATCGCCGGTGTGCACAAGGCCGGCCTCCTCAGCGGTCTTGACCGAGAGGTCGATGAGCTCATCGGTGTTGTGGGCGTAGGGCATCAGCAGGGGGGTGACGCCCCAGGAAAGGGACAGATGCCGCTGCACCCAATCGTCCACCACGCAGGCGATGACCGGGGTGGAGGGACGGCCCTTGCTCACCAGGCGGGCAGTCTCGCCGCTCTTGCTCACGGTGATGATGGCGGCAGCCTTCACGTCGGCGGCGGTGGTGCCCGCCGCGTGGGCGGTGGCGCCCACAATGCTCATGCGGGAGTCCACAGGGGCTTTGCGCATGCGGCTGAAGTAGCTGGCGTCGTTCTCGGTGCGCTCGGCGATGGCCGCCATGGTGCGCACGGCCTCCACAGGGTACTTGCCGGCGGCGGTCTCGCCGCTGAGCATGATGGCGCTGGTGCCGTCGTAGATGGCGTTGGCCACGTCGGTGATCTCGGCACGGGTGGGCCGGGGATTCTCGATCATGCTCTCCAGCATCTGGGTGGCGGTGATGACCGGCTTGCCGCTGGAGAAGCTGTGGTAGATGATCTCCTTCTGAATGACCGGGATCTCGGTGAAGTCGATCTCCACGCCCATGTCGCCGCGGGCCACCATCACCGCGTCGGCGGCGGTCAGGATCTCGTCGATGTTGTCCACGCCCTCGCGGTTCTCGATCTTGGCGATGATGCGGATGTGGGAGTTGTGGCTGTTCAGCAGGCGGCGCACTTCCTGAATGTCCTGGGCGCTGCGGGTGAAGCTGGCGGCGATGAAGTCGAAGCCCTGCTCAATGCCGAAGAGGATGTCGTCCTTGTCCCGCTGGCTCATGTAGGGCATGGACAGGGAAACGCCGGGCACGTTCACGCCCTTGTTGTTGCTGATGGGGCCGCCGTTCTCCACCTTGCAGGTGATGTCGGTGTCGGTGAGCTTGGTGACGGTCAGGCTGATGAGGCCGTCCGCCAGCAGCACGGTGCCGCCCACAGAAAGGTCACCGGGCAGGTCCTTGTAGGTGATGGAGCAAATTTCGTTGGTGCCCTCCACGTCCCGGGTGGTGAGGGTGAAGGTCTGGCCGGTCACCAGCTCGGTCTTGCCGACGGCGAACTGCTTCAAACGAATTTCAGGGCCCTTGGTGTCCAGCAGGGCGGCCACGGGCTGGTTCAGCTCCTCGCGCAGGCGCTTGAGGGTGTCCAGCCGGCGCTTGTGCTCCTCATGGGTGCCGTGAGAAAAGTTGAAGCGAGCAACATTCATGCCGCTCAGGATCATATCCCGAAGTACATCTTCCCGGTCCGTGGAAGGGCCCAGGGTGCACACGATTTTGGTTTTGCGCATTCTGTTCATAAGGAACCTCCTTAAATCAAAGAACCTCAAATTTTTGCTAGCATACATTATACACCTGAATGCAAGAGCGTCAAAGGTCTGAAAGCAATTTTTTTAAAGTTTTGACGTCCCGGTGCAAATGGGAGGAGAAATCTTTGCCCTGCGGCTTAACTTCCTTTGGGGAATATTGTATAATGGAACCACCTTTAGACATAAGACCATTCCAAGGAGGGAATATCATCATGACAAAGCGCGTTTTTCTGATCGTGCTGGACAGCTTCGGCATCGGCTACGAGCCGGATGCGGATAAATTTGGCGACGTGGGGGCCAACACCCTCGCTTCCATCGCCAAAGACCCTGGCTTTGAGGTGCCCAATATGGCCTCTCTGGGCCTGTTCAATCTGGACGGCGTGCAGTGCGGCGCGCCGGTGCATCCTGTGGCGGGCAGCTGTGTGCGCCTGCAGGAGGCCAGCAACGGCAAGGACACCACCATCGGCCACTGGGAGATCGCCGGCGTGGAAAGCGAGCGGGCGCTGCCCACCTATCCCGACGGCTTCCCGCCCGAGGTGATCGAGCAGTACGAAAAGCTCACCGGGCGCAAGGTTCTGTGCAATAAGCCCTATTCCGGCACTGAGGTGCTGAAGGACTACGGCGAGGAACACATGCGCACCGGCGCGCTCATCGTGTACACCTCGGCGGACAGCGTGTTCCAGGTGGCCGCCCACGAAGAGGTGGTGCCGCTGGAGCAGCTGTATGAATACTGCCAGATGGCCCGGGATATGCTCAAAGGCGAGCATGGCGTGGGCCGCGTGATCGCGCGCCCCTTTGTGGGCAGCTGCGCGGCGGATTTCAAGCGCACTTCCAACCGCCACGACTACTCCCTCAAGCCCCCCGCAAAGACCATGCTGGACCATCTCAAGGCCGCCGGCAAGGACGTGATCGGCGTGGGCAAAATCTACGATATTTTCGACGGCGAAGGCCTGACCGAGAAGATCCGCACCAGCGGCAACACCGACGGCATCCGGGTGATGCTGGAGCTGGCGGACCGGGACTTCGAGGGCCTTGCCTTCATCAATCTGGTGGATTTCGACATGATCTACGGCCACCGGCGCAACATCCCCGGCTATGCGGCGGCGGCGTCCGAGTTTGACCGGGGCCTCGGCGTGCTGCTTCAGAAGCTGCGCCCGGGCGACGTGGTGATGATCACCGGCGACCACGGCTGTGACCCCGGCTTCACCAAGACCACCGACCACACCCGCGAGTATGTGCCGCTGCTGGTGGCAGGCCCCGAGGTGAAGAAGGACAATAACCTTGGCACTGTGCTGGGCTTCGGCGCCATCGGCAAGACCATCTGCACGGCGCTGGGCGTGGATGCAAAACTGGACGGGCAGGACCTGGCCGCGAAAATTTTCGACTGAACTCTCACGACGGGTGAAATAAAATTCACGCTCGATTCGTTTACGCTGTGAGACTCTTTTGAATCGGGACCGCCGGCCCGCAGCGGAAAGTGAGAAATTCCATTGAAAAGGAACAAAATGCAGATCAAAATCATCATCGTGTGGGTGCTGGCAGTCGTTCTTTTGGCCGACAGCGTGCTGCGCAGCTTTCGCTCCAACTTCAACTTCGGCCTTCTCCTGATGTATCTCCTCACGGCGGCGTTTTGGGCCTATGCCGTGTTCCACCGCCCCATCGACGCTTTCTGTGCGGACGGTGTGGGCCGCTGGCTGAAAATGCTGTTCTTCTTCGGCGTGGGCGTTTTCTGCCTGCTGCTGGGCTTTGTGGCCGTCAGCGGCTACGCAGGCGCGGCCTCCGGGCAGGAAAAGGCCATCGTGGTGCTGGGCGCGGGCCTGCGAAAGGACGTGCCTTCCGACCTGCTGCGCCGCCGCCTGGACGCGGCTTATGCCTATTACCTGGAAAATCCCGAAGTGGTGATCGCGGTCACCGGCGGGCAGGGCAACGGCGAGACCATCCCGGAAGGGGTGGCGATGGCACGTTATCTTGAGGAGAAGGGCGTGCCGGAGGAGCAGATCGTGGTGGAGCAGAAGAGCACCTCCACCGAAGAGAATCTGCTGTTTACAAAAGAATTGCTGGAAGAGCGGGGCATCGGCGCGGACGAACCCATGGCCGTAGTGACCAACGCCTTCCACTGCTACCGCGCCCGCTGCTACGCCCGGTTGGTGGGCTTTGAACAGGTGAGCTCCATCCCTGCGAGCATCGGCCTCAACTCGGTGCTGCCCTGTTACATGCGGGAGGTCTTTGCCGTGCTTTACTACTGGGTGTTCAAAACGAGCCAGAGCGGCTGGATCAGCCCGCTTGTGGGTATTTTATGAGAACGGCGGCCCGAAAGGCCGCAGCGAAGAGGTGAAAGAATGGCGCCAATCATCTGCGTGGAACATCTGCGCAAGGTGTACCGGGTGGGCAAGGAAAAGGTCATCGCCCTGAACGACGTGAACCTTGCCATCGAACCCGGTGAGATCTGCTGCATCGTGGGCCCTTCGGGCAGCGGCAAATCCACCCTGCTCAATCAGCTTGCGGGGCTGGAAAAGCCAACAAAGGGCAGTGTGTACATAGGCAAGCACGAGATCAGCGCGATGAACGAAAACCAGCTGGCGAAATTCCGCCAGGCGCATCTGGGGTTCATCTTCCAAAGCTACAACCTGCTGCCCAACCTCACCGCCGCCGAGAACGTGGCGCTTCCGCTGATGTTCAAGGGCGTGCCCCGCAAAAAGCGGCTGGAAATGGCCAAGGCAGAGCTCAAGCGCATGGGCCTGGGCAAGCGCGCGAACCACAAGCCCACCGAGATGAGCGGCGGCCAGCAGCAGCGCGTGGGCATTGCCCGCGCGTTCGTGGCAAAGCCCAAGGTCATCTTCGCCGACGAGCCCACCGGAAACCTGGACTCGTCCACCACCCGTCAGGTGCTCTACCGCATGCTCACCATGGCGAAGGAGAACAACATCACCTTCGTGATGGTCACCCACGAGCGTGACCTGGCCGATGTGGCGGACCGGGTCATCACCATCCGGGACGGCATGGTGGAGAGCAACATCCTTCTGGACGAACAGGAAAAGGCGAAAAAGCAGGCCGAACTGTTCAAGGATATTCTGGAATCGAAACAAGAGGCGCCGCCGGAGCCTCAAACCACCGTACCGGCAGACAGTATCACCGACGAATGAGAGGAATCACATCCATGAAACAGATGAAGAACAAGATCATCAGCCTGTCCCTGGCGCTGGCTCTTGCGCTGGGCGTGTTTGCCGGCGCGCCGGTGTACGCGGAAGGGGAAGGCGGCACCACCGAGACCATCACTGTCACCAATGGGAACTCCGGCGCAACGCCCACCCCCTCTCCCGACCCCACTCCCACCCCCGATTCCAAGAACGTGCTTGTGATCAATTACGATGTGGGCGGCAGCTTCGGCACCCATCTGCGTCCCGGCGAAAAAGCCAACATCAGCATCACCGTGTCCGATGAATGGAGCAAGAACAACGGTTCCAACCTTCGCGGCCGCATCAATACGAGCACCTTCTCCGGCAAGGATGCGATCGCGGAGAACCGGAACGACGGTACTTACAAGTTCACGTTCACGGATGTGACCTACAACGGCGGCAGCAATGAGTTCACCTTCGATGTGATCACCGAGGGCGGCAAGGAGACCCGTGAGCTTGTCCCCATGAGCCTCACCATCATCCAGTGCGCCGAGGCCATTGAGCCCACTCCCGCGCCCACTCCCGCGCCTGCCGAAGTGCCCAAGATCATGGTGAAGGACTTCACCTTCGGCGGCAACAGCGTGGAGGCCGGCAAGGAGTTCACCCTGGAGCTGACCCTGTTCACCACCAGCGGCAACACCAACCTGGAGGACGTGATGGTGGGCCTGACCTTCCCCACGGACTCCAAGAACGTCAGCCTCGCCAGCGGCAGCATGAACACCTATGTGGGCGCGATGGCTCCCAACGAGACCCGCACCATCAGCTACAAGATGGTCACCGACGCCACCATGGAGCCCGGCTCTGTGAACATCACCGTGCAGCTGACCAGCAAGAACGGCGAAGCCGCGACCTCTCCCATTTCTATCCCCGTGACCCAGCCCGAGCGCTTTGAGATCACCAATGTGGAAGCTCCCGAGACCATGATGATGGGCGAGGAGGGCTACCTCTCCGTCACCTTCGTCAACAAAGGCAAGAGCGCCATCAACAACCTCACCGCCGAGATCCAGGGCGAGAACCTGGCCAACCCCGGCCAGAGCCAGTTTTTGGGCAACGTGGCCGCCGGCACCGAGAACTCGGTGGACTTCAGCGTGATGGCTTCCGCCGAGGGCGTCATCAACGGCAAGGTCATCCTGAGCTATGAGAACTCCAAGGGCGAAGTGGCCACGCTGGAGAAGGAATTCTCCTGCACCGTGGAGGCCATGCCCGTTTACGACGACCCCGGCATGATGGATCCCGGCATGATGGACCCCACCATGGGGGATGACGTGAACAGCGGCATGCCCATCTGGGGCTGGGCCCTCATCGTTGTGGGTGTGGGCGCTGTTGTTGCGGTCGTCGTGGTGGTGATCCGCAAGAAGAAGGCTGCGAAGAAACTGGCAGAGCTGGAGGACGAAGATGAAGATATCTGATCTGCTGCGCCTCAGCACGGATAATCTTCGGCGGCGCAAAGGCCGCACAGCCCTGACCGTTATCGGCGTGGTGGTGGGCACCTTCGCCATCATCGTTATGATCAGCCTTGGCATCGCCAGCAACGCCCAGAACGAAGCCATGCTGCAAAGCTGGGGCGATCTGACCCAGATCCAGATCTATAACTATTCCTACGGCGCCGCAGGCGACGTTCCCAAGCTGGACGACGAAATGCTGGAAACATTCCGCAGCCACGAGCATGTGGTGGCGGCCACGCCGTTCTATTCCTCCAACTCCATGAACGGCAATGTCTACGCCGGCAAGGGCGACCGGTATGAAGCGTATCTGTGGGATTGTTACGGCGTGGACATGAACGCGTTGGAGGCCATGGAGTTTCAGCTGCAAAGCGGCAGCTGGATCGCCGATGACGTGAACCTGGGCAAAAAGAAGATCCCCGTGCTGGTAGGCGCCAATTTTGCCTATCAGTTCCAGGATACCCGAAAGAGCTACAACAGCGGCAAGCGCCAGCGCTGGGCGGGTCAGACCGACTCGCTGGGGAACCCTATCCCGCCCTTTGTAGACGTCAACAAGGACAAACTCACCCTGAAACTCACCGCTTATGACAACAATGGCAACGAGAAGACCAGCGAGTTCCAGCTGGTGGTGATGGGCACCTTTGTGTCGGACACGTCCAAGCACTATTTCACCGAATCGGGCATCGCCATGCGCGTGTCTGATATGAAGATGCTGGAGAAAGAGTATCAGCGCCTCAGCGGCAAGAAAAACAATTCCAGCGGTGGCGTGATGATCTCCAACGGCACGGTCATGCGTGAGCAGGACAACGGCTATCAGGAAGTCTACGTCAAGGTGGACGACGTGGAGAATGTGGGCACTGTGGAAGAGTGGATCCACGATTTGGGTTACGAGCAGACCAACTCTCTGACACAGATCCGCGAGGAGATGCAGGCCAGCGTGGTGAAGAGCCAGATGATTCTGGGCGGCACTGCCGCCGTGGCTCTGCTGGTGGCGGCGCTGAACATCGCCAACACCATGATGATGTCCATCTACGAACGCACCAAAGAGATCGGTGTGATGAAAGTGCTGGGCTGTGAGGTGGGCAAGATCCGCAACATGTTCCTGGTGGAGGCGGGCGCCATCGGCCTGCTGGGCGGCATCATCGGCGTGGCCCTGAGCTATGCCGCGTCGGCCATCCTCAACAACATCAACACCATTGCTGCGCTGTTCGGCGGCGGAGGCATCGACCTGAGCGGCCTTTTGAACAGCATCGGCGGCATGTACGGCGGCATGGGCGGCCAGATCTCCATCATCCCCCCGTGGCTGGTGCTGCTGGGGCTTGGGTTCTCCACCCTGGTTGGCATCCTGTCCGGCCTGTGGCCGGCGGTGAAAGCCACCCGCATCAGCGCGCTGGAGGCCATCCGGCACGAATAAAAAATGTCTCAGCGAGGCTCCCTTGAACGGGAGCCTCGCTTTTTTTGTTTTTCGGTGGGCACATCCCCGGGCCGGGCCGCCGCATATACATGTCCTGAAACTCTTTCAAAAAAGGAGAAGGAACATGGAGACTGTGGAACGGGCACTGGGGTTTGTGATGGAGGCGCTCCATCAGCTGGCCTGGGGGCCGGGCACCATCTGCCTGCTGGCTTTGTGCGGCGTGGTATTCAGCACGGCCACAGGTTTTTTTCAGCTGCGCGGCGTGCGCTTCTGGCTGGGGCGGACACTGGGCGCGGCGTTCAAAGGAGGGAACAAACGGGGCGCGACCACCGCCTTCCAGTCTGCCTGCACGGCGCTGGCCGCCACTTTGGGCACAGGAAACATCGCCGGCGTGGCCACTGCGCTGGTGGCGGGAGGGCCGGGGGCAGTGTTCTGGATGTGGTTCTCGGCCCTGCTTGGCACCATGACCGCCTATGCCGAGAACGTCCTCGCCGCGCTGTACCGTGGCACGGACCGCAGAGGCGACCCTGTGGGCGGGGCGATGTTCTACATCGAAAAGGGCCTGCACAGCCGCCGCCTTGCGGCGGCGTTCAGCTTTTTCTGCCTGCTGGGTTCATTGGGCATGGGCAACATGGCCCAGGCAAACTCCATCGCCGAGGGCCTGTGGGACGCCTTCAACATTCCGCCTCGGGCCACCGGGCTTGTGGTCGCGGGGGTCATAGGCCTCACCATCGCCGGGGGCGTTGCCCGGGTGGGACGGGTCACCGAAAAGATCGTTCCCTTCATGGCCCTGGCCTACACCGGTGGGGCGGTGCTCATCGTGCTGCTCAACATTCAGCAGTTGCCCGGCGTTCTGGCCATGATATTCCGGGAGGCCTTTTCTCTCCGGGCCGGCCTTGGCGGCGCGGCAGGCTACGGCCTTGCCAGAGCGCTGTCGGTGGGGGTGGCCCGCGGGGTCAGCTCCAACGAGGCGGGGCTTGGCTCCTCGGTGATGGCCAACTCCGCCGCCGGGTGCACGCCGGTGGAGCAGGGGATGTGGGGCATTATGGAAGTGGCGGTGGACACCCTTTTCATGTGCACTCTCACCGCTCTTGCCATTTTGTGCAGCGGCGTTTATGATTTGCAGACTTATGCAGCGGCGGGGGCCCGGGGCGTTTTGGAAACACTTCCCAACGGCGCGGCCCTCACCGCCGATGCGTTCCGCACCGCCTTTGGTCCCTGGGGCGGCGTGTTTCTGGCGGTCAGCCTGTCCCTGTTTGCCTTTTCGACCCTGCTGGGCTGGAGCTGCTACGGCGCGCAGGCGGCGGAATATCTGTGGGGCGGCCGGGCGGCCGGAATCTACAAAGCGGTGTTCGTGGCGGTCATCGTACTGGGCTGTGTGACCCGTCTGGAACTGGTGTGGGAGATCTCCGACACCTTCAACGGCTTCATGGCTCTGCCAAATCTGGCGGCGGTGCTCTGGCTCAGCCCGCAGGTCATCCGGGAGAGCCGCCGCAGCCTGCCCGCTCGAAAAGGACGCGTTTTGAACAAACAGCGGCATAATGGGAGAAAACCCTTGCAAGGCGGGGGATTCGGTGGTATACTTTAGTGCAGTAACACATTGCGGCAATAAACTGGCCGCGGATGTGAAGGGCCGCTTGGCCCGAACAGGAGGGAATTGACCATGAAAAAGCTGATTTGTGCATGCACGGCGGCGCTGCTGGCCGTCTCCATGCTGGCGGGCTGCGGCGGCCAGACGTCTACCCCCGCTTCCGAAGGCGGTTCCACGCCCGCTTCTCAGGGTGCTGACGGCGCCTATGTGGTGGGTGTGTGCCAGCTGGCCCCCCACGATGCGCTGGATGCCGCCACCCAGGGGTTCCAGGACGCTCTGAGAGAGGCCCTGGGCGACCAGGTGACCATCGAAGTGAAGAATGCCGCCGGTGATTCTCCCACCTGCGCCACCATCGTCAACGGCTTTGTTTCCTCGGGTGTCGATCTCATTATGGCAAACGCCACCGCCAGTCTGCAGGCTGCCGTGGCCGCCACCTCCGATATCCCCATCCTGGGCACCTCGGTCACCGAGTACGGCGTGGCCCTGGGCATTGAGGACTTCTCCGGCACCGTGGGCACCAATGTGTCCGGCACCTCTGACCTGGCCCCGCTGGATCAGCAGGCCGCCATGCTGCAGGAGTGGTTCCCCGACGCCAAGAACGTGGGCCTGCTCTATTGCTCGGCCGAGCCCAACAGCCAGTATCAGGTGGACGTCGTGCAGGCGGAACTGGAAAAGCTGGGCTACACCTGCACCCAGTACGCCTTCTCTGACACCAACGACATGGCTTCCGTCACCCAGAACGCCGCCGACAACAGCGATGTGATCTATGTGCCCACCGACAACACGGTGGCCAACAACACCGGCGTGGTGGATAACATCTGCCGTCCCGCGGGCGTGCCTGTCATCGCGGGTGAAGAGGGCATCTGCTCCGGCTGCGGCGTCGCCACCCTGTCCATCAGCTACTACGACCTGGGTGTTGCCACCGGCGAGATGGCGGTGAAGATCCTCACCGGCGAGGCCAACGTCTCCGAAATGCCCATCGAATATGCGCCCCAGTTCACCAAGAAATACAACGAAGCCATCGTGGCCGACCTGGGCCTGACCGCTCCGGAGGGCTACGAGCCGATCGCTGCCGAATGATTTGCTTTGATCGAGCGAAAAAAGCAGGGGAAAAGGCTTTCCTTTTCCTCTGCTTTTTGTTATAGTAGTAGGGTAAAGCATCACCGGGGTGAAGTTTCACCCCGCAGGAGGGAAGACTCATGGATTTTCTCAACGCGCTGCCGGGCGCCGTGTCCCAGGGGCTGATCTGGGGCATCATGGCCATCGGCGTGTACATCACGTTCCGCATCCTTGACATCGCGGACCTCACGGTGGACGGTTCTCTGTGCACCGGTGCGGCGGTGTTCGCGGTGCTGTTCACCGGCGGGGTCAACCTGTGGCTGGCCATGCTGGCGGCCACGCTGGCGGGCATGGCGGCGGGCCTTGTCACCGGCCTGCTGCAGACGGCCTGCGGCATCCCGGCCATTCTGGCGGGCATCCTGACCCAGCTGGGGCTGTATTCCATCAACATGGCCATCATGGGCATGAAGGCCACCGTGGCCATCAACGTGACCACCAACGAAATGCTGGACAAGCTGCTGGTCTCCCTGCGCTTCGTCACCGACGTGGCCAAGGGCACCCGCCCGTTCTGGCGGCACCCCATCTTTGTGGGCGGTCTGTTCACCCTGGCCATCATCGCCGTGCTCTACTGGTTCTTCGGCACCGAGCTGGGCTGCTCTCTGCGTGCCACCGGCGCCAACGCCAACATGGCCCGCGCCCAGGGCATCAACACCAACTTCGCCAAGGTGCTGGGGCTGGTGGTCTCCAACGGCTTGGTTGCCCTTTCCGGCGCGCTGCTGGCCCAGTACAACAGTGCCAGCGAGATCAACATGGGCCGCGGCGCCATCGTCATCGGTCTGGCCGCCGTTATCATCGGCGAGGTCATTTTCGGCAAGGTGTTTATCAACTTCGCCCTCAAGCTGTTCGCGGTGGTGCTGGGCTCCATCATCTACTACATCGTGCTGCAGGCGGTGCTGGCGCTGGGCCTCAACGCCAACTACCTCAAGCTGCTGGCGGCGCTGGTGGTGGCGCTGTTCCTGTCGGTGCCCTACTGGAAGGACCGCTATTTCTCCAAATCGGTGAAGAAGGGAGGCGCCCGCAATGCTTGACGTCAAGAACATCTCCAAGACCTTCAACGCCGGGACCGTCAACGAAAAGGTGGCGCTGAACGGCCTGTCGCTGCATCTGGACGAGGGCGACTTCGTCACCGTCATCGGCGGCAACGGCGCGGGCAAAAGCACGCTGCTGAACGCGGTGGCGGGCGTGTGGCCGGTGGATTCCGGCACCATCATGATCGACGGCGTGGACATCACCCGCCTGCCTGAGCACAAGCGGGCAAAGTACATCGGCCGCGTGTTCCAGGACCCCATGATCGGCACCGCCGCCACCATGCAGATCGAAGAAAATCTGGCCCTGGCGGCCCGGCGCGGCCAGCGGCGCGGCCTTGGCCCCGGCATCACCCGGGAGGAACAGGAAGAGTACAAAGAGCAGCTCAAGATGCTGGGCCTGGGCCTTGAAAACCGGCTCACCAGCAAGGTGGGCCTGCTCAGCGGCGGCCAGCGTCAGGCGCTCACGCTGCTGATGGCGTCCCTCAAAAAGCCCAAACTGCTCCTTCTGGACGAGCACACCGCCGCGCTGGACCCCAAAACGGCGGCCAAGGTGCTGGAGCTCTCCGCAAAGATCGTGGCGGAGCACAACCTCACCACGCTGATGATCACCCACAACATGAAGGATGCCATCCAGTACGGCAACCGGCTCATCATGATGCACGAGGGCCGCGTCATCTACGACGTGAGCGGCGAAGAGAAGAAGAATCTGAAAGTGGCGGACCTGCTGCTGAAATTCGAACAGGCCAGCGGAAGCGAGTTGGACAACGACCGGATGCTCCTTTCCTGAATATGCGATTTTTTGCCCGGCGCGGCGACGCGCCGGGCTTTTTGCAATATTTAGGAGAAGCTTATCGTATTATAAGCGTGGTCTGGTGAAATTCCACACCTTTGCGTTGTGTCGGAACAGGAAAAATGGTATAATAACTGTGCCGGTGCCGCCCCGGGTCCTCCCGGTCTGTTCTTTATGAACGGCAGGCGGCGCCTGCGGCACGGCCTGAAAGCCGCGCCCAACACAGGAAAGGCGGTGCCAGCTTGGCTTGTTTTGACGCAGTGCTGTTTGATGTGGACGGCACATTGATCCATTCCAGTCCCGGTATCCTCGCGACCATGGAGTACACCTTCCGCACGGTGGGCATCGACCCTGTGGGGATCGATCTCACCCGTTACCTCGGGCCTCCGCTCCGGCGCAGCTTTGCCGAGCATATGCGCAGGGAAGAGGATGTGGAGCGCATGGTGCGCATCTATCGCGACCGCTATCACGAAGTGGGCCAGCATCTGTGCCAGGTGTTTCCTGGTGTGCCGGAAATGCTGCAGCGGCTGAAAAGCGCAGGCGTGAAGCTCTACACCGCCACCTCAAAACCCACTTCGGTGGTGACCCCTATCCTGCAGGAACAGGGGCTGGCGCATTATTTCACCTTCATCGGCGGCGCCAGCGAAGACAAAAGCGTGGACACCAAAACCGCTGTGATGCGCACGGTGCTGGTGCGCCCGGAACTGCAGGGCGCGCGGGTGCTCATGGTGGGCGACCGGGCCGACGACATGCACGGCGCGGCCGACTGCGGCGTGCCGGTGGCGGCGGTGCTGTACGGATACGGAAGCAGGGAAGAGCTGCTCCCCTTCGAACCGTGCTTCGCGGCTCAGACCTGTGAACAGCTGGCTGATTTTATCCTCGGCCAGGGAGCAAATGATTAAAGGAGGGCAATCGAATGCCTCAGAACAGACGCAAGTCCCGTGGCGGCTCGGCGCCGCTCACCCCAAAGCAGAAGCAGGCAGCCATCGTGCTGGGCATCTGCGCTCTTGTGCTGATCATCACCATTGTGGTGGTGAGCGTCATCGTGTCCAAAGCCGGCGGCGGCAAGCCCGATTCGGGCAGCAGCAGCCAGACTTCCTCCAGCACCAGCCAGGTCGTGACGGGCGGTTTTGACGCCAGCAAGTACGGCGACGCAGTGCTGGGCGAGACCGAGGACGCCGGCAAGACCTACATCGACGAGACCATCTTTGTGGGCGACTCCAACACCTACCGCTACTACCAGTACGGCCTGCTGGAGCTGGATCAGGTGGTTGCCGTGGAGGGCCTGGGCATCCAGAACTTCACCACCGACAAGTCCATCTATTTCAAGAGCGACGACAACGGCTATTCCATCCCCGATGCACTGGCCAAGATGAAGCCCCGCCGCATCATTGTGATGATGGGCACCAACAACGCCGACGGCACCATGAGTGCCTCTGACTTCGCCTCCAACTACCGCACCGCGCTGGAGGCCATCAAGACGGCCTATCCCTACACCGACATCATCGTCTCCGCCGTGCCCCCCATCCCCGAAGATCACTCCAGCTATCCCAACATGAGCATGGAGACGATCAACGAGTTCAACGATGCGCTGGCTCAGATGTGCGTTGACAACGGCTATAAGTTCCTGAATGTCAACGATGTGCTGGTGGGCGACGACGGCTACGGCAAGTCCCAGTACTTCCTGTCCGGCGACATCCATCTGAAAAAGGATGCGCTGACTGCCATCATGGAGTACGCCCGCACCCACGCCTACCTGGGCACCGAGGACCGCCGGCCCGACACCGACAACATCCCCGAGCGCCGCAAGACCGGTTCCACCGGCACGGTGACCTCCACCCCGACCCCCTCGCCGGATGAAAAGACCTACACCGCCCAGTACAACGTGGACAAGAACGTGGGCGGCACCCTTACCAGCGGCGACAAGAAGGGCGTCACCAGCCTGAGCTTCAAGGATCTGGACAGCAAGAGCAGTGTTTCGGTGACCGCCGTGCCTGCCGACGGCTACGAGTTCCTCAAGTGGAGCGACGGCAACACCAACGCCACCCGCACCGATAAGGACTTCAAACAGAACGTCAACGTGACGGCCATGTTCGGCGCGAAACTGGTGGTCAGCATTGAACAGGGCAGCTCTGGTACAGCCAAAGTGGGTGACAGTGTTCGATTTAGCGCATCGGTTAGCGATAAGAGCATTGATAAGGACACCATGGTTGTCTGGACGCTAGACGGCGTACGACAGCGCGTGGGTTACAGCTGGTACTTCGATGTGAAAGAAGCACGTAGCGATCCCTATATTATCAAGGCAAGCGTTACTGTGAATGGAAAAACATACAGTGCAGAATACAAATTGACTGTCACCGCGGCACCGGCTACGCCTTCGCCCTCGCCGTCTCCCACGCCTCACGAACACAAGTACGTGGAGGAGAGCCGCGTGGAGGCGACCTGCACCGAGGCGGGCAAGATCATCTACAAGTGCAGCTGCGGTGAGCGCAAAGAAGAAGCCATCGCTGCGCTGGGCCACAGCTGGGGCGAGTGGTCCACTGTGACCGAGGCCGGCCCCGGCACGGAAGGCCTGAAAAAGAGAGTTTGCTCTCGCTGCAAGCTGGAACAGACCGAAGTCATCCCCGCTTTGCCGGTGAGCTCCACCACGCCTCCGGCGTCGTCCACCGTGCAGACGCAGAACACCACCGGAAAATCCGGCGACGAATAAATCCGAATAGCCAAAAGGCCGCCCTGTTCGGCAGGGCGGCCTTTTCACGAATCAAAACAGCAAGGAGAACGCACCATGAAACTTTCCGTCCTGGGCTGCGGCCGTTGGGGCACTTTTCTGGCCTCCTATCATTGCGCAAAGAACGAGGTCCTGCTGTGGGGCCGTCCCGGTTCCCGCGGGCTTGCCCAGCTGCGGGCCGAGCGCAGAAACGAATATCAGACTCTGCCGGATTCTCTTCTTTTGGGGGACGACCTGGCCGCCGCGCTGGCCTTTGGGCCGGTGGTGGTCATTTCCATCAGCGCCCAGCAGCTGCGGCAACTGGCGGCGCAGATCCAGCAGTTTGATGTGAAGGGAAAGACCTTTATCCTTTGCATGAAGGGCATCGAGGTAGCCACCGGCAAGCGCCTGACCCAGGTGTTCCGCGAAGAGGTCACCCAGCCGGTGAACGTTGCGGTGTGGGTGGGGCCCGGCCATGTGCAGGATTTCTCTGCCGGTGTGCCCAACTGTATGGTGGTGGATTCGGACGACCCCGCCACCACCGACTTCATCGTGGATAACCTCAGCAGCGACCTCATTCGCCTGTATAAAGGGCGCGACCTCATCGGAACCGAGGTGGGCGCCGCCGCCAAAAACGTGATCGGCATCGCCGCCGGCATGCTGGACGGGGCGGGTTACACCAGCCTCAAGGGCGCGCTGATGGCCCGGGGCGCCCGCGAGATCGCCCGGCTCATCCGCGCCATGGGCGGCAATGAGCTCTCGGCCTATGGCCTGTGCCACCTGGGCGACTATCAGGCCACTCTCTTTTCTTCCCACAGCCACAACCGCCAGTTTGGCGAGAGCTTCATCAAGGGCGAGCCCTTCGACCGCCTTGCCGAAGGAGCTTCCACCGTGCAGGCGCTGGTGCGGCTGGGTGAGGAATACAAGGTGGACCTGCCCATCTGCCAGACGGTGAACGACCTGCTGTACAACGGCCTTTCCGCAAACGAGGTCATCCCGCGCCTGTTCAGCCGCTCGGTGAAGGGCGAATTCGACTACTGAGCGTACTGCCTGCCTCCCGCGCACACCCCCTGATGGGGCTGCATACATTGGGGCAAGGGAGGCGTTCAACAATGACTGATACAAGCAAGTGCCTGAGAGCATATGCCGTGGGTGACGAAGATGTGACCAACGGCAGTGTGGAGAACTACGATTTCGACTGGGGCGAGCCGGTGACCACACCGGACTGCAGATGCACCGAATGTTCCTGCTGCGGCAATCGCTGCTCCTGCAATTGCGGGAACTCCTGCGGCTGTCAGAACCGCTGCGGCTGCCAGGGAAGCTGCGAGCGCGGCGCCTGCGGCTGCCAGAACCGCTGCGGGAATTGCTGCGGCTGCCGGAACTGCTGCAGCTGCGGGAATACCTGCGTCTGCACGCCGGAGCCCGAGCCGGAACCTGATCCCGACCCTGTGGAATGCACCGGCAGCCGTTGTGGCTGCACGGCGTCGGACGAAGGCGCTTATCCCATCATCGACCTGTGAGCACGGCGGCACCCGGACAGTGGCTTCGGCCTGTCCGGGTGCCGCGCGTCTGCGTGCCGCTTCCCTTGACGAACGGGGCGGAATAAGCGATAATAGACAAGGTACACGCCGCCGCAAAGAGCGGCAAAGGATAATCAAGAGGGAGAGATTGACCCATGGCATATTATCATTGCCTCTTGCTGGATGTGGACGGCACCATGATGGATTTTGCCGCCGCCGAGCACAAGGCGTTTCACGAGACGATGAGCGAGTTCGGCCTGCCCGCCACCGACGAGGTGGAGCACACCTACCACACCATCAACAAGGGCCTTTGGGCCGCGTTGGAAAAGGGCCAGATCAAGCGGGAGAAGCTGGTGGTCCGCCGCTTCGAGGAACTGCTGGCGGCGCTGGGAGCCACCGGCGACGCGGCGCGGATGAATGCCTTCTATCTGGACCGCCTGAGCGAGCACCCCGACCTGATGCCCGGCACACTGGAGGCAGTGAAGGAACTGTCGGAGGTGGCCACGTTGGCGGTGGTCACCAACGGCGTGGAACATGTGCAGGAAAAGCGCCTGAAAGAGTCCGGCCTGGGCGAGTATATGGACGGGGTGTTCATCTCCGAGTGCATCGGCGTGGAAAAGCCCAACCGCCGCTTTTTCGAGACGGCCCTGCGCAGCCTGGGCATCGAGAACCGGGACAAAGTGCTGGTGGTGGGCGACAGCCTCACCGCCGACGTGAAGGGCGGCCAGAACGCCGGGCTGGATACCTGCTGGTTCAACTGGGAAGGCAAGGAATCTCCCGCCGAAAACGGGCCGACCCACACCGTGCGCAGCTGGGAGGAACTGTACGCCATCGTCATGGAGCCGGATGAGCTGGAAAATGTGGGCCAGACCCGGCGCAAACATCAGTTTGAGCAGGGCGGCTGAGACGGCTCTGCCAAAGAAACGGAACGAACATGGTACTATCCTTACAAAACATCGGAAAAAGCTTTGGCGAAATGGTGGTCCTTGAGGGCATCAACGCCACGGTGGAGCAGGGGGAACGCATCGGCATCGTGGGTGAAAACGGCGCCGGCAAGACCACTCTGCTCAAGATCCTCTGCGGCGAGTATCAGCCCGACGAGGGGGAAATGCAGCTGACCCGGGGCGTGACCCTTGGGTATCTGGAACAGAACAGCAAGCTGGACCCTCAGCAGGACGTTTACGGCGAGATGCGCAATGCCTTTGCGCCGGTGCTGGAAGCGATGAACCGCATGCATCTGCTGGAGAAAAAGCTGGAAAAGGACCCCCACGACCAGGAGGTCCTGGCGGAGCACGCCAAGCTCTCGGCGGTCATCGACGCGACCGACGGCTACAACATGGATGTGAACATCAAGAAGGTGCTCAGCGGCATGGGCTTCGGGCCGGAGACCTATCAGAAGAGCGTGGCGGTGCTCTCCGGCGGCGAGCACACCCGTCTGTGCCTTGCGCGGCTACTGCTCCAGCGCCCGGATGTCCTGATTTTGGACGAGCCCACCAACCATCTGGACTTCATCACCATGGAGTGGCTGGAAAATTATCTGAAAGGCTATTCCGGCGCGGTGCTGGTGGTCAGCCATGACCGCTATTTTCTGGATGAGGTGTGCACCCGCATCTGGGAGGTGGAGGGCCACGGCCTGACCAGCTACAAAGGCAATTACTCCGCATTTTTGCCTCAGAAAGAGGCGGCGGTGGCCTTGCAGCAGAAACGGCACGACGCCGATGTGGCCAAGGCTCAGAAGCTGGAGGACTACATCGCCCGCAATCTGGTGCGCGCTTCCACCACAAAAATGGCTCAGAGCCGACGCAAGCAGCTGGAAAAGCTGGAGATCACCGAAAAGCCCTCCAGCGGCCCCCAGCAGCTGAAATTCCGCTTTGAGTTCGACGTCACGCCTTACAACGAGCTGCTTACTCTCAAGAACCTCTGCGTCAAAATAGAGGGCCGCACGCTGCTGGAGCCCTTCGATCTGCAGGTGCTGCGGGGCGAGCGGCTGGTCATCGCCGGCCCCAACGGCGCGGGCAAATCCACCCTGATGCAGGTGCTGGCCGGGCGGCGCAAGCCCAGCGGGGGAATGGTGCGGCTGGGCGCCGGGGCAAAGGCAAGCGTCTTCGAGCAGCAGCAGCTTCGCCGCGGCGGCCGCGTCATCGACGCGATCTGGGACAAGTGGCCCCGCATGACCGAGCTGGAAGTACGCAGCCATCTGGCCCGCTTCGGCTTCAAGGGCGAGGACGTGTTCAAACCCTGCAGCGCTCTTTCCGGCGGCGAGCTTGCGCGCCTGCGCCTTTCCGAGATCGTGCTGGAACGGCCCAACCTGCTGTTCATGGACGAGCCGACGAACCACTTGGACATCTACACCCGCGACAGCCTGACCGAGGCCCTCACAGCCTACGAGGGCACCCTGCTGCTCATCACCCACGACCGCTATCTGATGAACAGCCTGGCCTGCCCCATCCTCTACATCGAGAACGGCAAGGCCACCCTGTATGAAAGCTACGAAAAGATGATGGGCCGCGGCCAGACGGCTCCCGAGCCGACCCCCGCCGCCCAGAACGCCACTGGCGGCAAAGCCTCCTACGGCAAGGAGCAGCGCCGCCGCCGCGCGGAGCTTCGCGCCCGCATCAAGGCGGTGGAGGATGAGATAGAGGCCATCGGTGCGCGGGTGGTGGAGCTGGAAAACTCCATCAATGACCCGGAGGTGCTGCGCGACCACATCCTCCTGCGGGACACCTGTGACGAACTGGAAGACACCCGCTTCCACCAGCAGGAACTCTTTGACGAGTGGGAAAAACTGCTGGAAGAGCAGGAACAGTACGAACAGGAAGAAGAGTAAAACAAACCCCTGACAAGTCGTTTGACTTGCCAGGGGCTTTTTCGCATGAACGGGGGCTTCAGAAGGAAGCGTTTTTCGGGAAGATGATGCGCACGGTGGTGCCTTTGTCCAGCGCGCTTTCCAGCTCCACCTGGGCATGGTGGAAGGCCGCGCCGTGCTTTACGATGGAAAGGCCCAGGCCGGTGCCGCCGATCTCTTTGGAGTGGCTCTTGTCCACCCGGTAGAACCGTTCAAACACCCGGCTGTGATGCTCCGGGGCGATGCCGATGCCGGTGTCCGCCACTTCCAGCGTGACGTGGGCGGCGTCCGAGCGCACGGTCACGGTAACGCTGCCGCCGGGCCGGTTGTACTTCACCGCGTTTTCGCAGAGGTTGTACACCATCTCGTCCAGGATGGCGGGCACCGCCTGGATGACCGCCTCCTCGCCCTCCAGAAGCAGGGTGACGTCGGCGGCGTCGGCGGCGCTTTCCAGCAGGCTGAGGTTGCGGGCGGCGCACTTTTTCAGTTCCACCGGCACCGGGGTGTCGTGAATGTTGTTCTCGTCCAACTGGGAGATGCGGATGATGTCCCGCACAAGCTGGATGAGGCGCTGGGATTCATCGTAAATTTTGCCGGCAAAGTGAGGCACATCCGCGGAGGCGATCATGCCGCTCTTCATAATTTCGGCGATGCCGGCGATGGAGGTGAGGGGAGTCTTGAGCTCGTGGGACACATTGGCGCTGAACTCCCGCCGCAGGCCCTCCCGTTCCTGCTGTTCGGTCACGTCCAGCAGCACCAACACGATGCCGGTGAGGGTGCTTCCCTGATAGACGGGGTTGGCAAACAGCTGGCAGATGCGTCCGTGCAGGGGAACAAGGCTCTCCACATGCTCGCCCTCCTGGGCACCGTGCAGGCTTTCCAGAAAATCGGGCTCGTCGGTCAGATCGCGGATGTTGTGGCCGTCCAAAGGTTTTTCCGGCTGCAGAAGGCGGGTGGCGCTGGAGTTGTAGGAGAGCACCAGCCCGTCGGCATCCAATACCAGAAAGCCCTCCCGCATGTTGTCGGTGATGGCGGTGAACTGGCGTTTTTGGGCTTGCAGCTGCTGGATCTGCTCGCGTATCTGCCGGTTCTGGTGGTGCAGGCGGCGCAGGAGCGGCTTGAGCTCTTCGTAGGGGGCCTGATTCACCTGGGGATGCTCCAGGTCGATCTCGTTGAGGGGCTTGGTAAGCCGCTGGCTCAGCTTGTAGGCGATGGTCACCGCCACCAGAGCCGCAAAGATCAGCACCAGCAGCAGAGAAGGCGTGAGGCTTGCCAGCAGCGCCATGCTGGAATAGTGGGTGCTGGAGATACGGAGGACCTGCCCGTTTCCCAGCAGCATGGCGCAGTTGATGGTCTTCTTGGACAGCGTTTCGGAATAGCGGCTGCTTTCGCCGGTGCCCTCGGTAACGGCCTGGATGACTTCCGGCCGGTCGGCGTGGTTTTCCATCTGCGCGGGGTCGGCGTCGCTGTCAAAGAGAACGGTGCCGTCGGCGTCGATGAGGGTCAGCCGGTTCTGCCCGTCGCTCAAATGCTCCAGATAGTCCAGGCCCTCCCGCTCCACGTTGGGCGCGAGGTACTCCAGCTCGTTCATCAGCTCGTCGGACAGCTGCGTTTCAAAATAGGGGAACAGGATGGCGATGAACAAGGCCATGCACACGAGCAGGGTGGTGAGAGTCACCGCCATCATCGCTTTGAAAATACGTTTGCTCATTGTTCGTTCTCCCGGATGCGGTAGCCGGAGCCCCGCACCGTTTCGATGCAGCTTCCGCACTCGCCCAGCTTCTGGCGCAGGGTGCGCACATGCACGTCCAGAGTGCGGCTCTCGGCGTCAAAGGTATAGCCCCAGACCTCCCGGAGAAGCTGCTCCCGGGTGAACACGATGCCGGGCGACTGGATGAGCAGGCTCAGCAGCTCGAATTCCTTGTGAGTCAGGGTGACGGGGCGGCCGTTCGCCAGCACCTGATGCCGGGCGGGGCAGACGGAAAGACCGCCCGCCTTGTACTCCATGACCTGCTCGCCGGGAGCGGTGCGGCGCAGCAGCGCGTTGACGCGGGCCACAAGCTCCATCATACCGAAGGGCTTGGGGATGTAATCGTCGGCGCCGCTGTCCAACCCCAGTACACGGTCGTATTCACTGCCCTTGGCGGTGAGCATGATGACCGGCAGCTTGCGGGTGGCGGGCTCTGCCCGCAGCTGTTTCAAAATTTCGATGCCGTCCTGCTCGGGCAGCATGATATCCAGCAAAAGCAGGTCGGGCGCGGCTTTTGCCATCTGCGCCCAGAACTGGCTGGGCAGCCCGAATCCCTGGGCATCGTGGCCGGAGTGGTTCAGCGTGTACACCACCAGCTCGCGGATGCTGTTGTCATCTTCCAAAACATAGATCACGGACATGGATGCTCTCCCTTCAAATCGGTCCGCGCCCGGGCTGCCGGCCCTGCCTCGAAAAGGCGGGGCCGCGGCGGGGGCCGCGCGGATCTCATTCGATTCAAGTATAAAGCATTTGCGCCGGTTTTCCCACCCCGAAATGTAAAATGTCCGTAAAAAGTGGGCTTGTCAGGGGAAAAATCAACGCCCCTGCACAAACCGTGCAGGGGCGTTGGAAAGGCTTCAGCCCTCGCCGGCCGAGGCGGCCAGGTAGCTGGAGATATTCGTGGTGGAATAGGTCTGGAAACTGAACAGCAGCAGGACCTGATCGAACTGCTCCCGCTGCATCAGCGCGTCGATGCTGTTGCGGTAGCTGCGGGGGTCGATGACGCAGATCTCGGCGTAGTTCTCGATGAGGTAGGGGACAAAGCTGTTGGCATAGCTGTCTTTCACCACCAGCACACGGCCCTCGCCGCGGCCTTCGATGGTGACGTAGCCCTGGTTGCCGTAAAGGAACATGGAGTACTTGTCGGCGGTCCCGGCCTTTTCCATCTCATACAGGCCGCTGGTGAACTGCGGTTCGGTGGCCTCGCCCCTGGCGTTGGTTTTCCAAACGGTCATCTGATCGGGAATGTCCAGGTAGGAGATGGTGTCCGGCGTCTGATCCCACCGCAGGCACTTGGAGTAGGTGGTGCCATAGAAGTCCGGCACCTGGCCAAAGTCCCCGGCGCTCACTTCCATGGGGGTCAGGCCCAAAGAGCGGCAGTATTCCTGATAGGCCAGATACGCTCCGCCGTCGGTGGTCCAATGGTGGTCGGTCTTGTAGTAGAGCTGGGTATCCTCCGCGGCAGCACTGAAAGCTTCTCGCAGATCGATGCAGTTGGCGCCCTCGTGCATAGAGAAAATGGTGTCCAGCAGCGCGTTTTCATCCAGCAGGGGGGCGTTGGCGGGCAGTTTGTCGGGATAGATCACGCTCGCGGAAGGCGTGATCATCAGGGTGACCTTGCCGGGGTAGCGCAGCGCGAACGAAGAACTCTGCTGGATGTTGCTTTTCAGGATGCGCTCCTCGGTGGGCTTGAGGGCCAGCGTCTGGGCGAAGAGCATCTCGTCATCGCCCAGCAGCGCGCCGCCGATCTCCTGCTTTTGGAACAGCAGGCTCTCGCTGCGGCTCTGCAGACGCAGCCACATGTCACGGCCCACCACCTGGTCCTTGGTGTAGGTGTCGTATTCGCTTGTCCAGACGTTTTCAAACAGTTTCGTCAGGCTGAACTCCGGCACCTGGGCCAGATCGCGGCGCTCCAGGTCGCTGTATTCCCGCTTGGGCCAGGCCATGTCCAGGAACATGAACCCGAACAGGAACACGAAAAACAGAACCAGCAGGGGATACTTCTTCAGTTCATTCCATTTTTCTTTCATCTGTCTCGCACCCCCTTAGAACCGGAAATAGAGGAACGGCGTGTTGGTGGACGCCACGATATACGCGATGCACAAGACAAGCAGCAGGCCCACCAGCGCGATGCGCATGAAGGTGTTCTCCTTGATCTTATCGTAGATCTTCAGCGGCAGGGGAGTGCAGCAGGCGATGCACACCGCCAGCAGCACGCCGTAATTGCGCAGGAAATACAAACAGCCAACGCCGCCGCTGGGGATGAACAGCTTCTGGAACAGAAGCGACAGACCCACGCCGCTCTCATTGCCCACGAACAGGGCCCAGCCCACGGCCACCAGGAACAGGGTGTAGATGTGAGGCCAGACCTTGCCCTTTTTCAGCTTGTCCAGCAGGAACACCTTTTCGATGGTGAGAAGCACGAAGTAGTAGATGCCCCAAAGCACGAAGTTCCAGTCGGCGCCGTGCCAGATGCCGGTGAGGGACCAGACCACGAACATGTTGAAGATCTGGCGCTTGATGCCGCGGCGGTTGCCGCCCAGGGGGATGTACACATACTCCTTGAACCAGCTGGAAAGGGTCATGTGCCACCGGCGCCAGAAGTCGGTGATGCTGCCGGCAATGTAGGGCAGATTGAAGTTCATGGGGAAGTCGAAGCCCAGCATCTTGCCCATGCCGATGCCCATCAGGGAGTAGCCGGAGAAGTCGAAATACAGCTGCAGGCTGTAGGCCAGAAGCCCCAGCCACGCAAGGGGCGTGCTGGCGTTTTCCAGGCCGACGCCGGCGATCTCCAGCGTCCCGCCGGACCACTGGCCGATGATGTCGTACCACAGCTGGCTAATCATGTCCGCCAGCAGGACTTTTTTGGCCAGGCCGAACACGAACAGGCAGATGCCGTCCTGTATCTGGGAAAGGCGGTAGCGGTTTTTATACACATGCAGCTGGGCGGCCACGTCCCGGTATTTCACGATGGGGCCGGCGATCAGCTGGGGGAACATGACCACATAGGCGCCAAAGTCGATGATGCTGTGTTCGGCGGGCACATCCCGGCGGTAAACGTCGATGGAATAGCTCATGGTCTGGAAGGTATAGAAGCTGATGCCCAGCGGCAGCACCGTGGCCGCCTCGATGAGCCCGATGGACAGCCCGAACAGGCTGTTTACAGTGCCGATGAGGAAGTTTGAGTATTTGAAGAACACCAGCATGGACAGACTGCCCACGATGGATGCCACCAGCAGCACCCGCCGTGCCCTGACGCTGTGGTCAAACTTTTCCATCAACAGGCCGCAAGTATAGTTGATGAGGATAAGCACCACCATCACCGGGAAGAATTTGACCTCGCCCCAGGAATAGAACACAAGGCTGCACAAAAACAGCGCCAGATTCTTCAGTTTTGCCGGGGCAAGATAATAAAGCGCCAGCGTGATGGGCAGAAAACGGAACAGAAACAAAATCGTGCTGAAGATCAAAAAACGACCCTCCCTTTCACACAAAAGGCCGGTACCTGGAAAACGCAGGTATCGGCCTTATTTCCAAAGCTCAGCGCGGTATGCCTTATTTCAGAGCCTCGTCCAGCGCGGTGTCGATTTCAGTGTAGTCGGCGCCCTCGGTATTGGCGACCACCATCACCAGATAATCTCCCTTCGCAATGATGCGGGCGTCGGCGGCCATGGCCTCCTTGTCCGCAAATTCAGCGTACAGGCCGCCGGTGGAGATGCTGGTTTTGTAGGCGTTCAGCTCTTCCTCCACGGCGGAAGCCTTGCCCTCCACCGCCTTGATGGCCACGATCAGCGCGCTGTTGCTCTGGTCGCTGCTCACCTTGCCGGCGTACTCCTCGATGTTTTCAGGAGTGAGCAGCATATCCAGCTGGATGAAATTGTCGTCCACATCGCGGGAGTTGCTCACCGGATTGGCCTTTTCCACGGTGGCGACGATGTCGTCCAGGTTATACGAGGCGGTCTCGGACCCGCCGCCGCAGCCGGCCAGGGCAAACGCACAAAGGGAAACTGCCATGAGCAGCGAAACGATCTTTTTCATTTGTCGTACTCTCCTTTTTGAAAGCCTTATGGGAATTCTACACTATATCCCGGTGGAATGCAAGCCTCAGTGCAAGTGTGTGCCAAATTTTAACACATTATTCACCGATGCCTTCCTCCGGCGAAAATTCCGGGATGTCCGCCACCACCACGGGCGAGGTCTCGCCTTTTTTCATGGGCGATTGCAGCGCCTGCCACAGCGCTTCAAAGTGCTGCGCCGACACCGTCGCGCCGCTGACGCCGTCCGCTTCCAGGTCCTTTGGGTCATCCAGGCCGGTCAGGGCGTCGCTGTAATATTGGCGTATCCCGGCAGGGTCGGTGCCGCAGAGGGGGCGCAGCCGACCGGCGTAGGCTTCATCCTCGCTTTTCAGGCCGCCCTGCTCGTTCACCCCGTCAAACTGCGCGTCGGTGATGACGCCGTCCTCCACGGTGATCTGGAGCCGGTCCTTGTATCCCAGGCTGTCAAAGCTTTGAAATTCGGCTGTGTATGTTCCGTCCTTGAAGCCGCAGCCGACCAGCAAAAGGGCAAAGCCGCAGCAGACCGCTGCCAGAAGCGCGCGGCGCATGAGACCACCTCCGTTGCGTCGCTACCCAAGCGGGGAGCGCGTTTGCACCTATTATAAAAGAAATCGCTTCCAAGGTCAATTCCGGCGCGTTTTTCTTGACAGATGGGGCAAAGCGGCTTAGACTGATAACCAGCCAAAACCTTATTACTAAGGAGAGAACGCCATGCGAAACAACAAAACCCGCCAGGTGGCGCTGTCCGGCCTGCTGTTTGCGCTGGCCATGGCGCTGTCTTTCATGGAGAGCGCCATCACGCCACTGCTGGGGCTCATCCCCGGCGTCAAAATCGGCCTGGCGAACATCGTGGTCATGTATGCGCTGTTTTTCATGGGCTTTCCCCAGGCGCTCACCCTCACCGTGCTCAAGGCCTTTTTCGTGGGGCTGACCCGGGGCGCCACCGCGGGGCTTTTATCCCTCAGCGGGGGCCTTGTTTCGGTGCTGGTGATGTGGCTGCTCTACAAACTGCCGCGCCGCCCCACCTACTTTATCCTGTCGGTGTGCGGCGCGCTGGGCCACAACATCGGCCAGCTCATCGCCGCCAGCTTTCTGCTCAGCAGCGCGCTGGCCCTCACCTACGCCCCCATCATGATCGTCTGCGGCCTTGGCATGGGCCTTGTGACCAGCTCCAGCCTGGCCGCCCTGCTGCCGGCGCTGGGCAAAATGGGCTTTTCCACCCAGCCGCGGGACCAGCGCAAAAATTCATAGGTTTTTCATGATTTTTCTGTTGACGAAACCTTTTTGTTGTGCTATACTGTGAACATAACAGAGAATGATTCCTATTTACAGGGACCGCTTCAATGCAAAACTTTTAAAACGATTTGGAGGAAGAGAAAATGTCTAAGTTCGTTTGCACCGTTTGTGGTTACATCGCCGAGGGCGCTGCCCCTGAGTTCTGCCCCGTCTGCAAGGCTCCCAAGGACAAGTTCGTGGAGAAGACCGAGAACACTTACGTCACCGAGCATGTGGTGGGCATCGCCAAGGAGGGCGTGCCTGAGGACATCATCGAGGGCCTGCGCATGAACTTCAACGGCGAGTGCAGCGAGGTGGGCATGTACCTGGCCATGAGCCGCGTGGCCGACCGCGAGGGCTACCCCGAGATCGCCGAGGCCTGGAAGCGCTACGCCTTTGAGGAGGCCGAGCATGCTGCCAAGTTCGCCGAGCTGCTGGGCGAGGTCCTGACCGACAGCACCAAGAAGAACCTGCAGATGCGTGTGGACGCCGAGTGCGGCGCCTGCAGCGGCAAGATGGACATTGCCAAGCGCGCCAAGGAGCTGGGTCTGGACGCCATCCACGACACCGTTCATGAGATGGCCAAGGACGAGGCTCGTCACGGCCGCGGCATGCAGGGCCTGCTGGAGCGTTACTTCGGCTGAGCCGTTTAAAACATCCTCATACAGCAGCACAAAGCCCTCCGGGTTCGCCCGGGGGGCTTTCCCTTTGAGAAAATGCCCGCGTCCTTATACTTTCCTTAGAAATGGTTGTTACCATGGCAAAAGAAACCTTGAGAGGAGCGTTTTGCAATGGAAACAACAGAATTGGCACCCAAGCGTGGCATCACGGAGACAGGGCTGAAATGGATCGCCCTGGTGACGATGGTGCTGGACCACATCCATTACTTTTTCGGTTTCACCGGCGTTATCCCGGAGTGGTTCAGCATGGCGGGACGGATCAGCGCGCCGCTGTTCATGTTCTGTCTGGTGGAGGGATTCACCCACACCCACAGCCGCAAGAAATATTTTTTGAAGGTCTATGCCATCTCCGCGGCGATGTCTCTGCTGTATTATCTCATGGCCTTCGGCGGCCTGCCGGTCCGGCCGGACGGCTTTTTCCCCGCAAACGGAATGATGACCACCTTTGTGATCCTGATGGTGGTCTGGCAGGGCATCGATTGGCTGGGGCAAAAGCGGCTTTTGCCCGGCCTTGCGGCGGTGCTGCTGCCCCTGGCCTGGCCCTTCGCGGCCACCTTGCTGGTGGCGGTGTTCCCGGCGCTTTCCGGCCTGCCGGGCTTTGTCTGCTATTCGGTGGTGCCGCTCTGGGGCATGACGGGCGACAGCAGCTGGCCGGTGCTGGTCATGGGGCTGGTGCTCTATCTTTTCCGCAAGCGCAGGGGTGTGCAGGAGGCTGCCTTTACAGTCTATTATCTTCTGTACGGCGTGGTCTATATGGGCCTGATGGCCTCCAATATGCCGGGCTTTGTGTGGACCCAGCTCTTCACTGTATACTACGAGATCTACGGCGTTCTGGCGGCGCCCCTGATGCTGTGGTATAATGGCCAGCGGGGCAGGGGACACAAGGCGCTTTTCTATGTCTTTTATCCCGCCCATGTCTATGTTTTCTACGCCCTTTCCTGGGGGCTGTATCTCCTTTTGAACTGAGGTGACGGCAAATGGCACACATCCTGGTAGTGGACGACGACGGGGACCTGTGCGTCCTGCTCAAGACCGCCCTGGAGCGGGACGGCCATCAGGTCTCGGCCTGCCGGGACGGGCGGCGGGTGGATGAGGCGGCCTGCCGCTGGGCGGACTGCATCCTGCTGGATGTGATGATGCCCGGCGAGGATGGCTTTGCCCTCTGCCGCCGCATCCGCGATCTGGCGGACTGCCCCATCCTGTTCCTCACCGCAAAAACGCAGGAGGCAGACGTGCTCACCGGTCTGGGCGTGGGTGGGGACGACTATCTGACAAAGCCCTTCCGCATCGCGGAACTGCGGGCGCGGGTGGCGGCCCATCTGCGCAGGCAGCAGCGCGCGCCCCACAGCCTTCTGCGCCGGGGCGGACTGGATTTCGATCTGCGCCAGCGGGCGGTGCTGTGGCAGGGGCAGCCTCTGCGGCTCACCAAAAGCGAGTATGCCATCTGCGAGCATCTGGCCATGCATCCGGGTCAGACCTTCTCCAAAGAGCAGCTTTATGAGGCCGCCTTCGGGTTTGACGGCACCGCGGACGCCGCCGCCGTGACCGAGCACATCAAAAACATCCGGGCCAAGCTGCGGGCGGCACAGGCCGACCCGATCGAGACCGTGTGGGGAGTGGGTTACAAATGGAAAAGCGAATGAAGCGCCGCCCCGGCCTTGCGGCCCTTTTCTGGCGGTATCTGCTCACCACCGGCACGGTGATGGCCCTTCTTGCCGTTCTTTGGTGGGGGGCGTTGACCTGGCTCATGCGCTGTGGTTTTGTCTATCCGGCCTCCACCGCCGCAAACGGCCTGGAAGTGGTCGTGCCTGCGCTGGAAAACGGTTCCCTTGCCCCGGAGCAGCTTCCGCATTATTACCGCTGGGCCGTTTTTGACGAAGGCGGGGAACTGCTGCGCTCCGGGCCGATGAGCGAGCGCCGCCTGGAATACGCCCGGCAGGCCCTGACGGGCGACCTTTCGCCCAAAGGCGTTTTTTATGCCCAGTATCACAAGGTGGCGCGCCTGCCCGACGGGACCGACTGCGTTCTCCAATATGACTATTCCATGCCCTACGGCACGGCGGGACTCCAGCGGCGCATGCCGGAGTTCCAGACCTGCGCCTCCCTGCTTCTTGTGGCGGCCTGGTTCGTCGCGGGGGCGGCGGCAACCCGCCATTTCGCGGGTCTTCTTCGGCGGGATGCCGCCTTGCTCACCGATGCGGCCCGCACCATCACCGACCGGCGGCTGGACCTGCCCTTCGCCGCCCACGCCCGCGTGCGGGAGTTCGACGAGACCCTGCAGGCGATGGAGACCCTGCGGGTCAGCCTTGCCGAATCGCTGAAAGAGCAGTGGGCCATGGAACAGCAGCGAAGCCTGGAACTGGCCGCCCTGACCCATGACCTGAAAACGCCCCTCAGCATCGTCAGCGGCAATGCGGAACTTCTGGCGGAGGACGCGCTCACCGCCGCCCAGCGGCAGAATGTCGAGGCCATCCTCCGGGGTTCGCAGCGGCTGGAAGACTACGTGGCGCAGCTGCGAACGATGACCGCCACCGGGCCGGAGGGCGAAGGAGCGAATGAAACGGTGGAGATACGGCGGCTGGCAGAGGGTTGGCAGAGCGCCGGCCGTGGCCTTTGCGCCGCAAAGCAGATCATCTTTCGATGCGGAGATGTGCCTGCGGGCAGCGTGACGGTGCACCGCGTCAGCCTTGACCGTGCGGTGGGCAACCTGCTGGACAACGCGGTGCGCTACACGCCCCGCGGAGGCGAAATATCCCTGACGCTCCATGCCGCCGACGGGTGCCTTTCCGTCGCGGTGGAGGATTCCGGCCCCGGCTTTTCCGCCGAGGCGCTGGCCAAGGGCGACCAGCCCTTTTTCACCAGCGCTGCCAGCCGCCCCCAAAGCGGCCACCTGGGGCTCGGCCTTTATTTCGCCGCCCGGGTCGCCCGCAGCTGCGGCGGGGAACTGCGCCTTTCCAACACCGGCCGCGGCGGCAGGGCGGAACTTCTCCTGCCCCTCGGCTGAAACACATGGCTCAAACGGCCCTGCCTCTCCCGCAAAGGGAGGGGGCGGGGCCGTTTTTGTGTTGGAATGCGCGGGCATCTATGGTAAAATAAGCCCATAAAGACCGCAAGGGAGGAAAACCGCATGGTCAGCAAGGAGTTCCACGCATCCCGCCGCAGGCTGTATGCCGAATTGATGGAGGATGATTCCGTCGCCTTTGTCTTTGCCGAAAACGAGCTGCCGGACAAAGGGGATGAATTCCACCCCTTCACCCCGTACGCGAACTTTTATTATCTCACCGGGTTCGACGAGCCGAAAGCGGTGATGAAAATGACCAAGCGCGGCGGCCGGGTGCAGGAAGTGCTGTACATCCGGCGCACCGACGAGCGCATGAAGCGCTGGCTGGGCGTGTTCAGCACAAAAGAGAGCGTGCAGGCCCAGACGGGCATCGAGCGCGTGGAGTATCTGGACTGCTTCCGCGACGAGGTGACGCTCTTCGGCTGGCCGGGAAGCATCAAATGCGTCTATGTGGACATGGCCAACTGGAGCGGTGAGGACCACCTGACCCAGGCGCAGAAGTTCGCGGCGGAGATACGCATGAAATACCCGGACATCCCCATCCGCAACACCTTCAATGACCTGGCACTCATCCGGCAGGTCAAGACCGATGAGGAGATCGCGTTCCACCGCAGGGCCTGCGATGTGACCGCCGAAGGCGTAAAGTGCATGCTTGCCCACCTGCGGCCGGGCATGTATGAGTACGAGGCGCAGGCGTATTTTGACTTCGTGCTCAAAAAGTCCAACGCCGGCCATGCCTTTGCCACCATCGCGGCCAGCGGCGCCAACGCCTGTGTGATGCACTACACCGCCAACGACCGCCAGATGCAGGACGGCGAGATGATCTTGTTCGACCTGGGCGCGGAGTGCGGCTATTACGCGGCGGATGTGAGCCGCACCTACCCTGTGAACGGCAGGTTCACCGAACAGCAGAAGGCGCTGTACAACGTGGTGCTCAAGGGCCTGGAGGCCGCCATCGCCGCTGCCCGCCTCGGTCAGCCGAAGAACGAGCTTGCCGGCATCAGCAAAGACGTGATGGCCCGGGAGCTGGTGCGGCTTGGCATAATCCAGCGCCCCGAGGAGATAGCCAAATATTATTTCCACGGCTCCGGGCACTACATCGGCCTTTACACCCACGATGTGGGCAACGACGACGCGCCCCTGGAGGAGAACATGATGTTCACTCTGGAGCCGGGGCTCTACTTTGACGAACTGCAGCTGGGGATACGCATTGAGGATACCCTTCTTGTGACCCGCGACGGCTGCGAGGTGCTGACGGCCTCCATCCCCAAAACGGTGGAGGAGATAGAAGCCTTTATGCAGGCGAACGGCAAAGCCTGCGCCATGCCCTGACGGGCCGAAAATACTGTGAGATAAGGGGCGCTGAAAATGCGGCATGTGTTCATCGTCAACCCCGTTTCCGGCAAGGCAGATGCCAGCGGCACGCTGGTGCCGCAGATCATCGACGCGGCAAAAAAGCTTGGCGCGGACTATGAGATACTGCTCACCGAATACCCCGGCCATGCTGTGGAACTGGCCGCCGAACAGGCCGAGGCAGGGGAGGAGGTGCGGCTGTACGCCTGCGGAGGCGACGGCACCTTCAACGAGGTGCTTCGGGGTGTCCGGGGCCGCGCCAACGCGGCGGTGGGCTGCATCCCCTGCGGCAGCGGCAACGATTTTGTGCGCAACTTCGGCGGCAGAGAGCCGTTCCTCGACCTTGAGCGCATGATGCGCGGCCCCGCCGTGAACATCGACTTGATACAGACCGAAAAGGGCATCGCCACCACCATCTGTTCCGCCGGGCTGGACGCCCAGGTGGCCTACGGCATCCCCAAGTTCCGCCGGCTGCCCTTCTGCGGCGGCACCATGGCCTACAACCTCTCCATTGTACAGTCCATCTGCGGCCCGCTGGGCCATCACCTGCGGGTGCAGGCGGACGACGAGGTCATCACCGGCGACTTCCTGATGCTGGCCATCTGCAACGGCAGGGCCTACGGCGGCGGCTACGTTGCCGCGCCCGAGGCCGACATGCAGGACGGCCTGCTGGATCTTGTTCTCATTCGGAAAATAGGCCGCGTCGCCGTTGCGCGGGTCATTGGCGGCTACAAAAAAGGGGCGCATATCCAAAACGGACAGGTCACGCCGCCCTACCAGAACATAGCGCTGTTCCGCCGGGTGCGCCGGGTGGAGGTGGAAGTGCTGGACGGGCGGCCCATCGTCGTCACCGAGGACGGCGAATGTGAAGAGCGCATGGGTCTGTCGGCCCATGTCTGCCCCCTTGACGCTCGCATCCTTCTGCCTGCCAAAAACTGACATGTTCCGCCCGGTCTGGCGCCGGGCGCACAGGGCCGCTCCCAATACGGGGGCGGCTCTGCTTTTTGCCCCGAAACACCGCGCCGCGGCAGGGGAGAAGCTATGGGGAACTGTTCACAAAAATTTTTTAATTTACCCTCTTGATTTTTGGAAGGCAAGTGGATAAAATATATATTAGCACTCGGGAGCAAAGAGTGCTAAACAAATCGCGACAATGCAATTTATTTTATAGTTCGAACAGGAGGCATTCTTATGCAGATCAAACCCTTGGCAGACCGCGTTGTGATCAAGACCGTGGAAGCCGAAGAAACCACCAAGAGCGGCATCATTCTGGCGGGCTCCGCCAAAGAGAAGCCCCAGGTCGCCGTTGTGCTGGCTGTCGGCCCCGGCGGCATGGTGGACGGCAAGGAAGTGGAGATGCTCGTCAAGGTGGGCGACAAGGTCCTCACCAGCAAGTACTCCGGCACCGAAGTCAAGGTGGACGGCGAGGAATGCACCATCGTGCGTCAGAGCGACATTCTTGCCATCGTCGAAGAATAAGCTTTCTTTTGAAACCAGATAAAAAGGAGATAGAGCATTATGGCTAAACAGATCCTGCATGGCGAAGCGGCCCGCAAGGCCCTGAGCGCCGGCATTGACACCCTGGCGGATACCGTCAAGATCACCCTGGGCCCCAAAGGCCGCAACGTGGTGCTGGGCAAGAAGTTCGGCAGCCCCGTCATCACCAACGACGGCGTGACCATCGCCAAGGAGATCGAGCTGAAGGACGCCTTTGAGAACATGGGCGCGCAGCTGGTGCGCGAAGTCGCCACCAAGACCAACGACGCCGCGGGCGATGGCACCACCACCGCCACCGTGCTGGCCCAGGCTCTGGTGAGTGAGGGCATGAAGAACGTTGCCGCCGGCGCCAACCCCATGGACGTGAAGCGCGGCATGCAGAAGGCCGTGAAGGCCGCCGTGGAGGCGTTTGCCGCCAACAGCCAGAAGGTCAACGGCTCCAAGGACATCGCCCGTGTGGCCACCGTGTCCGCCGGCGACGCCACCGTGGGTGAGCTGATTGCCGAGGCCATGGAGAAGGTGAGCGCCGACGGCGTCATCACCATTGAGGAGAGCAAGACCGCCGAGACCTACTCCGAGGTCGTGGAAGGCATGCAGTTCGACCGCGGCTACATCACCCCCTACATGGTCACCGACACCGAGAAGATGGAGGCTGTCATCGACGACGCCTACATCCTGATCACCGACAAGAAGATCAGCGTCATTCAGGACCTGCTGCCCCTGCTGGAGCAGATCGTCCAGAGCGGCAAGAAGCTGGTCATCATCGCTGAGGACATCGAGGGCGAGGCTCTGTCCACCCTGATCGTCAACCGTCTGCGCGGCACCTTTACCTGCGTGGCTGTCAAGGCTCCCGGCTTCGGCGACCGCCGCAAGGAGATGCTGCAGGACATCGCCATCCTCACCGGCGGCCAGGTCATCAGCGAGGAGCTGGGCTACGAGCTGAAGGACACCACCGTGGCCATGCTGGGCCGTGCCCGTCAGGTGAAGGTCACCAAGGAGACCACCACCATCGTGGACGGCAACGGCGACAAGAACGCCATCAAGGACCGCGTGGCTCAGATCCGCGCTCAGATGGAAGTCTCCACCAGCGACTTCGACAAGGAGAAGCTGCAGGAGCGTCTGGCCAAGCTGGCCGGCGGCGTGGCCGTCATCAAGGTCGGTGCTGCCACCGAAGTTGAGATGAAGGACAAGAAGCTGCGCATCGAGGACGCTCTGAACGCCACCAAGGCTGCCGTAGAAGAGGGCATCGTGGCCGGCGGCGGCACCGCCCCCATCAACGCCATTCCCGCGGTCAGCAAGGTCTGCGAGAGCCTGGAGGGCGACGAGCGCACCGGCGCCAAGATCGTGCTGAAGGCTCTGGAGGCTCCCCTGCGCCAGATCGCCAAGAACGCCGGTCTGGAGGGCAGCGTCATCATCGACAAGATCCTCAGCGCCGGCAAGATGAACTACGGCTTTGACGCCCAGAACGAAGTCTACTGCGACATGATCGAGGCCGGCATCGTGGATCCCACCAAGGTGACCCGTTCCGCCCTGGAGAACGCCGCCAGCGTGGCCAGCATGGTGTTGACCACCGAGAGCCTCGTGGCCGACGAGCCGGAGCAGCCCGCTCCCGCCGCCCCCGCGGGCGACATGGGCATGGGCGGCATGTACTAAGCACTGCTCCCCAAATCAGCAAGCATTACCCGGGCCCGCCTGGAATTCCAGGCGGGCCCGGGTTTTTCTATTGCACAAGCGCGCTGTTTGAGCTTTTGCATCCGGGCCCATACTGCTTTCAAAGGCACGCCGCACACCGCGGCGGCTGGACGCAAAGGAGGCGCTGCTTTTTGACGACACGGCGCATCGTTGCCCTGTTCGGGGCGTTCCTCACCGCCTTCGCTGTAGTGATGGGCCGGCTGTTCCTGCTGGCACGCAATCAGGATTTTGCCGACACCGCCCAGGCCCAGACGGTCACCACCCTGCCGCTGGACTACTCCCGGGGTGACCTCTATGACTGCAAGGGCCGCAATCTCACGGCCTACGGGGTGGAGTATTACGCCCTGTCCATCCCCGGCGAGAGCAGCTATGCCCAGCTGTTCGACCATGTGCCCTATGCCCAGCAGTCGCTGCTTTACAGCCGGCGCAATTCCCATGAGCCTTTTCTGGTGCAGGTGGACCAGGATCTCTCCTCCCTGGGCATCTACACCTACGCGGTGCCCAGCCGCTATTTCCCGGTGGCCGTGGCGCCCCATCTGGTGGGGTATGTGAACGGCGAGGGGGAAGGGGTCAGCGGACTGGAACTCGCCTTTGAAGAGGTGCTGGGCAGCCAGCGCACGCTGGAAAGCGTCCAGTGCGTCACCACCGCCCAGGGAGACCTTGTGGGTGGCAGTGAGCCGCAGCTCATCACCCAACAGGGCCAGTCCACGGGGGTGATGCTCACCCTGGACGAGACCATCCAGCGCGCCTGCGAAGGGGTGGCCCAGAAAAACATGACCCAGGGCTGCGTGCTGGTGCTGGAGGTGGACTCCGCCCGGGTGCGGGCCAGCGTCAGCCTGCCGGAGTTCGACCCCCGCGCCGTGGAGAAGAGCATCGAAGCCCAGGACACGTCGCTGCTCAACCGTGTGCTCTGCCAATACAATGTGGGCTCGGTGTTCAAGCCGGTGCTGGCGGCCGCCGCACTGGAAAAGACCTGGGACTGGTACACCTATGACTGTGAAGGCTCAGTAGACCTGAACGGGCACGTCTACCGCTGCGCTCTCAGCCGCGCCCACGGGCAGATGAACCTGACCAGCGCTTTGGAAAAAAGCTGCAACTGCTTTTTCATTGAGCTGGGCCTCAAGCTGGGCGGCGAAGCGGTGAGCCAGGCCGCGGAGGACTTCGGCTTCGGGGACGCTGTGTATCTGGCGGGCGGCCTGCAAAGCGCCGCGGGCAATCTGCCGGATGCCCAGCGCCTGCAGGACCTGGGCCAGCTGGCCAGCGTCAGCTTCGGCCAGGGCGAATTGCTGGCCACGCCGGTGCAGGTGGCGGGCGCTTTCAACGCCATCGCGGCAAAGGGCGTCTGGCGCACCCCCAGCTTTCTGGAGGCGGTGATCGACGAGGACAGCGGCGAAACGGTCCAGTCCCTCTACGCACCCGAGAGCCGGCGGGTGATGTCGGAAGAAAATGCCATCCTTCTGCATGAAATGCTGGCCAGCGTGGTGGAGCGGGGCCTGGGCAAGGACGCCCAGCCGCTCCATGGCAGTGCGGCGGGCAAAACGGGCACCGCCCAGACCGGCACCTACAACGAGGCAGGGGAGGAGCTGATGAACTATTGGTTCGCCGGCTTCTGGCCCGCGGAGGACCCCCAGTACACCATCGTGGTCATGCAGGACGGCACCCCCGAGCCTGCCGTGAGCTGCGGGGAGATATTCGCTCAGGTTTGCGAGACGCTTTACTGGCTGGACCCGGGCGGCTACACCGGGCTCAAAACCGCTGACGAGGCGGCTTCCCAGGCCGAAAACAGTGTTGACAACGGCGCTTGAGGGCGGTATAATTGCAACGTAAAAAATAATAAAATGGCTGTGATAGGGCCAACAGCGTGCGGGGCATGCAGAGAGGGGACCGGCTGGTGAAAGGTCTCTGCCAAAAGCGCGCTGCAGCCACCCTTGAGCCCCCGGTGATGAACCGGGCGTAGGCACGGCGTTAACGGGCGCAAAAGCGGCGGTCCTTTCGGGCCGCAATCTGGGTGGTACCACGGAGCGTTTTCAGCCTTCGTCCCTGCAAAGGGGGACGAAGGCTGTTTTTTTGGGCCGTGCCGCCTAAATCCATCAAACAAGAGGAGATTTGAACGATGCAATGGACCGGTCTGAATGAACTGCGAGAGAAATATCTCTCCTTCTTCGAGAGCAAGGGCCACCTGCGGCTGGGCAGTTTCCCGCTGGTGCCCAAGAACGACAACAGCCTGCTGCTCATCAACAGCGGCATGGCCCCCATGAAAAAATGGTTCCTGGGCCAGGAGGAGCCGCCCCGTCGCCGGGTGACCACCTGCCAGAAGTGCATCCGCACCCCGGACATCGAGCGCGTGGGCATCACCGCCCGCCACGGCACCTACTTTGAGATGCTGGGCAACTTCAGCTTCCAGGACTACTTCAAGACCGAGGCCATCAACTGGGCCTGGGAATTTTTGACCAAGGTGCTGGAGATCCCCGCCGACCTGCTGTACATCTCTGTCTATGAGGACGACGACGAGGCCTGGGACATCTGGACCAAGCAGGTGGGCATTCCCGAGGACCACATGGTCCGCTTCGGCAAGGAGGATAACTTCTGGGAGCACGGCTCCGGCCCCTGCGGCCCCTGCAGCGAAATTTACTTCGACCGCGGCCCCGAGCACGGCTGCGGCAAGCCTGACTGCAAGGTGGGCTGCGATTGCGACCGCTACATGGAGGTCTGGAACCTGGTGTTCAGCCAGTTCGACTCCGACGGCAAGGGCACCTACACCCGGCTGGAGAAGCCCAACATCGACACCGGCATGGGCCTGGAGCGTCTGGCCTGCGTGATGCAGAACGTGGGCAACCTCTTCGAGGTGGACACCGTGCGCGCCATCCTGAACCATGTGGAGCGCATCAGCGGCCACATCTACGGCCAGGACGAGAAGACCGACATCTCCATCCGCGTCATCACCGACCACATCCGCTCCACCACCTTCATGGTCAGCGACGGCATCCTGCCCTCCAACGAGGGCCGCGGCTATGTGCTGCGCCGCCTGCTGCGCCGCGCCGCCCGCCACGGCCGGATGCTGGGCATCGACCGCCCCTTCCTCACCGAGCTGGTGGACACCGTCATCCATGAGAACAAGGCCGGCTATCCCGAGCTGGAGGAGCACGCCGACTACATCAAGAAGGTCATCGGCACCGAGGAAGAGCGCTTCTACAAGACCATCGACCAGGGCCTGAACATCCTGAACGGCCTGATCGACAACATCACCAAGGCGGCGCTTTCCGGCAAGGAGAAGATCCTCTCCGGCATCGACGCTTTCAAGCTGAACGACACCTTCGGCTTCCCCCTGGACCTCACCCGTGAGATCGCCGCTGAGGCGGGCATCACCGTGGACGAGGAGAACTTCCAGGTGGAGATGAAAAAGCAGAAGGAGAAGGCCCGTCAGGACCGCCTCTCCCGCGACATTTCCGGCTGGAGCGCCGACCTGTTCGGCGAGCTGAACGCCGAGCCCACCGTGTTCACCGGCTATGACGTGCTGGAGGACAAGGGCACCGTGTTGGCCCTCTCCGACGGCGAGGAGCTGCTGGAGGCTGTTTCCACCGACGACGGCGCCAAGGAAGGCGTGCTGGTGGTTCTGGACCGCACCCCCTTCTATGCCGAGAGCGGCGGTCAGGTGGCGGACACCGGCACCATCGTCACCGCCTCCGGCGCTCGTCTGGAGGTCAAGGCTGTCAAGAAGACCCCGAAGGGCTACTTCGTCCACACCTGCACCCTGACCGAGGGCACCGCCATCGTGGGCGAGACCGCCACCGCCAGCGTGTCCAAGGGCCGCCGGCGCGCCATCGCCCGCAACCACACCAGCGCCCATCTGTTGCAGAAGGCGCTGCGCGAGGTGCTGGGCAGCCACGTGCATCAGGCCGGTTCCTATGAGGACGACGAGCGGGTGCGCTTCGACTTCACCCATTTCAGCGCGGTGACTCCCGAGGAGCTGGCGCTGGTGGAGCACATCGTCAACCAGAAGATCTTTGAGGCGCTGGACGTCACCGTGCAGAACATGCCCCTGGCCGAGGCCAAGAAGATGGGCGCCATGGCCCTGTTCGGCGAGAAGTACGGCGAGATCGTGCGCGTGGTGGACATCAACGGCTGGTCCACCGAGTTCTGCGGCGGCACCCACGTGAGCAACACTGCTCAGCTGGGCTGCTTCAAGATCCTCAGCGAGTCCAGCGTGGCCGCCGGCGTGCGCCGCATCGAGGGCACCACCGGCTTCGGCGTGCTGCGCCTGCTGGACGAGCGCACCGAGATGCTGCACAAGGTGGCCGGCAGCCTGAAGGTGAACAACCTGAAGGACCTGCCTCTGCGCGCCGAGGGCATGGCCGCCGAGGTCAAGAGCCTGACCAAAGAGTTGGAGCAGGTGAAGGCTGAAGTGGCCGCCAGCAAGATCGACGGCCTGTTTGAGAACGCTGCCGAGGTCAACGGCATCCACATCGTCACCGCTTATCTCTCCGGCACCGCCCCCGAGGCGCTGCGCGGCATGTGTGAGAAGATCCGCGACAAGGCTCCCAACGTGGTCAGCGCGCTGGTGGGCAGCACCGACGGCAAGATCTCGCTGGTGGTCTGCTGCGGCAAGGGCGCGCAGGATGCCGGCCTCAAGGCGGGCGTTCTGGTCAAGCAGATCGCGGCCATTGCCGGCGGCAACGGCGGCGGCAAGCCGGACCTTGCCATGGCCGGTTTGAAGGACGCCACCAAGATCGACGAAGCCCTGAACGCCGTGCCCGGCATCGTTGCGGGCATCCTGCAGGCTTAAAATTGTTTTTGCAAAGCGGTGCGCCGGGCAAAGGGTCTGGCGCACCGACCCTTGGAAAGGAGGAACCCACCGATGGACGATTGTCTGTTCTGCAAGATCGCGGCAGGTCAGATCCCCTCGAACAAGCTGTTTGAGGACGATAAGATCCTGGCGTTTTACGACATCGACCCCCAGGCCCCGGTCCACTTTTTGGTGATCCCCAAGACCCACATCGACTCCGCCGCAAAGCTGGGGGAGGAGGACGGCGCTCTGCTGGCCCATGTGTTCGCCACCATCGCCCGCCTGTGCGATGAGCTTGGGTGCGAAAAAGGCTACCGCGTGGTCACCAATGTGGGGGAGGACGGCGGTCAGAGCGTGCGCCATCTGCACTTCCATGTGCTGGCAAAGCGCAGCCTCGCCTGGCCTCCGGGCTGACAAAATGTGTTTCGCCTCTTCAAATGTGATACAGGAGGGATCTTGAATGTCTGAAAAAACTTATACGCTGCATGTGGCCGGGCTCACCCGCGAGCTGCCCATCTGCGCCATCAACGAGCACCTGGACATCGCCGCGTTCATCATGTTCAGCGACGTGGAGCTCACCGTGGCCTGCGCCGAAGAACTGCTCAAGCGCTGCCCGGAATTCGATGTGATCGTCACCGCTGAAGCCAAGGGCATCCCCCTGGCTTATGAGATGAGCCGTCAGAGCGGCAAGCTGTACATTCCTGCCCGCAAAGCCGAAAAGCTTTACATGAGCGAGCCGGTGATCGTGGAAGATGAATCCATCACCACCAACGGCAAGCAGAAGCTGGTCATCGACCGCAAGGACCTGGATGCCATGAACGGCAAACGGGTGCTCATTGTGGACGACGTGATCAGCACCGGCGGCTCTCTGCATGCGCTGGAAGGCCTTGTGGCCCGCAGCACCGGCACTGTTGTTGCCCGTGCCGCCGTTCTCGCGGAGGGTGATGCCGCCGACAGGACGGACATCGTGTATCTGGAAAAACTGCCCCTGTTCCCGCACTGATCGTCATGCGGCGCCCGGCAGCCGCCTTTGGCGGTGTATATGTTCTCACTCAGCTGGCTGCTGTCACTCTGCCGCCGGCGGCTTTTCTGCCGCTTGCGGCAGTTTTTGTTTGCGGCGGCATCATTGCCTGGGCAAGGGGAAAGCGCGGCCTTGCCCGTGTGCTGCCGCTGGCGATCCTGGCAGGATTTATTGTACAGTGCGCTGGCTTTACACTTCATGCCCGGCCGGCGCTTTCCCTCGCAGGCCGCCAAATGGATGTTCTGGCAGAAGTTGTGAGCGCAGAACCCGGCTTTGCCGAGAATACGATGCGGGTCCGGCTCAAACTGTTGGAAAACGGCGAAACGGGAGAACGCCTGCCGCGCGTTCTTGTTTCGGTGCCGGTCTTTCCCGGTTGCCGGGAAGGGCAGCAGTTCCGCGTGTCCCTTGATCTTGAGTCACTGGAAAAGGACGAATATTTCTATTCCAGTCTGGCAGACGGGGTGTATCTGCAGGCGGAATATCGGGAAAGCCCAGAACTTGTGGGGGAGAGTAACAGTTTTCGGTATGCTCTGAGCCGGTTCCAGGAGCAGTTCGCCGCGAACGTTGCCCGCTATCTGCCGGCCAATGAAGGGGCGGTGCTTGCGGCCATGGCCAGCGGCGACAAAAGCCGTCTGCCCGACAAAATCACCGATGACTACCGGGATGCAGGCATTTTCCATCTGCTGGTGGTGTCGGGTCTGCACCTGAGTCTTGTGTGCGGCGTGTTTGCGACCCACACCGGCCGCTTCCGGCGGCTGAGGTCAGCGGCGGCCATCCTGCTCATTCTGTTCATGATGGGGCTCACCGGCTTTTCGCCCTCGGTGCTCAGGGCAGGCATCGGCGCGCTGATCCTGCATCTGGGCAGTCTGTTCCTGCTTTCCGCCGATCCGCTCACCTCCATGGCTCTTGCGGCTGTTCTCATCAGCTTTCAAGGGCCTTATGCCGTGTGCGATTTGGCGTTTCAGCTGTCTTTTGCCGCTGCCCTCGGCGTGGTGCTTGCGGGCGAAGCGCTGAAAATGATGCAGGCAAAGCAGCCGGACGACAAAAGGCCGCCGCTTTGCCGATTGAAGGAAGGAGCGCTCTCTCTTTTGCTGCCCACGGTGTTCGCGGCGCTCTTCACCCTGCCGGTACAGTTGATGGGCGGTCTGTCGGTGAGCGGCGTGACCGTGCTCTCCAACCTGCTGACCCTGCCCCTTGCGGGATATTGCGTGGTGTTCGGCATGCTGGCCGGTGGGTGCGGCTTCATTCCCGGGCTGGAGTTCGCCGCGCGGTCCTTTTCGCTGGTGGGCGGGCTTTTGGCAAAACTGCTCAACGCCGTGGCCGCGTTCTGCGCGGGGCTGCCTCTGGCCCGGCTGCCGCTGCCCCGGGACTATTCCCTCATCGTGCTTGCCGCATCGGCGTGCGCCGTGCTTTGCGCTTGGAGATTGGGGTTCAGGCGGTTTGCATGGCTGACTGCACTTCCGCTGGTGGCTTTGGGCGTCGTCTGGGCGCTGGCGCTGGAACAGGGAACGGTGGAGCTGGCAGTCCTTGGCAGTGCGGCCAGCCCCTGTGTTGCCGCCGTGCAGGACGGGCACGCTCTCGTGGTGTTCCGCGGCGGCGAGACCAATGCCGGCCAAGTGCAGGAATATCTTCAAAGCAAAGGCATCGACAAAGCAGAATGGGTGATAGACCTGCGCACTGACGCATCCTCCGCCGCGCCCGATGCGGTACATACTCTTTCGGTGGAGGATTTTGCAGTGAATGAACCCCAAACCCTCTCGGTTTGTGATATAATGGCAACAGTCATCCGCCTGCGCGGCGGCAGTCTGGCATTGCTGGATGTGGACGGATACAAAATCGCCGTGCCCGCCGGGACGGCGAATACCGGCACGCCGGTAAAGGCTGACATTGCCGTGACCGGAAGCACGGAACCTTCCAGCCTGCAGGCTGAGACGCTGATCGTCTGCGCCGCCTACGAATGGCAGTCTCTGCAGGGCAGCGATGTGTACTTTGCGCCCCGCGGCGCGCGGGTGCTGATACGCCCGGGCCGGGCGGTGGCGCTGAAAGGAGGAAGCTATGCTTTACAACAAAACGCAGTGGCGTGAGGCGCTGGAAAAAGGCGCTTCGGTCTACTATTTCTATTCCTCCGATCCCTTCCTGGCCCGCACCGCCGCCGAAAAGACCCTGGCGGAACTGGCCGCCGCCACCGACGGGGAAGTCACCGTGCTGGACGGCCCCGCCCCCAGCGTGGAAGAGATGGTGATGGCCGCGGGCACCATCTCCTTTTTCGGCACACGGCGCATCGTTTCGATGCCGAACCTGCAGCCTGCCTCCTACGGGGAAAAGGACCTGGAAGAAGTGTGCGACGTGCTGGCCAGCACAGAGAACGCCACGTTTGTGATGTTCAGCGTGTTCACCGAGGAACGCGGCCAGCTCAAGATCGGCAAACAGGCCAAAAAGCTCATCGCCCTTTGCGAAAAGGAAGGCTATGCGGCGCAGATGGTCCACCCCGGCCCGCAGCAGCTGCGGGCGCTTTTGCGCCAGCGCGCCCGGGAACAGGACACCGAACTGTCAGAAAACGCCGCCGCCGCCATGCTGGAGCGGTGCGGCCAGGACATGTTCCTGCTGGAAAACGAGGTGGACAAGCTGGCCGCCGCCAGCGGCTACACCGAGATCTCCCCCGCGCTGGTGGTGGAGATGGGCACCCGCAACCTGGAGGCGGATGTGTTCGACATGGTGCGCTGTGTGACCTCCCGCAACGCCGCCCGCGCCTGCGAAATGCTGGAGGTGTTGCTGCGCCTCAAAACTGACCCCATCGCCATCACCGCCGCGCTTGCCAGCAGCTTTGTGGATATGTACCGCGTCAAGGCGGCCCAGGCCCAAAAGCTGGACTACAACCGGGTCTACAAGGATTTTGGCTACACCGGCAAGCCCACCCGCCTTCAGATCAGCGGCAGGAACGCGTCCAGCTACACCCTGGCTCAGCTGGCTGCCTGCCTGGAAGTGCTGGCCGAACTGGACGGCGATTTGAAGGGTGGTTCGCCCACCGCCCCGGACGTGCTGCTGCAAACGGCGCTGTGCCGCCTTGCGGCGGCGGGAGGCCGCCGATGACGGGCAAAAAGCCGCGTATCCGTCAGGTGCTGGTGGTGGAAGGCCGCTACGACGCGGCAGCCCTCACCAACGCAGTGGATGCGCTCATCCTGACCACCGACGGCTTTGGCATCTTCAAGGACAAGGAGACCCAGAGCCTTCTGAAAGAACTGGGCCGTCAGCAGGGAGTCATTGTCCTGACCGACCCGGATGCGGCGGGCTTTCGCATCCGTCGCTTTGTGACAGACCTTGTGGGGGCGGAACATGTGCGCCACGCCTATGTGCCCGCAGTGGAAGGCAAGGAAAAACGCAAAGCCGCTCCCGGCAAAGAGGGCCTGCTGGGCGTGGAGGGCTTTGACGTGCAGGCGCTTCGGCAGGCGGTTTTGTCCGCGGGAGGGCAGGAGACCGCCCGCCGCGCGGGACGCGTCATCACCTACGGCGACCTCTACGCCTGGGGCCTTTCCGGCACCGCCGGCAGCAGAGAAGAGCGCTACGCCTTTTTGAAGCGCCTGGGCCTGCCGCCGCGGCTTTCCAAAAAGGCGCTGTGCGATGTGCTGAACAGCCTTTATACCTGGGAAGAGATCGACGAAATACAAAACGGACCGCAGCGGGGCTGATGCCCGCGCCGCGGTCCGTTCTTTTATTTCAGTTCGCCGTCCAGCAGCTGGCGGCAGTACCAGGGCTTTTCGAGTGTAAAGCATTTCCCGTTCACAGAAGCGAGGGAGGGAGGACAGTCCGCCGGGAAGGTGAGCCGCCAGGCGCACAGCGCCTGATACTTGAAGTGGAGCTGCCGGTTCACGGCGTTCTGACCATACTTTCCGTCCCCCAGGATGGGGCAGCCGATGCTGGCCAGATGGGCGCGTATCTGGTGGGTGCGCCCGGTGATGAGTTCCACCCGCAGGAGGGCCAGCCGCCCGCTGACCGCCATCGTCTCGTAGCGGGTCTCAATGGGCACCGCGTCCGCCGCCGGGCGGTCTACCACCGTGACCTGGCCCTTTGCCGCGTCCTTCTTCAGCCAGCCCGACAGTGTGGCCGCCGGAGGCTCCGGCCGCCCGAAGGTGACGCAGAGATACTCCTTTTTCAGCCGTCGTGCCCGGATAAGCTCAGTCAGGTCGGCCAGCGTCTGAGCGGTCTTGGCCACCAGCACAAGGCCGCTGGTGCCGGTGTCCAGCCGGTGGCACAGCGCCGGGGCAAAGCCCTCGCCGGGGCGATATTCGCCCTTTTTATAGAGATACAGCTGCACCCGGTGGATGAGGGTGTCCGGGTCGTTTTCGTCGTTCACCGGCAGGCCGGCGGGTTTGTCGGCAATGAGCAGCTGGTCATTTTCATACACCACTTTTGCGGGATACTTCGCCCGCAAGAAAGCCGGGCCTTCCGCGGGCGGCGCAGCGTTCAGCTGGTCGGGCAAAAGAAACAGCTTTATCTCGTCGCCCGCCTGCACACGGGTGGAGAGGGGCTGCTTTTTGCCGTTCAGCTTTATCTTGTTTTCCCGCAGGGCCTTGTTCAGGCGGCCCGGCGTCAGCACCGGGTACTGCTGCATCAGGTATTTGTCCAGCCGGGTGGGCAAAAGGCAGTTTACGCGCAGCACTTCCATGTTATTGAATCACCAGATCCTTTCCGGCCAGAGGGCGGGCGTCCGCTGTGTCCAACGTCACCATCAGCCAGCCCTCGTCGCTGTCGTCCACATCCAGAATGGGGTAGCGCTGTCCCTCGCAGAGGATAGCCGCGCCCGGGGTCAGGCGGCGGCGGGCAAGGGGCGTGTCATAAAAGATGGCCACCTTGTTTTCGTCCGTTTCCCGGCCGATGTCGGCCAGATTCAAGCTCAGAATGCCGTCAGACCAGTAGTCGTCGGAATAGTCCGCGATGCGCAGGGGAAAATCTTCGCTGTAAGTCACCGCAAGTTCATGGCTGTACCCGTCCAACCCCGGCGCGATCACATAGAGAGCAGGTTCGCTTTCGCTCTCTCCCTCCCGGGCATAGAGAGCGCCGCACCAGGCGCCCTGCTCGGCGGCGGCGTCCGCCAGCTGCAAAAAGGTCTCGGGCCTCTCGGTCACATACAGGCAGTCAGAGCGCATCTCCCCGGAGAGCACCTCGTTGATGAAGCCGGTGCGGCGGGCCTCTGCGGCAACTTCGTCATAGCGGGCCACCACCGAAGTGTCGGTGCTGTTCATCCCCTCGTCAGCGGCATAAAGGGCCAGTTCCATCCCGGTTTGCGTCAGCGGGTCCAGAGCAATGAGAGTGTCGTAACGCCCGCTCACTGTCTCAAAGAAATCGGTGGTCGTGCTGAGCGCCGGGGTGGTGCCGGTGACAAGGTCGGTCTCGATAGGGGAGTATTCCCGCAGGGAGGCGGCTTTCTGGGCCAGCGCCGGACTCAGATCCACCAGCTGAACAACGCACAGACAGGCCAGGGCCGCGACGCCTGCATGTTTGAAGCGCAACGCGCCGCACAGCCGCATCAGCCCCGCCACCGCAGCCAGCATGATGAGGTAATAGACCGGCCAGAACAGCCGTCCGCTGCTGCGCAGGGTGGTGGCCAGCTCTACCAGAGCCTGCGGCAGGGGAATGCGGAAGAGGGTCGCGCCGTTGGCGGTGACCACATGGCTCACCGCAAAGGCGGTCAGGCATGCGCAGACGAACAGCAGCCAGCCGTGTCGGCGCGCAAGCGTCAGCAGACGGGCGCGCAGCACCCAAACGCCCCACACCGCGACCACCGCCGCACCCAGCAGCACGCCCAGGCCCAGGTAGTTGAAACCGTCGTAGTTGCCGCCCGTCTGATTCTGCACGGGCAGGAACAGACTCCAGACAACGCCGCGGCTGGTGGGGTTCCAGAGGGCATTCAGGTTCATGGAAAAATAGCCGTATTCGTTGCCAGCGCCGCCCGCGCCGGAACCCGTTGAGCTGAACACACCGAACAGCCAGCACACACAGGCAGTAGCCGCAAGATTCGCCGCCAGAAACGCGGCGGGGCGCAGAAGCCGGCGGTTGCGCCAGGCATATCCCGCCACCAGCGCAAAGGTGATGGCGTAGGTCATGGGCACAAAGTAGGGGTGGATGGCGATGGCCAGCGCATTGACGGCAAAAAGCCCCTTGAAGGCAAAGCGATTTTGCCGCATGCCCGACACATAGTAATAGAGCGCCGCCAGGATGAGGAAGTGCGCCGCCAGCGAGGTGTGGCGGAACGCCCGCTCCAGCAGGATGGGGCTGAACACAAAGGGCACAGCGCCCAGCAGTGCGGCAAGGTCCGAGCGCGTGAAAAGGCCCACCAACAGCGCGGCAAACCCGCCCTGCAGCGCAAAGCACAGCGCGGTGTAAAGCCCGAAGTACTGGAACGTCTCAGGCAGCAGCGGGCTCAGCAGCCGGAAAAAGGCTGCGAAAAGCGGGATGGAATCGGTGAAGGCGATGCTGGTGCCGTCGGGCCAGTTCAGGTGGTCTGTCTCGCACAGCGGCAGCGAGATGGGGGACTGGCGGTAAAACAGCCAGCCCGCGTAATGTTGCTGCACGTCCTGCTCGATGTAGCCGCCGCGCAAAAACGTGTCATTGGTCACGTCCAGCGCCGAAACGCCGTATAAACACAGAAAGGCCGCGAGCCCCAACAGGGCCCCCAGCAGAAAAAGGCGAATGTTACGCTTGTTGTTCGGGGTCATTGCAGCCTCCGTCATAATCGCCCGGCTTTGAGCGGGCGGCGTGTTTTCATTATTATAAGGCATTGGCGGCAAAAATACAATTTCCCACCCCTCGTGTTGACTTTGCCGGGTGGGTATTGTATTATAAAATAGCTTTTTAGCTGCGCCGCTGTGGCGGAACTGGCAGACGCAAGGGACTTAAAATCCCTCGGTGGCAACACCGTACCGGTTCGATCCCGGTCAGCGGCACCACGCCGGAGCAAACCTCGGTTTGCTTCGGCGCTTTTCTTTTAACAGAACCCATCATGGCAGCATCTGCCCCTCCCGCAAAATTCCATAAAAAAGAGGCTTGCATTTTGTAAATGAAATTGCTATAATGTAAAAAATTTGCGAAGGGGGCGGCAGACATGCTGATGAAAAAATCGTTTCTGAAGAGTGAGCTGCTGGCTTTTTCGCCGGTTTTGTTTCCAGTTTTCAAAGAGGCATTGGTGTTTTAACACCAATGCCTCTTTTTTTGAGCTTTCTATGCGCCGCGCCGGCGGGTCCCCGCAGGCTTTTAGAATAGAGCAGCAAAGAGCAAGAGGAGGAAAATGTAAATGAATGAGAAAGTGAACGAGGGCATTTTTGACGCCCGCCAGCTGGGCGTGCCCAAGATGATCATCCTGGGCGTGCAGCACACCTTCGCCATGTTCGGCGCGACTGTTCTGGTACCGCTGCTGACCGGCCTGAATGTGTCCACCACGCTGCTGTGCGCAGGCCTGGGCACCCTGCTGTTCCATCTGATCACCAAGGGCAAGGTCCCCGCTTTCCTGGGCTCGTCCTTCGCCTTCCTGGGCGGTTTTGCCATCGTGGCGCCCATGGCCGCCGACGGCACCCCCAACACCGAGATGCTGCCCTACGCCTGCGGCGGCGTTGTGTTCGCGGGTCTTGTCTATCTGGTGATGAGCCTGCTCATCACCGTGTTCGGCATCGGCCGCATCATGCGCTTCTTCCCGCCTGTGGTCACCGGCCCCATCATCATCGCCATCGGCCTGATCCTGGCCCCCAGCGCCATCACCAACTGCGCCACCAACTGGCTGCTGGCCTTCGTGGCCCTGGGCACCGTTGTGGTCTGCAACATCTGGGGCAAGGGCATGGTCAAGATCCTGCCCATCCTGCTGGGCGTGCTTGTGTCCTACGTTGTGGCTCTGGTCACCGGCGCGGTGGACTTTGCGCCCATCGCCCAGGCCGACTGGTTCGGCATCCCCATCCACACCAGCGCCCTGGCCAAGTTTGACATCTCCTCCACCCTGACCATCATGCCCATCGCTCTGGCCACCATGATGGAGCACATCGGCGACATCGCCGCCATCAGCGCCACCACCGGCAAGAACTACATCCGCGAGCCCGGCCTGAACAAGACCCTGCTGGGCGACGGTCTGGCCACCAGCATGGCCGGCTTACTGGGCGGCCCTGCCAACACCACCTACGGCGAGAACACCGGCGTGCTGGCCCTGACCAAGATCTACGACCCCCGCGTGATGCGCATCGCCGCTCTGTTCGCCATTCTGATGAGCTTCAGCCCCAAGTTTGACGCGGTCATCAACACCGTGCCCACCGCCATCATCGGCGGCGTCTCCTTCATCCTCTACGGCATGATCAGCGCCATCGGTGTGCGCAACGTGGTGGAGAACCAGGTCGACTTCACCAACAGCCGCAACCTCATCATCGCCGCAGTCATCCTGGTCAGCGCTTTGGGCTTCAACAGCCTGGGCGGCCTGACCTTCCAGGTGGCCGGTGTGAGCATCACCCTGTCCGGTCTGGCCATCGCCGCCATCGTGGGCATCCTGCTGAACGCCATCCTGCCCGGCAATGACTACCAGTTCGACAAGGTGGACACTGAGACCGCCGAGAACCCCATGAACATGCAGGTGTAAGCCTGACCCTCATCCCCAAAAGCAAGGCAGCCCCGCCGTTTGGCGGGGCTGTTTCAGGCTTGTTTGGCATTTTCGTACCTGCAAAAGGGGCGCGAAATGCTTGTTTCCCAAAAGAAATTGTACTATAATATCCGCATACGCTTTGGCAGCCGGGCTGCGCGGCAGGGGAAAGGCCGCGGTGCAGTGAGCAGACAGCCCGGCAAACGCATAAAGTGGAATATAATTTAAGAGGGGAATGGATGCAATGAAGGAGTACGGTTCCATGGGCCGGGCCGCGCTGGAGGCAGAACTCAGCTTTCAGCAGAGCCAGTACGACGCGTTCAAGCAGAAAGGGCTGAAACTGGATATGTCCCGCGGCAAGCCCTGCCCGGAGCAGCTGGATCTTTCCGCCGACATGATGAAGCTGGAGAACTACATCGGCGAGAACGGTGTGGACACCCGGAACTACGGTTATCTGGAGGGCATTCCCGAGGCGCGGCGTTTCTTCGCCGACGTGATGCGCGTGCCCAGCCCCGAGCAGGTGCTGGTGTGCGGCAACTCCGCGCTGTCCACCATGTATTATCTCATCGACCTGGGCTGGCGTGCGGGCTTTGTGGACTCCATCCGCCCCTGGCGCTTCTGCACCAACATCAAGTTCCTCTGCCCGACCCCCGGTTATGACCGTCACTTCAAGGTCACCGAGTACTTCGGCTTTCAGCTGATCCCGGTGCCCATGCTGGAGACCGGCCCCGACATGGACGTGGTGGAGCGCCTTGTGAAGGACGACGACAGCGTCAAGGGCATCTGGTGCGTGCCGGTGTACTCCAATCCGGACGGCTATTCTTACAGCGACGACACCGTGCGCCGTCTGGCCGCCATGGAGACCGCCGCGCCGGACTTCAAGATCTTCTGGGACGACGCCTACTGTGTGCACACCCTCACCGACGAGGTGTATGAGGTGCTGCCCATCCTGGACGAGTGCGCCAAAGCCGGCCATCCCGACCGGGCGATGATGTTCTGCTCCACCAGCAAGATGACCTTCCCCGGCGCGGGCGTTGCCGCCGTGGCCACCAGCCGCAAGAGCGTGGAGCACATCCTGAAGAACATGAGCTCCATGATCATCAGCTATGACAAGATGAACCAGCTGCGCCACGTGCGCTTTTTAAAGGACCGCAAGGGCGTTCTGGAGCACATGGCAAAGCACCGGGCCATCATCGCGCCGAAGTTCGAACTGGTGAAGGAGATCTTCACCCGCGATCTGGGCAGCTGCCCCGGCATCGCCCACTGGACCGACCCCAAGGGCGGCTATTTCCTGAGCCTTTACGTGATGGACGGCTGCGCCAAGCGCACGGTGGAACTGTGCAAGCAGGCGGGCGTCGTGCTGACCCCCGCGGGCGCTGCCTACCCCTACGGCATCGACCCCCACGACCATCACCTGCGCATCGCACCCACCTATCCCAGCCTTGCAGAGCTGGAGCAGGCCGCGACGCTGCTGTGCATCTGCGTGCGCATCGCCACGCTGGAAAAACTGCTGACCAAATAAATCTGCGCCTCAAAGGGCCGCTCTCCGAAAGGAGGGCGGCCCTTTTTGTTTCACTCCCATTGACAAGGCGAGAGGGCAGTGCTATATTACGTTTAACGATTAAGTTAAATGTTAAATGAGGTGACGCCATGGCGATGCAAGACACGCTTCGAGCCCTCGCCGACCCCACCCGCCGGGAGATACTGACGCTGCTGCGGGCCGGCCCGCTGACGGCGGGGCAGATCGCGGAACGGTTCCCGGTGTCGGCGGCGGCCGTCTCCCGCCATCTCTCGGTGCTGAAAGAGGCCGACCTTGTGCGGGACCGGCGGGAAGGAAAGTATATTTATTACGAGCTGAACGCGTTGGTGCTGGAGGAAATCCTTCTCTGGCTCACCACGCTGAAAGGGGAGGAGAACTATGAAACTCTTGAATAAACGCAAGGCCCTGGCCGGCTCCGCGCTCATCCTGCTGCCTGCGCTGGCGGGCATCGGGCTGTGGGAGCGGCTGCCCGGCGAAAGCGGCCCCGCAAAGCTGGCCTTCTGCCTGGGGATGCCCGCCGCAATGCTGGCGACTTATTGGCTGTGCCTGCTGCTCACATTTCACACCAACCGGCAGAACGGCCAGAGCAAAAAGGCGCTGGAACTGGTCTACTGGCTGCTGCCCTTCGTCTCGCTGTTTTACTGCGCCGGCACCTGGGCGGTGGCGCTGGATGTGGAGCTGGGCTGGGAGCGTCTTGTGCCCGCCAGCCTGGGACTGCTGTTCCTCGTCATCGGCAACTATATGCCCAAGATGAAGCAGAACCCCACGCTGGGCATCCGTCTGCCCTGGACGCTGGCCAACGAAGAGAACTGGAACCGCACCCACCGCTTGGGCGGTAAAGTGTGGGTGGCGGGCGGCCTTGTGCTGCTGTTGTGCTGCCTCTTGCCCGGGGCCGCCATGGTCGCGGGAATGATGGCGGCCATTCTTGTTCTGGCGGTGGTGCCCTGTGTCTATTCCTACTGGCTTTACCGCAAACAGGTCCGGGATGGCAGCTGGAGCGGGTGCCTGTTCAGATCGAAAGCGGACCGTGTTGTAACGGGCATCGTCCTTGCGATTTTGGCCGTTGCCGTGGTGGGAACGCCGGTGCTTCTCTTCACCGGAGACATTCATTTCACGGTGGGGGAGACTGCCCTGAACATCGAAGCAAGCTACTGGTCTGACGCCGAAATAGACTACGCCGACGTGGAGAGCATCGAATATGCCGAGGGCATTCCCGCCGGAAACCGCACCAACGGGTTCGGTTCGCCCCGCCTTTCCATGGGCTCTTTCCGCAACGACGCCTTCGGCTCCTACACCCGCTATGCCTACACCGGCTGCGACGCCTGCATCGTGATGCAGGTGAAGGGGAAGAGCGTGGTGCTCAGCGGCGCGGACGAAGCGGCCACAAAGGCGCTGTATGAAGAGCTGGACAGCAGGATTTTTGGCTGAAAATCTTTTCTTTGCGGGAAAATATGCTATACTGTTTGTATAGTGATTCAACGGCGGCGCTCCGCCCGCCCACTCACCAGCCAAGGAGGAAACTGCCATGAAATGTCCGTACTGCGGCGAACTGGATTCCAAGGTGATCGATTCCCGCCCCACCGAGGACGGAGAGAAAATTCGCCGCCGCCGGGAGTGCCTTAGCTGCGCCAAGCGCTTCACGACCTACGAGATCGTGGAGACCGTGCCCCTGATGGTGGTCAAGCGGGACCGCTCCCGCGAGGCCTTTGACCGTCAGAAGCTGCTGGGTGGCATGCTGCGCGCCAGTGAAAAGCGGGAGGTAAGCTACCAGACGCTGGAAGCCGCGGTTGACCGCATCGAGCAGACGCTGCTGAACAGCTACGAGCGGGAGGTCACCTCCATGCACATCGGCGAGCTCGCCATGGACGAACTGAAAAAAATCGACGAAGTTGCCTATGTGCGCTTTGCCTCGGTCTACCGGCAGTTCAGCGACATCAACACCTTCATGGACGAGCTGAAAGACATGCTCAACGGCCATTCCTCAAAGCATACTGAAAAATAAATGCCCCGTCATCAGGATCTGCGTGCGCGCTTTTCCAAGCTCGCTCTGCAGGTCCTGTTGGTTATCCGGGCCAACATAGGCCGACAGCCCGCCCAGGCACATGGCGATGCCGCTGAGATAGTCCCGCTTGATGAACAGTGCCATCCAGTGCTCCCGCCGGGAGAAAAAGCCGTTCATCCCGTCGATGACCTCCAGTGCCGCCTCGTAGTTTCCGGCGACACTCAAAGCCCCAATTTGGTCCAGGTCATCCAAAAGCGTGTCGTTGGTGGTCTTCACCAGGATGCTGCTGGCCACGATGAGCACCGCGAGAAAAGCCAACAGCCCGAAGGCTGCGCGCACCCGTTTCATCCAATCATCCTTTCTGACCGAGAGCCGCTGGTTTCAGCGGCTCTCTTTTTTGACCAGCTGCACCTGGCCGGAATCGTCCCCCAGCAGCAAAAGCACCTGTCGCAGGCTGCATTTGTTCTGGTGCAGCACCTTGTCCAGCCACTTTTCGTTCCTGCCGCACCAGGCCAGATTGTCCGTCAGCACCCGCCCGTCGATGACAAGGGGCACCATGGGCGTTCGCGCTTCGGGCGGCGGCACCTGCATGTCCTCCCGGGTGGGGGTGTCTTTCTGCGGCATCCGGCTCACGCTCAGGGTGCCGTTGGTCTCCACAAGGGCGTAGTTGACCTCCGAGGGGTCGAAGATGTCCTTGCCCCGCAGTGCCTCCAACAGGTCGCTGGCACTGAACCGCAGCTCCCGCAGGGTCTTCTGGTCGATTTTGCCGCCCCGTATCACCGCTACCGGTGTGCCGGACAATAGTTTTGCCGCCGTGGGGCTCATGTAGCACAGCGCCGAAGAAAACAGCTCCAGCACCACGATCAGGCAGACGGGCGCAAGGCTTGCCGCCAGCGGCACCTCGGGGGATTCGATGGAGATGGAGGCGAGGTTGGAGATGAGAATGGTGGACACCAGCTCCGAGGGCTGTAATTCTCCAAGCTGCCGTTTGCCCATCAGCCGCATGGCGGCCACGATAAGCAGATAGATCATCAATGTGCGCAGCACGAGCACCAGCATACAAAACTCCTCCCGGCGAATGGTTTTGACCCGGCGGGTGCAGGGCATACTAAGCAGCGAGGTGAAGAACGATGCCGCGACCCCTGACTGATTCGCTGGATGCGAATGTCGCCCGCCTGAAAGAGATGTTTGGCAACTCCGCCGACCTGTATGCAAAGCCCGTCAACGTGCGGGGCGTGCCTTGCTGTTTGTGCTTCTTTGAGGGGCTTTCCACCCTGGAACGGCTGTGGGTGGTGATGCTCTCGATGCTGAACGAGAGCCATTTTGAGCCCGCAAACGGCCAGGACCTGTTCAACTACATCCAGCACCAGACCGACCTGCCGGTAGAAAATGCGCCGGTGGAGGACTTCGACGCACTGCGCACCCAGCTGACCGCGGGCACCACCGTGATGCTCATTGACGGATGCCGTAAAGCAGTTGTGCTTTCCACGCAGAACATGCAGTTCCGCTCGGTGCAGGAGCCCTCCGGCGAAGGGGACATCCGCGGCTCCCGGGAAGGGTTCTGCGACCTTGTGCGCATCAACGTCAGCCTTGTGCGGCGGCTGGTGCGCACTGAATCGCTCACCATCAAAATTTTCCCCGCGGGCAAGCGCACCGGCACCGAGGTGGCCATGTTGTACGACCGCACGCTGGCAAAGCCGGAATTTGTCGAAGCCATCGAGAAAAAGCTCAAGTCGGTGGACCTGCCGGTGCTGTTCGACAGCGGGTATCTCGCGCCCTATCTCCAGCGGGGCAGCTTCAGCTTCTTTCAGGAGGTGGGCTACACCGAGCGCCCGGTGACCGCCGCCGCCAAGATATGCGAGGGCAAGATCATCGTGCTGGTGAACGCAAGCCCCTTTGCGATGATCGTGCCTTACTTCTTCAATGAAAACTTCCAAAGCCTGGACGATTATGCAGGCAAAGCCTACTTCGCCAGCGCCGTTCGGCTGCTCAAGTATACGGCGTTCTTTTTGTCGGTGTTGCTGCCGGGCCTGTTCGTCTCCATTGCGGAGTACACCCCAGAACTGTTCCCGCCACAGCTTCTTTACAAGGTGGCTGCCGCCGAGACGGCCACGCCTTTGCCGCTGTTCATGGAGATGATGCTGGTCATCGTCCTTTTGGAGATCATCCGGGAGGCCGGCCTGCGCCTGCCCAAGCCCATCGGTCATTCGGTGAGCCTTGTGGCGGCGCTCATCGTGGGAGACGCGGCCACCAAAGCGGGCATCATGAGCACCCCGGTGCTTATCGTGGCGGCTCTGACCACCATCTCCATTTTTGTCATCCCGTCACTGTATGAGCCCGCCACCGTTCTGCGAGTGCTGTTTGTGCTGGCGGGCGGCCTGTTCGGGCCCTTCGGTCTGGTGACCATGTTCTTCCTGATGCTGGTGAGCATCTGCGGCATGCACTCTTTCGGCGTGCCCTACACCTCGCCGCTGGTGCCCTTTGGCCGCAGCGCCCTGCGGGACGGCCTTGTGCGCATGCCCTGGCAGCGGCTGGCGAGCCATCCCTTTGACGTGAACGACCTGCCCGGTGGTGAGGAAAACTATGAATCGTGAGTCCGTTTTTGAGCGAAAGCAGGCGGGAACGCTGGTCCTCGCCGCTTTTTTGACCGACAGCTTCATCCAGCCCTTTGGCAGGCAGACGGAAGTGCTGCCCGCCCGCACGGCCATCCTGGCGGGTGCGCTGCAGTTCGCCCTTCTGTGTGCTGTGATGGCGGTCTATCTCCGCTGGTGCGGCAGCGAAAAGCCGGGGCCCGTCCGCTCGCTGCTCCTGTGCGGCGCGCTGGTGCTCTCCATCGCGCTGGAGGTCATCCAGGGGGAACGGTTCTATAACTATGTGATGCAGCAGCAGCTTGCGGCGCTTCTGTTTTTGATTCTGGTGTTCGGCGCGGCCTATTACGGCGCCTTTGCAGGGGTGCAAGCCCTGGGGCGGGCAGCCTGGCCGGTGCTGGCGCTGGCGGCGGCCTCGGTGCTGGTGCTGGGCTGGTCGGTGGCAGGGCAGATGCAGTTCAGTCACCTTCAAACGCCAGAGACCAGCGCCGGGACGCTGGCAAAGCTGGCGCTCACACGCTTTTACCTGCCGCCGGAACTGCTGCTTTTGCCCTTTTTGTGCCCCAAAGGCGGCAGCGGAAAGGGCGCGGCCAAAATCATCGGAGCGATATTCCTGGCAAACAGCCTGTTGGCCCTGCTGGGCGAGATGACTCTGGGCACGGCGTATACCAGCGAAAGTCAGCCCGTCTACACCATTGCGCGGCTGGGCGGCCTGTCGGTGTTCCGCCGGCTGGACGCACTGCACGTGGGGGTGTGGCTGCTGCTGTTCCTCATTAAGATAAGCCTGTATTTTGCCGGATTCATCAAACTTTGGCAGAACGTTAAGCCGTGTAAAGGCCATTGCCCTTACTGGGTGGCGCTGGCGGCTGTGATGGTGGTGTTTCTGGCAGCCTGGAACCAGAACGAATCGGCGGCAATGGCCGTTCAGCAGGTCCTGTTGGCGCTCGCGCTGCTGGCGGCGCCGCTGAACCGTCTTTGGAATGAGAGGGGGAGGAACGCATGAAACGCTGGCTGGTTTGCCTCGCCCTGCTGGGGGCTGCGCTTTTGGTCGGATGCACGAGCAGCGGGCTGGGCAATCGTGTTTCAGTGAAGGCGGTGTATGTGGAGAAGGGGCGGCGGTATGAAGCGCGGCTGCTGGTGCTGGAATCCACCCCCAACGCCGACACGGGGCAGGTGAGCGAGCAGGCCCGCTGCCTTTCGGGCAGCGGCGAGACGGTGTACGAGGCGCTGCTGGACGCCGAGCAGAGCGAGAACCGCCGCCTTTTTTACGGCCAGAGCGAACTGCTTTTCATCGGGCCGAAGCTGATGAAGGAAGGCGTGTTCGATGCCTGCCGGTACCTTGCCAGCAACACCAGCGGCAGGCCGAATATGGCGGTCTACGGGCTGGACGCCGACCCTGACGCCTTTGAGCGGCTGCAGGAAAAGGGAACCGACTTTCTCTCCAGTGTGCAGCAGCTGGAAAAGCGCGGCCTGTACAGAACATTTCTCTATCAGTTCAGCGGGCAGAGCGACAGCGGCGTCATTCCCGGTCTGTCGGTGCAGGAGGGGAGCGCCGCCTTTGAAAAGCTGACCCTTTACCGTGAGGGTAAGCCCGACGCCGTCTGGAAGGGGGCAAAGGCACAGCTGGCCCGCCTGCTGGCGGGTCAGGCGGACACGCTGGAGCTCACGCTGGAACCGCTCTCGGTGAGTTTTCAGGTGCGCTCGCCCAAGCTGCGCTTCGAGCCCGCGTTTTCCGAAGAGGGCATGGAGCTCTCGGTGCATTTCAGCGGCGACATCCAGCGGCTTGTGAGCCCGGAAGGCGCCGCCCTTCCCGGGCAGGACCGGCAGCTGGAGCAGTCCATCGACGAGGAGGTGAAGTCCCTGCTGGAAGAGCTGGTGGCTGACACCTTGGGCCGCCGGAACGACGTGTTCCTTTTGCGCAGCCGCTTTGCCAATCTGGACGAGGCGCTTTGCCGGGCAATGGAGGAAGACGAGCGAATGGCCCGGCCCGGCGCGGTGAACTTTTACTGTCTGCTGCGGATGGTTTGAAAACAGCGCGATCTGTGCCGGCTGCCCCAAAGAGCAGCCGGCACGTTCTCTGTGATGGGATACAAAAATCCATCCCGCACCGATTGAAAATTGCCAATCCCGGCTGTATATTATATAATGAGTTTATATGCAGGCAGGTGTGGGCCGTTCCGCCCGCGCGAGCCAGAGCAGAGGGGCTTTGCGGTGCCCGCCCGGTCCTGCCGAATAAAAGAAAGGGTGTTCTGAATGCCAGCGTTTTCCGTACCACTGAGCGAACTTGCGGCCACCTTGAAAATGGATACCATCTATGCGCCCAAGGAACTGTCCGACATCCCCATCTACACCGCGGATGTGAACCGTCCGGGCATCATGCTGGCGGGGTACTACCAGTATTTTGACGCCAGCCGCATCCAGATCTGCGGCATGGTGGAGATCTCCTATTTGAAGGAGCTGCCCGAGGCGGACCGCCGCCGCCATCTGGAAAAGATGCTCTCTCTGAAGCCGCCCGCTGTCATCATCAGCCGCGGGCTGGAAGTTCTGCCGGAATTCCTGGAGTTTGCCCGTCAGTACGAGGTGCCGCTGCTGGTCTCCACCGAGAGCACTTCCACGCTGCTCAGCTCCCTCATCAACATTCTGAACGTGGAACTGGCCCCCCGTGTGACCCGTCACGGCGTGTTCGTGGAGGTCTACGGCGAAGGCATCCTCATCCTGGGCGACAGCGGCGTGGGCAAGAGCGAGACCGCCGTTGAGCTGGTGAAACGCGGCCACCGTCTGGTGGCGGACGACGCGGTGGAGCTGCGCAAGACCTCCAACCGCACCATCGTGGGCACCGCGCCGGAGAACATCCGCCACTTCATCGAGCTGCGGGGCATCGGCATCGTGAACGTGGCCCGCGTGTTCGGCATCGGCGCGGTCAAGGTCAGCGAGCGGGTGGACCTGGTGGTCCAGCTGGAGCCCTGGGACAAGACCAAGAATTACGACCGCACCGGTCTGGAAAACGACACCTACGACATCCTGGGCGTGCAGATCCCCTGCACGGTGATTCCTGTCATGCCCGGGCGCAACCTGGCGGTCATTCTGGAAACGGCGGCCATCAACAACCGCCAGAAAAAGATGGGCTACAACGCGGCCAAGGAGCTGCTGGCCCGCCTCGGCCTTGAGGACGACGTGGGCATTTAACGGGAAAGGAAGCATAGAATTTTGTATCGTATCGCTGCGGACCTGCACACGCACACCCTTGTGTCCAACCATGCCTTCAACACCATCACCGAGATGGCGCGGGCGGCGAAGGAGATGGGTTACTGCGCCCTTGCGGTCACCGACCACGGGACGGCCATGCCGGACTCGCCCCATATCTGGTATTTCTACAATATCCGCCGCCTGCCGGACGTGCTGGAAGGCATCCCCGTGCTGAAAGGCGCGGAGGCCAACGTGATGGATGTGAACGGCACGCTGGACCTTCCATCGGAAGTGCTGAACGGGCTGGACTGGGTCATCGCCTCCATCCACACCGACTGCCTGCCCGGCACGCTCACGGTGGAACAGGCCACGGACCTCTGGCTCAAAGTTGCCGAAAACCCGGCAGTGGACATGATCGGCCATTCCGAGCAGGCCAGGCATGTCTACGATTACGAGCTGGTGGCAAAAGTGTTTGCCGAGCGCCGCAAGGTGGTGGAGCTCAACGGCAACTCCTGGGCGGTGCGCCCGGAAGGAGCGGGCAATATGAAGGCGCTGGCGCTGGCCTGCAAAAAGGCCGGCTGCCCGGTGGCGCTGAATTCCGACGCCCATTCCATCTATCAGATGCAGGCGGGGGTAGGGCGCCTGGTCCGGCTGCTGGAGGAGATAGACTTCCCCGAGGAGCTGGTGGTCAACTCTTCGCCCCGGCGGCTTTTGGAGGAATTGAAACTGCACAATAAACCTGTTGTGGAACGTATAGGAGGAATATTATGAAAAAGTACACCATCGGCGTCGATCTGGGCGGCACCACCATCACCGCCGGCATTGTGGACGAGGACTGCCACATCATTGCCAAGTCCACCTGCGCCACCGATCTGCCCCAGCCTCAGGAGGCGATCGAGCGGAAGATCGCCGACCTCTGCAAGCGGGTGCTCACGGAGAATCAGCTCTCCTTTGACGACATCCAGTGGGTGGGCATCGGCACCCCCGGCAGCGTGAACAGCCAGCTGGGCGTGGTGGACTTCAACGCGAACTTCGGCTACCGCGACTGGGAGCTGCAGCGCCACATGGAGGAGCTGCTGCCCTGCCAGGTGTTCATCGAAAACGACGCCAACGCGGCGGCCTACGGCGAATACATAGCCGGCGGCGCGAAGGGCGCGCGCTATGCGGTGGTCATCACCCTGGGCACCGGCATCGGCGGCGGCATCATCATCGATGGCAAGATCTTCGCCGGCTTCAACTATGCCGGCGCGGAACTGGGCCACATGGTCATCCAGAAGGATGGCCGTCCCTGCATGTGCGGGCGCAACGGCTGCTGGGAGAAGTACGCTTCCGCCCGGGCCCTCACCGAGGACACCAGGGCCGCCCTGCTCTCTCACCCGGACAACATGATGTGGAAGCTGGTGGACGGTGACATCAACAACACCAACGCCAAGACCGCTTTTGAGGGCATGCGCGCCGGCGACGAGCTGGCCAAGCGCCTCATCGACAAGTACGTGGAGTACGTCGCCTGCGGCCTGACCAACGTCATCAACATCTTTCAGCCGGAGATCGTCTGCATTGGGGGCGGCGTCTCCCGCGAGGGCGAGACCCTGCTGGACCCTGTGCGCCGTCAGGTTGACTGGGAGGACTACGCCCGCGACGGCAAGCGCCGTGTGAAAATCAAATCCGCCGAGCTGTTCAACGACGCCGGCGTGGTGGGCGCCGCCCGCCTGGGCGATCAGGTCAAGACCTGAGCCCCGCAAAAATCAATCGTTCGGAGGCTGAGCGCAGTGGAGCAGATAGAAGCCCTGTGTCAGGAACTGAAAAAAAGAAACATCGATTTTCTCCGGGATGAGCCGCTGTCAAAGCACACCAGCTTTCGCATCGGCGGCCCGGCCAGGGTGTTCTGCACCCCCAAAAACAGCGAACAGATGGCCGAAGTTGTCGGGCTGTGCCGTCAGCACGGCGTGCGGTATTATCTCCTTGGCAAAGGTTCCAACGTCCTGTTTTCCGATGCCGGATTTGACGGCGCCGTGCTGAACACCGCGGCCATGGCTGGCGCGCCCCGCTTTGAGGGGACGACCGTTTATGCCGATGCCGGCCTTGGGCTGAACACCCTGTGCAAGGCCGCGGCCGCCCAGGGCCTTTCGGGGCTTGAGTTTGCCTTCGGCATCCCCGGCAGCGTGGGCGGCGCGGTGTATATGAACGCCGGCGCCTACGGCGGCGAGATGCGGGATGTGCTCACTGCCGTGACCTTTCTGGACGAAACGGGCACTGTTCGCACGCTGCCCGCTGAGGAACTGGAACTGGGTTACCGCACCAGCATTTTTGAGCGCACCGGCTGGCACGTTCTCAGTGCACAGCTGCATCTTGTTCCCGGCGATCCGGCGCAGATCGAGGCGGCCATGCAGGAACTGATGGCCCGCCGCGTGGAAAAGCAGCCGCTGGAATACCCCAGCGCAGGCAGCGCATTCAAACGGCCCCAAGGGGCCTTTGCCGGCGCGCTCATCCAGCAGTGCGGCCTGCGGGGCGCACGGGTGGGCGGCGCCGCCATCAGCGAAAAGCACTGCGGCTTTATCGTGAATCTGGGCGGGGCCACCTGCGCCGATGTTCTGGCGCTGGCGGACCTCGTCTGCAAAACAGTGAAAGAGCAGACCGGCTACACGCTGGAAAAGGAGATCCGGGTGGTGGAGTGAGCCCCGGAAAGAAAAAGGGAAGAGCAAAATGGAACTTTTGATCGTGACGGGTCTTTCCGGCGCCGGCAAATCGCTGGCGATGAATGTGCTGGAAGACATCGGCTATTTCTGCATCGACAACATCCCGGCGGGGCTGATGCCCCGCCTTGTGGATTTTGCCCAGCAGGGCGAGAACATGCTGCAAAAGGTGGCCGTGGTGCTGGACGTGCGCGGCTGCCGCAGCGCCGCCGATGTGGAGGAAGCGCTGGACGGGCTGGACAAATGCGGCGTGGACTACCGCATCCTGTTTCTGGACTGCTCCGAGGAAGTGCTTCAGCGCCGCTACAAGGAGACCCGCCGCATCCACCCTCTGACCAGCTACGAAGGGGTGCCCACCGCCCGCGCCATCGCAATGGAGCGGGAAGTGCTGCGCCCCCTTTTCGAGCGGGCGGATTTTGTGCTGGACACCTCGCTTTTGTCGCCCGCACAGAACAAGGAGCGCATCTGCAGCCTGTTTTTGCAGGAAGAAAAGCAGGGGATGGTGCTGAACATCGTCTCCTTCGGCTTCAAATACGGCCTGCCAAAGGAAGCCGACATCGTTTTTGACGTGCGCTGCCTGCCCAATCCCTTTTATATCCCCGAGCTCAAGCCCCTCACCGGCCTGGACCAGGCGGTGGTGGACTATGTGATGAGCTTTGATGAGTCGAAAGAACTTCTGCGCCGCATCCAGTCTCTGCTGGAATACTCGCTGCCTCTCTATGTCAAGGAGGGCAAAAGCCAGCTGACCATCGCGGTGGGCTGCACCGGCGGCAAACATCGCTCCATCACCTTTGCCCGGCTCATCGGCCAGTTCTGCATGGGCCTTGGCTACCATCCCGCGCTTCACCACCGGGACGCCGGCCGCACTGCCTGAACCGGCCCGTATCTTGCTTTGAAAGGGGGCGAAAGCCTTGAGCTTTTCCCAGGATGTAAAGAACGAGATCGTGCAGAAAAAGATCACCCGTGAGTGCTGCGCCCTGGCCGCAAGCTATGGCATCGCCTGCTTTGGCCGTTATTTCGACAGTAAAGGCCTTGTACTTCACACTGAGCTTTTGGGCGTTGCGCAGTATGCGAAGCGCCTGTTCGGCATCTGCGGGGTCCACGGCGCCATCATTACGAAGGAGAGGCCCAGCGGCCCCCTTTATGAGTTCAAGGTGGACGACCCGCAGGAAGTGGACAAGATGCTGAAGCTGTTCCACTGCGAGGAGGAACAGGTCAGCCGCCACATCGACCCGCGGCTCATCCGCTGCGGGCATTGCTTTTCCGCATTTGTTGCGTCGGCATTCCTGTGCTGCGGCACCATGACCGATCCCAGCAAAGAGTACAATCTGGAATTTTTGTGCCCCCGCTATAATTTGGCAAAGGACCTGGAGGGCATTTTGGCGGAGCACGAGTTCACCCCCCGGCGCACCGTGCGCAAAGGCGTGAACGTCATCTACGTCAAGGCCAGCGAGCAGGTGGCGGACCTGCTCACCTTCATGGGCGCGGGCGGCGCCGCCATGCAGATCATGGACCACAAGATGTTCAAGGAACTGCGCAACAAGACCAACCGCCTGAACAACTGCGAAATGGCCAACATCGACAAGGTGGTCACCGCCAACGTGGCGGCGAGAAGGGCCATCGAGTACTTACAGGAGAAAGGGGACTTCGACGCGCTGTCCGCCCCCCTGCGGCAGGCGGCGCAGCTGCGTCTGGACTGGCCGGACCTGTCGCTGGCGCAGCTGGTGCAAAAGAGCCCGGAGCCCATCAGCAAATCGGGCCTTTCCCACAGGCTGAAAAAGCTGGAGCAGCTGGCCGATGAACTGCGGCAAAGGAGAAACGATGTCTGAAAAGCAATTTGTGCACCTGCATGTGCACACGGAATACAGCCTGCTGGACGGCGCCTGCCGCATCGACCGCATGTTCGACCGCCTCAAGGAGCTGGGTCAGACCGCCATCGCCATCACCGACCACGGCGTGATGTACGGCTGCGTGGACTTTTACAAGGCCGCGAAAAAGGCGGGCGTGAAGCCCATCATCGGCTGCGAGGTCTATGTGGCCACCCGCTCCCGCTTTGACAAGGTGAACCGCATCGACGGCTCCAACCATCTGGTGCTGCTTTGCAAAAACGAAACGGGCTACAAAAACCTCATCAAGCTGGTCTCCGCCGGCTTCATCGAGGGCTTTTACTCCAAACCCCGGGTGGACAAGGAACTGCTGGAACAGCACCACGAGGGTCTGGTGTGTCTTTCCGCCTGCCTTGCGGGCGAGATACCCCAGGCGCTGCTTGCGGGGGACTACGAAAAGGCAAAGGCCGCCGCGCTCTACTTCAACGACCTGTTCGGTCAGGGCAATTTCTATATTGAAATTCAGGACCATGGCATCGACGCGCAGCAGCAGATTTTGCCGCTGCTCATCCGCCTTGCCCGGGAGACGGGCATCCCGCTGGTGGCCACCAACGACGCCCACTACCTCCGCAAGGAGGACAGCAAGATGCAGAGCATTCTCATCTGCATCCAGACCGGCAAAACCGTGCAGGACGCGGACAAGCTGGAATTCGAGACCGACGAGTTCTATCTCAAGAGCACCGAGGAGATGTACGACCTGTTCTCCATCGCGCCGGACGCCTGCGAGAACACCGTCAAGATCGCCGACATGTGCAACTTTGACTTTGAGTTCGGCGTTACCAAGCTGCCGTATTTCGAAGCGCCCGACGGCATGGACAACCAGGTCTATTTTGAAAAGCTCTGCCGCGAGGGCCTTGTGCGCCGCTACGGAGACGTTGTGACCGACGAGATGCGCGAGCGTCTGGAATACGAGATAGACGTCATCCGCCGCATGGGCTACACCAACTATTACCTCATCGTCTTCGACTTCATCAACTACGCGAAACAGCAGGGCATCCCCGTGGGTCCCGGCCGCGGCAGCGGCGCGGGCAGCCTCGCGGCTTACTGCGTGGGCATCACCAACATCGACCCCATCCGCTACAACCTTCTGTTCGAGCGCTTTCTGAACCCCGAGCGGGTGAGCATGCCCGACTTCGACGTGGACTTCTGCTACGAGCGCCGGCAGGAGGTCATCGACTATGTGAATGAAAAATACGGCCACGACCATGTGGCCCAGATCATCACCTTCGGGACCATGGCCGCCCGCGCCGCCATCCGTGACGTGGGCCGGGTGCTGGGCATGCCCTACGCCCAGGTGGACTCCATCTCCAAGATGGTGCCCATGGAGCTGAAGATGACCCTGAACCGGGCGCTGGAGGTCTCGCCGGAGCTGAAAGCCCAGTACGAGGCTGACCCGCAGGTGAAGGAGCTCATCGACACCGCCATCAAGATCGAGGGCATGCCCCGCCATGCCTCCACCCACGCGGCGGGCGTGGTCATCACCCGGGAGGCCGCCAACGAGTATGTGCCGCTGGCCTCCAACGACGGCGTGCCCGTGACCCAGTTCACCATGACCACCATTGAGGAGCTGGGCCTTTTGAAGATGGACTTTCTCGGCCTGCGCACCCTCACGGTCATCAAGAACGCCGAGGAGATGGTGCGCCGCCGCGAGCCGGACTTCTCCATGGACAACATCTCCTACGACGACGCTGCCACCTACGACATGCTGGGCCGCAGCGAGACAGAGGGCGTGTTCCAGTTGGAAAGCACCGGCATGAAGCAGGTGCTCACCGGGCTGCAGCCGAAGAACCTGGAGGACATCATCGCCCTCATCAGCCTCTACCGCCCGGGTCCCATGGACTCCATCCCCACCTACCTGCGCAACCGCCACGAACCGGACAAGGTGCGCTACAAAACGCCCCAGCTGGCCCACATCCTGGACGTGACCAACGGGTGCATCGTCTATCAGGAGCAGGTGATGCAGATATGCCGGGAACTGGCGGGCTTCACGCTGGGCCAGGCGGACCTGGTGCGCCGTGCCATGAGCAAGAAAAAGCACGACGTCATGGAAAAGGAGCGCCAGCACTTCGTCACCGGCTGCGCCGCCAACGGCATCAGCGAGCAGGCTGCCAACGACATCTTTGATGACATGAGCAGCTTCGCGTCCTACGCATTCAACAAATCCCACGCGGCCTGCTACGCCTACGTGGCATTCCAGACCGCCTACCTCAAGTGCCACTATCCCAGCGAGTTCATGGCCGCCCTGCTCACCAGCGTGCTGGACAACACCGACAAGGTCATCGAGTACACCGGCGAGTGCCAGCGCCTTGGCATCAAGGTGCTGCCGCCCAGCATCAACGTCAGCGACGGCGGCTTCACGGTGGACGGCAAGAGCATCCGCTTTGGCCTGAACGCCACCAAAAATGTGGGCCGCAACCTCATCGCCGCCGTGGTGCGGGAGCGGAAGGAAAAGCCCTTCACCTCGCTCTATGACTTCTGCCGCCGTCTGCACGGGCAGGAGCTGAACCGCCGCGCGGCGGAAAGCCTTGTGAAGTGCGGCGCCTTTGACGAGACCGGCGTCAGCCGCAAGGCAATGCTGGAAAACGTGGACGCCATCTTCAAGAGCGTGGAGACCGACGTGGGCCGCAACGTGGAAGGTCAGCTGGACCTGTTCAGCCAGCTTTCCGGCGAGAGCGCCGGCGCGGCAGGGGAGGACTTCCACATCGAAGACCACGGTGAGTTCCCGCTGCCCGAACTGCTGAAAATAGAGAAGGAAGTCAGCGGGCTGTATCTGTCCGGCCACCCGCTGGACGGCTACCGCCAGCAGATCCAGAAGATCGGGGCCTGCCGCATCGCCGACCTGATGGGGGAGGAGGCCCGCCGCTACGACGGCAAGCACGTGAACATCGTGTGCGCGGTCATCAAAAGCAAGTTCATGACCACCCGCTCCAACACCATGATGGCCTTCACCAACGTGGAAGACCTGAGCGGCACCATGGAGATCATCGTGTTCCCCAAGGTGCTGGCGGACTGCCGTAGCGCGTTGCAGGACAACGCCGTGGTGGTCATCAACGGGCGGGTATCGGTGAAGGAAGAGGAGAACGCCAAGCTGGTGGCGGAAAAGATCACGCCCATCGAGGAGTATTCCGCAAACGGAGCCGCCGCGCCGCGTCCCGCACAGGAAAAACCGGCCCGCAAGGGGATGTACCTCAAAGTGCCCAGCCGCAGCTGCCCGCAATTTGCAAAGGTGGAGAATCTGCTCTCCATTTTTGAGGGCCCCTTGCCGGTGTATATCTATTTTGAGGACCAGAAACAGCTCACGCTTGCGCCCCGCAACCTGTGGAGCATGGAGCATGAACTTTTGACGTGTGAGCTGAAACGCATTTTGGGGGATGGAAATGTGGCGTTTAAATGAAAAAACGCATGATAAAGCCATTCGCACAATTTGCGGCGTGCTGGTTTGACAAAATTTGTGAACATTTGGTCACATCTTTCTTTTGCGTTTTTGTTGCACCGATGGTATAATAGCCCTGTGGTAATCCACAGCTGTGAGGCCGCGGTGTTTTTCCGCGAAGAGCCTGTCGGCTTTTTTGTAATGAATCGTTTTAGGGGGGCTTTTTTATGGCAAAGGAAGTCAAGACGATTGGCGTACTTACCAGCGGCGGCGATGCGCCTGGCATGAACGCTGCGGTGCGCGCCGTTGTGCGTACCGCCCTTGGCCACGGCATGCGGGTGATCGGCATCCAGCGCGGCTTCAACGGCCTGCTGAACGGCGAGGCCTACGAGATGAATCTGCGCAGTGTTTCCGAGATCATCCATCGCGGCGGCACTGTTCTGTATACCGCGCGCTGCCTTGAGTTCAAGACGGAGGAAGGTCAGCGCAAGGGCGCTGAAATGTGCGAGAAGCTGGGCATCGACGCGCTGGTTGTCATCGGCGGCGACGGCTCCTTCCGCGGCGCCAAGGCGCTTGCCAATCTGGGGATCCCCTGCATCGGCATCCCCGGCACCATCGATAACGACATCGCCTGCAGCGAGTACACCATCGGCTACGACACCGCCATGAACACCGCGGTGGAGATGGTGGATAAACTGCGCGACACCACCCAGAGCCACGACCGCTGCAGCGTGGTGGAGGTCATGGGCCGCAACGCCGGCTACATCGCCCTGAACGTGGGCATTGCCACCGGCGCCATCGCCACCCTCATCCCCGAGCGGCCCTACGATCTGGAGCGCGACATCCTGGAGCGGATGCAGTTCACCCAGAAGACCGGCAAGAAACACTTCATCGTGATCGTTGCCGAGGGTGCCGGCCATGCGCAGGACCTGGCCAACGAGATCCAGGCCCGCACCGGCATCGACTCCCGCGCCACCGTTCTGGGCCATGTGCAGCGCGGCGGTTCTCCCACTCTGCGGGACCGCGTCACCGCTTCCCGCATGGGCTATCAGGCGGTCATCCTGCTGGAAAAGGGCATCTTCAACCGCGTTGTGGCAGTGTCCGCCGACAAGATCGTGGACTACGACATCAATGTGGCCCTGTCCATGCACAAGAGCATCGACACCACCCTGCTGGATGTGGCCGAGACCATCTCCATCTGAATCCTGTCCTCACGGGCTCGCCGCTGTGCGGCGGGCCCGTTTTCTTTTCCCTGCTTGTGCCATACTCTCTGTGGCGTTTCGTATGATTTTCGCGGGCCGCAACCCCGGGTTGACAAATTTCAAGCTGCCGTTTGGTGGCACGCAACCGGGTTTTCCTGTATGCTGGACCCAGGCGAAGGGCACGATATGCCTGCCGCACTCGAACTATGGAGGAACACGCAATGATCTTTGCCGACAAACTGATCCGCCTTCGGAAGAAAAACGGCTGGTCACAGGAAGAACTGGCCGAAAAACTCAATGTATCCCGTCAGGCGGTGTCCAAATGGGAGGGCGCGCAGACCGTGCCGGAACTGGAAAAGCTGCTGCAGATGAGCGCGCTGTTCGGTGTGACCACCGATTATCTTTTGAAGGACGAACTGGAGCAGGAAGAGTATGCCCCAGGCGGGGGAGAAGCGGCCGTGAAACGCATCACTCTCGGGCAGGCCCAGGAATTTTTGCAGTGGCGCAAAAAAGCCGCCGTTCTCATTGCCGCGGGCGCTTTTCTCTGCATCGCTTCCATCATTCCGCTTTTAATGCTTGGGGCTGCTTCGGATGCAGGCGTTGCCGGCGTTACGGAGGAGATCGCCGGTGCTGCCGGGCTGTGCGCTCTTGTGGTGCTGGTCGCCGCGGGCGTTTCACTCTTTGTCTGGTGCGGCTTCAAGAACGCCCCCTATGAATTCATCGACAGCGAGCCCTTTGAGACGGAATATGGCGTGCACGGTTTGGTGACTGAGAAAAAGAAAAATTACCGCGGCACCTATGCGGCCTGCAACATTGCGGCCACCTGCATCTGCATCCTTTCGATCATTCCGCTGTTTTTGAGCATCCTGCTCAAAGGCGATCTGCTCCCAACGGTCCTGCTCTTGTGCCTGACCATCCTGCTGGCCGGCGTCGGCGTGGTGCTCTTCATCCTATGCGGCGTGCGCTGGGCCAGTATGGCAAAACTTCTCCAGGAAGCGGACTACGCCTATTGTGAAAAGGAAAAAAACGGCGCGAAAGAGGCTGTTGCCCGAGCTTATTGGTCCCTTGCCGTAGCGATTTATCTCGGCTGGAGTTTCCTGACCGGGCGCTGGGGCATCACCTGGGTTGTCTGGCCGCTGGCCGGCGTGCTGTATGCCGCGCTGAGCAGCATTCTTCAGCTGACCGTCTGGCACAGCGAGGATTCAAATTCCTGAATTTTCACGTTTTTCCCTCTGCCCGAATATCTTTTTAAAAGAACATCGGGTGAAAAGGGGGCGTTTTCCATGCGGCGGCAGAACAGCGCAGCAGGTCGGAAAAAGGGGAAATTGAATCGTTTTGCCCTGTGTGCGCTGCTTTTGTCCGCGCTGCTGCTGTTCAGTCTTGTAAAGCTGGAGCAGAAGATACGGCCTGTTGCCCGAACGATGGCAGAGTATGAATGCCGCGAGCGGGCGGTGCGCTGGATGCAGGCCGCGGTGGGCGACTGCCTGCGCCGGTCGCCTGAACTGCTGGAGGACTTGTATATTCTCCGCTATGACGAGACCGGTCTGGTGCAGAGTGCCGAAACCGACACCGCCAAGCTGGCCCGCCTGCAGTACACGCTGGAGAGCGATCTGACCCAGGCAATGGAAGAGGGCGCGGCGGATTTCTCCATCCCGCTGGGCACCCTTCTGGGCCTGCAGCTCTTCTCCGGGCGCGGGCCGGACATTACTGTAAGGGTCATCCCCCTGTCACATGTAGAGAGCCGTGTTGAGACCGGTTTTACCGCAGCGGGCGTGAACCAGACCAAGCTGCAGACCGACCTTGTGTTTTCGGTGCAGCTGTGCGCCGTGCTGGCAGGCATGCAGGTGGAAACGACGGCCCAGAGCACCATGTGTGTGGCTCAGGTACTGATCGTGGGCCAGACCCCGGAATTTTATGTGGAAGGGTCCGGCTGATTGTGGTATAATGGCTCGAGACGGCCAGCCGCCCGCGGGCGGCTTTTGCAGAGGTGAAAAACGTGGAACTGGAACAGGCAAAGGAGCGGGTCGCGTATCTCCGCCAGGTGATCGAGCGCAACAACCGCCTTTATTATGAGCAGGACGCCCCCGAACTGGAGGACTATGAATATGACGCGTTGACCCGGGAACTCAAGGCTCTGGAAGCCGAGTATCCCCAGCTGGTCACGCCGGATTCGCCCACCCAGAAAGTGGGCGGCGCGCCTTCCGGGCGGTTTGCCAAGGTGACCCATCAGGTCAAGATGGAAAGCCTGCAGGACGCTTTCAGCTTTGATGAGCTGCGGGAGTTCGACCGCAGGGTGCGGGGCGAAGGCCTCGAACCGCTGTATGTGGTGGAGGTCAAGATCGACGGCCTCTCGGTGAGCCTGGAATACGAGAACGGACGCTTTGTGCGCGGCTCCACCCGGGGCGACGGCGTGGTGGGCGAGGACGTGACCGCGAACCTCGCCACCATCGCGGACATTCCCAAACAGCTGGAAAACGCGCCGGAATATCTGGAAGTGCGGGGCGAGGTCTACATGCCCCACGCAGCCTTTGAAAAGCTGGTGGAAGAGCAGGAGCTCAGCGACAAGCAGCCCTTCAAGAACCCCCGCAACGCCGCCGCCGGCTCGCTGCGCCAGAAAGACAGCCGCATCACCGCGGGCCGCGGGCTCTCCATCTTCGTGTTCAACATCCAGCAGATGCGGGGCGGCCCCACCATCACCAGCCATCGCCAGAGCCTCGATTATGTCAAATCCCTGGGCTTTCCCGTGTCACCCCGCTACAACAGCTTCACCGACATCGAGGACGCCATCGGCGAGATCGAGGACATCGGCCGCCGCCGCGGCGAGCTCTCCTTCGATATGGACGGCGCGGTCATCAAGGTGGATGACTTCGGCCAGCGGGAGGTGCTGGGCAGCACCAACAAGTTCCCCCGCTGGGCCATCGCCTTCAAATATCCGCCGGAGGAAAAGCCCACCACGCTGCTGCAGGTGGATGTGACGGTGGGCCGCACCGGTGTGCTCACCCCCACGGCGGTGTTCGAGCCGGTGCAGCTGGCGGGCACCACCGTCAGCCGTGCCATCCTGCACAATCAGGACTTTATCGACCAGCTGGGCGTGTCCATCGGCGACACCATCCTGGTGCGCAAAGCGGGGGACATCATCCCCGAGGTGGTGGCGGTCACCGCCCACGCCCACGAGGGCGCCGCGCCCTTCCGCCTGCCGGACACCTGCCCCAGCTGCGGCGCAAAAGTGGTGCATCTGGAGGACGAGGCGGCCCTGCGCTGCATCAATCCCGAGTGTCCGGCCCAGACGCTGCGCAACCTCATCCACTTCGCCTCCCGGGCGGCCATGGACATCGACGGCCTGGGCAAGGCGGTGGCGGCCCAGCTGGTGGACAAGGGCTATGTGCGCTGCGCCGCCGACCTCTACGACCTGACTGCCGAGCAGCTTCTGACGTTGGACAAATTCAAGCAGAAGAGCGTGGAGAATCTCTTGGGCGCCATCGAGGCCAGCAAGGAGAACAATCTGGACAAACTGCTCTTCGGCCTGGGCATCCGCAACATCGGCGACAAGGCCGCCGCCCTGCTGGCGGAGCATTTCGGCTCGATGGAAGCGGTGCAGGCCGCCGACGCCGAGGCCATCAGCGCCATCGACGGGTTCGGCGGCGTGATGGCCCAGAGCGTGGTGGAGTTCTTTGCCCGCGAAGGTACCGCCGACCTGGTGGACCGTCTGCGCCGCGCCGGGGTGAACATGACCTGGCACGGCGAGGAAAAGACCGACAAGCTGGCGGGCAAGACCGTCGTGGTCACCGGCACGCTGGAGACCATGTCCCGCGCCGAGGCCGAGGCCCTCATCGTCAAAAACGGCGGCAAGGCCAGCGGCTCGGTCTCCAAAAAGACCGCCTATGTGGTGGTGGGCGAGGCCGCGGGCTCCAAGCTCACCAAGGCCCAGCAGCTGGGCGTGCCCGTGCTCACCGAACAGGAATTCCTGGCAATGCTGCAAAGCTGAACCCCTTCACACAACAGAACATGGCGCAGAGCGCCCGTTTCCCATCGGGGAAGCGGGCGCTCTTTTTGTTCTATCCCGGCCCGGGGCCTCATACCATAGAAAGCAAAGGGACGGTGAAACAAAATGGACGAGTATTACGCCGCGATACGCCGGCTGCCCGGCTTTCTGCGCCGCCCGCTGGAGGACTTGTCACCCCGGCAGGCGCAGACCATCCACGAGATACACCTGCGCAGCGGCAGGCCGGTGGTGCTGACCTGCGCCGACGGGCAGTTCTGTCTGCCGGGCCAGGGCGCGGGGCAGGGCGGGCCGACGCTGACCCACGCCCAGCTGCAGGAGTGCTTTTATTCCTTGTGCGAACACTCGGTCCACAGCTATGAGCAGCAGCTTGCCCGGGGCTTTTTCACGCTGCCGGGCGGGCACCGGGTGGGGGTGGCGGGCCTGTTCCACATGCAGGGACAGGCCATGAAGGGGCTTTGCACCGTCACCTCGCTGAACATTCGCATTGCCCGCACGGTGACAGAGAAACTGCCCGCCCCGCTGCGGGACCATCTGCTGGGGCCTTTCCGGGGCCTTGTGCTGGTGGGCTCTCCGGGCAGCGGCAAGACCACTTTGCTGCGCGGCGTGTCGGCACTGCTGAGCCGCGCGGGCAAAAAGGTGGCGGTGGTGGACGAGCGGATGGAGATATGGCCCTGCGGTCCGGGCGGATTTGCCGCGCCGGTGCCGATGCACTGCGATGTGCTCAGCGGCTGTGACAAGCGGGAGGGCATCATCAGCGCCCTGCGCAGTCTTGGCCCGCAGGTCATCCTCTGCGACGAGCTGGGGGACGAAGGGGATTTTGCCGCGGTGTGCGCCGGTTCAAAGGGCGGCGTGAGCTTTGTCTGCACCGTCCACGGCGATGCTGTCGAGGCGGTGGAACAGCGCTTTTGCGCCACGCGGGACCAGCTGGCAAAAAGCTTTTCCTGCATCGGGCTGCTGGCGGGCGCGAACCGCCCCGGCGCTGTGCAGCAGGTATGCTGGCTGTGAGCGCGGCAGTCCGCCTGCTGGGCGCCGCACTGGTGGCTTTTTCCGGCTGGGCCACCGGGTGGTGGCTGACCGAAAAAAAGCGGCGGCGGCTGGCGGCGCTGGAACAGCTGGAACGGCTCATCGCGCTGGCGCAGGACGAAATCGTCTACCGCGCCGCCCCCTTGAGCGAGATCCTCGCGCTGCTCAAAGCGCGGCGGGACATGCCCGGCCTCTGTCTTGAGGAGTGCGGGCAGCTGGAGGAGTTTTCCTGCCCGCCCGACCTGGACAGGCCCGCCTGGGACCAGCTGGAGGGATTCTTCACCCGGCTGGGCAGCGCGGCAGGGCAGGAGGAGGCGCGGCACTGCGCCTATTATCTCAAGCGCTGCGCGCTCCTGCGGGAAGGCGCGCGGCAGGAGTACGAACAGGCCAAACAGCTTTATACAAAAGCAGGGCTGTGCTGCGGTGTGCTGGCGGCGCTGATGCTGTTTTGAGCCGGGAAAAAGGAGCTGCAAATGGATATTGACCTTGTGTTCAAGATCGCCGCCATCGGCATCATCGTGGCGGTGCTCAATCAACTGCTGATACGCTCCGGCCGGGAGGATCAGGCCATGATGACCACCCTTGCCGGCCTGATCGTGGTGCTCTCCATGCTGGTGCAGCAGATAAGCGATCTGTTCATCAGCATCAAATCACTGTTCAATCTCTGAAGGCCATGGAGATCTTCGGGATAGCGGCCTTCGTGCTGGTGGCGGCCATGCTCACCGCGCTGCTGCGCCAGTATCTGCCCGCCTATGGGGCGGTGTGTCTGACTTTGTGCGCGGTGCTGCTGCTGGGGCGCATCCTGCAGCTGGCGCAGCCGCTGGTGGAGTGGTTTTCCGCCGCCGCCGGCTATCTGGACGGCGACAGCTTTCTGGTGGTGCTCAAGGCCGCCGGCATCGCACTGGTGGCTCAGAACATGCAGGACGTGTGCAAAGACGCGGGTCTTTCCACCCTGGCGGGCAAGGTGGAGCTGGCGGGTCGCTGCCTGATCCTGGTGTGCGCACTGCCGCTGTTCGAAAACATCATGGGGGCGCTGATCGCGTTTTTGCAATGAAACGAATCCTTTGTATCCTTTTTCTGCTGCTGGTGCTGCCCGCTGTGGTTTTTGCCGAGGGCGAAGCCCTGCCGCCGGACGTGCAGCAAGCATTGGACGAGCCGGGCATCACCGCCGAAGAGTTCCAGCAGGCGTCGCTGGGCGAGATGCTCAGCGCACTGCTCAAAACCGCCCGGCAGCAGTTTGAAAAGCCGGTGCGCCTGCTGATGCAGCTGCTGGGCGCGGCGCTGCTGGGCGCGGTGGCGCTGGCCCTTGCGCCCCAGGGGGACTGGTCCGGGCCGCTGGAAAGCGTCTGTGTGCTGGGCATGTTCACCGTGAGCCTCGCTCCGGCGCTGGAACTGGTGAACACGGTGAGCGAGAGCGTCGCCCGGTGGCAGGTGTATCTGGTCAGCTTCGTGCCGGTGTTTTCCGGCGTCGTCGCCAGCTGCGGCCAGCCCACCCAGGCCATGGTGTACAGCGGCATGTTCCTGACCATGGCCAACTTCAGCGCACAGGTCATCTGCGCGGCGGCGCTTCCGGTTTTGCAGGTCTATCTGGCGCTCAACACCGCCGGGGGCCTGTGCGGCATCGGCGGCGTGGCCGACGGATGCGAACTGCTTGCCAAAACGGTCAAATGGCTGCTGGGGCTGGTGTCGGTGCTGTTCGGGGCGGTGCTGGGGCTGCAGAGCGTGCTGGCCCAGAACGCCGACACCCTGGCCATGAAGACCGGCAAGTTCCTCATAAGCAGCAGCATCCCGGTGGTGGGCAGCGTGGCCTCCGATGCCATGGGCAGCGTGCTCAGCGGCCTGCGGGTGCTCAAGGGCTCGCTGGGGTTTGCCGCCATCGCCGTGCTGGCCATCGACTTTCTGCCCATTCTGGTGCAGAGCGCCTTTTATTATCTGGCCTATCAGCTGGGCGGCGCTGTCTCCAAAGCCTTCGGCATGAACCGTGCGGGCCGCGTGCTGGAGGGCATGGGGCAGGCGGTGGGCATCTGTGTGTCGTTTCTGGTGTTCTTTTTCATGCTGGTGGTGCTGTCCACCGCGCTGATGATCACGATGGGGGGAGGGGGATAGTCATGAAACTCTGGGCGCTGAACGTCTGCGTGGCCTGCATCCTGGCCGGGGCACTGGACCTGTTTTTGCCCCGGCAGGGCAGTTTCAAAAGCATAAAAACCGTGCTGGCGCTGTATATTTTAGTGTCGGTGGTGACCCCGGCGGCAGGTGCGGACTGGACGGGGCTGGCAAGCCTCTCCTTTGAATCGGACGTCCAGCCCGCCGATTACTCGGACTATGTCTCCGGCTACGCCTGCCAGAGCCTTGCCGGGCAGCTGGAAGAACGGCTTGCGGCCGCCGACATCCAGGCGCAGGTGGAGATAGCGCCCGGCAGCGGCCAGACGCTTCCCGAAGTGACGCTGTGCACCGACCAGCCGGAGGAAGCGCTGGAACTGGCGAAGGAGCTTTTGGGCGAGTCGGAATATTCCTGGCAAACAACGGAGCCGCAGGCATGAGGGAAGGAAAAATGAAATTGGAACGGATCGGAGCGCTGCTTCCCAAGCAGCTGGCCGGGCGCGGCAGCCTGGTGTTTTTCGCAGGGGTGCTGGGGGTCTTTCTCCTCATCGCGGGCGGCCTGCCCTTCTCCGGCAAAGAGGAAGCGGCGGACGCCTCCGCGGCCTCCGGCGCCACCCGTCAGTGGAGCGAAGCCTATGTCCGGCAGCTGGAGGAGACTCTCACCGAACTGATCGGCTCCATCGAGGGCGCGGGCCGAACGAAGGTGGCGGTCACGCTGGACGCCAGCGCCGAGACGGTCTATGCCCTGGACGAGACCGACGGCGGCGAAAACGGCCAGCGGCAGCTGGAGCACATTCTGGTGGATACCCGCGAGGGTCAGGATGCGCTGGTGGAGATGACCTGGGAGCCTGTCATCCGCGGCATTGCCGTGGTGTGCGAGGGCGCGGACGATGTGACGGTGAACGCCCAGATCACCCAGGCAGTCTCGGTGCTCACCGGGGTGTCCACAAACCGGATCAGCATATCAAAAATGAGTTAAGTTGGAGGTATCGTGATGCGCAGCAAAAAATTGAACCAGAAGATGACCCTGCTCACCCTTGTGGTCGCCTTGGGCGTGGCGGTGTACCTGAACTGGGAATACGCCAAGAGCACCGACCTTGCCCTGGACGCCGCCGAGGCCAACGCCCCGGTGACCACCACCGGCGTGGTGACCGATGCGCTGGCGGTGGACGGCGATGTGGAGACCGGCGACAAGAACTACGGCGAGGCCCAGCTGGTCAGCGTGGGGGAGCCCACCGGCGAAGAGTTCTTTGAGCAGGCGCGCCTTGACCGCACCAAGACCCGGGACGAGGCGCTGGACACCCTGCAGAAGAGCCTGAAAAGTGCCAAGCTCTCGGACGAGGAGAAGGACGCGCTCACCGCGCAGCTCACCGCCGCCATCGACAGCATCACCGCCGAAAGCGACATCGAGACCCTTGTGAAGGCCAAAGGCTTCGTGGACTGTGTGGCCTTCATCAACGGGGACGCGGTGGATGTGACGGTGATGACCACCAGCGACGGCCTCACCAAGGAAGAGGTGGCCCAGATCCGGGACATCGTGCTCAGCAAGTGTCAGGTGACCGCCCAGAACATCACCATCGTGGAGGTAAAATAACAGTTGTAGAATGGGGCGGAAGATGGTATAATAACAAAGAAAGTTCCCATGCCGCGGCATGGACGCAAAATTGCTTGTTTTGGGAGGACCGGGTATGGACGTTTCAAATACCTGCGTTGTGAATGGCAGCCTGCAGATCTCTACCGAAGTGATCGCCAAGATCGCCCGCATGGCTGCGCTGGAGATCGAGGGCGTCAAGGAAGTCAGCCCCGCCACCGCCGGTGTGAAGGGCCTGCTCTCCAAATCCAAAAGCGTGGCCGTGAGCCTGAACGACGATGTGGCTGAACTGACGCTGCAGGTCGTGGTGTTCTACGGCGCGAAGATCCCCTCGGTGTGCGAGAAGGTGCAGAAGAACGTGAAGGCCGCCGTGCAGAGCATGACCAGCATCACCGTTTCCCGCGTGAACGTGATCGTGGCCGGCGTTCAGGTCCGCCCTGAGGCCGCCGCCGAATAAACCCCACTGACCAACAAAGAGCCAGGGCCCTCCCGCGCCATGCAGGGGGGCCGCTCGCTGTGAAAGGAACAACGATGGAGAAATTATCCCGACGCGCGTCGCGCGAAAACGCCTTCCTGGCCGCCTTTGCCGCCACCTTTGACGACATGCCCCTGGACCAGGTGATTGAGCAGGCCAACGAGGCCGGCGACTACCCGCTGGACGAGTTTGCCCAGGCCCTGCTGACCGCCTACTATGACCACAGCGCCGAGATCAACGACCTCATCCGCGCAAATCTGAAAGGCTGGACCCTGGAGCGCATCCCCCGGGTCAATCTGACCGTGCTTCGCCTTGCCATCGCAGAGGCGGCTTACGGCCCGGAAAAGCTGCCCGGCGTTGCCATCAACGAAGCGGTGGAGCTGACCAAGAAATATGCCGACGAGACCGACTATCAGTTCGTCAACGGACTGCTGGGCAGTGTGGTGCGCCAGCTGGGCCTCGAGAGCGGCGAGCCCGCCCAGGTGTGAGCCATGCTGACGCTGGGTTTTGATACGAGCAACTATGCAACCTCTTTGGCGGTGTACGACACCTGCTCCAAAGAGGTTGTTTGTGATAAAAAGAAGTTTTTGCCGGTGCGCCCCGGCCAGCTTGGCCTGCGCCAGAGCGATGCGCTGTTCCACCACACGGCAGCGCTTCCGGGCCTTTTGGAGGAACTTGCCGCCGAAGCGGATTTAACAAAGGTAGGCGCCGTGGGCGTCTCCGCCCGGCCCCGCCCGGTGGAGGGCTCCTACATGCCCTGCTTCCTTGCGGGCATCTCCGCCGCCACGGCGTTCAGCAAGGCGAAGGGCATCCCCCTCGCCCAGACCACCCACCAGCAGGGGCACATCGCGGCGGCGCTGTATGCCAGCGGGGACGAGAGCCTGTTTGAGCGGCAGGCGCTGGTCTTTCACGTCTCCGGCGGCACTACCGACCTTTTGCTCTGCCACGGCGCGGACAAGGTGGAGTGCATCGGCACCAGCACCGACCTCTACGCCGGGCAGGCAGTGGACCGGGTGGGCGTGCGCCTGGGCTTTGCCTTTCCTGCCGGCGCGCAGGTGAGCGAGCTGGCGGCGCAGTGTACCGAGCGCATCCGCCCCAAGGCCAGCGTGAAGGGCACCCAGTGCAGCCTGTCCGGGCTGGAGAACCAGTGCAATCAGCTGCTGGCCGCGGGCAAAAGCCCGGCCTATGTGTGCCGGTATTGCCTTTTGTGTGTTGCCGAAACGGCTTACAGAATGGTCGTTGCCGCGCTGGAAGACCACCCCGGCCTGCCGGTGGTGTTTGCGGGCGGCGTCATGAGCAGCGACATCATCCAGAAGGAGCTGTCGGTGCGTCTGCCCGGCGCTCACTTTGTGCCCGGCCGCTTTTCCAGCGACAACGCCATCGGCGTCGCCCTGCTGGCGGCGCGGGAGGTGGCCCATGACTGATGTGATCGGCGTTTCCGCTCTGAACCGCTATGTGAAGTCCACGCTGGACAGCGACGGCTTCCTCTCGGATCTTGCCCTGCGGGGCGAGGTCAGCGGCTTTGTGAACCATGTGAAGAGCGGACACTGGTACTTTACCCTGAAAGACGAAAAGGCCAGCGTCAAGGCGGTGATGTTCCGCCAGGAGGCGCGCCGTCTGGGCTTTGTGCCCCAGGACGGCATGCGGGTGGTGGTGCGCTGCCGGGTCAGCCTTTACGAGGCCACCGGCTCCTTCCAGGTCTACGTGCAGGACCTCTTTCCCGATGGACTGGGCGCGGCGCAGCTGGCCTTTGACCAGCTGAAGGCGCGGCTGGAAGCGGAAGGCCTCTTCCGCCCGGAACACAAAAAGCCGCTGCCCGCTTATCCTGAGCGCATCGGCGTTGTCACCAGCGCCACCGGCGCCGCGTTGCAGGACATCCGCAACGTGCTCAGCCGCCGCTGGCCGCTGGCCACGCTGCTGCTGGCAGGGGTGAACGTCCAGGGGCTCGCCGCCGCAGAGGAGATAAGCCGGGCCATCGCGGAACTGGACGCCAGCGGCCTTGCGGACGTCATCATCGTGGCCCGGGGCGGCGGCTCCCGCGAGGACCTGTGGGTCTTCAACGACGAGCGCATCGCCCGCGCGGCCTACGCCTGCAAAACGCCCCTCATCAGCGCGGTGGGGCACGAGATCGACGTCTCCATCCTGGACTACGTGGCGGACCTGCGTGCCCCCACGCCCAGCGCTGCCGCAGAACTGGCCACCCCGGACCGGGAGGCCGAGCGGCAGAAGATATGCACGATTTTGTCAAATATTCATGAATATATGCATTCCTGGCTGAATTTGTGCTATAATGAACTTGCTGCGGCCCGGCAGACTGCCGGCCAGATCACCGGCGAGACGCTCTGCCGCCCCAGGCGGGACAAGCTTCTGGCGCTCTGCGGGCAGTTGAGCGCCGCCAAAGCCGGCCTTATGGCGGAAAAGCGGCGGGAACTGGCGTCGGCCTGCGCGCTGGCCCATTCCCTGAGCCCCTATGCGGTGCTTGGCCGCGGCTACGCCATCCCTCGCAGCGAAGCGGGGGAGTGCATCCCGGTGGCGTCGCTGCAGCCGGGGCAGTCTGTTCTGCTGCAGGGGCACGGCGCAAGCGCCCGCTGCCGGGTGGAACAGGTCATCCAGACACAGGAGGACACCGATGAAAAATCCCAAGAGTTTTGAGGAGGGAATGACCCGCCTGCAGGACCTGCTGGACCGTCTTGCCAGCCTGGACACTCCGCTGGAGGAAGCCATTTCCCTTTACACCGAGACTGCCGCCCTGGCGGAGTACTGCACCGCCGCGCTGGACAAGGCTCAACTGAAGATGCAGACCATCGACGAGCGCATCGCGCAGCTTTCAAAGCCCCAGGAGGCGAGCGAAGGATGAATTACCATCAGCAATACGACGCATATCTCCAGACCTTCAACGACCGGCTGACAGTCTGCTGTGACGCGTATCTGCCCCTGGGCAGCCAGGTGAATGAGGCCGCCCGTTACAGCCTCCTTGCCGGCGGCAAGCGGGTGCGGGCGGTGCTGTGCATGGCCGCCTGCGAACTGCTGGGCGGCGAGGCCCCGCAGGCGGCGCAGCTTGCCTGCGCGGTGGAGATGCTGCACTGCTATTCTCTCATCCACGACGACCTGCCCTGCATGGACAACGACGATTATCGGCGGGGCAAGCCTTCCTGCCACAAGGCCTTCGGTGAAGCGACGGCTCTGCTGGCGGGCGATTTGCTGCTCACCGAGGCCTTTGAGGTCATCGCGGCCGCGCCCGTCAGCGAAACTGCCCGCGTCCGGGCCAGCGCAGCGCTGGCCCACGGCGCCGGCAGCGCGGGGATGGTGCTGGGCCAGGAACTGGACCTTCGGTACGAAAGCCAGCCGGTGGGGGAGGAGACTCTCCGTCTGGTGCACCGCAACAAGACCGGCGCGCTCATCAACGCAGCCATCCAGATGGGCGCCGCGGCCGCCGAGGGCGGCGAAGAGGACTGCCGCCGGCTGGAGCAGTTCGCCTATGACCTGGGGCTCGTGTTCCAGATCGTGGACGACGTGCTGGACGTGACCAGCACCAGCGAGGAACTGGGCAAACCCGTCGGCAGCGACGCCGAGAACAACAAGACCACCTTTGCCACTCTTTACGGTCCTGAAGGAGCCATGGAACTGGCGCAAAAGATCAATGCGGAGGCCTGCGGCCGGCTGAGCCGGGCGTATGGTGAACGATCGGAGTTTTTGACCGCACTGGCCGAGAACCTTCTTTGCCGGCGCACCTGAAAGGGAGTATCGCTTTTGGAACTGTTCAAACAAGTTTACGGGTTCAACTATCTTCTGTCGATCTCGCTGACCGGCTGGCTGGTGGCGCAGGTCCTCAAGACCCTGATCAACGGCCTTCTTCTGGGCAAATTCTCGCTGGAGCGGATGTGGGGCTCCGGCGGCATGCCCAGCTCCCATTCCGCCACCGTCTGTTCTCTGGTGGTGGCGGTGGCCCGGCTCTACGGACCGGATTCCGCCATCTTCGCCCTTGCGTTCATCATGGCCATCATCGTCATGTATGACGCCATGGGCGTGCGGCGGGAGACCGGCGAGCAGGCGAAGATCCTGAACCGGATGCTCACCGACTGGATGGAGGCCGAAAGTGCCAACAGCCCCTTCCTGGGCGACAAGAAGCTCAAGGAGATGGTGGGCCACACCCCCTTCGAGGTGCTGGGAGGCGCCATCGTAGGCGTGGCCGTTGGCTGGCTCATCCCCATCATTTGAAGAAAGGGCGGGTGACATGGGTTACCCTTTGTTGCAGCAGGTCAATGACCCGCAGCAGCTCAAAGCGCTGCCGGCCGACCGCTTGGAGCCGTTGTGCGAAGAAATACGGCAATTTTTGATCGAAAACGTCTCAAAAACAGGAGGACATCTGTCCTCCAACCTTGGCACCATCGAACTCACTGTGGCCCTGCACCGGGCGTTCAGCACCCCGCAGGACAAGTTCGTCTTTGACGTGGGCCACCAGTGCTACACCCACAAGATCCTCACCGGGCGGCGGGAGCAGTTCGGCGGGCTTCGGCAGCTTGGGGGCATCTCCGGCTTCCCGAACCCGCGGGAGAGCGTCCATGACGCCTTTGTGGCCGGCCATGGCAACACCGCCATCTCGGTGGCCATCGGCATGGCTCAGGCCAAGAAGATCAAGGGCGAACCGGGCAAGGTCATCGCTCTGGTGGGCGACGGCGCTTTCACCGGCGGCATGGTGTATGAGGGCATGAACAACATCGACACTCTCAACAACCTGATCGTCATTCTGAACGACAACAAGATGTCCATTTCCAAAAACGTGGGCTCTCTGGCGCGCTACCTCACCCAGCTGCGCACCAACCCAGAATACTCCAAGGCGAAGGCCAATCTGGAAAGCGTCCTCGGCGCTATCCCCGGTGTTGGCGCGCCGGTGGTGCGGGTGCTGCAGGCCGGCAAGGCGCTGCTGCGGCGGGGCATCTACCACTCCACCATGTTCGAAGAAATGGGCTTTCAGTATCTCGGCCCGGTGGACGGGCACGACGTTCTGCGTCTGAGCGAGCTGTTCACCAACCTGCAGACCCAGTACGCCCCCGTGTTCATCCATGCCATCACTGTAAAGGGAAAAGGCTTTAAGCCTGCGGAGGAAAACCCCGGCGAGTTCCACGGCGTTTCCTCCTTTGACCCGGCTCACATCACCGACCCGGACGTGGCGCCGGACGCCTCCTTCTCCACCCAGTTCGGCAACGATCTGGTGGAGCTTGCCAAAACGCGGCCGAACATCTGTGCCATCACCGCGGCCATGAAGTACGGCACCGGGCTGCAGTTCTTCTACCGCCGCTTCCCCGAACGCTTCTTTGACGTGGGCATGGCGGAACAGCATGCTGTCACTTTCGCGGCAGGTCTGGCCAGCCAGGGCATGCTGCCGGTGGTGGCCATCTATTCCACCTTCCTGCAGCGTTCCTACGATCAGCTCATCCACGATGTGAAGCTGATGAACAACAACGTGGTGCTGGCCATCGACCGGGCGGGTCTTGTTCCCGGCGACGGCGAGACCCACCAGGGCATCTACGACACCGCGTTTTTGAGCCAGATCGGCATCCCGGTGTACGCCCCCTGCAACTACGCGGAGCTGGACCACTGGCTCACCTTTGTGGTGGACAAGCTCAGCGGCCCCCGGGCCATCCGCTACCCCCGGGGCGGTCAGAGCCCCACGCTGGAGGCACTGGGCTGCACCGGCAGCGCCTTTGACTGCTGTCTTTCCTCCCCGGAGGCTTCCGTCGCGCTGGTAAGCTACGGCAGCATGACCGAAGAAGTGCTGGCGGCGGCGGAACAGCTGCGCCAGCAGGGCGTGAACGCCGACGTGTACAAGCTGGTGCAGCTTTATCCGCTGCCCGAAGGCCTGTGCGAGGCGCTGCTGCGCTATCCCACCGTCCTCTTTGCCGAGGACAGCATTGCGGCCGGCGGCATCGGCGAGCACCTTGCCCGCCGTCTGGCGGCTCAGAACTACCAGGGCCGTTACATCCACAAGGGCATTTCGTCCCGTCAATCACTTCCGCACGCCACGGTGCCTCAGATCCGGAACGTTCTGGGTCTGGATGGCGCCAGTCTGGCGGCGCTCGTATGCGAGGAGCAACACATTGAAGATCCGTCTTGATCAATATCTTTGCCAAAACGGCCTTGTGCCCAGCCGGGAGCGTGCCAAGGCCCTCATCATGGCCGGCGTCGTGTTCGTGGACCAGCAAAAAGCGGACAAGGCCGGCATGATGATCGCCGAGACCGCCCAGGTGGAGGTGCGCGGCCATGACATCGGCTATGTGAGCCGCGGCGGCCTCAAGCTGGAAAAGGCAATGAAGGCGTTTCCGCTCACCCCCGAAGGGAAGGTGTGCATGGACATCGGCGCTTCCACCGGCGGCTTCACCGACTGCATGCTGCAAAACGGAGCAGTCAAGGTCTACGCGGTGGATGTGGGCTACGGCCAGCTGGCCTGGAAGCTGCGCACCGACGAGCGCGTGGTGAACATGGAGCGCACCAACATCCGCAACGTCACGCCGGATATGCTGGCCGAGCCGGTGGAGTTCTTCAGCGTGGACGTCTCTTTCATCTCCCTCAAACACATCTTTCCCGTGGCCCAGGCCGTCACCGCGCCCGGCGCGGCCGGGGTCTGCCTTGTGAAACCCCAGTTTGAAGCAGGCCGGGAAAAGGTGGGCAAAAAGGGCGTCGTGCGGGAGGCTGAGACCCATCGGGAGGTCATCCTGCAGGCGGCGGAATACGCCGTGCAGAACGGTTTTTCCGTCAGCGGGCTGGAATATTCGCCCATCAAGGGCCCCGAAGGGAACATCGAATTCCTGATGTTCGTGGAGAAGAGCGACGAGCCCGCGCCTCTGGACCCGGCGCTGGCCGACGCGGTGGTGGCTGCTGCCCACGCCGCACTGTGACGCAAAAAGGGGAGTGCCGTCCATGACGATCTGCCTGACCGGCTACAACAAACCCGAGGCCGCCGGTGTCCTTCTGCAGGCCGCCCATCTGCTGCTGGCGGAGGGCACGCGGGTGGTCCTTGCCGCCGAGGACGGCTTTGCTCCGCCCGACGGGGCAGTCTGCCTGCCCGGCGCGCAGGCGCTGACTCAGGCCGACGCGGTGGTGACGGTGGGCGGCGACGGCACCATGCTCCACGCGGCAAAGGAATGCGCCCGCCACGGGCTGCCCGTGCTGGGCATCAACCTGGGCCGCACCGGTTTTCTGGCCACCTGCGAGCTGGACGAGATGGAGCAAAAGCTGCACAAGCTGGCGGCAGGGGAATTTTCGGTGGAGCACCGGGCTCTTTTGCAGGCGGAGTGTACCGGCGCCGACGGGCCGCTGATCGCCCTCAACGACCTGGTCGTGTACAGCGGGCACCGGCGTCAGACCGTCGATCTGGACATCCTGTGTGACGGCCTGCCTGTGAGCAACTGCCGTGGCGACGGAGTGATCCTTGCCACCCCCACCGGCTCTACGGCCTATTCGCTTTCCGCCGGAGGGCCCATCCTGGACGCCCGCATCCGCGGCCTTGTGGTCACCAGCATCTGTGCCCACAGCCTGCAGCGCCCGGCCATTGTTTTCGCGGCCGACCGGCGCATCACCGTGCGCCCGGGCGCGGACCAGCGCGGCCCCATCCTCATCAGTTCCGACGGCGAGCGAGAGATAGAGCTTCCCGCGGGCGGAGAACTGCGGGCAGGGCTTTCTGAAAAGTCTGTAAAGCTGATAACCTTTAATGGCACAGACCAGTTCGATGCCATCGACAAAAAACTTCGCGGCAGGTGATTCAAATGAAAAATGACCGACATGCAAAGATCCTGGAACTGATCGAGCAGTATCCCATCGACCGGCAGGAGGACCTGCTTGAGCACCTGAATGAGGCAGGCTTTTCAGTGACGCAGGCCACCGTCTCCCGGGACATCCGGCAGCTTCATCTGGTGAAGGCGGCGGTGGGCGGCGGCAAATACCGCTATGTGTCCAGCGCTTCCGCCAAAGGGGCCCGGCATTCCCAGGGGCGGTTCGAGACCATTTTCCGGGAATCCGTTCTCAAGGCGGACTGGGCGGGATGCACCGTCATGGTGCGCTGCTATCCCGGCATGGCCAGCGCCGCCTGCGAACTGTTCGACTCCATGCAGTGGGACTGCGATGTCATCGGCACCCTTTCGGGCGACGACACCTTCCTGGCGCTGATGCGCACTCCGGAGGCGGCCCAGGCCATTTGCGCTGAACTGCAGCAATACATCACCCGTCACTGACCGGCCCGGCCGCGCAGAACGGAAAAGGGGGGCCGAAGGGCTTTGCTGAAAAATCTGAAAATCGAAAACGTTGCGGTCATCGAAAAGGCCGAAGCGGAGTTTTCGCCCGGTCTGAACGTGCTGACCGGCGAGACGGGCGCAGGCAAAAGCATCCTGATCGACTCCATCAACGCCATCCTGGGCAACCGCACCAGCCGCGACCTGGTGCGCACCGGCGCGGGCAAGGCCTGCATCTGGGCCACCTTCACCGACCTGCCCGAGGCCGTGCGCAGCCAGCTGGAGCAGGCCGGCTATGAGGCGGGGGACGAGCTGCTGCTCTATCGTGAGATAAGCGCCGAGGGCAAGAGCAACTGCCGGGTCAACGGCATGCCTTCCACCGCGGCCATGCTTCGGGACCTTTCCGCCGGCCTCATCAACATCCACGGCCAGCACGACAACCAGAACCTGACCAATCCCTCCCGCCATCTGGCGCTGCTGGACCTGTATGCGCAGAACGAGAAGGAATACGCCGCATACCGGCAGGTCTACCGTCAGCTGATCGCCGTCAAGCGGCAGGCAGACGCCCTGCAGATGGACGAAGAGGAGAAGCAGCGCCGGCTGGAACTGCTTCGTTTCCAGGTGGACGAGATCGAGTCTGCCGCGCTGCAGCCGGAGGAGGAAGAGCAGCTGACCGCCCGCCGGCAGGTGCTCAGCCACGCCCAGACCATTCTGGAGCAAGTGAGCGCCGCCCACAACGCCCTTGCAGGGAGCGATGACTTTGGCGGAGCCGCCGACCTTCTGGGCGACGCGGCCGGGCAGCTGGAAGGAGCCGCCCAGCTGGATGAGTCGCTGCAAAACGCCTGTGAGCGGCTGAACGACCTTTACTACACCGCCCGGGAGCTGGCCACCGACCTGGCCGACCGGTTGGAAAGCTACGGCATGGATCCTGCCGAGCTGAACCGGGTGGAGACCCGTCTGGACGAAATTTACCGTCTCAAGCAGAAATACGGCGGCTCGGTGGAGAAAGTCCTGGAGCACGGGCAGGCAGCCCGGGAGGAACTGGAAAGCATCGAGCAGTCGGACGAGACCCTGGCCAAGCTGAATGCCGAAAAACAGGCGCTCTACCGTCAGGCCAAGGAAAAGGCGGAAGCCCTTACCCAGACCCGTTTGAACGCGTTCAACGACCTGGAAAAGAAGCTGGTGGAGGCCTGCACCTTTCTGAACATGCCGGGCGTGCGCTTTGCGCTGCAGCACAGCCGCGGGCCGCTGGCCGGGGCAGGGCAGGACACGCTGGAGTTCTACATCTCCCCGAACCCCGGCGAAACGCCGAAGCCTCTGGCCAAGATCGCCAGTGGCGGCGAGCTCAGCCGCATCATGCTGGCGCTCAAGAGCGCGCTGGCGGAAAAGGACGCCATCCACACCGTCATTTACGACGAGATCGACACCGGCGTGTCCGGCTCGGCGGCGGGGCGCATCGGCCAGATGCTTAAACAGACCTCTGCGGGCCGGCAGGTCATCTGCATCACACACACCGCCCAGATCGCGGCACTGGCGGACCGGCACCTGCTCATCCAGAAGAACGTGGAAGGCGAGCGCACCTTCACCAAGCTCTATCCGCTGGATGGCGACGGCCGGGTACGGGAACTGGCCCGCATCATCTCCGGCGACCAGATCACGCCCATCGCCCTGGCCAACGCCCGGGAAATGCTGGGCCTGGACCCTTGACAAAGGGAAAAGGCACAGGTATACTGTACAGTATCAAATGCGAAGAAGGGAACCAGTACCCCTTGAAAGCGCGGCACAGAGAAACCCTGGTTTGGTGAAAAGGGAAGCGTGCGCAAGGGCGAATACATCCCGGAGCAGCAGGCTGAACAGCGCGTTTTGCGCCCGGTAGGCCGCGCCGTGGTGCGCACGTTACAGCGCAAGGGTGTCTATTGTGCACCCGCCGAGGCCGTCTTTCGCGAGGAGGGCGGCGAACAGAGGTGGTACCGCGAAGTTTCGCCCTCTGCCAATTCATTTTGGCAGAGGGCTTTTTTATGCCCTTTGCCCGCAAACCAAAGGAGGAAACAGAAAGCATGACCATTTACGACGAGCTGGTCGCCCGCGGGCTTATCGCCCAGGTGACCGATGAGGAAGAGATCAAGGACCTCATCAACAACGGCAAAGCCACCTTCTACATCGGCTTCGACCCCACGGCCGATTCTCTGCATGTGGGCCACTTCATGGCCCTGATGCTCATGCGCCGGCTGCAGAAGGCGGGCAACCGCCCCATCGCCCTGATCGGCGGCGGCACCGGCATGGTGGGTGACCCCAGCGGCCGCACCGACATGCGCACCATGATGACCGTGGAGACCATCCAGCACAACTGCGAGTGCTTCAAAAAGCAGATGAGCAAGTTCATCGACTTTTCCGAGGGCAAGGCTCTGATGCTGAACAACGCCGATTGGCTGATGAAGCTGAACTACATCGAGCTGCTGCGCGAAGTGGGCGCCTGCTTCTCGGTGAACAACATGCTCCGGGCCGAGTGCTACAAGCAGCGGATGGAGAAGGGCCTGTCCTTCCTGGAGTTCAACTACATGATCATGCAGTCCTACGACTTCTATCACATGTTCCAGACCGTGGGTTGCAACCTGCAGTGCGGCGGCGACGACCAGTGGTCCAACATGCTGGGCGGCACCGAGCTCATCCGCCGCAAGCTGGGCAAGGACGCCTACGCCATGACCATCACCCTGCTGCTCACCAGCGAGGGCAAGAAGATGGGCAAGACCCAGAAGGGCGCTGTCTGGCTCGACCCGGAAAAGACTTCTCCCTACGAGTTCTACCAGTACTGGCGCAATGTGGACGACGCCGACGTGCTGAAATGCCTGCGGATGCTCACCGACCTGCCCCTGGAGCAGATCGACGAGATGGACCACTGGCAGGGCGGCGAGCTGAACAAGGCCAAGGAAATTTTGGCCTTCGAGCTCACCAAGCTGGTCCACAGCGAGGAGGAGGCCCGCAAGGCCCAGGAGACCGCCCGCGGCCTGTTCAGCGGCTCCGCGGACGCGGCCAACATGCCCTCCACCACCCTCACCGTCGACCAGCTCACCGACGGCAAGATCGGCATTCTGGACATGATGCTGGCCGCGAAACTGGTTCCCAGCAAGCGGGAGGCCCGCCAGCTCATCCAGCAGGGCGGCGTTCTGCTGGACGGCGAGAAGGTGACCGACCCCACCATGACCGTGAGCGCCGAGGCTCTGGCCGCCGGCGTGGTCATCAAGAAGGGCAAAAAGGTTTACCACAAGGTGCAGCTGTGATGCAATAAAACCAAAAGGAGCACTGTCAAAATGACAGTGCTCCTTTTTTGATTTCAAGACCTTTACAGCGCAAATGCCTGCCGCAGCGCATCCAGGGCCGTGTCCTCGTCCTCGGCGGCCACCAGCAGGGAAATATCCACCGAGCTGGTGGTGATGAGGTGGATGGGCACCCGGGCCTCTGCCATGACCTCCATCACCCTGGAAGCCACACCGCACAGGTTCGGCATGTCCTGCCCGAAGAGGGTCAGTTTGGTGTAACCGCCGCTGATGAGCGGAGCAGGGCCGCTTTTACCCGCCGTGACCTGGGGCAGAGTGCGCATCACGATGGACCAGTTATCATACGAGGTGGTGAAGCTCATGGCCGCCACGTCGCCCTGGGGCAGACCCTGGCAGATCATGTCCATATTGACCCCGGCCGCCGCGAAGGGGGAGAGGTACCCCGCGGGGCCGCCCTCGCTCTGGCGCACGGCAGGGAAGGCCACCACCATGATGTTCTGTTCACTGGAAAGCTGGGAGATGCCGTACATATTGCTCTGCCTCCATTTTTATAGATCAAGGAATTGGTTGTCGATGTTGTTCCGCAGGACCGATTCTATGTAGCTGCGGCTGAAGTCCGGGAAGTTCTCCCGCACACCGTGGCTTTGGGCCAGTTCGTCGGTGTAGTCCTTATAAAGGTAAATGCGTATCTGGGAATAGTTCTGGCCGTAATGGTTCACCGTAGGATGCAGCATCGGGTCCTTCAGGACCGTCTCGCTGCTTCCGTCCGGCTGGGTGGTCTTTTCCAGTGTGAAGCTCAGCACCGCGCCGATCATCGTGTCCGCCGTGGACTGGGCGTTCAGGAAATTGCCCAGGGAATAAGCCACAAATACCTGGCGGCCATCCGCCGCAGTGAGCCACTGTGCGTCCTGCACCACATGGGGGTGAGTTCCGATGACTACGCCGGCCCCCCAGTCGGCCATCTGCTGAGCCAGCGCCCGCTGGGCGTCGGTGGCTTTGTGGCTGCCCTCCACACCCCAGTGAACACCCACCACCACAAAGTCCGCCTGCTGGCGTGCCAGTTCGATCTGGTGCTGTATCACGTCGGTCTGGCTGGTGTAAATGAGGTTCGCTTCCGCCCCGGAGGGAGTGGGGATGCCGTTGGTGAATTCTGTATAAGAAAGATAGGCAATGCGTATGCCATTGGTCTCCCGGATCACGATGTTGTCGTAGTCTTCTTCGCCCGCGTACAGTCCGCAGGTGACTGCATCTTCCGGCAGGCTGGACCAGAACCGTCTGGTGGCGGCAATGCCCTCGGCGCCCTTGTCATAGGTGTGGTTGTTCGCCAGACTGAACACCCTGAAACCCGTGTCGTACAGCTCGCGCCCCATATCGCCCGGCGTGGAAAAGCAGGGATAGCTGCTAGGCTCCAGTTCATCGTTCACCAGCGTTTCCTGGTTGATCCAGTTCACGTCAAAACCGGCGTAAAAATCCCGCACCGCATCGTAGCAGAAGGAAAAATCGTAGCCCTCTTTGCCCTCCGCCTGGGCTCTGCGGGCCGCCTGGTTGTAGATGCCGGTATGGATGAGGTTATCACCCGTGGCGGAAAAGCGCACCGTCGAGACCGTCGGCCCCGGTTCCGGCGTGGGGGAAGGGGAGGGTGAAGGCGTGGGGTCAGGCTGCGCCTGGGAGGCCGCATCCCGCACCGAATCGACCGCGCTGTCCAGCAGAGGAACGATCATCAGCAGTGCCAGAATGGCAAGCACCAGAACGATCAGTCGTTTCTTCATGGTATTTTCCTCACAGAAGTTCCTTCATCAGGTCTTTCATGGTGTAAAGTCCAGGGCCTTTATCCGCAAGGAACACCGCAGCATTCACCGCGCCGTTGGCAAACACACGGCGGGAACCGGCGCTGTGGCTCAGGGTGATGACCTCATCCGGCCCGCAGAACAAAATCTCATGCTCACCCACGATGCTGCCGCCCCGCACCGAGTGCAGGCCGATCTCACGGGGGGAGCGCTTCTGCCGCACACTGTGGCGGTCATAGACGTATTCGTAGGGCTCGCTGGCCACCTTGTTGATCTCATCCGCCAGCAGCAGTGCGGTGCCGCTGGGCGCGTCCAGCTTGTTGTGGTGGTGCTTCTCGATGATCTCGATGTCGTAGTCCAGCCCCAGGGCCGTGGCGGCCTGCTGTGCCAGCTGGGCCAGCAGGTTGATGCCCATGGACATGTTCGCGCTCTTGAACACGGCGCAGCGGGTGCTGGCCTCGGTCAGCAGCTTTTCGGTGTCCTCGTCCAGGCCGGTGGTGCAGATGACGCAGGGCAGCGCGTTCTTTGCGCAGAAGCGCAGAGCGTTCCTGGTGGCCGCGGGGCTGGAAAAGTCGATGAGCACATCGGCCTCCACGTTCAGTTCCTCCAGGCTCGACGCCACGGGGATGGCGCCGCTCTGAGGGGTGACGTCCACGCCGCCCACAACGCGGCAGTCCTCACGCTGTTCGATCAGCTCGCACAGGACCTTGCCCATGCGGCCGTTGATGCCCTGAATGATAATGCGGGTCATGGTATCTTTCTCCTGTTCTTTTTACAAAAGGCCCGCGCAAAAAACGCGCGGGCCTTTTGGTGTTCCTTTTAAATCAGGCCGGCGTTCTGCAGCTCCCGGCGCACCTGTTCGGCGTGGTCGTCGCTCAGGGGCACCAGCGGCAGGCGGCAGGGCCCGGCCGGAAGGCCCATCATGCCCAGGGCAGCCTTCACGGGGATGGGGTTCACCTCGCAGAACATCGCTTTGCAAAGGCCCATCAGCTGCAGCTGCAGGTCCAGGCTTTCCTTCGTCTTGCCCTCGAACCAAAGCTGGCACATGCGGTGCATCGGTTCCGGCGCCACGTTGGAGACCACCGAAATGACGCCCTTGCCGCCCAGGGCCAGAATGGGCACCACCTGATCGTCGTTGCCGGAATAGAGGGGCAGTTCATCGCCGCACAGCGCGGCCGTCATGGCGATCTGACTGATGTTGCCGCTGGCTTCCTTGATGCCGCAGATGAGCGGGTTCTTGGCCAGTTCCTTCGCGGTGGCGGACTCGATGTTCACGCCGGTGCGGGAGGGCACGTTGTAGAGGATGGCCGGCAGGCCGGCCGCGTCCACGATGGTGTTGAAGCTGGCAACGAGGCCTCTCTGGGTGGTCTTGTTGTAGTAAGGAGTCACCAGCAGAAGCGCGTCCGCGCCCCGGGCCTTGGCCTCCTTGGACATCTCCACCGCGTGCTCGGTGTAGTTGGAGCCGGTGCCCGCGATGACGGGGATGCGCCCGGCAGCGGTCTCCACCGCCACACGGATGCACTCCAGATGCTCGTCGTCCTTCAGAGTGGCGGACTCGCCGGTGGTGCCGCAGATCACAACGGCATCGGTGCCGCCTTTGATCTGGAACTCGATCAGATCAGCCAGGCCCTTGTAGTCCACGCTGCCGTCCGGCAGCATGGGGGTGATGATGGCAACAGCGGCTCCGGTGAAGATCGGCGTTTTCATTGCGCTCAACTCCTTTTAGTCAAAATAGCCCTTGGCGGCAAGCAGTTCCGCCAGCAGCACGCCGCCGCCCGCAGCGCCCCGCAGGGTGTTGTGGGACAAGCAGACGAACTTGTAGTCATACTGGGTGTCCGGGCGCAGACGGCCGATGGAAACGGCCATGCCGTTCTCCAGATTGCGGTCCAGCTTGGTCTGCGGCCGGTCGTTCTCTTCAAAGTAATGCAGGAAGTGCTTGGGGGCGCTGGGCAGCGCAAGGCGCTGGGCCTCGCCCTCAAAGTTCGCCCAGCGGTCCAGGATCTCTTTCTTGGCGGGCTTTTTGTCAAAGCTCATGAACACGGCGGCCATGTGCCCATCGGTCACGGGGATGCGCAGGCACTGGGCGGTGATGGAAGGGGAGGCAGCCGGCACAATGGCGCCGTTCTCCACCTTGCCCCACAGCTTCAGCGGCTCCTGCTCGCTCTTTTCCTCTTCACCGCCGATGTAGGGGATGCAGTTGTCTACCATTTCCGGCCAGGTGGCAAAGGTCTTGCCGGCGCCGGAGATTGCCTGATAGGTGCACACCAGCACTTTGGAAAGGCCGAATTCGTCTTTCAGCGGGTGCAGGGCAGGCACATAGCTCTGCAGGGAGCAGTTGGATTTCACCGCCACAAATCCCTTTTTAGTGCCCAGGCGCGCGCGCTGGGCTGCAATGACGTCCAGGTGCTCGGGGTTGATCTCCGGCACCACCATGGGCACGTCAGGAGTGAAGCGGTGGGCGCTGTTGTTGGAGACCACCGGGCATTCCGCCTTGGCGTAGCTCTCTTCCAGCGCGCGGATCTCCTCTTTCTTCATATCCACCGCGCAGAACACGAAATCGACTTTGGAGGCCACTTCTTCCACATGGGAGGCATCCAGCACCACCATATTCTTGACCTGCTCCGGCATGGGGTCAGGCATGGCCCAGCGGCTGCCAACGGCCTCTTCGTAGGTCTTGCCCGCCGAACGGGGAGAAGCCGCCACCACGGCCAGATGGAACCAGGGATGCTGCGCCAGCAGAGACACGAAACGCTGGCCGACCATGCCGGTGGCGCCCACAACGCCCACTTGATACTGTTTCATAGTTCACTCGTTCCTTTCCGCAAAGCCCTCTTGTGTTCGCCGGTGCCGGGTGTATAAAAAAAACCGGCTTGAAAACCGGCAATGTATGCAATATAATAAATTAGATTGCATAGCGTGCACAGCGCACCAACACCTTAAAACATGTCTTTACTATAGCATTGCCGTGAAGCAATGTCAATTATCAAGAAAGGCAATACTCCATGCTGAAAAAAGATTTTTGGTTCGACCTGCCCCATGAACTGATTGCGCAGGAACCCGCCGATCCGCGGGATTCCGCCCGCCTGCTGTGCGTGAAGCGTGGCAGCGATGAGATCCGCCATCAGGTGTTTCACGATTTGCCTGACCTATTAAATGCCGGCGATCTTCTGGTTGTGAACGATTCCAAGGTTTTGCCCGCACGTTTGGTGGGCGAAAAGGCCGGGACCGGCGCGGTAAGCGAAATTCTGCTGCTGCGGCAGGTGAAGGGCGACGTCTGGGAGTGCCTGGCAAAACCCGGCAAGCGTCTGAAGGCCGGCACCGAGGTCATCTTTGGCGATGGCAGCCTGCGGGCGGTCATCCGGGAAACGATGGAAGACGGCAACAAGCTTGTGGAGTTTTTCTACGACACCCAGACCCTCTACGAAAAGCTGGATGAGTTCGGCAAAATGCCTCTGCCGCCCTACGTCACCCGCCAGCTGGAGGACCAGAGCCAGTACCAGACCGTCTATGCCAAGGAGCTGGGCAGCGCCGCCGCTCCCACCGCCGGCCTGCACTTCACGCCGGAACTGATGGACCGCCTGCGCCAGAAAGGCGTGGATTTTGCCGAGGTGACCCTGCATGTAGGCCTTGGCACCTTCCGCCCGGTGAAGGAGGATGACATCGCCGACCACCAGATGCACTCCGAGTGGTACTGTGTCAGTGAGGAGACTGCCTGCAAGATCAACGAGACCAAGGCCCGGGGCGGCCGGGTGATCTGCGTGGGCACCACCAGCTGCCGCACGCTGGAATCGGTGGCGGCCAAATACGGTGAGATCCGTGCCTGCAGCGGCGACACCGATATTTTCCTGTATCCCGGCTGCGAATTCCGCTGCATGGACGGCCTCATCACCAACTTTCATCTTCCCGAAAGCACGCTCATCATGCTGGTCAGCGCCTTCTACGGCTATGAGCGCACCATGGCCGCCTACAAAGAGGCTGTGGAGCAGAAATACCGCTTTTTCAGCTTTGGCGACGCCATGCTTATCCTGTAAAAGAAAGGAGCTTTACACATGCCTTACCGCTTGATCAAAACCGAGCACGCCGCACGCCGGGGGCAGTTTGAAACGGTGCACGGCACGGTGCAGACGCCCGCGTTCATGAACGTGGCCACCGCCGCCGCCATCAAGGGCGGTCTGTCCGCCTTTGACCTGAAGGACATTGGCTGCCAGGTGATGCTGTGCAACACCTACCACCTGCACCTGCGTCCGGGGGACAAGCTGGTGGCAGAGCTGGGCGGCCTGCACAAGTTCACCCGCTGGGACGGCCCCATCCTCACCGACAGCGGCGGATTCCAGGTGTTCAGTCTCGCCAAGCTGCGCAACATCACCGAAGAGGGCGTGACCTTCCATTCCCATCTGGACGGCCACAAGATCTTCATGGGCCCGGAAGAGAGCATGCAGATCCAGGCGAATCTCGGTTCCACCATTGCCATGGCCTTCGATGAGTGCGTGGAGAACCCCGCCCAGTACGACTATGCAAAGGCCAGCTGTGAGCGCACCGTGCGCTGGCTGGCCCGCTGCAAGGCGGAGATGGCCCGGCTGAAAAATGAAGGTCTCGCCACCAATCCGCACCAGCTGCTGTTCGGCATCAACCAGGGCTGCACCTTTGACGATTTGCGGGTGGAGCACATGAAAACCATCGCGGACATGGACCTGGACGGCTATGCCATCGGCGGTCTGGCGGTGGGGGAGCCCGCGGAGGAGATGTACCGCATCATCACCGCAGTGGAGCCCTTTGCGCCGAAGGACAAGATCCGCTATCTGATGGGCGTGGGCACGCCCGGCAACATCATCGAGGGCGTGTGGCGCGGCGTGGACCTGTTCGACTGCGTCATGCCCAGCCGCAACGCCCGCCACGGCCATCTGAACACCTGGAGCGGCATCATCAACATCAAGAACCTCAAGTACGAGAAGGACGAACGCCCCATCGACCCGGAGTGCGACTGCCCCGTCTGCCGCAACTTCAGCCGCGCCTATCTGCGGCACCTGTTCAAAGCCGACGAAATGCTGGGCATGCGCCTCGCCGTGATGCACAACCTCTATTTCTACAACCATCTCATGGAGCGTATCCGGGCCGAACTGGACGCCGGGACCTTTGAATCGTTCCATGACCGGTATGTAACTCTGCTGGACACCCGCATTTAACGCCGGTTTCACTTGCAAAATGCGTGCATATCCGTTATAATTGGTTTTAATACGATCCCGGATTTCGAGAGGAGTTAAACAAAACGATGAACATTCAGTTTCTGAGCAGCAGTATGGATTCCACCACCATGAGCAACATCAGCATGATCGTCATGCTGGTCATCATGTTCGCGGTGATGTACTTTTTGCTGTACCGTCCCCAGAAGAAGCAGCAGAAGAAGGACGCCGAGATGCGCAGTTCGCTGGAGATCGGCGATGAGGTGACCACCATCGGCGGCATCGTGGGCCGCGTGATCGCCCTGAAAGAGGACACCTTCGTGCTGGAGACCGGCAGCGACCGCACCAAGATCCGTTTCCGCCGCGCCGCCGTGCAGGCCGTGACCAAGCTGGATATGGAGACTCCTGCCCAGAAGTGATCTCTTCGGACTAAAACAACGCCTCCCTGCATACTGTTTAGTGTGCAGGGAGGTGCTTTTTTATGCCAAAACAGCAAAAAGCGGGCCGCAAAGCCGGGCAGAGTGCCGGCACGGAGCCTTTGAAAAAGATTTTGATCGCAGGCGTCACCGGGACGGCCGTAACATTTCTCGTCCTGCTCTTGTGCAGCTGGCTCTACACCAAGACTCAGCTGCCCGCCTGGTCTGCCGTTCCCATGGCCACCTGCGCCGTGTGCCTGGGCTGCTTTGTCTGCGGAATGATCCTGGCTCGCAGCTTCAAAAAGAATGGCTTGTTCTGCGGGCTTTGCACCGGAACGGTCTTTTATCTCATCTATCTGGCCGCCGCACTGCCGAACGGGCAGTTCGACTTCACCGCCATGGCCGGCATCAAGCTGGTATGCTACATCCTTGCGGGCTGCTTCGGCGGGTATCTTGGCATTCTTCTGGCCGAACGAAAGCGCACCCGCCGCCCGGCCTGACAAAAAAGCTCCGCATTGATGCGGAGCTTTTTTCATATATCGCGGCCAAGCCGCATATCATGTTCTATCACCGCTCAAAAAGAGGTACAAGCTATGTGGACGTATCGACCAGCAGACAGCACTCCCACGCCGCGGGAGAAAAAACTTCAGGACCCCGCGCCTTATTCGGCGGCCCGACCGCAGCCTTCCTCCGCGCCTTTCCAAACCCAGAACGGCGCTGCACCGCATCGCCAGAGTGCGTTCGGCCAAGAGCAGCACACCACCGGCGCAGTGCAGAGCGGGAGGCGGCCTGAAAGCATGCCCCGAACGGTCTATGAAACATCCGACGTGCCGACCGCGCATAAAGCGCGCATCGTCACCCAGTCAAGGCCCTCCCGGACACTACGCACCGCCTGCGTGATGGGCTGCCTTTATCTGGCCGGTCTTGCGGCAGGCTCGCTGTGCAGCCGGATGCTGAGCGAACCGCTGCTGACCTACGCCCGTTATTTTGCTTCCATCGACCTGGGTCTGCGGACCACCGGAAACGCCGCGATGGTGTTCAGCGTGGGCTTTCTGTCGCTGTTTTGCCAGCTGTCTCTGGTACTCATCGCTGGCTTCTGCGTACTCGGCATCGGCCTCATTCCCATCACGATGGTGCTCAAGGGCGCAGGAGCGGGCATTTTCACCGCGCTTTTGTACCAACAGCTGGGCGCCGCCAAAGGTCTTGTGCTGCAAGCGTTGGTCTTCTGGCTCCCGGAAACGCTGGGCAGCCTGTTCGTGATCCTGTTAAGCGCTTTCGCCTTACATGTTTCCTGCGGTCTTCTGCGCTGCTGTCTCGGTCAGGGCGGAAGCGGGCTTGGCGCAGCCTCGCGCCGCCTGATTCACCGCTATCTGACCATCTGTTTTGTTTCCATGCTGGTGTGCGGGCTTTCAGTCCTCCTGACGCTGGTCTTCGGCGGCCTCTTCTGATGTCACGGAAGGCTTTTCATGCTCCATGTAGGAGATTTTGGACAGGGGAGTGGACTTCGCCGCCTTGCGCAGTTTTTCGGTGTTGATGTGGGTGTAGATTTCTGTGGTGGACACATGCGCGTGCCCCAAAATTTCTTTCAGTTCCAGCATATCCACGTTCCCGTGGCGGTACATCAGCGTTGCCGCGGTGTGGCGCAGTTTGTGGGGCGAATAGCCTTTGCCGGAAAGCCCCGCAGACTGCAGGCAGCGGTCAACGATCTGCTGCACACGACGCGCGCTCAGCCGCTTGCCGGTCTTCTTGGATACAAACAGCGCCTGCGGTTCCTGCAGGTTTCCGAGGGCTGCCCGGGCCGCACGGTAGTGCTTCAGCGCATCCAGGCAGGCGGCGTTGAGGTAGACCAGCCGCTCTTTATTGCCTTTGCCCACGATGCGGACCGTGTCCTCCTGAAAATCCTTCAAATCGATGGCCACCAGCTCGCTCAAACGCATGCCGCAGTTCAAAAACAGAGTCAGAATGCAGAAATCGCGCTCGTAAAAATCGCTTTGTATATTTTTTAACAAGTCGATGCTTTCTTCCAAAGAAAGATATTTGGGCAGCGCCTTTTTAAGGCTTGGAACAGAGATGTCCTTGGCAGGGTCCTCCGAAAGGCGATTGGATTTCACAGTCATGAAGCGATAGAAGCTTTTGATGCTGGTGAGTTTCCGCGCCCGGGCTGCCGGTTCGTTCTGACGCTCGTTCTTCAAGAAATACAGATACTCATAGATCTCCGATTGGGTCACGCTGCCGATGGTGGCAGTGTCGATGCCTCGGATGTCAATATCGTCAAATTCGCAGTTCGCAGGCACAGAGCCGCGCTCGCGCAGAAGGAACTTGAAGAACAGGCGCAGGTCGATGTAGTAGGCATTGACCGTGCGAGGCGAGCGGTTGAGAATGGCGCCCAGGTAATTCAGGAAGTCGCGCACGTCCCGCGGGATGTCTTCATAAGGTGCGTGGCGCTCCGGGTGCATGGTGTCGATGTAGGTGCTCATAATCTGGTTTGCGATGGATGCCCCTGTTTTGCACTCCCCTCAATTTCGCTAAATTTTTATTTAGCGAAATACATCCAGTTAAAAAAATTAGCGCTCTCGCTACCCCTACTCTATCAGATAGCCCCGCGCTCCGCAAGGCCTACGGCCCAAAATGGGATAACTGTGCAGCTAAAGACAACATAAATCCATCGTGTGGGAAGCAGAAAGCCCCCACCCCCCGCCCGCCCCCGTGGGGGCGGGAGCGCGCCTCTGGGTGAGCATCGGGGCCGTGTGGCGTTGCCCTGGCTTGCAGCAAGGGCAACGCCGCCCGGAGGCCAGCCCGGCGCACTGGAAAGCCTTTTGGTCGGGCCTGCGGCCCTCCCTGGCGGCCTGCGGGCCGCCGCCAATCTGGGGGCCGTGGCCCCCAGCCCCCCACGCCGCGCGCGGTGTGCTCACGGTGCTGCGCACCGCTGCGCTACCTCTCGCGGCTTTTCCCTCTTGACAGCGCCGCCTAACCGTGGTAAACTGATAATGCGCCGACGGGTGGGCATCATTGTCCGCACTATCGGAAAAGAGCAGCGAACCGCGAGAGCGGAGCGCTGCTCTTTTCTTTACCCCTGCTGTCGGGAAGCTACGTCCAAGAGGGGGCGCCCTGCGCCGGAGGCGCACCCCGCCCCCGGAACCCCCTCCCGCCCTCGCTCTTTGGCGGCTGGGCGCGGAAGGTGAAAAAGTTGTACCGCGCCCCCGTGTCGGCCACCGGCCCACAACGCGGCCCGGCGGCCTCCCGCACCGAACGCGCCTTGCGGGCTCCAGGTGTTCGCCCGCCCGGCGCAGCGCGGCCAAATGCTCCCGCAGGGCCCTGCGGGGCAGCGGTGCGGGCGCTTGCGCCGCCCGTCAAAAAGGCAAGGCCAAGCCCTGCGGGCGCTTCGCGGCCTTGCCTTTTCTCCGGCGCGGCTGCGCCCAGGTCTTCCCCCGCGTAGGTGCTCGGGGGCGCAAAGCGGCCCCGTAAGGTGGTGGCCGTGTTGCGCCCCCTCGGCCCCAAACGGCCCGCCCGGCTTCGCCCCGCCGGCGGGCGGGCCGTTTGGGCGTAGCCGCCCCGTCCCCCTCGCGCTGCGTTACCACTTGCGCCGAGCCGGGGGCCGGGGCCACCGGCGGCGTCGCGGATAGTTGCCGCCGGTGGGGCCTGCGGGCCCGGCAATTTGAACGCCGCCCGCGAGGCTGCTCCGCCCCGCGTGGGAAGGGGCGTCGCAGCTATGGCGCGTTTGCGGGCGGCGAAGGCCTGGGCAGCTTGTCCCCCTCGCTACCTAAAAAAAACCAATCTGGGGGCCGTGGGCCCCCAGCCCCCCACCACGCCCACAGGTCAGCCGCCCCTTTGCGCGTGGCCCTCCCCATTGTGCAGCCCGGCCCGGCGTCAAGGGTCAAGCCGGGCAGCCAAGGGGCTGCCCTTGACGCCTGCCGCCGTGCGCAGGCAAGCCCCCCTTGCGCGAGGGTCAAACCACACGCAAAGGGGGCTTGCTCATGTTCACACTTCCCAGCAACCGGCGCGACCTGCTCCAGATGGTGCTGGCGCTGGATGTCACGCTCCAGAAACAAGACCTCGCGCCAGAACGCCGTGCGCGGCTGCTCCGCTTTCAGCGGGTGCTCACCGCGCTGGCGTCCTCCGGCGCTTTCCTGTCCCGCCCACCTTCCGGCGGGTCAGCTCGTCCGCCAGCGCGTAAAGCAAAGTGACCTCACTGTGCCCCTCGTCGTGGTTGAGCAGCGCAGCCACCTTGCCCATGCTGCCGGTGCGCCGAAACTCGTCCACGGCGCGGATTTTCCTGCCCGTGTGGGTGCTCACCTGCGCCCCCTTCGGCACCACGCCGGACGCCCGGAACACACGGGCCGCCCTTTGAAGGTCTTTGTATACGGCGCTCCGGGTGCGGTGTTTGCGCCAGTCGTTCCGGCCCTCAAACACCCACACCCGGCCCGCCTGCTGCAACATCCGCAGTCGCAACTCGGCGGGCCAGTATACCCGCCGGCTTTTGCCGGTCTTTTGTTCCCGCACGGTCATGCGCGGGCCGTGCTGAACGTCTGCCGTTTTCAGCGCCAGCACGTCCCCCACGCGCAGCCCGGTGGCCATGCAGCACTCCATAACAAGGCGGTTTGCGGGCATCAGTGCCGCGAGTACATGCCCCATAGCGGGGCGGTCGAGCCAGTCAGCACGCCCCATTTTCGCCCGCCTCCCCTTTCCGGCAAATGGTGATTGAAGTCTCCAGCACAGCCGCCGGAGCAGCTTGCGCGGCGCTCCCGGCAGGAGTGTGAACACTTGCCGCACCAGCAGCCCAGCGGTGAAATGCCGCCGCTGCGTCTGCCACGTTCTCGGCCATCCGCCGCGCCGTTCCACCGTTGCCGTAGCGGCTGGCGTAGTAGTAGAGATAGGCCCAACCGCAGACGTCAAACACCAGCCGCGCCCCCTTCACAAAATCCGGGTCACTGGGCGCAGCCACCCGGTGCAGCTCCCGAACCGCTGCCACCACATCAAATTCCATGTCCCTTTTATCAGTCATTTTCCAGTGCCTCCCATCCCCCGCCATATACCGGCGGGGCGTCCTGCCTGCGCCGCCGAAGCCAGCCGCGCAGCTCCACAAGGCAGCGCCCAAAGGCTGCCACATCCAATTTTACTTCGCCGCCGGCGGCCACCAGCGGCCCCAACTTCTCCCGTTTTCGCCGGCTCAACTCCCCCAGCCGCCCCGGCTGCTGCCAGAGCGTCCGCAAGATAAACCTGTCTGTCTCGTTCAGCGCCAGCCATTCGCTCCCCAACTGCTGAACACCGGGCAGCCGGAGCACTCGCGGCCATACGGCCAGCACGTCCGGCACGGTGCAGGCGTCGCCGGCCAGCGTCAGCTCCAGCCGGGTGACGTCCACGCCGAGCCCGGCCTCCATGGTCTTGTTGTAGAGTTTGCAGCGGCCCGGCGCGTTCCGGCGTCCGACGTACTGCGTACGATCTGACGCCGAGCGCCGGATTTCCTCGTAGACCCGCCCATCCTTCACCAACTCGTAGCCGGTGCGCTCTCCGGGCAGGTCTACCGCGAAATCCCAGCGCACCACCACCACCGGGGGGAAATCGGTGCGCCGGCTGTTGTCATAGAGCAGATTGAACACCCAGCGCAGCGCCCGGGTCTCGCCCACTTTGTTGGGGTTGAACTCCAGCCGGGCGCGGCGGGTGTTCACGCCGCTGGGGCCGTTGAGGCCAACGCCCAGCCAGAAGGAACGTCCGCCCTCCAGCGCGAAGGTGAATTGGTCTCGAAAGGCCCCCATCTTGTGCGTTGTCCAGTGGCTGAACTCCACCCAGACCAGCGCCCCCACGCCATCCAGCACCCGCTGGCCGGCTTGATACTCCAGAGCGAAGTCCAGCAGCAGCTTGTCGATGCTGTAGGTGCTGCCGTCCTCCGCTGTTGTTTTCCACGTGTAGGGAAGCCCCGCCGGAGCGGGGCCTCCCTGTACGTTTGTACACATGATTGGCCCTATTAGATATAGGGCCAATCAGTCCCAAATGAGGCAGGGCAGCAACCGCCCGTCTCGCTCGGCCAAGTCCACCTCGACCTCGTCGCCCGGCATCACCGCGCGGGCGCTGTAGACGCTGCCGACGCGGCCCCGATGGTCAGCGAGATAAACCCGCCACATTTCCCTGTCCCGCTCCCCCGCAGCCTTTGCGCGGAAGACCTCTTTCGAGACGCTCAACACTGTTTTTTTCATTTCATTGTCCTTTCCGGGCGCAACAAAAAGCGCCCTCGCACTTTTTCCGCGAGAGCGCCATAATTTTGCTTGGATGGATTTCGCTAAATACCCGTTGTAGCGAAATCCTGCGTATTTCGCTAAACCTGAATTATTTAGCGAAATTACATCCATTGAAATCAGTATACCTTCCCCGGCAGGATTTGTCAAGGCCGGGCCGTCAAACACTCATTGGCAGCGGCTGTGCCGTTCGGGCAGTTTCCATATTTATAATATAAGAGCACCGGTCCCACAGGTCTCACTGTGCGGCTGGTGCTCTTATGGGTTTTATTTGATGGCCTGGATGGCGTCCCGCAGATAGCTCACGCCCACCAGTTCAATGTCGGAAAATTCTTTCGGGTCCAGCTGCTTGAGACTGTGGCGCGGAACGATGGCTTTGGTGAAGCCGATGCGCTGGGCTTCCCGCAGGCGCAGCTCCAAAAAGGTCACGTTGCGCACTTCCCCGCCGAGGCCCACTTCCCCGATGGCCACCGTTTTGTCGTCGATGGGCTTGTCCAGCATGGACGAGACCATCGCAAGGCAAACAGCCAGGTCGCAGGCCGTTTCATCCAGCTCCAGGCCGCCCACGATGTTCAGATAAATATCCAGGCTGCCAAAGAAGTAGCCCGCCCGCTTTTCCAACACCGCCACCAGCAGGTTGGCGCGGTTGAAGTCGAAGCCGCTGGCGGTGCGCCGCGGCACGTTGAAGCTGCTCTTGGTCACAAGCGCCTGCACTTCGCTCAGGATGGGCCGCGTGCCCTCCATGGTACAAGCCACGCAGTTGCCGCTGGTGCCCAAGGGGCGGCCTTCCAGCAGCACCTGAGAGGGGTTCTCGATCTCGGTCAGGCCGTGGCCGGTCATGTCGAACATGCCTATCTCGTTGGTGGAGCCATAGCGGTTTTTGACCGCCCGCAGCACCCGGTAAGGCAGGGTCTTGTCCCCTTCAAAATAGAGCACCGTATCCACGATGTGCTCCATCACCTTGGGGCCCGCGATGGCGCCGTCCTTGTTCACGTGGCCCACAATGAAGGTGGGTATCTCACAGCTCTTGGCCACCGTCAAAAGGCGTGCCGAGCACTCCTTCACTTGGGACACACTGCCGGCGGAACTGGACACATCGTTGCAGTGCATGGTCTGAATGGAATCGATGACCACCAAATCGGGCTTCGTCTGCTCAATAAGGCCGCAGATGTCGTCGATGTCGGTCTCGGCGGCAAGATGGATGTTCTGCTGCGGCACCTGCAGCCGGTCTGCCCGCAGCTTGATTTGGCGCACCGATTCCTCACCGGTGATGTAGAGCACCTGACAGCGGTCGCTGATGGCCCCGCAGAGCTGCAGCAGCAGCGTGGATTTGCCCGCGCCGGGCTCGCCGCCCAGCAGCACCACGCTGCCCAGAACCACGCCGCCGCCCAGCACCCGGTCCAGTTCAGAAATGCCTGTGACGATGCGGCTCTTTTCCTCAGTAGTGCTCACTTCCGACAGGCGGCGTGCTGTGATGCTGGTGACGCCGGAAGGCCGTGCAGAGGCGCTGCGGGCCGCTGCTTTGGGTTCTGGCACCACCACATCCTCCACCATTGTGTTCCAGGCGCCGCAACTGGGGCAGCGGCCCATCCAGCGGGGGCTGCTTTCGCCGCAGTTGGAGCACACATAAATCGTTTTCAGCTTGTTATCTTTCAAAACCCTAAACCGCCTTCACAATCAGTATCCGAACACGCCCTCGAGGGATTCGTCGTTGTCGATCCAGTCCTGCACCAGCACCATTCGGTATTCGTTCCGGGTGTCACGGATGTACACCTTTTCAATGCCCGCGTTGATGATCATGCGCTTGCACATGGAGCAGCTGCTGGCATCCTTGACGTAATCGCCGGTGGACATGTCGATGCCCACCAGATACAGCGAACTGCCCAGAATCTTGTCCCGGGAGGCGCTGATGATGGCGTTCGCCTCGGCGTGGACGCTGCGACACAGCTCGTACCGCTCGCCGCGGGGGATCTTCAGCTTCTCGCGGATGCAGACCTTCATGTCATCGCAGTTTTTGCGGCCGCGGGGCGCACCCACATAGCCGGTGGAGATGACCTCGTCGTTTTTCACGATCACCGCGCCATAGTGCCGGCGCATGCAGGTCCCGCGCTGGGAAACGCTTTCGGCCAGGTCCAGGTAATAGTTTATTTTATCCCGACGTTCCATTGATACTCTCTCCCCTTTCAAAAAAGTTTCTTGCATAAGATTCAGTATAACACAGAAGCCTTGGCGCGACAACAAAAACGCCGCAAACGCGAAACACGTTTGCGGCGAAATTGGAGGTGCCGACCGGATTTGAACCGGTGAATGAAGGTTTTGCAGACCTTTGCCTTACCACTTGGCCACGGCACCAGATAAGAACCGAGGAGAAAGTCGGTTCTGTTTTTTGGAGCGGCTTACGAGGCTCGAACTCGCTACCTCCACCTTGGCAAGGTGGCGCTCTACCAGATGAGCTAAAGCCGCATGAATGGTGCCTCCGATCGGAATCGAACCAATGACACGGGGATTTTCAGTCCCCTGC
>ERZ1673695.114-NODE-114-length-141658-cov-21.319640_pt1 | contig 141658 bp, 122 predicted proteins | sample MGYA00580225_ERZ1673695 | MGnify/ENA primary metagenome ERZ1673695 (study PRJEB41218, sample SAMN15661739) | gut metagenome | host: Homo sapiens | place: Canada: London | collected 2015-08-20/2019-03-30 | study: EMG produced TPA metagenomics assembly of... | reverse complement strand
GCTATGTCTTCTTTTATGCATTTTCCAATTTGCGCAACTTATTGTACATTATCGGATCAGCCCCACGTCAATGGTGAAATTGGCGATATTTACAAGGCCCTGATGCCTGCGCATTGTTCCACACACCTTTTTCTTTATGCTGACAAGAAGGATTTTCCGTGATGGGAACCATCACGGAAAAAAAGGGGCATGCCCCTTTTGCGGCAGCGTCACACTTCAGCGAAGACGCCGTGCCCGTATTTTCGATTCAAAAAGCCGTTTGCGGGGCGCCCGTGTCAGGCGCGAAATCCCCCACCCGCTCTTTCGGCAGCAGGAAGAGCACGCAGGGCATCAGCCACAGGCACACATTGACGCAGGGCCAGATGACGTGGTTCTCCATGAACCCGTGGGCCAGCATCACCACAAGGCAGGCGCTCTCGGTCACGGCGCCCTTTTTCATGAGCCGCCAGAGCAGCGCCGCCATTGCACCCCAGAGCAGGACGCTCGCCACCGGGCCCGCATAGATCCACAGATTGGCGAAGCAGTTGTCCACGATGTAATCGGCGTCCCACAGGCCCTGCCCCGCGATCGCCAGGGATGTTTCGGAAAGGGCTTTGTTTGCAAGGTACAGGCGGCCCGTAAAGATATCGTTCAGCTTCACCAGCAGCGCGTTGTCGGGCGTGTACAGCCAGCTGCCCAACAGGCTGGCCGCCAACGCCAGCACGGGAGCCGCACTCACCAGCGCCCGTACCCACACCGGCCGCGCGATCCCTGGTAAAAAGCGGAGCAGCAACGTCAGCGCGATGAGCAGCGCGAGGCAGACCACGGCGGCACGGCTGGCAGGGCCCTCGTTGCAAAACACCAGCGCCGCAGCCAGCACGATAAAATCAAACCATTTCAAATTCCGCACCTGCCGCAGGCAGACATACATAAGGCACAGGGCAAGCACGATAACGCCGGTGAGGTTATACCACCCATATCCGAAGCTGTTGCGCATACGGCCGTCGTCCCACAATTCGGACAGGGTTCCGATCCATCCGGCCGACGAGGCCAGGACCACCGCCAGAAAGCTGGCGCAGCTCGTCACAAGCCCGGCTTTCAGCGTGCGCCGCAGCGGAGCATCCTTTGCCGCGAGCATGTAGAACAGCGCCATGACAAACCAATACTGGTGATTGTTGAGATAGACCCAGCGGAACACAAAGAAAAAGCAGTATGCCACGGCCAGCTGCCGGCCGGAATAGCGGGTAAAAAGCACCGTTTTCAAAATAAGGAACATCGAGTAGGCACTGTTCAGACAAGGCGCGAGGAAGCTGTACCAAGGCAGGTCCAGTTCCCGCACGAGACTGTTCATAAAGAACATGTCAAACTGAAGCAGCACCACCGACAAAAGGAACATCCAGCCGCCGACCGCTGCCCGCGCGTCGCCGCCCCAGCCGCCGAACAAGAACACTTCATCATCCAGGCCGGCGCGCACTTTTTGCGCAAAGCTGCCTTTCGCCGTCACAAGCGCCCGCACCGCGAGCCAAACGAGACCCAGGGTCCAGCCGATCAGAACGAAGTCAAGATAACCGTAGATGCCGGTGGTAAATAGTGACAGGGGCACTGGTTTCATCCTTTCCTTGTTAATTGGCTTCTTTAAAACTTAATTATACTGTTTTTGGTGATAGTTGTCCACGAAAAAGGCGAAACCGACAATACAATTATAGCAAATAGCGCAATTGCATCTACTCTGTAACGCTCGAACGAGCAACCTTCAAAATGCGACAGAGCACATCATTTCCCACATTCCGCCATTGTGCGAAATTATTGCTGCGAACACAATGTAGTGGGAACTATTGACTGCGCACGCAAAATGTTTTAGAAGCTCTGCATGGCCAGTGAAGGCCCCTCCACTATCAAGCATCTATTCTCGTGGAACTGGCTAACCATTTTCCACAGGACAATACTGTTTAAGCGAAGTCTTGCAGGAACATAAAATCCAAGCAAACTGACTAAAGCAACAGCAGTAACAGGAGGATTGACCTCTATGAAGCGAAAAGTAGCATTCAAGGAGGCGGGGCATTGTATTGCTCCGCTAAAGCGCAAAACTCATTTCTGCACCCGTGTGGTTTGTCGTATGGCTGCTCTATCTTCTTGCTGGTTTGTGTTTTGGTGTCATTCAATCGGGCCCGGTGAGGAAACTGAAATCACGTGATATGCTGTTTGAAGAATACTGTTGAGGATTCTCACGCTGTCAACCAGTTTCATCAAAGCCAGAATATACCGGCAAGTTTGAGCATTCTTCTCAACGCTACCGCTTTTACATGGTAGACACATGCAAACCATTTTTTATTTCCTGTGCTTGCTTTTTCTTTTCGTCAAGTTACAATAACCCCCCATGTTTGACAGCATTTTCCTGTCACTCATGAGGGGATTATGTCCCATATTCTGTTTGTTGTGTCGGGAAGCTTTAATGCGGTTTCTTCATTTCCAATCAAATTTTCTTCATTCTATTATGCTCGATAAGCATGAAAAGCGATTTATCTCTTTGCTTCTTATTTTCACGTTTCTCAAGCTCCACATGCCAATCCACTCATTGTCGCCTACAAACTTTCCTCATAAAGAAGTCGGAACATTCTATCGCCTTTTAATCTTTCACATGGCACATCTACAATAACTATTCCTCAACAAGCGATCTCTTCTGTTCCTTAGAGAGAAGCTCCTCCATCGACCGGAATCACCGCACCTGTGATATAAGACGCTTCATCAGAAGCAAGAAATGCCACAACTTTTGCCACTTCTTCTGGTTGAGCGATATATCCGAGTGGAATACGCGAAGCATATTCATCCCGGCTTCTATCTCCGAGAATCGGCGTTTCAATAATCCCCGGACATATGCAATTTACTCGGATCTTTTCAGGTCCATAGTTCTTTGCCATCTGCCGTGAGAACTGAATCACAGCGGCTTTTGAGGCGCTGTAGGCATAAGACCTTCCTGCAATATAGCTGTGCATGCCAGCAATAGATCCGTTATTAATAATACATCCACCCATTTGCTCCATGCACGGTTTCAAGCGCCGAGTCACATAGAACATGCCCGTAATGTTCACATTGAATGTCGCATTCCAGTCTTCGGGCGTCATTATAGCAATTTCCTTGGAGGGAAGCATGATGCCCGCATTGTTGAACAAAATATCAATACGCCCGAATTCCTGTTCTATTTTTTCTCCTAATCGATCAACTTGTTCCCAATCGGAGATGTCACAATCCATGAAAATCGTCTTTTGACCCAGCTCGCTTTGCAAAGCTTGCCCGCGTTCCTTGCTCCGTCCCACAAGCACTATCTGTGCTCCTTGAGAAGCTAATTCTGATGCAGTCGCTTTTCCAATCCCCGATGTGGCTCCCGTCACAACCGCTATTTTCCCTTGAAGCCCCTTCATCATGTCCTCCCTCTATTCACTCTGCGCACAGTCGTTCCAAAACCTCATGTATCTTATCAGGAGTCAGCCCATAGTGTTCCATTTTTTCATTGTAAGTGCCATAATTGCGAAAAATCTCCCGTGGAAACGCCACATGCTCTACTCGGATTGCGCGCCCAGCCAATGCCTTGTGAACATCAAAGAGAAGGCTGCCTTCATATTCAGGTTCCACAATCAACACTTTCCCACTGGGGCAATTCTGCGCAAGAGTTTCTCGGTCAAACGGTTCCAGTGTTGTATAATGCAATACCGTGACATCCTTACCTTTGCATACATCCATCACTGCATCCAACATTACCGAGACTGCAATAATGGTTGCCTTTTGCCCCTTTTGAAGCACATTCGCTTTTCCAAACGTAACATCTTCATCGTATTTCACATTGGGATGATCGCTGATACGGAAAAATGTCGGATGTCCATTCCGATACGTCTGCTCAAACAGTTGAAGGAACTGCTTGGCTGTTCCTGGTGCAATGAATTCGCACCCGGGAATCGATTTAATGATCTGCACATCCTCTGCACAATAATGAGAATATCCATATTTGGGATAGTCAACCGCAGCACCTGTCCCAACAACGTTGATTCCCAGCTTTTGATAGGCCAAATCCATTTTGATTTGTTCCAACGTGCGTTCGATCAGATAGGGCTGTATTCCAAAAACCGTAGGAACTAGCCCCCGCTTGGCCATGCCAGCCGCGATACTGAACATCCCGTCCTCGTAGATACCAACATTCGTACAACGCTCGGGATAATCCCGTAAAACCTCCCGAATCGCCCACATCCCAATATCGACTGTGAAAAAAACAGTGTCCGGTTCAGCCGGTATCATCTCGCGGATCTTGCCCAAAAAAGCACGTCTCAAAACTCATCGACCTCCTTTAACAGCATGTCGAGCTCCTGCTGATTGGGAGCTTTATGGAACCAGATATCCTGATCCATCATCGTTCTGCTTCCATAGCCACGGATCGTACGGGCTATCACCGCTTTAGGGCATCCATTTTTTTCCGCGATACTATTGAATCCTTTTTCAATAGAAGTAAAATCATGTCCGTCAATCTCTGTAACATCAAAACCAAATGCAGAAAGCTTTTCTTTCATGCTTCCCATATCGGCCATTTTCCCCACCGAGTTGTTATCATCAATAATAACGCACAAATTATCCAGATGTCTCGAAGCTGCAAAGATGCAGCCTTCCCACATCGTTCCCTCGCAAAACTCTCCATCGCCAACCAGTACATACACCATTGACGGCGACTTTTTGATCTTATTAGCCATTGCGATGCCCACCGCAAACGGAAATCCATGCCCTAAGCTACCAGCATTGTTTTCAACGCCGCCCGCAAACTTCGTCATATCCGTCTGTATTGAGAAACGAGACTCGAACCTCCCAATTTGGGAAGCAATCTCTTCCAGTGTAAACAACCCCTTGTGAACAAGAACCGGAAACAGCGCCAAAGTTGCCTGGCCTTTGCTGATAATAAAGAAATCCCTATTTTCATCCTGCGCTTTATCGGCGCTCCAATTCATGATCTTATCATACAGAACCCATACTATATCCATGCAGGAAAACACGCTCTGTAAATTTCCATCCATGCAACAGTGGGACAGATACAATGCCTCTTTACGTAAGGTTTTCGAAACCTCTTCCATCATCTGAACCCCTCCATCAAACACTCTGTATAATACTTTCTGGCCTTTTCCTTACTGAACAACACCTTATCTTCTTGCGAAATGCGACTCAGTATCTTTTGAATCTGTGTGCCTGTCAGCCCCATCTCATAGCCGTAAAAGCTCCCATAGTTCGGGTTGCACCCATATTGTGCTGTCAGAAAATACGGAACAGAATATCCCCACGGCTGCTCTTGATAAATTTTCCGAACACATTCTTCATAGATTCGAATCATTGGCGCAATGTCGTAGTGCGTTCCCTGCGTTTCATTCAGATACCGGGCAATCAGCTCCAGATTTAGATTGCCAGCACCACGGCCGATTCCATACACACTGGCATCAACAATTAAATCTCGCTGAAAGCCTTCACGGATAAAGCGTCCTGCCACATCGAAGGCCTGCATCATATTGTTATGTCCATGGTAGCCTAAGGCAATGCCCGGATTCAGCGTCTGATCAGCCAGTCGTGCATAGTGGAGCACGTTCTCTGCACTCTGCGTTCCCCAGCTATCCACTACATAAATCGCCATGGGATTCAGTTGCTGGAACATTTGGAGCATGTTCACGAATTCGTCATCAGAATACTGCTCCACACGAGCAGGCTGCACACAGAGCTTATATCCCCGCTCCACCACCCCGCGGCAATACGCAAGGCCTTCCTCCAGAGCGTCCACTTCATTTCCATCGGCATCATGTTTTGTTTTCCAGACGATCACTCGGATGATATCCACTCCCTGCCCATCATAGGCCTGCAGCATCTGCAAAGGGATGGGATTCACCACTTCGATCATCGCAGCATAGTGCATTCTCGCCTCATGGGGGGGAATCAGTTTATCCATTTGCTTTTTTTCGTTGAACACCGTTCGCTCAGAATTCGCAGGCTCATTTTTCAAAAAGCCTAATTCGATGATGTCAACGCCCGTTTCTGTTAAATCCAGAACTGTATTTTGAATCGCTTTTTCGCCAAATTTCCAATCATTGATATATCCGCCGTCGCGGAGCGTACAATCCAGTAAGCGTATCATTTTTCTTCTCCTTGTAGGATCTTCCCACCGTCTTTCGTGTGCACAACACACATGCACAGCATCCCTTTGCCAATCCAGCGTATGTTTCTCTGTTTCCTGCCGTTTTCACAGAGCCATAATTTCTTCAAACAACGCCGATTCCATCTCAGGCCGTTGCATTTGGGTTGAACCTGCTTTCCCGAAATTAGGCTGCAACACAGTCTCTTCTGGCATTTCGATTTCTATCAGTCCCATTCCTGGTACCAGGGTCATATCATCCAGATCCTCCTTGTTGCGGATCCGTTTATACGGGATACCATATGCCTGTGCAATCTGCGAGAAATCCGGAACGGTGTATCCTCCAGCCCTCACCGTCTGGGTATACACCCCATCAAAATTTTCCTTCTGAAATCCCCTAATCATGCCAAGTGCGTGGTTATTTAGCACAATGATTTTGATGGGAAGCTGCTCACGTACCACGAACTGGAATTCTTGAATGTTCATCTGAATCCCACCATCACCATTGAAGCAATATACCGGGCGCTGGCTTCCATAATAGGCGCCGATAGCAGCCGGCAATGAATAGCCCATCGTACCATGCCCAGCCGAAAGATGTACGGTCTGTTTTTCCTTTACTTCCAATTGCTGAGCAAGCCAGACTTCATTTTGTCCCACATCCGCCGTGATAATAGCATCGTCCGGGATCTCTCGGCAGAACCTGCGTAAAAATGCAGTATACGGCAAGTCGTCAAATCCCATCAGGCGTGTTTTCACCTGTTTACAACTCTCCAGCCATTTCGAACGATCCAATTTATGGTTTTCTGCGCACTGGAGCAAACAAGGAAGCAATTCGCGTAAATCTGCTAAAATTTGTTTTTCATTCTCACGCACCTTATAAGCCAATTCTCCCGTGTCCACATCAATACGCACTAATTCTGCATGCGCGGGGAATTTTTGTCTCTCATTGCCAACCTGTTTAAGGTCCAGACGAGAACCTATCGACACGATCAAATCGCTTTTTGCCAGCACAATGTTGGCATACCGGTGCCCGTTTGCTCCAATGAATCCGAAATTCAGTTCGCTCTCAAACGGAAGAATATCAAATGCTGGCATGCTGGAAACCACTGGAATCCCCAGCTTGTTCACGAAACTCCGAATGAGTGTTTTGCACCCAGCTTGTTTCACGCCATTTCCAAGAAGCAAACAGGGACGCATTGCATTTGACAAAGAGGTGAAAATATCCTCAGCCGTTTTATTCATGTCGCAGGGGGGAAGTTGCTCTTTCTCCCATGGTGCCTGCACGGTTTCCCCGCATTTTACAGCAAGATCCGCTCGCTGCACATCTGCAGGAAGGTCAAGCAGTACGGGTCCGGGGCGTCCACTCACAGCAAGGGTATATGCTTTGTCCAAAATCTTGGGGAGCTCCTGCGCATCATCTACCCGGATCGCATATTTCGTGATACTGTGCACAATATCCACAATATCCGTTTCTTGAAATCCCCGCTGTCGAACCGGCAAACTTCCTTTTGCCGCATAGGTGTCGACCTGCCCCGTGAAGAAAATGGTCGGGATCGAATCAAAATACGCGTTGGCAATTCCGGTAACCAAATTTGTAGCCCCCGGACCTGATGTGGAAAATGCCACACCTGCCTTGCCGGTCTCCTGCGCATATCCACACGCCGCAAATGCAGCTGCCTGTTCATGGTAATGAGTATGTGTTCGGATTTGGTCTCGGAATTTATAGGCCGAATCGAGAAAATGGCAGATAACGCCTCCCGGATAACCGAACAAGTCTGTTACCCCTTTTTCGATGAGATATTGAATCACATAATCAGTTGTCTTCATCAATACATCCTTTTTGCATTAATCGTTGTATATTGAATGAGCTTACTGTTGCGCGGCTTCCGTAATGACTTCTGCCATATAATCAATCATTTCATCCGTCATACCAGGATACACTCCAACCCAGAAAGTGTTTTCCATGATAAAATCCGTATTGCTCAAATTGCCAACCACGCGATAGGCATCTGTGCCACGAATATCATCGAAGCAAGGATGCTTGATCAGATTCCCACTAAACAAAAGTCGAGTTTGAATATTGCGCTCTTCAATATAGCGAGTCATCGTGTTCCGATCCAGTCCACTGTCCGGCTTGACAGAAATCAGAAAACCAAACCAACTCGGGCGGCTGTTTGTTGCAGCCTCCGGAAGAATCAGCCGATCAGACAACGTATCCAGACGCTCACGCAGACGCTCCCAATTGTGACGGCGGCGCTGGATAAAGGACGGAAACTTCTTCAGCTGCTCGCAGCCGATGGCCGCCTGCATGTCCGTTACTTTTAGATTGTAGCCAAAATGGCTGTAAACATATTTGTGATCGTAGCCTTTGGGCAGCAACCCATACTGGCCGTCAAATCGATGGCCACAAAAATTATCATGGCCAGAGGGGCAGATGCAGTCTCTTCCCCAGTCCCGATAACTCAGCACCAGCTGGTTGAGCTGGGGATCATTTGTATAAACGCATCCCCCTTCGCCCATTGTCATATGGTGCGGAGGGTAAAAACTGCTAGTTGCGATGTCACCCCATGTCCCGGTAAATCTCGTCTCGCCATTGATGGTATATTCAGACCCCAAGGCATCGCAATTATCTTCCACCAACCACAGCCTATGGGCATCGCAGAAAGACTTCACTGCACTTAAATCGAACGGATTGCCGAGAGTGTGAGCGATCATAACAGCCTTCGTCTTGGGAGACAGTGCTTTCTCCAGCATTCGGACGTCGATGTTATACTGGGGCACTGTTACATCCACAAACACTGGCACCGCTCCATATTGGAGTATCGGTGTTACTGTGGTCGGAAAGCCGCATGCCACTGTAATTACCTCATCTCCTCGTTTTATTTGACGTTCGCCAAGCTCAGGAGCGGTAAGTGTCATAAAGGCCAACAGGTTAGCCGACGATCCACTGTTCACGAGATGAGCATATTTCACACCAATCCACTTTGCGAATTCTTTTTCAAATTGATCAGCGAATCTACCGGTAGTAAGCCAAAAATCCAGTGTCGCATCTGTCAATGCGCACATTTCCCTCTCATCGAATACTCGTGCGGCGTAGTTAATGCGGTCTCCAGGCTGAAACTCCGTTTTGTTCTCTTTAAAATCGTGATAGTATTGGGCTACCAGCTCTTTGATTTTGTCACGAGCTTCAACTTCATTACTCCATACTTTCATCGTTTTCCCTCCCAAAAGACACAATCTCTCGTTCCATTTCACGCACGATATCATCACCCTGCATCCAGGTCTTGCTCCAATGAACGGTCTCTTTAACGGCCTGTTGAATATGCCAGCGCGGTTTCCACTGAAACGTTCGCTTGATTTTACTGCAGTCGAGCATGAGGAAGTTAGCCTCGTGAGGAGACACTGCTTCTGTTTTCTGTTCCCAGCATGCTTCATCGCCCCACTCTTTGCAGAACAACTCCACAAGCTGGCCTGTGGTTACGCAGTCCTCTTCGTCCGGGCCAACATTATACCAACCCGCGACCTCTTTGTTTGCGCACTGCTCCTTTACAATCATGAGGTAAGCAAACAGGGGCTCTAGCACATGCTGATAGGGGCGTATAGAATTGGGATTACGAACAAAGATAGGGCAGTTAGCCTTTACCGCCCGTACACAATCCGGAATGATTCGATCAGGCGCAAAATCGCCGCCACCAATCACATTTCCGGCCCGGGCTGTTGATACAGCGGGGGCATCTTTCCCCTGGAAAAAGCTTTTAACATAGCTGTGAGTAACCAACTCCGAGCAACTTTTCGAATTAGAGTATGGATCAAAGCCGTCCAAGGGATCGATTTCGCGGTATCCCCACAGCCATTCGTTGTTGCAATACACCTTGTCCGTTGTTACGTTCAAAACACTGGCAACATTTTTACCCGAGCGAACGCATTCCAAGAGGTTTACCGTTCCCATCACATTCGTCTCATAGGTATATCTCGGGTCTTTGTAGCTCGTTCTTACAATTGGCTGCGCCGCCAGATGCAAAACGATTTCCGGGTCTGCCTGCTTGAATGTATCCTTCAACGAAGAAAAATCACGTACATCGCCCAACGTACTATTCACTTTCTTGTTCAATCCCGCGAGTGTAAACAGCGACTCCTGTTCCGGAGCAAGGCTGTACCCCCAGACCTCAGCCCCTGCCTGCAGCAGGATTTGGCAGAGCCATGAACCTTTGAAACCAGTATGGCCGGTGATGAACACTCTTTTACCCTTGTAAAAATCCAGCACATCTTTCATATTCATCAGTTATCCCACACTTTCCAAGGAGCCCTTCCTTTTTCCCACAAGCTTTCCAATATGTCTTTTTCCCGTTTTGTATCCATGCATTGCCAGAAGCCACGATGCATATAACTCATCAATTCTCCTTGCTCTGCCAGTTCTTTCAGCGGGCCACGCTCAAAAACCGTGTCGTCTCCTTCAATATAATCGAAAATTCGAGGTTCGAGTACCATAAATCCAGCATTGATAGGCGCTCCGTCCCCCATGTTCTTTTCGCGGAACGAGTGCACCGCATTATCACCGCCGATGTCTAAAACGCCTTTTTCCTGTTGCAGCATCACAGCAGTCAGCGTAGCTATTTTCCCATGCCCTTTGTGGAATTTCACAAGTTCAGAAAGATTCACGTCACAAACGCCGTCTCCATATGTCATCAAAAAAGGTTCGTTACCTATATAACGCTGGACCTGCTTGATACGTCCGCCCGTCATTGTGTTCAGTCCCGTGTCAACGACTGTGACTTTCCATGGCTCCGCATGCTGGTTGTGCACGATCATTTTATTCCCTTGCGTGAAATCAAACGTAATATCACTGGTGTGCAAAAAGTAATCTGCAAACCATTCTTTGATCACGTGTTGCTTGTATCCCGCGCAAATAACAAATTCATCGAACCCATAATACGAATAAAGCTTCATGATGTGCCACAAAATGGGCATACCGCCAATCTCAATCATTGGCTTTGGCTTAAATTGGCTTTCTTCGCTGATGCGCGTTCCGTATCCACCTGCAAGAAGAACGACCTTCATACTTCATACACCTCGCTGCATTTATTCGTCCATGCCGCACAACTTTATCATTTCCATGCAATGATCTTGTGGCAGGAAAAATGTACTTGTACTTAAACTACTCGAACCGGTGGTCAAGTCTGCGCAGATATATTGAAAACGAAGGCCGCAAGCTTGTGCAAGCCCTTCCGCGCTGATCAGCTGGTAACTGGCCGGACAAATCTGTGCGATCAATGTACCCGATTTACAATACACCATATTTGTAAAAGCAGCACCAACCACGCCTACCACTATTTTCGCTTGGGCAAAAACTTCGATTTCCTGTTCCAAAGTCATGTTATTGGGATTAACAATTTCAAAGCCCGAGGATTCAAAGCACTTTTCGATCTCGCTTTCATTCACAAGTCTTCGATTGTCTCCACGAGTTATGTACACTTTTTTCTCCGTTGAATGGTTTTCCCTTTCACCCAAGACATACTCCCGGATAATCTCCATGCATTTCGGGTGATATGCCCCGATTGCAGCGCGATCCTCGCCCCGGTAGTCCCAAAATGGCCACGTATTCTGTGAAGGATAAATCAATTCCTTGACTTGGTAGAAGACCCCCTCTTCAAGGTAGATGATCGGCCAATTGAACTTGTTGAATTGCTTTAACAATCCTACATTTTTATCATCCCGGCAGCCTTCTTTGCTAATGAGCAGAGGGATATTTTCATAGTCCCGTAATTCATCCACATATCGTATCCTTGGCAAAATATCAATTGTCCAATGATAATAATTCAGCGACCATCTGCCTTGAAGGAAAATCCCCTTTTCGATGATCTCACTATGTTTTTTCCCTGCAAGTAAAAGCGGTTCGCCTTTTTTGCATTTCTTGATACTGGTATGAGGATTTCTGTAAATTCCCAGTTCATCCCAGCAGACCCGATCGGTCAAATACCTGTTGTCCTTTATAATGAAATCCGAATTGCCTACGACCGTTACATCACGAAGTTTACCCACATAGACAGGAGCGCAGGATACCGGCACTCTGGGCGCTCTGTCGCGATGCTGCTCTATTTCTTCCGCACTGTCTTGCTCTCCGATTATCTCATAGCGTATTTCATTATCAAGAACCTGCAGCACTTCTCCCTCTTTTTTGCAAGTATCCAGGATACTCCCTATATACAGCTTCTGGCAAAAGAAGCCGCAACGGGTCGCCAGTGCCCTAAAGCATGGAAATGCGGCGATCAACCTCCATATAAGTTTATCAGTGGTTGTTCGCAGCTTTCTCACATACGGGATGAGGGCTGGAAAATGCTTTTTTAAAAACGCTTTCATGTTTTCTTCCTCTTGTTGTTCCAGTACTTTAAGGCACTGTTCCACAACATCAAAAAATTCTTGTTCCTGCTTAAATACGAAGTTGCCAAATACGTCCCTGCGCCTACTACAACCTGGAGACAAAAAAGTGGAAGCGCGGCAAACGGCACCCTCCCTACCAGCCACACAGGCACACACATAACGACTGCGGCTAACAGATTCATTGATATGTCTTCCCAGAATTCATGCAGGTGATAACAAATACACCGATTTGTTACCCACAACACCAGCACACTTGCCAATGTATCGGCCAGCAATGCACTCACTGCGACCATCAACGGGCCGCGCAGGACTACCGCCAAAAGCAAAATCAATCCCGTAACCCGATGAACGGTACTTAAGCGCAGCGTCAATCTTGCCAATCCCATAGAATTAAGCGCCTGCAAAGGGGCAATTTGAAAAATCCAGTTGCAGTAAGATAAGCAATACACCACGATGTAAGGGACACTGCCCAACCATGTTTCAGTGTAGAGAATAATTGTCATCGGGCGTGCCACCAACATCATTCCCAACAACATGGGAAGCAGCACATACATCATCATGCTCAACGCCCGGCGCATCTGATATTTTACATTTTCTCTATCCTGTTGCCGGGAAAACGCAGAAAACAAAACGCCGCTTATCGCTACTTGGACATTACTTACCACTAATGCTGGGATTTGATTTCCTTTGTTATAAAAGGCCAGATCCGATGGCGAATACAGTTTTCCTATAAGCAACGTACGTATTTCATTGTAGGCTGATTCGAGCAACGATGTAAGCGTCATGCGCATACCGAATCCAAAAAAGCGTTTCACTCTCCGCAAGGAATATGCAAGCGTGGGTCGTAGCGGTATCGTGAAAAACAGTACAGTTGTATCGATTGCGGCATTGCCCAATGAGGAAATAACAAGTGCCCACGCACCGGCCCCTCGCATAGCAGCCCAGACAGCAACGATTCCCGATAAAAGCGTTCCGACAAGCGTAGACCAGAAAAACTTGCGAAACATCATGTTCCGTTGTACGTAGGCCTGTTGAATCGAATTGTATGCAGAAATCAAAATGCGGATTCCCAATACTCGTGTGATATCCTTTAGTATCGGCATCTCATAGAAGGCTGCCAGCCATGGTGATGCCACATACAACGCTGCATACATAACACCAGTAATCAAAATATTGGTGTAGAACAAGCTCGAGTAGTCAAGCTGATCCACCTGGTCTTTCTGCACCAGTGCCTGCGAAAAACCTCGCGTCGTGATTCCGTCAAAAAAAGTCAAAATCACCGCGATGATTGACACCGCAGCATAGTCGTCTGGCACAAGGATGCGGGCAAGGACCAGCGAAACTATGAAGCTAATTCCCTGCGCCAGAAACCTCTCCGCGAACCGCCATGCTATATTTGTTGCCACCACTCCATCCGTGATTTTCATACCATTCTGCCTTCTCAATTATTTTTCCCAGAACACTTCCCGACCAATGCTTTCGGCTTGCTGCAAAGAAACGTATCGCCGTTTCTCTGCAACATCCGTTTTAACCACTGTTCCAGCTCCAACAATTGCGCCCTTATGAACAGTGACTCCCTTCAACACCATTGATTTGGCTCCAAGCCAGACGTTGTCCTCAATATACACAGGGGAATCCGGGTTCAGTCGAGTTCCATCCAAGTCGAAAACGCCATGGAAGTCGGAATCAAACACGCACACATCTCGCCCGAACATCACATTCTCGCCCATCACAATCTTGTTATTGCAGATAATACACGGCCCACTGCGCGTGTGGATCGCGCCTGTTTCAAAATATGCATTCTGGTGAATGGTCACAACACTTCCAAAAGCGAACTCTGCCCTATTACGCACGACAAACACCGCTTTACTGTCCAATTGAAGCTGGCTCGCACCCTTTCCTTTTTGGCCCGCATAATAATTGATCAGCAGATTGCCGTGCAGCTCAATCTTTGCGTCGGGTGCCAAGCGGATGTCGCAGTTGCCGAAGGGAATCAGAAAACACCATCGGTCTCTGTTGATTTGTTTGGCCAGGAAGTTATAATAAATAAATTTCCCCCAACGCACCCGCGGCGCATTTTTGATGAGGTCTTTGTACGGCATTAAACGCCCTTTCAAGACTGTTGAATAATTTTGGATCCTGGTCTTCAAGGTCCGGGAAGGCGTGTTTTTCAAAATTGCCCGCTTCAAGTTCATGCTTTGCACATCCCGAAAAAGAGCTTCCCGTTCCGGTCCAGGCTTAGGAGCCCCCATATGAGCAGGGTTTCCCGCCCCAACTTCTTGGATAGTGCGTTGCATTACAAACAGATCGTGCGCCGCTCCTCTCAGCAACTCTTCTCCTACCGGAGTATTGGTTATAACGGCCGAGATTCCGTCCCGGAGATCTTTTTCCGAGCATCCCTTTATGCCCCAGAAATCACCAATTGTGATGTCTGACAGGTGATTCTCCTGTTTGAACGTGCACGCGAAACATGACGGGCGGATGTTTAGATTATATTTCACATAGCAGTCATTGAACCAATCAACGTAACGATTCACAAACAAGGTCTTCCCATTTTGGAATCTCACCTTTTGGCCAAAGAATGACCAACTGTACTCTTTGTACTTATCTTGATAACCGATGACTTTCGTGTGGTATTTCGCCTGATAATACTCGATTTTTTTCTTCTGCATCATCGGAGACGGAACACCTCGGCATATAAAATCGCAAGTAACAAGGTTCCGCGGTCTTTCGCCTATGAATTGGTACACCGCCGCCACTTGGCAAGGAGTTCCTGTAAAGAAAACCTTTTCTCCTGCTTTCAGCAACGTCTTGATTTTTTGATAAATCCCGGCTGTATCGCTCTGGAAGTACTTGCTTCCAATCATTTTCTTCAAATCATCTTCCGTATTTCCAACCTTGTGATGCGCGCCACAAAAGTCATCGTCGTATTCGCAAGCTGCCAAGCAATATCCCTGTTCAAGCATAATCCTGGCCAGTACCTCATACACTCCGCCAGACGTACTGCGCCGACGCGTTTCATCATTTCTATTCCATGCTGCATATGCGCGCTGCGTCGTGTGACATGGTAATAACAATGCCGGACATGTATTGAGGCATTTTTTACATTTTATGCAACGGTTTTCATCAACTTTTGGATACCAGAATCCCTCCATATCTGTATCGAAGCGTATGGCCCCTGTCGGGCATACATCACCGCATGCCTTGCAGCCTGTGCATTTTTCTTTTTCAACGGCGTAGATCATTGCACTTGTTCCCTCATCCTTGCAATGCAGTTTCTGCAGGTTTTTTTCAACTTTCTCCAGCCCAATCGAACGCGCTGGAGCTTATTTCGACGCTGCTGCAGGCGAATCTTATCTTTTTGTTCGGCCTGCATCGTTCCAAAATACTCATCCAAAATCTGCCGTTCAGACGCGTCAGGGCGCCCTTTTTTCCAAAATTCCCACAGCACCACATCGCACTGAAGGTCAAACGCCTGATTGAGCATTTTGTTTTCCTGATACTCTTCCCGCATGGATCGGACAATCTCAGGTATTCCCTTCTCCAGTGGCATATGGGGCTCGATATTTCCAACAGCACTTTTCAGTTTTTCCGCACTTAACAGCAACGCATCCGCCTTATTCCAGCGAAGATCCTCATATAAGTCAGGCATCCCACTGCGAAAGAAAGAGAGTGGAACATGCACAACATGGGCACACTTGCCCAACTCTTTCTGCGCAAGCCAAATGGTATCGTCCCAAAAATGCGGCTCTTCCGACGTAACGATATGGAAGGCTTCTCCGTAAGCTTGGGAGTTTCCGTACAGAGCAGTCACAAGCCGTGCGAAGTCGGAAGAATGTACCGTTGCAAAGGGCACGTTATTACTGGAAAGAATCGGCTTTTCTTCCAAAATTCTCTGAAACAACGTCCAAGGGTATGGTCTGCATGCAACAGGGTAAGGTATCCTGTAGTCACCATAAGTTACTGTTGGTCGCACGATGGTATAGGATAATCCATTCTGGGCTGCAAACTTTTCCAAGTATTCTTCGCAACGAATTTTTTCACGTGTGTATTGCCAATGCTTTTGTTCGAGTTTGTCATCTTCAGTAATTGCATGTGACGGATCAGTTCTTTGGTAGACTCCCGCTGTCGAAATAAAGACATACTGTTCACAGCGATTTTTGTAGTGTTCCAGCGAATCGTGCATATGTGTTAAATCGTACGCTAGGCACTCTACCACTACATCAAACCGCATAGCCCCCAATGCAGTTTCCATACCTTGGAAATCATACAAATCCGCATGGATAACCTGTACCCCTTTGGGATCACGTTCTGGATGATTTCCTCGGTTTACTGTAAATACTTCATGATTTTGTTCCACCGCCGCCTGTGCTAGGGCTGAGCTGATAGTGCCAGTCCCACCAGTGATAAGGATTTTCATTACAACGCCCTCGTTCAAGATATCTGTTTCTCTATGAATGGAATTGTAAACACAACCTCACAAAAGCGCCTTTCGCAAGAATTGCACCGATTCCATCCTCTTCTCTTCAAGACGGCTACGGACCATAGAAAAGTCCGCAGGGGTACTATCTATGCCCTCTTCGCCAACGAGCTGAGCAGTCAGCCCGAAATCTTCCAGAAGATTCTCAATTCGGCTGTTCATCGATTTCTCGTCATTATCTGAGAAACGTTTAAACACCAAAAAGTCTCTTTCAAAAATAACAGAAAAAGCTACCGCATGGAACGAATCTGTAAGCACCAGCGACGCATGCGCAATCAGCTGCACAAAATCCGCCGGTCCTGCTTTATAGTTGTCTCGGTCGCTGTAGCGCCTCTCCAATTTACAGGGATGATATGGATCGGCGCCCGCAATATTAATCACTTTCAGATTTTTTGCATGCGCAATCCGCTTTGCTTTGATTCGCTGTTTTGTATTTGTTCCAAGGAAATAGCAAAGCGCATATTGCTCGTTCGGTATTCTTTCTTTGAAGGGCAGCTTCGCCCATGCGTCCGCAGGAATCAAAAACACTGGGTCAACTACCTGGCAAGCTTGGCGTTCGCATAATTCATTTACCATATTCCTGGCAGTTTTTTCCCGCACGGAAATATAGTCCATGCACTTGATACCGTGCGCAAGCATCTTTTTTTGCTTATCTGAAAGAGATGTATTGGCAAAACTTGCGGCGTACGCCACCCTTTTCTTTGTAGTTTCTACAAAATCCAACGAGTAAGCTTGCAACGCAGGCGCCGGCAACCAGTCTGCCCAAACCTGATCGCTCCCCACCACAAACACATCATACAGCGCATTGCTCTGCTGCACATCATCATGTGCGTACACAGCAACGCTGTGGGGAATCGCCTCAAGGAAAGACTGATAACGCGCAATTCTCTCCTTCAACCGGTATCGCAACACCATACGTTGCACTTTTCGAAGACATTTGGATAGGAGCTGTGCTGCCGTGCTGTTTTCTTGTCCGGCAGGAACATCCTTTGGTAGTGCCAAGCAAATCTGTTCACAGGTGTCTGTTTCATCCAGCTCCGCGATTGCTTTTTGCAATGCGTAAGCCTGCAAGGCTCCTCCCAAATTGTAGTTCTTGTAGTACAATGTCAAAACACCAATTTTTTGTTTCTCAGCCGCCATTTTCTCTCTTTTTCTCCTTCGGATACAGCGCGGCAGTTGCCATCAAAGTCAATGCATATCTGCAAATGAGAATTTTAGACATCTGCTTTACGGACCACCCACTAAAAACGCACAGTTGCTTGCACTGTTCTCGCAAAGCGGGCGCGCGGAGCACTTTATAGGTTTGTTTGCATGCTTTGAAAAAATTTTGTTCTGCCATATAAGGCTTCAGGCAGTCCATAACTGAGGTTGCTATTTTTACATCACAAAGGCGGGAGGCATCGTGACTATTTCCCATCGACTCACAGCATCGCCGGATCTCACGCAAATAAGCTCCGTACTTTTCAACGCGATGTGCAGATACCATGTGTTGAACTGAGTCATCACGGTATGTATACAAATACCATATCTCCGGCACAATCACAGCTTCCCGTGCATATCTCAGAAAGTCGAACAGGAAAATCTGATCTTCACCATTATAAAGCTCTCTTGAAAATGCCACATCCTGCATTTTATCGCGGCGATACATTTTTCCCCACAGCTCCGCGGAAAGTCTCCCCGTTACATTTGGATATTTTTCCAGTCCGCAACCAATCCACATCTCTCGGAGCAATCCGTCCTTTTCGCTTTCTGGCAGTGTGAGAGGTTCCTGCAACACGCACACCGAATGAGACATGCGCCGAACTCCATCTCTAAGGTATTGTGCTTGTCCTATTACGATATCCACCTGTGGATGTGTCTCCATCACGCGGATGCCCTGTGCAAGGCAACCTTCCGTTAGTGCATCATCACTATCAAGGAATACAACATATGTTCCACTAGCGTGCAAAAGGCCTTGATTCCGAGCTTGGGCAGGGCCACGATTTTTTTGGTGAAACACCCGAATCCTGCAGTCATGCTTGGTCAATGCATCCAAATACTCCGCACAATCGCTTTCACTACCGTCATCAATCAGCAGCCATTCCCAGTCCACATCATACTGCCCGAGAACACTTTTGGCACAGCGATCAAGCAAGTTTTCTGAAACATTGAAAACCGGCGTAATCAAACTAACCTTTCCCATTGTCGTCCTTTTTATGCTCCTTTTTGTATCATTTCCCTCTTACGCGCCAGATAGAGTGCCAGAACAAGGAACATACAAATCTCCGGTCCTTGGAATTGTATCATTCCCAGAATAATGAAGAACGCCAAAAAGGCAGCTCTGGGATCTTTTGCTAAATGGTCTCTCAGTTGTACAATGCCAAATACAGCACTGATTGCAACAAAAACAATCGCACCTAGCGCGCCTCCATCCAATAGGAACTGCAGCACCAAATTGTGTATATTGTCTTCTGTAAAATCTATACCGCCAGAAAATCTTTCGATTGCTTTTACTGCATTACCGGCACCATAACCTTGTGGTCTGTCTAAAAACGCCTGGGGCACCAGTTTCCACATCATCAGCCTGCCGCGGGACCCCGGATCAGAACTCACTGTATCCAAGCGCATGTTCTCCATCCAGTTCGGCTCTTCAATGCTTTCTGCAGAGGTAGACATTTCTTCATCCAGCGCAAGGTCAGCAATTGGTAATTTCCAATATACGAACAAAAAGCCGATACTCACAGCGACAGTTAGCGTAAGGCTTATCATAATTCTGCCGATGCTATACGCCTTATTCCTACAATGTATTAGCAACCACAAAGTAACCATTGTACAAGCGATGACTCCTGCGCGACTTGCATAGAGAATGCTGATTACCCATGCGACAGCCATATACACAGCCGCAGTACGCGGTTTTTTCCAAAAGAAGACGCCAAACAGCGCAGTCCATGAAGCCTCCAGATTGCACCCGCCATGAAAAAAGCAATAGATTGCCGGATGAAATCTTCCGCTTTGTGAAAAGGTCAGTATCTCCGGGCGAAAGACGAGCATCTTCACCACCAACGCCGCCGCTAAAATCAGCAGCACACTCTGGAGCAGCTGAATGTACTCCCTCTCATCGTTCTCTGTTTTCGTCGGCAGATTTAAGAAAGCGGTACAATAATAGGCTCCCAATCCGTAGCTTAAAATCGTAGATGTTATTCCAACATCACTGGCGTTGAGCAGTGTAGTAATAATCAGTATCCCAAGCAGCAGCAACAGCGGCCAAGGAGGTAACTTGTATCTGCGAACCGGGAAAAAAACCGGCAGAAACAAAATTGCTGTGAGGTGGAACGGGTAGATATTCAACCCATTAGGTAACTGGATCAGGCATATATTTTGGAACACCGCAGCAAACATGAACAACCAGATTGCCGCTTTGTAATATAATCGACGGAAGTTGTCGGTGCTTTTTTCCATAGAAGGCTCCTATAGCATCATTTGAACGATTTTCCGGTGAAGTGTATTCCAATGGAATATGTGATGCGATACAATTCGGGGGAAATTGTCATGAGAAGCGCCCTTGCGCGGACGTTTCCAAGTGCGCCTTTTTCTCTAACCGCGCTCATACCGTTTTTTTTGAACCATTCGCGAATTTCTTTGCGGAGCGAACGGGTATACTCCGTTTGCACTGGCACTCTGCAGCTCATCAAGTACACACTCATGTATTCTCTCGCTTGGAGGCTATCGATCGTGGAGTTCAACTCAGGATACCAGCTGCGCATATTTTGTGTGCACAACTGAATAGCTTCTGCATAATCCCTACATTGTTTTTCTGGAACGACCTTTCGCGTAGTGATACTTCCACCATGCATTACATAGTGGTAAGTCACAACATCTGCAAACCCAACCACTTCACATTCATGCAAAAGCAGATAGGTATGTCTCAGATCCTCATGCAACTTACCTTTTTCAAAAGGATATTTAATGTATAATTTCCGCGGTGCTAGCTTATTGCAGGCAATCATGGAATTCTTTTTTCCCCAAGCCATCTCCGCATTCGCTTGAGTGCATCCCCAACGCTCAACGCAGATATGCTCACTGCCACTCTGCTTATCACCCCAACATCCTTGTTTTTGTGGCGGAACTTTGTCAAAACGCGCAACTGCCAGTTGCGCATCAGTCTGTCTAAGCGCTGTCAAGAGCGCGTTCAGATAGCATGGTTCTACAAAGTCATCGCTGTCAATGAATGTGACATACATTCCCTGCGCCTTTTGCACGCCCGCGTTTCTGGCGTCTGAAAGCCCTCCGTTCTCTTTATGGATCACACGAATCCTGTCGTCCCGGCTAGCCAACTCGTCACAAAGCTTTCCGCTACCGTCCGGAGAGCCGTCGTCGACTAAAATCAATTCAAAGTCGCGAAATGACTGTGCCAAAATCGAGTTCACGCATAAAGGCAGCCATTCTTCTGTTTTATAAACCGGTACAATTACGCTTATCAGCGGCATCAGGGCATTCCTTTCTTTGCGTTAATTTTCTCTCATTCGCTTTCGTACTGCATGGTATGCATATCCTACAAAACACCGCAGGGAAAAGAAAAAACCAAGTTTTTCAACTTTTCGATAGACATACCATGTCTGCCCTGCCATTTTTACTAGATTTGCAGAGGAAGAATCTTCATGTTTACGATATTTTGCGAGAGTCTCATCAATCCCATACGCAGTAATACCTGTTTTCAGGATTCGCAGCCATGCGCACAAATCCTCACGAGGGAGCGGGCGCATGGGCAACAAATCTCGGTCCACCAGTTCAGTATCGATCACCATCACAGGTGATGCGGTCAGCGTGTTTGCCAAGAAATCCTTATATCCCATCTTTAGAGGAACGTGCACATAATTAATATGTCCCCCATTTTTATCGACCGTCTCAATCCCCGCATAACACATCGGCACGCTGTTGTGCTGCATGAAACAAATCTGCTTTTCCAACTTGTTCGGAATCCACATATCATCCGCATCCAAATATGCGATATAACGCCCTTTTGCATGCGAGATGGAAACATTCCTTGCGTTAGCCGCACCACAATTGCATTTTGTTCGAAACAGTTTAAGTCTGGGCTCCTCTTCGGCAAACCGGCATAAGCGCTCCCATGTACCATCTTGGGAATGATCCTCCGTGATAAGGAGTTCCCAATTAGTATAAGTCTGCCGCTGCACCGAGCGGAACATATCCTCGATAAAGCACTCACAATTATAAGCAGGAGTAATAATGGAAACCAAATCATTCGCGTTCTGTCCCTGTATCATTGCCTTCCCTACCTTTATCCTCTATATTGTGCACTACTCTCAGATGACTTTCTCATCGTTTTTCAGTCCGCCAAACACCGTCATGAAAAGAATCTTAATATCCAACCAGAGGCTCCAGTTCTCAATATACCAGATATCATATTTCACTCGCTTTTCGATGCTTGTGTCACCTCGCAGGCCATGCACCTGAGCCCACCCGGTAATGCCGGGGCGCACCTGCTGGCGCACCAGGTAAAGCGGGATCTCTTCTTTGAAGTGATTCACATGGAAAGGCACCTCAGGCCGCGGACCGATCAGGCTCATATCACCTTTCAAAACATTAAAGAACTGGGGAAGTTCATCGATGCTGTATTTTCGAATAAAACTTCCGAACTTTGTTTTGCGAGGGTCTTCATTGGTGCTCCAGCCTGTGTCCTCCGTGCCGGTGATCCGCATACTGCGAAATTTATACATTAAGAAAGGCTTTTTGTCTCTACCTACCCGTTCCTGCCGAAAGAGGATCGGGCCCGGGCTTGAAAGGCGCACACCAATTGCCGCGAACAGCATAAACGGACTGGTGAGAATAATGAGTACCATTGAACCCACAACATCCACAACCCGCTTGATGAGCCGCCAAAGGACATTATCCAGCGGTGTGGTGCGCATATTGATAAGTTTGGTACGTCCCACCACATCGATGGTAGGATAGTTGGGAATATAATCATTGTAAAAAGGGATGATGCTGATGCGCACGCCGGTCTTGTCCGCAGTTGCCAGCACCTGTTTCATGAAGCCGATCTCGCTCGGTTCCAGCGCCGCAACCACCTCATCCACCTGTCGGCCCCCCAGAACTTCTTCTAGTTCAGCAAAGGAGCCCAACCGAGTTCCCAAATCCGGGCAATCCTCTTCACTTACATAACCATCCACTGTAAAGCCCATGTGGGGATTCTGCTTCACATCTTCGACGTATTGATGGGCAAAATGGCCACTACCCACCACCACCACGTGTTTCTGATTATAACCGAGTTTGCGGTAATGGCGCAGCAGTGCCCGCGCAAAGGTGCGTTTCCCCAGAACGAACAGGCAGGAATATGCCCAGAACAAAAACAGCGCCACGCGGGAGAATCCGCTCATACGCACCAGATACAGCAATGCCATGAGCGCCAGCACGCCGACGCCGTTGATAACCAGAACAGTAAAGATCTCACTCTCTGCTTTTTTAAAACGGTAGGAGCCATAGAGGCCAGCGAAATAATAAACCACCACCAGCAATGCACTGTATGCCAGCGCTACACCCCAATAGAGAGATTCAGAGAACCAGACCAAAGTGCCATTATGCCTTTCAATAAGGAAAAATTTCGTGAACAGTGCAGCGAAATAAGAGAAAAATATCAGAACCAGATCTGAAAGAAGATTCAGTCCGTTGATCAGGCGTTGATTCTTGCGGATCACGACCGTTTCTCCTCCTTTTTTAAGATTTACACATAAAATGACCAATTATCCTGCCCATTATATCATAACACGACCCACAAAGCAAACCTTGTGGGACATCTTGCCGGTCTTTCCTGCATTTTTTGCAGTTTCTTAACAGTTTCGTGCATTGTGCGCGGCGATGATCTCGGCGATCTCCCGCTCGGTGGCCTCCATCTCCCGGCGGAACATGCGGGAAGAGACCCGCAGGGTGCCGTGGCCCAGGATGATGAGCTGCTCGGCGCCATCGCTGGTGACCACGCGCACGCGGCGCTCTTTTTCCAGCCTGCCCAGCTCGTAGGTCACCTTTTCGATATAGGCGTCGGCGGTCTCGGCCTCCTTGGTATAGACCACCCAGACGCCGCCCTCCCGCTGCACGCCGCCGGCGCCGCCGGTCACCCGGTAGGCGTCGAACACCACGATGAGGGTGCACTTGTGATAGCCCTGGTAGTTGCACAGGATCTGGATGAGCGCCTCCCGGGCCGCGGAGAGGTCCTGGGCCGCCAGCGCTTTCAGGTCAGGCCAGTCGAAGATAACGTTGTAGCCGTCCACCAGCAGGTACTCCGGCGTCTTTTTCCAGGGGCCGGCAGGGGCGGCGCTTTTCTCCTCTTTCGGGCTGCGGAAAAGCAGCTCCCGCCGCTGCACCGGGCCGTAGGTGCGCTCGAAGATGGCCGCCAGCTGAGCGTCCTCCTCCAGGCCGCCCGCGGCCGGGCGCGCAGCGCGGGCCGGGGCGGGCGCAGAGGCCTGTTCCTCTTTCTCCGGCTCCAGGCGCACCTGGTTTTCCAGGTGCATTTTTGCCGCGGCCTCCCGCCAGGGCACCACCACCCCCGCGCCGTGGCTGCAAAACACCGAGTCGGCGGGGTTTTCGGTGTCCCGCTCGGGGTCGTAGCCCGCCGCCGCGATGACCTGTTCCGCATTGTGGCAGGGCTCATAGCCCCGCACGGTCACCGACAGCCGCCCATTTCCCTTTGTATATGCCGCCACCTGGGCGGCATAGCCGGTCATCTCCGACACCGGCGCTTCGCCGGTGAGCAGTGCGGCGTCGCCCAGCGTCTCAGGCGGGTCGAACCGGCCGCCCATCCGCTGCACGTCCGCCATAGCACGGCCAAGATTTGCGGCAGGGACCTCCAGCCGGAACGCGTACCAGGGTTCCAGCAGGATGTTCTCCGCCTGCATCAGGCCGTGGCGCAGCGCCCGGAAGGTGGCCTGACGGAAATCGCCGCCTTCGGTGTGCTTCAGGTGGGCCTTGCCCGCCACCAGCGTGATCTTCATGTCGGTGATGGGGCTGCCGGTGAGCACGCCGGGATGCCGCCGTTCGGCCAGGTGGCTCAGGACCAGCCGCTGCCAGTTGCCGTCCAGCTCATCCTCGCTGACGCTGCTTTGCAGCAAGAGGCCGCTGCCCCGCTCGCCCGGTTCCAGCAGCAGATGCACCTCGGCATAATGGCGCAGCGGCTCAAAGTGGCCCATACCCACCACCGGGGCGGCGATGGTCTCTTTATACACGATGCTGCCCGGGCCGAAGGAAATGTCCAGCCCGAACCGGCTCTTCATCAGATGGGCCAGCACCTGCTGCTGCACCTCGCCCATCAGGCGCACCTGCACCCGGCCCGCCGCTTCGTTCCACTCCACCTGCAGAAGAGGGTCCTCCTGCTCCAGAAGGCGCAGTTTGGTCAGCAGGTCCGAGACGTCCGTCCCCTCCGGGGCCAGCACTTCGCAGGCCAGCACCGGCTCCAGGGCGGGCGCGCCCTCGTCCGGCTCGGCGCCCAGGCCCTCGCCGGGCCAAGTGTGCTCCAGTCCGGTGACGGCGCAGACGGTGCCCGCCTCGGCTTCGGCGAGGGGCGCGAATTTCGCTCCGGAATAAAGGCGCAGGGCGTCCGCCTTCTGCTGCCAGGGCTCGCCCGCGGCGGTGCGGCCCTCCAGCAGGGTCTTTGCCTTCAGGCTGCCGCCGGTGACCTTGATGTGAGTGAGGCGCGTTCCCTGCTCGTCCCGGGAGACCTTGAACACCCGTGCGGAAAACGCCGCGGGGTACACCGGCACCGGGGCCCACTGTTCCAGTCCCGCCAGCAGTTCGTCCACTCCCTGCAGCCTGAGGGCAGAGCCGAACCAGCACGGAAAAGCCCGCCGGGCCGCAATGAGCCCGGCGGTGCTCTCGTCGCTCACCGTGCCGGTGTTGATGTATTCCTCCAAAACGGCCTCATCCAGGCCGGCAAGTTCCTCGGCAAGCTCCGCCTTCGGCAGGGAAAAGTCCACGAATCCGCCGCCCAGCGCGCTGTTCAGCGCACTCAGCAGCGGACCCTTTTCGGACCCCGGCAGGTCCATCTTGTTCACGAACACGAAGGTGGGAACCCGGTGGCGCGCCAGCAGCTGCCAGAGAGTGCGGGTGTGGCTCTGCACCCCGTCGGTGCCGCTGATGACCAGGATGGCGCAGTCCAGCACCGAGAGGGTGCGCTCCGCCTCGGCGGCGAAGTCCACATGGCCGGGGGTGTCCAGCAGGGTAAGCACCGCGCTTTGCAGCGGCAGCACCGCCTGCTTTGCGAAGATGGTGATGCCCCGGCGGCGCTCCAGGTCGTCGGTGTCCAAAAAGGCGTCGCCGTGGTCTACCCGACCCGGCTTTTTCAGCCGCCCGCCCCGGTAGAGCAGCGCCTCGCTGAGGGTGGTCTTGCCTGCGTCCACATGGGCCAGGATGCCGACCGTGATGCGTCTCATATTTGTTTCTCCTTTGGTGCGAAGCTGGATGTGCGCTCCTCAGGCAGCAGGTACAGCACACAGGGCAGCAGCCACAGCACCACATTGATGCAGGGCCAGGCGAAGTGCGTTTCCATGACGGCATGGGCCAGCAGCACCACCAGACAGGCGCTTTCGGTGAGTGCGCCTTTTTTCAACAGCCGCCAGAGCAGCACCGTCACCACGCCCCAGAACAGCAGGCTCTCCACCGGCCCCCCGTAGATCCACAGGTTCACATAGAAATTGTCCACCAGGAATCCGGAATCGGTCAGGCGTTGGCCAGCGATAGCGATGGAACTCTGTACAAGCGCTTGAGAAGTATAACTAAGGCGGTTAGACAGAAGAATGTCCAGTTTGACCCAAACAGGACTATCTGCCTTATACAGCCACCCGCCCAGCAAACTAACCGCAAAAGCCATGGCCGGCGCAGCGCTCACCACCACCCGCACCCAGACCGGTCTGGCCACTCCCGGAAGAAAGCGCAGCAGTGCCGCCAGCACGATGAGCAGGGCGATACAGATGGCGGCCGCACGGCTGTCCGGCCCCCGGTCACAGAACACCATCGCCGCAGCCAGCAGCGCAAAGTCGAACCATTTCAGCTTGCTCACCTGCCGCCAGCAGACATACATAATGCAGACAGCAAGCAGGATCGCACCCGTGAGGTTGAACCACCCATAGCCAAAGCTGTCACGGGGGCGAATATCGCCAATGTCCTGAATCGTCTTGATCCATCCCATGGAAGCACTAAACACCACCGCAAAGAAGCTGGCCGCGCTCACCGCAAGGCACACCTTGAGCGTGCGCCGGGTCCGGATGTCCTTCGCGGCCAGGAAATACAGCATGCCCACGACCGGCCAAAAATGCCCGTTGTTCAAGAACACCCAGCGGAACACGAAAAGGAAGCAGAAGCCCGCCCCCAGCTGCAGGCCGGAGTAACGGGTGAAGAACACCATCTTCACGATGATCAGCCAGAAGTAGACGATTTCCAGCTTCGGTGCCAGAAAGGCATACCAGCCGGCGCCGCTCTCCCGCACATAGCTGTTCATGAAGAACATGTCGAACTGCAGCAGCGCCATGGAGACAAGGAACAGCCAGCCGCCGATCTCTTCCCGCTGCGGGGCGGCCCAATTTCCGAAGAGGTACACTTCCTCCCCGAGCCCGCTGCGCACTTTCTGCGCAAAGGGCACTTTTTTCAAAAGGGCGCGTCCTGCGAGCCAGACAAGGCCCAGAGCCCAGCCGATGAGCACAAGGTCCAGGTATCCGTAGATGCCGGTGGTAAACAGCGAAAGCATTGTGTCAGTTCCTCTCCTCACATATGGGATCGTTAATTGTAATTATACCGTACCCGTCCCGGCTTGTCCATCGCGGCGCATCCTCCCGCCCGCGTTGTTTTTCGGCGGGGGGTATGCTATAATTTTTTCATCGTGACGGCACCTTGGTGTCAAAGGAGGAGTCTGCCCTGAAAGCGAAATGGAAAGCCGCCCCGCTGCCTGCAAAGCTGGCGGCGGCCATGGCCGCCGTGGTGTTTGCGGCCATGCTGGCGCTCAACTGCCTGACGCCCTATGTGGCGGACGACTACACCTTTTCCTTCAGCTACGCCACCGGCGAGCGGCTGACCGGGCTTTGGAGCGTGCTGGAAAGCCAGTGGTATCACTACTTCCATTGGAGCGGCCGCTTCATCATCAAGTGCCTCGCCCAGGGCTTCACCATTCTGCCCAAGGCCGTGTTCAATCTGCTGAACGCGGCGGTGTACGCCGGTCTGGGCCTTGTGCTACACCGGCTGGCGCTGGGGCAGCGGCGGCGGTTTGACCCTGCGGTGCTGGCCCTCATCTACCTGAGCCTGTGGATGGTCTCGCCGGTGTTCGGCCAGACGAACCTGTGGATGTGCGGCTCGGTGAACTATCTCTGGGCCACCTTTTTCTGCATGGCGGCGCTGGTTCCCTATGCGCTGTATCTGAACCGGGCCTTTGCCCCGCGGCGCTGGCTCGCGCCCGCCTGCCTGCTGGGCGGCCTTGTGGCCGGCTGGGCCAGCGAGAACACCAGCGCCGGGCTGCTGGTGGCGCTGGTGCTCTGCGTTGGTTTCTTCCTTTGGCGGGACAAAAAAGCGCCCCTCTGGGCCTGGCTGGGCCTTGCGGGCGCGCTGGCGGGCTTTGCGCTGCTGATCCTGGCGCCGGGCAACTACCAGCGGCAGGACGCCGCCGCCGACCCCCGCGGTCCGCTGACCATCCTGGCGGTGCGCTTTCTCACCGCGCTGGACCAGCTGGTGAGCAGCGGCGGGCTGGTGCTGCTGGTGCTTTTTGCCGTTCTCTTCTGCCTGCTGGTGATGCAAAAGCCGGGCGCGGCCGGGCTGTTCCGGCCTCTCGTGTTCTTCGCGGCGGCGCTGGGCGCGAATTTCGCCATGATCCTCTCGCCGGTCTACTATCCCCGCTCCACCCACGGGGTGTTCACCTTTCTCACCGCTGCCTGCGCCGCCTGCGCGGTACAATTGGACGGCAAACAGATGCGCCGGGCGCTGGCCGCCGGGGCCGCCGGGCTCACCATGGCGGCGGCGGTGCAGTTCGTCTGGGCGGGATACGACATCGCCAGCTTCTTCGTGATGCGCCAGACCCGGGAAGCCGCCCTTCTGGAAAGCGCCGCGGCGGGCGAAACGGAAGTGGTGACCTACGCCATCGAGTCCTACACCCGCTGGTGCGCCGGCTGGGGCCTGCCCGACCTGCGCCAGGACCCTGCCGACTGGGTCTGCGCCGACACGGCAAAGTATTACGGGCTGGACAGCCTTTCAGCCAGCGAGGCCCGCACCTATCCCTTCCCCGGCAAGACCAACACCGCCTTTGAGACCGGCGAGATCGCCGACCCCTGAAGCATAGAAAAAGCCCCGCGGACTAATGCCCGCGGGGCCTTTTTGTTTATCTCTGCTCACAGTCTGCCGCCGTTGATGAGGTATTCCGCCAGTTCCACATCGTCCTTATCCACATAGATGCTGTACTCGGTGGCGGCGCGGGTGAGGAACGGAAGCAACTGCCCATTCAGAGCGCGGGGCAGCATATCATCAACGTGCTGGCTCACCCAAAATTTCACGCCGCCCTCCTGCAGGGCCATGCGGGCCGACGCGACCTGGACCGCGTCGTAACTGGACAAAACCAGTCTTCTCCGGAAATAACCTGCCAGGAATTTCATGAGGCATCCTCCTTTTCAAGGGGGACAAAGCGCGGGTCAGCGGGCGTAGATGCTCAGGATGTTCAGCAGGATCTCCACGCTCTTGTCCATCTTTTCGGCGGTGATGTACTCGCAGGGGCCGTGGAAGTTGAAGCCGCCGGTGCCGAGGTTCGGGCAGGGCAGGCCCATGAAGGAGAGCCGCGCCCCGTCGGTGCCGCCCCGGATGGGCACGGTCTTCGGCTCCAGGCCCGCCTGCTTCACCGCCAGCTGGGCGTTCTCGATCAGGTGGTAGTGGGGCAGGATCTCCTGCTCCATGTTGTAGTAGCTGTCCTTGAGCTCCAGCACCGCGGTGCCTTCGCCGTACTTTTCATTGATGGCGGCGGCAGCGGCGGTCATCGCGGCCTTGCGGGCCTTGAATTTCTCCATGTCGTGGTCGCGGATGATGTACTCCAGCTTCGCTTCGCTCACCGTGCCGCTCATCTCGCACAGGTGGTAGAAGCCCTCGGTGCCCTCGGTGTGCTCCGGGCGCTCATCGGCGGGCAGCATGGCGTGCAGCTCCATGGCGATGTTCTGGGCGTTCTTCATCAGGTCCTTTGCGCTGCCGGGATGCACCGAGAAGCCGTGGATGGTGACGAAGGCCGAGGCCGCGTTGAAGTTCTGGTATTCCAGCTCGCCCACATCGCCGCCGTCCACCGTGTAGGCATAGTCGGCGCCGAAGCCCTTGACGTCGAACAGGTCGGCGCCCTCGCCCACCTCCTCGTCGGGGGTGAAGGCCACGCAGACCTTGCCGTGGGCGATGTCCTCCTTCTGCAGCCGCTCCACGGCGGTGAGGATCTCGGCGATGCCGGCCTTGTCGTCCGCGCCCAGCAGGGTGGTTCCGTCGGCGGTGATGAGGGTCTGGCCCTTCCAGTCCGCCAATTCGGGGAACTGGGCCACACGCATGTACTCGCCGGTACCGGTGAACAAAACGTCGCCGCCGTCGTAGTTCTCGATGACCTGGGGCTTCACGTTCTCGCCCGGGGCGTCGGGGGCGGTGTCCATGTGGGCGATGAGGCCGATGGCGGGTTTATCCTCCAGGCCGGGGGTGGCGGGCAGCACGCCGTAGACATAGCAGTTTTCGTCCACCCGCACCTCCTGAAGGCCCAGTTCCTTCATCTGCCCTTCCAGCAGACGGGCCAGGTCGAACTGGCGGGCGGTGCTGGGGTGAGAGGTGCTGTGGTCGTCGGAGGTGGTGTAAATTTTCGCATAATCAAGGAAACGCTCATAAGCGCGCATGGGCTTCGCCCTCCTTACTTTTTATCTTTGCTTGTATTGTAGCACAGGGCGGGCAAAATAGAAAGGGGCGCGGCGGAGCGTCGAAATCGCCCCTTCCCCTTGGAAAATTGTTACTTTTATGATATGATTGTTACCGTATATGACAAGGAGCGCGCATTTGCGCAGGATGATATACCTTTTGGGAGGTCAAACAAGAATGAACAGCAGCTATTTCAGCGGTAAGACCCTGCTTATCACCGGCGGCACCGGCAGCTTCGGCAACACGGTGCTCAAGCATTTTCTGGCCAGCGACATCGGCGAGATCCGCATCTTCAGCCGCGACGAAAAGAAACAGGACGACATGCGCCACGAAGTGCAGCAGAAGCACCCGGAACTGGCGGGCAAGCTGCGCTTTTACATCGGCGACGTGCGGGACATCTCCAGCGTGCGCAGCGCCGTGCGGGGCGTGGACTACATCTTCCACGCAGCGGCCCTGAAACAGGTGCCCAGCTGCGAGTTCTTCCCCATGGAGGCCGTGCGCACCAACATCATCGGCACCGATAACGTGCTCACCGCCGCCATCGACGCGGGGGTGAAGAAGGTGGTGTGCCTGTCCACCGACAAAGCCGCCTACCCCATCAATGCCATGGGCATCTCCAAGGCCATGATGGAAAAGGTCATCGGCGCCAAGGCCCGCACCGTGAAGGCGGAGGACACCACCATCTGCTGCACCCGCTATGGCAACGTGATGTGCAGCCGGGGCAGCGTCATCCCCCTGTTCATCGACCAGATCAAGGCGGGCAAGCCCATCACCATCACCGACCCGGACATGACCCGTTTCCTGATGAACCTGGACGAGGCGGTGGACCTGGTGCAGTTCGCCTTTGAGCACGCCCACCCCGGCGACCTGTTTGTGCAGAAGAGCGATTCCTGCACCATCGGCGTGCTGGCCAAGGCGGTGCAGCAGCTGTTCGGCGACACCGGCACCCAGATCATCGGCACCCGCCACGGCGAGAAGCTCTACGAGACCTTGATGACCAAGGAAGAGCGGGTGCGCAGCGAGGACATGGGCGGCTACTTCCGCGTGGCCGCCGACGGGCGCGATTTGAACTACGACAAGTTCGTGGTGCAGGGCGAGGTGCACACCCAGGCGGACGAGAGCTACACCAGTCACAACACCCGCCTGCTGACCGTGGACGAGACGGTGGCCAAGATCATGACCACCGAGTACGTGCAGAATGAGCTGGCCAACTGGGGCAAGTAAAGGACGGCAAGACCATGGAGAAAAGCACCCCCATCCTCATCACCGGCGCGGGCGGATTCATCGGCAAAAACCTGGTGGCCAACCTGAGGGCCGCCGGCTTCACCGACCTGATGCTGTTTGAAAAGGACGACACCCCCGAGACCCTGGCGCAGTATGCCGCCAGGGCCGGCTTTGTGTTCCATCTTGCGGGCATCAACCGCCCCAAGGACCCCAGCGAGTTCTATGCCGGCAACTCCGGCCTGACCGACGTGCTGCTGGACCTGCTGGCAAAAGCGGAAACGCCCGCCCCGGTGCTGGTGACCAGCAGCACCCAGGCGGCTCTGGACAACGACTACGGCAAGAGCAAGGCCATGGCGGAGGCGGCGGTGTACGCCTACGGCGAAAAAACCGGCGCGCCGGTGTATGTGTTCCGGCTGCCGGGTGTGTTCGGCAAGTGGTGCCGCCCCAACTACAACAGCGTGGTGGCCACCTTCTGCCACAACGCCGCCCACGGCCTGCCGCTGGAAGTGCGTGACCCGGCCTTTTCCCTGCCCCTCGTTTGCATCGACGACGTAGTGCGGGCCTTCATCGCCGCCATGGACGGCAATGTGGTCACCGACGGCGAATGCCCCGCCCACTGCCGTGTGGAGCCGGAGCACCTGACCACCCTGGGCCATCTGGCCCAGGTCATCGGCGGCTTTGCCGAGAACCGCAAAACGCTGGAAGCGCCGTATCTGGCGGCGGGCAGCCTTGAGAAAAAGCTGTATTCCACCTGGCTCAGTTACCTGCCTACCGACCAGTTCTCCTACCCGCTGAACATGCACTGCGACGCCCGGGGCAGCTTCACCGAGTTTCTGCGCACCCCCGAGCGTGGCCAGGTGAGCGTGAACATCTCGAAGCCCGGCATCGTGAAGGGCAACCACTGGCACAACTCCAAAAACGAGAAATTCCTGGTGGTGAGCGGCCGGGGTGTCATCCGCTTCCGCAAGCCGGACGAGGAGACGGTGTATGAATACTTCGTCTCCGGTGACAAGCTGGAAGTAGTGGACATCCCCACCGGCTACACCCACAACATCGAAAACCTGGGCGAGGGGGACATGGTGACCCTGATGTGGGCCAACGAGGCTTTCGACCCTGAAAACCCCGACACCATCTATCTGGAAGTTTAATCCTGCGGGAAAGGCGGACAAGCGATGAACAAGCTGAAACTGATGACCATCGTGGGCACGCGGCCGGAGATCATCCGGCTGGCGGCGGTGATCAAAAAGTGCGACAAATACTTCGATCAGATTTTGGTCCACACCGGCCAGAACTACGACTACACCCTCAACGGCATCTTTTTTGAGGACCTGGGGCTGCGCGCGCCGGACTTTTATCTGGACGCGGTGGGCGGCGATTTGGGTGAGACCATCGGCAACATCATCGCCAAAAGCTACAAGCTGATGGTGGAGCAGAAGCCCGACGCGCTGCTGATTTTGGGCGACACCAACAGCTGCCTTTCCGCTATCAGCGCCAAGCGCCTGCACATTCCCATCTTCCACATGGAGGCGGGCAACCGGTGCTTTGACGAGTGCCTGCCCGAGGAGACCAACCGCCGCATCGTGGACCACATCGCCGATGTGAACATGTGCTACTCCGAGCACGCCCGCCGCTATCTGAACGCCGAAGGCACCGCCAAGGAGCGCACCTACGTCACCGGCAGCCCCATGGCGGAGGTTCTGCACGCGAACCTTGAGGCCATCGAGGCCTCGACCATCCTGGAAAAACTGGGCCTTGAGGCGCACAAATACATGCTGCTCAGCGCCCACCGGGAGGAGAACATCGACACCGAGAAGAACTTCCTGGACCTGTTCACCTCCATCAACGCCCTGGCGGAAAAGTACGACATGCCCATCCTCTACTCCTGCCATCCCCGCAGCCGCAAGCGGCTGGAGGCCATGGGCTTCAAGCTGGACGAGCGGGTGCGCCTGCACGAGCCTCTGGGCTTCCATGACTACAACCACCTGCAGATGAACGCCTTCTGCGTCATCTCCGACTCCGGCACCCTGCCAGAGGAATCCAGCTTCTTCACCAGCGTGGGCCATCCCTTCCCCGCTGTGTGCATCCGCACCTCCACCGAGCGCCCCGAGGCGCTGGACAAAGGCTGCTTCATTCTGGCGGGCATCGCCGCCGGCGGCGTGGAGCAGGCGGTGGAGACCGCCGTGGCCATGAATGAGAACGGCGACATCGGCATCCCCGTGCCCTGCTATGTGGAGGACGTGTCCACCAAGGTGGTCAAGATCATCCAGAGCTACGTGGGCGTGGTGAACAAGATGGTCTGGCGCAAGAGCTGACATGGAAGGAAAGAAACTGCTCATCGTCACCCAGCACTTCTGGCCGGAGGCCTTCCGGGTGAACGACCTGGCCGCCGGCTTCATCGAGCGGGGCTGGCAGGTGGACGTGCTCTGCGGCCTGCCCAACTACCCCAAGGGGGAGTGGTTTTCCGGCTACCGCTACACCGGCCCCCGGCGTGAAGAACACGACGGGGTGAACATCATCCGAGCGGGCGAAATTCGCCGCAAGGGCAACACGGGCGCGCGCATCTTCCTCAACTATGTCAGCTGGCCGGTGTGCGCTGTGTTCAATCTCTGGCGGCTGAAAGGGCCTTACACGGCGGTGCTGTGCTACAACACCAGCCCGGTGCTGATGAACCTGCCCGCCATTGTGTATGCCAAACTCCACAAGGTCCCTCTGACCAGCTATGTGCTGGACATCTGGCCGGAAAACCTCTACAGCGTACTGCCGGTGAAAAACCGCTTCCTGCGGGGCGTCGCCCACTGGGTGAGCGACTGGCACTACCGCCGGTGCGACCAGCTCATCGCCATGAGCGAGAGCCTGCGCCGCCGCCTGTGCCAGCGCACAAGCAAGCCCGAAAGCGCGGTGGCGGTCATCCCCCAGCACTGCGAAGATTTTTACGCCGTTCCCATCCACGACGAGACACTGGCCGCCCGCTTTGCCGGGCGGTTCAATCTGGTATTCACCGGCAACTTCAGCCCCGCCCAGAGCCTTGAGACCGTCATCAAAGCGGCGGTGAAGGCCCGGGCGGCGGGCGCACAGGCGCTGCGCCTTGTGCTGGTGGGCGACGGCATGAGCGCCGATTCCCTCAAGGCCCTGGCCAAGGAACTGGACGCCGGCGACACGGTGGAGTTTTTGCCCAGCGTGCGCCCGGAACAGATCCCCGCCTACACGGCGCTGGCCGACGGGCTGGTGGCCAGTCTTTCCGCCAGCCCGGACCTTGGCATGACGGTGCCCGCCAAGATCGCCAGTTACATGGCGGCGGCAAAGCCCCTGCTTGCCAGCATGGACGGCGAGGGCGCGGCCGCGGTGGCCGAGGCGGGCTGCGGCTTTGTGAGCGCCGCCGAGGACGTGGACGCGCTGGCGGCCAACATGGCGGCTCTCTGCGCCGCTTCGCCCGGCGAGCGGGCGGAGATGGGCCGCAGGGCCTTTGCCTATTACGAAACACATTACCGCCGCCGGGCCGTTCTGGACCGGCTGGAGGAATTCATCTCAGCGAGGTAACCAAGAGTGAAGATCCTGGTCATCATCCCCTGCTACAACGAAGCGGAGAACATCGCCGGTGTGGTGCACCGTCTGCGCAAGGCCTGCCCCGAGGCGGACTATGTGGTGGTGAACGACTGCTCCACCGACCAGAGCGTTCAGGTGCTGAAAGCCGAGGGCTGCAACTACCTGGACCTGCCCGTGAACCTGGGCATCGGCGGCGGCGTGCAGTGCGGCTACCGCTACGCGGTGGAGCACGGCTACGACGTGACGGTTCAGATGGACGGCGACGGCCAGCACGACCCCGCCTATCTGCAGGCGGTCGTCGCGCCGGTGCTGGCCGGGCATCTGGACATGTGCATCGGCAGCCGGTTCATCACCAAGGAAGGCTTTCAGACCAGCTTCATGCGCCGGGTGGGCATCCGCTTTTTGAGCAGCCTGCTCCATGTGCTCACCGGCTGCAAGGTGCTGGACGTGACCAGCGGCTACCGGGCCTGCGGCAAGGCCCTCACCGCCCGCTTTGCCCAGCGCTACGCCCAGGACTACCCCGAGCCGGAGGCCATCCTGCGGGCGGTGTGCGAGGGCTACAAGGTGGGCGAGGTGCCGGTGGTCATGGCCGAGCGCCAGGGCGGCAAGTCCAGCATCAACGCCCTCAAGAGCGTTTACTACATGGTGAAGGTGAGCCTTTCGCTGGTCATTTACCGGCTGTGCTTCACCAAAAAGGACAAAAGGAGGAACGAGGCGTGAACGACCTGCTCTATCCCCTGCTTGCGGTGGGGGACCTTGTTTTTCTGTTCCTCATCTTCCTCTTCGTCAAACACGGCAGGCTGAGCGTGCGGTTCAGTCTGGCGTGGTTCGCGCTGGGGGGCGTGCTGCTGGTGTTCGCCGCCTTCCCGCTGGTGGCAAAGATGCTGCGGGGGTTGCTGCGTTTTGAAGTGGTCTCCAACATGGTGTTCACCATGCTGTTCGGCTTTGTGCTGCTGGTGCTGCTCATCCTTTCGGCCACCGCCAGCACCCAGACCGAGGAAATAAAGCGCCTGACCCAGCACAACGCCATCCTGGAGCACCGGGTGCGGCAGCTGGAAGAGGCCCTGAAGACCCGTGAGGCCGAGGGCGGCACGGACAAGTCTTCCGACAGCCAGTGACGGGTCGGATACATTCCGGGTCTATGCTGTCAGACAGCAGGCCGGAGTCCCGGCAGAATCAAACGCGGTGAGGTGTGAGGCGCGATGGATTTTAATACCCCCATCTTTCTGGGCTTCTTTGCGGCAGTGGCCCTTCTGACGTACTGTGTGCCCCGGCAGGCAAAACCCTACCTGCTGCTGGTGGCCAGCTACATCTTTTACATGTACAAGCCGGAGAACGCCCGGCTGGTGGCCCTGCTGATGAGCGTCACGGTGGTCACCTGGTGCGCCGGCGTTGCCCTGGGCAGCCACAAGCTGCAAAACGTGTGGGCCCGCCGGGCCTTTTTGTGGCTGGCGCTGGCGGTGGCCCTGGGCATCCTGTTCTTCTACAAATACTTTGATTTCTTCGGCCAGCTGGCGGCGAACATCGGCGCCATTTTCGGCGGCAGCGGCAAATTCGCCAGCCTGGATCTGATTGCGCCGCTGGGCCTTTCCTACTTCACCTTCCAGAGCCTGGGCTATGTCATCGACGTTTACCAGCACAAGGCCCGGCCCCAGCTGAACCTCTTCAAATACGCGCTGTTCGTCAGCTTTTTCGCCTGCATCTTCACCGGCCCCATCGAGCGGGCCGAGCATCTGATGCCTCAGCTGGAGAACCCCCGTCCCTTCAACTATTCCCGCATGGCGGGCGGCGCCTTCCGCATGCTGTGGGGCTACTTCAAGAAGATGGTGCTGGCGGACGGCATCGGCCAGTTCGTCAGCGCGGTGTACGGCGGGGCAAGCACCGCCGCCGGGCCCTATCTGGTGGCGGCGAGCCTTTTGTTCAGCTATCAGATCTATCTGGACTTTTCCGGCTGCTGCGACATCGCCATCGGCGGCGCGCGCATTTTGGGCATCGACCTTCTGGAAAACTTCAACCGCCCCTTCGCGGCCACCAGCTACACCGAGCTGTGGAACCGCTGGCACATGAGCCTGACCAACTGGTTCCGGGACTACATCTTCACGCCGCTGGCCTTCTATAACCGGGGCCTGCCCGGCGTGTGGGGCAAGCTGCAGGGCTGGTTCAACGTGTTCATCATCTTCCCCATCAGCGGCCTGTGGCACGGGGCCAGCATGGGCTACGTCATCTGGGGCGTTTTGAACGGCCTGTTTTTGGTGGTGGGCAAAGCCACCGCGAAAAAGCGGCGCAAGCTTGCCAAAAACAATCCCCTTTATCGCATCAAACCCGTCAAGAACTTCATCCAGCGGGTCATCGTCTACCTGCTGTTCACCTTCTGCATCGTGTTCTTCGCCGCCGACCTCTACGGCGCCACGGCGGGCACGGTGTTCGCCGGCATGTTCCACGGCTGGAACATCGGCCTTTCCGCCTTCTTTGCCGGCGTGCTGGACCGGGGACTGACCGTGCGCCTCATCGCGGTGCTCATCGGCGGCTGCGCCCTGGTGGAGCTGGTGGAATGGCGCGGCCCGGTGGCCGAGTGGATCCGCCGCCAGTGGGCCTTCATCCGCTGGCCGCTTTACTACCTGCTGGCGCTGGCCATCCTGTTCTTTGCGGCCTTTGGCCAGTCCGCTTTCATCTACCAGCAGTATTGAGGGAGGCGCGGATATGAAAAAAACTGTCTCTTGGCCGCGCTTTCTGGCCATTCGGCTTTTGACCTTTGCCGAGATCGGGCTCAAATTCTGCCTGTTTTTGCCCATTCTGCTGTTCATGGTGTGGTTCAACTACAAGGTGGACGTGAGCGGCCTGTTCCAGGGCGAGCTTGCCCCCCGTCAGGTGGCAAATCTCCTGCTGGAGGGCAGCACCGTCTCCGGCTATGACCAGATGGACGAGCGGCAGGTGCTGGAGGTCTATGTGCAGAACCTCACCGAAGCCCCCGACACGCTGGCCCTGGGCTCCAGCCGGGTGCTGCAGCTCAGCGAGGACCTGGTGGGCGGCGGCAGCTTCTTCAACGCCGGCATCAGCGGCGCGGGCCCCATGGACGTGATGAACATCTGGTACCTCTTCGAGCGGGAGGACAAGCTGCCCGAGACCCTCATCCTGGAAGTGGACCCCTGGCTGTTCAACGCCGATCCGGACATCAACCGCAACTCCGATTCGGAGCTGTTTGCCGAATTTTTGGAAAAGGGCCTCGGCATCAACGCCGACTACGAGGAGCCGGACACGGTGGCGCTGTGGAAGGCGCTGGTGGACCCGGCCTACTTCCAGGGCAACGTGACCTACTATCTCAAGCAGCGTCAGACCGGCGCGGTGCTCACCGAGGACGGAGACGACATTCCCTTCAAGGCTGTCACCGGCAGCATCGACGCGCTGGACTACGCGGTAAAGCGTGCGGACGGCAGCATCCAGTACCCGCTGAACTTCCGCAGCTGGAACTACGACCAGGTGATGGCGGAGGTGCTGGCCCAGGCGGGCACGCTGAACGCCCTGCACGGTTTTGACCAGATGGACCCCTACTGGACCGACCTGTTCACCCGCTTCATCGAGCATGTGCAGGCAAAGGGCGTGAACGTGGTGTTCCTGATGACCCCCTATCACCCCTTCATCGTTCTGCACGTCTACAACAATCCCGAAGGCTTCACCGGTTTCTTTGAGGTAGAGCCCTGGGTGCGGGAATACGCCGCCATGAACGGCATCCCGGTCTACGGCAGCTACCATGCCGGGCGGGTGGGCATTCAGGAGAGCATGTTCTTCGACGGGCTGCACTGCAAGCCCGAGGCGCTGCAGCTGATGTTCCCCGGGGTCCAGGCCGCCCTGGCGGGCGAGCAGACCGCCTATGAGACCTTGTATCTTGAGGAATACGGCGATGTGGAGAACAGCGCGGGCGCCCTCATTGGCTACGACGCCGCCTGCGTTGTGGTGGACCAGGACTGGCTGGCCCAGGCCGAAGCGGCCACACTGGGAATGTGAATCGTTTTTTTGCCGGGGCCGCGCGCCCCGGCTTTTTTGAAAATTGACGCTTGACAAACCCGCTTTCACAAGGTAAAATGTTAGCATTATAAACGATGCGCAGATGGGGAGAAAGCCCGGGCAAAGCGTTTTTCAGAGAGCCGCCGGTTGGTGCGAGGCGGCAGCGCGGTGCGGGTATACTGGCCCCGGAGCACCCGGACTCAACGGCGGTTCCGCCCTGTAGGCCCGGGCGGCACCCGCCGTTACACGGGCGCGGTTCGCAAGTTTTTGCCGACCGTACAAGAGGCCGCCGTTTCGGCGGCAATGAGAGTGGTACCGCGGGTGCTTTTCAAAAACGTGACTGAAAGCCCTCGTCTCTCAAAGCAATGCTTTGAGGGACGGGGGCTTTTTTCGTTCCTCCAAAGCGAAACAGAAGGAGGAACTGTTGCAATGATGGACGTGACCAAGTACAGCGTGGGCTATTACAATCCCCCCAAGTGCGAATACCGCTGGGTGCAAAAGGACCACATCGAAAAGGCGCCCGCCTGGTGCAGCGTGGACCTGCGGGACGGCAACCAGAGCCTGATCGTGCCCATGAGCCTGGAGGAAAAGCTGGAGTTCTTCGACCTGCTGGTCAAGATCGGCTTCAAGGAAATTGAGGTGGGCTTCCCCGCCGCCAGCGAGACGGAGTACGAGTTTTTGCGCACCCTCATCGAGCAGAACCGCATTCCCGCCGACGTGACGGTGCAGGTGCTGACCCAGTGCCGCGACCACATCATCCGCAAGACCTTCGACGCGGTGAAGGGCGCGCCCAGCGCGGTCATCCACTTCTACAACTCCACCAGCGTGGCCCAGCGGGAACAGGTGTTCAAGAAGTCGAAAGAAGAAATCAAAAAAATCGCCACCGACGGTGCAGCGCTGGTGAAAAAACTGGCGGAGGAATATGAGGGCAACTTCCGCTTTGAATACAGCCCCGAGAGCTTCACCGGCACCGAGCCGGAATACGCCCTGGAAGTTTGCAACGCGGTGCTGGACATCATGCAGCCCACGCCGGAAAAGCCCATGATCATCAACCTGCCGGTGACGGTGGCCATGAGCATGAGCCACATTTACGCCAATCAAATCGAGTACATGAGCGACAACCTGAAATACCGCGACAGCGTGGTGCTGAGCCTGCACCCCCACAACGACCGGGGCTGCGGCGTGGCCGACACCGAGCTGGCTCTGCTGGCGGGGGCGGACCGGGTGGAGGGCACCCTGTTCGGCAACGGCGAGCGCACCGGCAACGTGGACATCATCACCCTGGCCATGAACATGTACACCCACGGCGTTGACCCCCATCTGGATTTCTCCGACATGCCCGCCATCGTGGAGCTCTACGAGCGGGTGACCCGGATGCACGTCTACGAGCGCACCCCCTACGCCGGCGCGCTGGTGTTCGCAGCCTTCTCCGGCAGCCACCAGGACGCCATCGCCAAGGGCCTGACCTGGCGCAAGGAGAAGAACCTCCACCAGTGGACGGTGCCCTACATCCCGGTGGACCCCACCGACATCGGCCGCCGTTACGAGGCGGACGTCATCCGCATCAACAGCCAGAGCGGCAAGGGCGGCATCGGTTATCTGCTGGCCCAGGACCACGGCTACGACCTGCCCCCCAAGATGCGGGAGCACTTCGGCTACACCGTCAAGGGCGTTTCCGACCACGCCCACAAGGAGCTTTCCAGCGCCGAGGTGCTGGACATCTTTGAAAAGACCTATCTGAACAAGACCAGCCCCCTGAACGTGACCGAGGCCCACTTCATCCAGAAGAGCGGCATCTTCGCCGTGGTCACCCTGGAAGAGGGCGGCAAGGTGCGGGAGGCCTCCGCCCAGGGCAACGGCCGTCTGGACGCGGTGTGCAACGCCATCAAGGCCGCCACCGGGCTGGACTTCACCATCAGCACCTACTCCGAGCACAGCCTGGAGCACGGCTCCACCAGCCAGGCCGCCAGTTATGTGGGCCTTGCCTGGGGCGACGGCTCCACCACCTGGGGCGCGGGCACCGACACCGACATCATCCGCGCCGGCATCAAGGCGCTGGTGAGCGCCGTCAACAACAAATGACGCAAGCGATAAAGAGGAGGGAAAGACCATGGGAATGACCATGACCCAGAAAATTCTGGCCGCCCACGCGGGGCTGGCGGAAGTGAAGCCCGGCCAGCTCATCAACGCGAAGCTGGACCAGGTGCTGGGCAACGACATCACCACCCCGGTGGCCATCAACGAGTTCGAGAAGGCGGGGTTTGACGGCGTGTTCGACAACGCCCGCATCAACATCGTGCTGGACCACTTCGTGCCCAACAAGGACATCAAGAGCGCCCAGCAGTCAAAACAGTGCCGCCAGTTTGCCGCGAAGTACGACATCATCAACTTTTTCGACGTGGGCAAGATGGGCATTGAGCACGCGCTGCTGCCCGAGCAGGGCATCGTGACCGCCGGCGACTGCATCATCGGCGCGGACAGCCACACCTGCACCTACGGCGCGGTGGGGGCCTTCTCCACCGGCGTGGGCAGCACCGACATGGCCGCGGGCATAGCCACCGGCATGGCCTGGTTCAAGGTGCCCGCCGCCATCCGCTTTGACCTCACCGGCAAGCTGGGCCCCCGGGTGAGCGGCAAGGACGTGATTTTGCACATCATCGGCATGATCGGCGTGGACGGCGCGCTCTACAAGAGCATGGAGTTCACCGGCCCGGGCGTGGCCATCCTCTCCATGGACGACCGCCTGTGCATCTGCAACATGGCCATCGAGGCCGGCGCGAAGAACGGCATCTTCCCGGTGGACGAGGTGACCATCGCCTACCTCACCGGGCGCAGCCGCCGCCCCTGGACCGTCTTTGAGGCGGACCCGGACGCGGAGTACGAAAAGGCCATCCACATCGACCTCTCGGCCATCGAGCCCACCGTCTCCTGGCCTCACCTGCCGGAGAACACCCACACCGCCAAGGAGAGCGAGGGCGTTGCCATCGACCAGGTGGTCATCGGCAGCTGCACCAACGGCCGCCTGGAAGACATGCAGGCCGCCTATGAGATTCTGAAGGGCAAGACCATCGCCCCCGGCGTGCGGGGCATCATCATCCCCGGCACCATGGCGGTGTACAAGGCCTGTTTGCAGAACGGCTGGCTGGAGGCCTTCATCGACGCGGGGTGCATCGTGTCCACCCCCACCTGCGGGCCGTGCCTCGGCGGCTACATGGGCATTCTGGCGGAGGGCGAACGGTGCATCTCCACCACCAACCGCAACTTCGTGGGCCGCATGGGCCATGTGAAGAGCGAAGTGTATCTGGCAAGCCCCGCCACCGCCGCCGCCAGCGCGCTGACCGGGCACATTACCGACCCTCGGGAGGTGGAGTAAATGAACGCACAGGGAACCGTTTTCAAATACCCCGACAATGTGGACACCGACGTCATCATCCCCGCCCGCTACCTGAACAGCCAGGATGCGGCGGAACTGGCCCGCCACTGCATGGAGGACATCGACCCGGACTTCGTGAACAAGGTCAAGCCCGGCGACATCATGGTGGGCGGCTGGAACTTCGGCTGCGGCTCCAGCCGGGAGCACGCGCCCCTGGTCATCAAGACCAGCGGCACCGCCTGCGTCATCGCCAAAAGCTTCGCCCGCATCTTCTACCGCAACGCCATCAACATCGGCCTGCCCATTCTGGAATGCGAGGCGGCGGCCGAGGCCATCAACGCGGGGGACGAGGTGGCGGTGGATTTTGACACCGGCGTCATCACCGACGTGACCACCGGCCAGACCTTCCAGGCCCAGCCCTTCCCTCCCTTCATCCAGGACATCATCCGCGCCGGCGGGCTGATGAACAGCATCCGGCAGAAAGGGGCGCAGTGAAATGAACAAGACCATCGCGGTGATCCGGGGCGACGGCATCGGCCCGGAGATCGTGAACGAAGCCATCAAGGTGCTGGATAAAATTGCCGAAAAATACGGCCACACCTTCACCTACGACGACGTGGACATGGGCGGCATTGCCATCGACAAGTGGGGCGACCCGCTGCCCCGGGCCATGCTGGACAAGTGCCTTGCCGCCGACAGCGTGCTGCTGGGCGCGGTGGGCGGCCCCAAGTGGGAGGGCCTGCCCGGGCCCCAGCGCCCGGAAAAGGGCCTGCTGCGTCTGCGGGCGGGCATGGGCCTTTACTCGAATCTGCGCCCGGCAAAGCTGTGGCCCCAGCTGGCCCAGGCCAGCCCCCTGAAGCCCAGCATTGTGGAAAAGGGCATCGACTTTCTGGTGGTGCGGGAACTCATCAGCGGCATCTACTTCGGCGAGCACAAGACGGTGGAGCAAAACGGCGAGAAGGTGGCCACCGACGTGATGCTCTACGCCGAGCATGAAATCGAGCGCATCGGCCGCATCGCCTTTGAGACCGCCATGAAGCGGCGCAAAAAGGTGACCTGCGTGGACAAGGCGAACGTGCTGGACACCAGCCGCCTGTGGCGGGCGGTGCTGCACCGCATCAAGGAGGAGTACCCGGAGGTGGAGTACGGCGAGATGTTCGTGGACAACGCCTCCATGCAGCTGGTGAAGGACCCCAGCCAGTTCGACGTGATCGTGACCGGCAACATGTTCGGCGACATCCTCTCGGACGAGGCCAGCATGCTCACCGGCACCATCGGCATGATCCCCTCCTCCAGCCTGGGCGACGGCACCCGGGGCATGTACGAGCCCATCCACGGCTCCGCCCCGGACATTGCCGGCCAGAACAAGGCCAACCCCATCGGCACCATCCTCTCCGCCGCCATGATGCTGAAATACAGCTTCGGTATGGACGCGGAGGCCGCCGCCATCGAAGCCGCGGTGGAGCAGGCGCTGAACGACGGCCTGCGCACCGCCGACATGATGGCCGAGGGCTGCACCCCCGCCACCTGCTCGGAGATGGGCGACGCCATCGCTGCCCGGCTGTAAAAACCTTTTAAAACGCACTTTGCCCCGGCCCGTCCTGCTGGACGGGCCGGGGCCTTTGTGCTATACTGTGGGTAGAATCGACTGGGAGGTATACCAGCCATGAAAAAGCTGTCGGCTTTTGCCGCCTGCGCTCTGGCCGCCCTGCTGCTGGCCGGATGCAGCGAGCGCACCTACACCGGCATCCTCACCGCACCGGGCGACGAGACCACCCGCTCCTTCACCATGCAGGGGCGGGACGGCACGGCCTATTCCGTCAAGGTGGCGGAGGACGCACCGGTGGCGGCCTGGCCGGAGGGCACCGAGCCCGGCGACCTCTATTCCGGGAACTGGCCCGCCCTGCGCCTTTCGGTCAAGGGGCGCGCTTCCCTTTTCGGCGAGCCTGTGTCCCTGACGGCCAGCAGCGTGCAAATCGACGCGGCCCGGCAGCCGGAAGGGCTGACCCTGGCCGACGGCACTTCCCTGTCGGTCTGGCAGGCCAGCTTTGACCGGGAATACTGCGCCCCGGACGGCACGCTGCTGCTGGAGGAGCGGTTGAGCGGCGAGACCGCGGACACCATCGAGAGCGTGCCCGGCCTGACCGAAGCGGCCAAAGAAAACATCCTCGCTTTTTATGAAGCCCAGGGCATCCTCTACGACCTGCCCGCCCAGTTGGAAAGGGCCTGGGCCGCATACAGCGAAGCGGATGAAGGCTTTGAGCCTTACACCCTGGGGCAGGAGGTGAACCTCTGCGCCCAGAACGACAGCACCCTCTGGTTCGTCACCAAGGTGACGCTGCCCCTGGGCGGGCGGGTGGTCACCGAAGAGCAGTTCTGCGCCGCCTTTGACAAGGCCACCGGAGAGGCGCTGACTGCCGAAGAACTCTTCACCTGCACCGGCGACGAATTGGCCGCCGCCCTGCTGAACGCCGCCGGCATCACCGACGAACCGCGCCGCGGCGAAATGCTGGCCGCCTTTGGCGAGAACCGAGTGGTGTTCCGCGGCGAGGCGCTGGAAGTGTTCTACCCGGAGGGCGCGGTGCCCAGCGAAGGAACGGCCTGCATTCTCGGGCTTGACTACACCGACGAAGTAAAGGCCCTTTTGCAGCCCCGGGCCCTGCCCCAAAGGGCAACGTGACAAAATCACGGTAAAGGCGGCCCGTTTGGGGTATGCTATGAGCGTAAGGTAAACAAAGAGGCGGCAGACCCGCCGAAAGGAGATAGAAACGATGAGCGTTGTGCATGTGGATTCCAAGAATTTTGAGGCCGAGGTGCTGCACAGCACCCAGCCGGTGCTGCTGGACTTCTGGGCCACCTGGTGCGGCCCCTGCCGTATGCTGGCCCCGGTGCTGGACGAGATCGCCACTGAGAAGGCCGGCGAGGTGAAGGTGTGCAAGCTGGACATTGACCAGAGCCCCGAACTGGCCACCCGGTACGGCGTGATGAGCATTCCCACCCTGATGGTCTTCAAGGACGGCCAGGTGGTGAACAAGAGCGTGGGCCTGGTGCCCAAGGCCGCGGTGGAAAAGCTGCTGGGCTGAGCCACCATATCCCAAAACAGAACGAAACTCCCCCGGCGGGCCCGCCGGGGGAGTTTTTTGTTGCACAGAATTCAGCCCTTCGCCGCTTGGCGGAACAGTCCGATGAGGGTCTCCACCTCGCTGACGTCGCCGGTGTAGCTGAAGGAAAAGCCCTCGTCCGTCCAAACGGCATAGCTGCTGCCCTCAAAGGTGCGGCACTCCACCTGCCCGCCGTCCACGTCCCGGGTCTCCACCGTCTCGCCGCCGTAGATGTCGCTCACGTCCTCACTGCCGTACTGCACACGGTACAAAGAGCCGTCGGCATATTCCACCTGCCCCAGCACGGGGTAGCCCTGGGCCACCAGCATCGAGAGGGCGGCGGTCTCCTTGTCCAACACGGGAACGGGGAAATCCAGATATTCCTCCATCTCCTCCACCGTGGCCACGCTGATGACAGGGTTGGTCACCTCCACCGGCGCGGGGTCGGGCGTCAGCCCTTCGCCGCCGCGGAGCAGCAGCGAGCCGCCCAGCACCGCAACGCACAAACAGGCGGCCACGGCTCCCCACCGCAGCCAGAGGGGCGCTTTGCGGCTTTTGCGATAGCCGGCGGCCTCCTCCACATAGCTGTCGTTCACTTCGCCCACGGCTTCCAGCAGTTTTTTTCCGTTCATACAGACACTCCTTCCCCGGCCAGATGCTCTTTCAGCTTCCGGCGCATGCGCGCAAGGCGCACCGTGACGTTCTTTTCCGAAAGGCCCACCCGTCCGGCGATCTGGCGGCAGCTGTCCGCGAACCAGTAGCGGCGCAGAAAGATGACCCGGTCCTCCTGGTTCAGGGTGTCGAGGAAGCGCTCGATGCACCGGGCCAGTTCCTTCGTTTCCAGTGCCTGCACCGCCTCGTCCGCCCCGGCAAGGCAATCCTCCAGCTCCTCAAAGAGCACGCAGCCCGCGGCGCTGCGCCGGGCCGCGCGCTTTTTGTAATAGGCGTTCAGGGCAATGTTGCGCACCACCCGGCACAGATAGGTCCGCAGCGGGGCAGGCCGCGCCGGCGGTATCGCCCGCCAGAGACCGAGGTAGGTGTCGTTCACGCACTCCTCCGCGTCCTGCCGGTCGTTCAGGATGTTGAGCGCAAGGCTGCGGCACACTGCGGCACAGCCCGCCGTAGGTCTCGTCCACCGCCCGCAGCGCTTCTTCCGACCGCGCCCAGAAAAGCCCGACGATCTGCCCGTCTTCCACGATGGTCACCTCCTCCTTTCGGCTTTCAACCGTTATACTACGGTTTTGCGGCCGAATGCTACACTTTTTCTGAAAAAATCACGCCTGCCCCAGATATTCCTCCAGGCAAAGGCCCTGCTCGGTGATGGAGCGGGCGGCATCCTGCCCCACATAGCGATAGTGCCAGGGTTCGTTGGAAATGCCAGTGATGTTCACCTTGTCCGCCGGGTAGCGCTTGATGAAGCCGTATTCCCAGGCGTGCTCCAGCAGCCAGTCGTAAAGTTCCTGCCCGGTGCCCATAGTCTGGTCCGGGTTGATGTCCACCGCCAGGCCCAGCTCGTGCTCGCTGGTGCCCGGCTGGGCCACCCACTGGGCCGCCGCCTGACGGGCCAGGTCCTCAGGGTAACCCTCCTGCCGGTAGGCTTCTACCTTGTCCTCCATGATCTGCCGCTGCTCCTCGCCGGTGCGCCAGCCGGAGGCCACCACCGGGTAAAGCCCCTCGGCCCGGGCCGCGTCGAACAGCTGCTGCAACGCGGGCAGGATGCGCTCGTCCACCCGCTCGCCCCCTGCCACCTCCACCGTCTGCACCTGCCAGTCGGCGGGCAGAGGATGGTCGGCGTTCACCAGCGTCAGCTCCCAGCTTTCGGCGGCGGGCGCGCTGGCCGGTGCGCTTTCCGCCGGGCGGCTCACCGGGGCGGAGGGCGCGTCTGCGAGCAGGGCCTGCATTCCTTCCGCGGCCCAGGCGGACAGTCGCCACACCCCCGCCAGCGCCAGCAGAAACACCCCCAGCGCCAGCAGACGGCGGCCCATGCGGCGACGGCGGCGGGCGCGGCGGCGATCGAACACCCGCTGCCGGGGCGGCGGCGCTTGCCACCCATCGCCGGGGCGGCGGGCCGCCGCCCCGGTGCGCAGACGCCGCCCTGTGGGGGGCCGCCTTATCCTTCGACGCTGTTCCATTTTCTGTCCCTCCCCATGCAAAAAAAGCCGCTCTTTAGCCGGGGTGCCGTAAGAAAACGGCGCCGGGAAGTGGGCGCTTTTGCGGTATCGCGGCATCAAAGCGCCTTGACAACCACCAAGGGTGCCTGCGGCGCTTTTCCTTGTGCTCCCATCAAAATCGCCCGCTTCCTGGTGCAAAGCAGTTCTGCCCCAGGATTTTGGATGAAGAAAGCACAAAGAGCGGCCCCGCAAGCCTTGATGGCTTAGGGGGCCGCTCTGCGTGTTTTATGCGTCAAAATCCTACAGCAGAACCGTCGTTTTCTTATGCCACCCCGGCTTTGGCGGTACATTCATTGTACCGAAAAAGGGCGGCGGCTGTTTTTGCATTTCGGGACGGAAAACCGAAGCTTTTCTGCCCAAAACCTTACGATTTTATGACGCCGGCATCTCCACCGTGAAGATGACCCGGTTATCATAGCTTTCGGCGGAAATTTGGCCGCCGTGGCGTGTGACGATCTCCTTTGCGATGGCAAGGCCCAGCCCCGCGCCGCCGCTGCGGGTGGCGCGGGCGGAGTCCGCCCGGTAAAAGCGCTCGAACAGGCGGGAGAGCACCTCCGGGGGGATGGTGCGGCCCCGGTTTTCCAGCCGGATGACCACCTTGCCCGGCTGCTGGGCCAGGGTGAGCAGCAGGGGGCTGCCCGGCTCGCTGTAGCTGATGGCGTTGCGGATGATGTTGTCCAGCACCCGCTCCATCTTGCCCGAGTCGCAGGTGAGCGTCACCTTCGGCGGCAGCTGGGCCTGCCATTCCAGGCCCTTGTCCGCCATGAGGGGCTTGAACTCCCACATCATCTGCTCCAGCATGCGGCTCACATCCACCCGCTCCTTTTCCAGCTCGATGGCCGAGAGGTTGAACCGGGTGATTTCAAAGAACTCGTTGATGAGCTCCTCCAGCCGCAGGGCCTTGTCCAGCGCCACGCCGGTGTAGCGCCCGCGCATTTCCGGCGAGAGGTCCGGCTCCTCCTGCAGGAGGGTCAGGTATCCCACCACGCTGGTGAGGGGCGTTTTCAGATCGTGGGCCAGGTAGACGATGAGGTCGTTCTTTCGCTGCTCGGCCTCCCGGGCCACATAGGCGCTGCGCAGTGCCTGCTCCCGGGCGAGGTTCAGTTCGTCCTCCGCCGCTTTCAGCGCGGCGGGCAGGCGGATGGGCTCTTCGCCCGGGTCAGCCAGCTGTTTTGCCGCCTGCAGCAGCGTTTCGGTGCTTTTGAGGGCCCGGCGCAAAAACCACCAGTCCACCAAAAACCACACCGCCAGCAGCCCGCAGGCGCCCACCAGCAGAAAATTATCCTTGATCCAGCGGAACAGCTCATAGTTGGGTTCCCAGCCCTGCCAGGCGCGGTTGTTGCCCGCCCACCAGACCAGCACGGCCAGCACCAGAAAGGCCACGGCGGTGAAGAACATCGCCGTGAACATCTGGCTGATGAGCTGGCGGCCAAAACCGCTCTCTCGTTTCTTACTCAACGGTGTAGCCCACCCCCCAGACGGTTTTTACATAGCGGGGCTTGCGGGGCGGCTCGCCCAGCTTTTCCCGCAGGCGGGCGATGTGGGCCATAACGGTGTTGCTGCTGTCCAGGTATTTTTCGCCCCACACGGCGCTGAACAGCTCCTCCGAGGATACCACCTTCCCCTGCCGCCGGCACAGATACCACAAAATGCTGAACTCGGTGGGGGTGAGGGACACCTCCTTGCCGTTCAGGGTGCACTTGTGCCCTTCTTTGGAGATGCTCAAGGCCCGGATGTCCAGCCGGTCCGGCTCGCCGGTGCTGGCTGCGTCGTAGCGCAGATAGCGCCGCAGTTGGGTCTTGACCCGGGCCACCAGTTCCAGCGGGTTGAAGGGCTTGGTGATGTAGTCGTCCGCCCCAAGAGACAGGCCGGTTATCTTGTCCATGTCCTCCACCCGGGCGGTGAGCATCACGATGGGGAACAGATGCTGCTGGCGGATGCGTCGGCAGAGGGAAAAACCGTCCATGTCCGGCAGCATCACGTCCAGGATGGCAAGGTCCGGCTTGTCCTTTTCAATGCACGCCAGCGCCGCCGCGGCGGTGCCGCACAGCTGCACCCGGTAGCCCTCGTTCTTGAGATACACCGCCACCAGATCGGCAATTTCCTGCTCGTCGTCCACCATGAGGATGGTCTCGTTCATTCCGCGCTCTCCTCCCCCAGCGGCTTTGCCATATACAGCACGTCCTCATAGCTGCCGTCCGGGTACTTCATATTCCGGGGCAGGGTGCCGCAGACTTCAAAGCCCAGCTTTTTGTAAAGGGCGATGGCCCCGGTGTTGTGGGCGGCCACCTCCAGCTCCAGCTGTTCCAGGCCCAGGCCGCGGGCGGCGGCGATGAGTTCCTTCAGCAGGACGGTGCCGATGCCGTGGCCGGTGAATTTTTGATAAAGGGCCACGGCGACCTGGGCCCGGTGGCGGTAGCGCGCCATGGGAAAGCCCATCAGCGAGGCGTTGCCCGCATGCTCGCCGTCCCAGAAGGCCAGCAGCATCAGGTTCACCGGGGACTCGTTCTGGCCGCGGATGAAGGCTTTTTCCTCCTCCACCGTCATGGTGACCTCCTCCGGCCCGCGGGCCAGCCACGGGGTCTCGCCGCAGGTGGTCTTGAGATAGGCAAGGAGCATTTCCGCGTCCTCTTCCCCGGCGCAGCGCAGGGTGAGCGTGTGGCCGTTCAGGGTACGGGTGACAGGTTCCACAAGCATGAGTCTTCCTCCTCTTTTTACAGTTCGGCCCCGGCCGTTGAGGGCCGGGGCCGGGCGTTTTTATTTTGCCTTGGGCGCCTCGGGCAGGTATTTCTCCCGGTCCACGCCCTTTTCCCGCAGTTTGCGGCGGGTGGCAGTGCGCAGCAGGCTGTAGATCACCGAGCAGGCGGGGATCATCACCAGCATGCCCACCACGCCCATGGCGCTGCCGCCGATGGTGACGGCCATCAGCACCCAGATGCCGGGCAGGCCCACCGAGTTGCCCACCACCTTGGGGTAGATGAGGTTGCCCTCGATTTGCTGGATGCAGAGGAACAGCACCACGAACCACACCGCCTGGATGGGGTTCTGCACCAGGATGAAGAACGCGCCCAAGAAGCAGCCGATGAAGGCGCCGAACACCGGGATGAGTGCGGTGACGGCCACCAGCACGCTGATGAGAGTGACGTAAGGCATGCGGCAGAGCAGCATGCCCACCGCGAACAGGCTGCCCAGGATGCAGGCTTCCAGGCACTGACCGGAGAGGAATTTGGAGAAGGTGTGGCCCGTGAGCCGGGCCACCTCGATCACCTTTTCCGCCCGGTGGGCAGGGCCCCAGGCGTAGAGCAGCATCTTTGCCTGCCGGGCGAGGGTCTCTTTGCACACCAGCAGGTACATGGCGAAGATCAGGCCGATGAAGAAATCCACAAAGCGCATCACGATGCCGGTGGCGGCGGTGGCGGCGTTGCCCACCAGCGCGAAGCCGCCGTTTTTGAACCAGTCTGCCACGGCGGTGATGGCGCCCTCCCAGTCGGTGATAAATTCGCTGGAAGCCCACTCCTCCAGCACCGGATACTGCACCATCAGGTCCGCCAGCCATTTCTGGCACCCGGCCCAAAAGCCAGGCAGCTGGGCGCCGATGCTGGCAATGGTGCGGCCCAGCTGGGGCAGGATGAGCAGCAGCACCAGCGCCAGCACGCCCAGCACCGCCAGCAGGGTCAGGGCAAGGGCCGCCGCGCGGCGCATCTTTACCATCTTTTTGGGCAGTATTTTTTCAATGGCCCGCATGGGCACGTTCAGGATGAAGGCCAGGCTGCCGCCCACCACAAAGGGCGACACAAGGCCCCACACTCTGTTCAGGATAACGCCCACCCGGTCCAGATTCTGCAGCCCCCAATAGAGCACGATGCAGAAGCTGGCCATGAGCAGCAGCGTTCGGATGGTTTTTTTATCAAGCTGCATAGTTGCAGGCCCTCACTTTTTGTTTTCTTGCCCGCCGCATAAGGGGGCTTTCCCTTATTGTATCCTGCTTTGGGCCGATGCGCAAGCTGTGTTTTCAGCTTTCCAGTTCGCCCAGCAGCCAGTCGAGGCTCTGGCGGGTCAGGTCCAGCTGCTCCTGGGCCCGCTCCAGCTGGGCGCGCACCTCCTCGCAGTCCTCGCCGCCGGTCGGAGCAAGGCCGGTGACCCCCGCCTGCAGCGGCACCCAGTACTGCCCGGCCAGATAGTCGATTTTTGCCCACACCGCGCCGTTCCACTCGCCGTCGGTGACCTCAAAAGCGGGATAGCGTCCCACCGGCAGCGTGCCCGACAGGGCCGCCGGATCCGGCGCATAGTAATAGATGGCCCCGCTCTGATACACCACCAGCTCGGTGTTCGCAAGCGGCAGGGTGGCCGGCCCCTGGGAATAGCCGTTCTTGCCCGCCGCCTTGATGAGGGGCAGAAAGTCCTTGTAGCTGTAATTCAGGTCCACGTTGCCGGAAATGCCGTTCACCCGGCCGGTGCTGGAATACTGCCACATATCGTAGCTGCCCTGATAGCCCACATAGCCCCGGTAGTCGGCGATCCACAAGGGGTAAGCCGCCAGCTCGGCCATGTTCAGATAGTTCTGGGCGAAGTTCGTATAGGTGTAAAAGCCTGGGAACCAGCCCTTCTGGTCCAGAATATCCATGGCAAAGCGCACCAGATTCGTCAGCTCGGTGCGGCCCAAGCTTTGCAGACTGGAGGCCTCCACGTCCACGAACACCGGATACTCCAGCCGCAGACCCTCCAGCATCGGCAGCAGGGTGTCCAGCTCGTTGATGACCGCCGCCTCGGTGCGGGCGTAGGTGTAGTAATAGACGCCCACCCGCATGCCCGCCGCGTGGGCCTCGGCCACGTTCTTTTCAAAGTAAGGGTCCACATAGACCCCGCCGCTGCCCGAGGACACCGCCCGCACGATGGCGAACTGCTTGCCCGCCGCCACATGCTGCCAGTCGATGTTCCCCTGATACCGGGACACGTCGATGCCCGTCTCAAAAATCTCCATAAAAAGCCCCCCTCTTCGCCATGGTATGCAAAGAGAGGGGCCGTTTGTTCCTTTAAGTTACAAGGCCGCCGTTGACGCCCAGCACCTGCCCGGTGATGTAGCTTGCTCCGTCACTGGCCAGAAAGACCAGCGCATCGGCCACCTGCTTGGGGGTGCCGAGAGCGCCCAGGGGCGTTTCCTCCGCCAGGGCCGCCTTGTCCTCGGCGGAGAAGGAGGCCATCATGTCGGTGTCGATGACGCCGGGGGCCACGCAGTTGACGGTGACGCCGCTGGGGCCTTCTTCCTTCGCCAGCGCCTTGGTCAGGCCGATGAGGCCCGCCTTGGCGGCGGAGTAGGCCACCTCGCAGCTGCCGCCCACCTGCCCCCACATGGAACTGACGGTGAGGATGCGGCCCCATTTCTGATGGATCATATGGGGCAGCGCCCGGCGGCAGCAGTAAAAGGCCCCGGAAAGGTTCACGTCCAGCATCCGCCGCCATTCCCCGTCGGTCACGTCGGTGAACAGCTTTTGGGCGGCGATGCCGGCATTGCACACCAGCACGTCCACCCCACCGAAGGTCTTTTCGGCGGCGGCAAACATGGCATCCACCTGGGCGGGGTCGGCCACGTCCGCCTGCACCGCCAGCGCCCGGCCGGGCCAGCGGGCGGCCAGGGCCTCGGCCTTTTCGGCGCTGTGCAGGTAGTTGATGACCACCTGATAGCCCGCCTCGGCAAAGCGTTCGGCGGCGGCGGCTCCGATGCCCCGGGCCGCGCCGGTGATAAGTACCGTTTTCATCGCGCTTCCTCCCGTTTTTTGCGCAGGGCGGCAAAGAAGTCCTTCAAAAGCTGGGCGCACTCCTCCGCCAGCAGGCCGCTCTCCACCTTGGGGCGGTGGTTGAAGGGCAGGGCGAACAGGTCGGTGAGGGAGCCGCAGCAGCCCGCCTTGGGGTCCGCCGCGCCGTAGACCACCCGCTTGATGCGGCTGTTGATGATGGCCCCGCTGCACATGGGGCAGGGTTCCAGCGTCACGAACAGCTCGCACTGCCACAGCCGCCAGCCGCCCAGCGCCTTGCAGGCGGCGTCGATGGCCAGCAGCTCGGCATGGTGGGTGGCGTTTTTTCCGGTCTCCCGGGTGTTGTAGGCCATGGCCACCGGCTCGCCGTTCTTTGCCACCACAGCGCCCACCGGCACTTCGCCCAGGGCGGCGGCCTTTTTCGCCTGCTCGATGGCAAGGCGCATCAGTTGTTCATCGGTCATGGTTCATCCCCCAATGGTCTTGTAGATGCTCAAGGCCGCCAGCACCGCCAGCGCCGCCAGATAGCCGGGGCTGCGCAGAAGGCACAGCCAGTCTTTCGCCTGTCCCCGCAGGCGGCCCTTTTTGCGGGCGGGCAGCGCCCGCCAGGGGGCGAAGGCCAGGGCCGCCAAAGGCGGCAGGAACATCAGCAGATAGCAGATGACCTGGGGCGCGCCGTACTGCTGGCAGTACTGCCCGGCAAAGGCCAGGGTGTTGTTGTAAAGATGGAAGAGCATGCCCGGCACAAGGCTGCCGGAGCAGAGGGCGGCAAGGCCCAGCGCGGCGCCGCCGAAGGCCGCGGCCGCCACCGAGGGCGCGCGCCCGTGGAGCAAAGCGAACAGCAGCGCCTGCCCCGCCACGGCCACCACCGGGCCGAAGGGGCGCAGCCACCCCTGCAAAAGGCCGCGAAAGAGCAGCTCCTCCCCCACGGCGGGCACAAGGCAGACTGCCAGCCAGGCCGCCGCCAGCGCAAGGCCGGAGGCGGGCAGGTCCATCTGGCCGCCGCCCGCGCCGGGCAGGGCCGCCGCCAGCAGATTCCCCGCCATCATCAGCAGCCAGAACAGCAGGAACAGCCCGGCCCACTGCTCGGCGTTCAGCCGGCGGGGCGAGGCCGCGGGCACGCTGCCCGCAAGAGGCAGCAGCGCAAAAGGCGCGGCGAGGGACAAGGCGCTCACCACCGCCTGCAGCAGGATGGCCGCCGCAAGGCCGGTGCCCGCCGGGTTGGCAAGGCTGGCCCCCGGCACCCGCAGGGCCAGCAGGGCGTTCGCCAAAGCGGTGAGCACCGAGCGTGCCACAAGATAGCCCAAAGCGGCGCAGCCGCAGGCAGCCCCCGCCCGCCGCAGTGCCGCGGCCCGGGCCGCGCCTGCGGGCAGGACCTCAGCGGTCCTCATCGGAAAGGTCTTTGTAGTCCACGTCCACCGGGCGGCCGGAGCCGGGTGCGGGGCGGCCGTCCAGCGTTTCGGTCAGCTTGTCCAGCTGGCGGGCGGCGTCCTTTGCGGTGCGCTCCAGGCCCCGCATCAGCACCGCGGCATACACCGCGCTGATGAGGCTGAGGGCGCCTTCCACCAGCAGGATGACGCCGATGGCCATCACCAGAAGCTGCACCGTCTCGAAGGGATTGACCATCATCAGCACGCCCAGCGCAGCCGACAAGCCCGCCAGGATGAGGAAGCTCCACCAGCGGGCATAGCCCATCTTGCGCAGCTCAAAGGCGGACTGCAGCCGCACCACCGCGTCCACAATGACGTAGATGCCCACCAGGATGGGCAGCACCGAGACCACCGTGTCCGGCTTGAAGAGCAGGAACACGCCCAGGGCGCTGGCGGCAACGCCGAACACCACGCCGAAATAATCAAAGAAGAGCCGCTCCTCGGCCCGCACATAGCCCCAGATGCTCAAGAGGCCCTTGAGGAGGATGACCGCGCCGAAGAGATAGCACACCAGCCGCAGGGAGGCCTCCGGCCAGAGCAGCAGCGCCAGGCCCAGCAGCATGAAGGCCAGCGCCGAGAGCAGGAATCCTTTTTTCATATGTGTCATTGTTTTGACCGTCCTTTCCCGCAGGGCCGTGGTCCGGCTCTGCCTGTTGGCGTTCCATGGGTTTAGTATACCATATTTTGCATCGAAGTGGCGCGTCTCTCCAAAGAAAAAGGGCGGCTCTACCATAGCCGCCCTACCCTTCTTTATCTCTTGATTTCAGACCTGGTCTGTGCACTTTCATCATGCCGAAAGACCCGGCTCCCCATGCGTCCACAAGGGGACTGGTCGGTACTGTCGGACAAAAACATTCTGATCAGGCAGACAGGTCTGCACAATGTAACCAAAAAATAATTGCTAAAAAAGCCCAGCATCCTTTGGGAAAATGGGAGAAAACGAAATAGCTCATTGACCGGTATACCGGTATGGTGGTAATATGGTAAAGAAAATCGGTATACCGGTATTCCGCAATGTGCTCGCCGAAATTTCCAACAGCAGTTTCAACTGTTTTTGAGCATATCCAGCATGACCGTGGTTGGAAACGCCACATGGCGATGCATCCAATCAAAGACCTCGCGGCTTCGGCCTTGCTCTATCAGCGCGCAGATTTCTTCGTGTTCCTGGATGGAACGGCAGATCCGGTCTTCACAGTCCATTGTCATGCGCGTCATAGTCTCGAACGTGTGGGCGTACTTTTCAAAGGCCTCGTTGAACCACGAGTTGTTCATCTGAACGATCAGCAAACGATGGAACTCATAGTCGAACTTATAGAAATCATCCTTCTCAATGTCTCCTGCATGGCATTGGCGCTGCAGAGCCAGATTTTCGTGAAGAAGCGAAAGCAACTGCACTGTTTTCGGTTCATCCTGATGGCTGGCATAGTGGGAGAGGCAAAAACATTCGATCGCCGTGCGCATTTGATACATGGCAACAATATCGCTTTCAGTGAGGGGATGGATGACAAAGCCGCGGCTAGGAAGCACATCGATATACCCCTCCTGCACTAAACGCTGAAGCGCCTCACGCACCGGTGTGCGGGACATCTTCAGTTCTTTTGCAAAATATGATTCCGAGTACACCTGGTCTTTGTCCAGTTTGCCTGAGACAACTCTGTCTTTCAAGTACTCATACGCCTTTTGCTGCAGGGGTGTGTACACTGCCATAAATTCAAGCCACCTCACAATACATGGTGCAAGCCCAACGGATCAAGCAAGTATATTTTACCAACATGGTCAAATATAGTCAAACTGCCGCGGGCGCGATATACCTTTACATGCCATCTAACGCAGACGCAGCTGTTTGGCTGCCAGTAATACAAGCAAAAAAAGGAGGAGCTTTATGAAAATCACATCCGTAGACGTATTCCTGCTCAACTGCGGCACCGACTCATGGAGGCCAATCGTGTGCCGTGTGAACACGGATGAGGGCATCAGCGGTTATGGAGAAGCATCCGTCGGGTTCGACACCGGAGCACCGGCTGCCTACGCAATGATCGCAGATGTGGCTCCTCTGGTGATTGGAATGGATGCCATGGCCCATGAAGCCGTGTGGGACAAGCTCTATCGGACCACGTTTTGGGCTCAGGCGGGCGGGACCATTTTGTTCTCAGCCATCAGTGCCATCGACACTGCGCTGTGGGACATCAAAGGCAAAGCGTTGGGGATTCCTCTCTACAAACTTCTGGGCGGAAAGACCAATGAATCGCTTCGCTGTTACGCCAGCCAGCTCCAGTTCGGCTGGGGCAGCAATATGGGCAAAGCTGTTACCGATGAAGAGCTTGTGGAGGCCTGCCAGAAAGCTGTGAGCGAAGGCTTTGATGCGGTGAAGATCAATTTCATCACTTTCAACGACGAGGGTGGGCGTGTCGGCTTCCTGCGCGGGCCGCTCACACCCAACGTGCGGAGGATGATCGAGCGGCGTGTGAGCGCCGTGCGCAAGTCCTTAGGACCTGATGTGGACATTATCGTGGAGAACCATGCTCGCACAGATGCCGTATCTGCTGTGGAAATGTGCGAGTTGCTGGAACCTTACCACATCATGTTCATCGAAGAGGCAGCCACTCCGCTTTACCCGCCAACGATGAAGGTCATCCGCCAGGGGACCAAGATCCCTTTGGCGGGCGGCGAGCGCATCTTCTCCCGCTGGAATTTCCTCAACTTTTTCAAGGAAGATACCATTCAGATCGCGCAGCCAGACATCGGCACCTGCGGCGGTGTATCCGAGGCAAAAAAAATCTGTGACATGGCGCATGCCTTCGACACCGGTGTGCAGATCCACGTCTGCGGCAGCCCCATCTCCATTGCCGCTTCCCTGCACCTGGAAGCATCCATCCCCAACTTTGTTATTCACGAACATCACGTGATCAACCGCGCAAAGATGAACATCGATCTGGGTGTGTATGATTACGCGCCGGTGAATGGCAAGATCGCCCCTCCCGATCTCCCGGGTCTTGGACAGGCACTGTCGGAAAAAGCGATCCGGGAGGCCAGCGCACACTGCGTCGTTACGGGATAACCATTGCCCGTCAATACATTGTTTTAGTAAGGAGGAATGACATCATGAGCGAAAAGAAAACCGAGTTGAAACGCGAGATGGGGTTGTTTTCATCCGTCTGCGTGCTGGTGGGCTGTGTGATCGGCTCGGGCATCTTCACCACACCTGGCAACATTGCGGCGTCTGCCGGTTCGTTTGGGCCGAACATGCTTGCTTGGGTGATTGCCGGCGTCAGCGGTGTGCTTTGCGCCCTTGTTTACGCAGAGCTTGCACCTGCGATGCCGAAAGCGGGCGGCGCCTACGTCTACATTGACGAGGCGTTCGGTCACGGCGCATCCTTCATGTATGGCTGGTCAATGATCTTTGGCAACTTCCTGGCTGTTATCGCCATGATGGCCACCGCATTTGCCAGCAATTTTGCCGTTTTATTCCCGGGCCTGAACCTTTCTGTGACGGAACAGCGCATCGTTGCGACTGTGCTGATCCTGGGTCTCTCCTTCGTGAACGTGCTTGGTGTGAAAAGCGGTTCGGCTGTGCAGAACATCTTCACGGTGGCAAAGGTGGGTGTGCTGCTTGTCGTGATCGTGGGCGGTCTGTTCAATTTGTCTGGCGAAAACTTCACCACCACGACCACTGAGACAGTGGAATGGGGCAACTCCTTTTCTGCGGCGGTACCCGCGCTCACGGCCTTCGGCGGTTACTACACGCTGTCTTATATGAGCGGTGAGATCAAGAACCCCAAACGCACTCTGCCACTGGCCACCATCATCGGAATGGGCATTGTTATCATCATCAACGCGCTTTTGACCATCGCCTGCGTGGGCACCGTCGGTTTTGCGAATCTGGCTGGCTCTGCCACCCCTGTGAGCGACGCTGCGCAGCAGATCTTTGGCGGTGTGGGTGCAATGCTGGTCACCTTGGGTGCAATGATCTCTATTTTTGGTTCCACCAACGGTGCCCTTTTGGGCATGCCCCGCGTTGCATATGCCATGGCGGATAACCACATGATGTTCCCGTTCTTTGCAAAGCTTCATCCAAAGTTCAAAACGCCTTATATCACCATTATCATCTATGCCGTCGTGGCGATCTGCTTTGTCTGGACCGGCAACTTCATGACCCTGCTGATGATGGGCACGTTCGTAAGCCGTTTGGGCGAGGTGGCCATCTGCATTTCGTTGATCGTATTGCGTAAAAAGCAGCCTGCTCTGGAGCGTCCGTTCAAAATGTGGGGATATCCCATCACCACGATCCTCGCCGCCATCATTACCTTTATCCTGGTATGCCATGTGGCCCCTCAGCAAATCCTCAGCGGTTCTCTGCTGATGCTCACCTCTGTGCCCGCATATCTGATCTTCCGGGCCACTGTTGGTAAAAAGGCCGCCTCGGCCAGCGAAAAGGAATAAAAGGAGAAACGGATATGGTCACACAGGAACTTGTGGATTATGTGGCAGATATACGACACAGATTACATCAGAATCCGGAACTTTCGATGCAGGAATACGCCACCACCGAGCTTGTGTGCGCCGAACTGCAGAAGATGGACGTGGAGGTGACCCGCTGGGACGACATGACCGGAGCGGTCGGCCTCATCCGGGGCGGTGCACCGGGTCCCACGATTGCTTTTCGTGCCGATATGGATGCCCTGCCCTTGGAGGAAAAGAGCGGGTCAGCCTATTCTTCCCGCAACAAAGGCGTGATGCACGCCTGCGCGCATGACGGGCACACTGCATTGCTGCTGGGCCTGGCCCGGTATTTCGCACCCCGCAGATCTGAGATTGCCGGCAATATCAAACTTATTTTCCAGCCGGGCGAAGAGGTCCCTCCGGGAGGCGCTATCCAAATGATCCGACGGGGTGTATTGGAAAACCCGAAAGTGGACGCGATTTTTGCGCTTCACCACGCCACGGAAAACCGCACTGGCGACATCGGTGTGCGCTCAGGCGCTTTTTTGGCCGGCGCTGCTTCTTTTACCCTTCGGCTGAAAGTGAAAGGCGGCGGCGGGTCCGCCCCACATAAGGGTGTAGATGGGATCATGCTGGCTGCCGAGGTGCTTACCGCCATCGAGGTAGAAATGACCCGGCGTGTTGATCCGGTCAAGCCGGGGCTGATTTCCTTCGGCACGATTCAAGGCGGTACCGCATTCAACATTCTCGCAAACGAAGTGACCATCACGGGCACTGCACGGTGTTTTGAACCGGAAACTGATGCGCTGATCCCTGGACTTATTCAGGACGTGGCCACCTCCATCGTGCACCGCAACGGCGGTGAAGTGGAGTTGGACTATCAGCGGGGATATCCCGGAGTTGTGAATGACCAGCGCATGACCGATCTTGTGCGGCGCGCGGCGGTGAAAGCTCTTGGCGCTGAGCACGTACAGGAGGCCACTCCGTTGATGGCCGGTGATGATATGGCTTATTTTCTGCAGCAAGTACCGGGAAGTTATTACTGGTGGGGCATTACTCCAGAAAGCGGCGTGATCGCGCCCGCGCATACACCCCGGTTTGATTTTGATGAAAACGCTTTTGCTACGGCACTGAAGGTCAATGTGGAGATCGTGCGCATGGCGCTGGAAGAACTCGTTTGACCGGCACAAAACTCTCCAGGCCGGTTCGTTCCGCTGTTTCACAGCGGTGCGTTCCGCTCAAAGAAAACGGGGCGGCCCCTTTTGGGGTCGCCCCGAATCTGTTTTATTGCATCAGTTCGCACACCGCCTGGGCGTAGGCCACAGGATCCTCGATGGGCAGGCCCTCGATGAGCAGGGCCTGGTCGTAGAGGATGCCGGCGTATTTGCCCAGCTTCTCGGTCTCGCCCTTCTCCTGCAGGCTTTGCAGGGTGGCGAAGATGGGATGGTCGGCGTTGATCTCCAGCACCTTCTGGCTCTTGGGCGCGCCCTCGGCGCCGGGCATGGCGGAGAGCACCTTCTCCATTTCCAGAGACAGAGGCCCTTCACTGGACAGGCACACCGGGTGGCTCTTCAGCCGGGTGGACAGGCGCACCGCCTCCACCTTGTCGCCCAGCGCCTCCTTCATGGCGTCGAACAGGGCCTTGTTGGCCTCGGTCTTTTCCTCGGCGGCTTTCTTTTCCTCCTCGGTCTCAAGGCCCAGGTCGCCGGAAGAGACGTTCTTGAACTCCTTCTCCTTATCCTTCTCGCCGTAACGGCGCAGCATCTGCAGGCAGAACTCGTCCACGTCCTCGGTGAGCAAAAGCACGTCGTAGCCCTTGTCCAGCACCAGCTCGGCGGCGGGCAGCTTGGCCAGCCGGTCGGCGGAATCGCCGGCGGCGTAGTAGATGAACTTCTGGTCCTCGGCCATCTTCTCCACATACTCCGCCAGGGTGACCATCTTCTTCTCCCGGGCGCTGTAGAACAGCAGCAGGTCCTTCAGCTGGTCGGCGTGCATGCCGTAGTCGGCGTAGCAGCCGTATTTCAGCTGGCGGCCGAAGTTCTTGAAGAACTCCTCGTACTTCTCCCTCTCGTTGTTCTTCATCGCGTTCAGCTCGTTCTTGATTTTCTTCTCAAGGCTGGTGCGGATGAGCTTGAGCCGCCCGTCCTGCTGCAGCATCTCGCGGCTGATGTTGAGGGAGAGGTCCTGGCTGTCCACCACGCCCTTGACGAAGCTGAAGTGGTCCGGCAGAAGGTCCGCGCACTTTTCCATGATGAGCACGCCGCTGGCATAGAGCTGCAGGCCCTTTTCGTAGTCTCGGGTGTAGTAGTCATAGGGCGCGCGGCCGGGGATGAACAACAGCGCGTTGTAGGTGGCGGTGCCCTCGGTGCGGCTCACGATGACCCGGGCGGGGTCAGTAAAGTCATAGAACTTGTCCTTATAGAACTGGTTGTACTCCTCGTCGGTCACTTCGCCCTTGGAGCGCTTCCACAGAGGCACCATGCTGTTGAGGGTCTCCAGCTCGGTGTAGGTCTCGTACTCGGGGGTGTAGTCCTCGCCGGCGTCGGCGGGCTTTTCCTTCTGGCGGGTCTTTTCCCGGTACATCTGGATGGGATAGCGCACATAGTCGCTGTACTTCTTGACGATGCCCACCAGGGTGTACTCGTCCAGGAAGCGGTCGTAGTTTTCCTCCGGGGTGCTCTCCTTCACCACCAGGATGACCTGGGTGCCCACCTCGGGCTTGTCGGCCTCGGTGATGGTGTAGCCCTCGGCGCCCTTGCTCTCCCACTTCCAGGCGGTGTCGCTGCCAAAGGCCCGGCTGATGACCGTGACCCGGCTGGCCACCATGAAGGCGGAGTAGAAGCCCACGCCGAACTGGCCGATGATGTCGATGTCGTCCGCCTTGTTCTCCTTCTTGAAGTCGAAGCTGCCGCTGCGGGCGATGGTGCCAAGGTTCTTTTCCAGCTCTTCCTTGGTCATGCCGATGCCGTTGTCGGTGATGGTGATGGTGCGGCTGTCTTTATCCAGCGTCAGGTGGATCTTGTAGTCCTCCTTGCGGCTGGGCACCGTGTGGTCGGTGAGGCTTTTGAAATAGAGCTTGTCAATGGCGTCGCTGGCGTTGCTGATCAGCTCCCGCAGAAAGATCTCCTTGTTGGAGTAGATGCTGTTCACCATCAGGTCCAGCAGCTTTTTGCTTTCGGCTTTGAATTGTTTCACTGCCATGTGTGTTCGCTCCCTTTATGTCAAATCTCATGGATGATGTTTTTAGCACTCTCAATATCTGAGTGCTAATTAACTATACCGCGTTTTGCACAAAAAAGCAAGGGGGTTCACACAAAATTTAAAAAGCTTTCAAAAAAGCTCCCGGCAGGGCCGGGGGCACAGCGTTTGTCAAAGGGTCACCGCGCGGAGGAACCGCTCCATGGTCTCGCGCTGCGGGGTGATGACTGCCAGATCGACGCCGGGGTTTGACCGGGCATATTGTTCCAGATCGGCGGCAAGGTTCCGCCCCGAGAGAAGATAGTCCTGCAGGATGTACTCCTCGGAGCAGCCGGCCCGCCGCTGCAGCAGGGCCGCCACCACGCCGGTGCGGTCCTTGCCGGCGGTGCAGAAAAACAGCACGTTGCTCTCGGCTTCGGTGATGGTTTTCAGGATGCCTTCCATCCGGTCATCCGCCATGTTGATGTAGGACTGAGCCACCCAGGCAGGGCTTTCCGGCAGAGCGTCGCCGCCGGTCACCGGCAGGTGCAGACAGCGAAAGCGCCCGTCCTGCTCCAGCGGGCAGGGCTTTGCCGCCCGTTCCCGCTCGGTGCGAAGGTCCACCACCGTGGTGATGTTGTGGCCCGCCAGCCACTGTTTTTCCTCCTCGGTCACCTGCAGGGGCACATCGCTGCGGATGTAGCGCAGGCTGCCCGGCAGGACGGGCCGGGTGTTTTTGGTGGAGGCAAAAAAGCGGTGCATGCTCTCCCCTCCCTTTTAGCCCGGCGTGAACAGTTCGTCCACGGTGGTGCCCAGTTCCTGGGCCAGCTTGAAGGCCAGCGCCAGGGTGGGGTCGTATTTGTTGTTCTCGATGGCGTTGATGGTCTGGCGGGAAACGCCGCACTTTTTGGCCAGCTGCTCCTGCAAAAGGCCCTTTTCCCGGCGCATTTCGCGAATTTTATTTTCCACGTTCAAAATCACCGTACCGTTTCTTTAACACCAGCAGCACCACGAAGTAGGTCACCGCAGTGACGCTGAGGTCGATAAAGGGGTTGGACTGCAGCTTCTGGGCCCGCACCACCGCCTCAACCACATCGAACACCTGGGTCAGCACCGTGACGAGCAGGGTGAAGGACCCGGCCTTCCAGACGATGAGCTGGCGGCGCTCATCCCCCACCCGCGCCAGCGAGACCACCATGGCCACATCCAAAACGATGGTGCCCAGCAGAAAAAGTCCAAACAAAATCAGGAAAAAGTTATCCCACGTGAACATGCCTTGCGTTACAGGATCCATTGCGCTGCCTCCTTTTCAAAATGTCAAATCTTTTTGACATCATCAGCATACCACGGGCAGCGAATGATGTCAAGAGCTTTTGACATTTTGTTGTGAGCTGCGAGGACTGACTGACGCGTGGAACCGCCGATTCATGTCTTCTTTATCAGCGTCAAGAACTCATATATGCCACCGTTCGAACTGCGCTTTATGAGTTCTGCGTCCTGGAATCCACAGGAATGATACACTTTGATGGCTCTTTGATTGAAACTCGCCACGTTCATAATGAGCTTGTCAAATTCGTAGTTGCGCTCTATAAAGGCCAATATTTGCTCCAAGAACCACCTTCCTTTTCCTTTGCCGCAAAGGTCCGGCCTCATACCAAGGCCGATCTCAATGGACGCGCCTTCTCGGATGACGCAAAAGAACCCGATCAAACTCTCATTTTCCAACACTTCATAGTGGTCATTTTTGTTGCGCAGATCCGCGTCCACGAATCCTTCGTAGTCCTCCGGGTCTGCTGTCATATCATAAAAGGAATAAATGCCCTCGTATTTCCACTCGTCGGCGATCTCCAGCGCGTGAGCTTGGGTCAGGGGTCTGAATACCGCTTTCACACAAATCACCTCCCGGTCGTGGTTCCGAAACAAGAAAAGGGAGCCGGCCGGGCTTCGCGGCCCGGCCGGCTCCCTTTGGGGTTGATGTTTGCTCCGACAAGCCGTTTTCAGCGGGTGCTCTTGTCGTAGGGGATGCCCTCCGCCTTGGGGGCGCGGCTCTTCTTGCTGGTGAAGGCCAGCACCAGAAGGGTGATGAGGTAGGGCAGCATGCGGTAGAAGTGGGGGCTGATGCCCAGGTCCGCCAGAAGGAACACGCCGTCGCCGTTGATGTCGATGCTGGCGTAGGAGGCGGCGATGCACTTGAACAGGCCGAACAGCAGCGCCGAGCAGGCGATGTTCAGCGGCTTCCAGTTGCCGAAGATCATAACGGCCAGGGCCAGGAAGCCAAAGCCCGCCACGTCGCCGGTGGAGGCGCAGTTGGCGGTGGTGAGCGCGTAGACGAAGCCACCCATGCCGGCCAGCGCGCCGGAGATGGTGGTGCCGGCGTAGCGCATGACGTAGACGTTGATGCCCAGAGAGTCCGCTGCCTGGGGATTCTCGCCGCAGCTGCGCAGACGCAGGCCGAAGCGGGTCTTGTAGAGCAGGATGGACAGAATGATGAACAGCAGGATGCAGATGTAGGTGGCAAGATAGGTCTTGTCGATGAAGGTGCTGCCGAAGAAGCCCATCTCGTCGCCCCGGCCATAACCAAAGAAGCTCTTCTTGATCATGAACCAGCTGGCGGAGTCGCCCTCGGCCATCTGCAGGGTGTTCTGGTTGGCGATGATGCGGATGAAGAACAGTACCAGGGCGGGAGCCAGCAGGTTCAGCGCGGTGCCGCCGATGGTCTGGTCCGCCTTCAGGTTGACCGAGGCGAAGGAGAGCAGCAGCGAGAACACAGCGCCCATGATGGCCGCCACCAGCATGGCCAGCACCATGAAGCCCTGCAACGCCACCCAGTCGCCGGCAGCCTTTGCTTCGGCAAAGACGCCCGCCTTCTGGGTGAGGTTGACGAACAGCACGCCGATGAAGGCGCCGAAGATCATGATACCTTCAAGAGCCAGGTTGATGATGCCGCTGCGCTCGGCAAAAACGCCCGCCAGCGCCACGATCATCAGAGGCACGGCATAGATCAGGGTCTGTTGGATCAGAAAGGTCATTTCGCCTCGCCTCCTTTCGCGTCCTGGGCCCCGTCGGGGGCGTCAGCCGGTGTGTCTGGCGCGGGAGCCGGGGCGGCGGCAGCCTCCGCGGGGGCCGCCTTGTGCTTTTTGCCGCGGCCGCTGAGCCACAGCTTGATGACCAGCGAGAAGGCGCTGAGGTACACGATCACGGCGATGATGACGTCGGTGATGTACTCGTTGTAGGCCGTCAGGTTGGTCAGCTGCAGGCCCACGATGTCCAGCATGGACATGAAGCAGCCGGTGAAGATGACGCCGATGGGGTTGCTGGCCGCCAGCAGGGCCACGGGGATGCCGTTGAAGCCGGTGGCGGGCAGGCTCTGGTAGGTGGACCAGAAGAACTCGGTGTTGCCGGAGAGGTAGTAGAGGGCGGCGGCAGCGCCGGACAGCGAGCCGGCGATGGCCATGCTCAGCACGATGTTGCGCTTGTCGCTGATGCCGGCGTAGCGGGCCGCGTGGCGGTTGGCGCCGCAGGCCTTGAGCTCATAGCCCAGGGTGGTCTTGTTCATCAGGATGTAGACCAGGATGGCAATGACGATGGCCACGATGATGCCGCCGTTCACCTGAGAGCCCGGGAACAGCTTGTCCAGGCCCAGTTTGGCGGTCTGCACGCCGTTGTAGCTGGTCTTGTAGATGTAGCCGCTCTTGGTGTTCTCCACCAGGTTGCGGAAGTCGCTGCCGTCGAACATCCAGGTGACCAGGTTGGCGGCGATCCAGTTGGTCATGATGCAGGCCAGCACCTCGTTGATGTTGAGGTAGGCCTTGACGAGGCCGGGGATGCAGCCCCACAGCGCGCCCGCCAGCATGCCGCCCAAAAAGGCGATGACCCACACCAGCGGAGCGGGCACCACTTCGGTGGGGATGCCCAGCGCCAGCATCAGGGTGGCGGCGGTGCCCATCAGGTACTGACCGGGGGCGCCGATGTTGAACAGGCCGGTCTTGAAGGCAACAGCCACCGACAGACCGGTGAGGATCAGCGGGGTGGCGCGGAAGAACATGTTGCCCACGTTGGTGGAGTTGAAGCCGAAGGTCAGCTGACCGGCGGCGGTGCGGCCGGTGCTGAACAGGCCGCCGAACACAAGGCGGATGCCCTCCCATGCGCCGGAGAGGCCCAGGTTCGGGTTGTTCACGCCCACCACCAGGATGATGACGCCGCCCACGGCCATGCCGATGAGAATGGAGATCAGCGAGGCCAGCACCGACTTGGTGCCGTCCTTCTGCCACAGTTTGGAAAGTCCTCCGTTCATGCGCCCTCACCCTCCTTCTTTGCTCGTTTTGCGCCGGCCATGTAGAGGCCCAGCTCCTGCACCTGCACCGTGGTGGCCTTGGGGTCAAGCTCGCCCACGATCTCGCCCTCGTACATCACAAGGATGCGGTCGGACAGGCTCATCACCTCGTCCAGCTCCAGGCTGACCAGCAGCACCGCCTTGCCGGCGTCCCGCTGGGCCACAAGCTGGCCGTGGATGTACTCGATGGCGCCCACGTCCAGGCCGCGGGTGGGCTGCACCGCCACCACCAGGGGCTTGCCCCGGTCCAGCTCGCGGGCGATGATGGCCTTCTGCTGGTTGCCGCCGGACATGCTGCGGGCGATGGTCACAGGGCCCTGGCCGCTGCGCACGTCGTACTGCTCGATGAGCTTTTCGGCGTACTGGCGCACCGCGCCGTTGTCGATGAAGCCGAAATGCTCGAAGCGGGGCTCAAGATAGGTCTGGAGCACCATGTTCTGCTCCAGGGTGAAGTCCAGCACCAGGCCGTGCTTGTGGCGGTCTTCGGGGATGTGGCTCATGTTCTCGCCCCGGTGGCGGATGGAAGCATGGGTGATGTCCTTGCCGCACAGGGTGATGTGGCCGCCGCAGGATTTTTCCAGGCCGGTGAGGCCGTGGATGAACTCGGTCTGGCCGTTGCCGTCGATGCCCGCGATGCACACGATCTCGCCCGCGCGCACCTCAAAGCTCACATCGTTCACCGCGTTGTGTTTGTGGCCGCCCTTGCCGGGCATGGAGAAATGCTCCACCTTGAGCACGGTCTCGCCGGGCTTGGCGGGCTCCTTGACCACTTCCAGCTGCACGGGGCGGCCCACCATCATGTTGGAGAGGGACTGCTTGTCCGTTTCGCTGGTGTTCACGGTGCCGATGTACTTGCCCTTGCGCAGAACGGTGACCCGGTCGGCCACGGCCATGATCTCGTTGAGCTTGTGGGAGATGAACAGGATGCTCTTGCCTTCCTTGGCGAACTCCCGCATGGTGTTCATCAGCTCGTCGATCTCCTGAGGGGTGAGCACGGCGGTGGGCTCGTCGAAAATGAGGATCTCATTGTCGCGGTAGAGCATCTTCAAGATCTCCACGCGCTGCTGCATGCCAACGGTGATGTCCTCCACCTTGGCGTCCAGGTCAACTTTGAGGCCGTATTTTTCGCTCAGGGCCTGCACCTTCGCCCGGGCTTCCTTTTTCTGCAAAAAGCCCAGCCGGGTGGTCTCGGCGCCCAGGATGATGTTGTCCAGCACGGTGAACACGTCGATCAGCTTGAAGTGCTGGTGCACCATGCCGATGCCCAGGGCCGTGGCGTCGTTGGGGTTGTTGATCTTCACCACTTCGCCGTTCTTGCGGATCTCGCCCTGTTCCGGCTGGTACAGGCCGAACAGCACGCTCATCAGCGTGGATTTGCCCGCGCCGTTTTCGCCCAGCAGGGCGTGGATCTCACCCCGCCGCAACTGGAGGGTGATGTCGTCGTTGGCGATGATACCGGGGAACTCTTTGGTGATGTGCAACATCTCGATGATGTTCTCAGTCTGCATGATTCTGGTCCCGCCTCCTCCGCATAAAATGTGCGTTTGTAACAGTTTTATTATACCGTAGACCCGGGCAAAACACAAGAAAATTCCCGCCCGGCGCCCGGCGGCATAAAAAGAGGGCGGAGGCAAAAGCCTCCGCCCCTTTCATTTGCAAAGGGACCCGATCAGATAACGTTCAGGTTGACGTTGCTCCACTCGGTGCTCTCCAGCTTGGAGAAGTCGTTGTCCACGACCAGGGTGCCGTCCAGCATCTGCTGGTACAGGGCCTCGTACTCCTCCACGGTGAAGGTCTCGAAGCGCCAGGACTCGGCGGCGGTGGGCAGCTCAACAGCGTTGTCCTTCACACCCAGGCTGGTGGCAGTGCCCCCGATCTCGGTGAAGGTGCTGTCGTAGACCTTGGCCACGGCCCACTGCACAGCGTCGGACAGGCCCTTCATGGCGCTGGTCACAACGGCGTCAGACTCGCCGGACTGGTCAACGTCAACGCCGATCACATAACCGTCGTTGGCGGAAGCAGCAGCAGAGATGGACTGGAACATGGAGCCGCCGCAGGCGAACACGATCTCGGTGCCGTTGGCGTACCAGCCGCTGATCATGGTCTGCAGCTCGGTGGAAGCCTGGAAGGTGGCGCCGTACTCCCAAGAGTAGTTCATGTCGACGGTGATGCCCAGCTCAGAAGCAGCGGCGTTGGCGCCCTGCACGTAGCCGTAGCCGAAACGGCAGCAAGCGTCGTTGGTGCCGCCGCCGCCACCGGAGAAGCCCAGCTTGGTGAAGCCGTCCTTCACAGCGGCGTAGCCGGCCAGATAACCGGCCTGCTCTTCCTGGAAGGCGATGCCGGCGACGTTGGCCAGGGTGTTGCCCTCGTCATCGGTCAGAGGATAACCATCGATGAACACGAAGGGAACTTCGGGGAACTCGATGGCGGCGCGCTTCAGAGCGGCTTCCTGCAGGTAGCCGGCGCACACCACGACTTCGGCGCCGGCCTCAACAGCGGCCTTCATGGCGTCGTAGCGGTCGTCGTCGGTGGCCTGGTCGCCGTTGGCGGGCTGGTAGTACTTGTAGCTCAGGCCGTTGGCGGCGGCGTACAGCTTGACGCCGTCGTAGGTGCCCTGGTTGAAGGACTTGTCCTTCAGCTGGCCCACGTCGGTGACGAAGGCGACCTGATACTTGCCGTCCTCAGAGGTCATGTTGTCCTCGATGTCGTCGGCGGACAGGGTCTCGGTCTGCTCAGGCTCGCTGGCAGGGGTGGAGGCGGAGGTGGGCTCGCTGGCAGGGGTGCTGGTGGAGGCAGGGGTGCCGCCGCAAGCAGCCAGAGACAGAGCCATCGCCGCAGCCATGACAAGAGCGATAAACTTCTTCATGCTTGACTCTCCTTTTCTCTTTTCGGCCGGCGGCATGCCGCGCCGCGGGTGCGGCCCGACGGGCCAGCCGATCTTTGTGTGCCGGGCGTTCCATCAGCCCGGCCGCGCAATACAAGTATACTGCCACCGGGCCCGGTTTTCAATGATTTCGGGGCAAAAGGGGCAGTTACAAAAAGTTACATCCGCCGCAAAAAACCGCGTTTTTCCGCGCCGGCAGGCGGTTTTCACTCCAGGTTGGCCGGCCCGAACCCGATGGGCAGCAGCTGGCCCAGGGTCATTTCCAGATAGTCCTCCTCGCTTTTGGCCAGGATGACTTCCAGCTCGTCGCCGCCGAACTCATAGAGGAACTGGCGGCACACCCCGCAGGGGGAGGTGACCAGAGTGTTCACCTTGCCCTCGGCCGCGCCCACGATGGCGATGCGGGAAAATTCCCGCACGCCCTCGCTCACCGCCTTGACCAGGGCCGTGCGCTCGGCGCAGCAGGTGGGGGTGTAGGTGGCGCTTTCGATGTTGCAGCCGGTGAAGACCCGGCCGTCCTTCGCTTCCAGCGCCGCGCCCACCTTGAAGCGGGAATAGGGCGCGTAGGCCTTCTCCCGGGCGGCGAAGGCGGCGCGGATGAGTTCCTGTTTGGTCATGGTGTGGGGGCTCCCTCCTTTATTCGGCGGCGCCCAGGGCGATCTTCATCATGTTGGTGAAGGTGGTCTGGCGCTGCTCGGGGGTGGTGATCTCCGGGCTGACGAAGCTGTCGGAGATGGTGAGGATGCAGGCCGCCTTTTTGCCCAGCACGGCGGCGTTGTGGAAGAGGGCAAAGCTCTCCATCTCCACGGCCACGCAGCCCTTCTCGTCCCGCAGCAGTTCCCAGTAGGTGGGGTTTTTGCGGTCGTCGTGGCGGTAGAACACGTCGCTGGAATGGATGACGCCCTCCACCAGGGGGATGCCCTGGGCGGCGGCGCTGGCGCGCAGGCGGTCGTTCAGTTCGGCGCTGGGCAGGGTGGTGTCGCCCTCAAAGCCGGACATGGTCCTGGCATAGTTGCTCTCGGAATAGGCGGCGGTGGCCAGCACCACGTCGTAGAGTTTGGCCTTGTCGGTGTAGGAGCCGGCGGAGCCGATGCGGATGATGCTCTCCACGCCGTACTGGGCGTAGAGCTCGTGGGAGTAGATGCCGATGCTGGGCATGCCCATGCCGCTGCCCATCACGCTCACCTGTTTGCCCTGGTAGGTGCCGGTGTAGCCCAGCATGCCGCGCACGTCGTTGACGAGCACGGGATTTTCCAGGAAGGTCTCGGCGATGAATTTGGCCCGCAGCGGGTCGCCGGGCATCAACACGGTCTTGGCGATCTGGCCCAGTTCGGCCTTGTTGTGGGGGGTAGACATAACAGTTCTCTCCTTTTGAATGAAAATTATGGGAAAGGGCTCGTCAGCCCTCGGGGCGCTCTTTCACGAGGCCGGTCTGGTAGGCGGCCACCAGGCGCTTGAGGTCCTCCACGTCGGCGGCCAGCTTGCGGCCGTTGTCGGTGTCGCCCACCAGCACCCGTGTTTTGGTGGTCTCGAACGTGTCCACGCTGGAAACGATGTCCAGATTCTCTTTGATGGCCTTTTCCACCGTTTCAAAGGGCTGGTGGGCCCGCAGGGAAAGGCCGTGGCTGTTATAGACCAGGGTGTAGCCGGCGATGCCGGTGCGCTGGTGGTAGGCGCGGCAGAAGCCGCCGTCGATGCGGATCATCCGCCCGGAGCCCTTCACCGGGGTCTCCCCTTCCACCGCCCGCACCGGCACATGGCCGTTGACGATGTGGCTGCGGGTCTGGTCCAGGCCGAACTCCGCCAGGATGGCCCGGTCCATGCGGGTGTCGTTGACGAAGCGGTAGTAGGGGTTGCTGGGCTCGGCGTGGGTGGTCTTGTCCGCCACAAAGAGCCGCTCGAAGGTGGTCATCTTGGCCCGGCCATAGAGGGGCGAGAGCTTGCCGCACCACAGATACCACAGAAAATCGCACCCGGTCTGCCAGGCCTCGCTGCCCTCGGGGGAGAAATAGGCTCGCCGGGCCCGCTCGTCGCAATAGTCCATCAGGGCCCGCCCGGCATAGCCGTGCTGCTCGAAGGTCTCCACCTGGAAGCTGCCGGACTCGGTGAGGGGGATGGCCCCGTGGAACATCAGGTTGCCGTTCTCGATGTGGTACACGCCGCCCTTGGCATAAAGGAAGCGCACATGGCGCTGCAGGCGCTCGCTGTCGGTGAAGGAGCGCCGCAGCGAGGCCAGCACCTCCTCCTCCGCGGGGGTGAGGCGGGCGGGGTCGGCGGGGTCCACGGTGGGCAGGTCGTCGTCCTGCAAGGGATAGCGCTTGCCCTCCACCTCCACGGTGCCCGCCGCAAAGTCGATGCGGCGCAGAAAGTCCCGCCCTTCCAGCTCAAAGTCGGGGTTGCGGTCGATGACGGCGCACTCCAGCTTGAACATGATGACGGCGATGGCCTTGTGCATCCGGGCCACGCGGGCCAGCTCGCTGCGGTGGTAAGGCCCGCGGCTCTCGTCCACCTTGGGGTAGAAATGGTGGATGTCGCAGTCCCGGTAGGTGTTTTCGGCAAAGAGGGCCAGGGGGCGGGTGTTGATGCCGTAGCCGTCCTCCACTGCCTCCAGGTTGTTGTAGGCCAGGGTGGTGCGCAGCACGGTGGCGATGCAGATGGGGCTGCCCGCCGCCGCGCCCATCCAGACCACGTCGTGGTTGCCCCACTGGATGTCCACCGAATGGTGCGCCATCAGCTGCTCCATGATGAGGTCGGGCCGGGGGCCCCGGTCGTAGATGTCGCCCAGAATGTGCAGCTTGAACACCGCCAGCGTCTTGATGAGCTCGCACAGCGCCTCGATGAAATCGTCCGCCCGGCCCACCGCCAGGATGCTGTTCAAGATCTCGTTGTAATAGAATTCCTTGTCGTGGTCCTCGAAATGGGCGTGGAGAAGTTCGTCCAAAATGTAAGCATAGTTCTTGGGCAGCCGCTTGCGGACAAAACTGCGGGTGTGCTTGCTGGACACCACCCGGCAGACATCGATGAGGCGGAACAGCGTCTGCCGGTACCAGGCGGGCAGGTCGGTCTGGCGGGCTTTCAGTTCGTCCAGCTTGCGGCTGGGATAGTAAATGAGGGTGGCGAATTCCGCCCGCTCTTCGGCGCTCACCTCCTCCCCCAGCACCCGGTCCACCTTCTCCTTGATGACCCCGGAGGCGTTGTTCATGATGTGGGTGAAGGCCTCGGCCTCCCCGTGGAGGTCGCTCATAAAATGCTCGGTGCCTTTTGGCAGCTTGAGGATCGCCTGCAGGTTGATGATCTCGCTGCAGGCGCTGGCGATGGAGGGGTACTCCCGCGCCAGAAGCGTCAGATATTTCAGATCTTTGCGCAGCTTATCCGCACCGGATCGCATGACATCCGTCCTTTCATTTGTCTTTTTGCGGGAAAAGATTGCACGATCAGCTTTCAGGGCCATTATACCACACCGGGGGTGAAATATGGTACAATGTTCACGGAAAATTTAAATCCCCGCGAAAGGTCGTGTCTCATGCTCATCCCCACCCACTGCGAACTGTGTCCCCGCCGCTGCGGCGCGGACCGCACAAAACACGCCGGGCGCTGCGGCGCCCGCGAGCAGCTGCGCGTCGCCCGGGCGGCCCTCCACTTCTGGGAGGAACCCTGCATCAGCGGCGAAAAAGGCAGCGGCACGGTGTTTTTCACCGGCTGCTCTCTGGGCTGCTGCTACTGCCAGAACTATGCCATCAGTCAGCAGGGGCTGGGCAAGGACATCGACGAAGCCCGCCTTGCGGACATCTTTCTGGAACTGCAGGCCAAGGGCGCGGCGAACCTGAACCTCGTCACCGCCACCCAGTGGCTGCCCTGGGTGACCGCCGCGCTGGATTCGGCCCGCGCCCGGGGCCTGGCCCTGCCGGTGGTGTGGAACACAGGCGGCTACGAGACGCCGGAGACGGTGGCCGCTTTGAAGGGCTATGTGGACGTGTGGCTGTGCGACGTTAAGTATATTTCGTCAGAAATCTCCAAAAAGTATTCGGATGCGGCGGATTATTTCACCGTCTGCGAGGCGGCGGTGAAGGCCATGCTGGAGCAGGCGGGGCCGCCGGTGTTCGACGAGGCGGGCTATCTGCAAAAGGGGGTCATCCTGCGGCATCTGGCGCTGCCGGGCGCTCTGGCGGACAGCCTCGCGGTGCTGGACTGGATGGCCGCCCTGCCGAAGGGCAGCTTCATCCCCAGCCTGATGAGCCAGTACACACCTTTTTATAAAGCGAAGGAGATGAAGCCGCTGGACCGGCGCATCTCCACCTGGGAATACCGGCAGGTCATCGACCGGGCGGTGGAGCTGGGCCTGACGGAAGGCTACATGCAGGAAAAGAGCAGCGCGAAGGAGGAGTACACGCCTCCCTTCGACCTGGAGGGCGTATGATGGGCAATGTGCTGAGCCTTTTGAATATGGGGGCGTTCCTGGCGGCAGGGGCGGGCCTTGCCCGCCGCCTTGTGCCCCATTCCGATGTGCAGGAGCGGCTGGTGTTCGCCAGCGCCTTTGCCACGGCGCTGCTGGCGGGGCTGCCCGCCCTGGCGGCGCTGGTGTTCGGCTTCACCCTGCCCGCCGCTCTCGCCGCCCTGGCTGTGGCGGCGGCGGTGGCCGTGTGGGGCTGGCTGCCCGCCGGGGGCACTGCCATGGGCAAAGGCGTGGAAAAGGGATTCTGGCTGTGCGTGCTGCCCGCGGCGGCCCTCACCGGCTGGCTGCTCTTCACCCACACCCTGTATTTAAAGGACGGGGCCTACTGGTGCGGCCAAAGCACCTACGGCGACCTGCCCATGCACCTGGCCCTCATCCAGGCGCTGGCCCAGCAGGGGGACTTCCCGCCGGGCTTTTCCCTGCTGGCGGGGCAGACGGTGGCGGGCTACCACTATCTGTGCGAGAGCGTGTCCAGCGTGTTCCTGCTGCTGGGGTCCGGGCTGAAAATGGCCTGTCTGCTGCCGGAGTTCGCGGCGCTGCCGGCGGTGTTCGGCGGGGCGTGGCTGCTGGCGAAGCGCCTTTTGAAAAGCGCCGGGGCGGCCAGCCTCGCCTTCTGGCTGTTCTTCATGGGCAGCGGTTTCGGCTTTGTCTACTTTCTGGGCGGTGAAAAGGGCAACTTCACCCGCATCTTCACCGCCTTTTACGAAACGCCCACCAACTATGTGGAGGAGAACATCCGCTGGGTGAACCCCATCGTGGACCTGCTGGTGCCCCAGCGGGCCACCCTGTTCGGCTGGGCGCTGCTCTTCCCCGCCCTGGCGCTGCTGGCGGCCTTCGCGCTGGAAAACCGGCGCCGGCTGTGGCCCGCCATCGCCCTGCTGGCCGCGCCCCTGCCCCTCACCCAGACCCACGCGGCGCTGGCACTGGTGCTCATCTGCGGGGTGCTGTTTTTCCGCCAGCTGCTCACCGACCGCAGCCGGGCGGCCCTTTTCCCCTGGCTGGCGCTGGCGGCGGTGTGCGCGGTGATGTGGCTGCCCCAGATGCTGGGCGAGATCCTGCCCGGCGTGCAGGGGGGCGAGCGGTTTTTGCGCCTTTCCTTCAACTGGGCCAACGAGGGCGACAACTACTTCTGGTTCTACATCAAGAACATCGGCGTGGTGTATCTGCTGCTCGTCCCCGCCTTTCTGGCCGCGGACAAGGCTCTGCGCTGGTTTTATGGCGGCGGGCTGGCCATTCTGCTTTTGAGCGAGTTCGTGGTGTTCCAGCCCAACGACTACGACAACAACAAGCTGTTGTTCGTTTGGCATCTGCTGGGCTGCATCCTGGTGGCGGGGCTGCTTTGCCGCCTTGCGAAAAAGCTGCCCAAGCGGGCCGCCGGGGCGGCGCTGGCAGGCGTTCTGGTGTTTCTGGCTACCTTCGGCAGTGTGCTGACGGTGGGCCGGGAGCTGGTGAGCGAATACCAGCAGTTTTCCGCCGACGCCATCGCCGCGGGCGAATGGGCAAAGGAGGAGACCGACCCCCACGCGCTGTTTTTGACCGGCACCCAGCACATCAACGCGGTGGCCAGCCTTGCGGGGCGCACGGTGCTCTGCGGCAGCCCCAGCTATCTCTACTACCACGGCCTCAACTACGGCGAGCAGCAGGCGGCGGCAAAGGCAATGTACGAAACGCCCAGCGCCGCTTTGCTGGAGGAGTGGGGCGTGGACTATGTGGTGTTCAGCGGCTTTGAGCGCAGCGAATTCGCCGCCGACGAAAGCTGGTACCAGAGCAACTGCACCGAGGTGTTCCGGCAGGGAGATTACGTGATCTATCAGGTGGGGTGACGGCCCCCTGCAAAAAGCCCCCGCGGGCCAGGCGGTCTGCAGGGGCTTTTCATATTATATAAGGTTCACAGCAGTTCCCGGAGTTTGTCCAGAAAAGCCTCTTCGCCCCAGGTGTTGATCTTGACGAACAGCGCCTGACTGCCGCCGGCGGTGATGGCGGAGAGGTGGACGGGGCCGTTCCCGCTCTGGAAGAGGGTCACGCTCATGCTCAGACGGTTGCCGCCGGCGTAGCTGAACCGCTCGAACACCCGCACGCTGCACCGGGCGCCGGCCTCGGAAAAATCGCTGGAAGCCTCCAGCGAGGCGGAAACGCTGCCCTCCAGGATGCCCTGCTCGATGCGCGCCAGCAGCGCGTCGAAATCCTCGTGGAGGGTCTTTTCCAGTTTTGCCATTTTCCTCTCCCCTTTCGTTTTGCAAAAGAAAACGGCCCCGGTCAAAGACCGGGGCCGCTGGTGCGGATGAAGGGACTTGAACCCATATGGAGTTGCCCCCACTAGAACCTGAATCTAGCGCGTCTGCCAATTCCGCCACATCCGCATATCATGCGCCAGCCGAACCGCTGTTGGAGCAGGTGATGGGAGTCGAACCCACGTCCTCAGCTTGGAAGGCTGATGTACTAGCCGTTGTACGACACCTGCGCACCGGCTGCGAGTTGTATTATATCACAGCCCCCTGCCGATTGCAAGCATTTTTTTGCGCCCTTTTATGGCAAGCCTTTACCCTTTACTTTCGGGCCGGGCGTTGCTATAATTATACCGTTTTACAGATTTTTCGGGGGGCCGTTTTGTTGGACAAACGATACAAAGGCGTTTTTTACATTATTCTTTCGGCGTTCTTCTTTTCGCTTATGGCACTGCTGGTGCGTCTGGCGGGGGACCTGCCCGCCGTGCAGAAGAGCTTTTTCCGCAATCTGGTGGCGCTGTTCTTCGCGGCGGCGGTGCTGGCGAAAAAGCGGCCCGCCGTCAAGATGGCAAAAGCCGACTGGTGGTACATGTTCCTGCGCTCCGGCTTTGGCACGCTGGGGGTGCTGTGCAACTTCTACGCGGTGGACCATCTGCTGCTGGCGGACGCCTCCATGCTCAACAAGATGAGCCCCTTCTTCGCCATCGTGCTGAGCGCGCTTCTTTTAAAGGAAAAGCTGACCCCCTTCCAGCTGGGGGCGGTGGCGGCGGCCTTCTGCGGGGTGCTGCTGGTGGTGAAGCCCACCGGCCAAAACATGACCCTCGCTCCGGCGCTCATCGGCCTGCTGGGCGGTTTTGGCGCAGGCTTTGCCTACACCATGGTGCATCTGCTGGGCACCCGCGGGGTGCCGGGGCCCTTCATCGTGTTCTGCTTTTCCCTGTTCTCCTGCGTTGTGACCGGGCCGATGATGCTGGCGGACTTTGTGCCCATGACCGCCGCCCAGCTGGGCATCCTGCTGCTGGTGGGGCTTTCGGCGGCATTCGCCCAGTTCTCCATCACCGCCGCCTACACCTGCGCACCGGCGCGGGAGATCTCGGTGTTCGATTACTCCCAAATCCTTTTCTCGGCGCTGCTGGGCTTTTTGTTCTTCGGGCAGGTGCCCGATGCGTGGAGCTGGCTGGGGTATCTGGTCATCGTCGCCACGGCGGCGGCAAACTTTCTTTATAATCTGCGCCGCACGGCGTAACGAGGTGGTTTTTGCATGAGTCTGGCGGAACTGTTTATCCTGGCGGTGGGGCTTTCGATGGACGCCTTCGCCGTGTCCATCTGCAAGGGGCTCAGCCAGCCCAAATTGAAACCGGGCCACATGGTCATCACCGGCCTTTACTTCGGCGGGTTCCAGGCGCTGATGCCCCTGCTGGGCTACATCCTGGGCGCTCAGTTCGCCCGGTTCATCAGCGGCTTTGACCACTGGGTGGTGTTCGGCCTGCTGGCCTTCATCGGCGTGGGGATGATACGGGAGTCCCGGGAGCAGGCCTGCCCCGCGGACAAGGGCTTCTCCCCCAAGGAGATGCTGCCGCTGGCGGTGGCCACCAGCATCGACGCGCTGGCCGCCGGGGTGAGCCTCGCGCTGCTGGACGTGAAGATCCTTTGGGCGGTGAGCTTCATCGGCGTGACCACCTTCTGCCTTTCCGCCGTGGGCGTGTGGGTGGGCCACCGCTTCGGCGCGCGCTACAAGGGCGGCGCGGAACTGGCGGGCGGCGTGGTGCTCATCCTCATCGGCATCAAGGTTCTGCTGGAGCATCTGGGCCTTTTGAGCCTGTGAACGAACGACAAGGGAGGCGTGCGGCATGGAGTTTCGGGAATATCTGCCCTTCTGGAAGGAACTGACGAGCCAGCAGCAGGCGAAGCTGGAAAGCTCCGCCACGCTGGAGCATGTGAAAAAGGGCGAAGTCATCCACAACGGCACCGCCGACTGTGTGGGCCTGCTGGTGCTGGTGAGCGGCCAGCTGCGGGGATTCTCTCTCTCGGAGGACGGGCGGCAGGTCACCCTCTACCGGCTGTTCAGCCGGGACGTGTGCCTGATGAGCGCCTACTGCATGCTGAACAGCCTGCAGTTCGACATCTCGGTGCAGGCCGAGCAGGACACGGTGTTCTGGCGCATCCCCGCGCCGGTGTACAAGGAGCTGATGCGCCAGTCGGCCCCGGTGGCGAACTTCACCACCGAGCTCATCGCCAGCCGCTTTTCCGACGTGATGTGGCTGCTGGACCAAATTCTTTATAAGCACCTGGACAGCCGCCTTGCGGCCTTTTTGGTGGAGGAGAGCCGCCTGACCGGGTCGGACACGCTGGCCCTCACCCACGACGCCATCGCCCAGCATCTGGGCAGCGCCCGGGAGGTCATCACCCGGATGCTGCGATATTTCTCCTCCGAGGGCCTGGTGAAGCTGGGCCGGGGCAGCCTGCAGGTGCTGGACGAGGAGCGCCTTGTTTCCATCGCCGGAGACAGCCTGCGGTAACAAATAAAAAAGCGCGCGGCGCGGAAAGAAGTTCTTTCCGCGCCGCGCTTATTCTTTTTCAGAAGGCCACGCTGGCCACCGGCTCACCGTCCAGGGTCTTGGCGGTGAAGGTGCCGTTTTCGTAGACCATGTAGCTGTGGCTGCCGTCCTTGGGGATGGACACGCTGCCGGGGTTCAGGATGAGGGTGTCGCCCTGCCGCTCGGCGTGCTTCACATGGATGTGGCCGAAGGCGAAGGCGCTGCCCGCGGGCAGCGGGGGCAGGTGGTCGGGATCGAAGAGATGGCCGTGGGTGGCAAAGAGGGTGCGGCCGTTCTCCAGCAGAAGGGTGGTGTAGTCCGCCATGATGGGGAACTCCAGCACCATCTGGTCCACCTCGGCGTCGCAGTTGCCCCGCACGGCGATGATTTTATCTTTCAGGCCGTTGAGCATGGGGATGACCTGTTTGGGGGCGTACCCTTCCGGCAGGTCGTTGCGGGGGCCGTGGTAGAGCAGGTCGCCCAGCAGCAGGATCTTGTCCGGCTGCTCGGCCTCGATGCGCGCCAGCAGTTTTTCACAATAGTGGGCCGACCCGTGCAGGTCGGAAGCGATGAGCAGTTTCATTCTTTTTCTCCCCCGGGCATTTCGCTGTATTTTTTCACGATGGCTTTCATCTCGTCAAAGTGCTCTTCCATCTCCGCCACCAGCTTGAACTGGGTGCGGCAGCGCACCAGATTGTGGTGGGGGTACTGGGTCTTGAAGTAAACGTCGCCCTGGAGGTAGTCGGTCAAAAAGCGCATGCCGCACTCCAGGGTGATGATCTTCGCGCCCCAGGGCAGATACGCCTTCTCCGCGTCGGTGAGCACGTCCCCCGCCGCCTCCAGGTAGCCCTTGGTGTAGGCCTCGAAGAGGTCCAGCTCGAAGTGCACCTTGCTCACGTCCGGCTCGTCCTCCGCGGCGTGGGTGGCGCCAAAGCGGATGGAGTCGCCGAAGTCGTTGAGGGCAAGGCCCGGCATGATGGTGTCCAGGTCGATGATGCACATGCCCTTGCCGGTCTCGGCGTCGAAGAGGATGTTGTTGAGCTTCGTGTCGTTGTGGGTCACCCGCAGGGGCAATTTGCCCTGCCGCAGGCCGTCCATCAGCACGCTGCAGTCGGCGGCTCTGGCAAGCACGAAGTCAATTTCCTTTTTGCAGGTGCGCACCCGGTTCTTCACGTCCCGCTGCACCGCCCGCTTGAAGGTGCGCAGGCGGTTTTCGGTGTCGTGGAATTTGGGGATGGTCTCGTGCAGCGTCTCGATGGGATAGCCGTCCAGCTGCTTCAAAAACTTGCCGAAGCTGCGGGCGGACTGATAGAACTGCTCGGGGGTCTCCACGCTCTGGTAGCACACCGAGTCGGGGATGTAGTTATAGCAGCGCCAGGGCAGGCCGCGGGTGTCCTGATAGTAATTCTCGCCGCCCTTGGTCTTGATGTAGCTCAAAGTCTCCCGGTCGGGGTCGCCGCCCTCGGCCCGGATGACGGTGCGCAGATACTCGGTGACGCCGAAGATGTTCTGCATCACTTCGCGGGGGTTCTTGAACACGTGGGTGTTCACCCGCTGCAGCACATAGCGCAGCTCGTCCCCTTCCTCTCCGGGCATGTAGACGGCATAGGTCTCGTTGATGTGGCCCGCGCCGAAGGGCTTGACATAGCTGCACTGGTTGCCGAAACCGAAGGCATAGAGAGCGTCCTGCAGCTCGCGGCTGTCCACGCCGTCGATGACCCGGCGCTGGGCGAAGATGACTTCGCCCGCCTCCACCTTGCGGCCCGGCTCGATCTGGCAGTTAGCCTTGACCACGCTGCCCAGGCTGATGTGAGCGCCGTCACCCACCACGGTGTCGTGGTCGATGATAGCGCCGCAGTTCACAAGGCAGCCCTTGCCCAGCACGGTGTGGGTGTTCACCACCGCCCGCTGCATCACAAAGCTGCCCGCGCCCACCACCGCCGAGGGGCTGACCACCGCGGAGGGGTGGATGATGGTGGGCACAACAAAGCCCGCGGCCAGCAGGCGGTCCACCCACTGCACCCGCAGTTTGTTGTTTCCGAAAGCCGCCACCGCGCAGGGATATTCCTCCCGCAGGGCGGTGTAGTCCACCAGTTTGCCGATCACCTCGGGGCCCTTGGCCGCGTCGTCCAGCATGGCGATCTTGTCAAACTGGCGGGTGCTCTGCACATTTTCATAGATCATGCGGCCAAAGCCGCCCGCGCCTAAAATCAACAGATTCGGCATTGCGTCGTCTCCTTTTGCTGGCCCTCGCCGCCGGGGCGGGGCTTCATCCCTTTTATTATAGAAGAAAGCGGCGGGGGTTGCAACCGCGCCGCGCCCCTTTTGCAAATTTTGCGCACGGCCTTGCAATCGCCCGCGCCGGCGCTTATAATACTGCCTGTGAGTTTTTTGAAGAGGAAAGGAGCGTGGAGCGCCCATGCTGGGCACCATCGTGAACACCGCCGCCATCGTGGCGGGCAGTCTTTTGGGCAGCGCCCTGCGGCGGGGCCTTGCGGAAAAATACCAGCAGGCGCTCTACACCGCCATGGGTTTCGCCGCCGTGTTTCTGGGCACCCAGACGGTGGTGGAAAACCTCTCCGAGAGCCGGTTCCCGGTGCTGTTCATCGCCAGCCTTGCCATCGGCAGCCTCATCGGCACCGCGCTGGACATCGACGGGGCCTTCACCCGGCTGGTGCGGCGGTTTTCCAAGACCGAGCTGAGCCAGGGGCTCTCCACCGGCATCCTTCTGTGCTGCATGGGGAGCCTCTCCATCCTGGGGCCCATCCAGAGCGCCCTGCTGGGGGACCACACCTTCCTGTTCACCAACGCCACGCTGGACTTCGTCACCTTCATGGTGCTGGGCTCGGCCTACGGGCCGGGCATGTGCGCCACCGGGGCGGTGCTCTTCTGCTGGCAGGGGTCCATCTGCCTGGGAGCCAGCGTGCTGGAAGGCTTCTTCACCGGGGATGTGATGTGCGAGCTTTCCATCGTGGGGGGCGTGCTCATCGCCGCGTCGGGCCTTTCCATCCTGAACATCCGCGAGACAAAGGCCCTCAACCTGCTGCCCTCCCTTCTGGTGCCGGCGGCATGGTTTCTGGCCCGGGCCGCCCTGGGCCTTGCATAAAAACAAAAATGCCCCCGAGGTCTCGGGGGCATTTTTGTTTGCGTTTTCAGGTCTTGGCCGCCTTTTTCCGCGACGGCAGCTGGGCCAGAACAATGGCGCAGAACATCAGCACGCAGCCGCCCAGCTCCCGGGCGGTGAGGGTCTGGTGCAGCAGCAGCCAGCCCGCCAGCACGCTGAACACGCTTTCCAGGCTCAAAGTCAGGCTGGCCAGGGTGGGCTCCACATGCTTTTGAGCCACCACCTGCAGGGTGTAAGCCACGCCGCAGCTGAGCACGCCGGCGTAGAGGATGGGGCCCCAGGCGCCCAGCACTCCGCTGAGGGTGGGCTGCTCAAAGAGCAGCGCGGGCACGGCGCAGAACACGCCCGCCACAAAGAACTGCACGCAGGAGAGCTTGACGCCGTCCACCAGGGGTGAAAAATGGTCGATGATGAGGATGTGCAGGCTGAACAGGCCGCTGCACCCGAAGAGGAGCATCTCCCCCGGGCCGATGGCGGCGCTGCCGTTCCAGCACAGGAGATACAGCCCGCCCAGGGCGATGGCCACCGCCAGCCACACCTGCGCGCCGGGCATGCGGCGGAAGAAGATGCCCAGCAGCGGCACGATGACGATGTAGAGGGCGGTGATGAAGCCCACCTTGCCCACGCTGGCATATTCCAGCGCCCACTGCTGCAGGCTGCTGGCAAGGCCCAGGATCACGCCGCACAAAACGCCGCCCAGCCAGAGGTTTTTCCGGTCGGCGGGGGTGGTTTCTTCCCGCCGGTTGCCGGACAGGCGGCCCAGCAGCGGGATGAGCGGCAGCAGCACCACGCCGCCCAGCAGGCTGCGCACACAGTTGAAGGTGAAGGGCCCCACGTATTCATTGCCCACGCTCTGGGCCACAAAGGCCACGCCCCAGATCAGGGCGGTGAGGGCCAGCATGGGCAGATATTTCAGTTCCTGTTTCAAAAGCGGTGTTCCTCCCCTGTCAATTTCCCGCGCCGAAGCCCAGGGCGGCAAGGTCCACCGCCGGGGCCTTGGGGGCCTCGGGCTGCACCGCGGGCGCGTCGGGGGCAGCGGGCGCGGCGGGCGCTTCAAATCCTTCCAGCAGCGCGCCCAGGTCCTGCGGGTCGTCCTCCGGCTGCTGCGGCGCGGGCGCGTCGAAAGCCTCCAGCGGGGTGTCAAAGCCGGTCTCAAACGTTTCGTCGTCCGTCTGGGGCGCGGCGGGAGCCGGTTCCTCAGGCGCGGCCTGGACCGGTTCGGCGGGGGCGGCTGCTGCGGCGCCGAAGGCGGCGCTGAAGCTGTCGGCCACCGGCGCGGCGGGCGCGGCGGCCAGCCACTCGGCAGGCAGGGTGGGCAGAAGGTCGGCGGCCAGTTCTTCCATGGCGGCGCAGTCCTCCGGCAGGTCGGTGAGGGTGGCGCCGTAATGGGCCAGCAGCACCCGACCCGCCGGGCCCACCAGCAGGGTCAGGGGCAGCTGCCAGGCCTCGCCCGCCCGGGGCCGGAAGCCCTGCTTTTTGGCCTCGTTGATGATCTTCATGGCTTTGAGGGAGAAGCACTTCATCCGGCTTTTCTCGCTGGGCACGGCGAAGAAGCGGTAGAGCACGCCCTCGGCATCGCACATCAGCTCGTAGGGCATGGCCCCTTCGGGGATGGCCTTGGAGATGGTCTGGGGCTTGGTCTGCACAACGCACACCAGCCGGGCGCTGCGCAGCGAACCGGCGGACTTGATGTACTCCATGATGCAGTTCCGGGTGAGGGGGTGGCCGAAGTTTCGCAGGAACACAAGGAACACAGGCTTGTCCCCTTCCAGCAGCTCATAGAAGCTCTGCTGGGGGTGATAGGGGGTGTCAAAGCGGAACTCCGGGATCACATCGCCGGCGCGCAGTCGTTTTGCCATGGGACGGCTCTCCTTCTTTCGCAAAATGCGTCTCCTTCTTATTCTACACGTTCCGCCCTTTCTGTCAATGTGGTATAATAAGGGCAAATGACGCAAGGAGGTACGAAGGATGCACGACGCTGTGAAGGACAACATCGAAAAGCGGGCCAGACGGGTGATCGCCGCTTTGAAAGCCAACAACATGGAGGGCTGGTATCTGCCCGATGCCGCCGGGGTGCGGGAGTTTGTGGAAAAGCTCATCCCGGAAGGGGCCACCGTGGCAAACGGCGGCAGCATGACCCTGGCCGAGACGGGAGTCATGGACCTTCTGGCCAGCGGGCGGTACGAATTCCTGGACCGCACCGGCCTTGCGGGCGAGGAGCTGGGCAGGCTCTACCGCCGGGTGTTCAGCGCCGACTGGTATCTGGCCAGCGCCAACGCCATCACCGAGGCGGGCGAAATCTACAACGTGGACGGCAACTCCAACCGGGTGGCGGCCATCACCTTCGGGCCCGAGAACGTGCTGCTGGTGGTGGGCTGCAACAAGATCGTGAAGGACCTGGCCGCCGCGAAGGAGCGGGTGGAGGCCATTGCCGCGCCGGCCAACACGGTGCGCCTTGGCTGCGCCACCCCCTGCGCGGTGAGCGGCAAGTGCGAGCACTGCCACAGCCCGGCCCGCATCTGCTGCACCACCACCATCCACAGCTTCCAGCGCGTTCCGGGGCGCATCAAGGTGCTGCTGGTGGGCGAGCCGCTGGGCTTTTGAGCCGACATGCAAAAACACAGGGCGCATCCCGATGGGATGCGCCCTGTGTTTTTTCTATAAAGGCCCCGCCTTGCCGTCTGCGGCCAATCAAAACCTACCGAGTGGCAGGTGGGTGCCCTGTGCCCGGTTTCTCGCTCCCTTCGTCCGCCTTGGTCCGCGCATGCGCGGGGCGGGAGGTCTGCAATCTGCCGGGCAACTGCCGGGCTCCCTGAATTTGATTAGTAGGATTATATCAAGCCGCAACAAATCGAACAAGGCAGGAATGCCGCGTTTTTACTGCTCGATGTCGAAGAACTCCTGCAGGCGCTTTTCAAACATCTTGCTCACTTTGTAGAGCTCTTCGTCGTCCTCGACGATGTCCAGGTATTCGCCGTTCTCGTCCTCGCCCACCTTCATCAGGATCAGCTCGGCCTCGGTCTCTTCCAGCTGCTTTTCGTCCTCCACATAGGGCACCAGCGCCATATAGTGGGTGTCGTCCAGGTCCGCCGCGTCGATCACCTCAAAGACGTGCTCTTTGCCGTCCTCGTCTTCCAGGGTGATGAGATCGGGGGTGTAATCGTCCTCTTCCTGCGCGGTGGGGGGCACTTTGGTCTCGGCCATGGCGTTCTCCTCTTTTCACGGGCGGCGCACCGCCGGTTCTTTCTGGTCTTAGTGTAACCTGTTTTTCCGCCGCCGTCAATCCCCAATAGCCGGGGGCGCGCTGTGAAACTTTTTGCCCTCCCCCTGCTATTTTGCCCCGGGGTATGCTATAATACTGATACATTCTGTTTTCCAGTTAAAGGAGAGAACGATGCGACGTTTTGCTTTTCTTGCCGCCTGCCTGATGGCCGCCGGGGTGCTGGTCGGCTGCGGCGGCGACCCCGAACCCGGCGACACCATCAAGCGGCAGACCTATGAATCCGCCGAGGTGCAGTTCACCGCCCCCGCCGAGGGCGACACCATCGCCATCTTCGACACCAGCGCCGGCGAGGTGCGGGCGGTGCTCTACCCCGACCTTGCGCCCATGGCGGTGGATAACTTCGTGGGCCTTGCGGAGCAGGGCTACTACAACGGTCTTGTCTTCCACCGGGCGGAGTACGGCTTTGTGGTGCAGAGCGGCGACGGCACCGGCACCGGCCTCGGCGGTTCCACCATCTGGAACGGCAACCCCTTCCCCGCCGAATACACCGACAAGCTGCACCACTACGCCGGGGCGCTGTGCGCCGCCAACAGCCCGGACGCCGACCCCTCCACCACCAGCCAGTTCTACTTTGTGCAGGCCCTGCCCTCCAGCGTGGACAAGGCGGCCCAGCAGACCCTGACGGATGCGGGGGTGCGCCAGGAAGTGATCGACGCCTACGCCGCCGTGGGCGGCCTGCCCTATCTGGACAACACCGACACGGTGTTCGGCCAGGTCTATGAGGGCATGGATGTGGTGGACGCCATCGCCGGCGGCGAAAAGGGCGAGGACGGCCAGATCCTGGAGCCGGTGACCATCAACTCGGTGACCATCTCCACCTACGGCGCGCCCGACCCCGCGCCCGCCTCCCAGGCCGCCTCGGAGCCTGCCTCCGGGTCCGCCTCCGCTTCCGCCGCAGAATGAGTTTTTCCAGCCCCGGCCGTGCGCCGGGGCATTTTTGCCGCCGGGGCGCCTTCGTTGGTGCGGCGGGGCGATTTGTGTTATAATATCCGGTAGAAACTCGTTGTATCAGGAAGAAAGGAAGGGAACGCCGTGTCCGCCACCGGAAAGCAGATGAAAAAAGCCCGGCAGAAAGTCACCAAGGCCAAGCGCCGGCTGGGCCGCGGCCTTTACACCCGCACCTTCTTCTTTGTGGTGCTGCTGCTGTTGCAGATCGTGCTCACCTTCTCCATCCCGGTGGCGCTGGGGCGCTTTTCCGCCCCCTTCTACATCGGGGCGGTGGTGGTCAGCGTGCTGGCGGTGATCGCCCTGCTGGAGCACGACGGCATCAACCCCGCCTACAAGATGATGTGGATCCTCATCATCCTGCTGATGCCGCCCCTCGGGGTGGTGTTCTATCTCTTCTGGGGGCACCGCAACACCACCAACCGCCACGCGCGGCGGATAAACTCCATCTGCGCGCGCCTCAGCCGCACCCTGCCCCAGGACCCGAAGGCCCTGCACCGGCTGGAAGTGCAGGACGAGAGCCTTGCCCGCAGCGCCCGCTATCTCATCCGCAACGCGGGCGCGCCCCTCTACGCCGACACCCAGAGCGAATATTACGCCTGGGGCGAGGAGTTCTTCCCCCGCTTTCTGGAAGAGCTGAAAAAGGCCGAGCGCTTCATCTTCATGGAGTATTTCATCCTGAAACCCGGCTACATGTGGGACACCACCCTGGAAATTCTGAAAGAGAAGGCCGCCGCCGGGCTGGACGTGCGCCTTTTGTACGACAGCTGGGGCTGCATGCTCACCATGCCGGAGGACTATGACGAGCAGCTGCGGGAGTGGGGCATCCAGTGCCACCGCTTCTCCCCCTTCCGCCTGTCGGCCCACATCTCCGACTACACCATGTTCAACCACCGGGACCACCGCAAGATCACCGTCATCGACGGCAACGTGGGCTTCATCGGCGGGCTGAACTTCGCGGACGAATACATCAACCGCAAAAAGCGTTTCGGCGTTTGGAAGGACACCGGCCTGATGCTGCGGGGCAGCGGCGTTTACAACCTCACCGCCCTGTTTTTGGAGAGCTGGGACTTCACCACCGGTGAGTCCAGCCGGCTGGAACAGTTCGCCCCCACCCTGCGCTTTTCCGCCGACGGCATGGTGCAGCCCTACGGCGACTCGCCCCTGGACGAGGAGGCGGTGGCGGAGAACGTCTACTTCAACATCCTCCAGCAGGCCACCGACTACGTCTACATCGCCACCCCCTATCTGGTGGTGGACAACGAGATGATAACGACCCTGAGCCTCATCGCCAAGAGCGGCGTGGACGTGCGCATCATCACCCCGGGCATCCCGGACAAGAAATACGTCTACTGGGTGACCCAGAGCTACTACTCGGTGCTGATGAAGGCAGGGGTGCGCATCTTTGAATACAGCCCCGGCTTCATCCACGCCAAGATGTATGTGTCGGACGACAAGACCGCCGTGGTGGGCAGCGCCAACATGGACTACCGCAGCCTCTACCTCCACTTTGAGAACTGCTGCGTGTTCTACGGCGGGCACATGGTGCAGGACGTGCACGCCGACCTTTTGCGCTGCATGCAGGTGAGCCACGAGGTCACCTGGGAGGACGTGAAGAACGTGCCGCTGCCCAAGCGGATCTTCCGGGTCATCCTGCGGCTGTTCGCGCCGCTTTTGTGAAGAAGAAAGGAAACGTGACAAATGGCAAAAATCGTTGTGATCGACGGCCAGGGCGGCGGCTTCGGCCGCTCGCTCATTGAAAAACTCCGGGCCGGAGGCTACGCCGGCGAAGTGATCGCGGTGGGCACCAACGCCGCCGCCACCGCCGCCATGCTCAAGGCGGGGGCCAGCGCCGGGGCCACCGGCGAGAACGCGGTGATCTGGAACGCCGGCAAGGCCCAGATCATCGCCGGGCCCATCGGTCTGGTGATGGCAAACAGCATGCTGGGCGAGTGCAGCCCGGCCATGGCCACGGCCATCGCCTCCAGCCCCGCCCACAAGGTGCTCATCCCCGCCACCCGGTGCGGCGCTTCCATCGCGGGGCTGCCGGAACTGCCCCTGGCGGACTACATCGCCGACGCCGCCCGGCGCATCCTGGAACTTGTTTGAATACGCCATATCGCCCGCGCCCCCTCCTTTGGGGGCGCGGGCTTTTTTCATCTTGCAGAAAACAGGCGCAGCAGGCTCTTGCCCAGCTCCACCGCCGGCAGCACCGCCAGCGCCAGGGTCAGGGCCAGACCGCACTGGGCGGGGGCCAGCTGCTCAAAGCCGAAGGCCGCGGCGGCGGGGGGCCAGGCCAGCACCCCCAGGCTCAAGGCAAGGCTGCCCGCCATGGCCGCCCACAGCCAGGGATTGTGGGTGGGCAGGGCGAACACGCTGCCCCGCTGGCTTCGCATGTTGAAGCTGTGGAAAATTTCGGCCATGCTCATGGTCAGGAAGGCCATGCTCACCCCGACGCCGCTCTGGGCCACCTGCCAGGCCCCTGTTTCCAGCCGCACGCCGGTGAAGTAGGCCGCCAGCGTCAGGGCGGTGACCAGCAGGCCCTGCCAGACCACGTCCAGCCCCAGCCCGCCGGCAAAGATGCTCTCGCCCGGGCGGCGGGGCGGGCGCTCCATCACGTCCGGCTCCGCCTTTTCCATGCCCAGCGCCAGCGCGGGGAAGCAGTCGGTGATGAGGTTGATCCAGAGAAGATGCACCGGGCCCAGCAGCTGCACCCCCAGCAGGGTGGCGGCAAAGATGCTCAGCACCTCGCTGGCGTTGCTGGCCAGCAGAAACTGCACCGCCTTGCGGATGTTGTCGTAGATGCGGCGCCCCTCGGCCACGGCGGTGACGATGGTGGCGAAGTTGTCGTCGGTGAGCACCATATCCGCCACGTTCTTGGTCACGTCGGTGCCGGTGACGCCCATGCCCACGCCGATGTCCGCCGCCTTGAGGGCGGGCGCGTCGTTCACCCCGTCGCCGGTCATGGCGGTGACGCAGCCCAGCCGCTTCCACGCCTGGACGATGCGCACCTTGTGCTGGGGCTGCACCCGGGCATAGACGCTGAAGGAGGGCGCGCGGCGGGCCAGCTCCGCGTCGCTCAGCCGGTCCAGCTCCGCCCCGGTGACCGCCTGGCTCTCGCTCTGCAGGATGCCCAGCTGCCGCCCGATGGCGGCGGCGGTGTCCCTGTGGTCGCCGGTGATCATCACCGGGCGGATGCCCGCCGCACGGCAGCGGGCGATGGCCGCCGCGGCCTCGGGGCGCACCGGGTCCATCATGCCCACGAGACCGATGAACACAAGGTCCCGCTCCGCCGTTTCCGGGTCGAGGCGGGCGGGCAGGGCGGGCCAGTCCCGCTTTGCCGCCGCCAGCACCCGCAGGGCGCTTTGGGCCATGGCCCGGTTTTTTGCCAGGATGGCCGCCCGGTCGGCGGCGGTGAGGGGCACCACCGCGCCGTTTTTCAGCCAGTGGGTGCACTTTTCCAGCAGCAGGTCCGGCGCACCCTTGACGTACTGGGTCACCCCCGCCCTGCCCCGCCGGGAGTGGAAGGTGCTCATCCGCTTGCGGGCGGAATCAAAGGGCAGTTCCGCCACCCGGGGCTCGGCGGCGCAGAGGGTCTTTTTTGCAAGGCCCAGCTTCGCCGCGTACTCCACCAAAGCGCACTCGGTGGGCTCCCCTTCCGCCCTTCCCCCCGCCCCCGGCTCCGCGTCGCTGCAGAGGGCCAGCGCCTTCGCCAGCTCCGCCTCAGGGCCAAAGCTCTGCTGCACCTCCATGCGGTTCTGGGTGAGGGTGCCGGTCTTATCGGAACAGACGACCTGGGCGCAGCCCAGGGTCTCCACGGCGGTGAGGCGGCGGATGACCGCTCCCTGGCGGCTCATGCGGGTGACGCCCATGCTCAGCACGATGGTCACCACCGCCGCCAGCCCCTCGGGCACCGCCGCCACCGCAAGGCTCACCGCCACCATGAAGCTGGAGAGCACGGTGGCAAGGTCGGTGCTGCCCGCCCGCCACAGGCCGAAGCCGAAGATGAACACACAGATGGCCAGCACCAGCGCGCTCAGCGAGCGGCTGAGGGCGGCCAGCTTCAATTGCAGGGGCGTTTTGCCCTGGGAGGTGGCTGCCAGCACCCCGGCGATGCGGCCCATCTCGGTGTCCATGCCGGTGGCGGTGACCAGCAATCTGCCCCGGCCCGCGCTCACGGTGCTGCCCATGTAGGCCATGCAGCGCCGGTCCCCCAGGGGCACGGCACGCCCCGCGGGCAGGGCGGCGGCTGATTTTTCCACCGGCAGGCTCTCGCCGGTGAGGGCGGCCTCCTCGATCTTCAGCGCCGCCGTTTCCACCAGCCGCCCGTCGGCGGGCACGGCGCAGCCCGCCTCCAGCAGCACCACGTCCCCCGGCACCAGCTCCCGGCTGGCCACCGTGGCCGGGCGGCCGCCCCGCAGCACCCGGCTGTGGGCGGCGGTCATCTTTTGCAGCGCCTCGATGGCCTTTTCCGCCTTGCTCTCCTGATAGACCCCCAGCAGCGCGTTGATGAGCACCACCGCCAGGATGATGAACACGTCGGCAAAGCTCTCCCCCGCGCAGGCGGCGGTGAGGGCGGAGAGGGTCGCCGCGGCCAGCAGCACCACGATCATCGGGTCCGCCATCTGCTGCAAAAAGCGCTGGAACGAACTCTCCTTTTTGGCCCGGCGCAGTTCGTTGGGGCCTGTTTTTGCCAGCCGCGCCGCCGCCTGCCCCGCCGTCAGGCCCTCCGGTCCGCTGGCCTGGGCGGCGAACGCCTCCCGTGCCGTCTGCTGATAGTATTCCATGGCTCGTGCCTTCCCCCTTTTTTGAACCCTTGTCCTTTGTATGTATATGGCGCATCGGGCGGTTTTAGCCCCGCCCTTGCGGCGGGGCACGGGAGGGGGTATACTGAAAAAGAAGGAGGGCTGCCCCATGAAACTGACCATTCTCGGCACCGGCAACGCCGCGGTGACCGAGTGCTACAACACCTGCTTTCTGCTCACCGAGGGCTCGGACCATCTGCTGGTGGACGGGGGCGGCGGCAACGGCATCTTCCGCCAGCTGAAGGCCGCCGGGGTGCGCTGGCAGGACGTGCGCTCCATCTTCGTCACCCACAAGCATCTGGACCACTTCACCGGCATTTTGTGGATGATGCGGATGATCCTGCAGGGCATGGCCCGGGGCCAGTACGAGGGGGAGGCCACGATTTACTCTCACAAAGAGGTGACCGGCCTTCTGCGCACCATGGCGGGGCTGCTGCTGAGCGAAAAGGAGACCCGCTTTCTGGACGAGCGCCTTCATCTGGTGACGGTGGAGGACGGCGAGAGCCTGCCCCTGCTGGGCCAAAGGGCCGGCTTTTTCGACATCGGCTCCACCAAGGCGGCCCAGTTCGGCTTTTCCATCACCCTGCCCGGCGGCGGCAAACTGACCTGCTGCGGCGACGAGCCCTTCAACGAAAGGGAGCGTCCCTATGCCCAGGGCAGCCGCTGGCTGCTCCACGAGGCCTTCTGCCTTGCAAGCCAGGCGGATGTGTTCAAGCCCTATCAAAAGCACCACTCCACCGTGGCGGACACCTGCCGCCTGGCGGAAGAATTGGGCGTGGAGAACCTCATCCTCTACCACACCGAGGACAAGAACATCGCCCGGCGCAAGGCCCTTTACACCGCCGAGGGCGCGCCCCTCTTTTCCGGCCGCCTGTTCGTGCCGGAGGACCTGGAGACCTTTGAACTGTGACAAAAAGCCCGGCAGGGACGCTTTCACGTCCCCGCCGGGCTTTTATTCATCTGTTTTTCGCCACCGTGCGGAAGGTGGCCTCCAGCATGGTGATCATCAGCAGGATGAGCAATGCCAGGAAAAGAGGCATCCAGCCGAGGCCCGCCCGGTTCGCGATGAGGCCGAAGAGGGGCGGCATCAGGGTGGAGCCCACATAGGCGCTGGCCATCTGCATGCCGATGATGCCCTGGGAGTTCTCCGCCCCGAAGTTCGCGGGCGTGGCGTGGATGATGGCCGGATACACCGGCGCGTTGCCCAAGCCCAGCAGCCCGAGGCCCAAAAGCGCCCCCAGCTCTCCCCCGCCGGGCAGCGCCAGCACCGCCAGCGCCGCGGCGATGACCCCGGTCCCCAGGCGTATCATGCCCCGGTCACCCACCTTGTCGGCGATGAAGCCGGAGACAAAGCGGCCCACGGTGATGCCCACATACAGCACCGCCGCGCTGGCCGCAGCTCGCTGGGCGGAAAAGCCCCGCTCCCCCGCCAGATAGCTGCTGGCCCAGAGGATGGAGGTACCCTCCGCCCCGCAGTAGGCGAAAAAGCCCACGAAGAGGGTGGGCGCGCCCTTGATTTTCAGCGCGCCCCGGATGCCCAGCACCTGCCCGGCGCGGGCGGTCTGCGCCTCGTCCCGGTGGATGTTCCACACCGGCAGGGTGAGCACCAGCACCACCCCGATGGCCAGCTGCATCAGCGCCACCGCGCGGTAGCCCAGCTGCCAGCCGGAATGGCGCAGCGCCCAGCTCATCACGCAGGGGCTGATGACTGTGCCCACGCCCCAGAAGCAGTGCAGCCAGCTCATGTGGCGGGAGCGGTAGTGCAGGGCCACATAGTTGTTGATGGCCGAGTCGATGCAGCCGGCGGCGAGGCCGTAGGGCACCGCCCAGAGGCAGAGCATCCAGAACCGGGTGGAGACGGAAAACCCGAACAGGGCCGCCGCGCTGAGGAACACGCTGGCCACGGTCACGCCTCGGGTGGAAAACTTTGCGGTGAGCCGCTCGGACAAAAGGCTGGAGCAGATGGTGCCGCCGGTGATGATCATGGACACCATGCCCGCGGCGGAGAGGGGCTGGTCAAACACCAGCCGCATGGTGGGCCAGCCCGAGCCCAGCAGGGAGTCCGGCAGGCCCAGGCTGATGAACACGAGGTAGATGACGGCGAGAAGCAGGGTGTACATGACAAAAATTCCTTTTCAAAGAAAGGGGGCGCCGACTTAGCCGGGGTGCCGTAAGAAAACGGCGCCGGGAAAAGGGCGATTTTGCGGTATCGCGGCGTCAAAGCGCCTTGACAACCACCAAGGGTGCCTGCGGCGCTTTTCCTTGCGCTCCCATCAAAATCGCCCGTTTCCTGGTGCGGAGCAGTTTTGCCCCAGGATTTTGGATGAAGAAAGCACAAAGAGCAGCCCCGCAAGCCTTGGTGGCTTGGGGGCTGCTCTGCGTGTTTTATGCGCCAAAATCCCCAGGCAAAACCGTCGTTTTCTTATGCCACCCCGGCTTTGGCGCCCCCCTTTGATTTTTGTGATGCCGCGGCGTTTACCAGGCCAGCACGCTCTGGATGAACAGGAACGCCACGAAGATGGGCAGGATGTAGGTGACATACACCCGCATCCAGTCGGGGATCTTCGCGCCTTCGCCCTGGTTTGCCTCGTTCTGGTACTTCTTGAAGCCCCAGCCCACCCGGCTGATGCAGAAGAAGAGATAGACCAGGCTGCCGAAGGGCAGCAGGATGTTGCTGATGAGGTAGTCCTCCACGTCCATCATGCCGGCTCCGCCGCCGCGGGGGTCAAAGGCGGCCCAGACGTTGAAGCCCAGCACGCAGGGCAGCGAAATGAGGGTGACCACCACGCCGTTCACCAGCGCCGCCTTTTTGCGGGTCCAGCCGGTGAGGTCCATGGTGCAGGCCAGGATGTTCTCAAACACCGCGATGATGGTGGAGAAGGCCGCGAAGCTCATGAACAGGAAGAACAGGCTGCCCCACACCCGGCCGGCGGGCATGTCGTTGAACACGTTGGGCAGGGTGATGAAGATGAGGTTGGGGCCGCTGTCGGCGGGCACGTTGTAGGCCATGCAGGCCGGGAAGATGATGAGGCCGGAGGTGAAGGCCACGAAGGTGTCCAGCCCGGCGATGCGCACGCTCTCGCCCAGCAGGCTGTGCCGACGGTCCAGATAGCTGCCGAAGATCAGCATGGCGCCGATGCCCAGGCTCAGGGTGAAGAAGCTCTGGTTCAGCGCGGCGGTGACCACGCCCAGGGTGTTCTGCACCGTCTCGAGGGCGGTCTCGCCCGCCATCACCGAGAAGTCGGGCACCAGATAGAACTTGACGCCCTCCATGCCGCCGGGCAGCATCACGCTGTTCACCGCCAGCACCACGATCAGCGCCAGCAGGGCCAGCATCATCCACTTGGTGATGCGCTCCACGCCCTTCTGCAGGCCCATGGAGCAGATCAGAAAACCCAGCACCACCACGACCACCATCCAGAAGCCCATGGTGACCGGCTGGCTCAGCATGCCGGAGAAGGCGTCCGCCACCTGGTCGGTGTCCAGCCCTTCCAGCTGGCCGGCGAGGGAGCGGTAGAAGTAATAGAGCATCCAGCCGGTGACGCAGGTGTAGAAGCTCATCAGCACATAGTTGCCCAGCATGGCCACCTTGCCGTGCCAGTGCCACTTGGTGCCGGCGGGCTCCAGCTGCTGGTAGGCCAGCACGCAGCTTTTGCGGCTGGCGCGGCCGATGGCAAATTCCATGGTGAGCACGGGCACGCCCACCGCCACAAGAAACAGCACATAGAGAAGCACGAAGGCGCCGCCGCCGTTCTGCCCCACCACGTAGGGGAAGCGCCACACATTGCCGATGCCGATGGCGCACCCGGCGCTGATGAGCAGAAAGCCCAGCCGGGATTTGAAATTCTCACGCTGCATGATAACACCTCACAGTGAATTGACGGCACTGCAGCGGCCCGCAATTTTGCCGCTTTAGCGCAGTACCTCTCTATTATAGCGAGTCCGCCCTCCACTTGCAAGCCGCAAACGAGGAAAAGCCCCCGGAACCTTGCGGTTTCCGGGGGCTTTTTGAGAGTTTTTGTCAGCCCAGCTTGCTCACGTTCATGTCCACGCGGGTGGAGATGCCGGGCACGACGCCGGAGCTGGTGTACTGCCAGATGTCGTAGTTGTACTTGAAGTCCAGATTGTCGCGGTACTGGGCGATCCAGATGCTGTAGCCGGTGAGGCTGGCCATGTTCAGGTTGTTGTAGAACCAGGAGGCGTAGCTGTAAACGCCGGCGCGGTAACCCGCGTTCTGGATGGCGTTGCAGAAAGCCACCGCGTTGCGGGTGCGCTGGTCGCGGCTGATGCCGTCGGCACGGCCGGTGTCGCCCGCCACCTTCTCGGTGTCGAAGTAGATGGGGTAGCTCACGCGGCCGCCGGTCTCCTGGATGAGGCGGATGACCATGCTGGCCTCTTCCACCGCTTCCTGCTCATTGATGGCCTGGCTGTAGAAGTACAGGCCCACCTTCACGCCCGCGGCGTTGGCGCCCTTGATGTTCTGGCGGAAGTAGGGGTCCTCCACCAGGGCGCCCGTGCCGTAGCCGCGGTAGCCCACGCGGATGATGGCAAAGTCGATGCCGCTGGCCTTCACCGCGTTCCAGTCGATGTTGTACTGATACTTGGACACGTCGATGCCCTTCACCAGACCGTTGCTGGTGTCCACAACAGTGGGCTTGCCGCTCGCGTCGAACTTGTACTTCACGCCGGCGATGACCTTTTCGGTGTTCACCAGCTTCTCATGGGTGGTGGGGTCGTAGAAGGCCTCTTTGCTCTCAAAGCTGGGCTGCCAGCCGCTGTAGACCACCTTCACGGTGACCTCGGTGGCGGTGAGCTGGAAAGCGCTGTTGGCCACCACCTTGCCGTCCTTGAACAGCACCACGGTGGCGACAGGGGTCGGGGTGGGAGTGCCCGCCGGGGTGGGAGTCGGGGTGGGGGCCGGCGTGGGGCTGGGAGTGGCCGAGGGGCTCGGCGTGGGGGTCACCTCCGGGGTGGGGGTGATCTCCGGGCTGGGGCTCGGCGTGGGAGTCGGGGTGGGGGTCGGCGTGGGAGTAGGAGTGGGAGTGGGGGTGGGGGTCGGCGTCACCTCCGGCGTGGTGGAGGAAGAGCCGGAACTGGGCACGGAAGTGCTGCCGGATTCATCCTCCGCAAACGCCACCGGGAAGAACAGCCGGCCGAAGCCGCCCGCCACGCTGCTGAACACGCTGTTGGCGGCGGCGGGCGCCTGATAGGTGGCCTCCACGATGTACTCGCCGCCGTTCGCGTCCTTTTCGGTCTTGCTCACATAGTAGTTGGAGCGGGAGCCGTCCGCGTTCAGCAGCCATGCCTTGCCGCCTTCGCTCTTGGTGTTGCCGGACACGGTGTAGACCTTGGCCTTGACCTCTTCCTTCTTGCTGATGTTGGAATCGTAGTCGTTGGCAGGCAGGGTCTCGGTGGGATCGAAGCCGTCGGTGGTCTCGTCGCTCAGCACGTTGTCGTCGGTGACGATGTCGCCCGCGCCCACTTCGCTCTCATCCTTGATCTGGTCCTTGACCGCCTCGGTGTCCACCTTGTACTCCACCTTCTCCTTCACCTTGGTGGTGACGGGGTCAGGCAGTATGTAGCCCTCGATCTCCGAGAGGCTCACGGTGTACTCGCCCACCGGCAGCTCCTCGATCAGCAGGGTGCCGGTCTTGGGGTCGATCTTGTAGGTCTCGGTGGGTTTCTGGGTCTTGGTGCTGGAAGAGCTGGAGGACTTGCCGGAAGTGCTCTTGCTGGAGGCGGACTTGTCCGCCTTGTAGTCCACCACCACCTCGAACTCGGTGCCCAGCACGGGCATGCCGTTCTCGGCGTCGGTGACGGTGACGCCCAGGGTCTGCTGCACCGCGGTGACCTCCAGCGCCAGCTGGATGGGCTCCGGGGTGGCCGTGGGTTCCGGCGTGGGCGACGCGGTGGGGTCCGGCGTTGCGGTGACGCTGGGGGCCGAACTGCTCACGGACGAGCTGTTCGCCGCGGCGTTCACCGCCGTGAGGGCGATGCCCGCGCCGGTGCCCACCACCAGGATCATGGCGCAGCTGAGGGCCAGCACCGCCTTGTAAAGGGGCATGCGGCTCCAGAAGCTGCGGGTGAAATAGCGTGAAATATCTTTTCTGCTCATGCTTTGAATGATTCCTCCGCGTATGTTTTTTCGCCGCCCCAGGGGCGGGAAAAGGCAGATCTTCGCATATGTGGCCTAATTATAGCACATCTGACGACAAAGGTACACAGAATTCCACTTTTTTCACAAAATTTGTTGAAAGGCCATCCTCCTCACGCCTCCTGCCACAGCGGGCAGTAGCGGGCCACCAGCAGGTCCACGCAGGCGCCGTAGCTGGCCATGCCCAGGTCCTGGCCGTAACTTTCCAGAAAGGCGGTGTAGGTGCTCTCCGCAAGGTCGGTGGCGGGGCTCTCAAAAGCCAGCCAGTACTCGTCGTTCCACAAAAGGTCCGCCGCAGGCCCCTCCTCCAGCAGCTGCCAGACCTCCAGCCAGGCTGTGGGGTCGGCGGTGTAGAGGGCGTTGGAGAGATGCAGAAACCCGAACAGCCAGCCGGAATACTGCCAGAGCTCGTCGGCGCTGGCAAGGCAGGCGGCGATGCCCACAAAGTTCGCCTCCTGCTCGGGGGCCACGCCCCGCTGGTGGGCCTGCTCGTGGGCGATGGTCACCGGCAGAAACACATTGGGGCAGTCCACGTTGAGGGTGCTCTCACCGGTGAAGGGAAAGATGTAGCCGGTGAAGCCCGCCGCGCTCATAAACCAGGAATAGACCGCGGGCTTGGGCTGCCGGGCCGGGCCGTCCAGGAAGGGGTATTCCTCCGTGAGGGGGGCAAGGCTGTCGGCGCCCTCCTCCATGATGGCCGCGCTGTCCACCGCGAGGCGGCCGGAGTCGTCCCGCTCCACCAGCCGGCCGGTGCGGTTGGCCCCCTCGGCGAACCACAGGGTGGTGGCTTCCAGCGCCTCGGTGGTCACCGGCTCTGCCGCAAGGCCGCTCTTTTCGCTGAAGGAGGAAGCATAGTAGTGCACGCCCCACAGCCAGCTCACCCCGGCCCAGATCCACACCGCCACCGCCGTCAGCCCCACCAGCCGCCGGGCCAGCACCCGGCGGCGGCGCAGCTGCGCGCGCACCGTGGCCGCGGCCATCACCAGCAGCCACACCCCCAGCGCCGTGCAGAGCGCTTCGGCCAGCGAGAAGGGCAGCGGGTCCGCCAGGGCGCTGACGGCCTGCCGCGTTCCCATGGCGAGGGACGCCGCCGTATCCATGGCCGCCCGGTCCTGCCGCAGCAGCAGAAAAAGCCCCTCGGCGGCGCACCCTGCCGCCAGCAGGATGCACGGCGTTCGGTTTTGGGCCAGCCAGTTCCCTGCCCGTGTGATCCGTTCCTTCATTCTTGTGCCTCCCTTCGCCCTTTTTCTCTTTTCTTTTCATTATACCCCCCTGCCGCGGCGGCACGCAACGGGCAAGAAAAAAATAATTTGAACTTCAAAACATCTTGACAAAGGGCGGCGGGCGTGGTACCATCGATTCGTTTGAACTTCAAAGTTTTTTGTTCAAACGGGAAAGAAGGTGCATTCTGTGACCGAAGCAGAGCAAAAGATCAACAGTTTTCTGGTGGACGTGTTCAACGACGTGCTGCGCCTGGAAGAGGACGACCTGGCCAGAGGCCCCTACAAAAACCTCTCGGTCAGCGAGATGCACGTGCTGGAGGCGGTGGACAGCGCCGCCGGCGGCGAGACCATGCGGGAGCTGGCAGCCCGGCTGCGAGTGACTGCCAGCACCCTGACGGTGGCGGTGAAAACGCTGGAGCAAAAGGGGTATCTTGTGCGGGCGCGGGCCGAAGAGGACCGGCGCAAGGTCACGGTGACCCTCACCGACGCGGCCCGCGGCGCGCTGGAGCGGCACGCGGCGTTCCACGAACAGCTGGTGGACCGGGTGAGCCGGCGGCTCACCCCGGCGCAGATGGACCAGCTGGCGGACACCCTTGCGGCGCTCCACGGTTTTTTCGCCGACATCCAGTGAAACGGCGGCAGGCACCGCCCCAACAGTAAGGAGACGATGTGACATGATCCGTATTCTGACCGATTCCACCTGCGACCTTCTGCCCGCCGAGGCGGCCCGCCTTGGGGTGGAAGTGGTGCACATGCAGGTGCGCTTTGAGGACGGCGAGGTATTCCGGGACGGGCTGGACATGACCCCGGACGAGTTCTATGCCCGGCTGGTGAAGTGCGACAAGCTGCCCACCACCAGCCAGCCCAGCCCCCAGGACTTCATGGACCGCTTTGAGGAGGCCAAGGCCGCCGGCGACGAGGTGGTGGCCATCCTCATCAGCGGGCTGCTCAGCGGCACCTACCAGTCCGCCCGCATCGCCGCCGACAGCTGCGAATACGACAAGATCCATCTGGTGGACAGCATGAACGCCACCCTGGGCGAGCAGCTGCTGGTGCGGCTGGCGGTGCAGATGCGCGCCGACGGCGCCACCGCCGGGGAGATCGTGGCCGAGCTGGAGCGCCGCCGGATGGATGTGCGCCTTGTGGCCGTGGTGGACGATCTGAAATACTTCCGCAAGGGCGGCCGCCTCACCGGCGCTCAGGCCCTGGCGGGCAGCCTTTTGGGCGTGAAGCCGGTGGTGGCCGTGCGGGACGGCAAGGTGGGCCTTGCGGGCAAGGCCCGGGGCATGCCCGGCGCCTATGTTGCGCTGTTCAAGCTGATGGACACCGAGGGCGGCTTGGACGAGACCATGCCCTACATGATCGGCTACACCGCCCACCGCAAGGCCGCGGAGCCCATCCACCGCTACCTCACCCAGAACCTGGGCCTGGAAGCCCCCCTGTGCCGCCACATCGGCACCGCCATCGGCACCCACGCGGGCCCCGGCGCGGCGGGCGTGGCCTTCTTCGCCAAGAACCCCGGCGGCGCGGCCGCCGAATGAGCCTTCCCCCACAAGCTTTGGTGTGTTAATAAGACAATACCGCCCCACGGCCCGAACGGACCGTGGGGCGGTATTGTTTGGGAGAGGAATTTTGCAGCGTTTCAAGTCACGCCCGGAAATGGGCCTGTCTTGCCTTTTCGATACAGGCGAGGGCTTTTTGCAGCACTGCGGTCTGCGTGGCAATATTCATCCGCACGAAACCGGCGCCGCAGCTGCCGTAGTTCGTGCCGCTGTTCAGCTTCACGCCTGCGCTGCTGAACAGTTCCATCAGCTCCGTTTGGGGCAGGCCCCAGGCGCGGAAGTCGATCCAGAGCAGGTAGGTGCCCTCCGGCTCGATCATCTTCACCTCGGGCATCTTCTCCTTGAGGAAGTCCCGCACGAGGGCGATGTTTTTCTGAAAATAGGCGTTCTGCTGGTCCGCGTAGTAACCGCACTGCTCATAGGCGGCGATCAGCGCCTCGATACCCAGATAGTTATAGTCAAAGTGATAGTCCTCATACACCACGCGGTATTGATCCCGCAGCGCCTTGTTGGGGATGATCACATAGGCGGAATAGAAGCAGGCCAGATTGAAGGTCTTGCTGGGAGAGCCCATGACCACCAGGTTGTCGGAGATTTCTTGGCTGATGGAAAAGAGCGGCGTGTGCCGGTGGTCGCCGTACACGATGTCGCCGTGTATCTCATCGCTCACCAGCAGCGTATTGGTGCGCCGGCAGATCTCGGCGATGCGCGTCAGCTCCTCCCTCGTCCAGACACGGCCCACCGGGTTGTGAGGATTGCACACCAACAGGATGCGCACACGGGGGTCCTGCGCTTTGCGCTCCAGGTCCTCGAAATCGATCTCATACCGGCCGTCTTTCAAAGCCAGCTCGTTGTTCTCCACAAAGCGCCCTGCGCCCTGGATGACCACACTGAAGGTGTTGTAGACAGGCGGCTGGATGAGGACTTTGTCCCCCGGGCGGGTGTAGGCGTGCAGGATCATCCACAGCGCGCCGGTCATCAGCCCCTGGGAATGGCACACCATGCCCGGGTCCACGGCAAGGCCGTACCTTTCTTTATACCAGTGGCACACGGCCTTCGCGAAGCGCTGCTGAGGCAGATCGCCGTAAGCGTACACTCCGAAGCGGGCCCGCTCCATTACCGCGTCGATGACCTCGCGGGGCGCACGGAAGTCGGTGTCGGCCACGCCCAGGGGAATGTATTTTCCTCCTTCGCCTTCGTGGTCCCATTTGTAAGAGTCTGTGCCGACCCGCTCGATCGGCTCGTCAAAATCATGCGTTTTCATTTTTGTTTCCTTACATTGGCCCAAGGCCAATCAACTGAGCGATCATCAGCATCAGGGCTCCTACCACGAACCAGATGCAGAACAGCGGCAGCTGAAAGCGTTGCCAATCCGTCCACTTGATCTCACCCACAGCCAGCGTGGCCATATACGAAGCGGTCGTCGGCCAGATGGTGTTCGACCAGCCATCGCCAAACTGGAATGCGAGCACGCACGCCTGCTTGGAGAGGCCCAATATCTCCGCAAGAGGCGAAATGATGGGCATAACCACCACTGCCTCGCCCGATCCGGCCGGGATGAAAAAGTCGATGAGCATCACAGCGAGGAAAATTCCCACAATCGTGAATACCTGCGGGAAGTAGGCAATGATCTCGCTGAGGCCGTGAACGATGGTGTAGGTGATGTTTCCCTGTTCCATCACAACACTAATCGTGCGCGCCACGCACATGACCAGGGCTCCCTGCAAAATATCCTTACAGCCGTCCACGAACATGAGACAGGCTTTGCTGAGGCCGGTCCCGCTGATCACAGCTGAACCGAACCCCATGATGAGAAAGATACCCGTCATCTCAGGCACATCCCAGCCATACAGGAACGTGCCTACCACATTGACCACGAACAGTGTGGCGATAAACCCTGCCGCCAGCTTCTTGCGCAGCGTGAGTTTTTCCACCACAGCTTCTTTCAGGTCAGCACGGCGTGCCTGGTCTGCTGCAAAGCACCGGCTTGACTGAGGATCTTTTGCCACCCGCAGCGCATACCGCATCACATAAACGACGGTAATGCCGTAGAACACTACAAAGCATATTGCGCGATACCACAGGCCAGAATACAGCGGCAGCCCGCATATTTTTTGACAAATCAGCGTGGTGAACGGGTTGCCCAAGCCTGTGGAAAAGCCCACACAGTTGCCGCAGATGACCACTGCACACGCAGTGAGGGAATCAAAGCCCAGGCTGAGGATCAGCGGAGTGATAATGGGAAGAAATACGATGCACAGTTCCGGCATGCCAAGAAAAGTGTCAAGAGCCGAGAAGCACAGCAAAAGGATCGGAATCGCCAGCAGCCGGTTGGTCCGAAAGCGTTTGCTGGCAAAGCTTACCATGGCCGGAATAATGCCGAGCCTATGGATCACGCCAAAAGTTCCGCCCACCGCCATTGTCATGAATAGCAGGGGCGCCACGGCCTGGAAACCGTTGGAATAGGACGCCACAAGCTGCATCAGCGTCACCGGTGTGCTTTCCACATAATGGAAGCTGTCCGGGTCTACCACTTCACTGCCGCTGACGGGGTCTATCACCGTGTCATACGTTCCTGCCGGAAGCAGGTATGACAATGCCGCCACAAGGAGTATCACGCAGGAAAGCAATATGAACACGTGAGGGAACTGAAACTTTTTCTTCGGCTTTTTCGGAGCATTGAGGTCTGTTGCCATTTCCTCACTCCCCTTTCTGCATAGACTCCTTCTTTAAAGTTTTGCCCAAGAGCACCGCGCACAGGCAGCCGCAAAGAGCAAAAGCGAGCATGATGCCGAAAATTGCTTTGTAACCGGCAGCCCCAGGGAAAAGATCCAGCATTGAACCATAGAGGACAGAGGAGAAGAAGTCGGGGGTATTGCCCACGAGGGACAGGACACCTGCCGCCGCGCCAGTCATCGTTACGCTGATGCCAAGCTCTGCGGTGGTGGAATAGTATGTGCCGCGCATCATGTAGGTGACCGCCGAGGAGAGCAGCATCAGGGCAATGCCCAGAGCAACTGTTTTTTCATTGCTGGGCGAAATGATGAACGCCGCCATGATAACTGCGCCGATGATCATCACATAGCGCAGGAACTTCACGCGGGACCCCATCTTATCCGCCAGCATGCCGCCCAAAGGCGCGGCAAAAATAGCGATCATGTACTGTTTGATGGTGCCCACAGTCGCGCCCAATGTGGCCGACATGCCGAACACGTTGGTAAGCATGGGTGTCATATAGCCCAGGCCGCTGTAGAACGAATAGCCAAAGAATACGATGCCGCCAGCCAGCCAAACCTTCGGAAGTTTTGCCACCTGCACCAAACCCTGCAGTGCCTGCTTCGCATTGACTTTGCCCTCTACTTCGTTCTTTTCCATAAACAGGAACACCAGAACGCCAACGGTGCAAAGGATCACGGAGTAATAGATCATCACCGAGCGCAGGCCGCTCATGCCCTCGCCCAGTTTCGCAAAAAACCAGACGCTTCCAAAGGACGCCGCGGTGGCGCATGCACCACGCACACCTTCAAGCATGCCGAAAATTTTTCCTTGCGCGTGATCCGCCGCCAGCATACGGGTACCTTTGATCATGGCATCCCAGAACATCAGCGTGATCACCAAGCCATATCCCATCTGAATAACCAGAAGCACTTCGTAGGAAGGGAACGTTGCCTCCCAGAAGCCCAGCAAACCAGTTCCGATCAGGCCCACAGGCATCAGATATTTTACTGGCACCAGATCGACCAGCCATCCGCCAGGCAGATAGGCAAGCGCCTGTGTAATTGCAAAGAAGGTGATCAACAGCCCCATCTGTACATTGGTGGCGTTGAAAGCAGCCTGCATGTCATCATAATACACATCCTTGATCATCGCCAGTTTGAAAATGCAGCTGGCGCCCAGGGAAATGCAAAACAGGTTCAAGTACTTGCGGAATGTTTTCACTCCTGATTCCTCCTTTCAGTTGCTTCGCCGACCAGACATCACGGTTCCGTGACCGTGACATGGACCAGCGCGGTCTTGATGGCAAAGTCCGAGAGTTCCTGGCCAAGGCCGGGAAGGTCGGGGATCTTATAGCGGCCATTCTTTGGCTGATAATCGTATTTGCCAAGGCAGGTGATGGCAGGCTGAGTGGAGCGGAAGTGATGCTCATAAATGGCGAAGTTGGTGATGGCCGCAGTAAGCTGAAGAGCCGCCGCCGTGGAGATGGGACCGCCGGCGCAATGGATCTGTGCCTTCACATCGAATGCATGAGCCATATCGCAAATCTTCTTGCCCTCAGTGATACCGCCACAGTTACAGGCATCCGGCTGTACCAGCTGGATGGAGTTATCGCGGAAGAAATTCAGATACTGCCAGCGGGTATAAATGCGCTCGCCCGAGCCGATGGGCGTACGGATGCGCCGCTGAACGCGCTTGTGGAATTCCGTGTTCAACACCGTGGTGGGTTCCTCCAGGCAGTAAAGGTCGTATTTGTCGCACAGCTCCCCCAGTTTGACCGCAGAAATGGAGTCGGAACGGCCATGATTTTCCATGATGATGTCCAAATGCCCGCACTCCTGCCGAATGGCCGCGATGCGCTCTTCCGCCAAGGCATACAGGTCATGGGACAGGAAGCCCTCGCATTCCTCATAAGGAATGTCCTTGCCTTCCCGATCGTACGCGATGAAATCGATCTTCACCGCGTCATACCCCTCACTCATGGCATATTTACAGATGTCCACATACTCCTGCGTGGGGCCCCAAGGGCCGATCTTCTCATTCCAGCCAAACTGCAGCTGGCTGGCATAGCAGCGCACATTATCCCGGAACTTGCCGCCCAGCAGCTCATAAACAGGCACGTTCAGCGCTTTGCCCTTGATGTCCATCAGGGCGATGTCGATGGCGCTGATGCCGGCGAACACCACCGGGCCGCCGCCCTGGCCCCAGAAAGTCAGCTTGAACAGTTTCTCCCAAATCGCGTCCACGCGCATGGGGTCCATGCCGATGATAAGGCGGGACAGATCCTGCAGCATGCCCACCCCCGCCGGCGCTGCATAGTCAAAGGCAATGCCGGCTTCGCCATCACCATAGATGCCTTCATCCGTCCAAACACGGCAACAGATCGGCCGCCGGCTGGCTCTCTGGGCACCTGCATCCAACATAAAAATGTCTACCTTCGTGATCTTCATACTGTTTCCTCCTTGCAGTTGACAAAAACGGCGGGTAACGGTATACTTGACTAACAAGTCTACAGACAGAATACCGCTTGTTAGTCAAGTAGTCAACATCAAATGGCAATTTTCAGCAAAACGGCTATTATTGCATTAATAAAATGACACTTTGCACAAAGGAGATGACCTCGATTCCTAAAACCATGTTGCTTTTCCCTATGGGTGTGGTATGATATAGTATGGATACATCCTTTTGGATGGAAATAGGAGGCTATGATGGCTCTAAAAAAGGTGCAGCGCACCTGTGTATCGGACCAGGCATACGATATCCTGGTCAAGAAAATCACCAATGGAGAATGGAAAGCGGGCGAAAAGATCCCCTCGGAGATCGAACTTGCCAAACAACTTGGCATCAGCCGGGTGAGTCTCAAAATCGCGCTTCAGAAGCTGAACACCCTCGGTGTGACGGAGACTCGGGTTGGAGAAGGCACATTTGTTTGTGATTTCAGTCTGAAAAGCTTGTTCTCAGAATTGTTTCGCAGCAATATCTTCGGCTTGGATCACAACAAAATCAACGAGTTCCGGGTTTTGATCGAGTACTGTGCCATGCGTCTCGCAGTGCTTAATCCTCCCAATCCTGCCGCTCTGGCTCGTTTAAACGAGGTGCTTGCCTCCATGGCGGAGTCGGTTCAGTCCGGTGACGATGATACATACCATAATCTGCATTACAATTTTCACCGGCTTATCTGCGAAATGGGCAAAAATGAATTGTTTTTGCAGCTGTATGACTCCATCAGTGAAGTGATGTATGACACTCTGCGCGCAAACTCGGAAATGACCTGGAACCACTTTCCCCGGAGTGAAAGCATCCAACATCATCGCGAACTGCTGGAAGCCCTTGAGCAGCGCGACCTCGCGCGGCTGACAAAGGTTCAGGACGACCTGTTGCTGGACCAGTATCTGCGTTCGTAAATCCGTTTTAATTGCAAAAAAGCGGCCCCTTTCCGCAATGCGGAAAGGGGCCGCTTTTTGTCATTCTTTTCAGCCGCTGAAGAGGCTTATTTGCCCTGACGGCGCTTTTCGCCCTCGATGAGGCGGGCAGTGACCTCGTCCACCTGCTCGGACAGCTGGAAGTTCTCGGCCAGCTTGCTCTCCTCCATGCCCTCGTAGGCGTTTTCGCCCTTGAAGGCGACCTTGAGCATGATGGGGGTGAACACGGCGCAGCACACCACCAGGATGATGATGGGCCCGAAGAAGATGGGGTTGACGATGTTCATGGCCATGCCCTTGTTGGCCACGATCAGGGCCACCTCGCCGCGGCAGGCCATGCCGCAGCCCACCTGCACGCACTGGCGGCCCTTGAAGCCGCACAGCTTCGCGCCCAGGCCGCAGCCGATGAGCTTGGAGCCGATGCCCACCACCACCAGGGCGATGGTGAACAGCAGGATCATGGCGTCCATCTTGGGCAGCTCCACGCCGATGCCCAGGTTGGCGAAGAACACCGGGGTCAGCAGCAGGTAGGCCAGCGGGGTGAACTTGCTGGCGGTGTAAGCCCCCTTGGGGGTGGTGGCCACGATCAGGCCGGCGGCAAAGGCGCCGATGATGTCCGCCACGCCGAACCACTCCTCAGCGGCCCAGGCCATGAAAAGGCAGAGCACAAAGGCCAGGATGGGATAGCGGCGCAGGTCGCGGTTGCGCACCTTGGTCTCGTACCAGTTCAGCGCCTTGCTGACCACGACGCCCAGCACGCCTGCGAACAGGAAGAACAGCAGGATCTTGACCAGCACCAGCACGATGTTCACGTCCGCGCCGGCCATGCTGGTGACCACGGTCAGGCAGACAAGGCCCAGCACGTCGTCGATGAGGGCGGCGGCCAGGATGGCGTTGCCCACCTTGGTGGACAGCTTGCCCAGCTCTTTCAGGGTCTCCACGGTGATGCTCACCGAAGTGGCGGTGAGCACGACGCCCAGGAACAGGTCCTGCAGGAATTTGTTGCCGGGCATGGCCAGCTCGCCGGTGTTGAAGATGAACATCAGCCCGGTGCCCATGGCCAGCGGCACCAGCACGCCCGTCATGGCGATCACAAAGCCCGCCTTGCCGGTCTGCTTCAGTTCGTTCAGGTCGGTGCCCATGCCCGCGCTGAACATGATGACGATCACGCCCAGCTCGGCCACCTGCGACAGAAAGTCGCTGGGCTGGATGATGTTCAGCACCGCGGGGCCCATCACAAGGCCGGCCACCAACGCGCCCACCACCTGGGGCATCTGCAGCTTGCCGGTGAGCATGCTCAGCGCCTTGGTGGCCAGCAGGATCAGGGCGAGGTCCGCCAGATATCCGTAGGTCATTTTTCTCTCTCCTCCTCACAAAAAAAGGGCGGCTCCGCCTCGGGACGGAGCCGTCACAGTCGCAAAGACCTATTATACTCGGTTTATGCAGGAACGCAAGAGCGAAGTTTGATTTTCACTGCCCCAATCGTCCGCTTTTTTGTTCCGACAGCTTCTGCCGCAGGAAGGCAAAGGCGGCCGCCGCCTGTTCGGGGCTTTCAAAACCGCGCTTGGGGATGGCGGTGATCATGTTGCCCTCAAAGCGCAGGAAGATGTAGTTTTCGTCCTGGGCCACCTTGTTCAGGCTGGAGTAGGGCCGGTAGCTGCACAGCGCGCCGCTGGTGTCGGTGAAGCCGTTCTGGCCCAGCACCACCCAGCCGGGGGTGGTCAGGCGCTGGGTCTGCTCCCCCGCCAGCTGCCGCTTCATCAGGCCCCGCTGGGCAGCGGGCGAGCGGCCCCCCAGCAGCAGCGCCATGACCGCCGCCATGGCGGCCATGGTCACCGCCAGGGCCGCGTCGCCGGTGGCCACCGCGACCGCCGCCTCCAGAACGGAAGCCACCAGCAGCACCCACAGCAGCACCAGCCGGCCCTTGCCGATGGGATTCAGCAGCCGGTTGGCCGCGCAGTAGGCGGGCAGCACCTCTTCCGGGCGCAGCATCTGGGGCGCGGCGTACATCTGCGTCTCCCCCTCGGGCAGCGGCGGGCAGGGCGGCAGAACGCGCCCCTCCTGCTCCCCTGCCGTCTGCCGGGCCGATTCCTCATACAGGCGGGCCTTGGCCAGCGCGGCGCACCGCTCAAACTCAGCGGCGGCGGCCTTCATCGCGTCCGGCCCTTCAAAGGCGGGCGCGGGCAGCGCCAGCATCTTTGCGCCGCCGTAGAGGTAGACCAGCAGGCCCTCGGGGTACTGCTCCACCTTCTGCACCACCGACGGATCGCTGGACTCCTGAAGCCCGGCCCGCACGGTGACCAGCTTTTCCTCATCCAGGTGCACCCGCCACTGGCCCAGGGGCGAAGCCCCCAGCTTCTTCTGCTGACGCAGCACGGCGGCAGCAAGGCCCCGGGTGCGGCTTTTCCAGAGCACCAGAATGGAAAGCACCAGCAGCACCGCGGCCAGCACCACGTACAGCGCGCCGCCCACCGGGTCGAATTCGTCGTAGAAATAGCCGGGGCGCAGCATGGCCTGCCCCGCCTCCATGGCGAACCACAAGCCCACCGCGACGCCAATGATGCCGATCGCACGTAGCAGACGGCCGGAAGCCTTTTCCTGGCGGTACTTCTTGGCGTAGAGCGCCAGCGCCGCCTGTTCGGTCAGTTCAAAATTCCAATCCATCGGTTTTTCCCTTCTTTCCTTTCGGCGGCTCTTGCGCCGCCGGTCATGTTCATTTGCTTACAGTTCCCTGCCAAAGGCCCGCTGCACCGCCAGCAGCACCCCGGCGCGGCTGGCCGCAAGGTTCAGCCCGCCCTGGAGATAGACGGTGTAGGGCGCTCGCATCGGCCCGTCACAGGAGAGCTCGATGCTGCTGCCCAGGGTGAAGGCCCCGGCGGCCATGATGACCTGGTCGGTGTAGCCCGCCATGGCGTAGGGCTCGGGGGCCACGTAGCTGTCCACCGGGCTGCCCGCCTGCACCCCCTGGCAGAAGCCCACCAGCGCTTCGCCGGTGCCCGCCTCGAAGCTGGTGATGATGTCGTTGCGGGGCTCGGTGTAGCGGGGGATGGGGTTCTTGCCCAGCAGTTCCAGCAGGCAGCTGGAGTAGATGCTGGTCTTCACCGCCTCGGCAGTGACGCCGGGGGCGTAGTAAAGGCCAAGGTACAAACTGCGCAGGGAGTCCAGCGTGCAGCCCAGCTCCCGGCCGGTGCCGGGGGCGGTGAGCCGGTGGCCGCATTGTTCCACCAGGTCCGCCCGGCCGGCGATGTAGCCGCCGGTGGGGGCGATGCCGCCGCCGGCATTCTTGATGAGGCTGCCCACGATGAGGTCCGCCCCCACGCTCACCGGCTCGGCGGTCTGGGTGAAGGTGCCGTAGCAGTTGTCCACCAGAACGATGACGTCGGGGTTCGCGCTCTTGGCGGCCTGCACCACCTTGCCGATGGTCTCCAGGTCAAAGGCGGCGCGGCTGGAATAGCCCCGGCTGCGCTGCACATGGCACACCTTTGCGGCGGCGGCCTTCTTTGCGATGGCCTCATAGTCGGGCACGCCGCCCTCCAGCAGCGGCACCTCGTCGTATTTCACGCCGAACTCCGCCAGGGTGCCGCAGCCCTTGCCCGCGTCGCCGATTCCGATGACCCCTTCCAGGGTGTCGTAAGGGCGGCCGGTGGCGGCCAGCAGGGTGTCCCCCGCCCGCAGCACGCCGAAGAGGGCCACCGCCAGGGCGTGGGTGCCGGAGAGGAAGTGGGGCCGGCAGAGGGCGTCCTCGGCCCCCACCACCTGGGCGAAGAGGGCGTCCAGCTTGTCCCGGCCGGCGTCGTCGTAGCCGTAGCCGGTGGTGCCCACCAGATGGGTGGCGGCCACCTTCTGGTCGGTGAAGGCCTTGAGCATCTTCACCTGGTTGTAGTCGCGGACGGCGTCCACCTTCTCAAAATAAGGCCGGCAGAGCTCCATGGCCTGCTTGTCCAGCTCCAGAAGGCGGGGGGAAAAGTCGAAAAATTCTTCCAGCATTTTCGTATGTACAGTCCTTTTCAGTCGTTTTCGGGGGCGGCGTGACCGTAGGTCAGCCCCCGCTGTTCAAAACCAAGTTTTTCATAAAAACCTTCCACGCCGGGGCGGGCCACCAGACAAACGGCCTTGCCCTGTTCGCAAAACCGCCGGGCCAGGGCGCACACCAGCGCGCCGGCGCAGCCTTTGCCCCGGAAGGCGGGCGCTGTTTCCACCGCGCTGAGCAGGGCGGCGTTCCCGGTGACGGCGTAAGCGCCGGCGGTGGCCGCCGTCACGCCGCTTTCTTCCAACGTCCAAATTTCCGCCAGACCCCGGTTGCGCATGGTGCATATCTCGGAGTAAAAGGTGTCGGTGCTCCGGCGGTCGTGGTGGGCGGCCAGGCTCCCGCCGCCCCACAAAAACTCCGTCACCCCCAGCAGGGAGGGCGATTCGTTCAGCAAAAAGCCCACTGGCAGGGGCTTTTCCTTCGGGCCGCCCGCCGGGGCGTGAAAGACGCGAAAGGCCGCGTCCTGCCGCCAGCCGGGCAGTGGGTCGGGGCAGGCTGTCTTGAGCCGCCGGGCCCCCAGGACCTTCAGCAGCAGGGCCGCTTCCTCGCCATCGGCGCTGCCGCAAAGCAGGGCGGAAGCCCCCCGCACCGCCAGGGCGAAGGAGGGCTCCCCTTCCCCGCCGGTGTAGAACCTCCAGCCGCTGCCGGGCAGCCCGGAAAAGGCGGCAAACCGGGCCGCCGTTTCCACCGCCACCGGGTCGCAAGGGTCCGCCAGCGCCGCCGCAAAGCGGGCGGCGTCGGCGGCCGACTCCACCAGGCGGATCAAAGGGCGTTCACCAGTTCCTTGAAGTGGCGGCCCCGCGCCTCGAAGTTGGGATAGAGGTCGAAGCTGGCGGAGGCGGGCGAGAGGCTCACGATGTCGCCGGGTTTGGCGGCGGCGCGGGCTTCGTCCACCGCCTCCTTCATATCCTTTGCGTGGAGGATGACAAGGCCGCTCTCGGCAAAGCCGGGGCATTCCCGCACGGCCTTTTCGATTTTGGGGCCGGTGGCACCCATCAGCACCAGGACCTTCACGTGCTCCAGAATTTCCGGGGCCAGGGGCTCGTAGGGGATGTTCTTGTCGTAGCCGCCGGCGATGATGATGATCTTCTGGTCAAAGCTGCGCAGGCCGGCGATGGTGCGGGTGGGGCTGGAGGCGATGGAGTCGTTGTACCACTGCACCCCGTCCAGCAGGCGCACCGGCTCGATGCGGTGCTCCACACCGGTGAAGGTGCGGGCAGTCTCGGCCATGGCGCTCACCGGCACCCGGCCCCACACCGCGGCGATGGCCGCCAGCAGGTTTTCGATGTTGTGCAGGCCCCGCAGCTTCACCTCGTCCTTCGAGACCACCGGGGTGACCGTGTCGTTTTCGGCCATGCAGAGCATGCCGTCCGCGCGCAGGAACGCGCCGTTGTCGGTCTCATGCAGGCGGGTGAACCAGCACTGGCTGCCCTTGCAGTCGGCGGCCATGGCGCGGGTGATGTCGTTCTCATAGCCCAGCACCGCCTTGTCCGCCGGGGTCTGCCACAGCAGGATATTGCGTTTTGCGTCCACATACTCTTGCATGTCCTTGTGGTGGTCCAGGTGGTTGGGGGTCACATTGGTGACCACCGCCACTCGGGGGCTTTTGCGCATGCTGATGAGCTGGAAGCTGGAAAGCTCCACCACCGCTTCGTCGCCGGGGTCGATCTCGGCCAGGATGGGCAGCAGCGCCCGCCCGATGTTGCCGCCCAGATGCACCTTTTTGCCCGCCGCGGTGAGCATGGCCGCGATGAGGCTGGTGGTGGTGGTCTTGCCGTCCGAGCCGGTGACGGCGGTGATGTGGCAGGGGCAATAGTCGAAGAACAGCTCCATCTCGCTGGTCACGATGCTGCCCGCCGCCTTTGCCGCCTGCAAGGCCGGGGTGTAGTATTCAAAGCCCGGGGTGCGCATGATGACCTGCTGGCCCGCGAGGCCGTCCAGATAATGTTCGCCCAGAGACAGGCGCACGCCCAGCTGTTTGAGCGTTTCGGCGTAGTCACCGAAGTCCTCCAGCTGCTTTTTGTCGCACAGGGTCACCTCGGCACCCATGGCGCAGAACTGCCCGATGAGGGTCTTGTGGCTGACCCCCGCGCCGATGAACGCAACCTTCTTGCCCCGCAAAAACGCGGCCAGAGCCTCGCTGTCTTTCTGCATCTTCGCAACACAGCCTTTCCTTCTCAAAAAGTGCCGCCGGGCGGCGAAAACGCCCGGGAACGGTTATTTTATTTATTATAGTCACTTTTGGCCGCAGGCGCAACCAAAGCGGCCCGCCGCGGTGCAAAAAAGGGGGCCGCAAAGGCCCTTTTTCAGCGGTTTTCGGCCCACCGGCGAAAAAAGAGTGAAAATTCGCGGCCCGGTTTGAATTTTCCGCAATTTTTTGATAGGATTAAAACGTATATCCTCGGGCGGTGAAAACATATCCATGTTCTGATCGTCTTACAATAAAAACAGAGAAAGGGGGCGCGCCCCACGAAAAAGCTCAAACTGCTTTTGCTGGCCGGCCTTGCCGCGCTTTGCCTCACCGGCTGCGGCAGCCAGATCGAGTTCACCTGGGCCATGGAGCGGGTGCCGGGCAACCTTGACCCTCAGCTTGCGTGGGAGAGCCCCGAGCTGATCGCGGTGACCAACCTTTACAGCGGACTGTTCCGCCTGGACGACGCGGGCGAGCCGGTGCCCGACTGCGCCGAGAGCTACACCGTGAGCGGGGACGGCCTCACCTACACCTTCACCCTGAAAGAGGGGCTGGGCTACACCCAGAACCGGGGCGACGAATCGGAGTATGAGCTGACGGCGGCGGACTTTGTGTTCGGCCTGCGGCGGGTGTTCCGCTCCGAGACCAACAGCCCCTACACCAGCACCTACGCCGCCATCAAAAACAGCGTCGAAGTGCTGGCGGGCACCATGGACGAGACGGCCCTGGGCGTGAGCGCGCCGGACGAGCGCACGGTGGTCATCCAGCTGGACCAGCCGGACCCCCAGCTGCTCTACAAGCTGGCGCTGCCGGGGGCGATGCCCTGCAACGAGGAATTTTTTGAGAGCACCGAGGGCTCCTACGGGCTGACCCGCGCCGCCACCATGGGCAACGGCAGCTTTTACGTTTACAACTGGAACGACAACGGCCTGTTTTTGCGCCGCCCCGCAAACGGCGACGCGGTGACCGCCCTGCGGCTGGTCATCAACGCCACCGGCGAGGCATCCTCTTCCAGCGGCAGTTCCTCCACTGCCGGCGAGACCCTGTGGGGCGAGGCGCTGGTGAAGGAGGGCGGCGCTACCGCGGCCCTGAGCGAGACCTTGAGTGCCGACGGGCTGGACTCTATCCCCTACACCGCCACCACCTGGGTGCTGCTGTTCAACTGCGGCGACGAGACCCTGGCCCAGCCCCTCATCCGCGAGGCGCTGGCGGCCAGCGCCCGGGGCGCGGCGGTGGAGCTGCCGGAGGGCTTTGAGGCCGCCGACGGGCTCATTCCCCCCGCCGTGACCGTGCAGGGCGAGAACTACCGGGAGGCGGCGGGCAGCATGCAGCCTGCCTTCGGCAGCGCCGTGGACCTGTGCCGCGAGGGGCTTGCCGCCCTGAGCCTCTCCCGCTTTGAGAACATCACCCTGCTGGTGCCGGAGGGCAGCGACTACCTGCAGCTGGCCCAGTCCGTCAACCAGCAGTGGCAGAAGGACCTGGGCGCCTTCTCCGCCTACTTCCCGGTGGAACAGGCCTCGCTGGAGGAAGTGAACGCCCGGGTGGCCTCGGGGGATTACCAGATCGCCCTGCTGCCCCTCTCCCTTTCCAGCGATTCCGCCGCCGAACTGCTGCGCCAGACCGCCAGCCTTGCCGATTGGAGCGACAGCGGCTGGCAGCGCCAGCTGGACGCGCTGTTCAACGACGGCACCCACACCGCCGATGACGTGGCCGCGCTGGAGCGCACGCTTTTGGAGAGCGCCTGCGTCACGCCCCTGTGGTTCCAGACCAAGGCCCTGCTGGTGCAGCCGGGGGTCCAGGGGCTGGTGTTCCGGCCCTTCGGTCCGGTGCTGGACCTGACAAACGCCACCATCGCCCAGTGACCAAAGGAGGAAAACCACCATGGACTGCAAACATTCCGCCGACGTGAACCGCCGTCTGGCCCGCATCAGCGGCCAGGTGAACGGCATCCGGGAGATGGTGAACGAAGGCCGCCCCTGCGACGAGCTGCTCATCCAGCTTTCCAGCGTGAGCAGCGCCGTGACCCAGGTGGCGAAGCTCATCCTCACCGAGCATCTGACCCACTGCGTGTTGTCCGACTGCGACGAGGACACCCTGGCCCGGCTGGAGGAGGCCATCGACCAGTTCGCAAAACTGAAATGAACAAAAAAGGGCCGCCCCGCGGGGCGGCTCTTTTTGCTGTTACAGGGCGGCCAGGGCGGCGTCCAGGCGGGCGAGGGTCTCCTCCTTGCCCAGCATGGCGGCCAGGTCGGTGCCGCCGCCGGGGGTGCGCTGCTTGCCGGAGAGGGCGATGCCCAAAGGATAAAGCAGCCAGCCGTTCTTGACTTCCATCTGCTCGGCCAGGGCTTTGCAGGCCTCGAAGATGGCGTCCTTGTTCCACCCGTCCAGCCCTTCCAGCACCGGCTTCAGCGCCGCAAGGGCGGTCTTTGCGGTCTCGGGGGTGGTCTTCTGCTTCTTGTTGGCGTAGAGTTCGGGGCCGTAGGGCAGCACCGCGTCGAAGAAGTCCAGCTGCTCGGGGATCTCGCCCAGCACCTCGCAGCGGGGCTGGAGGTTGGCGCACAGCAGGTCCCGGTCGATGGGGCGGTGTACCGCCTGGTCGATCCAGGGGTCGGCCATCTTGCGGAACTGCTCCGGGGTCAGGCGGCGGATGTACTCGGCGTTGATGGCCCGCAGCTTGAGCGGGTCAAAGATGGCCGGGCTCTTGCTGATGCCGCTCTCGTCGAAAATTTTGCACATCTCTTCCAGGGTGAAGATCTCCTGCTCGCCCTTGGGGCTCCAGCCCAGCAGCAGGATGTAGTTCAGGATGGCCTCGCTGAGGTAGCCCTTGGCCACCAGATCCTGGTAAGACGCGTCGCCGTTGCGCTTGGACAGCTTGTTGTGGGCGTCCTTCATCACCGGCGGGCAGTGGATGTACACCGGCACGGGCCAGCCGAAGGCCTCGTAGAGCAGGTTGTACTTGGGGGTGCTGGACAGATACTCCGAGCCGCGGATGACGTGGGTGATGCCCATCAGGTGGTCGTCCACCACGTTGGCGAAGTTGTAGGTGGGCATGCCGTCCGCCTTGATGAGGATCTGGTCCTCCAGCTCGGCGTTGTTCACCTCGATGTGGCCGTAGACCGCGTCGTCAAAGCCGGTGACGCCCTCGGTGGGGCACTTCTGGCGGATGACGTAGGGGGTGCCCGCCGCCAGCTTTTCCGCCACCTCTTCGGGGCTCAGGTCCCGGCAGTGACGGTCATAGTGGCCCACCGCCTCGCCGGCGGCCTTCTGCTGCTCGTGCAGCTGCTCCAGGCGCTCGGTGGTGCAGAAGCAGTAATAGGCCTTGCCCTCTTTCACCAGCTGCTCGGCGTACTGCTTGAACATGCCCATGCGCTCGCTCTGCACATAGGGGCCCACCGGGCCGCCCACGTCGGGGCCTTCGTCCCAGGTCAGGCCGGTCTGGCGCAGGGTGTTGTAGATGATGTCCACCGCGCCTTCCACATAGCGGCCCTGGTCGGTGTCCTCAATGCGGAGGATGAACACCCCGTCGGGGGCGCTGCGGGCCTTGAGATAGGCATAGAGGGCGGTGCGCAGGTTGCCCACGTGCATGTAGCCGGTGGGGCTGGGGGCAAAGCGGGTGCGGACGGAATTGTTCAGCATGATGCCATTACTCCTTTTGAAAACGGCGGCGCTGTGCGCCATGCCGGGCTTTTCTCTGTTTCATTCTAATCGCTGGGAGGCGCTTTGTCAATTTGCCGATTTGCAAACAGGCCATCTTTTCCTTATAATAGGTATGTTCCCGTGCGGCCCGCCGGGCCGCCTCCCTCTACGACAGGAGTTTTGACCGATGAATTTTATCTCTCTTTCCTTCCTGGGCTTCGGCGTTGTGCTGTTCGCCCTGTGGTGGGCGCTGCCCGGCCCCTTTCGCCCCTGGGTGCTGGCGGCGGCCAACGTGTACTTCGCGTTGAGCTTTGGCGCCCAGGCGCTCACGGCGCTGGTGCTCATCACCGCCGCCGGCTGGCTCTGCGGCCTGTGGATGGCCCACGGCGGCGGCAAGGCCGCCCTGGCGGTGGGCGTGCTGGCCGGGGTGCTGCCCCTGGCGGGCTACAAATACCTGCCCGCGCTGGCGGGCCGCTGGCAGGCGCTGGCCGCCTTTGCGGACCTGCTCATGCCGGTGGGCATCAGCTTCTTCGTGTTCAAGAACATCACCTATCTGGTGGCGGTGTACAAGGGGAGCCTTGCCGCCGAGAAGAACCCCCTCTACTGCTTTGCCTACACCGGCTTTTTCGCCCAGCTCACCAGCGGGCCCATCCAGCGGGCCGAGAGCCTGCTGCCCCAGCTGAAAAGCCCGCCCGCCTTTGACCGGGCGCTGGCGCTGAACGGCTGCGTGCGGCTGTGCTGGGGCATCTTTCTGAAAAAGTGCCTTGCGGACCATTTTGCCGCCTACTACAACGCCCTCTACCAGCCGGACCACTACTACGCCTTGAGCATCATCTGGTCGCTGGCGGCCTATTCTCTCTACATTTATTTCGACTTCGCCAGCTATTCCCAGCTGTCCATCGGGGTGGCGAACCTGCTGGGGCTGCGGTGCGGGGAGAACTTCCTCAGCCCCTACCTCTCCCGCAGCGTGGGCGAGTTCTGGCGGCGCTGGCACATCAGCCTTTCCAGCTTTCTGCGGGACTACATCTACATCCCCCTGGGCGGCAGCCGCAACGGCGTGCCGGTGCTCATCCTTGCCACCATGGTCACCTTCCTTGTGTCTGGCGCGTGGCACGGCGCGGCGCTGGGCTTCGTGGTCTGGGGCGGGCTGCACGGCGTTTACCTGCTGGCCGGGCGGGCCACCCGCGGCGTGCGGGAAAAGGCCTGGGGCCTTCTGCGCCAGAAACCGGACAGCCCGGTGCGCAGCGTGGTGAGCTGGGCCGTGACCCTGGTGCTGGTCTGCTTTGCCTGGATTTTCTTCTTCAGCGGCGATGTAAACCAGGTGCGGCTGCTGATGAGCTATCTTATCCAGCCCATGCCCCTCAGCGCCCAGTACCTGAAAGAGAGCTTCACCCAGCTGGGCTACACCACCGCCATCCTGGTGCGGCTGGGCCTGTTCGCCCTGGCGGCCTTCGGCGTGGACTTTGCCGCCCGCAAAGAGGGCTTCGGCCGCTGGGCCGCCGCCCGCAAGGGCTGGGTGCAGGTGATCTTCTGCTACGCCTGCATCTTCGCCACCCTGTTCTGGGGCGCAGCGGGCACCTTGCAGAACATCTATTTCCAGTTTTAAAAGGAGGCGCGGGATTTGAAACGTTTTCTCTGCATCGTGGCGCTGTTCCTCGCGCCCGTCGTTCTGTTCGTGGGCCTCTTCGCCGGCGCCATCTACGCCAGCGGCGAGTGGCGCACCGAGGAGGAGATCGCAGGCCGGGTGGCGGCGGGCGAGCCGGCCTTTCTGGGCCTTGCCTACCGGGACAACACCCGCTACTACAAGCATCTGGTGGCCAATGAGCTGGGGGCCGACCTGCTGGTGCTGGGCACCAGCCGCAGCATGCAGTTCCACAGCGAGTTCTTCACCACCGACAGCTTTTACAACGCCGGCGGCGGCGCGGGCTATGTGAACGAGTTCCAGTACTTTCTGGAGCAGCTGGACGAGGACAAGCTGCCCTCCACCCTCATCATGGTGCTGGACCAGTACTTTTTCAACGGCGCCTGGGTGGGCACCGGCAGCATGCCCGAGACCTTCGATTACAGCCACTATGAATTCTCGCTGAAATCGGCGCTGCCCGAGGCCATCCGCGGCTGGGTACAGGGCAAGTTCACCCTGCGGCAGGCCTACGGCAGCCACCCTGACGTCTACGGCATGGCCGCCGTGGGCCGGGGCAGCGGCTTCAACCCGGACGGCAGCTACTGCTACGGCTCGCTGCTGGACCACCCCGAGACCGGCACCGACGTGGGCTTCCACGACACCTTTGACCGCATCCTGAAGGGCATCGACCGCTTTGAGTACGGCGAGTACGTCCACGAGCCCAGCACCTACACCATCGAGTCGCTGCTGGCCTGGTGCAACGACCACGACATCAAGGTGGTGCTCATCGTGCCGCCCTACGCCCCCAGCGTCTATGAGCGGATGGCCGAGAGCGGCAACTACGGCTACTTCGACTGGATCATACCCATCCTCACCGAGCTGTGCGAGCCCTACGGCTACGAGGTGTACGACTTCTCCTACATGCCCGACACCCTGGACGAGGAGTATGTGGACGGCTACCACGGCAGCGACCGGGTCTACGCCCGCCTTGCGCTGTATCTGGCCGAGGAGAGCGAGACCCTGGCGGGGCTCATCGACACCGACTATCTGAACGCGGCCCTGGCCCCCTCTTCCAGCCCCCTGCGGCTGGCCGAATAACACCCTTGCACTGCCGCCCCGGCAGGTATATAATGTATAGCAATCTCCCGGGCATGCCCGGCGCAGAATCGAGGTTTTTTCAATGAGTGAACAAGCAGAACGCAAAAAGCGTATTCTTTCCGGCATCCAGCCCACGGGCACCTTCACCCTGGGCAACTACATCGGCGCGGTGCGCAACTGGGGCAGCCTGCAGCAGGATTTCGAGTGCCTTTACATGGTGGCCGACCTGCACTCGCTGACTGTGCGCCAGGAGCCCGCGGCCCTGCGCCGCCAGACCCGCGAGGCCGCCGCCATGCTGCTGGCCGCCGGCATCGACCCCAAGGTGAGCCTGCTCTTTGTGCAGAGCCATGTGCCCGCCCACGTGCAGCTGAGCTGGATCCTCAGCTGCAACACCCAGTTCGGCGAGCTGTCCCGCATGACCCAGTTCAAGGACAAGAGCGCCAAGCACGCCGACAACGTGAACGCCGGCCTGTTCACCTACCCCGCCCTGATGGCCGCGGACATCCTTATCTACAACGCGGACCTGGTGCCGGTGGGCGTGGACCAGAAGCAGCACCTGGAGCTGGCCCGCAACGTGGCCCAGCGGTTCAACAACCTCTACAGCCCCACCTTCACCCTGCCCGAGCCCTACATCGGCAAGACCGGCGCCAAGATCATGAGCCTGCAGGAGCCGGACAAGAAGATGAGCAAGAGCGACACCAACGCCAACAGCTTCATCCTGATGACCGACGACGCGGACACCATCCTGCGCAAGTTCAAGCGCGCCGTGACCGACAGTGACGGCGTGGTGCGCGCCGGCGACGACAAGCCCGGCGTGACCAACCTGATGAGCATCTACTCCTCCCTCACCGGCAAGACCTTCGCCGACATCGAGAAGGAGTTCGACGGCCAGGGCTACGGCGTGTTCAAGGAAGCGGTGGCCGGCAGCGTCATCGACGCCTTCCGCCCCATCCAGGCTGAATACGGCCGCATCCTGGCGGACAAGGAATATCTGGACGGCGTGCTGAAAGAGGGTGCCGCCACCGCCAGCCGCATCGCCGACCGCATGGTGGCCAAGGTCTACAAAAAGGTAGGCCTTGTGCAGCTGTAAATCCCGTCCTTTCGCCGCGCTCCGCCCCGGAGCGCGGTTTTTGTTCACAAAAATTTCGCATTATTCCATTTTTACCATATATTGACATTTTGCTCCTTTTGCGGTATAATTATGTCACAAAATTCCTGAAAGTATATTAAACCCGCTATAAAAGGAGAAAACCATGAAATCCACCGGTATCGTGCGCAAGATCGACGGCCTGGGCCGCGTGGTGCTTCCCATCGAGCTGCGCCGCCTGATGAACCTGGAGGACAACGCCTCTCTGGAGATCTTTGTGGACGGGGACGAGATCGTGCTGAAAAAGTACCAGCCCGCCTGCATCTTCTGCGGCGAGGCCAAGGGCGTGGTGGCCTTTGAGGGGCGCAACATCTGCCCCGCCTGCCGCAAGAAGATCGGCAGCCTGTAAAGCGGCCGGCCTTTCCCCCCAAGAAAAGCAGAAAACAGCCCCCCGCCCGCGCGATGCGGGCAGGGGGCTGTTTTTGTTTTGTGCTGCGGGGCTTTTCAACGCACCCGGTCGATGCGGCTCTCGCTGTTCTTGATGAGGTTGAACAGGCTGGTGGCGTAGAGGGGATACTCCTTGGAGAGGCTCTCGGTGGTCATGGCAAAGCAGGAGGTATCCTTGAGGGCCGGGCCGCTGCCCATGTTCTCGCCTTCCAGCGCCGCCTTCACGTTGGCGTGAGCGGCGCTCATGGCGGCGGCGGAATAGCCCTGCCAGCGGCCCCGGCTCACCCGGAACATGCTCTCGGCGTTCTTGGGCGCCGCGGAATAGACCAGACGGAACATGTTGTAAACAGCCAGCATCAGATAGGCGCTCACCTCGCTGACCAGCCCCTTGTCCGGGCAGGCGGCCAGCTTGCTGAACAGGATGTTCAGGCTGTTGGAGATGAGCTTTTTGTTCAGCGTGGGCAGAACGCTGCCCTTGTAGACGCTGTCCTTCGCGGTCTCGGGGTTGGGGATCTCCTCCACCGTGAGGGTGAGGCCGCTGCGGTCGGCGCTGCGGCCCAGCAGATAATCGCAGGATACGTCGTAGTAATCAGCCACACGCACCACAAAGTCCAGCCCGCACTCGCGGATGCCCTTCTCATAGTGAGACAGCAGCGCCTGAGAGACCCCCAGTTCCGCCGCGGCCTGTTTTTGGGTGATGCCCCGCTCCTTGCGAAGAAGGGTGATGATGCGATTGAATTCCATGATTTCCTGCTCCCTGTCTTTACTCCGGCCGCCCGCCGCGCCGCCGACCCGTCAAACGCCGCAAAGGGCATGACAGCGTGGTTTGCGGGCACTTTTCACCCGCCGGGGGCCATTACACATCGTAAATTATAAATCAGCGAAAACGCGTTGTAAATACGAAATTCGCCAAATTCCCCCAGCCTTTTTCGTGTGATTTGTCCATGCTTGACTTTAAAAACTATATGTACGATAATGGTGCCGGGCTCTTTTCTAAATATAGTGTTCGTGCCCGCTGAAACATTCCCGCTTGTTACTATTTTGTAATATATTTCAACATCGAGAGCGCCTCTCTGCGGGCGCGGGAAGGATGAAAAACACCGTGAAGACCTTTAAGCTGCATCTGATCCGCCACGGGCTGACCCGGGGCAACCTGGAAGGGCTGTATGTGGGCGGCGGCACCGACCTGCCCCTGTGCGACGAGGGCCGCCAGGACCTGGAAGTTTTCAAAAGCCGTTTTGTCTACCCCGCGCCGGACACGGTGTTCACCTCGCCCCTGGCCCGGGCGGTGGAAACGGCGGACATCCTCTTCCCCGCCGCCACCCACCGGCTGGTGGTGCCCCAGCTGCGGGAGGCAAACTTCGGCGTGTTCGAGGGGCGCAGGATGGAGGATCTGGTGAAGGACCCGGAGTTCGCCCGCTGGATGGACCCCACCTCCGGCTTTGTGCCCGAAGGGGCGGAGCCCACGATGGAGTTCCACGCCCGCTGCGCCGACACGCTGCATAAGCTGCTGGAATACATGATCCGCTCGGAGGTCACCGAGGCCGCCTGCGTGACCCACGGCGGTGTCATCATGAGCATGCTGGCCCAGAGCGCCCTGCCCCGCCGCCCGGCGGAACAGTGGATGGCCGACCCCGGCTGCGGCTACACCGTGCAGACCGACGTGGCCATGTGGATGCGGGACAAGCTGGTGGAAGCGGTGGCCATCCAGCCCGCGGGCTATATGGACGAAGAGTGAGAAAAAGCGGGCCGGCAGGGGGCAAAGCCTTCTGCCGGTCCGCTGTTTTGTGTGAAGGGTCAGGCCACGCCCAGCATCGCCAGCGCCGCCAGCATGCCCACCACGCCGCAGAGGATGGTGATGGAGTTGATGCAGCTGGCAAGACCTCCGTCGCCGCCGCACTTGGCGGTGAAGGCGGGCGAGATCACCGAGGCGGGGGCGAACACCATCACCGCCAGCACCTGCCGGATCTCCAGCGGCAGCGGCGCGAAGTGGTAGACCGCCAGGGCCACCAGCAGCGCCGAGGCCAGCCGCAGGCCCACCACCTGGCCCACACGGCGCAGGTATTCGGGGCGCAGGTCCATGTCGAACATGGCGCCGATCATCAGCATGGCCACGAAGGGATTGGCCGCCGCGATGGGGCTGATGAACTCCACAAGGCCCCCGGGCAGCTGCACACCCGCCATCACCAGCACCAGCATGGTGACGTAGGTGACAAAGGGCACCGAACTGCCCAGCTTTTTGAGAACGTTCACCGGGCGCAGGGGCTTGTCGCCCACATGGAGCACGCTGCTGGCCCAGGCATAGCTGCCGCCGGTGCAGATGATGGCGTTGCCCACATCGAACAGGCAGGCGGCCACCACCGCCTCGGGCCCCAGATAGCTCTGCACAAAGGGCAGCGCGAAGGCCCCGATGTTGTAGCCGGGGCAGTTGATCATGAACAGCGCGCGGTTGGAAGCGTCGCAGCGGCGGCTCAAAAACTGGCCCAGCAGCATCATGACGCAGCACAGGGAAAAGCCCAGCACCGGCAGCATCAGAAGGCTGGCGCGCCACTCCATGGAAGCGAAATTGGTGATGACAGCCGCGGGCAGCGTGATGCACAGCACCACCTGGGTGAGCACCTTGTAGTCCTGTTTGCCAAACACGCCCACCCGCTTGAGGAAATAGCCCAATGCGAGGATGAACACATAAGACGCGGAATGCCGCAAAACTTCCGCCAACGTCCCTCAGTCCTTTCATCGTTACAGATGCGGCATCTGCCGCACCTTATGTAACCCTATCACAAACGGGGCCAAAAGGCCAGCGCCGCCGCGAAAAAAATCTTTTTTTGGCAATGGGCACAAAAATATGCAACTATGGTATAATAGTAGCTGAAAGATTACCCCACGTGGGAGATGTGCTGTATGTTTGGGAAAGAAAACGCTGTGGTGAATATCCGCACGCAGGTCTACAACGCCATCAAGGAGAACATCTGCGACGGCCGCTACGAGCCCGGCCAGCGGCTGAACGAAGTGGAGCTGGCACGCTCGCTGAGCGTCAGCCGCAGCCCCGTGCGGGAGGCTTTGCGCCGTCTTGCGGCGGACGGCCTGGTGGTGGAATTGCCCAACCGGGGCGTTTTCGTGCGCGAGTTCACCCCCCGGGACATCCAGGAGATCTTTGACGTGCGCGTGCTTTTGGAGAGCTACTGCATCCAGCGCTCGGTGCAGTTCATGACCACCGAGCACAAGCAGGAGCTGATGCGCTGCCTGGATCAGATCACCTATTACCACGAGCGGCAGGATATGAAAAAGCACATCGAGGCAGACTGCCAGCTTCACGGGCTCATCATCCGCATCGGCGGCAACCGCCTGGTGGAAGATATGTACCAGCGGATCTCGGCCCAGGTCCAGCAGTTCCGCATCTACTCGCTGGAGTCAAAGCGCCGCTTCCGCGAATCGCTGGTGGAGCACACCACCGTCGTCCACTGCCTGCTCACCGGCAACGTGGAAGAGGCGGACCGGGTGAACCGCCGCCATCTGGAGCTGGCACGGGACAAGATCAACGAGTACCTCATCAGCAAGCAGACCAACCAGCCTCTGGAATAAGGCGCGAACACATCAAATGCGCCCGGCGCGCATTACACATTCCAGCAGATTTCATCTTTTGCGCATCTGCGATGCAAAAGATGCAGTTCAACTTCTCTTAGTGAATGAAGATGCTGGCAATGATCAGGATGATCGAGCCCACGATGGGCACCAGGATGGAGCCGATGCTCCAGGTCTTCAGGCTGGTCTTGATGTCCATGCCGCTGAAGTTGGTGACCACATGGAAATAACTATCATTCAGGTAAGAGGGGCACATAGCGGTCATGCAGATGGCAAGGCCGGCGATGTAGGGGTTGACGCCCAGAGTGGCGACCATCGGGCCCACAATGGCGGAGCCGGTGATCATAGCGGTGGTGCCGCTGCCCTGGGGGAAGCGCATGATGGTGCCGATGAGCAGAGGCACAGCGATGCCGGGGATGCCGGTGGCAACCAGCCAGTCGGCGATGATGCCGGCAGCGCCGGAGGCGTTGACGACGGCGCCCAGCGCGCCGCCGGCGGCGGTGATGTACACGATGGGGCCGGCGTCCTTCAGGGCGTCGTTCATCATATCCACAACGGTCTTGTTATCCAGATCGCGGGCCAGCACGAAGGCGCCCAGGCACAGGGAGATGAACAGAGCGATGATGGGCTGGCCAAGGAAGGTCAGGATATCGCCGGGAAGGGTGCCCACCAGAGAGGTCTGGCTGACAACGGTGTTCATAAGGATCAGCAGGACGGGCAGCAGCAGCATGGTGAAGCTGATGCCGGCGCCGGGCAGCTTTTCGGTGCTCAGCAGCTCTTCAAAATCGGAGTTTTCCAGCTCCTTGCCGGCCTTGGTCTTGGCCTCGATGCGGTCCAGGACCGCCAGCTGGGCTTCAGTGTACTTGGAGCGGTCGATCTCGGAGGGAACGATGAACTCGGGGTGCTTGCTGCCGAACCAGCGGAACAGAGGAACCGCGAAGATGAAAACAGGGATGGACAGCAGCAGGCCGTAGATGATGAACATGCCCAGGTCAACGTTCAGCCCGTTATCCTGGAAGGTGCCCACAACGGCCAGAGGGCCGGGGGTGGGGGGAACCAGGAAGTGGGTGATGTACAGGCCCATTGCCAGGATGCCGCCCAGGCCGACCATGGACTTCTTGGTCAGACGGCTGAACTCTTTGGCCAGGCTGGACAGGATCACGAAGCCGGAATCGCAGAACACGGGGATGGACACCACGAAACCGGTGAGGCCCAGCACCACGTCGGCGCGCTTGACGCCCACGATCTTCAGGATGGTCAGCGCCATGCGCTTGGCGGCGCCGCTTCTTTCCAGGAAGATGCCCATGATGCAGCCGAAGCCGATCACGATGCCGATGCTTGTCATGGTGGAGCCGAAGCCGCCGGTCACGGTGGAAACGACCTGGGACAGGGGGATGCTGTTAGAGAGCACGCCGATCAGCACAGCGGAGATGATCAGCGCCGGGCATGCATGCATCCGGGTGAAGATGATCAGGACCATCATAACGACGATACCGATCAACATCGCCAATACTGGATTCATATGATTCACTCCTTCTCAAACAATCAAATGAATTTTGCCATTGGGAATGTGTAACATATCAGCTGGCGCGGCCCCGCGCCGGGAAACGGGAAAAAAGGTCAGATGACCGGGCCCAGGCAGTGGATGTCGATGGAGCTGACGTACTGGATGGCCTCGTTCTTGGTCATCTCGCCGGAGAGGGTGCGCAGGGCCTTGGCGAAGGCTTCCTCGCCCACCTGCTCGATGGTCTTGTCGCCGGTGATGATGAGGCCGGCGTTCAGGTCCATATCCTGCTCCATGCGGGGGTAGGTGATGGGGTTGCCGCAGATCTTGACCACGGGCATGCAGGGGAAGCCCTGGGGCGCGCCGCGGCCGGTGCTGAACATCATGAACTGGGCGCCGGTGGCGGCCATGCCGGTGAGGATCTCGGGCTCGCGGCCCGGGGTGTCTTTGATCCACAGGCCCTTCTGGTCGGTGACGAATTCGGGGTAGTCCAAAACGCCCTGGATGGGGCGGGTGCCGGATTTCACAATGGCGCCCAGGGTCTTTTCCTCGATGCTGGACAGGCCACCGGCAATGTTGCCGGGGGTGGGCTGGCCTTTGCGCATGTCGCAGCCGATGGCTTTGGCACGGTTCTCCATGTCGTTGACGATCTTGAAGATCTTGTCGCCCACTTCCTTGGAAACGGCGCGGCGGGCCAGCAGATGCTCGCCGCCGATGAACTCGGTGGTCTCGCCGAAGATGACGGTGGCCCCAAGGTCCACCAGCTTGTCGGCCACATAGCCGATCACGCAGTTGGAGGCCATGCCGCTGGTGGTGTCGGACGCGCCGCACTTGATGGCCATGACGATGTTGGAAACGTCCACCGGCTGACGCTGCAGGCCGGACGCCTCGATGACCAGGCGGCGGGCGATGTCGGTGCCGGCCTGGATGGCCTTGGACACGCCGCCCAGCTCCTGGATGTGGATGATCTCCACATGCTTGCCGGTGGCGGCGATCTCCTTGACCATGCGCTCATGGTCGGTGCCTTCGCAGCCCAGGCTGACCACCAGCACGCTGGCCAGGTTGGGGCTCTTGCCCAGGCTGATGAGGGTGTCGGTGACCCGCTCCAGATCGGGCGGCATCTGGCAGCAGCCCTGGTGATGCAGGAAGGACACGGTGCCCATGACCTGGCGGCAGATGGCCTGGGCCACGTCGTTGGCGCAGGTCACGCTGGGGATAACACCCACATAGTTGCGCGCGCCCACCTTGCCGTCCGGACGCACATAACCCATAAATTCCATATCGCTTACTCCTTCCAGTCGCCGCGGCCGCGCATGCTGTCCAGATTGTGGATGTGCACGTATTCGCCTTTTTTGATCTCTTTGGTGGCGATGCCGATCTCCTCGCCGTACTTCATGATCAGCTCGCCCTTGTGGATGTCCCGCACGGCGATCTTGTGGCCGAAGGGCACGTCGCCGATGACGTGCACCTTTTCGCTGTCGCCCCGCTTGTCGCGGATCTCCACCTCGGTGCCGTCCACGATGCCGTCGGCGAAGATGGTGGCAACGTTGTCTTTGTCGCTGACTTTCAGCGCAAGTTTCAGATCCATAGCTGTTCTCCTTTGCTCAATTCAGCCTTTCACGGCCATCACGCTCACGCCGTCGGGGATAACGACGACGCTGGCGTCCTTGCCCTTGATGCCATAGGCGATCTCCAGCGCCTCGTCCGGGGTGGAGGCGGGGATCATGTTGGCCTTGCGCACCTCTTCGGGGTCCAGGTACGTGGTGACCAGGATCACCTTGTGGTGGCGCAGGATGCGGGAGTAGATCTGGGGGCACCACTGCTCGGAGATGGTCTCCTTGGGCGGGATCTTGGACAGATAGCTGTCGATCTCGTCCACGGTGCCCAGGGTGATCAGCCGCTCGAAGTTGGTGCCGCCCATGCCGTCGCAGCAGGAGCAGCACATGATGATCACACCGTCCTCACCGGCGCAGGCCTCGGCGGTGGCAACCGCCTTGGGGCTCTGGTAGAGGTTCTGGTCCAGCGGATAGCCGCCGTTGGAGGTGATGACGATGTCGCCCGTGATGCTGGGGCACTGGCTCTGCTCCCGGATGAACTGCACGCCGGCGGCGTGAGCTTCTTCCAGATCGCCCGCCCAGGCGGCCACGACCTTCTTCTCACCGTCCAGCGCCACGTTCATGATGAACTGCACGTTCACCGCGCGGGCGGCGCAGACCATGTCTTTGTGGATGGGGTTGCCCTCCAGCACGCCGGTGACCGAGTGGGGATCGGCGATGGCCTTGTAGCTGTGGTTCTCGTTGACGGTGGCGGCGTTGCAGATGCCGGGCAGGATGCTCTTGCGCCCGCCGGAGAAGCCGGCGAAGAAGTGAGGCTCGATGAAGCCCTCGCAGATCAGCAGGTCGCAGTCCACGGCGATCTTGTTGCAGAAGAACTCGGCGCCGCTGGGCAGGTCGCACACCTTGACGAAGTCGTTCGGCTCAAAGGCGTTGTTCACGGCGATCTTCTCGTTGTCCACGATGGCGTCGCCGAACATGCGCCGCTGCTCCTCCTCGGTGGTGGGCCGGTGCAGGCCGGTGGCGATGAGGATGGTGATGTCCGCGTCCGGGTTGCCGGCGCGGATCTCCGCCAGCAGGATGGGCAGGGTCAGCTTGCTGGGCACAGCGCGGGTGTGGTCGCTGGTGACCAGGGTGACCTTCTTCTTGCCCACGGCCAGCTCCCGCAGGGTCTTGGAGCCGATGGGGTGCGCCAGGGCGTCCTTCACCAGTTCCGCCTCGCTCTTCGCGGGCTTGTAGTCGTGCATCTTCGCGGTGACGACCGCCTTCAGATTGGCCTCGTCCACATGCAGGTCCAACGTGGAGGTGTAGTAAGGAATTTTGATGGTTTTCATCGTTTTCCTCCTTCTTTCACATGCAAAAAAAATATTATGTTGGGAAGTTTTTCGCAAATTGCATTTTGTATACAATTTTGCTCCGACACCCTAACTTTAACCCCTGATTTGGCATATGTCAACAATTTTTCACAAATTTTAGCATTTTGACCATGGGAATCGTGCAATTTCACAATGCATTATATGAACGAATCGTGAATAAAAGAACAAGCGGCGGAGCCAGTGCTCCGCCGCTTGGGGCCGGATATTTTTTCGTTTGTGAGTGAATTAAATTTCACGCTTGAGCAGCAGCACCGCCACGTCGTTCACGTTGATGCCGGTGGGACCGGTCATCACAAGGCCGTCCACCTTTTGCAGCGCGTGGTAGGCGTCGTTGTTTTTCAGGACCTCGAAGATGTCCACGCCCTGCTCCTTCAAACGGGAGGCGGTGGTGTAGTCCACATAGCCGCCGGCGGCGTCGGTGGGGCCGTCGGTGCCGTCGGACCCGACGCTGAACACCGCCGCGCCGGAAAGGCCGGCGATGCCCTGAGCCGCGCCCAGCGCCAGCTCCTGGTTGCGGCCGCCCTTGCCCGTGCCGGTGAGGTGGACCACCGTCTCGCCGCCGGCGATGAAGGCCAGGGAGTGGTCGGCCTCGGAATGGGTGCGGGCGATGGCGCCCAGGAAGGCGCCGGCTTCCCGTGCCTCGCAGGCAAGGCAGTCGGTGAGGACCACCGGCTCGTAGCCCAGCTTCTGACAGGCAGCCTTTGCGGCGGCGCACAGCTGCCGCACGCTGCCGGTGATCCTGGTGGTCACATTGTCCAGCTGCTTCGGGGTCTCCACCTCCATCAGCCCCAGGGCCGACTCGCTCATCTTGAGGCCGTATTTCGCGATGATGGCCTTGGCGTCGGCGGCGGTGGAGGAATCGGGATAGGCGGGGCCGGAGGCGATCATGTCCAGCGGGTCGCCCAGAATGTCGGACAGAACGATGCTGTACACCTGGGCCGGGGCGCAGATCTGGGCAAACTTACCGCCCTTCACCGCGGAAAGGCGCTTGCGCAGGGTGTTGATCTCCACGATGTCCGCCCCGCAGGCCAGCAGCTGCTTGGTGATGTCCGCCAGCTCCTCGCCGCTGACCAGCGTCTTTTCAAACAAAGCCGACCCGCCGCCGGAGACCAGGAACAGCACCGTGTCCTCGGCGGTGAGGTCCTTCACCAGGTCGATGGCCGCCTGCGCGCCCCGGAAGCTGTTTTCGTCCGGCACGGGGTGGCCGGCCTCCCAGATGTCGAAATTGGCGATGGGGCCCATGCTGTGGCCGTATTTGGTCACCACAACGCCCGCCTCGATGCGGCTGCCCAGCATCTCGCTGGCGGTCTTCGCCATCTGCCATGCCGCCTTGCCCGCGGCCACCAGCCGCACCCGGCCGCCGCTGAAGGTGTGCCCTTCCAGCGCCTTTTTCACCGCGTTGTCAGGCAGAGCGGCTTCCAGCGCCGCCTTGATGATCTTGTCCGCGTCTTCGCGCAATGTGGCCATAGATTCCTTCCTCCTTCGCTGCCTCAGGCCGGCGGGACCGGCCCGGGATTGTATACAAAACCCATTGTTAGTTCATTATTAGCACGATTTGCCCCGGGACGCAACTGGCGTTTTTCATAAGATTTTTTGGCAAAAATCTCCACTATGCAAAAAAGCAGGGCATGCGGCGCATGCCCTGCTTTTGGCAGTTTTTACTGTTCGGGGCCGTATTTGGGCGCGGGTCTCTCCCCCGCCGCAGCTGTGCCGGGAGCCTGCGCCGGGGGCGCGGGCGGCGGCTGGATGGGCTTTTGGGGCCGGCGGCGGCGCGCCGCGCGCAGGATGGCGAACACCGCCAGCACGATGACCGCCAGCACCAGCAGCACCGGCAGCAGGTAGATGAAGCCGATGACCACGTCCTGCACGCCGTTCGCAAAGTTGTGCCAGCTCTCCTTGAAGGCGGTGACGGCCCGGGAGCCGAAGTTGTTGCTCACGGGGGTGAGCAGGCGCACCTCGTTCAGCGAAACGTCCACAGTGGAGTAGGCCAGCAGGCTGTCGTACACCCGCTGCTGGCCGGTGTAGCTCTCAATTTCATAGCGCACCTGGGCCAGCTGCTCCTCGATGGCCAAAAGGTCCGCCAGGTCCCCCGCCTGCTGGGCCAGTTCCAGAAGGCGAGCCTCCTGGGTGCGCAGGCTCTCCAGCCGCGCCTCCAGGTCCACATAGTCGGCGGTGACGTCCTCGGTGGTCTCGCTCTTGTAGGTCACGCTGCCCGCGGCGGCCGCGTCGTTGAGAAAGTCGGCGTAGCTGTCGCTGGGGACCCGGAAGGTGTAGCGCACCCAGCGGCTGCCGTTCTCGGCGCTGCCGCCCTCGTCGCTGCTCTGCACCCAGGCGCCGGCGCCGGAGGCGGCCTCCAGCAGTTTGTCGCGGGTGGCGTCGAACTCCTCGGTCTCCATCTCCAGCGAGGCGTTGTAGATGATCTTGCGCCCGTCATTGGGGGAAAGGCGGTCGGCCTCGGTGCCGGAAAGGCCCGCGTCGGCGCTCTCTTCACTCACGGTGTAGTCCATGCCGTTCTCATAGGTCTCCGGCGAAGCGGCGGCGGTGGTGCCGCCGGAGCCCGCCCCGCATCCGGCCAGCAGCCCGGCGCACAGCGCCAGCGCCAGCAAGAGGCTGGTTGTTCGTTTCATGGTGGTCCCTCCTTTTTTGTGCCTGGGTGCCCCGGCCGCGCGGCCGCGGGCGTCTCTGCTTTTTAAACGAATCGGCGGCGGCAATTATTGCGCCGGCCCTTTAAATACAGTATAATAGGCAGGGCATGCCGGCGCAAGTGCCGCCGGCCGGAACAACGAAGAACAAAGGAAGTGTGCCGATGAATTTCATGGTAGGTCAGAGCGGCGGCCCCACCGCCGTCATCAACGCCAGCCTCGCCGGCGTGTTTGAGACCGCCCGCAACAGCGGCGCGGTGCGGGTGCTGGGCATGCAGCACGGCATCGAGGGGCTTTTGAAGGGACAGGTCGCGGACCTGACCCGCCTGTTCGACAGCGATCTGAAGATCGAGCTGCTCAAGCGCACCCCTTCCTCCTATCTGGGCAGCTGCCGCTACAAGCTGCCCGCGCCGGTGGCGGGGGACGAGGTGTACGAGACGCTGTTTGAGCTGTTCGCCCGCTATCAGGTGGACGCGGTGCTCTACATCGGCGGCAACGACAGCATGGACACCATCGCCAAGCTCTCCACCTACGGCGAGGCCATCGGCAGCCCCATCCGCTTTGTGGGCGTGCCCAAGACCATCGACAACGACCTGGTCTGCACCGACCACACCCCGGGCTTCGGCTCGGCGGCGAAGTACATCGCCACCATCATGAAGGAGGTCATCCGCGACTCCAACGCCTACGACCTGCGCAGCGTGACGGTGGCGGAGATCATGGGCCGCCACGCCGGCTGGCTGGCGGGCGCGGCCAGTCTTGCCAAAGGGGACGACTGCGACGGGCCGGACCTCATCCTGATGCCGGAAGTGCCCTTTGACCCCAAGCTGTTCCTGCGGCGGGTGGACCGGCTGCAAAAGCAGAAGGAGAACGTCATCATTGCCGCCAGCGAGGGCGTGAAGGACCGGGAAGGCCGCTTCTTGTGCGATCTCGCGGGCGACGGCGGCACACTGGACGCCTTTGGCCACAAGGCCATGCTCTCGGGCACCAGCCGGTATCTGGCGGGGCTCATCCAGAGCGAGCTGGGCTGCAAGAGCCGGGCCATCGAGCTTTCCACCCTGCAGCGGTGCGCCGGGCATCTGGCCAGCCGCACCGACATCAGCGAGGCCTACCGGGCCGGCGGCGCGGCGGTGCAGGCGGCGCTGGAGGGCCGCACCGGCTGCATGGCTGCCCTCAAGCGGCTGAGCGACCAGCCCTATCTGTGCGGCACCGAGCTGGTGGACGTGCATCAGGTGGCCAACGCGGAAAAGACCGTGCCGCTGGAGTGGATCGAGCCGGACGGCATGCATGTGAACGCCGCCTTTGAGGCCTATGCCCGGCCGCTGATCCAGGGCGAATTGACCCCCATGTTCGTGAACGGCGTGCCCCGGCACATCACCCTTTAAAAGACAAACGGCCGCCCCGGCGGAAGGGACTTTCCTTCCCCGGGGCGGCCTTTTTGTGTTTTTTCAAAGCTCCCGCAGGGCGATGTGGCTGCCCCGGGGGGTCTTGGTGACCAGCACCTGTTTTTCCAGCCGCTGGCGCAGCTCGGCCACGTGGCTGATGACGCCCACCAGCCGCTTGCCGTCGGCAAGGGTCTGCAGGGTGGCGATGGCGTTTTCCAGGCTGTCGGCGTCCAGGCTGCCGAAGCCCTCGTCCACGAAGAGGGTGTCGATCTGCACCCCGCCGGCGTACTGCTGGATGGCGTCCGAGAGGCCCAGGGCCAGCGCCAGCGCCGCCTGGAAGGTCTCGCCGCCGGACAGCGAGCGCACGCTGCGCCGCTTGCCGGTGTAGTTGTCCAGCACGTCCAGGTCCAGGGCGCTCTGGCCCCGGCTCTGGGCCGCGCCGTGGCAGAGCAGCTGGTACTGGCCGCCGGTCATGAAGGCCAGCCGCCGGTTGGCGGCGGCCACCGCGCTCTCGAAGTAGGCCACCAGCACATACTGCTCGAACTGCTGTTTGCCAAGGCCCCCGGTGAGGGTGCCGCCGGCGGTGCGGTGGAGATTGTCGGCCACGCGGGCCCGGCGGCGGGCGGTGTCCGCCTGCTTTGCCAGCGCCTTCACCCGGGCGGCCGCGTCCCGGTTGGCCGAGAGGCGGGCGTTGAGGGCCCGCCAGCGGTCTTGCAGGGCGGTGCGCCGGATGTTCACATCCGCCAGCGCGGCGGCCAGGGTCTGCTCTTCGGCAGGGTCGGCGGCCCGGGTCAGGTCCTCTTTGCGCTGCTGCGCCAGGGTGCGGGCCGCGGCCAGCTGCTCGCTGAACCCGCTCCAGGCTTTCTCCCCTTCTTTCACCCGGTCGGAGAGATCCTTCGCTTTCCTGCGCAGTTCGTCCAGCGCCCGCCGGGCCTCGGCCTCGCTGGCGAAGGGCAGGCTGGTCCCCAGCTCCTCTTCCAGGGTGCGGGCGGCGGCCAGCTGCGCCGAACACCCAGCGCTTTCTTCCGCCCGCTGTTCCTGCATTTTGCGGCAGGCCTCCAGCTTCTGCTGGCATCGGGGCAGGTCCTGCTCCGCCTTCTCCCCCGCCTCGGCGGCCGTTCGGGCGGCTTTGGCCTGGGCCTCGGCCTCGGCGCGGGCGGCTTCGCCTTTCGCCTTTGCCTCTTTCAGCGAGAGGGCGGCCTCCCGGGGCGCGTCAGGGGCCTGCCCGCCCCACTGGGTCAGGGCCGCGGCGGCCAGCCGCAGAAATTCCTCCCGGGCGGCCTCATCGGCCGCCTGGGCCGCGCCGCTGGCCTCGGCGGCCTTTTGGTATTCCGTGTGCAGTTTTTCCAGTTCTTTTTTTGCCGCCTGCAGGCTGGCCCGGTCGGGCGCGCCCTGGGCCTGCTTTGCGGGGGCGGGATGATGCAGACTGCCGCACACCGGGCAGGGGGCGTTCTCGGTCAGGCCGGCGGCCAGCAGGCCCGCCTGCCCCTGCCAGAACAGGGCCTCGGCGGCGTCATACTCGCCCTTGGCCCGGGCGTATTCCCCCTGGGCGGCGGCGAAGGCGGCGGCCGCGTCCCGGGCGGTCTGCTGCACGCCCCGCAGGCGGCGGGCGGCGTCCAGCGCCGTGCCGGTCTGGGCAAGGCGCACATCCAGCGCGTCCCGGGCGGCTTCGGCGGCGGCCTGCCGCTGGCGGGCCGCCTGGGCCCCCTCGGCCTGTTCGCCAAGGCGGGCGCTCTCCTCTTCCAGCCGCTTTTGCTCTTCGGCGGCGGCGCGGCGGTCCGCTTCGCACCGGTGCAGTTTTTCTTCCAGCTGTTTTCGCAGGGCGCGCTGTTCCTCCCGGCGCTGGTAGGCGGGCAGCTGGGCCTCCTGCTGGCGGGCCTGCAATTCCGTCTGTTCCAGCGCGGCGCGCACTTCGCCGAGGGCGGCGTGGCGCTCTTCTTGTTCCCGCTGCTGCCCTTCCAGTTCCGCCAGTTTCCGGGCGGCTTCGGCGGCAGCGGCGTGTAGGGCGGCGGCCTGCCGGACAGCCTCCAGCTTGGCGGCGGCCGCCTCGGCCTCTGCGTCCAGGGTCTTGCTCTGGGCTTCGGCGGCGGCGCAGGCGGCCTCGTCGGCGGTGCAGAGGGCCGCGGCCTGGGCCAGCACCTCGTCGCAGCGCCAGACGGCGGCCTCATCGGCCAGGACGTCCCGCAGGGGTCGGGCCGCCGTGTCCTCTTCGGGCAGCTTGAAGGCGGCGAAGGCCTGCCGGAGGGCTGCGTCCTGCTGTTCCACAGCGCGGGCGGCCTCGGTGGCGGCGGCGCGCAGCTTGTCCTGCACGGCGCGGCAGCCGGCGGTTCCGAAGATCTGCCGCAGCACGGCGCTGCGCCGCTCGCCCGGGGCGTTGAGCAGCTCGGTGAACTGGCCCTGGGCGATCATGGCGATCTGGCGGAACTGCTCGCCGTCCATGCCCAGCAGCTCCCGGATGGCCGCGTCCACCTCCCCCACCTTTTCCACAGGCGGGCGGCCAGGCGCGAGGAAGAGGGCGGTGGCCGCCTGGGTCACCTGCCCCTCGCCCCGCTTTTTGGGCCGCTGGTACTGGGGGGTGCGGCGGACGGTGTACTCTTTGCCCCGGTGCAGGAAGGTCAGTTCCACAAAGGTCTCCCGGTCGGGCCCGGCGTAGTCGCTGCGCACGGTGTCAAGGCTGCGCACCCCGCCGGAAAGCTGGCCGAACAAGGCATAGCTGATGGCGTCAAACAGGGTGGTCTTGCCCGCCCCGGTGTCGCCGGTGACGAGGAACAGCCCGCTGGAGCCCAGTTTGTCCAGTTCCAGCGTCTCCTCCCCGGCGTAGGGGCCGAAGGCCGAAAGGCGCAGATGCAAAGGTCTCATCCTTCCGCCTCCTCTCCCAGCACGTCGTCCAGAAAGGCTTTTTCTTCGTCATCCAGTTCCCTGCCGTGGACGCTCTGGTAAAATTCCTCGAACAGCTGCCGGGGCGTGCGCATGGCGATCTCGCGCAGGGCGGGCACGTCGGCCGCGGGAACGTCCGGCAGAACGAACTCCAGCCGCACCAGATTGGGGTAGACGCTGCGCAGCCGGGCGGCGGGGTCCAGCGGCGGCGTTTTGTCGGTGAGGCGGGCATAGATGTAATCATTGCTGGGCACGGCGCTTTGCAGCAGGGCTTCCAGCGGGCCCTGCACCCGGCGCAGGGGGCGCAGGGGCGACAGGGGCACCTGCTTCGTGCTCACCTGCCCCTTGGGGCCCACGTCCACCACCGTGACGCTCTTCTGGCCCAGCGCCTCGCTGACGGAATAGGCCAGGGGCGAGCCGCAGTAGCGGACCTCTTCCCGGCCCACCTGCTGGGCGGCGTGGATGTGGCCCAGGGCCACATAGTCGAAAAGGTCAAAGGCGGAGGCGTCCACATTGTCCAGGGTGCCCAGGTTCAAAAGTTCCGAGCCGCTGGCGGCGGGGCAAGCCGCCCCGGCGGTGACGAACTGGTGGGCGATGAGGATGTTCCGCCCGCCCGCGTCCGGGGCGGCGGCCCGCACCAGGGCGGCCGCCGCGTCGGTGTAATTTTCGATGGCTTCGTCGGGGAAAAAGGCCCGCACCGCCGCCGGGCGCACAAAGGGCAGGGCCCAGATGGTGAGGGGGCCGTGCTCGTCCCGGGTCTCAAAGCGTTCCATCCGCCCGGAGAACACCGAGGCCAGATGCACCCCGCTGCGCTCCAGCAGCCGCCCGCCGAAGGCAAGGCGCTCGGCCGAGTCGTGGTTGCCGCTGATGGCCCACACCGGCAGATGATGTTCGCACAGGGCGGTGAGGAAGTGATCCCACAGGTTCACCGCGCCCACGCCGGGCACGCCCTTGTCGTAGACGTCGCCCGCCACCAGCACTCCCTGCACCCCTTCGGAAAGGGCGATGGAGACGATTTGGTCCAGGATATATTTCTGGTCCTCAAAGAGGTCGGCCTCGCACAGGCGGCGGCCCAGGTGCAGGTCGGAGAGATGAAGCAGCCGCACGGCGCTTGCCTCCTTTCAAGTTCAGAACATCCAGCTGGGCAGGATGCGCAGGGCGTTCACATAAGACTCGGACACCGGCAGCCCGCTGATGACCGGGTAGTAGCAAACGAAGAACAGCCCCGCCGCCACCGCAAGGCCGGTGCACAGGCCCTTGACCAGCGCCGGGCGGCGCACGTAAAAATGCGCCGCCGCCAGCGCCAGGGCCGCCACCGCGAACCACAGGCTGGGGAAATAGTGGTAGAGGAAGGTGCAGCGGCTCACCAGCACCCAGGGCAGGAACTGGGCCAGGAACAGCACCGACACAGCGCCGGTGGCCCCATTTCCTTTGCCGGAAAGCTGCCGCCAGCCGCACCAGCCCAGGCCCCCCAGCGCCGCCAGCCACAGCGGCAGGTTGCCCAAAGCGGCGATGGTGCCCCGCATGCCCTCCGGCAGGCCGGAGGCAAGATAGTACCACACCGGGCGCGCACTGACCGGCCAGGTGTACCAGCGGGACTCGTAGGGATGGGTGGCCTCCAGGCCGCTGTGGTAGCGGTACATGTTCACCTGGCACTGCCACCACTCGGAGAGGGAGAAGCCGCTCTCCCGCCAGAAGTACGGGATATAGCTTGCAAAGTAGATGATGAGGGGCAGCGCCACGAAGAAGACGATGCCGCCGCAGAAGGCGGTGGCCACCTCCTGTTTGAGGCGGGGCGGCTTCTGCTTTGCCCGCTGCCACAAAACGCCAAAGTAGAGCACCGCCAGCCCCGCGCCGGCGTAGATGCCGGTCCACTTGCTGGCCGCGCCCAGGCCAAAGGCAAGGCCCGCCAGCGCCATGGGCAGAACGCTCTCCTCCACCCCTTTTTCCAGCACGCTCTGGCAATACCAGACCATGAAATAAGCGGCCAGCAGGATGAAGAAGGTGCCGTAGATGTCGATGGTGGCGATGCGGCTCTGGGTAAAGCGCAGGGTGTCGAAGGCCGCCAGCACCGCCGCGAAGAGGGCAAAGGCGGGCTTGCGGGTGAGGCGGCGCACAAAGAGATAGAGCACCGGCACCAGCGCCACGCCGAAGGCCGCCCCGGCCACACGCCAGCCGAAGCCGGTCATGCCGAAGAGGGCCACCCCCAGCATGATGAACACCTTGCCCATCGGCGGGTGGGTGGTCTCGTAGACCGGCATGCCGTGGAGATGCTCGTAGGCGGTGCGTCCATGGTAAATTTCGTCGAAGTACATGCTGTTTTTATAGCTGACGGAATCCGGCACCAGCTGCTGCTCGTCAAAGAGGGCACTGCCGGAAGAAACCGCCATCAGCGCGCCGTCTTCGCCGCGGAAGGCGGCCTCCATCACCTCGGCGTTGTCCACCATGAGGGTGAGCTTGCCCCCGGCGGGGGCGGAGAGGCCCACTTTCAGCCACTGGAACACCGTGCTGCCGCTCAGCTCCACGCCGGCCAGCTGCTCGCCCGCCTCGTCGTAGACGGCGAGGCTGCCGCCCCAGCTGACGCCGGGATAGACCCAGAGTTCCGTTGCGCCGGAGGCCAGCTCCACGTCCACCTGGGTGGTCACGCCGTCGCTGTCCAGCGGGTTCTGGGGGGCGGTGAAGTCTCCCAGATTCCAGAAGCTCACCGCCGCCACCACCAGGGTGAGCAGGGCCAGGGCAAGGCGCTCTTTGCGGGTCCAGGCCGGCTGCGGCGCGGGAGCGGCGGGGACGGCGGGCGCGGTGAGAACATACTCCCGCACCTCTTCGCCCCGGCACAAAGCAAAGACAGCCCAGGCCAGCAGGACAAAACCCGCCGCCTCCACGGCGCTGACGGCGCGGATCATCACCACCGCCGTGGCGCTGGAGAGGAACTGGTCCTCGGTGCCGTTGCTGGTGAGCACCATGGCAAGGTTCACCAGCGAGGAGAGGCTGAACAGGCCGAAGGCGCCCAGCAGCCGCTTGTCGCCCCAGCGGGCGGCGGCCGCCAGCACCAGCAGCAGCGCGGGGATGATGTACCGCTCGTGCATGCGGTGGCTCAGGGTGAACACCGCCACCCCGTAGAAGGCGGCCAGCAGCAGGGGCGAAAAGCGCCCGGCCTTCCAGCTGCGCCAGGAGAGATAAACAAGGGCCGCCGTGGCGAGAACGATGCCCGCCGCGCCCAGCATCTGCCAGGTGACGGGGCCCAAAACGGGCGCGTCCTGGGGCTGCCAGTTGGCTCCGAAGAGGGTGAGCAGGTTGAAGCCGTTGACGCTGGCGTAGGGGTAGCTGGAGGCGGTGGAGGCGTATTTTTCCCACAGCCAACCGGCTTCCTGGCCGCCCCAGAAGGGCAGCGCGCAGGCAAAGGCCGCCGCCAGCGAAAGGGCGGCCCCCGCCGCGCCCCGGCCAAGGGCGGCCAGGGCGGGCCGCCGCTGCCGGGCGGCCAGCAGCGGGGCCAGGAAGGCCGCTGCCAGCGCCGGCCCGAAGAGCAGGGCCTGGGGCTTCACCGCCAGGGCAAAGCCGTAAAGCGCCGCGGCAGCGGGCCACTTTTTTTCCTCAAGGAGCAAAAAGGCGGCGGCGAGCAGAAGGCAGAACACGCCGTCCACCTGTTTCCAGACGGCGGTGTCGTACAAAAGAGCCGGGCAGAAGGCGGCAAAGGCCGCAAAGCGCAGCGCCCTTTGCTCGCCGAAGCGCCGCCGGGCAATGGACCAGAGGAGGGCCGCAAGGCCCAGGTCGCACAGGATAGGCCACAGGCAGATCAGAAAGTCCATGGCTTTGCCGCCCGCCTCCAGCTCCAGGGCGCGGGCGATGAGGCCCACCAGCCAGAGCAGCAGCATGTAGCCGGGGGGATAATCGGCAAAGTAATCCGGGGCATAGAACGCGCCGGGGCCCTTTTCGGCCAGGCGCAGGGCCCAGGCGGAAAAGCAGGCCACATCGCTGGAATAGCCCTCGCTCACAAGGGCGAGGCCGCAGCGCACCGCCAGCGCCGCCAGCAGCACCGCCGCCAGCGGCAGCCACCGGGCGCGGCGGGCAGAAGAAAAAGCAGAAGGTCTGGACATAGCGGGTCCTCTCAGAAAACAAAATCAAACGGGCCGCGGGGGGCTGTCGGCTAAAAACAGCGTTCCTCGCGGCCCGTGCCGGTCAAAAGAGATGCGCGCGGCTCAGGCGCGGGTCACCTTGGGGCCCTGGGGAGTGTCCTCCACCACATAGCCCATCTCGGTGATCTTGGCGCGCAGGGCGTCGGCGGTGGGCCAGTCCTTGGCCTTCTTGGCCTCGGCGCGCTGGTTCACCAGGTCCATCACCTCGGCGGGGATCTCGTCGGTCTTGCGGTTGTAGAGCAGGCCCAGCACACCGGTGAGCTCGTCGAAGGTGGCGGCGGCGGCCTTCAGCGCGTCAACGCTGGCGTCCGCGCCCAGGGTGTTGATGTCCTTCACCAGCTCGAACACGGCGGCCAGCGCGTCGGGGGTGTTCAGGTCGTCGTCCATGGCGGTGTTGAACTTCACCTTCGCGGCGGCGGCCTTCTCCGCCAGCAGGTTGCTCTCGCCCTTCGCGTTCTTGATGAGGAAGTCCAGGTTGTCGCGGCAGGTGTACAGACGCTCCAGGCTGGCCTTGCAGCTGTTCAGCAGCTCCACGGTGTAGTTCAGGGGCATGCGGTAGCCGGCGGTGAGCAGGAAGTAGCGGATGGGCTCGTAGCCAAACACTTCGGCGATCTCGCGCACGGTGAAGAAGTTGTTGGCGCTCTTGCTCATCTTGTGGTTGTCGATGTTCAAAAAGCCGTTGTGCATCCAGTAGCGGCTGAAGGTGCAGCCGTTGGCGCACTCGGACTGGGCGATCTCGTTCTCATGGTGAGGGAAGATGAGGTCCTGGCCGCCGCAGTGCAGGTCGATGGTCTTGCCCAGGTGCTTGCGGGCCATGGCGCTGCACTCGATGTGCCAGCCGGGGCGCCCCGGGCCGTAGGGGCTGGGCCAGGCGGGCTCGCCGGGCTTGGCGGCCTTCCAGACGGCGAAGTCGGCGGGGTCCTCTTTCAGGTCGTCGTCCATCTGGCTGCGCAGCTCGCGGTTGCCGCTCTCCAGCTCTTCCAGGTTCAGGTGGCTGAGCTTGCCGTACTCCTTGAAGGCGCGGGTGCGGAAGTAGACGTCACCGTTCTTGGCCACGTAGCCGTAGCCCTTGTCCAGGCTGTCCTTGACGATGTCCAGAATTTCCTCGATGTGCTCGGTGGCGCGGGGACGCACGGTGGGGGTCTTGGCGTTCAGGCCGTCGCTGTCCTTGATGAACTCGGCCTCGAACTTCTCGGCGACCTCTTTCATGCTGCAGCCCTGCTCCTGGGCCTTTTTGATGAGCTTGTCGTCGATGTCGGTGATGTTGGAGACAAAGTAGACCTTGTTGCCCCGGTACTCAAGATACCGGCGCAGGGTGTCGAACACCACCACGGGACGGGCGTTGCCGATGTGGATGTAGTTGTAGACGGTGGGGCCGCAGACGTAAATGCGGTACTCCCCTTCCTTCTGGGGGATGAACTCCTCTTTTTTGCGGGTCAGCGTATTGTAGATCTGCATACTGCACGCTCCTTTTAACGCGCCGGCGGCGGGATATGGGCCCGCCGGGGCGCAGTATGTTCATTTTTATCATTATACCCAAAAATGCCACCGGGCGCAACAAGGCCACACAGAAAACCCACACTTTTTGCCATAATATAAAAAGCGCGGCGGGCAAAAGCCCGCCGATCAGCCGGGGTGCCGTAAGAAAACGGCGCCGGGAAAAGGGCGATTTTGCGGTATCGCGGCGTCAAAGCGCCTTGACAACCACCAAGGGTGCCGGGGCGGCAAAGCCGCGAAGGCCCCGGTGG
>ERZ1673695.111-NODE-111-length-143673-cov-14.234678_pt1 | contig 143673 bp, 128 predicted proteins | sample MGYA00580225_ERZ1673695 | MGnify/ENA primary metagenome ERZ1673695 (study PRJEB41218, sample SAMN15661739) | gut metagenome | host: Homo sapiens | place: Canada: London | collected 2015-08-20/2019-03-30 | study: EMG produced TPA metagenomics assembly of... | reverse complement strand
TTTATTATAATCCAGGGGCTTTATTTGGCTGTCCGATTTTCGGGATGCTGTTCAAACCGCGGGGGCGTTTTTGTATTTTCGGCGTGCCGCGCTTTCATTTATCGTAATGGGAGAATAACCTGCAAATAACAATTTACACCGCTTATGCACTTTGATATAATCTATTCAATCGGTTGCATAAGAGGTGTTCCCATGAAAGTAACCATGCAGGATGTCGCGAATCAGGCTGGTGTGGACAAGGCCACTGTGAGCCGCGTACTCCGCGGCGACCACCGTATATCGGAGAAGACGAAGATAAAGGTAATGGAGAGCGTCCGCGCCCTCAATTATAAACTGGACCGCAACGCGAGGAACCTATCCACCAACACCAGCGGCCTTATCGGCGTGGTGATGCGCGACCTCAACAGGCCGTGGCTCGGAGCCTTTCTCGCCGGCATCGACCGCGCCTTCGCGAACTCGGAATATGAAATACTGCTAAAGTGTACAGAGGGCAACGCGATGCGCGCCCGGCGTGAGCTAAGTACCCTTGACGGACGGCATGCGGAGGGCTTAATCTGGTGCGATGCGGAGAATTTTCCGTCTGAGCTGCGTATGCCGGTGGTCTGTCTCGGCTTTACGGCGCCCGGAGCTTACTCAGTGACGATGGAGAACGCGGAGGACGCGCCCACCTTTGAGACCGGCGTGCTCGTCGGCAGGATGATGCTCAAGATAGTCGCCGGCAAGCCCCTTCCCGGCAGGGAGATAAGGGTCATGCGTCCATTGGAACAGACGGCGGATTAACGGAAGCAGCGCCGGTTTATGCCGTTACCGCCGATTACAGGGAGGTCGTGGCAACGACATTGAACGGAATTAAAAAAATTTTATGCTCTTTAGCTCTATTGACGTTATTGGCCGCTCCGAGGGCCGCAAGCGCCGATGAGAGGATAGATATAAACAAGATACGCGGGCCGAAGATAGAGGAGCTTGCGATGTTGATCATCTCCAACCCCGACGCGCAGATAATGGCCGCCGAGGCCGGGGAGCTTGATATCGTGAGCGATATCGCCCGCCCCTCGGACATCGACCGTCTCAGCGCCAACAAAAATTTGCAAATGTCCCTCGCGCGCGGCATGCACGCCTTCTTTTTGCTGCTCAACAACCGCGCCGCGCCCTGGGATGATAAGGATGTGCGCCGCGCCGCCGCGATGGCGATCGACCGCGGCAGCATCGTCCGCATGATATTCTCCGGTTACTGCGAACCGATAAATTCCTGGCTTCCCCCCGTATCGCCGTGGGCGCTGGCCAACAGCACGGAGGATATTTACAATCCCGCCGCGGCAAAGGAACTGCTGAAGAAAAAAGGGTACAGCTGGGATCTCGCGGGGATGCTTGTCGCCCCCGACGGTAAAAGGCTGCCCACAATGAAGCTGCTGACGCCGCTCGCGCGCGTCGCGCCGACGACGGCGGAGCTTGCGGAGCTGATCGCCGATTCGCTGAAGACGGTGGGCTTCCCCGCCGAGGTGGACCCGATAGATTTTTCCACGATGATTGCGCGGCTCGACCGCAAGGATTATTCTCTGGCGGTGCTGGCCTGGAGTATGGGGCGCAATCCCGATTCTCTCTATTCCTTCTATCACAGCGATATGGATGTCGAGGGCGGCTACAATATGACCGGCATCAGGGACGCGAGGCTCGACAAGACCCTCGCAGAGCTGCGCTACGCGCCGGACCGCGCCGCCGCCGAGAGAGCCTCGGATGAGGCGCAGCGCCTGCTGCTGGAGCTGATGCCCTCGGTGCCGATCTACAGCCGCATCTCGGTGGCGGCGATCTCCGGCAAATGGAAGAATATCTTCACCACGGACAAGATGACGGCGGACAATATGTGGACGCTGCTCACGGCGGAGCCAAAGGACGGCAAAATGCGCCCCCTGACGATGCTGCTGCCGGAGGAGCCGCGCAACCTCAACCCCTTCACCGCCTCCTCGGCCTATTCGTGGCAGGTGCTCGGCATGATATACGAGTCGATGCTCTCCACGAACCCCTACACGCTTGAGAACATGCCGGGACTCGCCGCCTCGTGGGATATCCGCACGGCGGGAGAGGGCAAATCGCGCCACACGGAGCTTATCTTCAGGATCAGGCGCGGCCTTCGCTGGAACGACGGCAGCCCGCTGACGGCGCGCGACATAAAGGCCAGCATCGACTTCATCCATAAGAATAAGATACCGCGCTTCTTTGACTCGGTAAAAAACATCAGAAGCGTCGAGACACCGGACGACTACACGCTGCGCGTCGTAATGGAGGGCGTCAGCTACTGGTATCTTGACAACGTAGCAGGCATTCCGGCGATCCCGCAAAAGGTCGTCGCCAATATAAAGGACTGGCAGAGCTGGGACCCCCTCAGCACGAAAAACGCCGGCGGCCCGCGCGGCCTTGTGGGAAGCGGCCCGTTCATGCTCAAAAGTTATAAGCCGGGAGAATATGTGATGATGAAGAGAAATCCCCACTACCGGCTGCTGGGAGGCGGGACAAGATGAGCGGGAGATGGTTCCTGAAACGCCTTCTATCTTCCTTCGTCGTCCTCGCGGCGGTGCTGGTACTCAACTTCCTGCTCTTTCGCATGATGCCGGGCGACGCGGTGAGCACGATCATCGATCCCTCCTTCTCGCCGGAGGCCAAGGAGAATCTGCGCGCCCTCTATGGCCTCGACCGCCCGCTGTGGGAGCAGTTTGTCATCTATATCAGGCAGATGCTCACCTTCAGCTTCGGTCTCTCCTTCCTGAGCCGCAAACCGGTCTGGGACGAGCTCGTCTCGCGCCTGCCCGTGACGCTGACCCTCACGGTAAGCTCGATGGCGCTCTCCTCCGCGCTCGGCGTCTGGCTGGGTATCAAAGCGGCGCTGAACCGCGGGCGGCTGGCGGAAAAGATCGTGCTGCGCGCGAGCGCCGTCACCTCATCCTTTCCAGGCTTCTTCGTCCAGCTCGTGCTGCTGATGTTATTCGCGCGCGCTCTGCCGATATTCCCGCTGCGCGGCACCCTCTCCGTTCCGCCGCCGACTGACGCGCTCGGCATATTCCTCGACTACGGCTGGCACCTGGCGCTACCGGTATTGTCGCTTTCTCTGATGGGCTTCGGCGGCTGGGCCCTCTACGTGCGCAACCTCATGGTGCGCGCGCTTAACGAGGACTTCGCGCTGATGGCGCGCGCCCGCGGCCTTTCACGCGGACGCGTCGTCTGGCACGCCTTCCGCACGATACTGCCGCCGATCCTGACGATCCTCCTGATGTCCGTCCCAGGGCTCGTCTCCGGCGCGGTGATAACGGAGTCGGTCTTCTCGCTGCACGGCGTGGGCACCTTCCTGCTGGAGGCGATCTCCGGCCACGACTACCCCAGCGCTGGAGCATCCTTCTATCTGCTCGCGCTGATCACCGTATTCTGCAACCTGCTAGCCGACATCACCTACGGGCTTGTCGACCCGCGCGTGCGCATCGAGGGCAAGGTACAATGAGAACCATTCTTACACGCAAAAGCGTGATCGCCTTCATCGCCATCTCCCTAATAGGAGCCTTCGCGCCCCTTATGATGAGCCAGTCGCCATACGCGATAACCGGCGCTCCGTTCGCGCGGCCTGTCTGGTGGCGTTGCGGCACGCTGTCCGCGACGCAAAATTTCACGATAAACGACGGCCGTCTCGATCTTGAATGGGATAAAAACCCGCCGGCGATATTCTCGCTCTCCGGCCGGATCACCGCGAAGCCGGAATCCAACGTGCGCGTGATCTGGCGCACGCGGGATAAAGACTATCTGCTCGATGATCTCCGCGGTTCAGAGGCATACTGGATAAATCAGGACGGCCGCGACATGATATTCAAGCAGGCGCTCAGCCTGCCCCTCATCAGCAGAAGCGTCGACTATCTCTTTCCGGCACACGGCACATACAGCCTCATCGTCGAGGGCGCGGAGAGCGTGGAGCTCAAACTGTCGCTGCCCGGAGAACGGCAGGGACTGCTCGGCACCGACCAGCGCGGACGCGACGTCTTTACGATGCTCATCTACGGCATCCGTACCTCTTTAATAATCGGCATCAGCGCGACGATCATCGCGAGCCTGCTTGGCATGGCCTTCGGCCTCACCGCCGGTTACATCGGCGGCTGGTGCGACACGCTCATTATGCGTGTGGTGGACATCCTCCTTTCGATACCGACGCTGCCGATACTGATGGTGCTCGCGGGCATCTGGGGCAAGGGGCTCTGGCAGCTCGTGCTGATACTCTCCATCTTTTCATGGATGGGCACGGCGCGCTCCGTACGCGCGCTCGTCCTCACCGTGCGCGAAAGCCCCTGGGTGGAGTCGCTGCGCGCCCTCGGCGCGAAACGCGGCTACATACTATGGCGGCACCTCGTGCCGGAGACCGCGCCGATACTGCTGGCGAACATCGCGCTCGGCGTGCCGGGGGCGATACTCGCGGAGGCGGGGCTCGCCTTCCTCGGCCTCTCCGACCCGCGTCTGATCTCCTGGGGACGTATGCTGCACGAGGCGCACTCCTTCGGAGCCTTCACGGAGGGCGCGTGGTGGCTGCTGCTGCCGCCGGGATTCGGCATCGTGGCGATCTGCCTGATATTTATGGATATGGGAAAATTCCTGGAAGAAAAGATAGATCCGAGGCTCAGCGGAAAATGATACTTGAGATAAAAGACCTTAGCGTCACATACAACAGCAAATCAGCCAGCCCCAACGCCGCGGTGCGCGGCGTATCCTTCGCGCTGGAAGAAAACACCTTCAGCGGCCTCATCGGCGAATCCGGCAGCGGCAAGAGCACGGTGATAATGACGCTGCTCGGCCTGCTGCCGAGAGACAGCGCGGCGAGCGGCGAGATCTTATATAAGGGGCGCGGCATCCTGGGCATTCCCGAAGACGAAATGGCCTCCCTGCGCCAGCGTGAGATCGCCCTCATTCCGCAGGGGGCGCTCAACTCCTTCACGCCGGTGATGACGATCGGCCGCCACCTGCGCGAGGTGCTGGAGCTGCACCTCGGCCTCAAAGGCGAGGCCGCCGAAAGGCGGATCACCGAGCTGCTCGCGGAGGTCGAGCTTCCCCCCGAGATCGCCGCGCGCTATCCCCACGAACTTTCCGGCGGGCAGAAACAACGCGCCGCGATCGCCATCGCCCTCTCCTGCGAACCCAAGCTCGTCCTCGCCGACGAGCCGACGACGGCGCTCGACGTTATCACCCAGGCGGCGATCCTCCGGCTCCTTGAACGGCTGCGCCGTGAAAAGAACCTCACGATACTGCTCGTCACCCACGATCTGCCGCTGGCCGCCTCGGTATGCGGCGAGCTCTTTGTCATGAAGGACGGGAAGCTGATCGAAAGCGGCACGCCGCGGCAGCTGATCGATTCGCCGCGCGAAGCGCACACCAAGGCGCTCATCGCCGCGATGCTGTAGGAGCGTGATTACGATGGAAAATATTGTAGAGATAAAAGAGCTCACCATAGAATTCAACTCCCGCAGCGCCAAAAGCCACCGCGCCCTCGACGGCCTGGACCTCGCCCTCGAACGCGGCGGCACGCTCTCGATCGTCGGCGAGTCGGGCAGCGGCAAGAGCACCCTGTTGCGTGCGGTAATGGCGCTCATTCCCCCCACCGCCGGCAGCGTGTCGCTCTTCGGCAGAGACACGGCGAAGATCACAACGGCGGAGCTCAACAGCCTGCGCCGCCACTGCGGCTACGTGCCGCAGGACCCCTACGGCGCGATACCGCCGGGGCTGTCGGTCATCGACGCGGTGATGGAGCCGGAGATAATCGCGGGGGTAAAAAGAACGAAAGAGGAACGCCTCGAACGCGCGAAAAAACTGCTCGCCGAGGTTGGCCTCACCGGAGAGAGGATACTCGCCTCGCGCGCCGTCGGCCTCTCCGGCGGACAGCGCCAGCGCGTCGAACTTGCGCGCGCCCTGATGCTCGATCCCGAGCTGCTGCTCTGCGACGAACCGACCTCGATGCAGGACGCCTCGACACGCGGCGAGATCATCGAAGTGCTGCGCCGCCGCACCGGCGGCGGCATGTCAATGCTCTTCGTCACCCACGACCTGCTCCTCGCGGCCCACGCGGCGCAAAAGATAGTCGTCCTCAAAGAGGGCAGACTATGCGAAAGCGGCGATTCAAAAGAGGTGCTAGCCGCGCCGCGGCACCCGTACACAAAGGCGCTGCTGGACGCGCTGCCGAGAATCACCTAAGCAACACACCTCAGATAGGCGGCCAACCTTTCTTTAACATATTCCCCCGTCATCTCGATCATCGGCCAGGAATCGCCGTCGCGGTAATAGCTGTCGAATGCTTCGTAATAACGACGTCTGTCCGCAAACTTCACATTGACGGGCGGATATCCCCCCTGCATCAGCATGAGATTCAGTATCAGCCGCCCGGTGCGTCCGTTGCCGTCCACAAATGGATGGATACCCTCAAATTTCAGATGAAACAGCGCCGCACGCTCTATCACGTGCAGCTTTGCATCTGAAAATTCCGCGGACAGCCTCTCCATAAGCTCAGGCACCATCACCGGCAGCGGCGGCTCGTGAAAGGCCCCCATAATGCGTACTGGTATCCGACGGTAGAGCCCCCTATCCTCCGGCCTGTCCATCAGCACCAACGTGTGGATTTGTTTGATGACGGTTTCGGAGAACGCAACTTTATTCTCTACAAGTTCCTGTACATATATAAAAGCGTCGCGATGCCCCACAGCCTCCAGATGGTCTTTCAGCGGCTTGCGGTCAACAGTGAGACCAGACAAAACCAAAGCCGTCTCCCGAAGCGTCAGCGTATTGCCCTCGATCGCGTTGGAATTATAGGTGTACTCCACCAAAAACTCATCACGCAGCCGCTGCAGTTCTCCCGCGGTCAGAGGACGCCGCCTCTCCGCCTCGCCTCTCATGGCATCTATATAGGCAAAAAGCTCCTCACGGCGGAGGTCCTCCGCCTGATAACGAAAGCTGCGCCCATCCGCCGGTTTAAGCGCCTCCGCGGGTATCAAATAATAACGCCCGTTACGTATAACCCCCGGAATTCTATTCTCCGCGCACAAAACCCTGACACGGCGATCGGATATTCCCCAGCGATTCGCCGCCTCTTTTACACCAATATAGGACATTACGCATCACCACCTCTGCCTGCGATTCTACCGTTTCAGTATACTTCTTTATCGGAATAATAGCAAAATATTTTTACCAACTTAGGAATAATAGCTTATCGTTTAGCGCACTCCACAAAAACAGCCCCGGGACCATCTCTCCCGGGGCTGCCGCGTTATCGTTATACTTTCGAAAAATTATTTTATCGCTTTGATGACACTCTCCACCGCCTGCATGGCGTCCGGCGGAAGGGCGTCCATGCCGCCCTTTTCCGTTTCGCGCGACTTGATGAACTGCAGACGGTCGTTCATCCTGTTGGTAAATTGCTGCTTATAGGTCCAGTTGCTGAAGTCTGGCTCAAAACCGGGTATCAGCATGTATTCTATACCGGGGATGCCGCCGAAGGACTTCCACTCGGCCTTGCCCTCGACGATCGCCTCCAATATTGAGAGCGTCGTGTTCTTCTCCACCTTCTTATCCATAAACGAGCCGGTATTGAGAATATAACATTCAACGCCGTCCTCAAAGAGGGTACGGAAGCGGATATAATCCATCGCGAGAGGATAGGTGCGGAATGGGTTCGCGTAACTTTCAATTACCAGCGCGTCGGGGTCCACTCCGGGAGCAAGGCGCTCGGCGGAGGTGCGCTTCGTCGCTAGCGTCGAGCCCATCACCGAGGCGAGCGACGGTCCTGTAAGCTTCACCACCGGCGGCAGCGTCGGGTCCTTCATGAGCCAGCATATCGCGTTGAGAGGTTCGTCTATCCTGTCTATGCGGTTCGGGGTCCAGAAGCGGGACTTCACAGCGCGGCCATTGCCGTTGCGGATATCCTCGCTGACCACCATCAGCTTTCCATCCACATCGCGCGTCACGCCGCAGTTCTGCAGCGACAGGAGGTACTTATTGTCGGGACAGCCGATGGGATAATCCTGCATCTTGTCGAAATAGGCCGGTTCAAGGGCGATCGCGTACTTCTCCTTGACATTTATAATGACGGCGTCGTCGTGAAGCACGGTGACATTATATTTATCCTTATGCTTCGCGTGCGTAATGGTCGACTTTCCGGAGCCGGAGAGACCGAATACGGCGAGAACATACTTCTTGCCGCTGCCGTCCTTAAGCTCGTAGCGTTTGAGACCGCCGTGGCAGGAGGCGTAGCCGTTGCGCGCGGCGGCGCCCCAGGCAAGCGTCAGCGTACCCTTCTTAAACTCTCCGAAATAGCGCATTCCGAGGATCGCGGCGCAGTTCTGCTCCGGAGAGAAGAAGGCGAGGCCGAGGGGATAATCGGGATGCGTCCAGTATGGGTCGGCGTAGACAAAGAGGTCGCCGTCGGCAGGCAGTTCACGGGAATTCTTATAACGCGCCGCGTATTCGTCATTAAGATACTGGAAGTTCAGCATCCAGCTATAGAGATTATTTTCAAATCCCTCCGGCATCATGATGTTGGCTTTGACCATAAAATCCTCTTCAAGGCCGATGACCGCCTGCGCCGAATAAAAATGACGGAAACGGGAGTTATGTATAGCCTCGCGTAAAAGCGTCGCCAAATCCGGCACGGATACGCCGGGATGGCCGACGATCCTGCGCGCCGCGGCACAGCGTCCAAAAATCGCGCCGTCGTTAAAGAGCAGTACGTTGGCGCCTTCGGGAAGTCCCAGCTCGGTTGGCCGGTAGACGGGCATGCCTGTCAGTTCCACTGTTCCGGGGCTGTCCTTCGCAAGCCTGTAGGCCTCCTTAAGATCCTTGACCGGAGAGACGTTATTGCCGTAAAAGGCCGTCTCTATAGTCGTCCTGATGGGTGTGGCATTGAGCCTCTTGAAACTCTCCAAATCCACAAAATGCCCCTGCGTAGCCATACTTTTTCCTCCTGTAATAAAGAAAATTGTAACTAATTAGTTATATTTCTGTGACCTGTCCGTAGCATACATCAATAATTAAAATTGACAAGAGTTTTGTTACAAAATATACAATTTCAGAATATTGGAATATTAACGGCATAACAGACAACTTATTCTTGTTTATTTATAACTTAAGATGATTTATGAATAAAATACTCAATTAAGTGCTACAATTACGATGAATTAATATTTGTTGGGATGGTGCGAAAATAGCACAAAAACATAAAAAAGCCTTCACTTTAATAGAAGTGCTTATCGTCATAATAATTATCGGTATCCTCGCCGGGCTGATGATGATATCAAGCGGCAGCGCGACGGACACCGCTGATAGGACACGCTGTGTGGCGGACAGGCGTTCGCTGCGCTCGGCGCTCTACATATTCCGCATCGAAAAGGGTGGGACTACGAGCGCCGACCTGAGCACTGTCCTCAAAGAGGTGCTGGACAAGATGTTCGACAATGGCCAGGGAACGGTCAGCGGCGACAGCGAAATAGACGGCATCTGCCCCTCGAAGGGAATATACGCCGTAACTATCAGCGACGATAAATACCTCATCGCCTGCTCCGTACACGGCGGCGACGGCGGAAGCAGCACAGGAACGGGAAGCGGAGGAAGCGGGACCGGAGGCGACGGCGGGGGAACCGGCGGAGGATCAGACGGAGGTAACGTCATCGACCAAATCTTTGATAAATTAGTAAATTCTCAGTGGGAGAATATCTTTGATGATAAAGCTTTCCACGCAAATAAAGGTGATATTTTCTATCATAAAGACGAATATTACGTGGCCACAGGCAGTGACTTAGGAAATGTATGGACAAACGGATATGTAGAACCGGACGCGGCTGGTGGCCTATGGTGGAACACACAATCTAACGGCGGCATCGTCAAGGTCACGGGGGTAGTAGTAGATGCAGATAACATCTCTGCCGGACAAACGTTTAAAAGAGGTGATGTCGTACGTTTGGGTGACGGGAGCTACCACATTTGCATAGCAGCCACGGGAGTTACACTGAATGAAAAAGCGCTACCAAGATCTGATACTTCACATGCTAGCTGGTATCAATTGCCCCAAAGCCAATAAAGATCAGATATCAATTGAAATATAACCATTGGCTTCAATATGCGTATGGTACGACAATACAAGCTACGCTTATGATATTACCATCACGTAGATCACATCTTAATCTTAATAAAAACAAAGTGCCTAAGCTAGTTACCGTAACACAACAAAATAGAGAGCCTCGTCTATAAAGAGGCTCTCTATTTTTAAGAATAAGAATCTATAATAAATTACTTAAGTTTAACGGTATAACCGATTGAGAGCACCTGCGTGAGGCCGTCGTGGATGTAGGCGGATGCGTAATCTGCGCCGCCTATATGAGACCGCACGTCTCTGTTGCCAGCCCAGATCGCGGTGTATGCGAAGGCAAGTTCGCTCGTCTCGTTCGGACGGTACTTGAACCCGATGCTGCCGCGGTGGCGGTCGCCGGTCGGAACGGTGAAGTCCATCCATTCATCAGGCACAGGACTTTCGTCATAGACGTAACCGCCGAGGATGCTCCATTTCTGGCTCAGCTTATGCTCGATACCGATACCGATACGCCACGCGGCACTCCAATCCTTTGGATTATCCGATGTTTTGTTTCCAAGTACGGGATCATCAAACGAGAGATTCAGCGCATTGTATGTGCTCCAGTTTGTCCACGTCGCGTTTATCTCCATGCGTGTTCTGTCGTTGAATTTATGTCCCAGACCAAGAGATAGAGAGTCGGGAAGAGTTACCGTACCGTGCGCCTGTGTGGAGAGTCTGTATGGGCCTAATCCCTGCACACTTCCGTTAAAATTCGCGTCGGCGTCCATTGTGTGTTTGACTCGTGCTCTATATACAACAGCCGCGGAGGTTTTCGGCGTGAAATCATACATTAAAGAAGCGACCCATCCGATATTGGTGCTGTCTCCATCAATATCGGAACGTATACTAGTCGTAAGACCAGTTGGTACATCTTTTTTCATTCTAAGCTGAATGTAATTGATATCAAGCCCTACTGCGGCGGAGAGCTTGTCGTTGATCTTAAAGGCATAGGTGGGCTGCAGGGTCACCCCTTTGACGCCGGTAAACACCGTGTCAAATCTTCCGGGCCAGAGGTCATCGTATTCGATCTGATTCCCGTAGCGAGCAAAGAAGGCCACGCCCCACCAGGAGTTCTTGCCCGCCTTCTGCGCGTAATACATATAGGGGATTATCGCGGGGCTGTATGAGTTATCCCATTCGTCAGAATTTGTGATATTCAGCGGACCGTTCTTAAAAGATACCGACGTCGCTGCGTTCACCCAACTCGTGCCTAGGCTGAGGTAACTGCCGTTGAGCTTCGTTATCTGCGCGGGGTTGTAGGCGAGCACCGCGGGGTCGTTCTCTCCGAACATATAGTTGTCGCCCATCGCCGTACCGGCGGCGCTCCATTCGTAGACACCGAATCCTTCGGCAAAGGCCGCGGCGGGGATCGAAAGCGCCAGCAGCGTCAGCATTAATGCCGCAATCAAATTTTTCCTCTTCAATGAACACAATCCTTCCATAAGAAAATTAATTAATATGTCCGAAGCCTGGGTGCTTCTGCCCCAAACTCGGGGTAATAACCGAGATTTCAATGCTCACGTCCGTGCCGTGTATGTAATAGGAGGTGAAATCGGCCAGCGTGCGCGATTCGAGGTAGCGGAAAAAGGCTCGTGACAATTCGTCCATCATGTCGCCGATAAAGCACTTCTTACCGCGGCAGCCATCAAGACGGCAGCCGCGCGATTCAAACGGGCCGCCGAGCAATTCAAAGATAGGATAGAGGGGCGTCTCGGAGGGGACGCAGTTAAGCCGGTAGCCTCCGCCCGGCCCGCGGACGGACTTTACCAGACCGCCCTTGTTGAGACGCTGCAAAACTTTTGAAAGATGCGGCTCAGAGGTTCCGATCGCCGCCGCAACCTGCTGCGTGGTGAGGCATTCATCCGGCTCCTTGGCAAGCTCGCCAAGCGCGTGAAGTCCCAAAAGCAACGGTTCCGGCAGATCTACTATTGGATTCAGCTTTGATTTCCCCTTTCCAAAAAACTATAATGGAATACTGGATATTCTATTCCACTTATATTAACGGGTCAAGTAGTGATTATAAAGTCATAAGAAAAAATTTTTATACATAATATGAACGGCAAAAAACAATAATGCCGCAGACTGGCTTCACGGGCCGCCCTATGTTCGTCAAAAGACTTGATGCGTTTGCCGCGATTTGGAATCTCGCCTATGAGTCCCGGCTAAAAATGTGAGATAATATGTGAAACATAGCCAAACGCCGCGCCCGTACGGCCATGCGGCGTCAATGGCTTTTAGCGGAGGGGTCGAGAATGTTCTGGAGCAACGTATTTGAAACGGCTATGCTGTTGTGTTTCGCCGCCGCCTGGCCGGCTTCGATATACAAACCATGGGTCAGCCGCACAAGAAAGGGAAAAAGCCTCGCCTTCATGGTAATAGTGCTGATCGGTTACATGGCGGGAATCACTAAGGTGCTCGTCAGCCACAGCGCGATATACATGCTCATTCCGTACACGGTCAACACCACGCTCGTCGCCTGTGACCTTGTGCTATATTACAGAAACTACCGCATCGACGAGGGACTGCCGCACATCTTCGGCGAGCATTAATTTAATTAAAACCACTGCGGCGTTATATTCCACCGCTGCATTTTGCCGAAATCTGACCTTACTACCACAAACATGCGACAAAAACAAGGGGGCAAGCACCTAAAATACCCTTGTTCTGCCAATGGTAACACTATATACTATGCGAAGAATTTGGAGGCGGTACCATGTCCCTGCGGAAAATATCCGGTTCGCGCCATCGCGGAGCGGCGCTGCTTATAATAGTATTGATAGGCTTTATCCTGCTTTTCATCATCAGCGGGATCGCCATCAGTATCGCGTGGAAAACAATGAGAGTCGAGGGTTGGCAGACTCAGAATATCGAACGGCGCCGGCTGGACTACATCGCCCGCACCGCCGCCAACCTTGTCGTAGAGGAGATAAGCAGCGACAAAGGAGTGACCTCTTTTGACAACTCGCTCAAAATCAGCGACGGCATTTCGGCGGATAAAAAACTTATCTTTGACGATCCCCAAAAGACATATCTTACGCTCAGTATAAAGGGCAGCAGCAGCTACTGTACGATAACGTCCGTGGTCTCGGCCGATAATGGTGAGAAAGTTACGGTGTCGGCGAATATGATAAAAAGCGGCGACACCTACATAACGACATGGAGGAACGGGAAATGAGGCGCACCGGAAGCATCCTGACGGAGATCCTAGTGGCGATCATCATCTTTACGGTCGGCCTGCTGGCGGTTGCCGGTACGATAATGTTCAGCATGAGACTCATAATGGACTCGGCCCAGACGACGCTTCGCGAGCAGGCGCTGTTCAACGACGCGGAGAATTTTCTTGCAGAGCGCATTCTGGAAAACACCGGCACTCCCGGTTCGCCCGCTGAATTTATTAAAAACGACAGTATCGTCATTGGCGACAAAACACTAAACTATTCGCTCTACCGTTATCGCCTCAATGATAAAAAGGGAAGCGAAATGTATGTCATCAAGAGGGAAAACTCATGAAGAATAAAAAACTGGCGGCCTTCACGCTTGTCGAAGCACTGATAGGCGTCATCATCATGATGATCGTCATTGGCGGGATCGCCCTGTCCATCAAGATGGGAATAGACATGTACGGAAGGGCAGAGGCGCATAGCGAACTGATCAACGGCATGCGCTTCACGCTTGATTCCTTTAACAGGGAAATATCGCCGATGCTGGACGTCACCAGAGAGGTGGAGATACTCTCCACCGACATCTCAAACATTCCCAGCGTTTCGGACGACAATCACTACATCTACCTTGAAAACGGCTCCCTCACGCACCGCAGCAAAAGTGGCGACGAAGTTCTGACCGGCTCGGAGTACATCGACCGCGTGGTCTTCTCCTACCCCACGGACACAAAGGAAACCGGCGAAAACTACACTCTGAGGATGGATCTTACGGCAAGACATGAGAGATACGGCGACGCGGAATATAATACGACGCTGGAGAAGGCGATGTACAATCTCCCGAGCAAGAGGGGAGATAATGGGAATATATTAAGGTTTAAATACAGCGACGCCGTGGATGTAAATGTGATAAATATAAAACACTACAAGAGAGAAAACAACGGAGACCTAATTGACATCAGCAATAGTGCAGACATCAAAGGTATTACTATAATAGTAAGCTATGACCTGACCATTGACGGCACTGTAAACGAGCCCTATGAAGATGTATCTCTGGTGGAATATTTTATGTCCAGCAGTCCTGAGGCCAATTTAGACATCTCAGATGAAACGCCAAACAGAGAAAACCAAGCTCACCATTACTGGCAGTTGGTTGATGAACATGGCACCCCTTTGGATGGGACGGAGATAGCAACTAGCGGTGATTTACATTTACACCATTCGGGCGAAACTACCACATGGCGTTTTGGGACGATCAGAAGCAGAATAACGCCGCGTATAGCAGATATTAACGGAACCCTTATCGCCGAAGGAGCTCCCGTCTGGGGGCCATACACCGAAATAATTGACAATAACAACCTTTTGCACACCAGCTGGTCCCAGGCAATTTTTGATGCAGTCCATTTCAACTCAATGACTGATGGGTTCATATCACGCAAGGGCGATGTAGTATTTGACGTGGACACCACTACCGGTATGAAAATTATTAAATTTAATGCGCAGGGCAACGGCAACAGCGCTGTACTTGCTGAAGTTGACCTTAAATACATGAAACGTGAAAGAACTCTTGAAAGGGAAAAATTAGGCGCGGCATTTACAAATATCACCAACTATTCTTTAGTTGTCGACGCAAAGGTCACCAATACAAGTGGATATGGAATACTGATAAACGGGCGGGTTATAAATCTTCCTACTAGCTTGGATCAATCCGCTGCTGAAAACGGATACCTTTTCCAATTTGATAGAGCAAGAAAGTCTTTTCCTATAAGGCTTTTTTCTGAAAAAGGCGGGCAAATGCAGGGAATAAAGGGCTTCACAGGTATAAATAGCTGCTATTACTTCGGCGCTGAGACAGAAGCGGACTTGGTTGAATTCGCGGGATTAGACGGCGGTTACAATTGGAAATCTGAATACGTCCCTGCCATGCTGAAGAACAGCAGTTTCAATCTGCCAGAGAATAATTCCCTGAAATTTTTTGACAGCAGGCAAAGGGTCTTATATACGATACTGGAATACTACTGCCAATATGTTGAGAACCCAGACAAGCCGGGAGAATATATAAAAGACTCCGATGCCATGAAAAAACCTCATTATTTAGTGAGGATGAGAGCGTTGAAGACCGGAGACGAGGTGGATGAAATACTGAAAACCATGAGCCCGGAAAGAAAGGCACAGGATCCTTGGCATATCGGAGAGGAGTTCTACGGCTCAGAACCGATATGGTACGGCGATTTTGTAGGCGCGGCACCGATGACGTCGGGGGATAAATACATAAAATCAGGCGATAAATACATATATGAGGTAAAAAACTTTAGTGACATCGAAAAGTATGGTGGTCCTAAAATAGCGCTTTCGATCCCATCAGGAGATGTTATTCCTAAGAGGAATAGGAACATCTTCAAGTTTGAAGGTAAAACTAAGACGGCTGGCTACGCCGTTGTAAAGGGTTATGACCTTGACATCAGGGAAAGTTTTAAAAAATATGCAAAATATGACAGTGGTAAATATGGCTATTTTAATAACACGGATGTATTAAATAATATTTTTCAGGAAAAAGGCAAACGTTACATTGGAATAAGGGTTTGGAAGTCAGCAACTGTTAGTGACGATGTCGTCATCAATGAGATAAATATGGCACCCGGCTTCTCCGGCGACGAGCTTAAGGCTATCCTCCCCAAGGGTGCGCGTATCTATGAGACCGGTGAGACATACAGCAAAGGTGACTGGAATAAACTTGCAGAGAAAGACAAGGATATTACCTTTAGCTGGGATGACACCACCGATGCAGATTTAAATAAAAAGGTATTCTCAAACGCATCATCAGAATTAAATGGATTCGTATCGGATGGAGAAGGAAATGGCAGCGGCAATATCGGTATCATGGACATTCGCCATATCTGGACCTCGCCACCAAATGAGTGTAAGTGTCCGCTCTGTAAACTGTTCAAATAGGTACAACCTGCTAAACGAAAACAAAAATAGAGTTCCCCCACCCCAACCGGAGAGGGGAACTCTTATTTTTGCTCCTAAGACGCCGCGCAGGACAACGACTGTTGTCCAAATATTAAGGGATGAGAGTTGCCTGCGGAGACAGAGGCCATTATCTTATCGGACGGTCCCGCCACCTCCAGTGTCATTTATGTACGCTGCATTCAACATTGCCGTCGGCGTCACTGTCGCTGTAAACGCCGCCGGAGGGGCAGGTCGCGTCGTTATTCGATATCTGGTCGTGATATTTGGCGTTTATAAATTCCTGCAATGTCTCGTTCGACGAATGGGCGAATTTATATATAGACCAGCCAGCCTTTATCGCTTCGCGGTTCCCCAGGCAGGCCGCCTCTTTCGCCTTTTTGTCCGAACCGCCCACACTAAGCAATAATCCGCCCGCAAGCACCCCGATTATTATTATCACTATCAGCAGTTCAACAAGCGTGAATCCGGCGCTCTTTTTAATTTTCATCGTCAGTACCCTCTTTATTCAGTAGTCATCTATATCCGCCACGATTATAGAATATTTGGCGCTAGGGGGCAAACCAACCATAGGATAATCGGATAAAACGCCTCAGTAAATAAGACTTGGCAATTCCTTGGACCCCACATATGAACGCCGCGAAGGACTAATTTATCTTTCGTTGCTTTACTCGGTATTTAGCGGCTTAATAGTTTTGTGCCGGAGAGGAGTCGCGTCAGTTTCTATAATCGCGCTGATCAACGCATTTATCGTAGTCGTTTTTTGAAAGGCGGATCCAGTCCGTACCGTCAATGCCTCTTTTAAAATCAGGATGGTCCGGCAGTACAGAGGCTATCTTAATCCAGCGTTGTTTTTCATACGCTATAGCGCGTATCTCTTTCGCAACTTCGGCAAAATCCGTGTCTCGGCTGAATAAAATGGCGACATCGCATTGATCCAGACGGGCTGCCCTGACAAGGTCAAGTGCGATACGGATGTCGACTCCCTTTTCACTAGGGACACCGGAATTATAATGGAGCGGCGTCGTAAAGATATCGACACGCGTGTCCTGTGCCTTATGGGAGGCAAGCTTTTTTGTCCAGAAGTTGTGCCAGAACGGCGATTTTTTTGAATCATGAATTCCCGTGTAAAGATGGATTCCTGTCAGCTTCCAGCCACTGTGCCGCGTGATTACAAGGCGCGAAAGTTCAACAGGGTCAAAGTTCGGGAAGCTATAACCCCATGCGGATTTTGACGAAAGGAAAAGATTTTGTAGATCAAAAAATGTTACGGCTCTTTTTATAGGCGGTTCGACATATGGCATCTAAGTTCCTCTCGTCTAAAAAATAACCCTCTTGGAGATACTGCGACGGGTACACCCGACACCTCCAAGAGGGAGAACATACCTGTATTATATTCACACCCAGAGATGTTGTCAATAATGTTCTGGTTTTTCATAATTTTAGCATAATAAAGCTTTATTTTTATCTCTTTTTTATATGATGTTGATTTCTTTTGCGATATGCGCTATGTTTTTTGTAATTTACTGCACAGTGATGATACAATGAACCCGCAGCAGAGAGATAATATAGGAGGCATTATGATGATAGACGAGAAGAAGCGAGAGTCTTTCGGGAGCCGTATTGGGTTCGTCCTCGCGGCGGCGGGGTCGGCGGTGGGGCTTGGCAATCTGTGGAAGTTTCCCTATATAGCGGGGAGGAACGGCGGCGCGGCTTTTCTATTTATTTACATCGTGATAATAGTCTGCATCGGCATCACGGCGATGATGGCAGAGGTGCTCATTGGGCGCATGGGCAGGCTCAACGCGGCCGACACCTTTGAAAAGCTCGGCGGCAAAAAATGGAAACCCGTCGGACTGGCGGGAATATTATGCACTTTCATCATTCTTTCATATTATTCGGTGATCGGCGGCTGGATCGTAAAGTATTTTTTCATGTCATTCACCGATCTCATCGAGCAGGCCGGAGCGGGAAAGACGGGAGAGATATTCGGGGCATTTGTCTCAAATCCTTCCCAGGTCATCTTTTATCAGGGAATATTCATGCTCATTACGGCGCTTGTCGTATTATTCGGGATAAAGGGCGGCATCGAACGAAGCTGTAAAATCATGATGCCGATGCTCTTCGTGGCGATGCTCGTTCTCATCATCCGCGCGGTGACGCTGCCGGGGGCAATGGCGGGAATAGAGTTTTATCTGAAACCAGATTTTTCCAAGGTGACCTCCGAAACATGGCTCGCGGCTCTGGGACAGGGCTTTTTCTCGCTCTCGCTCGGCGCGGGCGCTATCATGATCTACGGCAGCTATCTGCCTAAGACGGAGAATATCGTCTCTTCAGTGAAGCAGATCTGCTTCATCGATACGGCGGTCGCCTTTCTCGCGGGGCTGATGATCTTCCCCGCCGTATTCGCCTTCGGCGCGGAGCCCGCGGCGGGTCCTGGGCTAACTTTCATCACCGTTCCCACGCTCTTCGCGAAGATGAGCGGCGGCGTTGTCTTCGCGGTGATCTTCTTCCTGCTCTTCTTCGTCGCGGCGCTGACGTCTTCAATATCGCTGCTTGAGTGCTCTACGGGATATTTCGTCGATCACGGCATGGACAGGAAGCTGGCGACGCTGATAACGGCGGCGCTGATATTCCTCACCGGCATTCCCTCCGCCTATTCGCTATCCGGCGGTCTCAAGATCGGCAGCCGCGATTTCATTGACGCCGCCGGTTATCTGACTGACAGCATCATGATGCCACTCTGCTCGATGTTCTGTTGTATCTTCGTCGGCTGGATCCTTAACAGGGAACTCGTGAAACGCGAGGCGACAAGCGACGGAAAGATCGGCTTCGGCTCTTTCAATATCTGGATGATGATGGTTAAGTTCGTCGCCCCCGCCGCGATCTTAGTGATCTTCTTTACGGGGCTTAAGTGGTAGGGTAAAGCACGGATAGTATTCGGTAATGGTAAAGCGCGGCGTTTTTATGGAAGCGCCGCGCTTCATTTTTTATAAGGTATTCGGAAGTAATCCAGCACTTCTTTGAAGCTGTCCTGCGCGGTCAGACAGGTATCCATCAGGTATCCACGTTCACAGTCCCATTCGCTCATCCCGCGGTAATAGAACATTTTAAGCTTTTCGTTTATGATAAACGGCACGATGTCATTTCTGAGACATTCTTTGAAAAGAATGAGCCGCCCAACACGTCCGTTGCCGTCCTGAAACGGATGGATAGTTTCAAAGCGCACATGAAAGTCAATGAGCTCCGCCAACGTTTTTTCCCCGGTGCTGCTGTAAGAGGCCAGCAGTTCACGCATCCGCCGGGGAACCTCTTCGGGAGCGGCTGTCCTGCGTCCTCCGACCTCGTTCGGCATCCGCTTGTACTTTCCGACGGCGAACCAGCCCTTACGGCTGTCGCTGGTTCCATTTTTCAGCGCGGCATGAAGTTCGAGGATAAAATGCTCACTCAACGGACGCGCCGCATTGTCGATTATCATATCGATGCAGCGGAAATGGTTGGCCGTCTCCAGCACGTCGTCCAAGTCCACGGCCTGATCCGAAACGCCAATAGTGTTGGTTTCAAAAATATATCGCGTCTGATCGTGAGTGAGCCGGCTGCCCTCGATATGATTGGAGTTATAGGTCAGGTCGATCTGCACCTTATGATAAATACCCCCGGAAAGTCCGCCCTCTTTTTCACGCCGCAAATATTCCAGCAGCGTGGCAGGAGCCTTCCTCGCCCTGGGAATTCGGGAGGGCTTCTCCGCCGTTTCGGGAATGTTCCATGTCTTGCCGGTCAAAAAAGCATCGGGGATACGTCCCTGCGCGCAGTAGCCGCGTACGGCACGTTCGGAGATATTCCATTTTTTCGCTGTCTCGGCAGAAGAGAGGAATTTCATAACCGCCACCTCATTTCCTTCTCCCGTATTATATGCCGTTATCGGAAATTTATCATCTAAATTAGCGCTAAAAGTTCACATATTTATTACCGATAACGGTACGGCGTCGTAACCACAAAAAAGCACGGCGTTACTGTAAAAGCTATCATGACCACAGGCAGAGAGGCTTTGTTCACACAGTCTGGGAAAAAATAACATAGGCGGAGCTCTTGATCGGAGCGTCGCCTATACGACATTAACATTTACTAATATGATGAAGATAGGCAATGACAAGAGTCTTGTTCTTACGGGACCGGCTGCCAACCGCCAACCTCATTTATATTGCCGTTTTTATCAAGAAGTTCTATTCTACTTAAAGCATCCACAGCTGAGCCGTCCTGAAAAATGGCCGACACTCCTACAGACACGACTTTACCATTCGCATCAACCTTTTGATACCACTGGCCCTTGTAGTAAATAGCTTTGGCGTTCCAGCCGGTGACAGCATTTTTATCGCTGTTGGCAAAATATATAACCTCGCCCTTGCCGTTTAAGAAATGCGGATGAACATAGAGGGAATCATCCTTTTCCCATTTAGGCCAGCCCCCCATTTTTTCCAATAAAGCATCGCTTATGTTGGTATTTACGGAGCCGCCGATATTTACGCCATCGCCCAATAATTTGTTGATTGCATCCTGTTTTGCGGAACCATCAAGCTTTAATATTCTATTTATAGCATCGGCAAAAACACGAAGCCTCGCCCAACCATAAAGGTCTTCCCCTTCATGCCCTTGTATGGTACACATTATTCCTAGTTTTCCGTCGCCTTCATCGCTTTCCGTAATGATATAGACGCCGCCTGCGTGGCATATTCCATCATATGTAGCCATCACATCGTCGGAGGTCAGTACATGTCCTTTGGTAAACTGCCTCATCGCTCTTTCCAGGGCGACTCCAAAAGAGCTTCCATTTTCCGCGCGCTCAACATAATAGGCGCTCTTTATCGTACGCCGGTCACCCAAGCAGGCCGTTCTCTCCACCGTTTCCGCTGACGACCCGGCGCTCAGAGCCATAAGCCCAGCGAGTATCCCGATTATGATTACGACGATCAATATCTCAACAAGGGTAAACGCTTTACATTTCTCATATCTTTTTCTGTTTTCCATAACGATAATCACCTGCTTCTCGTCCGCGTATTATATCAGAAATTTTACCCCGTATGAAAATACAATCGCAGCTGAGAGCTTTTTAAATTTATTATGCAATTCAGCAACACTGAAAATTTCAGCGTTTCATCAATACGTTATCTTTGGCCGCCTTTGAAAAACTTTCCCAGTATCCCGTAAAGGACCGATATATCTATCGGCTTTACAACATGGGCGTTCATTCCAGCCGCGCGCGCCTTTGAGGCGTCTTCGTCAAAGGCGTTGGCCGTCAACGCGATGATCGGAACGGAGGCGGCGTCGGGACGCTCCATCTCCCTGATCGCGCGCGCCGCCTCGTATCCCGTCATAATGGGCATCTGGATATCCATGAGTATGGCGTCTATCTCTTTCGGAGCCGAGGCTGCGAAGATGTCGGCGCATATCCTGCCGTTTTCCGCCATCAGGCACTCTATTCCCCACTTCTCCAGCATTCGCCGTACGATGCTCGCGTTGATCGGGTGGTCTTCGGCGACGATGACCTTCCGCCCCTTATAGGCGTCCTCGGCGAGAAGCCCGTCCCGCGAAGTTTCGGCGGCGGGCAGCGCACGCTCCAGCCTCAGGTCAAACCAGAAGCGGCTGCCTCTGTCGGGCTCGCTCTCAACATGTATCCAGCTGCCCAGCATCGCGGCAATCTTTGAAGCAATCGCCAGCCCAAGCCCCGTGCCTTTGACGGCGCCGCCGCTGCGCCCCTCCTGCTCGAATTCGGTGAATATCGCGTCGAGGTTCTCTTTTTTTATGCCGATGCCCGTATCCTCCACGGACAGCCTCACAGAGAGCTCTTTTTCATCTGTGGAGAGCAGCTCAAGACGAAGCGCGACCTCTCCGCCGGGGCGGTTGTATTTTATTGCGTTTGAGATAAGGTTTATCAATATCTGTCTGATACGCAGCTCATCGGCGCTTACAAACAGCTCCCCCTCCGGCGACTCCAGCCGGAAGGCAAGCCCCTGCCGCGAAGCAACGGCGGCGTAGATCACCCCGACGGCGCGCACCGTCTCCGCAAGGTCAAATGAATCTTTGCGCAGCTCCATTTTGCCCTCGTTTATCTTGCTCATGTCAAGCACGTCGTTTATCAGGGAAAGAAGGTGCTCCGAAGCCTTCTTGATCTTTTCGCTCGCAGTCTTTATCTCTTCGGTGGGCGATGACTCGGCGATCTCGTCGTTGATGCCGATTATCGTAGTGAGCGGCGTGCGGATCTCGTGGCTCATGGAGGCGAGGAATTTGCTCTTCGCTTCGTTCGCCCGCTCAAGCTCAAGATTCTTTTCTTTCTTTATCCTGTACATACGCCAGAGCAGGACCAGCGCCGCCAGGGTGGTGGCAAAGAGACCGACCAGCGCGGCCGCCTTTTCCGGATCGGTGTAGATTATGTCGCTCCATCTGGGCTGATAGTATTTTTCCGTGTTCCGGCGCACGATATCGCGGATATCGCTCGCTGGGAGGCTTTCAAGCGTCTTGGATATTATGGAGAAAAGCAGCGGGTCCGCCCCCGCCGAGACTCCGAGAGAGAGGCTCTGCGTCTCTCCCGAGACTCCCTCGTAGTAGAGATTACGGTATTTGGCAAAGGATGAATAGTAACCTGCCTCGTAGGCGTTGATGAAGGTACAGCCGACATCTCCCCTCTTGACCGCCTTGATACAGTCAAGGGTCGAGGAATAGGAGACATATTTCATGCCGGGGGCAAATTTACGCACGTTGGAGGCGATATAGTTGCGGTTGAGCACCGCCACGCTGTCGACCGGCGCGGCACGGCTCTTTTTCACACAGACAATCGCGGCTTGGGTGAATAGCGGCGTGACATTCGCCCCGTTTTTCGTGGCCCATATATAGTCATAGGTCATAGAGCTGACGATGTTTTTTTCGCTTTTCATCTTGCCCGACAGCGCCGGAGCGGGCGCGTTGATCCCCTCGGGGGTGAACTTAAGCCCTGATTTCTCGGATATCAGGGCAAGGATCTCCGGGACGATGCCGAAAAACTTTTTCTCCTTGGCGTCGTAGTATTCCATCGGATACCATGTATCATCATATAGTATTACGACATGCGGGGCGCTTTTGATATAATCCCGCTCAGCGCGAGTGAATACGACGGCGGTCTCGCGCTCCGTGCCGTAATATTTATTGTAAAGGTCGGAGTTAAAGCTGGGGTAGAAGAAGTTAAGTTCGTTGAGCGCCCGGTTAAGTTTCTCCCAAAGGACCGCCTTATCTTTATTCACCGCAAAATAAAAGCTTTCTGGGGCAAAACGCGCAACGATCTTGAGTCCCCTGCCAAGACGGAAGTTATCCGAAAAAAGGATGTCAGCTCTTCCATCCGTCAGCGCACCAACTGCCTCCTTGTAACTGGGATAGAAGGTGTTACGGGTGGAAAAACCTTTTGCCCGGCAGTAATCAAGATATTTTTTATTATCGGGGCTGCCCATGACGAGCGCGGCACGCGCACCGTTAAAGGAGGAAAAATCTTCGTAAGCAAAACGCCCGTCGTCGTTCCTCACCACAATACACTGAGTACCGCGTCCGGTAGAGAGTGGGGAAAAGGCTAACCGATTTCCGCGGTACTGGTCTTTGCGCAGATAGCCGACGACGTCGACCTCACCGCGCTCAAGCCGCTCTATGGTCTCCGCGAGGGTGCCGCCGATAAATTCGTACTTCCAGCCGGTAAACTGCGCCAGCGCCAGAAGATACTCGTAAATATAACCGTTGCTGCCATCAGGCATATCGGGACCGCCGTCCATAAATCCGCCCACACGCACGGTTGCGCCTCTGCCGTACGGCTCCGGCGGCAGGGCACAGCTCTTTCCCGCCGCCAAAGAGAGGATAATTACCGATAGGAGAATACACAAGACAAAAGGCTTCCATAAAGATGATGCGCCTTTTTTATTCTTTGACGGCAGATCAAGTACTCCAAACATTAACGCCAGCTCCCTGCTTAGGGGCATATCTAAAATCGAAGCTTTCTTCAGCTCCGCGAAGATATTCCATCTTCATATGTTGATTATAGCATTTTTCGATAATATAAAGCGGACCGACACCTCCATTTACATTGCCAAAGCAAAAAATCAGTTTAACCTAGTTCCCTTAAAACTTTTGACAAACGGAAAGAATCAGCCGCCCAGCACGGAGGCGACCGCCTCTTCGCAGAGTTTCACCGCGCGCGCCGCAGCCTCCGCGCCAATCGTCAGCGGCGGATTGAAATAGATGACGTCGCCGAGCGGACGCAGTATAAGCCCCAGTTCGAGAGCCTTTTTGTATATCCGGTAGCCGGTGCGCTCCCGCGCGGGAAAGGGTTCCTTCGTCTTTACGTCACGCACAAGCTCAATGGCGTTGATCAGTCCGATATGGCGGATCTCCCCCACGTTTGGGTGTCCGGCAAAGTGCTCCTCCAGCATGGCGTGGAGTTCAACGGCACGCGCCGCGGCGCCCTCCAGCACGCGATCTTCCCGCAGCACTCGCTGCACGGCGAGCGCCGCGGCGCAGCCCAGCGGATTGCCGCTGTAGGTGTGGCTGTGCATGAAGGCGCGCCCCTTATTGTAGTCGTCGTAGAAGGCGTCGTATATCGTGTCGGTGACGACGGTGACCGCCATTGGCAGATAGCCTCCGGTAAGTCCCTTGGAGATGCACATGATGTCGGGGCTCACGCCCGCGTGGTCAAAGGCAAACATCTTCCCCGTGCGGCCAAAGCCTGTGGCGATCTCGTCGGCGATGAGAAGCACATTATAACGGTCGCAGAGCGCTCGGAGTTTTTTCAGATAGAGCGGCGGGTATATTCTCATCCCCGCGCTGCCCTGCAGCAGCGGCTCCACGATGATCGCGCAGCATTCGCGCGCGTGGCGGGCAAATTTTTCCTCCGCATCGGCAAAGCATTCACATGAGCAGCTATCGCGTCTTTGCCCGTATTTGCAGCGGTAGCAGTCTGGAGCCTCGACCCGCACCGTCTCCATGAGCATCGGCTTGTATATTTTCGCGTAGAGATCCATCGCGCCGACGGAAAGCGCGCCGATCGTCTCTCCGTGGTAACCCTCGGAGAGACAGAGAAAACGCCTCTTTTCAGGATGTCCGCTCTGGTGCTGATACTGGAAGCTCATTTTTAGCGCGCACTCCACGGAGGCGGAGCCGTTGTCCGAGAAATTGAACTTAGAAAGCCCCGGCGGCAAGATCTCCGCAAGCTCCTCGCAGAGCCGAACCGCCGGTTCGTGCGTAAAGTTCGCGAAGATGACGTGTTCGAGGCGGTCTATCTGCTCCTTCACCGCCGCGTTGACCGCCGGGTGGCAGTGCCCCAGAAGGTTGCACCACCAAGAGCTGACTATATCGATGTATTCCTTGCCGTCATACCCGTAGAGATATACGCCGCGCCCCTCCCTGATCGGAATCGGCGGCAGCTCCTCGTAATCCTTCATCTGCGAACAGGGATGCCAGATATGTTTCAGGTCACGCGCCGCGAGAGCATTCATCTTATCTCTCCTCCATAAAGTTTCAGAAGTTCCGCCGCCCCGATTCCGATATCATCCGCGCCGCGCTCGACAGCCGCGGCGACGGGAAGGCCGGTAAGCTCTTCGATCATCATTCTGTTGTCCTCCTCAATAATGCCGCCGGGAACCCAGCCGTTCATGATCACGGCACGCGGCTCCATACCGTGCGCCCGCATGTAGCCGACGGTGAGCACGGCGGTGTTTATCGCCCCCAGCCCCGAGCCGGAGACGACGACGGCGGGAAGCCCGAGTCCGCGGACGATGTCCGCAAGCATCAGCCGCTCCCCCTCGCCGAAGGATATCGGACAGACGATGCCGCCGCTGCCCTCAACGGTCAGCGGGTCGTATCTCTCCGACAGGCGGCGGAAATCTTCCCTGACGGTCTCCATCCGCAGCGGCCCGCCCTCTATCTTTGCGGCAAGGTGCGGCGAATAGGCGTGTTCGTAGATGCGGGAGACAGACTCCGAAGGATCGCCCGCGATGCCGGCGGCGCGGCGGACAAATTCCGCATCGCCTGGGACCAGGTGGCCGTCCACACGCTCAGCGCCGCTGAGGGCCGCCTTGTAATAACCGGCGTTCAGCCCCGCCTCGCGCAGCTTCTTCACGATCAAAGCAGTGACGTAGGTCTTCCCGACGTCGGTGCCGGTGCCGGTGACAAACAGCCCCTTAGCCATCTTTTCTCACCTCGAAGCCCAGCGAGGCGATCATCTCGCGGTCTTTTTGCGGCGATATTCCCGCCGTCGTCAGCATATCACCCGTAATCGCGGCGTTCGCCCCGTACTTGAAGCACGAATAGCCCCTGTCGGAGAGCAGTCCTCTGCCGCCCGCGAGACGTATTGCGGCCTCAGGCAGGATAAAGCGGTATATCGCTACGGTGCGCAGTATCTCTTCGTCCGTCAGAGGCCTGTTTTTCGCGAAGGGCGTGCCCGCGATCGGATTGAGGACGTTCAGCGGCACAGACCTTATCCCCAAAGCGCGCAGCTCGAAGGCCATATCTATGCGGTCTTCCATCGTCTCGCCGAGGCCGATGATGCCGCCGCTGCATACGGAGAGCCCCGCGGAACGCGCCGCCGCGATCGCCGCCGTTTTTTCCCGCCAGCTGTGGGTCGTGCAGATGTTGGGAAAAAACTTTTCCGAGCTTTCAAGGTTGTTGTGTATGCGCCCCACCCCGGCCTCCCTGAGCGCCGCGAACTGCGGCGCGGCGAGCAGGCCGAGCGAGGCGCAGACGGAGAGCCCCGTCTCGCTTTTTATCCTCGCAGCGCAGCGGCAGACCGACGCAAGTTCTTCATCCGATAGTCTGCCGCCGGAGGTGACGAGCGAAAAGCGCAGCGCGCCGCCCGCCTCCGCCGCGTGGGCCGCCGCGACTACCGCCTCCTCCGACAGCAGCGGGTATTCGCTGATATCGGCCGTACAGCGGCCCGACTGCGCGCAAAATTTGCAGTCCTCAGAGCAGCGTCCGCTCTTCGCGTTCACGATTGCGCAGAGGTCAAAGCCGCTGCCGCAGCGTTTTTCGCGTATCTCGGCGGCGGCGGCGCACAAAGACGCAAGCGGAACGCGGCAGAGACACGCCGCCTCCCCTGCTGATATCAGGCCGCCCCGCAGAACACGTTTTTTCAGATCTTCAAGAGCGCACATAGCTAAGCGGACTCCTCTCCGCGAGACGTACCGCGAGCAGCGCCCCGACAAAGCAGAGCAGGATGTCGCCGGGGACGGCGAGCAGAAAACAGTAGATGAAAAGCGCCTCAAAGCTCAGAGGCTGCGCCAGGACAAAGTTTGAGATGAGATAACAGTAGGCCATACCGCATATATAGACGACAGCAAGGCCGCACGCCGAGGCCGCGGCGGCCCTTTTTAAACTGAGAGGCCGCGTGCGGGAGGCTATTATCCCCGTTGACCAGGCGCCAAGCATAAACCCGATCAGGTAGCCGAAGGAGGGTTTCAGCAGATAGGCGGGACCGCCGCCTTCGGTGAATACGGGCGCGCCAGCAAGGCCAAGGATGAGGTAGACGGCCACTGATAACGCGCCGAGCCTGCCGCCGAGCAAAAGCCCCGCAAGGGTGGTGAAAAGAAATTGAAGCGTGAACGGAACTACCGGCAAAGGCACCTTTATCTGCGCTCCCACCGCGATCAGCGCGGTAAAGAGGGCGCATAACGTCATCTGCCGGGTATCAAGTCTGCCACTTAACATAACAAATCCTCCCAAAAGAAAGTTTTCTTCCAGGAGAATTTACCATGTTGCTTAAAGTTATGTCAACCTATTAATTTATGTTAGTTGACATATTTCCCTATCGTCTTTTCCAGCCGCTCGCGTGCGGCGAGCAGCTTTTCATATTCTTCCATTACGCCTTCGGCGCTCTTCGCGCGAAGCGGCTCCACAATACGTACGACGATATCGTAGATCGGGGTCAGGCCAAGGTTGGCAAGCACGCCCTTCAGCGTATGGGCGCAGTCGAAGGCCCTCTCATTGTCGCCGGCGCGCAGCGCGTCTCCGAGAGAAAAGAAGGTCTCGTCATGAGCAATGCTCTGCAGACAGGCCAGGTAAAGCTCATCGTCGTTAATCACCCTTTCCAAGGCGCCGTCAACATCGCAGCCCCAACCTCTAAGCTCACCATATAATTTGTTCATCATCCGGCTCTTCCTTTCTCAAAAAACTCCCGTCTCTATCGGACAGGCCGTCTGTCTTTTGGTATGGCCTCGCTAACCATTCCGTCTATTTATCTTCTTTTCCCATTTCTCCGTTCAGCCGCATAGAGTCCATGTCCAACTCACGCTGAATGGTAATATCGGTCAGTACGCCGACTAAAATGCAGCGCGCGCCGATCTTGCTGATATACTTCAGCCTGATCCGCAGCCACTTAGACTTTCCGTCGCTCGTCCGGCGCAGATATTCGCACTCCTCTTCCTCATGCGTCTCCGCCACTCTTCGAAAGGTATCTATTATACTATCATGATACTTGGGGTCGATAAGGTCAAGCGGCGTTCCGCCCGTTATCGAGCCGTCGTCATAGCCGAGAAGTTCAAAGAAGGGCGTATTGACACGTACCGCCTCTACTTTATCATTTTCAAATTCATATATCGCCACCGGCTGCAGCATATCGGCGAAGAGCTCCTCCAACCGATTGTCTGATATACACATCTGGCTGCCGTTGAATTCAAAGCTGGCGCCAACCGGCTGTGAGAGCCCGCCGTTCTTCTCTACCAGGTCGGCATACGCCTCGACCGGCATCGGCTTCGCGAAGTAAAAACCCTGCACATATTCGCAGCCGATACTGCGCAGGAATTCCACCTGATCTTTCGTCTCGACTCCCTCGGCGATAACTGGGATGTGGAGCCATTTAGCCATGCGTACGACGGAGGCGATGATGTTTTCTCCCCTACCGGGGATCTTTGTCTTTGATAGGAAGCGCATATCTATCTTAAGGACGTCGACGCTGATGTCTTTCAATATATTGAGAGAGGAATATCCGGAGCCAAAATCGTCCATCATGATCGTGAAACCCTTAGACTGGAGCTTCGCCATCGTCTCGCTCATCGCCACAGGGTTGTCGGTATAGGCGCTCTCCGTCAGCTCGAGGTTAAGAAACTCGGACGGCAGATCATATTTTTCCGTGAGCTCGATGACCATTTCAGCAAGTCTCGGATTATAGAGATCGACGCGCGAGATGTTAACCGAGATGGGATAAAGTTCCCGCCCCTCGTCGGCCCATTTGCGTAAGAGTCTGCAGACCTCTTCCCAGACATAATAGTCGAGTTTCGGTATAAAGCCGTTTCGCTCAAAGACAGGGACGAAGTCTCCGGGCGGAATGAGCCCCTTCTGTGGGTGAAACCAGCGGACCAGCGCCTCCGCGCCGACGGGCCGGTTGGAGGCGATATGGTATTTCGGCTGCAGGTATATCTGGAACTGCCCCGTGGCCAGGGCGGAGGACATTTCATTCGTAATTTCCTGCTCGCGCACGATCTGCGCGCTCATGCTGCCGTCGTATACGGCGTAGAAATTAACATAGTTGCCCTTGCACCGCTTCGCGGCAAGGGTCGCGCGGTCATACATTATCTCGATCGGCATTCCGCGGTCCGTTATATAGTAGATGCCGCAGGAGGGTACGATATCGTAGTTGAGGTTGTATGAGGCCACGAGGTCGCGTATCTTTGACATCGACGTCTCAATATCCGCCATGTAGGAGGAGGGGAAACAGAGACAGAATACATCGGCCTCTATGCGGCCATAGGCCGAGGGCTGTTTATCCGAGACATACCCGCTCAGCATTTTGGCGATATATTTAAGAAGCCGGTCTCCCTCCTGAGTGCCAAAGAATGAATTTATCAGCTGGAAGCGATCCACGTCAAAGCGGATCAGGACAAAGTCCGCCCCCGGATTGGCAAGCAGCATCTCGCGCGTCGATTTATAAAACTTATTTTTGTTGTATATGCCGGTAAGTTCGTCAAATTCCGCAAGGTAGCGAAGCTGTTGGAGCGTATAAAGCTGGCTCCGCTCGATAGCGTTTTTGATACGGAACTTTATTATCTCACCGTTGTACGGCTTGGAGACAAAATCCCACGCGCCAAGACGCAGCGCCTTTATTTCGCTCTCATTGTCGCTCTTTTCCGTTGCAATGATGATGGGGATATTCTTAAACCGCTCGTCGCCGGCGACACGCTCAAGCACCAGATAGCCGTCCATCACAGGCATGACTATGTCAAGGATGATCGCCGCAATCTCACTATATTGGCGGCGCAGGATCTCAATAGCCATTTCCCCGTTTTCCGCCTCAATTACCGAGTACTCCCCGGAGATAATTTTTGAAAGTATTTTCCTGTTGACCAGGCTATCATCCACGGCCAGAATATATTTCCCCGGCATCGCATAAATCCCTCCATGTCCGACAACCGACCGATCCCTGTCGCTGTGAGGGATAACAGTTAAACATTCTCAGTCGATACCGGTAATCATAGTTATACGTTATTTTTTCTTTTCAGTACAATATTTATTTATATTTTGAAAGATTAAGCAATAAAATTTCATAAATAAACAATATGCGATTTAACGGCGGACTTTCAGGCAGGGCTATCATTTTTATTCAAATTCAAGTATAAATTAGCAGGATGCGGCATAATCAAAGCGGACAGCCGAGAGGCTGACGAGGGAATATGCGAAGTGAGAGGTGAAAAAGATGAAACGGTGCATTGTCTCAGCCGGAATAACGTTCAAAATAACTTATTAGGAGGCAGAAGAATGTCTATTCCGGCAAAAAAAGTATATCCGCGTACCGGCGACCGTCAAACGGTCTATTTAGAAGCCGTCGTCAGAGAGCCCGGCATATCGGTCGGCGCGTACACCATCTACAATGATTTCGTAAATGATCCTTTGGATTTTGAAAAAAACAATATTCTTTACCGCTACCCCATTAACGGAGACCGTCTGGTGATAGGAAAGTTCTGCTCTATCGCCTGCGGAGCCAAGTTTATTTTTACCAGCGCAAACCATACAATGGGCTCCCTCTCCACTTACCCTTTCCCGCTGTTTTTTGAAGAGTGGGAGACCCCGATTTCAGAGGTCACCGCCGCATGGGACAATAAAGGGGATATCGTGGTCGGCAGCGACGTCTGGATCGGGTACGAGGCGGTGATCCTGTCCGGCGTACATATCGGCGACGGAGCGATCATCGGCACGAGGACCGTCGTCACCAAAGACGTGGAGCCCTACACTATCGTGGGCGGCGTTCCGGCCAAACCTATCCGCAGGCGCTTTGACCAGGAGACCATCCAGGAACTGGAAGCCCTCCGCTGGTGGGATCTGCCGTTTGAGCAGGTCAGGCATCTTTTGCCCGCCATAAGGTGCGGCAACGTCAAAGCGCTGGCCAAGGCATACAGACGATTATGATACGGCATGATGGACGCACGCGGCCCTGTCCTGCCGATAAACCGCAGGAACCATGACGGGTAATTTGCGCGTTATAATATTTTTTAAAAGCTGTAAAATATATCTTGTCTATCGGCCATTTAGAGTTATACTTCTACAGTAAATTCGTAGAGGTATCATTAAGAAAGAAGGTATAGATCTTGGTACTTTGTTATTACAACGGAAGATTCTCCCCCGTTTCAGAGTGCGCCCTGCCGCTGACTGACATGGCGATCCAGCGAGGCGTAGGAGCGTTTGAGTCGATCAGGATATATGATGGGACCCCCTTCGCGATGAAGCAGCACCTCGAGAGGCTCGCGGGAAGCGCCGCGGGCTCCGGCATCATGGCGGAAGAGATAATCGAAAAGCTCCCCGGGCTGATCCGCGAGGGGCTCGCGCTGCCTGACAACAAAAACTTCGACGGCCTCGTAAAACCCTATATCACCGGCGGAGATGTAAACAACAAGGGAAGTTTCCCCAATCCGCGGTTTTTCATAATCTTTGACGAGGTGCACAAACCGACGGACGAGGAAAAGAAAAACGGCATCGCTCTCGAGCCGAACCGCGTCGCGCGCCCCTTCCCGCTCATTAAAAGCACAAATTACCTCTTCGGCCTCATCCCGCTCTCAAAGACCCAGAGGGTAAATTTTGAGACCCTCTATATCACCCCGGAGGGCGAGATCACCGAGGCGATGAGCAGCAACTTCTTCCTCTGCAAGGACGGAAAGATTATCACCGCCCCCGTCGGCAAGGTCCTCAAAGGCGTGACCCGCGACATCATCATCACCCTCGCGCGGGAGAACGGCTTCACCGTTGAGGAGCGCTGCCCGCTGGAGAGCGAGCTCGCCAGCGCCGACGAGGCTTTCATCACCGGCACGGTCAAGGAGATACTCCCCGTCGTGCGCGTCGGCGCGCAGCAGATCGGCAGCGGCCGCCCCGGCCCCGTGGCGCAGAACCTCCAGCATATCTTCCTGAAAAACCAGCAGCGCTGGATGGACTGACAGAAAAATTAAAAACGCGGGCGGAACGGAGTAAAAACTCTGTCCCGCCCATTCGCATATCATGAAAAAATTTCTGCGCCTCTCCTTCTTCATCCCCGTCGCCTATTCTCTATTAAGCGCCGCGCTGACGCTGTTGTTCGCCGCCGCCATTGCCTCCCTGTATACGGAGTTGGCGTGGACGGGAGCCTTTTTCTACCATTGGGGTTACCACATCCTTGCCGCTTTCAGCACGGCGGCGATGGCCAGCCCGCTGAGCTTGGTTATCTGCCTGCTGCTCTCTCGGCATCACCGGCGAAAAGAAACGGCGGCGGGACGTTTTTACCGGGAGGCGCCGCTGTTCTTAAGCATTGTCACGCAGGGAATATTGCTTGCGGCGCTGCTCTTTTTCCTTCTCGTAAATCTATTCTGATCCAGCCGCCCTGGATGCGGGGACCTTTATCTTTCTCACCTCTGGCATACCCGCGGAGGCGGCGAATTTTTTCATGCGCAGGAGCACGTGGATAAAGATTTCGTTCAGCAGCCCGGCGAAGTTCACGTTATCTCCCCTGTCTAGCGCCGACAGCGCTTGACGGCAGAGTCTGGCGAGGGCGGCTACACGGTCGGACGCTCCGGGCTGGTACATGAGATGCTCCCCCCAGAGGAGCAGTCCGTTTATCTCTTTGAAGATGGTGCGCAGGGTCTCCGACGGAAGAGCCTCGAATACACATTCCACAAAACTCCTGATCACGGCCACCCCATTTTTGTCGAGGCTTTCGCGCAGATACAGCCGCTGTTCCTCCGTAAAGCGATCTGCCGCGAGACGCGCCGCGTGGGGGAAAAGTACGGTCATCAGCTGGAGCGCGTGGAGGTAGACCCAGATGTCCCGCTTCTGCTCCGGCTCCGAAAAACGTCTGATGTCCGCACCCACCGACGCGAGGGAGACCTGTGCCCGGCGGCCGTTGCGTATAACAATGAATCCGCGTCCCTCAAGCATCTTCAGCGCCTGGCGCACCACGTAAAGGGAGACGCCGTAATGCGCGGCAAGCTCCTTCGAGGCTGGCAGAAAGCAGCCGTCACGCCAGCGGCCTAGAGATATTTCGTGCGTGATATCCCGCACGATCTCCGCATAGAGATATACCTTACCCTTCGCGGCATCCCAGTGGAATTTTTCCTGCTCCGGCGGGCAAATGGCACGGCCGTCCTCAGCCAGAAGCTGGAGATAGCCCTCCACATATGACCTAACGGAGCTGTACATCGAGCGGAGACGCCTGTCGGCCTCATGATAATTACGCCGCACCAGAGGCTCGATCCGCCAGCGGAAGTTATGTTCAGCCTCATCCGCGGCGATCTCGAAGGGATGGCGGTACCCCTCAAAAAACGGGATCTTGGCGTAAAGCTCCAAACTTGAATAGAGATCATTGAAGAGCGGATTATCCGCCTTTTTAAGGATCGTATGCAGCAGCTGCGACGAGAGACGCCACCGCTCAATCCAGGAAAGACGCGCCATTTTTTTAGCACCGGCGTCAACGGCAAGCAGCTCGTCGTCGCCGCACTGCTGCGCGCAGAAGATGAGGAGCGGCGTCATCAGCAGTTCCATAGCGTCATAGACCTCCGACATGCAGTTTCTCCGCGCCAGCGTCTCTCTCAGGTTCGCCTCGTTCCCGGCGTCCTCTGTCCCATGGATGACGGTCGCACGGCGCCTCTCTTCGGTGCGGATATAACCGTCGTCGCGCAGCGCCTTCAGCACGTCCCGCGCGGTGCGTATCCCAACGTTATATATCCGGCACAGCTCTGCGGCGGAGGGCAGGGAAGAACCGTAAATATACCGGCCCGCCCTTATCTGCGAAAGAATTCCGTTGTATAGATATTGAAACATACTGCTCTTTTCCATGTAGCATCTCCCCGCGTAATTCTATCACAGAAATTTTTGTATAGCTATATGGATACGTATACAGATAATCTCTTGCAGGATATCTTAACTTATTTATAATCGTTATGAAAATTTATAATTGTGCATACATAAATGCACAATTCTTTTATATAGAGGTGCTGACAATGCCGTTGATATTCAGGAAAATGTTTCAGTATAAAACCACCCTCCTTTTGTCGATTGGCGCCCTCATCTTCCTGCTGGCGCTCTCCGGCGTGATATTATGGAACGCCGTTGAGCTGCACAGGGCGGTCAACAAACTGACCGAGGACTATCTGGAGGATGTAGCGGCGGAATCGGCGAAATCTGTCGACACAAAGTTCCACGAGATCTTCAAATCTCTGAATGTGATCGCCGATTCCGTCTCACAGATGCAGCCTGCGGAAATCAACCGCTTTATCGCCAGAAAAACCGCGGTATCGAATTTCATCGACCTGGCGGTCGCCGGTGAGGACGGCGTAGCCCATTTCGCCTTTGGCGGCTCTCGCAATATAGAAAAATTTTTCCCCTTCTCAGCCGCTCTGAAGGGAGAGTTCAGCGCGGGTACTGACGGAAAACATATTTTTTACGCCGTCCCCATCCCGGGGAACGACCGCAAAAGGCGCGTACTCATAGGCGTAAAGTCAAAACAGAATATGCAGTATCTCATCAGCGGTGATTTTTTCAGCGGCGAGGGAAGCAGCGCGATCCTGAATCAAAAGGGCGAGATAATCGTACCGCCGGTAAAGAAAAAGCACACCGCGCTCATCAGGGAGACGAAATACCTCAAAACAGAGGAATGGGCGATAAAGATGCTGGACGATCTTGGCAAAAACTTGCCGGGACGTTTCATCCTCCCCACCCTCAGCGGCAGGGATATCTTCGTTGACTACCGGCCATTGTCGGTTAACGGCTGGTTTCTCACCGTGACGGTGCCCACCGATATCCTTACCACGCACGCGGACGTATTCATCTCCCGTACCTTCTACGGCACTTTGGCAATGGCGGCGGCTTTTCTCATTATTACGCTGCTCATTATCTGTATCCAAAACCATTACCGCGTAAAGATCGAGAATATCTCGTTTTACGATCCCGTGACAGACGGTATCAGCAACATCTGCTTCCTCATGCGGACTCAGGAGTTTCTCGACGGAAGCAGCAGCAAAGATTATGCCGTGGTATCGGTTAACCTGCGAAACCTCGGGCTGATCAACGAATACGAGGGACGCAGTCAGGGCGATAAGATCCTGCGCCATGTATATAACATTCTCGCCGATGAAATGAAAAAAGATAACGGAGAGCTGGTTACACGCGGCAACGCGGGGACTTTTTATATTTTTATGCAAAAAGGCGCAAAAGACGAATTCATGAAGCGGCTCAATGAAATGGCGGAAAAAATCGCCGGTATCGGCAACAAGAGCGGCCCTATCCGTATCGACACCGGTATATTCTGTCTCTCTGATAAGGCTTCGTTCAAGATTGCCGAAGCCGAGGTCTACGCCGATACGGCGCGAAAAAGTGCAGAGCGCTCTTACTTAAGCACCTTCACCTTCTATGACGAAAAATTTAAGAAGCGGCAGCTTGAAGAGGTTAATATGCTGAACGATATCGAGAGGGCAATCGAGGAGAGGAAGTTCACAATCCACCTCCAGCCTAAGGTATGCGCGCAAACAGGGCTGATAGCCGGCGCCGAGGCGCTTGTGCGCTGGAAACATCCGAAACTCGGCTTCGTCAGCCCCGCGGCATTTATTCCCGTATGCGAGAAGAACGGCATCATCTCCCGCCTGGACCAGCTGGTATTCGAGGAGGTATGCCGTACGCTCGCCGAATGGAAGGAATCAGGGATACCGCTCCTCCCCATCTCCGTGAATATCTCACGACATCAGCTGAAAAACCCCTCCTTTTTCAACGATTATAGGAAGATCGCGGAAGAGGCCGGCGTCGCCAGGGGACTCATTGAATTTGAACTGACAGAATCGCTGATGCTTGTCGGCAATGATTTCAAAAACGCGCGCGAGGTTATCGAAGAGATACACTCAGCCGGTTTTACCTGTTCGCTGGACGACTTCGGCTCCGGCTACTCTTCGCTCGGACTGCTGAAGGACCTCAAGATAGACTGTCTCAAACTCGACCGGATGTTTTTCGCCAACCGTTTTGAGACGCCGGAGACGCGGGCGATCATCGAGAGTATCATCATCCTTGCCAAGAAGCTCAACATCGCTACGGTGGCGGAGGGCGTGGAATATAAAGAGCAGGTTGAGCTGCTGCGCACCATCGGCTGCGACCTGATCCAGGGCTTTTACTTTTTCCGCCCAGTGCCGGTAAGGGAATTTGAACGTATAGTTCTTGAAGAGGCGGGAAAGCCTCCGACAACAGATTAGACGCCTCGTCAGACCGCGGAAGAATACAAAAGAGCGTCCGCCCTTGGTAATGGACGGACGCTCTTTAGCTGCTGCTGAATTATTTCATATTGCGGCGCTTATTCGTACCATACGACACGTGGGAAGGCCACCGAACAGGACTGTCCCACCTCGAAGCGCGGTTCGCGGCGTCCCTTCTGCACACGTACCTCCTGGGAACCGATCTTTACGATGTAGTCGACGATTTCGCCAAGGTAGGCCATACGGTCGATGACGCCTCTGACGCCCCTGCCCTCGGGAACAAAATCGACCTCGGAGGGACGGCAGGCAAGCGTCGCCTTTGCCGCTCCCGCAAATTCCTGCGGGATATCGCTCTCCAGCACGCCGGCCTCGGGAGCGCTCTCAATGACGGCGCGTCCGTCCGTAAACTTCACGCTGATAAAGTTCGACAGGCCGATGAAGCTGAAGACGAACTGGTTTTTCGGCTTGGCGTAGATGTTGAGCGGCGAGTCGATCTGCATCGTCTTTCCGTCCCTCATGACCATGATGCGGTTTGAAAGCGCCATCGCCTCGGACTGATCGTGCGTGACGAAGATGATCGAGAAATCATACTTGCGCTGCAGGTCCTTTATCTCAAAGCGCATCTCCTCGCGGAGGTGCGGGTCGAGGTTCGAGAGAGGCTCGTCGAGGAGCAGCAGTCCCGGATTTATCGACAGCGCGCGCGCAAGCGCGATGCGCTGCTTTTCACCGCCCGAGAGATCGTTGGGATAGAGCTGCGCCTGCTTGGTGAGGTTCGTATTTTCAAGCGCCTGTTTAGTACGGGACTCTATCTCCGCGCGCGGCAGGTTCTTTATCTTGAGCGGGAAGGCGACATTGTCATAGACCGTCATATGCGGCCAGACGGCAAAGGCCTGGAAGACCATCCCAAAGCCGCGGTGTTCCGGCGGGACGTAGAAGTTCTTCGCCTTAGAGGAGATCAGCTTGCCGCCGACCTCTATCTCACCCTCGTCGAGGTCCTCGAAGCCCGCGACCATCCGCAGCGTCGTCGTCTTGCCGCAGCCTGAGGGACCGAGGAATGAGAAGCATTCGCCCTTTTCGATAGACAGGTTCAGCTTATCGACGGCACGCACCGTTCCGAAGAGTTTAGTCACATCTCTGAGTTCTACATAAGCCATCTTTAAGCACCTCCGTTATCGGCGCGGCGTTTCTTTTCAAAGAAGCGCTTGATGAGTATTTCGCCGCCAACGATGAGAAGCAGCGCGATGCCGGCGAGCGCGCAGGCGTAGACCGTTTCTCCGTCTTCGTTAAGTGTGTAGATAGCGACGCCTATCGTCCTCGTCGTCGGTCCGTAGAGCAGGACGGAGGTCGTCAGCTCTCGGAGCGCGGGGAGGAAGATGAGGAAGAAGGCCGCGACCATGCCGGGGCGAATGAGCGGGATGACGATATCGCGCAGCGACTGCCACGGGGTGGCGCCGCTCGCGCGGCTCGCCTCAACCAGTGAGTCGTGCACCTGTTCCAGAGCGGCGCTGTTGGACTTCAGCGAGAAGGCCATGTAGCGCGCGATGTAGGCGACGAAGATTATCCACGCGGTGTTATAGAGGTTGATGCCGAAACGCCCGCTCCAGGTGAGGATGACGCCGAGGGCGATGACCGTACCAGGAAGCGAGAAGGGCAGCATGCCGAGGAATTCGAGGAACCATTTGCCGCGCACCTTCAGCTTGACGAGGACGTAAGAGATGATGCCGCCCGCGATCATCGTTACAAAGGCCGCCGAAAGCGAGAGGTAGGCGGAATTCCAGATCGCGTCCTTCGTAAGCTTCCACTCAAATAGGACGTAGCGGTAGTTTTCCCACGACATATTCTCCAGCGCCAGCGGCAGGCCGTAGGTGTTAAGGAAACCGACGAGGAAGATCGTCACCGTCGGCATCACAACCGTAATGAGCAGGTAGACGCAGCAGAAGATGAAGAGCGGCGTACGGAGGCCGCGGAGTTTCAGCACTGTGGGGCGCACGCTCTTGCCCGCGATTATCTGGAAGCGCCCCGACTTGATGACCTTGTTCTGCGCGTAGAGTATCACAGCTGCGGAGAGAACGAGAACGACCGAGAGCACCGTCGCGGCGCGAATGGCGGTAAAGCTGCCCGCGCTCTGGTGGATGAGCTCGTAGATCATCGTCGGGATCGTGTAGATACCGACCTCGGTGCCGAGTATGGCGGGCGTTCCGAAGTGCGAGAGCGAGTAGAGGCAGACCAGCAGCGCTCCCGCGACGACGGCGGGCATGATCAGCGGTATCGTGATCTTGCGCGTGATCGTAAAGAGCCCAGCGCCGGAGATGCGCGCCGATTCCTCAAGGGTCGGGTCCATACGCTCAAGCGCGCCGCTCACCTGGATGAAAACGAAGGGGAAGAGGTACATCGTCTCAATAATGACGATCCCCCAGAATCCATAAATGTTAAAGAGCGCGTGGCGCGTCCCCGTTATCGCCATCCACAGCTGGTTTATATATCCCGCGCGCGGCGAAAGGAGCATCTTCCAGGCCAGCGCTCCGATGAAGGCCGGCAGCATGAAAGGAACGGTAAAGAGGACCTTCATCGTCTCTTTGAAGGGAAGATCCGTTCTCGTCACGAGCCAGGCAAAGAGCGTGCCCACGAATGTACAGGTGACGGTGACGCAGGCGGCGATCATGATCGACATTTTGAGAGCCTGGAAGGTCTCCTCCTGCATGATGGTGTCCATGACGGCCTTCATGTTGAGATGTCCGTCAACGATGAATGACGTCCAGAAGATGAGGACGACCGGAAGGGCCACGATAACGACAAGTATCAGGACGGAGAGGAGAAATATAAATTCCGCCATTCCGAACTTTTTTGTTCCGGCGCTAGGCATCCTCTATCACTCCTTCCATAGTTCTTGAATCAAAGAGCAGCTGGTTAGCTAGCCTGATGCCGACGCGGTCGCCCTCGTTGAAGATTAGATTGCCGTCGACCGCCTTATGGGTATCGATCTGGGAGCGGAGCTCCATGCCAGCGAATTCAAGGCGCTGGTCGACGATGGGACCGAGCAGGTTGACGCGTTTCACGACTGCGGTAGGCACTCCCGGCTGCGGTTCACGTAAGAGGTCGATATCCGAGGGGCGGCAGCCTAGAACGGGATTCTCCGGAACCTCGCCCTTCACCTCTTCGGAGAGAAGTTCGTCCGTCCCTTTCGCGTATAGTTTGCCGCCGCGCACTTCGACGGGAATCATGTTCGATATGCCCATGAAACGGAAGACAAAGGCGTTGACGGGGTTTTCAAAGACGTCCACCGGCGTGCCGATCTGGCAGATGTTGCCGTGCTGGTCGAGCACCGCGAGGCGGTCAGAGATGGCGAGCGCGATCTCCTGGTCGTGGGTGACGTAGAGCACGGTGACGCCCGTCCTCTTCTGCAGGGCCCTGATCTCGAAGCGCATCTCCTCGCGCAGGTTCGCGTCAAGGTTCGTGAGCGGTTCGTCAAGAAGCATGATCTTCGGCTCGGCGACAAGCGCCCTTGCGAGAGCGACGCGCTGCTGCTGTCCGCCGGAGAGCTGTGAGGGCAGCCTGTCCTCCAGCCCCGTGAGGTTGACGTTCTTGATGGCCTCCTGCGTCCTCCTCTCTGCCTCTCCCTTCTCCACCTTCTGCATCTTGAGCGGATAAATGACATTTTCTTTGACCGTCATGTGGGGCCAAACGGCGTAATCCTGGAAGACGACGCCAAGCGAGCGCTCGTCGGGCGGAACCATTATCTTATCCGCCGGCGAGGACTGCATGACGCCGCCGATCTTTATCGTTCCCGCGTCGGGCGACTCAAAACCGGCGATCATGCGGAGCATGACTGTCTTACCACAGCCGGAGGGGCCGAGCAGCGTAAAGCACTCGCCGTCGTTTATCGTCAGATTCAAATCTTTGTAGACGACCTTCTGCCCGTAGGCTTTGCGTACATGTTCGATTTTTACCTCTGCCAATCAAGACAACTCCTTTCGTCATAAGATAGGGGAAGGTCTGTCGCCAGCCCTTCCCCGGGAATCAAAGTAAATACTTGCGAAGCCGCGGCCTAAGACCGCGGCCTCCGGGCGCTCTTTACTTGCCGGGGCGCATTGTTTCTTTGAACTTCTTTATCGTGCCTTCCTTCTCGGAGCTCATGTTCTGGAAGTCAAGCTTGATCGCGTTGACGACCGCTTCATGCGGCTTCGGAAGGGGGCTGTCCTTGGGCATTACGACGTCGTTCCTGACGGGCAGCGTGTAGTTGTTGGCAATGATCTGCTGGCCTTCCTTCGATAGGAGGAAGTCGATGAACTTCTGCGCCGCGGAGAGGTTTTTCGTACCCTTGATGATAGCTACGGGGCTCGGAAGCACGATCGTCTCTTTCGGATAGGCCATCGCGAGCGTCGCGCCCTTCTTTATCTTCGCCATCGTAATATAGTCGACGCCAATGCAGGCCACGAGGTCGCCCATCGCCGTGTCGTCGATGACCTGACCCGAGCCCTTGCCGAGGATGCCGCCGTTCTTCTGGACATCTTCAAAATACTTCCAGCCATAGAGCTTCACAAGCGCCGCTACGCTTCCGTAGGCGGTGCCGGAGAGGGCTGGGTCGGCGACGCCAAAGGCATCCTGATAATCCTTGCCGAGGACGTCTTTCCAGTTTTTGGGAGCCGTTTTGATGAAGCGTGTGTTATAGACTATGCCGAGTGTTCCGTTGCGGACGGGGGTGAAATATCCTTCTGGTTCTTTGACGGGGCTTTCGACATACTTGAGGTTGGGCGACTTATAGGGCTGAAGCACGCCCTCCTTCTTGAGCTGGTAGAAGTCGGGGACTTCGCTGTGCCAGAGGACGTCGACGACGAGCTTGCCTGATTCGCGCTCGGCGGCGATCTTAGCCATCAGCTTGCCGGCGCCCGCGACATAGGCGTCGAACTCTATATCGGGGTTCTTTTTAAGGAATTCATCCTTCAAAGCTCCGATGAGGGAGTCCCTTCATCGACGTGTAGACGGTGAGCTTTTCTCCAGCCATTGCCGCGCTTGAAACAAAAATCATAGAGACCAGAAGTGCTGCCGCAAAAAATTTTTTCACGATGTTACCTCCTTGAATTTGTCCGGAGGATCCCTCCTCCGTATTTCTTAAATTCCGCCCGCCGCATCCGTTGACGGGACGAGGCGGACAGAAATTAATTCTTTATTGATATGAAGATATAACATAAACACATAATGTAACGTACCAAAGCTAAAGACGAATCGTTACATAATTAACTTGCTTTTTTCAGATGTAAATTATATACCTAGAAAGGGGAAAATAAAATAGAAAGATTTTAATATTTTACAATTGCCGAATAGTTAAATGTAAAATTATTATTCAAATGATATCCAATTCATAAATAAACTTACGCAATATAAAGCGGAAGGAGCTTTCTTAAGGTTTCCTTAACACTCTCTTCCGCCATGTTTTCACTGTTACCGTTTATTTTTAAGTTTGTCCAGGCTCAGCTGGCAGGCTTCGACGACATGCTTCGCCAGCACCGCCGTGGTGACGCGGCCGATCCCACCCGGTACCGGGGTGATCGCCTTCACATGGCCCTCCGCGGCGCCGTAGTCCACATCGCCGCAGAGGTTTCCCTCTTCGTCAAGGTTGATCCCGATGTCCACAATCACCTGTTTCGGCGAGAGGTAATCCGCGCCGAACAGCTTCGCCTTTCCAATGGCGACGACGAGGATGTCTGCCTCGCGGCAGATCTTCGCAAGCTCTGTCGTCCGCGTGTGACAGGTAGTGACCGTCGCGTTGCGCCGCAGCAGCATCATCGCAACCGGCTTGCCGACGACGAAGCTGCGACCGACGACGACGGCGCGCCTGCCCTCGATCTGGATGTTATAGTGGTCGAGCATGTCGATGCAGGCCTCCGCCGTACAGGGGGCAAAGCCGATCTTTTTATCGGAGTAGAGCCCGGCCATCGAATATTCCGTGATGCCGTCGATGTCCTTCTCGGGCGCGAGGGCGCGGCAGACGGCGCGGTCGTCTATGTGCGCTGGCAGCGGGCGCAGAATCAACACGCCGTGAACGGAGATATCGGCGTTTATCGAATGAACCAGCCCTATGATCTTCTCCTGTGTGACCGACTCTTCAAAATGAAATTTCTTTACGCCGACCCCCGCCGCCTCGCAGCACTTGACGGCGCTGCGCTCGTAGGTGATGTCGTCATTGTTCTCTCCCACCCTGATTATCGCGAGCGTCGGCTCCGCGCCCAGCGCGCGCAGCTCTTCGCTCCTGCTTTTCAAATGAAGGTTCAGAGAGTCCACAACAGGCTTTCCCTTTAGAATATCTGTCATTTACCTATTCCCATCTTTCATTAAAGTAAAACAATAATATGCGTCATATTTTAACATATAGCCTCTAATCTTCGCCAAATAGCGCCGTATCCACACTGACGCGAAAATTCTCGCCAGGCAGCACATCATGGATATTACAGCGTTTCAGCGTCTCCATCACCTTCGGATGGACTCCGCATACAATCACAGAGGTCCCGGCAAGCTGCCGTTCCCTGATGATGCCGATCAGCGTCGACGCACCGACAAAGTCTATCAGCGGCACGCCGCGCAGCGATATTATCACCTTGTCGCAGTGCGGCAGCTCACGAAAACTCTTCACAAGCTTGTCGTCGTTGGAGAAAAAGACGACACCGGTGACATAGGCAATATAGGCGACTCCGTGCATCGCCTCCACATCTTCGTCGCGTCCGTGCAGTTTGCTGTTGAGAACTTTCGAGAAATATATGTTTATCTCCGCCGCCTTGAGAATGAAAACGATCATCGCGAACTCTATCCCGATCACGATCGCCACCGTGAGGTCAAAGACCACCGTACATACCATCGTGATAAGAAACTGCATGACCGCGCTCTTGAAACCGCTGGAGAATATCCTTCTTATCGCGTGCCATTCGTTCATGCGCCAGGCCGTCACCATCAGTACTCCAGAGAGCGCCGACAGCGGCAGCGCCGACATCACGGGGCTGAGAAAGAACATCGAAGCAAGCAGCCCCACCCCGTGAAATATCCCCGTGAGCCTCGTCTGGCAGCCTGACTTTATCGCAACGCTGGTACGCGCGATCGCCGCCGTCGCCGGTACTCCTCCCAGCAGAGGGATGATCATGTTGCCGATACCCTGCGATATGAGCTCCTGGTTGGCGTCAAATTTGCCGCCCGTTATCTGCTGGCCGCTCGCGCCGCACAGCAGGCTCTCGATCATCCCCAGCGCGGCAATCGTAATTGCCGGAGAGATCATCGCAGGAAGCCGGAAAAAATCTATGCCCGAAAATGACAGACGCGCGTCGGAGACAAGCGAACGCGGAATGGCCCCGACGGTGGGAACATCGAAACCACACACTGCGCTGATAATCGCAGCTATCGCAATGGCGGCAAGCGAGGAGGGGAGCTTTTCCGCAAGCTTTTTGGGCCAGAAGACCATCACCCCAATGACGATAAACGCTATGAGGAGCGCGGCGTAATTTATCTCGAAACCAAGCGTGTAGTAGGAGACAAGGCGCTCCAGCGCCGTCTCACCCCTCGACACTGTGCCGAACATGTTATCTATCTGCCCCAGCGCAATTATCACGGCGATTCCGGAGGTAAATCCAGTGATTACAGGCGCAGGGATCAGAGAGATGAATTTTCCCAGCTTAAAGATGCCAAGCAGCAAAAGGATGAGGCCGGCCATAAAGCTGACGGCAAAAAGACCGTCTATGCCATAGCGCGCGACGACGATGGCAAGCACTGCCGACATCGCACCAGTAGGACCGGATATCTGGAAGGAGGCTCCAGAAAAGAGGCTCATCACCATCCCGCCGATTATCGCGGTGATGAGCCCCGCCGCGGCATCCGCGCCGCTCCCCACGCCAAAGGCCAGCGCCAGCGGCAGCGCGACGGCGGCGACCGTCATTCCCGCACTGAAGTCTTTGGCTAATCTGTCGGCGTTGTAGCCACGAAACTCATTCCGAAGTATCTGAACGTAATTATCAAACATAAAATACCGTCCTCCTGCAAGTAACATCTTATAAAAAACACATTTGTCTATGATACGGAAAAGTATTCATTTTATCAATATTTTAATAAATTAAAGAAAAATATAACTATGGACAGCGGCGGTTCCGTCAGAAACGGTAAAACCCTCCGTTCACCATCACAGGCGGTAAGAGGTATAATTTATCAGGAAAATCAAGTGCAGGAGGTTTTTTTATGGCACATAACCACACTCATGGGTCGCCCTACTCCCGCCTCGCGGAGAGGCTCAACCGATTCCCGCAGGGCGCGCCGGAATCGAAGCTGCTTTTTGATATATTGAAAATTCTGATGACGGAGAGGGAGGCGGGGCTGATGGCCCAGCTTCCGATAAAGCCCTTCAGCGCCCATCAGGCGGCGGAGATATGGAAACTTTCGGACTGCGAGGCGCAGAAAGCGCTTGACGAACTGGCCCGCCGCGCCATCATCGTCGACATCGAACAGGACGGCAGGCAGGTCTACGCCGTGCCGCCGCCGATGGCCGGATTCTTTGAGTTCTCTCTGATGCGCGTGCGCGAGGATATCGACCAGAAGACCCTCAGCGAACTTTTTTACCAATACATCACCGTCGAGGAGGACTTCATGCGCGACCTCGTCTGCGGCGGCGACATCCAGATGGGGCGCATCTTCCCGCAGGAACCGCAGATACCCGACGAATACGCGCTGCACGTACTTGACTACGAACGCGCGACAAATGTCATCGACACCGCCTCGCACATCGGCATCAGCATGTGCTACTGCCGCCATAAGGCGCTGCACGCCGGCACGGTCTGCGACGCGCCGATGGACATCTGCATGACCTTCAACACCACGGCGGCGACGCTGATCAAGCACGGCCACGCGCGCCAGGTGGAGGCCGCGGAGTGCCGCGACCTGCTCGCGCAGGCCTACGACCACAACCTCGTGCAGTTCGGGGAGAATGTGCGCCGCCGTGTCAACTTCATCTGCAACTGCTGCTCCTGCTGCTGCGAGGCGCTGCTCGCGATCAAGCGTTTCGGCGTCGCGCAGACGATCTGCTCGAATTACATCTCCAGGATCGAGGAGTCCAAATGCGTCGGCTGCGGCAAATGTGAAAAAATATGCCCCGTCGACGCCATTGAGATGACGGAGGTGAAAGACACCGCCGGTTCTTCCTCCGAGGGAGCAACACACGAAAACGGCGTGAAAAGGGCGCGCGTCATCCCCGAACGCTGCATCGGCTGCGGCGTCTGTATCAAGCACTGCCCGACGAAGGCGTTACAGCTCGAACCGCGTCCCAACCGCATGATAACGCCGCTCGACACGACCCATAAGGTCGTCGCGATGGCGACGGAGCGCGGCAAGCTGCAGGAGCTGATCTTCGACAACAAGGTCCTTTTCAGCCACCGTCTGCTCGGCGGCGTCCTCGGCGCGATCCTCAAACTGCCCGGCCTCCAGCGCTCCTTCGCACAGGCCCAGCTCAAGTCCAGATACCTTGAGACGCTGATCTCGCGGGCAGCTGGTGAAGAGCCCCCCTCCGACAGATAGCCCGGGGAAAGGCCGTATCCGGCAAATATCAAGGTTCCGGTCATTTATGCGGAACCGGCGGATATCGCCGCCGGTTCGCGCTGAGGCACGCGCAGTTTTTTATTTCCGGTAAAGGGGGCGTACGATGGAACGCTGCGGAACTGTCGCCGGGCTCTTCGTCCGGTTTATGAAATTAGGCTGTTTCACCTTCGGCGGCGGACTGAGTATCGTCGCGCAGATGCACAGGCTCTTTGTTGAAGAGGAGAAGAGAATCTCCAGCGAGGAGCTTCTGGACATTACCGGCGTCGCGCGCAGCCTGCCGGGAGCCTTCGTGGGAAATGTGGCCTTTCTCTACGGCTACCGCGAGGCCGGTATTCCCGGCGGGGTCGCCTCGCTGCTGGGAATGGTGATACCGCCGCTGCTCCTGCTTGCCGTGATCACACATTTCCACTCCGCCTTTAAAAACAGCCGGATGGTGACCGCCGCCATGACCGGCATCCGCGCCGCCGTCGTCCCCATCATCGCCGTCGGCGCGCTCAATTTGACGCGCGGCGCCTTTCCCCGCCCTCTCTGCTTCGCGCTGGCGGGAGTCGCCTTTCTGCTTTATTTCGTCTTTAACGTAAGCTGCGTCTGGATCGTCATTCTCGGCGCCGCGGCCGGTATCGCCATCGGAGTATGTTCTGAAAAGAGTGGAGGCGGCGCGCGTGGTGCTGATTGAGCTCTTCTGGAGCTTTGTAAAGATCGGCTTCACCAGCTTCGGCGGGCTCTCCATGATCCCTCTGATCAACGCGGAGATGATTTCGCACGGATGGATGACAGCGGGCGAGGTCTCGGACATCATCGCGATCGCCGAAATGACGCCGGGCCCGCTCGGCCCCAACTGCGCGACCTTCGCCGGCATCAAGGCTGCCGGTATCGCCGGCGCGGTGGCAGCCAACCTCGGCGTTCTCTCGCCGACGCTGACGCTCACCGCCGCCGCGGCCCTCTTTTTCGACCGCGTCAAGCAAAACCGCCGCATGACGCAGATAATGACCGGCGTCCGTCCGGCCTGCGTCGGCATGATCGCGGGGGTGACGCTGTCGCTCGGCATAACAAATTATGCCACCGATAATTTTGTGGATCTGCCGCTGGTCGCGATCGGCCTGCTGGATCTGGTACTGATGCTCAGGTGGCGCGTCAGCGTGCCGAAGGTTATCGTCCTCAGCGCGGCGCTGGGACTGCTCTGCTTCGGGATACAATGATGCCGGCCTCCGCGCCTTAAGCGGAATAGGCCGGCATCCAGCGGTTTTACTCTTTCAGTTTTTTACAGACGGCTATCAGTCGTTGGCAATCTGAGCCAGTTTTTCCCATACCGGCGGCATGGTCTGCGCCACCTCTTTGTAAATAGCGAACAGCTGGTCGTATTTGGCGTGATTGCCAGGATCGGGCCTGTATGTCCGCTTCATGCGGATACATCTCCCGGCGGCCTCCAGCTCGTTCGCGAAGGCTCCGACGCCGACGCCCGCCAGCAGCGCGCCGCCGAAGGAAGATTCGGCGTTCGCGGGCTGTTTGACCTCCAGGCCGAATACGTCGCAGACGATCTGGCTCCAAAGCGGGCTCTTGGCACCGCCGCCGATCACGACGATATCCTCCATCTTGTCGGTGAAGTCTTTCAAAACCTGCAGGCAGTCATAGAGGCTGAAGGCCACGCCCTCAAGCAGCGCGCGCGCAAAGTGACCCTTGTTATGCACCATGCTGACGCCGAAGAAATCCCCGCGCGCGTTGGGATTGAAGTATGGGCAGCGCTCTCCGAGAAGATAGGGGTGGAAGATTAGCCCGCGCGCGCCAAGCTCCGCGCCTGCGGCCTGTTCGTCCATGAGAAGGTAGACGTCCCGGCCTTCCCGTTCGCAGAGCTCCTTTTCCGCGGGATATAGCGCGTCGCGCATCCAGCGGTAGGCGGAGGCGCAGCTGTTGGTCGCCGTGACCGTATACCATTTACCCTCCACCGAGTAGGGATAGGTGAATGATTTTTCGTGGGGAACGGCCTTGTCGGTGATTAGGTTGACGTTGCCCGCGGTGGCGAGTTTGACGACGATCTGACCGGCCGTTACGGCGCCGGCGCTGAAATCCTCGGCCGCCGTATCGGAGCATCCGGCAATAACGGGCAGCCCCTCCGGCAGTCCGGTAAGCGCGGCGATTTCGGCGCGTACCCTGCCGACGACCTCTTTGGAGCGGCGCACGTCGGGCAGCACCGCCAGCGACAGGTCGATCATCCGGCATATTTCGGGGGACCAGCAGTTCTTCCTCGCGTCAAAGAGCAGGCTTCCCTGAGCGTCGACCACGTCGGTGCAGAAATCACCCGTTATATATGAGCGGATATAGTCTTTGGTAAACATCAGGCGATCGATCTTAGCGTAGTTTTCCGGTTCGTGCTCTTTGAGCCACATCAGCTGCGGCAGCGTCCAGGTGGGCGTCGGCATCTGCATGCCTATGCGGAATATATCGTCGCCGTAATTCTCATTCAGGCGGCGGCACTGGTCTCCGCTCCGCTGGTCGTTCCACATGATGCAGGGACGGATCACGCGCGAGTCTTTGTCAAGCAGCACCGCGTTGTGCGTCGAGGCCGTCACCGCGAGAGCGAGCACGCCTCCAAAGCCGTCCTTCATCTGCTCCCCGCAGGAACGCACCGTTTTCACGAAGGCGTCGAGCCACATCGCGGGGTCCTGCTCCGACCATCCCGGTTTCAGATGCTGCGACGGGTATTCTTCGAAGGCCGAGGCACAGATATTGCCGTCAAGATCGATGACCATCGCCTTACAGCCGCCGGTGCCAAAGTCCACGCCAAAAAGCTTTTCCATTATAAGGCTCCCTCCATTTTAGGCGCACTGCCCTGCTATGCGCGCCGGAGGGCGGCAGAGCCGTACGCTAATACTTTTTTACTACAAGCGCCTTTTCCAGCGCCTCAAAATTCTGGATCGCGCTCTCCCCCAGCTTCAGCGAAACGCCGGTATAGAGAGTGTCGATGATCGTGAGCTCCGCCATCCGCGACGCTATCGCGTAGGTCCGGTATCTCGTCTCCTGCGAGTGGGTATAGAGACGGATGTCGGCCAGCTTCGAAACCGGCGATATCCCGTTGCTCGTGAGCGATATGATTGTCGCTCCGTTTTCTTTCACAAACCGGATCGCGTCGGCCACGTCGCGGGAGCTGCCGGAATGGGAGATCGCCATCACGACATCCTCCTTACCCAGGGAGGCCATCGCGATCATCTGCATATGGTCGTCGGTGTAGGCGCTCACGTTGAGGCCGATCCGTAAAAACTTATGCTGCGCGTCCATCGCGATCGCGCCGGAGTTGCCGTTGCCGATGACGACTATCCGCCGCGCGCGGCAAAGCACCTCTATGCACCTCGCCACCGCGGAAGCGTCCAGCGCCCTCTGCGTCATCGTCATCGTCTGGATGGCGCTGGAAAATATCTTGTCGATGATCACCTCCGCCGAGGAGTCGGCGTTCAGGTCCTCGTGGATCTTTTCCTGCGGCGAAACCAGTTCGCGCGCGACTCCCACCTTCAGGGCCTGAAACCCCGAATATCCCAGCTTCGTACATACCCTGGTGACGGTGGCCTCGCTGGTCCCCGCCAGCTCCGCCAGCTCGGTGATCGAGGCGTAGATTAGTTTTTCCTGGTTGTCCGCCATGTACTCGACCGTCTTCCGCTCCTTTTTGGAAAGGGAATCCCGCTTTTCCTGTACCCGGCTGTAAAAAGCGCCGCTAGTAGATTTTTCTCTCATGTCCGTTAGCTCCGTTTTCTATACTATGTATTTATCGTCCGTTATCCCAATTTTACATATTTGAAGATTCAGGAGCAAACTAAATTTACCTCGGCGCGGCATTAAATCTATAAAAGATCCTCCACATGCCCAGGCTGGCCGGGAATTGTGAGCATTTCCAGCGCCTTTTCCACATAGCGGCGGCGGCAGGCCTTTTCGTCCGCCGGGCTGAGGTTGGGGTTGCCGACGGGGCAGGTGATGGCAAAACCGCGCAGGATGCGCGAAGCGCCCACAGAACCGGCGATATCGACCACGGCGCAGATCTGCGTCACCGGGATGCCAACACGCTCTATCTCCTTGACAATCGTTGACCCGCAACGAGTGCTCGTGCCTCAGGTGGAGGTGAGGATAGCGGCGTTGACGCCCTTATTCAGCAGCTCGGCGGCGATCTGCCGCCCAATATCCTGCGAGGCGGCTACCGAGGCGCAGTTTCCAGTCGCCACGCAGACCTCCGGCTCCAGCGCTCCGAGCCTTCCCGCTGAGACCTCTTCGCGCAGCACGTCCACGGGAAAGAGGCGGCAGGGATCTTCAAGCACCCAGGTGCCGTCATAACCGCTGTGGATGACGAAATGCGGCTCCGCCACGAGCCTGTCCCAGTCGTAATGGCCCCAGGTGGTGCTGCCGTTGGGTTTCAGCTTGTCGGGATTTTGTTCGGGGATAAGGCCTCCGTCGGAGACAAGGGCCAATTTGACTCCGCTCAGATCGGTTACCGGCGGCGCCGGCTCCACGTTATCGAAATTCGGAGGCAGCAGCTCGCTGACAAAGGGCTCCCCTTTTATCTTTTTCATCAGCATATCGATGGCGCGCACGGCGGCGTTGTCCGGTTGTTCTTCGTTGAGGATCACGTCGCGGATCATATACCCCTCGGCGGCGGCGCTGCCGATATGCTCCCCCGTCAGCAGCCGCAGCCCGATACCGGCCATCACGGGGGCGACATTGCGCAGCTGCGAGGACATTATGCCGGTCTTTACGATGTAGGTATCCTTGCGGTAAAGCTCGACGGCGGGGTTCTCCGGGAACATGCCGGTGACCGTGGGGATATGAAGCTCGCGGGCCACCGCCGAAGCCATGCAGCCACAGCTGATGCCGTAACGCCCGGCGTTAAAGGCGGGCCCCGCGATAAACAGGTCTGGCTTCAGCGCGCGTACCAGCGCCAGCCCCTCGGCCGCGCCGCGCTCCGTGTCTTCCGCAAAATAGTTGTCACCGCAGATGACCGTTCCCACCACCTCGCATCGCTCCCGCAAAAGTTCCTGGAAGAGCCGCGCGGGGCCGACGGCCTCATGCTTGACGCTGAAACCGACGTGGGCCATCTCTTCGCCGCCGATCTGCCCGAAGAATTGATTTATGTAGCAGACTACCCGCCATTTTTTTTGTTCCATAACGCAGCGCCTCCTCTAGTAATCCACAGCCATCCCGTAGGAAAAACCTACCTGGCTCATCAGCCCAACCTGTTTCATATAGGTTGAGCGGACCCGCCCTTTCGCGGGGTCCCCGGTCGCTATCTTATGACCGCCGATGACGCCGTCGTCGCCGCTCAGGTAAAGGGCATCTTCCGGGCCGCCCAGCAAAGTCTCGACCGCAGGCAGTGAGAAGTTGTGATAATAGGTGCCGGAACATACGATCGAATTGACGTTATGGTCGCTGATCATACATTCGACGCCGAGATTGCTCTTCCCGTTGAGTATCTGAATGATGGGAACGGCCTTGATGCCGAGCTTTTCCGCTTCGCTCGCGATCGCTCCCACGCACAGGGTCGAGGCGCCGCCGACCCCCTTGGTGATGATGGCGCCGTCGGCGTGAAATACCTCTTTGAGCAGGCTGGCCGCCATCTTTGAGACCAGATTGCGGTGCTTTGCCTCCACCGATGTGACGGTGATCACCACTCCCGCGAAATTCAGCTCTTTGCCGTGACGCCGCATCAGCTCGATAATGACGGGATGGTTCTGTATCTCATAGGTCGTGACGCAGCGGAAACCGCCGCAAGGCGAGATCGCCCCGTCAAGCACCTCCGTAGGCTGCATGATCAGCGGCAGCGTATCCGGGACGGCGTTGCCGTAGAGCATCGGCTCCCGGTAATTTTGCGTATCGTATTGTTTTGAATAGATCTGATATACATAGGCGACATTGGGCAGCCCCGGATGCCGCTCGCTGTTGTCAAAGGTCTCGCTGCTGTCGGCGGCCTGCTCCCGCGTCGCCTTCGCCAGCATCACGCTCGTTTTGAAACCCACGCGGCGCAGCGCCTCGCGGTACTCGCGAAAATCGGCGTCGGCCGGTGTCAGCGGTTCAATGACGAGCATGGGCATCTTCGCGTAGGGATTTATCTCCGCGCATTCGCCGCTCATATCGAACGATCCCCATTTTCTTGACCAGTACGTGTCGTTCTGGCAGAGGACGATGCCCATTCCCTCGACGGCGCGCGTCACGCCGCCGCCCGCTATCTCGTAGTCGTCCGTCAGTACGCCCGGCCAGTCGATATTATCCGACATCTTGCAGCGAGGCTGTACGACATCCACGACGTTGATGATACGCGTGGAGTCGCCGGGGCGGGCAATGTCGATCTTCAGGGTGTCAAAGCAGGGCTCGCCCGCGGCGAACGCCAGGATATCCTCTTTGCTGACGTAGAGCACGCCGTCGCGCAGAGAGGTAGACTCGCCGAATTGCAGATCTTTAATGCGAACCGTTTCAACCGTTAATTTCATCTGTATGAATCTCCTTTTATATTAAGCGCCCATCAGCAGATTGGGCACGAAGGTGACTATCGGCGGGAAGAACCACATCAGCAGCATTACGGTGAGGATGATGAGGACGACGGGTACCGTATAGCTGATCGCCTGCCGGAATGTCGCGCCGGCAATATTCATCGACAGAAAGAGATATAGTCCCACCGGCGGCGTCAGCGCGCCCACGACCGTGGAGATTGAGAAGAGCACGCCGAAGAGCAGCGGATCAACGCCCAGGTGCATCACGATCGGGTAGACTGTGGGCAGGATAACCGCCGTAGCCGCAAGCGTCTCCATAAAGCAGCCGATTATCAGCATCATGACGATGATGATAAACACCAAAACCGCCGGGTTGTGCGTGATCGAAAGCAGGAAATTCTCGACCATCGGAGTGACGTTCTCGCGCGCGAATATGTAGGAGTAGATGTTCGAAATACCCATGATCATCATCAGCATCGCCGACGACGAGGAGGCCCTTTTAAATATCCCCAGCATATCTTTCAGCTTCAGCGTGCGGTAGATGAAGAAGCCGCAGATCAGCGCGTAGATGCAGGCCACGATGCTGGATTCCGTCGCAGTAAAGAAGCCGGTGACCACTCCCGCGAGGATGATGACCGGCGTTATCAGCGCGAAGAAGGACTTTAAAAAGGCCCGCCACACAGATCCGAGGCTGAAACGCCCGCTGCCCTGGTCGACGTTGTACTTCGTCGCGTACCAGTAGCACATCACCATCAGGCAGACGCCGATCAGGATGCCGGGCATCAGGCCGCCGATAAAGAGCCTGCCCACGGAGAATCCCGTCAGCGAGGCGTAGACAATCATATTGGTGCTTGGCGGGATTATCGGCGCCAGCGCTCCGGAGCCCGCGATCATCGAGGCGATGAACCCCCTGTCGTACCCCTCTTTGTTAAGCTCAGGTACCGTCAGAGTGCTGATCGCGCTCATCGTCGCCGCGCCGGACCCGGAGATACCGGCGAAGATCATATTAGCCAACACGGAGACCATCCCCATACCGCCGCGTATCTGGGCGACGCAGGCCCGGCAGAAATCAAGGATACGCGTGGAGAGGTTGGCGGCTCCCATGATCTCACCCGCCAGGATAAAGAGTGGCCCGGCCATCAGCGAAAAGGAATTCATGCCGCGAATGGCCTGCTGCACAGCCATAAAGGCGGGAATCTCGCTGCCGAACATGATCGCCAAAAGCCCGGAGAGGCCGATCGCGAAACATACCGGCACGCCCAGCACCAGAAAAATCAGCAGAGTTATCAGCGCAATGGCAATCATCTATCTTTCCCCTTCCCTGTATTGTCTTGCCAGCTTGGGAATGGCGCTGGCGTAAGAGCAGAGCATCATGACGATTCCCAGAGGAACCGCCGCGTATATGTAGGCGTAGGGAATGCGGATGGCGGCTCCCAACGAATTGAAGCTCTTCGAGACCAGAACGATCGATCCCGGAAAGAACATAATCAGGAAGACGACGCAGATCAGCCTGCCGATGATAAACAGCACCGCGCGCGCCTTATTGTTTTTCATAAAGCTGATGACGATATCAACCGACACATGGGCGTCCGCCCTAACAGTAAGGGCCGAGCCGATAAACGTCAGGTAGATGCCGCAAAAGCGCATGGCCTCTTCGGTCCACGGCGGCGACGAATGAAGGATAAAACGGCCAAAAACCTGCAGACTGCCGAAAACCAAAATCAGGACGAACATCAGCGCACAGAACCAGATCTGGATATTTTCGATTATTCTGTCTATTTTTATCAATGTTTTCATCTTTATTGACCTCATGCTCCGGTAAGGGCGCCCCCGCGCGACAAACGCGCGCGGAGGCATTCCGTTTTGATCGATATGTTAATTCTTCTGCTGTAACATAAGGGGCGGTCAACTGTTCAGTGACAGCATCTTCTTGATAAGGCCGCCCAGCTTGTAATTTTTCTCATACTTGTCGTATATCGGCTGGCAGGCGTTCTTCATCCTGTCACGTTCCTTCTGCGATATATCGTTGATCTTCACTCCGGCCGCCGCCATCGCCTTTTCCGCGGCGTTATCGGAGGCCTGGCGGTTCTGCAGCTGCTTCTTCTGGCTCTCAAGCGCGCTCTTCTGGATTATATCCTGCAGGTCTTTGGGGATGGAGTCCCATTTGTCCTTATTGATAAAGACACAGTATATGGCGCCCAGGTGACCGATCTTGGAGAGGTATTTCGCCTGCTCCTGAAGGTTCTGATTTACCAGCCCCGTGACGTCGGCTTCGACGGCGTCGGCCACGCCCTGCTGCAGGAGCGTATAGGCCTCGCTCCACGCGGAGGTGACGGTGCTCGCTCCGAGACAGTTCCAGATATCGACGTAAAGCGGCGTTTCGGCGGTACGCATCTTAACGCCCTTAATATCCTCAAGGCGGGTTATCGGCTTCGTCTTGAGCAGGGGCTGGCGGATGCCGTTGGAATAGGTCATCAGCAGGCGGACATTGGAATCCTTAAGCATCTTCGGAACCTCCTGCGCCACTATGCCGTCTATGAGCTTGGCCTGTGTGGCAAGGTCCTTGGTGAGGAAGGGCATATTGAATACCGCGAGCTGGGGGATGTTCAGCGCCGCGGCCCAGTCGGCGGTGTCGCAGCAGGTCATGTCAAGAGTTCCCATCGTCACCTGCTCCATCATTTCACGCGCGGAACCGAGCTGGCTGGAGGGATAAATATTGACCTTGACCTGACCGTTGGAGCGTTTCTCCACCATCGCTTTGAACTCTTCCGGGGCGATAGCCAGCGCATGGCCGGGGTTCTGGATGTGCCCGAACTCAAGGGTGACCTTCGCCTTCGCTTCGCTGACTGAGGCCAGCATACCGACAAGTAACAGAACTGACAGGACGAGAGACAACTTCTTCATGAAAAAATTCCTCCTCATTTATTTGCTGCTGCTTTTGCTTTGTACTTTTTACCTAAAGCGTCGGCGGCCAAGATAGCCGCGTATACCCGTTCGGAGTTCACCAGAAATGGTTCCTGATGGACAAGGGGGCCGTTCGCCGTCTTCTCCGCGATCGCCGTGATCTTTTCCGGCGTCGCTTCGACGCCGAGGTCCGCCAGCGTCATGGGCAGGCCGATGGCGGCCATAAAGTTCATGACCTTATCCACGACGGAGGCATCGCTGTTTTCCAGCACAAGCTGGCAGACGATGCCAAAGGCCACCTTCTCACCGTGCAGGTACTTGTGGGTCTCAGGCAGGGCCGTGAGGCCGGAATGGATGCCGTGAGCGGTGGCAAGGCCGGTATTGAGAAAACCGAGACCGCTGAGCAGCGTGTTCACTTCGATGACATTTTCCAGAGCTTCGGTTACGACGCCAAGCTCAAGCGCCGCCAGCGCGTTAAGCCCGTCGGCGAAGAGGATATCCCAGCTCGCCCTGGCAATGGCCATGCCCGCCTTGCTGCGGCGATAGCCCGCACCGATATAATTGGGAGAATCCGAGCCGTCGACGGCCTGAGCTTCGAGCCAGGTTGCCAGCGCGTCGCCCATACCGGCGATAAAAAGACGGCGGGGAGATTTAGCGATTATTTCACTGTCCACAAGCACAAGGTCCGCGTTCTTTTTCACCTTGCGCGAGCCGATATATTCCCCGTCTGGGGTATAGATGACCGCGATCTCGCTCACCGGCGCATCCGTTGAGGCGGAAGAGGGCACGATGATCAGCGGCATATTCATGGCGTCGGCGCATAATTTCGCCGTATCCAAAGTCTTTCCGCCGCCGACGCCGACAAAGACACAGCCATTCTGCTCCCTGGCGATGGCGCCGATCCTGCCGATCTCCTCGTCGCAGCACTCTCCCTGGAACTTTATTGAGGTAAATTCGCCGCCGTCATAGGCTTTTTCCAGCCGCGCGTTCAGCTCCGGATACAGAAAGCCGTCGATAAGAACGCAGGCCTTTCCGTAAGGCGCGGTATACTGCGGCAGCCGGCTGAACTCGCCCGGCCCCTGCACATAACGCAAAGGACTTCCAAAGGCTCTTGTGGTGGAACTTAGCATAATCTTCGAGTAGGCCGCATAGGCAAACTCTTGCCCCCTTCATTATTTAGTTTTGAGATGGGATCGATATTTCTAAATCAAAACGACGTTTTTAAAAATAATTTTCTATAATTCAAAGGTGCTTTGACAGCATAAAACATACCATAAGCATATAAAATACATACTTATCGTCCCTTTTATTTATACACAACCCTCTTAATATAAAATATTTTCAAAAAGCATTAAACATTCACTAGTTTGATTATATTATATATGAAAATTATTTTCAATATATTTTTACGATATATTCACACATTCTTTGCCACTTTCTGTTACGCCTGTATAAAAAAGGCGGAGGGCTGGCATGAAAAGCGTCAGGCGTCGCCGACGCTCAGTTATTGCACAAGGATAAAATATGTTTCGCCGGAGAGGGGCGCAGGCAGCCGCGTCCGTTATTGACGGCAAGAACCGGAAACCAGAGAACATGCCGGCGGACGCGGCAAAGAAAAGGGTGAAGGATTTAACAGATGGGACCTGACGTCTCTGCAAGTACGGCGGACTACAGTACACTGAGGGAGACCGCCGCCAAGCTAGGGCGGGGCGGCGGTCTTAAGGATAAAAGAGCGTCATATAAAAGAGAGGGGCGGCCCGTCAGCCACCCCCTCCCATCAGGCAAAGATCTTTATCAGTACGTTTATCACTATCACGTTCACAATGTCTATGAAGAAGGCTCCGACCGCCGCTACGGCGAAGAATGCGTCGGGGGCTATTCCGTACTTGGCGCAGACGGCCTCCATGTTGGCGATCGCGTTCGGCGTGGCTCCGAGACCAAAGCCCGTATGCCCCGCCGTGATAACGGCGGCCTGATAGTCGCCGCCGGTAAGGCGAAACGTCACGTAGTAGGCGAAGAGGATCATCAGCACGACCTGGAAGGCAAGGATAGAGAACAGAGGCGCCGCCAGGCCGCTCAGGGCCGTAAGGTCCACGGACATCAGCGCGAAGGCGAGAAAGAAGGAGAGGCAGGCGCCGCTGATGTGGTTCACGATCCTAGGATTGACGCGAAGCAGCCTCACGTGGTCCCCGGTGTTACGGATCACCATTCCGGCAACGAGGGCGAGCGCGTAGGCAGGCAGCAGGATGCCGCGCGCGCCGAGCCATTCGCTGAACCACATGCCTAGCCCGACTGCGAAAGTTATCTGGAAAACGGTCATCAAAATCGAATGGGTGTTTATCTCCTCGCCGGTGTCACCAAAGCTGAAGACATCAGGAATCATCTCTTTACGATAACTTTCACCGTTGACCTCTTTCGCCAGCGAATGTCCCTTGATGAGGCGTTCGGCGATCGGCCCGCCGAGCAGCGACCCCGCGAGTACGCCGAAGGTGGCGCAGGCGATCGCCGTAGCCTGCGCGCCCTGAAGGCCGAAGACCCGTTCAAGCTCGTCGGCAAAGACGAGCCCGGTCCCATGGCCGCCGGTCATCGTCGCGGAACCGGCAAGTACGGAGAGCATCGGATGAAGGCCGGAGAATTTCCCGATCACGATCGCCGCGGCGTTCTGCAGTATCAGCAGAAGGCAGGCCGCCAAAAGCAGTTTGAAGGCCGCCGAACCGCCCTTTTTTAGCAGCGCGACGCTCGCGCCAAGGCCGATCGTGGTAAAGAAGGCGATCATAAAGGGTTCCATAAGGGTCAGGTCGAACTCAAAACCGACCCTGGATGTCAGCAGAAGCCTGAGTACGGCAAAGAGCAGTCCGCCGACCACCGCGGGCGGGATGTTGTAGCGTATGAGAAACTTTACGCGGCGGCAGAGCGTCACGCCCAGCCAGTAAAGTACCGAGGCGAAGGCCATCGTTTGAATGAAATCCATCTTTACCATAAAAATATCCGCCATCTCTTATCCCTCCCTTAAAGAAATGCCACGAAGCTCTGTATAACTATGGCGTTCACGATGTCAATGAAGAAAGCCCCGACGATTGATACAACAAAGAAGGCGCGCGGCGCAGGGCCGTAGTTGCTCGTGATCGCGTCCATATTGGCGATGGCGTTCGGCGTGGCGCCGAGGCCAAAGCCGCAGTGCCCGCCAGAAATGACGGCGGCGGTATAGTCGCGTCGCATCACGTTGAAGGTGACAAAGTAGGCGTAGAATCCCATCAGCAGCGTCTCTCCGAAGAGGATCAGCGCCATCGGTCCGGCTAGGTCCGCAAGCTGCCAGAGTTTAAGCGACATCAGAGAGAGCGCGAGGAAGAGCGAAAGGGCGACGGCGCCGATCGTGTCGGCGAGCCTCAGGTGTACCTTATATAATCCGCTCATGTCGCTAAAATTACGGATAAATATACCGACGAAGAGGGCACATAAATAGGTCGGAAGCTGTATACCCACCTTTACGAGCTCCTCATATATAAAGGCGCCGACGCTCATTGCGATCGTGATCTGCATCAGCGTCGTCATCAGCACCGAGGCCGACACGGGGCCGTCGGAGGCGGGGTCGAGCGTTTCGTCCACCGTCTCGTAGGTCATTTCGTCGGGATTGAGATGCGATTTAGAGAGACGGTTGCGCTCTATCAGGCGTCGCGCCACCGGGCCGCCGAGGATCGACCCCATCACGAGACCAAAGGTGGCGGCGGCCATCGCAAGCTCCATACCGCCCGCAAGGCCGTACTGTTTCTCAAATAGGTTGGCGTAGACCGCTCCTGTACCGTGGCCGCCGGACATCGTAATGGACCCGGCCAGCATCCCGAGCAGGGGGTGTATCCCCGTAGCGTATGAAAGGACAACGGCAACCACGTTCTGGAGAAGCACCAGCACAGAGGCGACAATCAAAAAGATAAAAACCTGCGGTCCGCCCTGCTTCAGCATCTTGAAACTCGCGGCAAGGCCAATGCTGGTAAAGAATGTTATCATCAGGGGATCTTTGACGACCATGTCAAAGTTGAAGGAAAAGCTGTCTTTGAGCGCCCAGCTCGCAAGCGCGAAGATTACGCCGCCGATCACCGGCGCGGGAATATTGTACTTGCTGAGGAAGAAAATCCTCTTCCGGAGAAACATGCCAAGCCAGAGAATGGCTGTGGCGAAGGCCACGGTCTCGACAAGGTTAAAGTTGAGCTCTGTCATCGTTTACACATCTCCTGTCCGAGGGAGGCGGCGCCGATTACCGCGGAGCGACCTCCAATTTCTGAATTTTTTAGAATAAAAACAGCTCTGAAGGGGACGGGAAGGTATTTTTCTATCCTCCCCCGCAGCTCGTCCGCAAGTCCGGCGGCGTGGCTCATGCCGCCGCTGAGGATGACCGCCTCAGGGTCCAGCGTCACCGCCAGCGATGATATTCCCCGCGCCAGCGCCTCAAGCGCGGGCTCAAGTAGCGCGGCGGTCTCCGTATTGGCATGGCGCATCTCCCATACCTCGCGGAATATTGGCGGCAGTCCGGCGGCGCCTGCGCGCCGCTCTATCCAGTCGGCGGAGGCCAACTCTTCAAGGTGTCCCCTGCCGCCGCAGCCGCAGCGGCAGAGCAGCGGATCGCCGCTCACCGCCATGTGGCCGCACTCCGCCGCCATCCCGTGCGCGCCGGTCAGCAGTCTGCCGTTCGCGACAATGCCCGCCCCAATTCCGGTGCCGAGCGTTAGCACCACATAATCGCGCATTCCGCGCGCCGCTCCGGCAAGTCCCTCTCCAAGCGCCGCGCAGTTCGCGTCGTTCTCCAGACGAACGTCGACTCTTACGCCGCGTGCTTTGAGGTTCGCCGAGATTATTTTGCCCAGAAGGACGCCGTCGCAGCCAACAAAGTTGGTGAGACGAAGTATCCGGCGCCGTTCACTGTCGACGAAACCGGGAATGCCGATCCCGACAAAGCACTCGTCGCCGGGGGCGGCCCAGAGCAATATAAGCTCCTCCAGCGCGTGGATGACGCTCAGGAGGTCTCTGTTTTCAGGTGTAGGAACGGTCACCGCGGACAAGACCTGCGGCGCCGCTCCGAAAAAATCGACGGAACCGGCCGCTATCGTATGTCCTCCGAGGTCTATTCCTATCTTCTTCATCAAAAGTCGCTGAGCGTCGCCGAGGCGCACTCCATCACGGAGTAGAGGAAACGGCGCAGTTCAAGCGCCTCTTCCGTCTCAAAACGCAGCGTGCGCGCCGCCGTCCTCATCGCGCCTGGAACCAGCGAGGCGGCGTCGGTCTGCAGGGTGTTCATCAGCGTCACCTCAAGCAGATAGGGGGCTTCCAGCGCAAAGGGGCGGCATTCGCCTTTTTTCAGCCGCGCCAGCGCCTTTTTCACTCCGGAATATATCAGTTCGGCCGTACTTTCCGGCGTCAGGCAAAGCGCGGCGCCCCGTCCCAGCCCCTCTTTGACGGAGCAGGTCACAAGCTCCGGCCCCAGAAGGCTTCCCGCCTCCATGCAGAGGGCGTCGTCGCCGCTGACCATGATGACCGGCACGCCGAGCGCACCGCAAAGGAGCGCGTTGACGCCGGTCTCCCCCATCCTGCGTCCGTTCACGCTGAGACTGTAGATAGTATACTGGTCAAAGGTGTGGTCAAGCACCGCCTTTTCCGTACCGGCCATCGCGTGATATCCCAAGAATACCGCGGCGTCGCAGCCACGCGCGCCCTCGACCATGCCAAGCAGCTTCGGCGTTCCCGTTATCAGCTGTACCTCGCCGCCAAATTTTGCGATATCGAGATTAGTCATCGTGCAGTGCGAATCGTTTATAACGACGCCCTCGGCTCCTGCTTCCAGCGCGGCCCTCACCGCGGCCTCAACGTCGGCGGCCTGCATCGCCCGGCCAAAGAGGTACTGCGGCTTCGTACAGTCCACCTGCGCGGCGCTGACTACCCCCGTAGAACCCTCCATGTCCGAGCTTATGTATATCTTCATATGACGTTCCTCCACTTATCAAGAAAACCGGCGTCTGCCACGAGCGGCCTGCCGACGCCGATAAGGTCACAGCACCCGTCCCCAAGCAGCTTCTCCGCGCTTTTGATGCCGCGGATACCGCCCGTGCACTCCACGGGGACCTTTCCGCCCACCGCCTCACGTATAGCCGCGGCGTAGGGGGCGAAGTAGGAGCCGTTCGTCCTATCCATTCCATAGCCGCAGAGGTTGCCTGATACGCTGATCAGATCAACGCCAAGCGCCGCGAGCTCGCGGGCAACGGGGACGGTATCTTCCACGGCGAGGCCGTGCGGTTTTTCGTCGGGCAGGGTATCCGCCGCACCAAGACGCACTGAGACGACCGCATCGGGCAGCGTGCGGCGCACTGCGTCGGTTATCTCGTAAAGGAAACGGGCGCGCCTGTATCCAGTGCCGCCATAAGCGTCGTCACGGAGATTAGTCAGCGGGCTCAGAAACTGTCCCGCGAGGTAGCCGTGCGCGGCGTGTATCATTACGCCGTCATATCCCGCCGTCCGCACTAGCCTTTCGGCGGCGGCGGCAAAGTCTTCAACAATTTTTTTTATTTCAGGCAGGGAAAGTTTTTCCGGTTCCGCCGAGAGCTTCTCCCAAACCTTCCCCACCCTCACGCCGGAGGGCGAAAGACAGCGGAATCCCTCAAGCCCGAATATGCCGTCGCTTGAGATATTCGCCCCGCCGTGACTTATCTGGGCTACGGCGATCTTGCCGCCATTTTTGATCAGCTCCGCAATCTTCGCGTGCGCGGCGGCGGCCTCGTCGCTGTCGGCGAGAAATTGTTCCGGCCGCACGCGCCCAGTAGCGTTTACCGCATGGTGCTCCACGTTGACGAGAGCGACGCCTGAGGCGGCGATCTTTCCATAAACTTCAAGCGACCGTTCCGTCGGCCGTCCGTCGGCGCCGCCGGAAAGTGAGGCCAGCGGGGCGGCGCAGAGTCGGTTTTGAAGCCGCTTTTCCCTAATTTCAAAGATGTCAAAAAGCATCCGTCATCACCTCTCCTGATCTGCAAAACCGTTACAGGCCGCCGCGGACGCGGCGGCCTGTATGCTAAACGTTGAAACGTATTTCTATCATATCCCCGTCTTTTACGATGTATTCCTTGCCCTCGAGGCGGAGTACGCCTGCTTTGCGGCACTCGTCGAAGGAGCTGTTATATTTCATGTAATCGTCAAAGGATACCACCTGCGCGCGGATAAAGCCGCGGGCAAGGTCGGAATGTATCGCCCCCGCCGCGTCGACCGCCGTTTCGCCGTCATGCAGCGTCCAGGCCCGCACTTCGTCGGGGCCGGAGGTGAAGAAGCTGATGAGGCCGAGTACGCGGTAGGCCTCCTCGATGAGACGCTCGCGTCCAGGTTCGGTTATGTTGAGCCCCTCGGTGAACTCCGCCGCCTCTTCGGGAGAAAGGTCCATTATATCCATCTCAAGGCTGCCGTAGAGCGTGCAGAGCTTCGCGCCGTGCTCTTCGGCCCGCTTTTTAAGCGCCTCCCATTTCGGGATCTTGGATTCTTCGTTTTGGCTTTCGTCGAGGTTGAGCAGAATTATCTGGGGCTTCAGGGTGACGAAGGAGAAACCGCGAAGCTGCCGCCACTCCTCCGGCTTCAGCTCGATGGAGGAAAGCGGCCGCTCCTCCATGAGGCAGTCATAGCACTTTTCAAGCAGCGCCTTTTCCTTATCTTCGTCGGAGGTCAGTTTTTTCTTCGCCCGAAGTTTGCCGAGGCGGTTCTCGATGACGGCGAGGTCGCGGAAGATGAGTTCGTTGTCCAGAATATCCCAGTCGCGCACGGGATCAACCGAGCCCTCCGGATGTTCCACGCCGGGGTTGCTGAAGCAGCGTATCACCTGAATGAGGGCGTCGGCGTCGGCGACGAAGGAGAGGAATGCGTTGCCGAGCCCCTCGCCCTTTCCCGCGCCGCGCGAAAGCCCCGCAAGGTCCACAAACTCCACCTGCGCGGGCGTCTCTTTGCGCGGCGAGTTGATCCTTACAAGCTCGTCGAAACGTTTGTCGGGAACGGAGACGACGGCCTTATTTGGGTCGGTCTTCCCTCCCGCGTAAGGCTTTACCTCCGCTCCGGCCCTTGTTATCACGTTAAATACTGTAGACTTTCCGCTCAGCGGCAGTCCAACAATCCCACAATGCAGCATCTATACCAACTCCATATTTTTTATTATTATACTTCTTTGCAAGAGTTTACTATAATTGAGTGGCGGGGGCAATTGACGGTGGTTTTTTATTTTATATACAAACCGTAAATTGACCGATTTTATATTTACTTCCCTTAATTAGGATAAGGGGCCGGAGGAGATATCTTTGACCAAACGTCGGCTGTTCAAAATGACTGTCATCTGCTTTTTATTAGTCTTTGCCATGGCTATCGCTTCACCGATCGAACTCCGGGCTGCGGAAAAGGTCCGCGTCGGCTTTTTCCCGTTGGGGAAGTTCCAGTATATCGACGAAAACGGCGCAGCCGCGGGATACAATATCGATTATCTTTCCAAGATAACCGATATCACAGGCTGGGAGTATGAGTTCGTCCCCTGCGGAAACTGGGTGGAGGCCACCGCGCTGCTGGAGGGCGGGAAGATCGATCTGCTAGCTCCGGCGCAGAAGATCCCCGAACTTAAAGAAAAATTTGCCTACGCCGCCTATCCGATGGGAATGGAGCTCGCAGCCATTTATGCTCTCAAACAACGCGACGATCTGATATACGAAGATATAGATACCCTAGCCAAGCTGAGATACGGAGCGGCCAGGAACTCCACATTCACCACAAAATTCATCGAACACGCGAAGGAATATAATATCTCGCCGGACATTACATATTACAACAATACGACGGAGCTCTTCGACGCCCTTCATGCGAAGAGGGTAGACGCTATCGTCAGCAATATCATGTTCTATGACGACAGCCTGAAGATACTGGGGCGCTTCGCGCCGCTGGCCGTATATTACATCACCGCCAAAGACAACAGCGCGCTGCTGAATAAACTTGACAACGCGATATACCGCATGGAGGTAAACGACCCGACATTTGACAGCGGGCTTCTAAAGAAGTATTTTCCTCATTATAAGAACACTATCTTCAACTACGACGAGTATCTCTTCATAAAAAACGCGCCGCCGATCAGGATCGCCTACGAGACCGACAGATCTCCGCTTTCCTTTACGGGCAGCGACGGAGAATTCCATGGCGTTCAGCGGGATATTCTTGATGAAATATCGCGAATCAGCGGTCTTAAATTCGACTATGTGCCCTGCAGACGGGAACAGACGGAGCTTACGTATCTGGAAGAGAACAAGCTGCGCGTCATAAGCGGAGTCCGTTACTGCCGGTTCAGCGCGCAGGCAAAGAGGCTGCGCTTCAGCATCCCCTATCTCTACTCTGGCAATATCATCGCTGGAACAGACCCGCTGAAGTACACGGGACAGGAAGAGCTGCGCCTTGCGATGGTAGAGGGCGCCGCCTCCCTCAAAGAGCGCGTGGCGGCTAAGTACCCGAAGTTCAAGATACAGACCTACGAAAATACGGAGCAGGCATTTAACGCCGCCGTCAGCGGCGAGGCAGATTTCGTCATCGAAAACCGCTACGTCGCCGAACCATATTTCGTTAAACCAAAATTCCGCAGCCTGAAGATACTCTCTTTGACAAGGATCGAAGAGCCCTATACCCTCGCTACGCTCGTCTATTACGTGCCCGCGAACGATGAAAAAGACTGGAACTCCGAGACCTTCATCTCCATAATAAACAAGTCGATCGAACAGCTGGACCCGCAAAAAATAAGCGCCTCCGTAATCAACAGAAGCGCCGAAAACATATACAAATACACACTGGGCGATTTCATCTACCAATACCGCGGTCAGTTCGTAATTCTGCTCGCAGCCGCTGGGGCCGCCATCGCCTTCCTTCTGGCACGCCGCTTAAAAAGAGGACGGTTTATTTAGAGAATATCCCCTGATAATCCGTCTTTTTTATTTTGATGAGGCCGCTGGAAACCTTATCCTCAAGCTCGTCTATACGTTTGCGTACATCAAGGGGAACGTTTTGCTTCGTCTCGCGCGTCCACGTCGAAATATCTATGCAGTCATCCTTTAGCCCAAGTGAAAAACGATCTTTAGGAAGGTTGTCCTGCAAAAAATTTTCTATTACCTTATAAATCACATGGCCGCTGCGTTTAACGACGCTGGTCAGCACCATCTCGGGAAAATCGCTCTCAAGCTCCGTGTCGACGCCGATCGTCCAGTAGCCGCCCTCTTTGGCCCTCTCTATCGCGCCGATGCCGGCGGCGCCGTTGACACAGAATATTATGTCCGCGCCGAGGCGTTTGAGCTTCATCGCCGCCTCCGCGGCCTTCGCCCGGTCATTGAAATCATTCGTATATTCGCAGAGCACCTCGATATCTGGATTTATATACCATGCGCCCGCAATGTATCCACGCCTGAACCGCTCTACCGGGGGGACTTTTTCCCCAAGGATGATACCGATCTTCTTTTCATCGTTGATACGCTCCACATCTTCACGCGTGGTCATTATAGCGGCCAGGGCCCCGGCGAGAAAACCGCCCTCCTCCTCGCGGAAGACGATCTCCGTAACGCCGTCCAAATTATTCGTATCAAAGGTGAGGAACGAACAGGCCGGATATTCCCTCATCACCTCCGGCAGATATTTAATGTAGGCTACGGAGGTAATGATGACCAGATCCGACGCGGCGGCGGCCTCTTTGAGCAGCGGCAGCAGCTTCGTATTATCGTCAAGGGCGTTATAGTATTTGGTGGAGAGCTTTTTGTTCCCAAAGCGCACCTGGGCGTTTCGCATTCCCTCAAGGCAGAGCCAGTTAAAGCCCGAGGCGGAGGCTGTGTCCGATCCCTCCAGCATCAATGATATCCGTTTCGGCGCCGCAAAGGCGGAGCACTCCATAAGCATCATCAGGATAAACGCAGCCGGCAATATAAATTTTTTCATCAACAAACACATCCTTTCATAAAACCAAAAGAATATCTTTTTTACAAATTATCGCTATAATTATACCTTAGAAAGTGGGCAGCCTGCGAGCCGGCTTGAGAATTTAAGAGCGGCTGCGCGGGTATACGTCAATTAGCTATAGTTAACATATTCGTGGAGTTGAGCCTATAGATGAATCTTGTAGAGATGAAGAGCGGAGAGCGGGCTGTGATAAAGATGCTGCCGGAGGGAGAGGCTGCGCAGCGACTTGAGGCACTAGGCTTACGGAGCGGCAAGGAGATAGAAAAGATCTCCTGCATGCCATTCGGCGGGCCGGTAACGGTGATGCTGGAGGGACGTCATTTCGCCGTGTCGCACAGCATCGCGGAGCATATCGAAATAGAAAAGGCCGATTCCCTGTAGCATGGGAACCGGCAGGGGGAATAGATGAGCTGTAAAGATTGTAAACTATGCTTTGATAAAAAAGAGAGTAAGCGGGACGAGGTGCACCGAAATTCATCCGCCCCGGAGGAGACAAAGAATTCCCCCGCGGGGCAGGCCGACGAATGCGGCGGCCGTAAGCGTATGCGCATCCTTCTGATGGGAAACCCCAACGTCGGAAAGAGCGTATTTTTTTCGCGCCTCACCGGGGTGCACGCGCTCTCCTCAAACTACCCGGGGACGACCGTCGGTTTCACGCAGGGGCTCATAAAACACAAAGACATCTGCGCCGATCTGATAGACGTTCCTGGCGCCTATACCCTCGACCCAACGAACGAGGCTGAGGAGATCGCGCGCCGTATCATCGAGGAGGGAGCGGACAAGGTCATACTCGTCATCGACGCGACGGCGCTCGAACGCAACCTCGTAATGTCGCTGCAGGTGCTTTCCTATCACATACCGGTGATCGTCGCGCTCAACATGACCGACGAGGCCCGCCACAAGGGAATACTGCTCAACGTGGAGAGACTTGAAGAAGAGCTCGGAGTCCCTATCTACCAGACAGTCGCCACGACGGGAAGAGGCATCAGCGACCTTGTCGACAACCTTGACCGGGCACGGATCAGCCCGATCGAAGCGATGACGAAGGAAGAACGCTGGCAGAAGATCGGCAAGATCATTGCCGGCGTGCAGACGGTGACGCACCGCCACCACACGCTGCTCGACCGTATCGAGGACATTTCGGCCCACCCCGTAATCGGCGTGCTGCTTGGCTTTTTCGTGCTCGCGCTGAGCTTCACGCTTATCCGCTTCGTCGGCGAGGGACTTATCAACTACATCTTTGACCCTATCTTTGAAAACCTCTGGCTGCCGTTTCTTGAAAAACTCAGCGGCCTCTTCGGCGACGGGTACCTGCGCACGCTGCTGATAGGAAAACTCTTCGACGGCTCCATCGACCTCGAACAGAGCATGGGGGTTCTGTCGACCGGCTTCTACGTCGAGTTCGGCATGGTCTTGCCCTACATCATCGCCTTTTACGCGGTGCTCTCCTTTCTGGAGGACTTCGGCTATCTGCCGCGCCTCGCCGTTGTCTTCGACGCGCTGCTCCACCGCTTCGGCATCCATGGATACGCCATCATCCCCACACTGCTTGGCTTCGGCTGCAATGTGCCGGGGATACTGGCGACGCGCGTTCTTGAGTCGGAGCGCGAACGCTTTATCGCGGCGACACTCATCTCCGTCGGCGTTCCCTGCGTGTCGATACAGGCAATGCTCGCCTCGACACTCGGTGGCTTCGGCATGTGGTATGTCGGCGCCGTCTATTTCATACTCTTTATCGTCTGGCTCATACTAGGACGCCTCATGCACCTGACGCTCTCCGGCTACAACCCGGAGCTGATCGTGGAGATACCTCCCTACCGCCTGCCCTCATTCAAGGCCTGGATGAACAAGCTCTGGTTCCGCATCAAGGATTTCTTCTTTGAGGCGACGCCTCTCGTGCTCGGCGGTATTCTGCTCGTCAACATACTCGACACCATCGGCCTGCTGGAGTGGATCGGCAATATTCTCGCGCCCTTCTTCCAGACGGTGCTGGGACTGCCGGCAGCAACCGCCGTACCGGTAGTAATGGGACTCTTCCGCAAAGATATCGCGATGGGGCTGCTCATTCCGCTTGACCTTACGGCACAGCAGATGCTCGTCGCCGTCATCGTCCTCTCCATGACCTTCCCCTGCATCGCGACGTTCGTCGTCATGTGGAAGGAGCTGGGAGTCCGGCGCATGCTTCAAAGCAGCGCGCTTATGCTCTCCGCCGCGCTGATAACAGGCGCGGTGCTGAACCTCATCCTGAACGTGCTGTAGAGGGGGAAAAATGACATTCACACGCATCATCCGCGGTACGCTGATAACGGCAGCCATTCTGATAACGGCAGTTTCACAGGCGGCAGCGGACGTGGTAGTCGGCGCACCGGCTACGGCGGAGATCGGCCAGCCATTTGTAGTAACGATAGAGGTCTCCGGCGAAAAGATAACCGACGTCAGGCTTTCGTGGCAGAGACATGAATCCTTGCTGGCCCCGGAAGATACCGGGAGCGGGCAAAGATTTTCCGTGCTGACCGGCACCGATCTTAAGAACGCCAAGCCGGGGGCCAGCCCGCTTTTCGTCACCTTCACCGCCGGCGGCAAAAGAGAAAAGATCGAACATTCAATAAAGCTCTCCGCACGTAAATATCCCGTGGAAAAACTGTCCGTCGCCCCCTCAAAGGTTACGCCGCCAAAGGAGCTCTCCGAGCGTATCGCGCGCGAGGCCAGGCTCGGGCGCGCCGCGATGCAGAGCGACAGCGCGGGACAGGCGCCGAAACTGCCGCTCGTACGCCCCGTGCCCGGCAGCTACAGCTCCGTCTATGGCAAGAGCCGTTACTTCAACGGCGAATTCCGCGGCCGCCACGGCGGCGTCGACATGCGCGCAAAGGAGGGGACGCCGGTCAAGGCGGCGGCGGACGGTACCGTCGTACTGGCGGGAAACAACTTCTGGTTCGCGGGAAACTGCGTCTATATCGACCACGGCGCTGGATTCGTCACCTTTTACGGACACATGTCAAAGATAAATGTAAAAAAGGGCGACATGGTAAAGGCCGGAGACATACTCGGCCTCTCAGGCAAGACGGGGCGCGTCACCGGCCCCCACCTCCACTTCAGCACCGCCTGGCGCGGGGAGTTCTTCGACCCGGCAGAGCTGATGGAGAAATAGCGGCAGCCAGACCGCTACATACCCCGACAAGCATCAAATATCATCTTCCAAAGCTTATCTTCATCAACTGAGAGCACGATGCGTGCCGGCTGCGCCCCTCTGGGGGCGCCTCCTTTGAAGGCCAGCGTCTGTCCGTAGGAGAGAGAATAGTCATCGTTGACATCGACCGGCAGGGTGATCTCCTCCGTAATTACCGTTGGGTCGATGATTATCGCGGAGACGATCGTGTCCCATATATAGGTGACATAATCCGGCTCTGTTTTGAATTTTTCATAGCGGAAATTACGACGCACCATTTCAAGGAAGACGGGATTTTTTATATTCTCTTCCGTTTCGGCATATCTCTTGGCGGAAAGCTTCACCTTTTCGCAGACGTCGAGAGGCACGATTATCTGCTCTTTAAAAGGACTTCTGAGGGCGATCTTTGCCGCCTCCGGGTCGAACCAGCAGTTAAATTCCGCGGCAGGCGTCACATTGCCTTCCTGAAAGAAGGCGCCGCCCATATAGACGACACGTTTTACGAGAGGAACTATCTCCGGCGCTTTACGTACCGCCTCGGCGATGTTGCCGCAGGGACCGATCGCCGCAATTGTCACCCTGCCTGGATATTTCTTCACCTGCTCAATGATAAAATCGGCCGCGTGTTCTCCGAGCGGGGCGGACTGAGGTTCAAGCCTATAGGTATTCTTATAGACGGCACGCCATGATTCGGGCCTGGGATATCCTCCCGCTCCCTGCCAGTTGTCACGCCCGAAACCGAAGAGCTCGCGTTCCTCCTTCATATTGGCGAGACGGCCGCCGCTAAGCGGGTGATTAACTCCCATTGCTACCGGTATCGTCTCCGCCCTGCCTATTCCCTCCAGCTGGCGAAGAGCAAAGGCGGTCCCCTCCTCCACCCAGGTATTGCCCGCCACAACGCTGACGCCAAGCAGTTCAACCTTGGACGACAGAGCCAACATTGCCATCGCCATACCGTCGTCGTATATCTCCACCATGTCGGAGTCCAGAATAACCAGCTCTTTTTCCACAAAACGACCGGAGGCATAGGCTGATTTTGCAACAAACAGCGACAAAAAGAAGATCAATGCAACGAAGAAGATATTTCCTGAAATATGATAACCGTACATCTATAACACCAGCTCCATAATTTAGTCTCTGCGACATTATACACTTTTGCGAAAAGGTCACGAATGAAAACAAGCAAATGGCGGCGGATGTTTGGTAAAACATTTTAACCACCGCCATTTCTTAAATGATATAACACACTATTCCTGTGTGGTATTTTTCCACCATAAGCATCGATGCCGTCCAGCAAAAGAGAGCCTCGGATTCCTATAGGTCGGCTTTACAGCCCTACAAAATATAATGCGCCCCAACGGACTCTTTTCTTGCCAGCGCGGCCTTTGCCACCGCTTCGGCGCTTGCGGTGAGTCCGGGCATTTCCAGAGCCAGAAGGCGCTCCTGCGGGGTCTCCGCCTTTAGCTTCTCTTTTTTGATACTTTCTATATATAGAAGGAAATCCGATATTTCGTCCGCGCGGCGGATGGGGCCGATCGACTGCCAGGCTTTTCTTTGCAGCTCTCTGCGGATTTCGGCGACGGGGCGGCCGTCCGCGGAAAGAAGCTCACCCGCCTCTCTTGCGGGAAATTCTTTCGGCATCTCATGCGGATGTTTGGCCGCCGCGCGGCCCGCACGCAGTCCGAAGGTCACGATGTGCGCGAGCGCGTTTCCGCCCATACGGTTCGCGCCGTCGATGCCGCCGGTCACTTCGCCGCAGGCGTAAAGTCCCTCCACACCGGTCTCGCCGCTGGTTCCGATCTCGACGCCGCCGCAGAAATAGTGTTCCAGCGGCGCGATGCGCAGCGGCTCTTTGCGTCCCATAAAAAATTCCCGCGGCAGCGTGAGTGCATAGAGAAATCCGGGGTCGTCCCACAGCGCCGCAGGCGTCTCCTCAATGTGGGCGAAGACCCCGCCTTCGCGGTCTTTACGCGCGAGCAGCAGCGAGAGCTTGTCACGGGCAAAGTAGTTGCACTCTTTGCCGTCCTTCACGCCCCACTCGCGGTAGGCATCGGGAAGAAATTCCCCTCCCTCCGCGTCGGTGACGCGGATAAAATCTCCGAGAGTGGTGTCCGCCATCCACATGGGAAAGTTCTCCTGCGCCCAACCGACAGGATAGAACTGAACGAATTCCATATCCCGCAGTTTAAGTCCCGCGGCAAGCGCGAGCGCGTAGCCGTCGCCGGTCATGCGTTCTGGGTTGTCGGTATGGCTGTAGATACGTCCGGCTCCCCCGGTAGCGAGTACTACGGCGTCCGCCGGGAGCGCGAGGCTCCGTCTGCCGCGCCAGTTCGTTACGGAGACTCCGCGGGCACGTCCTCCGCAGGTAAATATCTCGCGTGCGACGGACCATTCAATAAACTTAACGCCACACTCTTTCGCGATCCGCACCAGCTGCTCCACGAGTCCGCTGCCGCCCATGAGCTCGTTCTTCGCGGTGGCGCGGGCGCTCGCGCGTCCTTTTTGAAATTCGAGCGTCACGCCCAAGGAGGCGATCTCTTCAAGCGCGGCGCAGCTCTCTTCGGTCAGCGTTTCAAGCAGGGCGCGGTCGTTGAGACGGTATCCCGTCTTTAAGAGTTTCTCGTACTGATCCCGAGGCGAAACGCCGCCGCAGGCCAGAGAAAAAAGTCCCGCGGAATAGGCCGTACAGGAGGCGACGGCCGCGGCCGTCTTGGATATGACCATAACGTCGGCTCCCGCGCGGCGCGCGGCGATCGCCGCGGTAAGACCTGCGCCGCCGCTGCCTATTATCACAACATTCGCCATCAGCAGTCTCTCCCTTCGTCCATTGTCTAGCCCTCGTTGAGCATCTTTTCGTAGAGCGCCTCGGTACGCGACTGTATTCTCTCCATTGAGACTCCCAGCTGCTGTGCATACCACACCGCGCCGCCGGCGCCAACGCCCTCTTTGATGAAACCCTTTTCGTAATCGGCAAGCCCTGGGAAGCGTGACTTCGTGAAGTCGAGCGGCGCCGCGTACCAGCGCACGCCGATTTTTGCGGCATATTCTTCAAGGCAGCTGGTTGGATCGATGTGGACATATTTCGTCGTCGCCACCAGAATATCGCGCTCCACGCCCATGTCGCGCAGCAGCGCCGCCACCGCCATCATCTGCGTGCCGCCGGCGAGCGTTACTTTTACCTCATCCGGCAGCGCGGCGGCATAGGCGGCCACCGCCACCTGCATGGGATCGCCCAGCTCTGCGGCGGCTTTGAGGCCCAAGCCTTTCATGCCGCCCTCTTTGATGCCGAGTCGCTTCGCCGTGTCACGCCATATCTGCTCTTTCAGCGACAGGGGGTTTTCCGGTCCCGCGGAGGATACGGTGCCGACATGTCCAAGGGCGCGCAGCACCAGCAGAGCCGTAGTTGTGCCGCCGGGAACCGACTCAGCGAGCACGACCTGTTTTATATTTTTATCAAGTCCCGCGGCCAGCTCCGCAGAGCGCCGCGCAATCTCTTCATAGCCGGGAACCGCCGCCTCGAAGCGCATATCGCGACCAATATCCTCGCTGATCGTCTCATGCGGAGAGGCGGGGGCTATCGAGGTACCGACTCTTACTGTGGCCGCGTCAAAGCCAGCCTCAAGCAGTGAGGCGCGGGTGACCAGCGCAGGAGAGGGGTGACCGAATGGGTCGAACGGCAGTGATGGTGCGACCTTCGGACGATCATAGAAGAGCATGTCGGCATCCGCCGGCGCGGTGTAGGGCAGTGCGTCAAGATTTGCACCTGCGGCGGAGAGTCCAGGAATTTTGGCTAATGCCGTCTCGCTGATGAACAACAGAAACATTGCTTATTTTACCCCCTGTACGTAGATTCGTTTAAGCGTTAAAATGCACTATAGGCTGTCCCCACGGAATAGTGAGGGTTATCTTTTTGTGCGATGTTAATAGTTTATGGCCTTTATAGCCATGATTCATAGATTATATAATAGATAGGGGATTTATGGTCCTACGGTATCTATTTTGAGGGGGGAAAAATTTCGTGGCTTCAAAACTTGCACCAACACGAGGAAACCTTGTCAGGCTCACACGCGATATGGCGATGGCCCAGTCAGGTCACGACCTCCTCGACCAGAAGCGCCAAGTGCTGATGATGGAGCTGGTTCATTATATAGACTCGGCAAAAAAGCTTCAGGAGGATGTCTCCAAGGTGTTCAAAGATGCGTACGAGGCGCTCCAAAAGGCGAACATATCTCTCGGCATCGACACTGTGGAGGATATCTCGGAGTCCGTTCCGATCACCTCTAATATCACTGTGCGCCTTCGCTCGGTGATGGGGGTGGAGATCCCCGACGTGGACCCTTTGAGCGCCGAGACTATCCCCAGCTATTCCTTCCACGGCTCTTCGGGAGCGATGGATGCGGCCTATGCGAAGTTTCGCCGCGTGATGGTACTGGTGGCGCAGCTCGCCGAAATCGAAACGAGCGTCTACCGTCTGGCGGTCCAGATACGAAAGACCCACAGGCGCGTCAACGCCCTTGAGAAGGTGGTCATCCCTCAGGACAAGGCGGAGATAAACTTTATCAGCGACGTCCTAGAAGAGGGAGAGCGCGAGGACTTCACGCGAATGAAGCTCGCGCAGAAAAAGATAAAGGAATAGGGGATTTCAACGGCTCCACTATGCTTTTATAAATTAGGGAGGGAATTTTGCAATGAGTACTCTGCACGAAGTACTGGCAGTTTTGCTGGGGGCAGAATCAGAGGCCAAAAGAATAGTCGACGATTCAAAGAATGAATCGGAATCTCTGCTTCGCACCGCGCAGGAAAAGTTTGCCGCGGAGCGTGCAAACCAGATGGCTTCCGCCAGGGAGCAGGCAAAGGGCATAATGGAGACGGCGCTGAATTCCGCCAAGACCGAAGCCGCACAGATAGCTAGCCTCGGCAAAGAAGAGCGGGCGCGTATGCAGAAACGTTTTGAAGAGAATGTGGACGCAGTAATCGACTCCATCGTCTCAGAGACCGCCGAGAGCTTCATTTCAAAGAAGAGAGGCTGAATTTAGTGTCGTCTTCACACGGCTCCGCAACCGCACTTGGGGTAAAGGCGCACGTCCTCTACAGCCAGCTTTTGAAGGCTGACGAGTACTGGGCGCTGCTTGGCCTCAACTCCACCGCGGAGATCGCCGCCTTTCTGAAACAGACGGCGGGCTATAAAGACCAGCTGGAGACGCTGCTGCCGGCGAAGGTACACCGCATCGACCTTGAGAATGCGGTCCGCTCCTCTGTGCTCGCGGAGGCGGATTCCTTTCTCTTCTATCTGCTCGGCGTATGGCGCAAATTCTTTATCGATTGGCTCAGCTGGTATGAGTCGGAACAGCTGAAGAGCATCTTTCGCTGGATACACTCAAAACGGCTGGACCGTGATATGATGCGCCAGCATCTCTTCCGCGTCCCAGGATCAAAGCTGCCCTACGAGGCGCTGCTGAACTGCCGGGATTACAAAGAGGTGCTCGACACGCTGCGCGATACTAAGTTTTATAAGGTGCTGCGGGAACCGGTGAGGCGTCTGATAAACGGCGAGAGTTCGCTCTTCTCTCTCGAGCTCGCCATCGACAATATGGTGGAGATGGATCTCTACAACGACATCAAAAAGCTCCCCGTGGACGAGCAGAAGGTGCTCGAACCGTTGTTCGGCTCGCGTATCGACCTCCTGAACCTCTACCACTTCCATCGGTGCATGTGGTATTACAATATGACCATAGAAGAGACGATCAGCCGCATGCTCCCGGTCAAGTATAAGGTAAAGGTGCATCATCTGCGCGAAATGGCGAAGGGCGCCAACTGGGAAGAGCGCATCGCGCTGATGGAGGAATACTTCCCCACATACGGCAAGATATTCCATGATGCGCTTGAGCAGGACGACAAGGAGCTCGCCCTTGAGATGTCCATCAAGAGGTACAATTACCTGAAGGCCCTGTCCATACTGAGAAACGGCGTGCCTGGCTTCCACACGGCAATCGCTTACTTTATATTGAAGGACCACGAGGTCACAGACATAATACGAATGATAGAGGACGTGCGCTACGATTACGACCGCCGTTCCGCGGCCCAGTACCTTATCCGGCCGATAATCAATGGGGGTGAACCCGCATGGCAGTAATGAAAATGGTCGCTCTGACCATGATCGGACCGCAGTCCGAGATGGAGCCGGTCGCCCGTCAGATGGTTCTGACTGGCGGCTTCCAGCCTCTGCCGCTTGATATACTCATCAACGACAGGTCGCTGCGCTCCAAACTTACGACCGAGACCGAAAATCCATACGACGAGCTGGTCTCAAAGATCTCGACGATATGGAAGGTCGCGGGAGAGGTCGTACCGGATCCGCAGCCGGTCACCATCACGAAAGATTTCACGCTGTCACACGCGCGCATGCTTGTGGAACAGACCTCCAGAAGACTTCAGGTCTGGGAGCAGCGCCGCCGTGTGCTGGTTGAGGAGGAGGAGCTGCTCCGCGCCACCAAGCTCTTCGTCGAGGCGCTCTCAGGGACGGAGTTCGGCCCGCGTGAGCTCGCCGAGGGCCGTTTCGCGAAGACCTTCTTCGGCTACCTCTCCAACGAAAACTTTCAGAGGCTGATGGAGAGCGGCGAAGAATCGCCGATCGCGATCAATGAGCTAACCGTATCAAACGGCAATACCTGGGCCCTGATCATAACCGTACCCGGATATGAGGAATCTACGAAAAAGCTGCTTGAGGCAGTATATTTCAAGGAATTCTCTCTTAAAGACATTGCCGGACAGCTCGACGGGGAGGACCCCCTTGCTTTGGTGGAAAAACGTATCGAAAACCACCAGCGGGCGATCCGCGGACTTGCCAAGGCGGCCAAAGACATGCTTCGCGAGCACCGCGCCGACTACGAACTGCTCTTCTCGCAGCTCTACACGATGCAGAGGGTCTACGACGTCTGCAAGGGACGCGGAGAGGTGAGCGGCATGTTCGTCCTCTCGGGATGGATACCGGCGGACACCTACGCAGAGATCAGCAAAACCATCGCGGAAGAGGCGCCGATGACGACGCTGATGGTCGAGGAGACACAGGATATCTCCTATTCCGGCATCCGTATTCCGACAAAGCTCAAGAACAACGCGTTCTTCCGCTCCTTCCAGGATATCGTCGCGATGTACAGCCTTCCCTCCTATGGAGAGATAGACCCGTCGCCGATCGTCGCCATTTCATTCATCCTCTTCTTCGGATTTATGTTTGGAGACGTAGGCCACGGAATAATGATATTCCTCGGTTCGATGATGCTCGTAAAGCGCGGCATCATGCGGCGTTCGCTCGGGCAGGTCATGAAGATGGCCTCCATCTCATCGATGTTCTTCGGGCTGATGTACGGAAGTATCTTCGGCATCGAGGGCGTCATCCCCGAGATCTGGCTCAACCCCATGCATGACGTCAACAAACTGCTTGCGGTATCGATCGGCCTCGGCGTATTCATGATAAGCCTCGGCCTGCTGCTGAACATGATAAAGCAATACCGGGCGAAGGACTTTGGACGCCTGCTCTTTGACGGGCAGGGGCTCGCGGGACTCGCGCTCTACTGGACGCTATGCGCCCTGGGCATGATCTACATCACCGGCTCGCCGATATCAGAATTCACGGCGGACCTGATGTGGGGCGCTATCGGGCTGCTCATCCTTGTGATGATCTTCCGTGACATCCTCGCGCGCTACATACTGCGGCAGAAGGGTGACGGAGAATCTCCCGTGCTCAACCTATTTGAGATCATGCACAACCTCATGTCCTTCGTCTCAAATACGGCGTCGTTCGTACGACTGGCGGCCTTTGCGCTTAACCACGTGGGACTTTCGCTTGCGGTAATAATGCTCTCCGAGATGGTTCGTTCGCTGCCCGGAGGCATCGTTATGAAAGGCATAATCCTGATCATCGGCAACTTGGTCATCGTATGCCTCGAAGGACTGATAGTATTCATCCAGACGCTGCGTCTCGAATACTACGAATTCTTCGGGAAATTTTATAAGGGAGGAGGCAGCGCCTTCAAACCTGTTGGCTGGAAAAAAGAGGGAGGCAAATTCTCTCAGGCCAACGCGGAGGATCTGTAAGTTTATAAAATATAGTTACGGGCAACATATATAAATTACGTAATTAAAGATTAAACAATTTTAAAGAGAATAAGAAAAGGAGAGATTTTTCATGTTTGGATTGATGTTAAGCTGCGGTACTGTGGTAACTCTGATGATAGCCGGATATATCCTCCAGCGTAGGGGCTTCCGCGGCGGCAGGAAAATTTACGCGACAGTGCTGGGACTTTCGACACTGCTTGTCTTTACGGGAGCGGTACTGGCCCTCTTCTCAGGTACGTCATTCGCCGCGGAGGGTGCGGCGGCGGTCGCGAAAGAGGTATCGGTCGGAGCCGGTCTCGGATTCATCGCGGCGGCGTGCGCCACGGGAATCGCCTGCCTCGGAGCGGGACTTGCGGTCGCCAACGTCGGTGCGGCGGCTCTCGGCCTGGTCGGTGAAAAGCCCGAAATGCTTGGTACGACGCTCATCTACCTCGGACTTGCCGAAGGTATCGCCATCTACGGCGTCATCATTTCACTGCTTATAATCCAGCGGCTGTAGGCGGGCATAAACGTCTATGAAGGCCTACCTTGTGAGCGACAACCACGACTCCCTTGTCGGGATGCGTCTGGCCGGAATCGAGGGCACGCTCGTTCACACTCCCGATGAAACATATGCAGCGATAGGAAACGCTCTGAAGATGCGGAATCTCGCCATACTCGCCATCACGGAAAAGGCGGCGGAGATGGCCGAAGAGATAATCCAGCAGCTGCGCGAACGCGGAGACCTGCCGCTCGTAGTCGAGATACCCGACAGATTCGGCACCAAAAGGGGACCTGATTTTCTGACCAGATATGTCCAGGAAGCTATCGGGGTAAAGATGTAGCGCGACTGGCGGACGGGAAGATCTCCCTCTGCCGGCTTTTAGCTCTGCATCGCAGCATACCGAAACTTCGAGCAGAACGAGGACTTAAATAAGAGGTGAAACATGATGAAGGAAGTATCAAACGAAAAGATAAGCAACCTTAGAGATATAATACTGGACCGCGCCGACAGCGAAAAAAAGATCAACATGGCGCAGGGCCGCCGCGAGGCAGACGATTGGCTCGCGCATGAGACGGAGAAACTCCAGCGAGAGACGAACCTCATCCTGCAGGATGCGCGCAAGCGCGCGGAAGATATCCGCCGCCGTCAGATACTCTCCGCGGAGCGTGAAAAATCGACGGAGACCCTGCGTCTGCAGAACAGGATACTTTCAGACTCTATGGGACGCCTTCAGGATAAGCTGGTGCACCTTAGAGACCGCGCAGACTATTCCGACATCCTGACCGGAATGTGCATTGACGCGGTAGAATCACTGGGGACGAAGACACCGCTTAAGCTGAGACTCTCGGCGGTAGACCTTGCCCTTTCCGTGGAGGTCATCACGAAGACGCTCGCTCTCAACCATGAACTTGCCCTCACCTTTGACCCCGATCCGGCCCCGATACTAGGCGGCTGCTGGGTAGCGACGGCTGACGGGCACAGGCAGGTCAATATGGATTGGCAGAGCATCACACAGGAGATGGCTGATTCTCTGGCTGAGCGCCTTCTGCCGCTGCTTTAACCGCGGCGGACAGTCCGCGCGAAGCGCGAAATAAAAATTACCGCAGCCGCGGCGGACAGCAGCCGTAAAGCTGGGCATTAATAATTACCGCAGGCCGCGAGGCTGCGGATGCGTTTACCGTAGCCGTGGCGGTCAGCTGCCGCGAAGCGGAAGCATTTAAAATTACCGCAGGCCGCGAGGCTGCGGATGCGTTTACCGTAGCCGTGGCGGTCAGCTGCCGCGAAGCGGGAGCATTTAAAATTACCGCAGACCGCGAGGCTGCGGATGCGTTTACCGTAGGAGGGAATAGCCTTTGGAACTAAAAAATAACGCACAGAATTCCCATCTTGGGACCGTCGAATTCGTCAACGGCCCCGTCATAAAGGCAAACGGCATGCGCGACTTCGGAATGCGCGAAGTCGTGAAGGTCGGGCCCCATAAGCTGATGGGCGAAATAATAAAGATGGATGGAGACAACGCCACCATCCAGGTCTACGAGGACACTGACGGACTGCGCATCTATGAGGATGTGACCGGCACAGGCGAACCCCTCTCCATTGAGCTTGGACCTGGACTGATAGGCAGCTTCTTTGACGGAATCGGACGCCCGCTGGACTCGCTGCTCGAAAAAGAGGGTATGTACATATCTCCGGGAACCTCGGTAAACATGATCGACCGTGAACGCCTCTGGGACGTTACTCCCGTAGCCAAAGTCGGGGATCTCGTCTCCGGCGGCATGGTGCTTGCCACCATTCAGGAGACGCCGCTGCTCGTACATAAGGTGATGACGCCGCCGGACTTCGAGGGAGAGATCACTTGGATTATTCCCTCAGGAAAGCATCACGCCGGCAGCGATGTGGCAAAGGTAAAAGACGCCTTCGGACGTGAAGTGCCGATCCCGATGATTCAGCGCTGGCCTGTCCGTACGCCGCGCCCATACAGAGAGCGGCTTCTGCCCAACGAACCCTTCGTAACCGGACAGCGCGTCATAGACGGACTGTTTCCGCTCGCTAAGGGCGGCACCGCCTGTATCCCCGGAGGATTCGGCACGGGAAAGACCGTTACCCAGCACCAGCTCGCTAAATGGGGCGATGCGCAGGTCGTAATTTACATCGGCTGCGGAGAACGCGGCAACGAGATGACCGACGTTCTCGAACAATTCCCGGTGCTTGAAGATCCGCGTTCCGGCCGTCCGCTGATGGAACGCACAATCCTGATCGCAAACACCTCGAACATGCCGGTTGCGGCACGCGAGGCCTCCATATACACTGGCATAACGATCGCGGAATACTTCCGCGATATGGGCTACGACGTGGCGATCATGGCTGACTCGACCTCACGCTGGGCGGAGGCTCTGCGCGAGCTCTCCGGACGCCTTGAGGAAATCCCCGCGGAGGAGGGCTTCCCAGCCTACCTGCCAAGCCGCCTCGCCGAGTTCTATGAGCGCGCGGGACGTGTAGTCACGATTGGCGGAGAAAACGGCAGCGTCAGCGTCATTGGCGCAGTATCGCCTCCCGGCGGAGACTTCACGGAGCCGGTAACGCGCCATACAAAACGTTTCATCCGCTGCTTCTGGGGACTTGACAAAAACCTCGCGAACGCGCGCCACTACCCCGCCATTTCGTGGACGGACTCCTACAGCGAGTACGCCTCCGAGGTCGACGGCTGGTTCTGCACAAATGTGGACGCGCGCTGGGGCGAGCTCCGCGAAGAGGTACGCAACATCCTCGCGGAGGACAACAAGATACAGCAGGTCATCAAGCTCGTCGGCGAGGACGTCCTCCCAGACGACCAGCGGCTCATCGCCTTCACAGCCTTCCTGATAAAGAACGGATATCTTCAGCAGAACTCCTTCGGCTCCGACTCGTACTCGCCGCCGATGAAGGGCTTTGAGATACTCTCCGTCATCCTTGAGTTCCACCACAAATCGATGGAGCTGGTCCGCAAAGACATCCCGATCTCGCTGATAAAGGACGACGAGTCGGTCGACGCGATAACCCACCTCAGGGAACTCGCGGCCGAGGACAAAGAGGGCTTCGACCAGATTCGCAGACGTATCGACGCGCACCTTGAGCGCGTCGCCGCGGAACGCACAAGAAAACTAAGGGGTGGTGAATAAAATGGCGCAGCCCGAATACATAGGCGTAAAAGACATAGAGGGTCCCTTTATCCTCGTAGAAAATGTAAGCGGCGTCGGTTACGGCGAGCTTGTTGACATCCGCGACAGCAGGGGTGTGCGCCGCCACGGACAGGTAAAGTCGCTGAGTGAAAAGGCGACGCTCGTACAGGTCTTCACAGGGACGGAAGAGCTCGTACCGAACACGACAAAGGTTCGTTTCCTCGGCAAACCGCTTGAGGTCCACCTGTCAAAATACATGCTCGGACGCACCTTCAACGGTCTCGGCGAGCCGCGCGACGGCTGCGGCGAGATATATGGAGGCAGGCGCGTAAACATCAACGGCCTGCCGCTGAACCCCATGGCGCGCCAGTACCCGCGCGACTTCATCCACACCGGTATCTCGGCGATCGACACGCTGACGACGCTGATTCGCGGACAGAAGCTGCCGATATTCTCCGGCAACGGCCTGCCGCACAACCAGCTCGCCGTACAGATCGCGACGCAGGCAAAAGTCGTGGGATCCGAAGAGTTCGCCGTCGTCTTCGCTGGAATCGGCGTTAAGCACGACGACGCGGCATACTTCATGCAGGAGCTGTCGACACGCGGCCACTCCAACAACATCGTCACCTTCCTGAACCTCGCCGACGACCCTGTAATCGAACGAATCGCTACGCCGCGCATGGCGCTTTCAACGGCGGAATACCTCGCCTACGAACTTGGAATGCACGTCCTCGTCATCATGACGGACATGACAAGCTACTGCGAAGCGCTGCGCGAACTCGGCGTCGCCGCGGGAGAGGTACCGAGCCGCAAGGGATATCCTGCCTATCTATACAGCGACCTCGCCTCGCTCTACGAGCGCGCGGGAGTCGTCCGCGGACGTGAGGGAAGCGTCACACAGATACCGATCCTTACGATGCCCAACGACGACATCACGCACCCGATCCCGGACCTTACGGGCTTCATCACCGAGGGACAGATAGTTCTTTCGCGTGAACTCGACGCAAAGAACATATACCCGCCGATAGACATCCTCACCAGCCTCTCGCGTCTGATGAAGGACGGCATCGGCAAAGGCTACACGCGCGAGGACCATCCGAGCGTCGCCAGCCAGCTCTTCGCCTCCTACAGCAGAGTGCAGGAGGTCCGCTCGCTCGCGGGAGTCGTCGGTGAAGACGAACTCTCAAAGACCGACAAATCATTCCTCGCCTTTGGCCGTATCTTTGAGGACCGCTTCCTCAAGCAGGGCAAAGAGGAGGACCGTGAGATCGGCTACTCGCTCGATATGGCCTGGGATATACTCGGAGAGCTGCCTACCGGAGAGCTGACGCGCGTCAGCCTCGCGGATATCAAAGAGCATATAAAGAAAAAAGAGCAGTAACGGCTTTGGCCTGCAGGAACATACCGCCCGCTGCGACAGACAGCGGGCATTTTTATATGCCGGTTTATGTCAGCTTTTTATGATTTTATGTTGAGAGCGTTCGTTTTGTGATATAATCCTGAAATTATATTCATAATTCAGATTATGGAGGGACTGTAATGATAAATAACATCGCACTGGCCGGCTGCGGCAACGTCGGAACCGCGCTCCTTGAGATACTGCATGAGAAAAAAAACGAACTTAAAGAAAAATACGGCTTTGAATATAAGGTCGTTCTCATCAGCGACCTCATGAAGGGCATCGTCATGGACCCGGAGGGGCTGGACCTTGAGAAGATCCTTAACGAACTCCACAGCAGGCACAGCTTCGGGGCGCTCGCGCAGGCGGCGGGCCATTTCGACGAACTGCTGGACCAGTCCGGCGCGACGGTGCTCGCAGAATGTACCCCTACCAACCTCAAGACGGGGGAGCCCGGCCTCTCCCATCTCAGAGCGGCGCTCTCGCGCGGCATCAGCGTCACCACGACAAACAAAGGGCCGATCGCGGTGGCCTTTGACGAACTGTGCCAGCTTGCCGAGGAGTGCGGCGCGAAGCTCAGCTATGAGGGCGTGGTCATGAGCGGAACGCCGCTCATCGACATGATGAAAAACGGCATCGCGGGCTGCAGCGTGCTGGGCCTTGAGGGAATCCTCAACGGCACAACCAACTTCATCCTCACAAAGATGGGCGAAGGCGCCACCTACGCAGACGCGCTCGCCGAGGCGACGGCGCTCGGTTACGCGGAGGCCGACCCCTCAGGCGACGTCGAGGGCTGGGACGCGGCGGTAAAGGTCGTAATCCTCGCAAAGATCCTCTTTGGCAAGGAGATCGACGTGAAAGATGTCACCCGCATTGGGATCACGCAGGTGACGCCGCAGCAGATCGCCGAGGCGCGGCGCGGCGGCTTCACAATAAAGCTCGTAGCCGGCATCAGGTTTGACAGCTTTGGCATGCACCCCTACGTGATGCCGAAGGAGATCGCCGCGACCCATCCGCTGGCGGCGATAAACGGCGCGACAAACGCCATAACGGTAAACACCGACAACCTCGGAGAGATCACACTGGTAGGCCCCGGCGCCGGACGCCGCGAAACCGGACAGGCGCTCCTCTCCGACATGATAAGGATGAGCAGATAACAGGCATAGTGAAGGCGGGCCTCACGGCCCGCTTTTTTGTAAAGGCACCGCGAAACAGTCCGGACAGACCGGCCTTTTTACGCTCAAACAGAACCGCTATCTTGGCTGCTTCACAGCCCCCCTAACTCCTGCTTTTAAGACGTTAAAACTATTTAATCTTCTTTTCTAGCACTATAGAGATAAACAGCCAGCGGCAGCGTGATAAGGCTGAGGACGGCCCAGCCGCCGACGTCGCATCCGGAAGAGGAAGAGCCGGATGGCGTTTCCTGTCCGCTGGGCGGAACGGGAGAGATATCCGGGGAGACCAGCGGAGGGATATCGGGCCATAGCGGGGGAACATCAGGAGCGGCGCTCGCCTCCTTCACCACCGCCAGCGCCGAAATCAGCGCTTTTTTCGCGCTGTTCCTGTCGACACCGCCCGAGAGGGCGCTGCGGTAACAGACCGTTTGAGCCGCCAGCAGCGAAGCTCCATTATCCACTCCGCTGACGGTGACAACGCCGCCGTCGGCGGTTACGGAGACAAAATCCGCCGGCTCCGCGCCAAGAGAAACGATGGAATAGAAGGCGCTCTTGTCAACAGGAGTTCCAGGAAAGGTCTGCAGCTCCACAGACAAAGTCTTGCTCTCGCCCTTAGTTAGAGTAACGGACGAGGGCGAGAGCGATGGCGCCACCGTTACCACAACCCCGGCCAACTGCTCCATAGAGAGCGCGGAACAGTCTCTCGCCGAAAGCGTGCCGTAAGCGACCGCGTCGTAACCGCTGGGATAGACCGAGTCATAAATATCAGCGTTAGAGAACTTATTGCCGACAAGACCGCCCGCAAAGGCCTTTCCCGTGTTGACGGAACCGCTGTTTGCCGAATCCGCCAGCTGGCTCTTTCCCATCTCGCCGACGAGGCCGCCGACACGCGTCGCTGTAAGCCCCTCACCGGAGATTACGCCGCTGTTGGAACAATTATAAAAGATGTTCTCCACCGAATTCGGCCCGGCGCTGCTCCATCCGGCGAGGCCGCCAGCATAGGAATAATTCGGCATTCCCGTACCGCCGACGGCTCCCATGTTTGCGCAGTTTACCGCGGAGGCTCCGTTATAGGCCTTGCCGACTATGCCGCCCGAGATTATCAGACCGCCGCTCTGTCCCGTACCGCCGACCTTCCCTGAATTAATAGCGTTCTGCAGTGATGTACCGTAGGCAAAGCCGATAATGCCGCCGCCGACGTTTGAAGAATATATACCGCCTTCGTTTTTCACGTCAAAGAGTACGCCGCCCTCGCCTGCTCCCGCGACACCGCCCGCGATATTTTGAAAGAGGCCGATATCGGCAACAGAGACCGCCCCCATGTTGCGCGACGATAGTATATAGCCCTTCACCCGCCCAGCAAGTCCGGCGGCAATGCTGTAGGCGGAGGTGCTGGAACTCTTCACCTCGCCATAATTGACACAGTTCACAATATAGCCCTCAAAATGGGCCGCCACACCACCTGCGATCGAGTAATCCTCATCGCCGAAGAATCCGTTGCCGCCCTTGCCCGCGACGGAGACCGCGGCATAATTTTTACAGTTGAAAAGCACCGTATCAGGTCCCGCATAGGCGACGATGCCGCCGGATAGGAGGTTGCTCCTCTGCCGTCTGTTCTCCACCGTACCCTCTACGGTGAGATTTGCTATCTGCGCGTGCTTGCCTGAGAGAATCAGAAAGAGCGCCGTGCCGGAATACTCCGCCGTCCCTACCGGTACGGCGGCCGACTGCGCGCCTGTTACCTTTAGCCCGCTGATCTTATGTCCGGCGCCGTTGAATTTTCCGCGGAAGGGGGCGGAGGCGGTCCCGATGGGGAGCCATTCAGCGTTTTGCAGATCGATATCGGCGGTGAGCATAACGTTAAGACCATCGTAATCGTCACCGGCGTTCACGCTGTCGCGGAAGGCCGCCAGCTGTTCCGCGCTGCCAATCTCCGTTATAACGGCGCTCTCGGCGGCGGGACAAAAGACCGCCAGGAAAAGGAGAGCGATAATATATAGTTTGAAATATCTTTTCATAACGCACCTCTTCATTGAATAATTATCATAAAGAGGATAGTTCATATACGCAGACGGGGGCAGCGAAAAAACAGCCACCCGCCTCTGCGCATAACAGCCTAAAAAATTCTGCCTAAAGCTCCACGGTCTTTGTTGCGATATTAGCGCAGAAGGCGGCGTCATGTTCCACGAAGAGCAGTGTCGGCGCGCAATCTTTCAACAGCGCCTCGATCTGCATCCGTGAGACGACGTCGATATAATTGAGCGGTTCGTCCCATAGGTAGAGATGCGCCTGTTCGCTGAGGCTGACGGCGATCGCCGTCTTCTTCCTCTGTCCAGCGCTGAAGGTGCTGATATCCCTCTCAAAAAGTTCTCTCGGAAGCTCCAGCTTACGGAGATTAGCCTTAAAAATACTCTCGTCAACGCCTAGCCGCGCGGCATACTCTCGGAGACTGCCGCGTAAAGCTGACAGATCCTGATGTACTGACGATATCTTCAGCGAAGCTCCAACCTTGAGACACCCCCGATACGATAGCTTTTCGCCGCGAAGCAGACGGATAATGCTCGTCTTTCCCGATCCGTTTCCGCCGCGCAGCGCCACCCTGTCGCCCCTCATGATAGTAAAGCAAACTCCCTCGCAAACGGTATTCCCTCCGTAAGAGATGCTTAACTCCACCGCCTCCGCCAATAACTCGGAGTGATAACGCAGCGGCAGCATCTTAAGCGGCTCCTCCAGTTCGATATCACGCAGCAGCTTCGACTTTTCCTCGATCGCCGCCCTCTGCCTGCCCTCCAGATTCTTTGAGCGCTTCATCATCTTGGCCGCCTTATGGCCGATATACCCCTTGTCGGCCTTGACGCCGGAAATTTTCGCGCCCCGTTTGCTCTTCTCCACCCGTTCAGACCATTCTGAGGCACGCCGCGAGGCCGACTCAAGACGCGCCATCTCCCTTTTCAGCCGTTCATTCTCCGTCAGCTCGCAGCGCTCCCGCAGCGCCGCCGCCCGCTGCCACGAGGAAAAGTTCCCCTGCACCACCTCGATGGAGCTCCTGTTGATGGAAAGAATATGGTCCACGCAGCCGTCAAGCAGGGCGCGGTCGTGAGAGACCAGGATGAAGCCGCTCTTTTTATTGAGATATTCACCCACAAGCGCCCTGCCCTCGGCGTCAAGATGATTCGTAGGTTCATCTATCAGCAGAAAGCTGTTTTCCCGCAGGAAGAGCGCCGCGAGTAAAATCTTCGTCCGTTCGCCGTTTGAGAGACTCCGGAAAGAGCGCCCCAGGAGGGCGGCGGGCAGGCCGAGAATATTCATCTCTTTCGCTATCCGCCACTCCGGACAGCTTCCGGCGGCGGACCGCAGCACCGCAGCGGCATCCGCGTCTTCTTTTGCGATGTCATATGGGAAATACTCAAAGGCGACATTCGCGGCGATCGTTCCGCCGTAACCATAACAGCCGAGCAGCAGCTTCAGAAAGGTCGTCTTGCCGCGCCCGTTCCTCCCGGTGAGCCCCAATTTCCAGTTCGTATCAATATTGAAGCTGGCATTCTCAAAGATATTCGCCGCGCCCGCATAGCCAAATGTAAGATCAGTTACTTTAATTAAAGACATACAGATATCCTCCCTGTAAAAAATCATGAGCCGCGGGAAAGTCGATTCCCGCGGCTCATAACTGCAGAGAGAGGCCATCCGCGAATGCGGACGGCGGACCTGTGCCGTTATTATATGAGTTCAAGATATCGCAGCTTCCCCGCGCGGCATACGAAAACAAAAGGCGCTTGCACCACGCCTCGGTCTGTCCCCTTATGCCCCGTCAACAACTAGCGGGAGAAATTGCGCATCTTCCCAACTCCAATCTTCCAGTAACGTTATCCGCCGGTTTTTTGCGGCGGAATCGCTGTCGTTGTCACCAGTATAGCATCAGCGCACTGTCGGCGTAAAGCAGCGGACACAAAAAAGCGCCGCCCGAGGGGCGGCGCTTCAAGCAAACCACAAATGGTTATTTTGCGTTGGGCTTAAGGCGTCCCTGTTCGTCGAAATGGTTGAGCGCCTCGCTCACGACCTTGCTGAGGCCGATGAGGGCGATAAGGTTCGGGAAGACCATTATGCCGTTGAAGAAGTCGGCAAGCTCCCAGACCAGATCAAGTTTGAGCGTGGAGCCGAGGATGACGAAGGCCATGACCGCGATACGGTAGGGCGTAAGCGCCTTATTGCCAAAGAGGAACTTCACGTTCTGCTCGCCAAAGAAGTACCAGCCGATGATCGTCGAGAAGGCGAAGAAGAGCATACAAATCGCGACGAAGGGCAGACCGAAGGAGCCGAGTCCCATTGAGAAGGCGTTCTGCGTAAGCGCGATGCCGCTCGTTTTGCCGTCGATGGCGCCGGTCACAAAGATTACGAAGGCCGTCATGTTAAGGACGAGGAAGGTATCTACAAATACGCCCATGATGGCGACGAAGCCCTGCTCGGCAGGCTCCTTGACCTTAGCGACTGCGTGCGCGTGCGGCGTGGAGCCCATACCGGCTTCGTTGGAGAAGAGTCCGCGGGCGACGCCGTAACGGATGGCTTCTTTCATCGTAGCGCCGATGAGACCGCCGGTGGCCGCCGCGGGATTGAAGGCGCCCTCAAATACCATACCGAAGGCCGGGAGGATATGTGAGGCGTGGGTAACGAGGATATAAAGGCCGCCGAGGAGATAACCAGCCGCCATGACCGGGACTATCTTTTCCGTAATAGCGGCGATACGGCCCATACCGCCGAAGAATACGAAACCGCCGGCCGCCGCAACAATGACGCCGATGAGAAGGCGGTTCACGCCAAAGGCGTTGTTAAAGGCATCGGCGATGGAGTTCGACTGCACCATGTTGCCGATGAAGCCGAGGGCCATGATGATCGCCACCGAGAAGAACACCGCAAGCCCCTTGCTCTTAAGGCCGCGCGAAATGTAATAGGCCGGACCGCCGACGACGCTGCCGTCGGGCATCTTTTCCTTATAGACCTGCGCGAGCACCGCCTCCGCGAAGATCGTCGCCATTCCGAAGAAGGCCGCGATCCACATCCAGAAGATTGCTCCCGGACCGCCTACGGCGATCGCCGTCGCCGCTCCGGCGAGGTTTCCCGTACCGACCTGCGCGGCGATCGCCGTCGCAAGGGCCTGGAAAGAGCTCATACCGTCCTTGTCGGCGCGCTTACCGAAAAGGGTCAGCTGCCCAAAGGTATACTTGAACGCCATGGCAAATTTGCGTATCTGGACAAAATTCAGCCTCAGCGTAAAGTAAAGCCCCGTGCCGCAGAGAAGCGGAATAAGACAATAAAGGCCCCAAATAAAACTATTGGCCTTCGACACCAGTACCGTTAACTGATCCATAATGAATCCTCTCCTGTTCTTCAGATAATTAAGACAAACTATACAGTTGCTTAAACATTATGAGCGCTTCGGACGATAGACAGGCATATATTAAATCATCAACCGCCCGATATTTGGATTATAGTATCGAAACGGAGAATTGTAAATTATTATCTGTATTTAAAATACATTTTGCTGTTTTCTTGTGATATTACACAAATATTTAGCCATTGCACGCAGCTCGATATCGCTAATTTGTCTATATGTACAAAAAAGCGTCCGGGAACTCAAAGGCCTCCCGGACGCCGAGATACAAAAAGGGGAGCTTATCTTCTCTCCGGCACTATTTCAATCCAATATCCGTCAGGATCTTCAATAAAATAGATCCCCATATCGCTGTTCTCATAACAGATGCAGCCCATCTCTTCGTGAAGTTTATGCGCCGCCTCGAAGTCTTTCACCTGCATCGCGAGGTGAAATTCCACTTCGCCGAGGTCATAGGGCTCTTTGCGGTCAAAGAGGCAGGTGAGCTCCAGCTCAAAGGAGGTAACGCCGTCGGTAAGATAGACGAGCGTAAAATTCTCGCTCTCCTTACGGTGCGCCTCCTTAAGCCCCAGCGCCTTTTCGTAGAAGGCGAGGCTCCGTCCAAGGTCTAAGACATTGAAGTTAAAATGATTAAATGTGAATTTCATACCGGCCATCCTTCCTACAGCAGCGCCCTGTTAAGTATGAAGAGCACCGCCAGCACATACAGCATCCAGTTGACCTCTTTGCCGCGCCCCATGAGCAGCTTCAGTGCGACATAAGAGACGATGCCGAACTCGATGCCCGCCGCGATGCTATAGGCGAAGGGCATCATGAAAAAGGCGATGATCGCGGGGAAGAACTCCGTCCAGTCGCTGAAATCCATATCCTTGAATCCCATCATCATGTAGCCGCCGACCATTATCAGCGCCGGTGCGGTGGCACAGGCGGGGACTACCGCGATCAGCGGGCTGAAGAGGGTCGCAAGGAGAAAGAGCACGGCTACAGTAAGCGCCGTCAGCCCCGTGCGGCCGCCCTGTTCCACGCCGCTGGCGCTTTCAACGAAGGTCGTTACCGTTGAGGTGCCGAGCACCGCGCCAGCAGTCGTACCGACGGCGTCGGCCATCAAAGCCTGGCTCGCCTTCGGCAGGCGTCCGTTCTCATCTAGCATACCTGCACGGTTGGAGACTCCGACGAGCGTGCCCACCGTATCAAAGAAGTCCACAAAGAAGAAGGTGAATACTACCACCCAGAAGGAGGGGCTGGCGATCATCGAGAAATCCATCTTCATAAAGATCGGCGACAGCGACGGCGGCATTGAAACGATCCCTTCCGGCATCTTAGTAATGCCTAGAGGAATGCCGGCAATCGTAACAGCGATGATGCCTAGAAGAATCCCGCCAGTGACCTTGCGTGTCTCAAGCGTAACCATCAGCAGCAGCCCCGCGAGGGCCAGAAGCCCGCCGACATTCCCGCGCAGCGGTGAGAGCCCGACAAGGACCGCCTGATTGGCGACTATCAGTCCAGCGCTCTGGAGCCCGATGAAGGTGATGAAAATGCCAATACCGGCGGAGACGCCGATCTTAAGCGTCTTCGGAATCGAATTTACCACCTCTTCGCGCACCTTGGTGCATGTGAGCAGGATAAAGATGATACCCTCGATGAATATTGCCGCGAGCGCCACCTGCCAGGGGATCTTCATCCCCAGCACGACGGTGAAGGCGAAGAAGGCGTTGAGCCCCATGCCGGGAGCCAGCGCGAAGGGGTAGTTGGCAAGGAAAGCCATCAGAAAGGTGGCAAGCGACGCCCCAAGGCAGGTAGCGACGAGAAGCGCTCCAAAGGGCATGCCGGTCGCAGAGAGGATCCCGGGGTTTACAAAAATGATATAAGCCATCGTCATAAATGTCGTGATACCCGCAAGAATCTCGGTGCGTACGTTGGTGCCGTGCTCGGAGAGCTTAAACTGTTTCTCAAACCAAGCGTTCATAAAGTTTCCTCCTCAATAAGGTTATATTGATTATATTAAAAGGAAAGAGGGAATGCCGCGCTCCCCGCTCCCCCAATAACCTAATAGCCGGTGAAAGACCAGACGGCGCATATGGCGGCAAAAATTACCGCCACCGCGATACATACCGTCTTAAAGATATTCCTCTCCGCGCGTTCCTCTTTTTTCTTGTCCACACTAAACACCTCTCTAGGATATTATTATAAAACATTTTCTATATTTTAAATGCACGGAGAACGCTTTTCTTCCGTATTACTGCTAACCGCCGACTCCAGCCGCGTGCAGAAATCCCTCACCTCGGAGAGCGTCCGCTCCAGCTCGCGCGGCTCTACCGGCGCAAGCGCCGCCATCATCCAGCTGTGAAGTTCGTTTATAAGCAAATCGGCGATCTCCCGCCCGGCATCGGTAAACCTTATCACCTTGCGGCGGCGGTCTGTCGAGTGCGCCCGACGCTCTATTATGCCCCGTCTTTCGAGGCTGTCAAGCGTCGAGGTCATCGTCTGACGCGGCACGCCCAGATAGTCGGCGATCACCGCCGGCTCCATACCCTCTGGGCGTATGTGAAGCTCCTCCATCAGCGACATCGCGTTGGTGGAAAAGCCGCGGCTTTCGGCCCAGCGGGAATAGACCTGATCGTAACGCCGCATCAGGTCGGAAACTTCCAATATCGTCTTGAGATTTTTTTCTTCCATGACCATACCCCGCCTCTACAAAATACCCATAAGACCGCCGCCGGTCAGCGGCATCCGCCGGTTGCCGCTTCCCCGCCGCCACATTATAACGAAAATCGCCGCAAGGGTCATATTCGTAAAAAACATCGCGAGCCATACGCCGTCAAGCGCAAGGAACAGTGGCAGCGTCCAGAGAAAGAGCGGCTGCAGGATAAACGGGTCGCCGTAAGTCAGCACCGAAGCCATGTCGCTGCGTCCGACCGCCTGATAATAGGAGGCCCCGACCTTCGCAAGACCGAGAAAGGGAAAGACGGGAACGGAGAGGAATAGACCGCGCGCCGCCACCGAGGCGGCCTCTCCGTGCATAGAGAAAAAGGCCGGTACAATTCTGTCGCTGGCAAAAAGCAGCAGCGAACAGACAAGCCCCACCAGAACCGCCGCGGTAAAACCAAGCCGTGCCGTGAGCCGGCGGCGGGCGCGGAGATTAGCGCCGTGGTAATAGCTGATCAGCGGCTGGATGCCCTCGGCTACCCCCTCCTCAAGCATCACGCCGACTGGTACGATATAGCCGACCACCGCGTAGGCGGCTACGCCGATATCCCCGCCGTAGGCGAGAGCCTGCCAGTTATAGAGAATCATCGTCACCGCCGTCGCGATCTGCACGCCGAAGGGGGAGACACCCATGACGGCGATACGGCGGGCCAGCGGCCGCCAGAGGCGTATAAAGCGCGGGCGCAGCCGGACCTTCGACATCCCCAGCAAGAAATGCGCGGAGAGCAGGAGGGCGGAGACCGCCTGCGAAGCCACCGTAGCCCAAGCCGCGCCCGCGATGCCGAAGGGGAAGACGATCACCCACAGCCAGTCGAGCACGATATTCGTGCCAAAAGCCGCGATCATAATCGCCATCGCCTTGCGCGGAAAGCCGTCGTTGCGCACCGCGCCGAGCATCGCCATCGTTACGACCTGCGCGGGAGAGGATATAATCAGTATCCACGCGTAATAGCGCGCCATCTCCGCAATATCTGGAGAGACCTTATAGAAGGTAAGCAGATACTCCGCCAGCGGCGTGAGCAGTAAACTGGAAACGGCGGAGGCGGCGATCATCAAAAACACCATCGCGCCGAGGATACGCTGCGCGAGCGCCTCCCTGCCGCGCCCCATGCTGATGGCGATGAGGGCGCCGCCGCCGACGCCGATGCCGGCGCCGATCGCCGTCACGATCACGGAAAAGGGAAAAGAGAGGCCGATCGCCGCGAGGCCGCCCTGACCTATCCCCCAGCCGACAAAATAGCCGTCAACGATCGTGTAGATACCGCTCAAAAGCTGCGAGCTGACCGCCGGTATCACAAACATAAAAAAGAGCCGGTTAAGCTCCCGGTAATTTTTTGTATGGAACATCTCCGACAACCTCCAAAATTCACCTTTTCCGGCGCGGGGCTGCGAAAAATTCCCGCGCCGTGACGCGCGCATACCAGCCCTATCCCGCAAACGGTAAAATAATCCGCACTAATTATAATCCGAATACGGATTATATTAACACGGATTTTATTTTAGTCAAGAGCCCTCCGCGGCGGGGCAAACCCACAAGCCTGCCGGCGCAAATATTAAGCGCCCTGCGGTGTCTGGAGGCGGTATTTTTCCTAATATATACATAAGACAATTTTCCGCAGGCGCTGCGGAAACAATAAAAATGGCGCTGTCATACGACACGGACACCGGCGGCCAACTCTCGTTTTTTTAGACTTCATATCATAAGCATATTTACAAAAATGCCAACTTATATGGCACATTTGCCGCGGCTCACCCGCTGTCGGATGTTGTGAAAATAAATAAATGGTGGTATTTTGTACTTGGACGATATATTTTTATAAAACTTACACCGGCCCCCGAGCTCCAGGCGGGCCGGTTGTGGAATGGGGGAGATATATATGAAGCTGTTCGTCGCGCCAAGCAAGAACTCGGCGGAACACCACTCACGCATGACGGAGGCTCCAGTCGGGCCTCTCATTATTTCGCTTGCCATTCCGACGATAATAAGCATGCTTGTCACAACGCTCTACAACACGGCCGACACCTACTTCGTCTCCCAGCTCGGCACCAGCGCGAGCGGCGCCGTGGGCGTCGTCTTCTCTTTAATGGCGATATTCCAGGCAATTGGCTTCACCCTCGGCATGGGTTCGGGAAGCATGATCGCGCGCGTGCTCGGCGCGGGAGAGAGCGGCACGGCGAGCGTCTACGGCTCGACCTCCTTTTTCAGCGCGATAACCATGGGCATCATCCTCTGTATGGGAGGGCTGCTATTCCTCGACCAGCTGATGACGCTGCTCGGATCAACGCCGACGATACTGCCCTACGCGCGCAGTTACGCAAGCTGGATACTGCTCGGCGCGCCGATAATGTGCGCCTCCTTCGTCATGAACAACATCCTGCGCTCCGAGGGACACGCCGCCTTCGCGATGTGCGGGCTTGTGACCGGCGGTCTGCTGAACATCGCTCTCGACCCGATCTTTATCTTCACCCTCGGCCTCGGCATCTCCGGCGCGGCGCTCGCGACGCTGCTCAGTCAGTGCATCAGCTTCTCGATTATGATATCCTTCTTCCTGCGCGGAAAGAGCCTCGTGAAACTCCACCTGAAAAACCTCTCGCACAAGCCGCGTACCTACTTTGACATCGTCCGCCTCGGCTGTCCCTCGCTCTCGAGGCAGGGGCTGGCCAGCATCTCCACCGCCGCGCTGAACGTGAACGCCGCCGCCTACGGAGACCCGGCCGTCGCCGCGATGTCCATCGTCGGCAGGATATTCCTCTTCATCCTCTCCGTGATGATCGGACTCGGACAGGGATTTTCCCCCGTCGTCGGCTACAACTACGGCTCGCGCCGCTACAGAAGGGTACGCGAGGCCTTCTGGTTCACCGTCAAGACCGGCATGGTGCTCATGGCCTTCATGACGCTCGCGGGCTGGATATTCGCCCCCGAGATAATCGCCCTTTTCCGTAAAGAGGACGCCGTCGTCATCGCTATCGGTACGCGCGCGATGCGCTTCCAGTGCTCCGTGCTGCTGCTTCAGCCGCTCTTCGTGACGACGAACATGATGCTCCAGGCCGCGGGCTTCGCCTGGCGCGCGACCTTCCTCGCCTGCACGAGACAGGGCATATACTTTATTCCGCTCATCGCGCTGCTGCCGGGGCTCTTCGGCCTCACGGGCGTTGAGATGACGCAGACGGTATCCGATATCTTCAGCTTCACGACGAGCCTGCCCTTCCTCTATTATTTCATCATGATGTTAAAAGAAAAAGAAAGGTTCCAGCAGCGGTAATAAAAATGGACTTAAAAAAACTATTTTCCGGTATATTCACATCCGGCGCGCAGTCGCTCACCGAGGGCAGCATCCCCCTCCTGCTGACGCGCTTCGCGATCCCCTACATGGTGGCGAACCTCCTGCAGGCGCTCTACGGCGCGGCAGACATGATAATCGTCGGCCAGTTCACAGACGCCGCCGGCCTCTCGGCCGTCTCGATCGGCAGCCAGTTCATCTTCATGATAAACAGCATCGTCATCGGCCTCTCCATGGGCGGCACCATCATGATCGGACGCTTCTTCGGCGCGGGCGAGGAACACGAGATAGAGGACACCATCGGCACCATGCTCTCCCTCTTCGTCATCCTCAGCGTCGTCATCACGGCGCTGCTGCTCGTGATGATCGACCCGATCGTCGACCTGCTCGGGACCCCCGCGGATGCCTTTGAACAGACCAGGGGATACATCTTCATCAACGCCGCCGGAATCGCGACCATGTTCGCCTACAACGCGCTGGCGGCCATCTTCCGCGGCTTCGGCGATTCCACCTCGCCGCTCATCTTCGTCGCCGTCGCCTGCATCGCGAACGTCGTCGGCGACCTCGTGCTCGTCGGGCCTTTAGGCTGGGGCGCTCCGGGGGCCGCCCTAGCCACCGTCTGCGCCCAGGGGCTCTCCGCCGTCCTCGCCGTAATATACGCGCGCCGCGCCGACTATCGCTTCGACTTCCGCCTCAAAAGCCTCAGAATAAAAAAGCAAAAGCTCATCAACCTGCTGCGCATCGGCCTTCCGATGGCCGTCCAGTTCTCCCTGACCGGCATCTCCTTCATCTTCATCATGGCGACAGTCAGCAAAATGGGAGGCGTCGCCGCCTCCGCGGCGATCGGCATAACCAGCAAACTCAACGGCTTCACGATGCTGCCGCCGATGTCCTTCTCCGCTGCGATCGCCGCGATGGTCGCACAGAACATGGGGGCGGGGAAACCAAAACGCGCGCGCTCCACAATGTATTCGGGACTCTCGATTTCGTTATGCTTCGGAGTATTCACCTTCATCGGGCTATTCTTCTTCCCACATAGCGTCATCAGGATATTCACCCCCGATCCGGCGCTGATCGCCGCGACGGCGCTCTACCTCAAATCATTCAGCTCTGACTGCATCCTCGTCTGCTTCGTCTTCTGCCTCAACGGCTTCTTTAACGGCTGCGGCAAGACGGCCTTCACCATGGCAAACAACATCTTCTCCGCCTTCGCCGTGCGCGTCCCCGCGACCTGGATACTGAGCGGCATCGAGGGCGCGAGCCTCTTCTCCGTCGGCTTCGCCGCGCCGCTCGCCTCGCTCCAGACGATCGCCTTCAGCCTCTGGTACCTGCGCAGCGGAAGATGGAAAAAGGGCAGATAAAGGCTAGAAAAAACGCGCCCAAACGCGTATCGTTAAAATATTTACCATACAAAAACGGCGTACGGATAACTAAGAGCTCTCCGTACGCCATTTAACATTTATATCAGCACCGATAATATTATCTTACAGCTCGAGCCTCATGTCTCCCTCTTTTATCAGCCCCGTCCGGCGCATCACCTCGGCGATTATCAGCGTCGTTACGGCGGGAAGTATGAAATGCATCAAGGCTATCTGCATCAGCACCGCGGGCGAGCTTCCCATAGCGTCGATCGCGCCGAACTGCCCCACCAGGCCGCTAGTGCCCATACCGGCACCGGATGGTACGTTCGTCATCTTAAAGAGAAGCGTCGAGAGCGGGCCGAGGATGAAACTCGCGAGCGTCGGCGGCACCCAGATCATCGGATGTCGCACGATATTGGGCATCTGCAGCATCGAAGTGCCGAGGCCCTGCGAGAGAAGGCCGGATACGCCGTTCTCGCGGAAAGACATCACCGCGAAGCCGATCATCTGCGTCGAACAGCCCACAGCCGCCGCGCCCGCGGCCAGCCCCGAGAGATTCAGTGCGACGGCGATCGCCGCGCTGGAAATCGGCAGCGTCAGTATCATACCCATGATCGTGGAGACCACCGCCCCCATCGGTCCCGGCTGCAGCTCCGTCGCGCGCATTATCAGCAGGCCGAGCGCCGTCATCATCGCGCTGACGGGAGGGCCGATAAGCTTTGCCGCCGCCATGCCGGTGATGATCGTCACCGCGGGGGTGGCGATGATGTCGATCACCGTCTCCTTTGAGACCATCTTGCCGCACTCTGTACCGATTATCGCCGCGACAAAGGCGCCAACGGGGCCGCCCCAGGTGTTCCCCGCGAAGCCGACGGCGGCGCAGGAAAAGACCACCATCTGCGGAGCCTTAAGCGCCTGGGCGATAGCTACCGCAATCGCCGGCCCCACCATCTGTCCGGCCAGAGTGCCGAATTCCACCAATATCGGAATGCCGCATTTCGAGCCGACGGTCTTTAATATAAGACCGGTGATAAGGGAGGCGAAGAGGCCGATGCCCATAGCGCCGAGCGCCTCGACAAAATAACGTGAGAAGGAAAATTTTACATCTTTGCGTTCAAGAAATGCCGCGAAAGAACCTTTTTCTGATGACAATGTAAACGCCTCATTTATATGAAAAATATTTTGCGTGATATTGTAGATTGTTAACATAAAACTGTCAAACATGAGAAAAATATATCAAACTCCGAATATTTATCCAAAAATACTTTAAAAAATTAACAATTAAGGCGCTAAATAACCACACTTTTTTTATCTCACGTAAATGTTTCCGCTCTAAACACGGCATGATAAGAAAGATATAAACCGCGATTTAGCTTCGATATGGTAAATGATAAATAGCGGTTTAGCACATATTTTCGGCGCCCTCTCCGAGGGAGCTCCCCGCGAAGCGGGGTGAGGGAGAGTTGACCTTATGTCCTCCCGCGGCTTTTGCCCCGGCCTCTCCTGGCGCGGTTGCCCCTGACGCTGTTTATCTGCGGTTGACTTTTCTGAACTATCGCCTATAATATGTGGGTTGCGCGGCATGAGGCCGCGTAACGGCATGAATTCTTTACACCGCGTACGATGTAACTTGGGAGTATTTCTTCTTACCGCCTGGCCGGATTGCGCGTCACAAGAATTTTGTGCATTGATGCAACGGGGCAGATACCGATATTGATTCGGTCTATTGTTTAAACTGCGTAAAGATATTTACCTGACAGACGTATGCCTTTTGGATTAACCGACTGTATCATCTATACAGCCGAGCGTTTTTCTGATGGCGGACGCCGATATAGCTGAACGCGATTTTCAACGCCCCCAATATATTTAGGAGGTAGTCTATAATGACACAGGAAATTCAGAAAAGATTTTCAGATTTTAATTTAAACCCCGCATTGCTCAAAGCGATAGAGCGTAAGGGTTTTGAACATCCAATGCCCGTCCAGACGGCGGTGCTTGAGGATGAAAGCGTAATGGACAATGACGTCATCGTCCAGGCAAAGACCGGTTCGGGCAAAACGCTCGCCTTTGCGCTGCCCCTTATGAACCAGATTGACGCGAGAGAGAAGATGCCGCAGATAATCGTCCTCTCTCCGACGCGCGAGCTGGCCCAGCAGACGGCCCGCGAATTCGCCTGGCTCGGAGCCGACCTCGGCGTGCGCGTGGCGACGCTCGTCGGCGGCCTGGACATGGAGCGCCAGATACGCGCGCTGCGCGACGGCGCCTCCGTGGTCGTGGGCACGCCGGGACGTATCCTCGACCATCTGCGCCGCGGCACCCTTAAGACCGAGGACATCAAGAGCGTCGTCCTCGACGAGGGCGACCACATGCTTGACATGGGCTTCCACGACGAGATGGAGGCCATTCTTGAGGCGATGGTCCATGTGGAGCGCACCTGGCTCTTCTCCGCCACGATGCCGCCCGAGGTGCTCTCGCTCACAAAGCAGTACCTCAACGCGCCGAAGAAGATCTCGCTCGTCTCCGACATCACCTCGCACAGCGAAATCACGCAGAAGGCCTATATAATCCCCTCGCGCAGACGCTTTGAGGGGCTCACGAACGTGCTTATCTGGGAGAACCCCAGCAAGTCGCTGATCTTCTGCGGCACCCGCGCGGAGACGCAGGACATCGCGGACAAGCTCTGCGACATCGGCTTCCGCGCCACCGCGATACACGGCGACATGAGCCAGCGCGAGCGCAACAACGCCCTTTCGGCGCTGCGCGGCGGGCGCGTATCGATACTCGTCGCGACCGACGTCGCGGCGCGCGGTCTCGATATCGACGCGGTCAGCCATGTTCTCCAGTACGGACTGCCGCAGAACCTTGAGGCTTTCGTACACCGCAGCGGCCGTACCGGACGCGCGGGGCACGAGGGCAGCAACCTCATCCTCCTCACGGCGCGCGAGGCGCGTCAGTTCAAGGGGATGATAATGCACTCTGGATCGAAGCTCAAACTTGAATGGATTCCCGCTCCCGACGCCTCGGAGATCGAGGGGCAGGCGCGTATCCGCTTTGAGAACAATATTCTCGAGCACGCCCTAGAATCGAACGAATTCGAGTCATGGGCGATGGAGCTGCTGAAACGCGAAGAGGCCCCCACGCTCGTCTCGGGACTGCTCGCGAAGGCCTACGGCGACCAGCCCTCGGGCTATTCGATACGCGACGACGTCCAGTTTGAGATGGACCGCGAGAAGGGCCGCCGTGACTCCGGCGCGCCGCGCGGCGACAAGGCTCCCGGACGCAAGGAACGTTTCCAGCGCCCGGATATGACGGGCGGCGTCGCCGTGCAGTTCGCCCAGGGACGCGACGACGGCTGGGAGGTCGGACCGCTCCTCGGCGCGCTCTGCCGCAACATCGGCATCGGCCGCGAGGACGTGGGAAATATCAAGCTTCGCGATACAAGCGCGACGGTAGAGCTGTCGCCGCGCGGCGCGGCGCTGCTTGACGCGCGCAAAGAACGCCTTGAAAGGGACGGGCTGACTGTCAGCTCCGTAAAGCCCTCGACCGGCGGAGAGCGCCGCGGCTCCTACCGCTCCGACTCCAAGCCGTCCCGCCGCGACGGCGGTTTCCGCAGAGACCGCGACAGGGAGAGGGACGGCGACCGCGCCGGAAGAAGACGCTTCTCCAAATAGAGCCGGCGGCACAGCAGCCAGCCGTACTTCAAGATACAAAGAACGCCCCGCCTTTTGGCGGGGTGTTCTTTGTCTTACGCCTTTCTGAGCTCGTCAAGCCTCATCTGCTCCTCGCCCCACCGGTATAGCTCTTTGAGCGTGGGAAACAGCGAACGCCCGCGCGGCGTCAGCGAATATTCCACCCGCGGCGGCACCGTCTCGTACTGCCGCCGTTCGACGAGGCCGTGCTCTTCAAGCTCGTGCAGCGACTTCGTCAGCATCATATTCGTAATTCCGCGCACGCTCCGCTTAAGCTCGTTATAGCGCGTCGCCTCGCGCGGAAAGAGATGCCAGAGAATCGGCAGCTTCCACTTCTGCCCGATTATCCCCAGCGCGTATGTTACGGGACAAGTCGAGACATACACGCCGTCGTCCGTCAGCTCCGAACGGCGGCAAAAAAATTCTTTTTCATCCATTGCCAGCGCCCCATTTCAATAGTATCTAATTTATACTCACACAGAAAAAACTGCATACTTGAAGATTTCTTCCCAACTGTTATCATCATACTACAAAATCTGTACTATGAGGTGATGCGAAAATGGATTTCATAAAGCTGGCAAAAGAGCGTTATTCCGTGAGGAAATTCGCCGCGAAAAAGGTCGAAGAGGAAAAGGTCGCGCAGATACTGGAGGCGGGCCGCTGCGCCCCCACGGCGGTAAATTACCAGCCCCAGAGGATACTGGTCATCGAGAGCGGCGACAGCCTCGCCAAACTGAGGAACTGCACCCCCTATCATTTCAACGCGCCTCTCGCGCTGCTCGTCTGCTATGACAAGACGGCGAGCTGGAAACGCTCCTACGACGGCTGCGACATGGGCGTGGTCGACGCCTCGATCGTCGCCGCGCAGATGATGCTGGAGGCGGCGTCGCTCGGCCTCGGCACAACCTGGGTCGGACATTTCGACCCCGCCGCGGTGAGAACGGCCTTTGAACTGCCTGAATATATCGAGCCGGTGGCGCTCCTGCCGACCGGCTATCCGCATGAGAGCGCGAAGCCGAGCCATCTGCACGAAGACCGCCTCCGCCTTGACGATACGGTCTTTTACAACAGCTTCGATGGTATCGCCCCCGGCGCGAAGGGCGCGGGCGCTCACGATTAGCGCGTGAGAGGCGGGATGATATGAAGATATATATTCTGGACGGCGGGCCGCGTAAAGACGGCAACACCGCCGCGATGTGCGAAAGCTTCGCCAGGGGGGCGGCCGAGGCGGGAGCGGAGAGCGAGAGAGTCCGCCTCTTCGATTACAGTTACACCGGCTGCCGCAGCTGCTTCGCCTGCAAGGCGAGGGGCGGCCCATCCTACGGGCGCTGCGGCTGGCGCGACGGTATTTACGAACTGCTTGACTCCGTGGCGCACGCCGACGGGGTGGTATTCGCCTCGCCCGTCTACTTCGGCACGATAACGCCGCAGCTGCACGCCTTCATCGAGAGGCTGTTTTTCCCCTTCGTCGTCTACGACAAAAAATACAGCGTCATCGCGCCCAAGAGGCCGGAGACCGCCGTCATCTACACGATGAACGTCAAAGAGCCGGTACTGACCAAGGACTATATCGGAGAGGCGAATAACGGGCCGCTGGGATTTTTTGAACGTTATGTGACAAGGGTCTATAAGAGGCCGGAACGCATCTGCGCCTTCAACACCTACCAGTTCAGCGACTACGGCAAGTTTGTCGCGGACGGTTGGGACGAACGCGAGAAGGCGGAGTGGCGGGAGCGCGAGCTGCCGCGCGAGCTGCGGGAGGCCTTCGAGGCGGGCAAACGCATGGCGGAAAAGATAAAAAAGGGATAACGGACAAAGCCGCCGGCTTTCGCCGGCGGCCTGCTGCCGTCAATTATCTTATCTATCCCTCAATGGCGATGAGGTTGTTTTTAGCGGGAAGTTTGTTTTGTTCTTCCTTCGGGAACGTGACGGTCAGGATACCGTCGGTGAATTTAGCCTTGATATCCTCCTGCTTCACCTGTTCGCCGACGAAAAACGTCCGCGAGCAGCTGCCGGAGAAACGTTCCCTTCTGATGAACTTGCCGTCCTCGGGTTTTTCTTCCCTCTCATAGCTGCGGTCGGCGCTGATCGTCAGATAGCCGTCGTTAAGCTCGGCCTTGATATCTTCCTTCCTGAACCCCGGCAGATCGATATCGAGGATATAGCTGCCGTCCTTCTCTTTCACGTCGGTCTTCATGAGGTTTTTCTCACGCCTGCCGTATATTCCGCCGCCCAGGGCCGGCATCTGCATCCTGCCCACGAAGGGGAAGTCGTCCATCAGCTCGTCAAATAGATTTTCTCCGAAAAGTTTTGGCATCATCATTGTGCATTCCTCCTTAAATTATTACTTAATGCGATACCCCGGCGGAGATTCCGCCGCTTCGAAGAGCATCCGCTGTTCTTCTTTTCAAAAAGAATTATAACATCTTTGTTAGCAGAGTCAATAGGTGAGTGCTAATTTTTGACTAAATTTGATATTAATTATTATCAGCGATAATATTTCAAAATAATAAGATTCGCCTGTCTCTGATAATACTATCACATAGAAGATATTTCATTATATTATATACTATTTATATGTTATTATTTTATCCCTCTCAATATCAGGCAGGCTGTGATTTTTTATTTTTGAAAGCATCTATTTTTCAGCAAAACGCACAAAAAAGCGACGCCTCTATTTTCAAAAGACATCGGCGGCGCGCCCGCAGAAATATATAATTAACTGAATACCCGACAGCCCGCGCGCCGCACATCTGTTATGACAAGAGGGCTGGCTGGAAACGGTCCAGGGGCAGCTTCGATATGAGCGTGGCAGAGGCCGCGGTCTGTGGCATAAGAGATAGAGGGACAACAAACAGGCCGCCGGCTTTCGCCGACGGCCTGTTTGATTCTCTCACTGGCCGGATATCATGTCAGCCGCCGACATTGCCGGTGGCTGACATTTTGAGTATCTTAAATTAAACTGCAGGCTTCGCCTATCTTACCTCTTTTTCCGATAGACGAGCGGCAGCATCGCGGCGCCAAGGAGCAGAAGCGCGCCAAATCCGCCGTTGCATCCGCTGCTTGAACCGCCAGAGGCCTTCTTTTCCGTCTGGACGACTGCCGGCGGGTCGGCCACAAATGCGTCGGCCTTGTCAAGGTCAAAGCGTCCGCCGTCTTTAATGAACAGCACAAGGTCATACTCCGTATCAGCGGCTATGCTATCCGCTATGGTACTTGTACCATGCAGCATGACTGTGTAGCTCTCATCGGCAAAGTCTGCCGCCGCGGCGGCGTAGACAAAACGTGCGGCTTCGCCGCTGCCGAGGTATTTGATCACATTAATCTTCGAGGGATCGGTGGCGTAGAGGTCTTTGCCCTTTATCTTGTAGGCTACCGCCGCCGTCTGCGCCTTTGCCACTTCCGCGTTGAACACGGGAAGAGGTCCGACTTTGGTTATCGTTTCGTTGTATGCCACGAGAGAGGATGCCGCGTTACGCACCGTCTCCGCCTTCACGGTGATGGCTCCGCTGGCGTCAACAACGAGGTCTCCTGAGCTGATACCCTCCAGCTTCTCCGACGCATCGCGGATCACATTATTCTTCTCAGCGTCCGTGGCATCCGGCGCCACAGCATAGATCTTAGCCTCTACGGGTTTCACTTCGGCGGGGGTATCTTTCGGAAGCTCCGGTTTGACAGGTTCCGCCACACCGGAATCTCTGCCCATGACCATAAGGCTTCCGTTGTCCCATTTATACTCCTTCAAATTGTCGGCTGCGATGATAACATCTACCTTCGCTGCTATCGCGGCATTCTTGATGGTCAAGATATTGGTGGCGGGCATCTTGTTGAAATCGCCGGTAACCATTATTGTTTTCGCGCCGCCGAGGTCATTTATCGTCACTTTGCTCCCACTGTCCACGACAAGGATATCCATTGAGGAGATCGTAAGAGCCGAGAGGTCGGCCTTTACTCTTGTAAACTTGAGGGTCGTGCCCTTCTCTGTTCCGGAGCCGTCGATCTTCACTTTCTCAACCGCCGGCGCCTTCGTGATGTCGCGCAGCTCTATTGTGGCTGAGCCTACGAGTGTAGCATCTCCGCTCGCCGCCTCGCCGCCGGCCTTGACGTCTGAGACGGCATTGAGACCTTCGTCTCCGATCAGCCTTATCTCCGCGACATCTACGCTGCTAACGCCGGTCGTCTCCTCAATACGGCCGCCGCCGCGCACATGGGCGACCCTGCCGCCCTTTATCTCGATGATAGCATTCTTAACGTGGCAGACACCGCCCTCAGCGTTTCCGCCGCCGTAGACATAGCCCTTTTCCGTCGGCTTGTCGCCTTCGCTGCCTAACAGATATGTCCCCGGTATCAAGGCGCCTTTGTTCACGATAATGTGCGACTGTCCTACGGTGGAAATTGTGTCCGCCTTCCTCGACTCGCCGCCGCCATAGACGGAACGCACGACCTTCGCGCCGCTGTTTATATTCACCAGCGTCTTGTCTACGCTGACGCCGGTCGTGCCGCTAAAAGTGATCACCGAGCCGCCGTATACGCTGTGGCCTACGATGGAGTCCTCAACGGTGACTGTCGCCGACGACAGGTCTACAGCGGTATTCCATCCGCCGCCCACTATTTTAAACTGCTTGCGCTTCCAGTTACCGTCTGTAGGATCATTCGTTTTAACATTCTTTACGGTGAGATCTGTGGAGGCGCCCTCAACGGCCTCTTTTTTAGCGCCGATCGCCCACAGATAAGTATTATCGACTAAATCAAAGTTCTCAATAAGTTTGGCGCCATAAATCACACCAGTCGTATCGCCACTTATCGTAGCATTAATGTCGCCGCTCGTGCTGGTTACCGTGACACCATCTCCACTTATCACGCCAGTGTTACTAGTAGCACTCTTAGTCTTGAGAGTAAGCGTATATCCCTTAAGGTCTATCTTTACAGGCGATTTTGCCGCGTCATCTGTATCCCACGCATGATCGCCGGAAAGCACCGCCTCTGGACCTTCTGCACCATCAGTCCATACGATGTTACCATCTCCCGTAGTGGCAAACGCCGCGCCTGCCAACGCGCATAAAGCAAAAAACAGCGCAAATATTCCATATTTCCCTGAGAATTTCAAACTTCTCACGCACCCTTTCTTCAAACACGATTACACCCCTGCCGTAATAACGGCCTTGACAACGACACATTTCACAAGCACCAGTGATATTTTTTTATCAACTCACCTCAACCGTGAACATAATCTTTCTCTAAAATAAAACCGATAAGACGAAAAGTCATATCAGCTCTATCTCCGCGGCAACAGACGGCGGCGCGGAGCACCAGCCGCTAGCAAAGCGTTATTTAATTCGATCCGACCCGCAAATATTGATTTCCTCCTGCGCCGGAGTGGAAACCATAAACCGCACGATATAGGTGTTTTCCTCTGTTCAGGCTATTCAGCACCTCTTCAAACGATAACGGTGCGGCTTTATTTGCTAAAAAATAACATTTAATCCGAACCTAGTATATATTATCACCCCCCCCCGTCAACATTAGTTAACTTTTTCTTTTTTAAAACAATTATTATGACGTTAAAAATAATTTAGAGAAAATAATCATTAACTAAAGAAAAAAGTGGCCGCAGGATATCTCTCCGCCCAGGACAAACGCGTGAGAGCTAACCGCCAGTACCGCCGTCCGGCAGCGCGGGGCGCTCTATGTTTCTGTTAACAGGCTTGATGCGTCTGCCCTGTATCTCCGCCCTTTTCTGAGGACAGCGGACCGCGCGAAATGTATAATTAAGCGGAAGGTAAAAAGGAGAGATGTTTTTGGATTCTTTTTTTGACCGGGTCTATAGGCTGGTAAAAAAGATACCCCGCGGCAAGGTCGCCTCTTACGGGCAGATCGCCTGGATGCTCGACAGCCCGCGCGCCGCGCGGCAGGTCGGCTGGGCGATGCGCCGCTCTCCGAAGGGGCTGCCGTGGCAGCGTGTAGTCAGGGCGGACGGTTCCATCGCCGTCGGTGTGGACGGCGGCGTCTGCCGCGCGCTGCTTGAGGCGGAGGGCGTCTTGTTCCTGCCCGACGGGCGCGTCGATATGCGCGCCTGCCGCTGGAACGGCAAAGGCTGACTCACGGACGCCGCGCAGGCCCCGCACCACCGCCGCGCCGCGTCATGTTGAATACATCCGCCTATTTATCTATAATCAACAGAGGAGATTCCGACCGCGCGGAGGCTGTTTTAGCGCGGCAGATGGCGGACCGCTGAGGGACAGGAGAGTCTCACCACCTTCGCCTGAAATTATTTATAAGAGATCTGCGGAAAGGAATAGGGCGCTGCCGGAATCAGCGCCGCGAAACGACAATGAAAAGACATGAGAGGGTCTGCGCGTCCATCGATCTGGACGCCATTATGGAGAACCTTAACAGTATCGGCGGCAATCTCACGGAGGGCGTAAAGATTATCGCCATCGTGAAGGCCGACGCCTACGGGCACGGGGCCGTGCCGATATCACAGGCCATCGAGCGTGAGAGCCGCATCTGGGGATTCGCCGTCTCCACCACAGAAGAGGCGGTGGAGCTGCGGGAGGGCGGAATCACGAAACCGGTGCTGATACTGGGGCATACTTTTCCCGAAGATTACGAAACGCTGGTGGAGAGGGATATCCGGCCGACGGTCTTCGGCCTCGCGGCGGCGCGCGAGCTGTCACGCGCGGCGGCGCGGGCGGGGCGTATCCTGCCGGCACATCTGGCGGTAGACACGGGGATGTCGCGGATCGGCCTCCGCGGGCCGCACGAAAGCCTCGCGGAGATCATCGCGATCAGCGAGCTGCCAAACCTGCGGCTTGAGGGTATTTTCACGCATTTCGCGCGCGCCGACGAGAGCGAGCCCTCTTTCACCGCCCGCCAGCTGGATATTTTTCATACTTTCCTGCGCCTCGTGGACGGCGCGGGGATCAGGATACCGATGCGCCACTGCAACAACAGCGCCGGGTCGCTGTGGCACCGCGACGGCGATATGGAGGCCGTGCGGCCTGGCATCGCCCTTTACGGCGTCTATCCCTCGGATGAAACGCTGAATACCGGCGTGCGGCTGAGACCGGCGATGGAGATAAAGAGCCACATCTCCCACGTAAAGGATGTGGAGGCCGGAGTGCCGGTGAGTTACGGCGGAACTTACGTCACCACGCGGGACAGCACCCGCATCGCGACGATACCGGTCGGCTACGCCGACGGCTACCCGCGCAGCCTCTCAAACAGGGGCAGCGTGCTGATAGGCGGACGGCGGGGCAGGATTATCGGACGCATCTGCATGGACCAGTTCATGGCCGACGTCACGGATATCCCCGGCGTCTGTCAGGGCGACGAGGTGACGCTGCTGGGAAGGGACGGCGGCGAATGTATCCCCGTCGAGGAGCTCTCGGAGCTTTCGGGGCGCTTCCCCTACGAATTTTTATGCTGCGTCGGCAAACGCGTCCCCCGGGTCTACCGGCGTTCAAATCAAGGAGAGGAGCTATAGCGGCCCGCGCTCACTATACATATATATCTGACAGGCGCTCTGTCGCGGACGCCTGTCATTTTTATGGCCGCGGCGGTTTTTGTCCTGTAATAATTTTGCCGCGCAAGTCAGTGTTTTATTACGCCCAAGTTCGTTTATGCTTAATTATCAAAGCATAAAAGGGGTTTATCTTTTTAATAATGTCTATATATCTCGTGTTCAGCCCCATAAGTTATTTATTTTAAAGGTTTGACATAAAGATAAATGAGTGTTATCATTCCCGCATTCTGTAAGAGGGAGGAAACGTTATGTTAAGAAGTACAGGCACTCAGAACATAATAATTATAATTATTAACGCGGCTCCTCCTCGCAGGATCGGCGTCTAGCGCCGTTTGTCAAGCGAGTAAAGGGGCCCTTTCGACTTAGAAAGGGTCCCTTTTTTATATCAAAAATTAAAAACAAAGGGTTTACATATCAAGGAGGAAAACAAAATGCAGAAGACAGTAGAGGTAAGATGGCACGGACGCGGCGGACAGGGAGCGAAGAGCGCTTCGGCGATACTCGCGGAGGTACTTTTTGAAGAGGGCAAGCACGTTCAGGCCTTCCCTGAATACGGCGCAGAGCGTCAGGGCGCACCGATCCGCGCCTATAACAGAGTTTCCGACTCTCCGATACGCCGCCGCTGCGGCGTGCAGAATCCCAATATAGTGGTCGTCGTCGATCCGACGATGGTCGAGAGCGCCAATCCCACCGAGGGCTCGACAGAGGACGCCGTCTATCTCGTGAACAGCGCCGAGGACGCGAAGGTCCTCCGCGGCCGTCTCGGCGTGACCTCCAAGGCCCGCGTGCTCGTCGTCGACGCGACGAAGATCACGCTTGAGGAGCTCGGGCAGAACCGCCCCAACGCGCCGCTGCTCGGCGCCCTCTCGCACGTCTTTACCGACGTCCCCGTGGAGTCTTTCGTAAATCATTTCACCAGTAAGATGACGAAGCTGCCGAAGCCGGTGCTGGAGGCCAACCGCCGCGCGATACTCCGCGGCCGCACGGAGGCGGTGTTCGCATGAGCAAGCCGCAATGCTGGCAGGAGGTCCCGCTTGGCACGGTAGCCTTCGGAGCCTCCGCCCTTAAGGTGCAGACGGGGCTATGGCGTTCCATGCGCCCCATCATCGACGCCGATAAGTGCGTATCCTGCCTCAAATGCTGGATACAGTGCCCGGACGATTCGGTGGAGCTTAACGCCGACAACCGCGTATGCGGGATAAATTTATTTTTCTGCAAGGGCTGCGGCCTCTGCGAGAAGCTCTGCCCCACCAAGGCGATCACGATGCGTTCCGAGGCCTCGTTTGCCGGAGAGGCGATCCCCTCGGGAGAGAACCCGGGAGAGGTGGGCGCCCATGTCAAGTAAGATGAAGGTCATGACCTCGGGCAACCTCGCCTTCGCGGAGGCGATGCGCCAGATAAATCCCGACGTGGTCGCCGCCTATCCGATAACGCCCTCCACGGAGATCCCGATGCGCTTCGCCGATTTTGTCGCCAACGGCAAGGTCGATTCGGAGTATGTCGCCGTCGAGAGCGAACATTCCGCCATCTCGGCCTGCGTCGGCGCCTCGATCTCCGGCGGGCGCGTGATGACCGCCTCTTCCGCGAACGGCGTGGCGCTGATGCACGAGATATTCCCCATCGCCGCCGCTTTCCGCGCGCCGATCGTCTTCGGCCTCGTGAACCGCTCGCTCGGCGCGCCCGTCAACATTCACTGCGACCATTCGGACAGTATGCCGGAGCGCGACTCCGGCTGGATACAGATATACTGCGAGGACGCGCAGGAGGTCTATGACAGCGTGCTGCTCGCGACGCGCCTCGCGGAGGACCCGCGCGTGCTGACTCCCGTATTCGTCTGCCAGGACGGCTTTATCACCAGCCACTGCTATGAACCGGTGGAGCTGCTGGCGGACGAGACGGTGAAGAATTTCGTGGGGGAAAGAACGGCGGCCTATCCGCTGCTCGATACCGATAATCCCGTCTCATACGGCTCTTTCACCATGTCGGAATATTATTTTGAGATAAAGCGCAATCAGATGGAGGGGATGAACAACGTCCTCCCCGTCTACCGCGAACTCGCCGCGGAGCTGGAAAAGGAGACCGGACGCAATTACGCGCCGCTCGAAAGCTACCGCGCGGAGGACGCCGATTACCTGATCGTCATCATGTCCTCGGCGGCGGGCGTCGTCAAGGACGTCGTCGACGAACTGCGCGAGGAGGGCGTTAAGGCCGGCGCGCTGCGCGTGCGCTTCTTCCGCCCCTTCCCGGCGGAGGAGCTTACCGCGCTCGCACGCGGCAAAAAGGGGATCGCGATACTTGACCGCAGCGCGAGCATCGGCGGCACCGCCCCGCTCGCGGCGGAGGTAAAGTCCGTACTCTATAACCTCGAGGAGCGCGTGCCGGCGCAGGAGTATATCTTCGGCCTCGGCGGACGCGACTTTTACGCGCAGGACGCGCGGGCGGTCTTTGAGAGGATGGCGGCGGGAGATTACAGCGCGCGGGCGCGCTTTATCGGGCTTCTTGAGCGAGGTGACGAAGATGTGCGCGCTTAATATAAAGGAACTTACTAAAAAGGCCAGCCCGCTGACTCAGGGACACCGCATGTGCCCCGGCTGCGGCGCGCCCACGGCGATACGTCAGGCGCTGATGGGCGTTGACGACCCGGTGGTCGTGGTCAGCGCGACGGGCTGCATGGAGGTCTCGACGACCGTATATCCCTACAGCTCCTGGCGCATGCCCTTCATGCACATCGCCTTTGAGAACGCCGGAGCGGGCATTTCCGGCATCGAGGCGGCCTATAAGGTGCTCCGCAAGAGGGGCAGGATCGACAAGGATATCAAGTTCGTCGCCTTCGGCGGCGACGGCGGCACCTATGATATCGGCCTCCAGTCTCTCTCCGGGGCGCTCGAACGCGGCCATGATTTCACCTATATCTGCTATAACAACCAGGGTTATATGAACACCGGCGCGCAGCGCTCGAGCGCGACGCCGCAGAGCGCGAACGCGACCACTTCGCCCGCCGGCAGCGCCGTTCCCGGCAAGCTGCAGCGCGCAAAGGATCTCACGGAGATCGTCGCGGCCCACGACATCCCCTATGTCGCGCAGACCTCTCTGCATAATCCCTTTGATCTCATAGCGAAGGTGAAGCGCGCCGTCGAAACGCCTGGCCCCGCCTTCGTCAATGTGCTGGTGCCCTGTCCGCTCTTCTGGAAGATAGACCCCGCCAACCAGATGGAGATATGTCAGCTGGCGGTGGACAGCAAATTCTGGCCCGTCTACGAGGTGGCGAATGGAGAGTATTCGCTCTCCTACGAGCCCAAGAACCCGCGCAGGCTGGAGGATTTCCTCCGCGCGCAGGGACGTTACGCGCACCTCTTCAAGAAGGGGGCCGAGCGGCTCGACCTTGTCGAAGCGGCTCAGCGAGACGCCGACGAGAGCTGGGCGAGGCTGCTGAAAAAGTGCGGCAGATAAAAATTTAAGGATAACGTCGGGGCCGGAGGCGGGCAGTTACCCTCCGGCCCTTTTCTTTTGTAAAAATCATTTCGCCGCCGTTGACGCCTAATTTTCTCCGAAGTATATTACCTCTTGAGCCACAGCGGGCGGCGATAATCCCCCGCTGAAAGAGCATGAAATTTTGGCACTAAATTCGGAGGCGCGGCGTCATGAACAACATTGAACGAAGAGACAGAGAGCTGCCATATATCGCGGACCGCGAGGTTCTTGAAGAATATCGGGCCTGCCGGAGGCTTTTACATAGGCTGAATCACACGGATCTGGCGGACTTCGCGGCGCTCAAAGCGATAGTGAAAGAGCTGCTCGGAAAATCAGAGAACGCCGTCATCAATCCGCCTTTTTTCTGCGATTACGGCTTTCATATAGAGGTGGGAAAGAATTTTTACGCAAACTATAACTGCACGATAATCGACGTGGCAAAGGTGGTCATCGGCGACAACTGCCTGATGGGGCCCAATGCCGCGATTTATACGGCGGGGCATCCTCTGCATCCCGCGGCGAGAAATTCCCTCTATGAATATGGGATCGGCGTCACAATCGGCGACAATGTGTGGATCGGCGGCGGCGCGATCGTCCTCCCGGGCGTGCATATCGGCAGCGGCTCGGTGATCGGGGCCGGCAGCGTCGTGACGAAGGATATCCCCGCCATGTCGCTGGCCGCAGGCAATCCCTGCAGGGTGATCAGGGAGATAACCGCGGAGGATATGAGGTACTATTTCAGGAACCGCGAATTTGACGAAGAATCGGCGGCGGAGATAAAAAGGTTTATGGAAAAATAGGAACGCGGCAATACCGCCGGTATGCGTACCATAGAAAAAATTTTACATTTCTCCATTTTTTCTTTCCACAGGACTCTATTTTTGCTGTATATTAATTGTGAATGATAACAACACAAAATGAGGGGGGCTCTTTATGCAGGAAAAGATATGGGTCGTTATTCAGCAGGACTGCAACGGTATCGCCTCGGTTCTCGCCTTCGACTACGAGGCTGACGCGCAGAACTTCGCGCAGGAGATGACGGCGATGGGCAAAGGTACCAACACCGTGATCGAGACGACGATAAACAGGCGCCGCGAGGCGGAAGAGGCTATCGCGCGCGTCGATCTGCCGGAGTTCAACACGGAATGTATCGAATGTATCATCGACATGTCCGGCGTTCCCGAAGATAAGCAGGACGCCGCGGCGAGATATCTTGAGGAACATCGCTGCGATCTGCAGAAGGACGCCCAGAAGATGGTCGATACATACATCAAGAAGGCGATCACCGACTTCTTCGCCGACGAGCGCACTATCCTAGGATAGACCGAATAGGGAAACGCCTAAAGGGTTCCGCGCCTGCAAAAGGGCGCCGGGCCCTTTTTTGATATACTTTTAGGAGATGATTTCACTGCCAAGCGGAGGGATGTTCATGTCACTGTCTGAGAGGTTAGAAAAAGAGCTTATCGAATTTGCGCGTCAGCTTGTCCGTCTGCAGAGCTATTCCGACAATGAGGGCGCGGTCGCGGAGGCGGTCGTCGCCAAGATGCGCGAGCTGGGCTACGACGAGGCCTTTATCGACTCGACGGGCAACGCCGTCGGCTTTATCGGCGGCGGGGAGAGGCTGATACATTTCGACTCCCACATGGACACCGTCGAGGTCAACGACGCGGAGGCGTGGCTGCTGCCGCCCTTCGCCGCGGAGATAAAGGAAGGGCGGCTCTACGGGCGCGGATCGGTGGACATGAAGTCCGCCCTCGCCGCCTCGGTATACGGCGCGGCCCTCGCGCGCGAACTGGGCTATGCCAAAGATAAAAGAATATGTGTGAGCGGCTCGGTCTGCGAAGAATACTGCGACGGCGAGAATATCAAAATGATGTACAGGGAGCTTTCGCTGCGCCCCGACTTCGTCGTGATCTGCGAACCCTCCGACAATGTGATAACGCTCGGCCACAAGGGCAAGGCGCAGATGCGCATAAGGACCCACGGGCTCTCCGCGCACGGCTCGGCGCCGGAAAAGGGCATAAACGCCGTCTACGAGATGGCGGAGATCATCGGGCGCGTGGAGGCCCTCAATAAGAGGCTTACGGATGAGGGCAGTCCCCACGGCACGATCGTGCTCTCCGATATCAGCTGCGTCACCGCCTCGCTGAACGCGGTGCCCAGCGAAGCGGAGATATACCTCGACCGCCGCCTCGTGCTCGGTGAAACGGAGGAGAAGGTGCGCGCGGAGATGGAGGAGCTTGTCAGCGGCAAGCGCGCCTCCTGGGAGATCGGCACGCTGCGCCGCACCAGCTGGAAGGGCGCGCCGCTGGTCTACGAGCCTCTGCACATGGCCTGGAAGCTGGATGAAGGGTCGCCGCTCTTTTCCGCGGCAAACGCGGCCTATACGGAGACCTTCGGCAAAGCCCCCGAGAGATACGACTTCTGGGACTTCGGCACCAACGCCGTCACTCCCGTGAGCATGGGGATCGCCACGATCGGCTTCGGCCCCGGTGAATATAAGCTGGCCCACATGCGCGATGAGAACTGCGAAGTGGAAAAGATAACTGACGCCGCGAAATTTTACGCGGCGCTGACCGGCAGACTTTAAGGAGAAAGAGCTTGACTGCTGATAGGGCCGAAAGCCGCGGCGCGGAGGAGATAATCTGCCACTGTTTTTCGTTTACTAGAGGCGATATCGAGAACGACTATATAAAAAACGGCCGCTCGACAGTCATGGAAAAGATCACGGCGGAGCTTGAACGGGGCGGCTGCCGCTGCCACGAGAAAAATCCCCGCGGGACCTGATGTCTCGGCGACGTCCGCCGGGTCGTGGACGGTATCGCCGCACAAAGATAAAAGATAGAGACCGGTCCGCGGGACGCTATGGGCGTTTCGCGGACGGTCTTTTATTTACCCTGCGGGAAAAGCTTCTGCAGCTCCTCCATCACACAATCCACAAGCCGGCCCACGGAGAGGTCCGGCACGCCCGCAATGATGTTGTTGCAGCAGTTGACGGGGACGAGTATCCGCTTCGCGCCGCTGCGCGCGACGGCGGCCGCCATCGCCGGCGTGATTTCGCCGAGCAGCGAGTCCGCGATCACAATCGCGACGGGGCCGATAATGACGTCAGCGTCGCGGCAGCAGACGACGACGGAATTTTCCCCCGTCGCGGCCCGGTTGGCCCCCGCCTTGAGCATCGCAGCCGCCGCGATGCTGTTGGTCCCCACCGCCGTCACCGAGGCCTCCGGCATCTTCGCCCTCACCGACTGCACGATCTGCCGCCCGATGCCGCCGCCCTGTCCGTCTATCACAAGTATGTTCATAGCTCGTCTACCTCTCAGCTCTATATTTTTCTGAGACAAGTATACAACATAGGGAATTGCTGATTGACCGCTTCCAATAAAAAAAGGACCCCGGGTGTGCCGGCCGGGGCCCTCAGGCGGAAGGAAACTCTTGTCCTCTAAGGACAGCTGTTAGAACTCGTAGGTCGCGGAGAGGATGAATCTGCGCTCCGGGTTGATGTAGCCGTTATTGTTAAGATAGAACTCTTTGTCAAAGAGGTTGACGCAGGCGAGCTTAATAGTCGTGCGGTCCACCTTCCATGACACCGCGGCGTTGACGATGAAGATATCTTCTTCGTCGTATACAGCGTTTGTAAGCTGGCGGTCTCCGTAGTAATGGGCGGACAGCTCGGCGTTCCAGGGGTCTTTCTTGAAGTTCAGTATTCCAGAGATATCCCAGCGCGGCATATTCGAACGCGTCCAGTCAGAACTGCCCGTCTTTTCTTCCGCGTGCAGATACGATAGTCCCTGCGTGTAAGACCAGTTCTCATGGAAATTCCACTTGTACTGTCCCTCAAATCCCCAGGCGCGGTATTCGTCGACGTTGATGTATTGACTTTCCCAAGTTACAGGATCGGAGTGATAGTTTATTTTATCTTCCATATTCATATAGAACACATTGAAGCTCCATGGGTTCTTTGCCGCATCATCCTTGACGCCGATATCGTATGTCCAGCCTTTTTCAGGTTTTAGATTAGGGTTCGGCAGCCAAGAACCGAACGCGTCCGAGTAGAACATCTGATAGAAACTCGGCATTGAAAAATAACGACCGACTGTGGCATAGTATAGAAGCCCGTTCTTATTCGCCCAGTTCAGCGAAAAACGCGGCAGGAACTCATGCGCGTCCTCTCCGTTGTCCAGATCCCAATACTCATAACGTAACCCTATGTCGAAAGCGGCAGATCCTATGGGTATGGATGTCTCTATGTAGGGAGCATACTCATTTCTTGTGTTGTCATACGGCTGATTATTTCCCCAGGGATTATCATGGTTGAAATATTCAGCTTTCTCACTTCTGAAATCCATGCCGAAGACAAAAGGAAGGTTTCCGATCTCCTGTTTCCTGTTATATGTGGCACCAAAGGTATTGCCGTCATAATTCGTCTCGCCGGAGGTGTCATAAATGGTCCTCTCGTTTTTGTGATAATATAGGCGTCCCATATTCACACCGTCGGCGTAGTTCAGCGTAAATCTCTGATATTTGTTATCCTGCCTATTTTCAGAGGTTCCGCCGCCGTAAAGGGTATCCGTGTAATTCCAGGAAGATTTAAAATCACCTACTTCGCCGAGGAAGGACCATGCCCCCTTCGTAAAGCCAAAGTAATAATCATTTCCACGGTAATCAAGCGCGTTATCATAAAGTCCGCTGGCAGGGTCGGCGAGCCTGATCCTCGTCTCCCCCTCCTGCGTCCTCGTGTAGCCTGCGCTCACTCTTAGGTCATTACTGAGCACCACCGTTCCACGCACATTTCCGCGGAACCATTCTTTATTGCCTCCCTCTAAAGTTATACTGCCGCTTGATTTATCAGAGGGTTTGCGCGTTATGATATTGATGACGCCGCCGGCCGCGTTGGAGCCATAGATCGCAGAACCTGCGCCTTTCACGACCTCTATCCTTTCAACATCGGTGAGCGCTATGCTGCGTAAGTCAAACGGAGAACCAAGATCTGCGCCTACGCCGTAATCAGCACCCATATATGGAATGCCGTCAACTAACAACAGGACCTCCGAATTCAATCCTCTCACCGTTATTCCCTTTGACTGCGCCATCGAAGCGCTGTTCAAAAGTCCGTTGACACCCGGCACCTTCGACAGCACATCCTGCACGTCGCGCGCGGCGCTGTTGTCGATATCCTCGCGCGTGATGACGTAGGTCTGCGCCGGTACGTCCGCCGTCGATTCCGCAAGGCGCGAACCGGTGACCTCCACCGCGGCGACCTCCGCCACGTCGGCGCTGACTGCCTTCTCCGCCGCGAACGCCGGCAGGGCAAGCAATGACGAGAATAAGAAAACAGCCGCTGTTTTCCTCCACAGATGATACATAAAAACACTCCCTCTGTTAAATTTTTACAAACAAAAACAAAAAGGCAGAGGCCCCAAAGACGGAGCCTCTGCCATATACGCCAAGCAGACGCTGCTACTCGCCCTCGCAAGCTGCAACTCATACGGATACAGCAGATATTCTGACTCCTGATCATCCTACCGGCGCGCCTTCCCGCCTTCGGCAGTGGCACGGTGCGCTTTCGTCCCAGTTACAGCAACGGGGTTGTTCCGGATTCTCACCGGATTCCCTGACTGTATTCCGTTACAATATTCTTTTGTCCTGTTATTCTACACTATGGCCGGTTGTTTTGTCAGCAATATATCCATATCCTGCGGATTATTTTGCTCCTTTCGCGGCGGCGGACGCTTACGATTCCATATCCCTGTCATGATACAATGATAGTGTATAAAAATTCACCGGTGGGAGTCCCCGCGGAGAGAAGGCGGCCAATGTTTGAAAAAATACCCTCTGATGAAGAGCTGCGCGCCCTCGTCGGCGGAGGGCTCTTTGCAGTATGGAAAGGGCTCCGTTCCATGATAGAGGCCAGTTACGACATGACCGGAAGCTGGAACGGCGGCGGCCGGCTGTGGCTCTATGAATATAAATACCGCCGCGGCGGAAAGACTCTCTGCTCACTATACGCGAAAGAAAAGGCCGTCGGCTTCATGGTGATATTCGGCCGGACGGAGAGAGCGAAGTTCGAGTCTGAGAGGGAGACTTTCTCCCAAAAGACGCGGGAGATATATGACGGCGCGAAAACCTATCACGATGGGAAATGGATGATGTTTGAACCGGCGGATGAGTCCCTCTTTCCCGATCTCATCAGGCTGCTGCGAATCAAAAGAAGACCCAACCGGCCGGACAAACAGGAGCCGTAAAAACAATGAAAAGCGATCTAAGAAAAATTCCCGGCATCGGGGAGAATATGGAGCGTCATCTTATGAACATCGGCATCAGCTCCGTCGAAGAGCTGATAGGCAAGGAGCCGGAGGAGCTCTTTGAGCGGGACTGCCTCTTTAAGGGCTTCCGCGACGATCCCTGCGTACTCTATGTCTTCCGGCTTGCCGTCTATTACGCGGAAAACAAAGAGCGTGACCCGGAAAAGCTAAAATGGTGGTACTGGAAGGATAAGGAGTATCATCCGCGGGGCGGCTAAGTTACGGCCATTCGCGGGTATGTCAGTATTCCACGTGTGCCGCGTACGGGAGCAGTTCTTTTGCGCCTATTTTGAAGGGGGCATCCTCTCCCATCAGGATGACCTGACACTCGGGCATGTAGTCCGAAAGTATCTGACGGCAGTTGCCGCATGGCGGGATTATCTCTTCACCGCGCTCACCGCGCACCGCGACTATCGTCTCAAACAGGCGCTCCCCCGCGGTTATCGCCGTACCGATAGCCACCTGTTCCGCGCAGGAGCCGTGCAGAGAATAGACGTTGACGCCAACATATATCTTACCGTCAGGGCAGCGTACCGCCGCGCCGACGGTGTGGCGGTATCCGCCGTGGTCATAGTTTGCCGTTATCGCCTCGCGCGCCATTTTCAGGAGCTCAATATCCGCCTCGTTAAGTTTTATCATGCCGTTCTCCGCCATCTTATGATTATGGATTTCTCTCAAAATGTATCTTAGTCGGAGGAGGAGAGATTCATCACCGTTATCTCCGCCGGCACTCCGAGACGCGTCAGGAAGCCGTTCCAGATACCCGTGCCAGGAGAGACGTAGAGCTTCATGCCGTCCACCTCGTACCAGCCGTTGACATAGCCGCCGTTGAATTTTTTCACGAGCTGCGAGAGGCCCGGAACCATACCGCCGTGGGTATGGCCGGAGAGCTGAAGGTCGGCTCCCGCCGCCGCATTTCTCTTCGCCGCGCCCGGCTGGTGGTCGAGAATTATTTTGGGCACCCCGGCAGCCACACCGGCAAGAGCCTTTTTCACATCGGGCGCCTCGGCGTTCGCAAAACGCAGCGCCGCGAGGTCGGCGACTCCCGCGACGGCGATATTTTTGCCGCCGCGCTCTATCAGGCGGTGCTCGTTGAGAAGTATCTTTATCCCCAGTGAGCCTTCGAGAAAATCCTTCCATTCTTTAGCGTTGAAGTAATATTCATGGTTCCCCAGCACGCCGCAGACGCCGTATGGCGCGGACAGCCCCGCGAGCGGCGCGATATCGGCGCTCCTTTCGCTGACCAGACCGTCGATAAAGTCTCCCGTTATGAGGATCAGGTCCGGCGAGAGAGCGTTGACTCTTTTCACAAGCGCCTCTGCATAATCGGCGCGGCGGGAGGCGCTTATGTGTATGTCGCTGAGCAGCACTATCTTGAAGCCGCTGAACTCCGGCGGCAGCTTAGGCAGCGACACCGCTATTTCATGTATCCGCGGCAGCCTCTGCGCCTCGTATGTGCCGTAGACCGAGACCGAAACAGCGGCGGCGGCGAATATCATAGCCATCCCCACCGTGAGGGAAATATGCGGCACTGAGGGAGAAAATAGTCTAGCCGCGGCGAGAACTATCAGCAGGAGGTCTTTCAGCAGCGTAAAGATAAAGAGCAGAAAGAGCGCGCCGAAGGCGACGCCGTAAAGCTCGATGAGCCACCGGGGCAGCTCCGGAGAAAAGAAATTGCCGCCGACAGCGGCAAAGAACTGCTGCTTGAGCGACGCCGCGCACAGCAGGGCCGCTAACACCGCCTTGGTATAAACGCTGAGCGGAAGCGGCAAAACGAGGCGGAGCCAGACATATATAAACAGGATCAACGGTATCATTCTAAACATGCTGGCTAGTATATCGGTTAGAGTTTACTCTAGTCAACCGTATCCCTTGTAAATGCTGGGCAAACGCATCAAGTCTTGTGGCGAACATTGAACAGCTAATGAAGCCATCTTGAGTTTAATTTATGAGTTTGTTCTGCTTGTAGACAACGTCGTATTTATCTAAAATATAGTGGCGGCGCGCAGCGGAACCACTCGCCGCGGTAAAGAAATTTTGGAGGAGATACGATGGATTATAAACGATTGAAAAGCTCTCTGTTCGCCCTATTGCTCCTGCTTGCCGTCGCTTTACCGGCGCCGGCGGCGGAAAAGAGCTTTCACATCCTGATGATAAACGATCCCCACAGTTACATCCTGCCCTACTATGAGGCGGCGGAGGCGGGGCTGCCCGCGGGAGCCGTCAAGGCTGAGGCCGTCGGCGGCCTCTCCCGCGCGCTGCGGCTCGTGGCCGATGAAAAAGCGGCTCTCAAAGAGACCTCCCAGTCCCCCATATTTCTCTTTGAGGGCGGCGATATTATGCTCGGCAAGAAGGGCAGCCTGCAAAACGGCCACGCCGAGTATGGCTCGCTGGCGGTGCTGGGATTCGACGCAGGGGTGCTCGGCAACCACGACTTCGACGGCGGCGTCCGGACGCTCGCGAAATTGGGACCGGAGCTTAAATTTCCCGTCCTCGCCTCGAATATCATCTTTAGCGAGCCTGAGATTGACAGTTATTATCCCAAGATAATGGTCATCAGAAAGGGCGGCGTGAGCGTCGGGGTATTCGGCCTCGTAACGCCGGACCTCAAGGCAATCATCTCCGACCCCGGCGGCTTCGATATTGAGAAGGATATTTTCAAAAAAGCGGCGGAGTGCGTGCGGGAACTCCGCGCACAGGGAGTCGACGCGGTGGTGGCGCTGAATCACATCGGCCTTGACTTGGACAAAAAGCTCGCGGCCTCAGTGCCTGGCATCGACGTGATCGTCGGCGGCCACTCGCACGACGCCATAAAGGAGAGGTTTTTGGTAAAGAACCCTCAGGGCTCGCAGACGCTTATCGGACAGGCCGGGCTCGACGGACGCTATGCGGGCAGGTTTGACGTTACCGTGGACGACGGGGCGCTCGTCGCCGAAAGGTCGTCATGGCGGCTGATGCCGGTGCTGCCCGGCACGGCAGCGGAGGAAAAGAGCGAGGCGCTCGGCCTTGAGGCACAGAAAAAGCTCGCCGCGACGCTCAATATCGCCGACCCAACGATGATCCTGGCCAAAAGCGTCGACGGACGCAAGGAGTCGATGCGCGGAGGAGAAAACGCGCTTGGCGATCTCGCCGCCGAGGCTCTGCGCTGGAACGGACAGGCGCGCATCGGCCTGATAAACGGCGGCGCGCTGCGCATCGGCCGCATAGTGCCTCCGGGGCCGTTCACGGCGGGCGACATGCTTGACCTGATGCCATTTGACAGCATTCCGGTGCGGCTGCTCGTGAGCGGCGCGGAGATCAGAAGGCAGCTGGAGGCGGCGGCCTCTGCGCTTAAGGGACGGAACGACGGTTACGACCCGGCGCGCCGCATGTCGACGGGAGAGTTCTTACAGGTGGCAGGGCTGCGCTTCGACATCGACCTCGGCGAACCGGCCGCCGTCGTGGAGAGCCGCCGTATGACCGCTGACGGCCGCCGCGTAAAAAACATCATGGTAGATTCGTCGCGAGGCTGGCTCCCGCTTGAGGACGGCAAAATATATTCCGTCGCGACTCTCGACTATACCGCGAAATACTGGAACGCGCTCTCGTCCGCCCCTATCGGTAAACCGGCTCTCGCCTGCTTCGACGATTATCTGGATAAGGTGCTGCGGCGGCAGGCCGATATAACGACGGACGGCAGGATAAATATTATCGACCGGTGATTTCCCTAGATTTTTGAATATACCGTCTTCGCGCTCACTCCGGGAAACATGCCGAGTTTTCCCGAGAGGGCGCTTATTTTTTCGTTCGGCGCGTCGATTATCACGCTGATGATCGATATGTTGCGCTCCCTGTACGGCATCCCCATGCGGCCGATGATACAGTCGCTGTATTCGTGCAGCAGCCGGTTGATGTTTTCCGCCGCCGCGGGGTCCTCCACGATTATTCCAATCTGCGCTATTCTCGTCTCCATCTCTATCAGCCTCTCCGTCTGTTTTATTTCGCTCTCGCCCAGGGGCAGGATGCTCGCGTAATCGCACTTCCCCACCTTGAAGCGGTGTATGTGTACCGGTATCTCAAAGGCGCGCCTGAGGTTTTCCTCCGTGAGCACGTTTACCGTGCCGCCGAATACCGCGCTTTTGTCCGGCATCAGCAGCAGCGCGCGCTGCGATATGTCCATCGCGTGTTCCGGGTAGTGGGTGTTGATCACCGCCGCGATGCCGCGCTCTTTGCAGAGCGTCGAGATCGTCGAAAGCACCCGCCGCTGGTTCTTAAAGTCCAGATTCGACTCCGGCTCGTCGAGCACCAGAAGCGAGGGTTCCGCGGCGAGAGCGCGCGCGATGAGCGCCATCTGGTATTCGCCGCCGCTTATTTTACTGCACAGCTTGTCCCGCAGATGTGCGATACCAACCAGCGCAAGCGCCTCGTCCGCGGCGCGCTCGTCGCGCTCTTTCGGCATCGAAAGCTCGTTCATGTGCGCGCTGCGGCCCAGTAGCACCATTTCGCGCACGGTGTAGACAAAGGAGGAGAGTTTCGCCTGCGGCACATAGCCGACACGGCGCCAGAACTCCTTCGGCCGCAGCCTTTTTATATCGACGCCGTCGAGGTACGAGGCTCCAGCGCTCCACGGACGCAGTCCCAGCATACATTTCATGAGCGTCGTCTTTCCCGCGCCGTTGGCCCCGAGGATACAGAGGATGTCCGGCTCACTGACGCTGAAATTTATGTCGCAGAGGTTTTCCTCTCCCGCGGAGTAGCTGAAGCAGCCGCCGCGCACCTCGAACTGCGCGGTGCTGTTGACCGCCTGTGCGGAATTTCCTCCGCGTTTGCTGACGATATCCAAAACCTCCCCGCCGCGCGGGCATTCGGAGGCGCCGTCCCTCTTCATGCCCTTATTCCCCCCGTCTTTCGCAGCAGGACGATAAAGAACGGCGCACCGATGACGGCCGTCAATATCGAAGCCGGTATCTCGGAGGCGGTAATGCTGCGCGCCGCGGTGTCTATCGCAAGCATAAAGAGCGCCCCCAGCGCCATGCTCGCGGGTACGACGCTGCGGTTGTCGTTTCCGAAGATCATACGCGCCGCGTGCGGGATGAGCAGCCCCACCCAGCCGATGAGGCCGCACATCGAGACGACGGAGGCCGTGATCATCGCCGCGCCAGTTATCACAAGCAGCCTGACGCGCTTTACGTTTATTCCCAGTGATGTCGCCTCATCCTCGCTGAGCGTCATCGCGTTGAGCTTCCAGCGGAAGAGCCAGATCAGCGCCATTCCGGCGGCGATCAGCGGCGCGCCCATCGCGAGGCTCGCGCGCGTCGTTCCCGACAGGCTGCCCATCAGCCAGAAGGTTATCGACGGCAGCACATCCTGCGGATCGGCGGCGTATTTCACAAGCGATACGAGCGCGGAAAAGAGCGCGCTGACGACCATGCCCGCCAGTATCATCATGATCACCGAGGAGGAGCCGCGCACGCGGCTCACAAAGACGACGAGGGCCACAGCGGCGATTCCCGCGGCAAGCGCAAAAAGCTGCACGAGGAACGAGGGCAGCCCCATCAATATGCCCAAAACCGCGCCGAAAGAGGCGCCAGTCGCGACGCCCAGCGTATCGGGCGTCGCCAGCGGGTTGGAAAATAGCGCCTGAAAGGCGCCGCCCGCGACGCCGAGCCCCGCGCCGGCGAGCATGGCGAGCAGTATGCGCGGCAGACGGATATTGATTATCACGTCGCGCACCATCTGCGGCGGCTCTCCGTAGCCTAGCCAGGGGCAGAGCACGGAAAGGGTCTCTCCGATAGAGAGGGGAAATCTCCCGACGGTGACCGCGGCCAGCGGGGCGGCGACAAGAAGCGCCGCCGTAAATGCGATAAGCGCCGTTCTTCCCTTCATCGGCTACTTTGTGAAACCGGCGGCGGAGGCGCGTCCCTGGTTGTACATCTGTTTTATCTGCGTTTCGCTGAGCGTAATGCCGTAGAGCCTCTTATAGTAGTCGCGAACCTCTTTTTTCATGTCGATATTCTTGAAGAGGGCCGGATAGACCTTCTGCGCCATCCACATCAGCGTCACGGGGGTATCGGCGCCGGGAGTGTAGCTCCTGTACGTCCCCAGCGGCATCTTGTAGACGGCGCGCTCCTTCACCGCCTTCACGTTGTCCCAGTTGTGGCCGCCGATCCTGTTCTTATAGAGGTCGTCCGGCAGCGCGGGGGTAAAGTTGGTGATGAAGATGACGTCCGGGTTCCATTTATATACCTGCTCCATCGTGATCATGGCGTTGGAGTTGTCGGCCGGCACCTCCTCCGCGGCGTTCTTCGCCCCCACCGCCTCGCACCAGTACTGGCCGAAGAAGCTCCGGCCCGAGGTCACCATACGCTTGTCGTCGTACTGGAAGAGGAAGAGCACCTTTTTACGCTCCTCCGGCTTTATTTTTTCAACTTTCTTCTGAATGTCGGCGTAGACCTTTTTACTGTAGGCAGAGACCTCTTTGCTCTTCGCGCTCTCGGGGAATATCTGGCTCAGCGTCTTTATCCATTCGTCATAGGTCCGCAGCACGTCGTAATTCCACTTCGTCGGCGAGATCGCCACCGCCGGTATTCCGGCGTTCTTTATCATCTTTCCCATCTCTTTGTTGCCAGCGAGGTAAAATACGAGGTCGGGGCGCAGCTTCATCAGCTCTTCGATGTTGAGGTCGAGCCCTGCGGTGTACTCCGTGCGCGCCTTCAATATTTCGGGAAAGAGCTCGCCGAGCAGGCCGGCCTTCGCCGCGCCCATCGACGCGGGGGGAATGCCCACCAGTTTCTCCGCCGAACCGAGAAAGACCGTCACCACCGAGGGGAACGGCAGTATGCCGACCACCGCGATACGCTCGATCTTCTCCGGCAGCGCGACCCTGTCGCCGTTTTCATCCGTTATCACGCGCGCGGCCTCCGCGCCGGCGCAGTTCGCCAGTATCATCGCGCCCATCAGCAGCGCGGCAAAGATTTTCATAACGCAAGCTCCCTCTCTATCCATTTGTTAAACTCTACGCCCATTATGAGCGGGATATTATCTCTGAATATGCGCCCCGAATAGCCCTCGTGCGGCAGCGCGATAAAGCGGCAGTAGTGCTTCGGCAGCGCCGGTTTATAGAGCGGATCGGCGATCACGAGCCGCGCCTCGCGCAGCGCGCGAAAGACCTCGTCCTCGTCAGGGGAATCAAGCGGCGCGAGCATACGGACGTTGCGCATCGCGTAGTCGCGTTCCAGCGCGCGGGCGATAGAGGCGCTCTGCACCGGCTCCCCGATCACGAAGACCTTGCCGCCCGGCTCCGTTATCGGCAGCGGCAGCGATAACCCGCCGCCCCTTTGCGCCGCCTCCTCTATGAGCGAAAAGAGCTCGCGCGCCACCGAATCGCCTACCGGCAGGCCGGTGACCGAGGGGGTGCCGTATATCTCGCGCAGCGCCTCGGCCAAAGGCGCGCCGCAGGATGAGACGACGACGTTGACGTGGGCGCGGCCCGCGTTCATAAGTTCCTCCCACGGACTGCCCATCGCCCAGCAGCTGTTGACATGAAAACCGGCATCCTCAAATACCATTTTCATCGCCTCGACATTGCCAAACGCGGCAGATGCACCACTTGGCCTGTCTATATTAGATATTTTGCCAGTCCCGGCTTCGCCGGGACAGGGGGCGGCGCGCACGGAAAAGTCGAGCGGCGTCACGCCGAGCAGATTGACCGAGGGGCGTTCGCCCTCCGCCAGCGGCGGCGGCGTCAGCCCGGGATCGCAAAAGCGGCGCGCGACGGCGGCGAGGGGCATCCCCGCGCCGACATTATATGAGTTCATTCCATTGGTGGCAAAGCCAAAGGTCGGAATGCCGGTGCGTTCCTCGATGACGCGGGCGATTCCCTTGAAATCGGTGCCCATCATCATCGGTATCGGCGTTCCCGCAAGCGCGATGAAGCGCGGCCGCAGCTCTTCTGCGGCGCGGCAGACGTCGCCGATCAACTTTTCCTCGTCGCCCATCAGCGCCTCAACCTCGGCGAGCGCCGAGATGAATACCAGCGAAGGTATGTCATACCAGCGCGGCTCGTCGTGCGTGTTATAGGTCGAATTGCAGCCGGAGGCGTCGTGCATCACCGTCATGCCGCCCATCTCATAGAGCGCCGAACAGACGCCCGAAACGTCGGCGGTATAGGTGGAGAGAATCGCGCATGTCTGCCTCAACAGCAGCACCCCCATCCCTTTATCTGGATTATCTTTTTAGTGTCCTTTTCATTGATCACCGCGTCGCAGACAGCCTCCGCGAGATGGACGATCCCGTCGAACCCCCAAAAGCCGCCGCCTTCGAGCATATTGACAAAATAGGGGGTATCGCAGAAATAGGCCGCCTTCTGACCGATGGCGACGACCTTTTCCGGCTCACCGCCGGCCTCCGCCGCGGCAGCGCGCGCGCCGCCGGCGCGCAGCACCATCTTCGGATGCACCGTCGCGCAGAGCTCAAGCTCGGGATACCTCTCCCGCAGCCGCTCAAAGACCGGACGCTCTTCCGGTATGAAGACGTCGGCGTAGACGGTGCGCACTCTGACGCCGTGTTCAAGCAGCAGCTCCGCAAGTCCCAGGGGGCGCGGCGTCGCCGTATAGTCTATCGTCACCGGCGTCTCGCCGAGAAGCCTCGCGGCGGTCGATACAGCGCGTTCCGCCTCCGCCTCGAGCAGCGCCGTATCTATCATCGGGATGTCAAGACAGCCGGCAAGCTTTTCAAGGTTCTCCCTGATCTCTTTATAATCGTAACTCAGCGGCAGATAGAGGTAATCAATCGCCGCCCGTTCTTTCAGGTCGCGCACCGCGGGGATCGCGGGCGGCATGTAGGCGATATTAAGCCTGCTGTGCGCCATCCTCTGATATTCACGGAAGGAGCGGCAGCGTGTAATATCGCGCAGCTCAAAGCCCGCGCCGCGCAGCATGCGCACGAAATCCGCGGAATCCTCCGTCGGGTAGTTGTTGCCGATTATGTTGACGCACTTCTCGTCGCGGATGTTCTGCCGCGTGAGAAAACTGTAGAGGCGCATGCGCACCATCGGGTCCGGCGGCGTCTTTGTCTTACGCATTATCGGGTACATATAGCAATCGGTGAAAAAGATCTGCGGAAAACGCTCGCGCAGCTTCGCATAGACATAATCGAGGTCGCAGCCCATAAAGTGGTGCACGCAGCTCGTAAAGACAAGCACCGCCTTCGGCAGATTCGGCAGCTTGCGGAGCACGTCGGTCACGCCGTCGATGATCAGAGCCTCCATATCGCCGTCGAGGACGTTGTTCTCGCAGACGGCAATCGTCGAAAAACGGTCCTGCGCCCCCATCTCCGCCGCCGTCAGCACTACGCCGCGCAGACAGCCCTGCGCGCAGACGAATATCTGGTGGCTCTCCGGCAGCAGCATTCCCGTGTGAACGATGTTCCACAGGCCACGCGCCGGCGAGCCGTATTCCACGCCGTACTCATAGGGGGTGAGGGAGACCGCGTCCTTTATCTTTACAGAGGCCCCGCTCCAGTCGGAGTTGTGAAGGTCTATCATCTTTACTCGCCGCAGGCGGCAAAGACACGCCGAGCAAGCTCTCGGTACTCTTCCGCCATCGGACTGTCCGGGAAGGCCTCCAACACCGTCTGGCAGCGCTCCTCCGCCTGCTGTACAACAGGACTGAAGCTGAGCGCGCCGACCACCCGCGATTCGACGTCGGCGGCAAGCTCCGCCACCTTCTCCTCCTCGCGCGGCACATTACGGCGGTTGAGGATCACGCCGCCAAGAGTCGCGTAACCGCGTGAACGGAAGTTCGCCACCGCCGCGGCAATGTTGGCCGCCGCGTGGATCGCCATATTCTCGCCGGAGGTGACGACGAATACCTTTTCCGCGTAGCCCTCGCGGATCGGCATCGCGAAACCGCCGCAGACCACGTCGCCAAGTACATCATAGATCACCGCGTCGGGCTGATAGATCTCAAAGGCGCGCCTCTCCTTCAGCTTTTCCATCGCGGCGATGATACCGCGCCCGGCACAGCCCAGCCCCGGCGCGGGGCCGCCAGCTTCGGCGCAGAGCACGCCCGCGAAACCCGAAGTCACCATCTCCTCCAGCGTGAGCCCCTCCCCTTTTTTCTTGATCAGTTCAAGCACCGTCGGCACCGCCCCGCCGCCGCGCAGATTCACCGTCGAATCGGCCTTCGGATCACAGCCGATCTGCATCACTCGCATGCCGGACTGCGCAAAGGCCGCCGCTATATTCGAAGCCGTCGTAGACTTCCCGATGCCGCCCTTGCCGTAAATCGCGATCTTTATCATCTTCCACACCCCTCAGAATAAAAAAACCCTCCGCCCGCCGGACGAAAGGAGACAATGGCGACCTCTGGGGACCCCATCTCTTTTTATGCTACGCCTTCCGACTCCGAACGAATCATCGTCAATTCAGAACGATTTTTATTTAAAATTCAGCCACAGGTGAATCTTAGCACAATAGAGAGAGAGCGGCAAGAGGCCAGGGATAGTGTTTACAACACCATTGACTCCCGCCGCCGATTTAGGCGATTTTGCCTATAACTTTAGGCACGGCAGAAAAGAAATAAAATGGCGGCGAGGCAGCGGTAAAAGCTACGCCTCCTGTTCCCGTTTCCTGGAGATCATCTCCATAAGCAGGGATGCTGTGATGCCCATAAAGAGCCCCAACAGTCCGGCCAGGCAAAGTATCTTCAATCCGCCGCGCGATACGGGCTTGCGGGACAGGATCGGCTTTTCCACGATTTTGATCGGGTCGGTCGCCTCCACGGTGGTAATGCGCGAGAGCTGGTATTTCTTAGAGAGGTCTACATACGATTCCTGCAGCGTCGTTTTTTCGCGCTGCAGGCGCGCGACCTCTGTCTCCATCCCAAGTAACTTCGCATACATCGCAGCGTGTTCTTTTTTCAGACTGGAAGTCTTCGCTTTCAAGTCTTTTATTGAGGCGTTAAGCGATGATATCTCCAGCTGGGTATTCGCTAAAACTGTCTTGAGATATGAATACTGATTATTCAGCAGCTCTTCCTCTATATTTAGTTCCCGCAGACTCTTAAGTTCGGAATCGCTGAGGCTCTTAGAGAGAAAATTCCAAAGCGCCTCCTTGCTCATCCCTTTGGATAAAGATTTGGTTTCACTCTCCAAAGAGAGCAGCTTCTCCGCGGCCTTTGCCTTCGCCACAAGCGGCGGAAGCGCGACTACGTCTTTGTTGTATTGGGAGAGAAATTCGGAATAGAGCTTTTCCGTCGTCTGCAGCTGAGCTTTGAGCATGGGGATGGAGTCGGCCCTCTGGGCGGCGAGCAGCCTGTCTTCGGTCTTTTCCAGATCAGTTTTTACAGTCTTTACCGATTCGCCGATGAATTCAAAAGAAGAACCAGCACGGTCGACAAAGTGCTGGGCGTTGCGTTTGATAAAGAGCGAACTCCAGATGTTCAGCGCATTCATCGCCTTTTTAGGGTCTTTATCTTTTAAGGATACTGTCATGGTCATCTGATTGGGTATTTCCTTGGCGGATTCCGCGGATTTCGCCAGCTGGACCTTCATTTTACGGCGCATGTCGTCCGTCGTCGGCCGGTATTCCGTCTTTTCGTCGGCGTAGGCCAAGTTTATCACGTCGTCCAGCAGGTCTTCCGCCGTTGCGAGCGTAATGTATGTATCGGGGGTGAGCATAACGCCACCGCGGCCCTCCGTATCTATCTCGGAGGGTATAGGAGGCAGAAAGAGCAGGGTTGTGCGGCTTTCATAGGATCGCGGCGTCACCGTCAGGTAGGCGGAAGCACAGATGAGACAGACCGCCACAAAGGCCGCGATCAGCTTTTTATGCTTCCACAAAGAATCGATGATATCGACCAAATCTATCTCCGAGTCATCGCGCCAGCCGTCAAAATCATTGCGCATGACTGGATATGTTTCCTTGTCCATGAAAATACGCCCCTTTTTAAAGAACAACTTATTATTCAAGCAATATTACCGATGTGCCTACCATCATATATTAATCTGCATTATCAGATAAATCCTGTCTTTTGTCAATAATTTACTACATTATTTTGTAGGTATTATATTACAGACAGCGAAGACTCCTCTCTGTAAGGTATTTCTTACATAGAGGAGAGAAGCTTTTGACAATAGGAGACAGGATAAGGGAAGTACGTAAACTCAATAGGATCACTCAGGAAAAACTCGCTGAATTGCTTGGCGTTTCGCGAGTCACAATTTCTTCGTGGGAAAATGACGAAAATGCACCTACCGTCGACAATATCATTTACCTATCCGAAACGTTCCATGTGTCGACGGATTATCTCTTAATTGGATTGACTGACCCCGACGATAAAACACAGGTAAAGACGGCGCAGGCTAAAATGGATGATATTTTTCTCAATCTCTTCAACTCGCTCGATCCAGCCAAACGCGATGAAGTGATAAAGTTCATGCGTTACCAGGAATTTCTGTCTAAGGAGAAACCGTGACAAAGCAGAAGCCTAGGCAAACATCCAATGGGGCCGGCCTTGATACGCCATATTATATAAGGAATTTATATAAGGAATAAAGAAGGGAAAGAAATTAGCCCGCTGCCACATAATGTCTAGTTAAACGATATTAGGGGCTTTGCGATAACCATACAAAAAACCCTGACGGAATATACAACCGGCAGAGGCAGAATGAGATTCCCTGCAACATCAGCGAAGAACCGACAACAGGCAGTTAGTGTTGATAGAATTGCAGACACAGTTGTGAAAAACTACTGGCCGACGATAATTTTATCGTATAACCGCCTGTAAGGCATCACGGTCGGACAAAAACAGCGGGGCCAGGATACTCTCCGACCCCGCTGTTATTTATTCCACATACTTCTTAAATTCGCCATATCCCTCTTTGTCCATATCTTCGTAGGGAATGAAACGCAAGGCGGCGCTGTTTATGCAGTAGCGCGTGCCGTTCGGCGACTCGCGGTCGCCGGTAAAGACGTGGCCAAGGTGTGAATCTCCCGCGCGGCTGCGCACCTCGGTACGGCGCATGCCGAATGAGCCGTCCTCTTTATAGATCATCGCGCCGTCGTCGATGCCCTTCGTAAAGGCCGGCCAGCCGCAGGAGCTGCCGTACTTGTCCTTTGAGGAGAAGAGCGGCTCTCCCGTCACGACGTCAACATAGATGCCGCGCTCTTCGTTATTATAATACTCGTTGTCGAAGGGCGGTTCGGTGGCGCTTTTCTGGGTGACCGCGTACTGCCTCTCCGTCAGCCTGTTTTTCAGCTCGTCGTCCGACGGCTTACGGTACGGGGCAGCGTCGACTTTGATATCCTTCGCCTCATCCATCTCCTCACGCGTGATGTGGCAGTACCCGCCGGGATTTTTCGTAAGATAGTCCTGATGATACTCCTCCGCCCGGTGAAAGATCCGCAGCGGCTCGATAAGCACATAGAAACCGTCCTCAGCGCGTCCTTTCTCGATATCGGCGACACACCGGACTACGGCCTCCGAGGCGTCGTCCGCATAGAAGACACCCGTCTGGTACTGCGTGCCGACGTCGTTTCCCTGGCTGTCCCGAACGCTGGGGTCGATTATCTTAAAGAAGGCGAAGAGCAGCGTCTCAAGCGATACCCTCTTCGGGTCGTAAACGACGCGCACCGTCTCCTTATAGCCGGTCGTGCCGGTGCAGACCTGCCTGTAATTCACCTCGTCGTCCGTCCTGCCGTTCGCGTATCCGGATACGGCGTCGATCACTCCCGGTATGCCCTCCATGTATTTCTCAAGCCCCCAGAAGCATCCTCCCGCGAGGTAGATAACCTCTTCTCCCGCCTTTTTCGTATATGTTGGATCTTTTACCACTGTCATCCGCGCCTCCTTTGAATGAGTCTTTCCATTATCTTCCCTGGATTCAGCCGCGCGCAGCGTAAAAACCGCCGCGCCGACGACCAATATCAACGAAAATACCAAAAGCTGAAATATACTCTTTCTCATTGGCCCTCCCTAAATCGTAATAATTATTGTTTCACAACTATTATAACACTAATTATTACATTTAAAAAGAGCCAGAGGTGAGTGACATGGCGGAATTTTTACAGTATGGATATTACCTAAGCAAAGGCAGGTCGCCGGTCAGTCTGTTGACGAGTTTTTTCGCGCCGCATATCCCGATCCCGAAATAATGGAGTTCGTCCTCCTCCACGGCGGCGGATTTCTCGATGTATTCTTCGTAGTTTTTACAGCTCTGAGCGACGTCGGAAAAATCCACCGTCAGCAGCGCGGAAAATTCCGGTTCGTATAGTCTGGCTCTTATGGCGCGCAGCTTTTCCTTACCGGCGCGCAGTATCGGCACGGGAAACTCGATCACGCCAAGGTGCGCCCGGCCGCTCTTATCGAGCACATCTGGGCCGACGGTCTCAGGCCGGTGTCTTCCCAGCGTGATGCCGATGATCCCCGCGGTGTTTGCGATGAGCCCCAGAGGCAGCTCCTCGTCTATCACCATCACGCATTTTTCATTCTGAACTTCCATAGTTGAGTCACGCATCTCCCTTTGACGGGGCGACGCCGGAACAAAATATCCGCTGATATTGTTTTGGCGTCACGCCGGTAAATTCTTTAAAAAAATTGGTAAAATGGCTCTGATCGGCAAAGCCCGCCAGGTCGGCGGCCTCGACGGGCGGCACGCCACCTTCGAGAAAACGCTTAGCCCTGCCGAGCCGTACGGTCTGGAGGTAGCGGTATGGCGAGAGTCCCGTCTCCTTAGTAAACGAACGTATGAGGTAAGACTTGCCGTATCCGGTCAGCGCCGTGAGGTCGCCGAGGGCGACATTTTCCGCGAAATGCTCTTCCAGATAGCCACAGGCCAGCCTTATCCGCTCATCGCCGCCTCCGTGTTCGCTTCGCGGTGCGGCGCACTCTTCAATAAGCTGTTCAAGCAGAAAAAAGAGCGCCTCCTCGCGCTCCATTTTCGGAGCGCGCTCCGCCACGGCGTCGTAGAGAGCCGCCAGCGGCTGGGCAATATCGCTCTGAAAGAGCACGTTTTTCGTGAAACAGAGCTCCTCAGCGCCAAGCCCCGTTTCTCGCAGCAGCCGTGAAAGTACCTGCGGCCCGATATTCACGGCACGGTAATCGAGAGCTTCCCCGCCAAGCGGCGAGCAGCAATGGTTATCACGCGGGTTAAAGAGGACGATATCCCCCGCCGACAGGTCGTACTCGGCGCCGCGGCACCAGAGGTGGCGTCCGCCGCCGATCATCAGCCCGATCACATAACAGTCGTGAAAGTGATTCGGAAACTTCTGCACTATCCCGCTGAGCCTGTACGCCTCGATCTCTAAATCGCCGTCGTAATAGACGCGGCGCTCTTCTCCCTCGGCCGCCATGATACGCATCCCTCCCTGCCGCTGTCATACTACCACACGCGCCGCCGTCTTTCTTGAACGATATTGCACCCGCCGCGCGCGGACAAAAAAAGAGAGGGAAAAATCCCCCTCTTAAACTTTTACCTACCAACCACGCGGCCCATCAGTCGATGATCTTCGCGATCTCGCTGACATCCTTGCGTTTCTTCTGACGCACGGACTCGTCCGCCGCATATCCGAGCGCCACGACCGCGCGCACGGTGTCGCCCTCCGGCAGCCCCAGCAGAGCTTTAACATCGGCGTCGTTGAAGGTGCCGATGATGCAGCAGCCAAGCCCCTGTTCCGCCGCCTCAAGAATGAGATAGGCCGTCGCCATGCCAACGTCTCCCTCGGAGTAGCGCTTCGGGTCGTAATGTTCGACGACGATCGGCATCAGTACCGGCGCCGCCTCTTCGGCGACGACGATAAATGCCGGAGCCGCCTCCGCCCATTTATTGAGTCCGATCTCCTGCACCAGCTTCGCGAGCGCGCCCTTTTTCTCATCGTTCGTAACGATGACGAACTTCCAGGGCTGGCTGTTGCAGGCCGAGGGAGCAAGCGAGGCCGCTTTCACGCAGCGCACCAATAGTTCGCCGTCTACCGCCTTATCCTTAAAGTTTCGGCAGCTCTGACGGCGCTGTGCCAGTTCGTAAAAATCCTTCATTGGTATGCCTCCTTATAATCAAACGATCCGCCGCGGCAAAACCTGACGCGTTTATTTCGCCGATCAGATCCGCCGGCGGCGGCTAAAACTCGAGCGTCTGGCCGGGAGCCAGAATCACAATCTCCGTCCCCAGCAGGTCGGCCTCGGCGACGGCCATTGAAAAGTCCTCGGGATCGGCCTTTATCTTCGGGAAGGTATCATAGTGCATCGGGATCGCCTTGATCGGATGAATAAAGTCGACGGCGCGCGCCGCGTCCGTGATATCCATCGTAAAATAGCCGCCGATCGGCAGGCAGGCGACGTCTATTTTCTCCGCCTCAAGCAGCTTCATCTCCATCGTCAGCCCCGTGTCGCCCGCGTGATAGACCCTTTTGCCGTCCACCTCAATGACGAAGCCGCAGGCGATGCCGCCGTAACGCGTCTCGCCGTCCTCAATAATAGGATCGCCGTGCCAGGCGGGGGTGAGCTTCACCCTGCCGAAGGGAAACCGCGCGCGTCCGCCGATATGCATCCCCTCGGTCTTGACGCCTTTGGAGGTGAGCCAGGCCGCAGTCTCGTTGCAGGTATAGACGGTCGCGCCCGTGCGCAGGGCTATCTCGACGGTGTCGCCCAGGTGGTCGCCGTGCGTGTGGGTGAGGAAGATCGCGTTAATATCGGTGAAATCGGCCGCTTTAGCCGCCGCTTTGGGATTGCCTGTAAGAAATGGGTCGATGAGCCCCTTGAGCCCCGTACCCTCAATGTAAAATGCGCTGTGTCCAAGATAACGAAGTTTCGGCATAAATTATACCTCCATGCACTAAATTTATTTTTATCCGTTACTACTTAATTATTATAATGTATCCCAATAAAAAATAAATATGGTATATTTACCGAAGAAGAATTTTTACAAACCTGTGGCCTTTACGTAACTTTGGCCGCCTCCGCCACTCAGATATATTTTTCAGTATATAATAATGATATAATTACGATATGGAGATGATATAACATGTTTATAAAACCTTCTACCGCACTGCGCAATGAATATAACGAGATCGCCGAGCTATGCAAAAGGGAAGATTCTCCCGTTTTTCTAACAAAGAACGGCGAAGGAGACCTTGTAGTGATGAGCGTTGAACACTACACCAGACGCGAAATGATGCTTGACCTGCGCGAAAAACTGCTGCGCAGTGAGGCGGAGCGGATCGCAGGCTGCCGGAGCTATTCCGTTGACGAGGTGAGTACACGGCTAAAAGAGCTGATCGATGAATAGTTTCGAGGTACGCTTCCTTGAGGCAGCTCTCACCGACCTGGAGGAGATCATTATCTATATCGCCGCGGAAAGCAGGGATGCCTCAAAAGAGCTGCGCAGTCTTATCATCAAGCGCGCGAACGAACTTTCAGTGTTTCCCTACCGCGGCACCAGAGTTCCGGATAAAAAAATCGCCGCTATGGGCTTTCGCTGTGTTCCGGTTGGGAAATACCTCATATTTTATAAGGTGGAAGAGGCCACTGTATTTATCCATCGCGTACTTGACGGCAGACGCCACTATCCGGGGATATTCCCCTGAACAGTCAGACAGCAATGATGAAACACAATATGGAGATGATAAAAATGACGGCTCCGGTAAAGGCTAACGTTGGGATAGACATTGTCGATCAGATAGATATCCGCGTCGGCACGATAAGGATTGTCGAAGATGTCGCAAATTCAAAAAAACTTGTGAAACTCGATGTCGATTTTGGCGGTTTTACAAGGACCATACTGGTGGGGATGAAGGGCGAGAGGGAAGACCCCAAAGAGGTCGAGGGAAAACAGGCCCTCTTCATCGTCAATTTAGAGCCAAGAAAGATGGCGGGAGAGCTCTCCGAGGGGATGCTCTTTGACATCGGCTATGCGGACAAAATCACACCCATGCTCGCGCAGCCCGAAAAACCGGTGCCTGACGGTACAAGGACGGGATAAGAGAGAATTACGCGCAAGAATCTCCGTTTGTAAATGTTCCCGCCTCCACCGCAAAGCAACCATGCGCAAAGGCTATTTTCTTTTTTAGAGCCGCTGCCCTATTCGACCATTTTCGCGACCTCACGAAAATGGTCGGGGAGCTCGGAACCGGAACGATAAAAAACGCTCATACATAATCAAGCCGCCGCATCTCTGCGGCGGCTTGATTATTTCTTATCTTCTATCGTCCTTAAACCAGCGGCTCGATCGTCTTGATCGAGAGCTCATCAAGCTGCTTAGCCTCGACCTCGGAGGGGGCCTCCGTCATCGGGCACTGGGCCTTCTGATTCTTCGGGAAGGCCATTACGTCACGGATCGACTTGCTGCCCGTCATCAGCATGACGAGGCGGTCAAGGCCGATGGCCAGTCCGCCGTGCGGCGGCGTGCCGTAGCTGAGGCCGTCGAGCAGGAAGCCGAAACGCTCCCTGGCCGCCTCCGGCGTGAAGTTCAGCGCCTGGAAGGCCTTCTGCTGCATCTCGGGGTTATGTATCCTTATCGAACCGCCGCCCAGCTCCGTTCCGTTGAGGACCACGTCATAGGCGCGGGAGCGCACACGGCCCGGTTCGCTGAGCAAATACTCCATATCCTCATTCATCGGCGCGGTAAAGGGATGGTGGACGGCGGTGTAGCGGCCCGTCTCATCGTCCCATTCAAAGAGCGGGAACTCCGTCACCCAGAGGAAGCGGAAGCCCTCCTCCACCAGCCCGCGCTCACGTCCGAGCTCAAGGCGGATCTGCCCCAAAATCTCGCAGGCCCTGCGCCAGCTCTCGTCGGCCATGATAAAGAGCGCGTCGCCGTTTTCGATCCCCGAAAGCTCCTTGAGCTTCGCGATACGGCCCTCGTCAAGGAACTTCACGAGCGGCCCCTTGAGCTCGCCCTCCTTGACCTGGAAATTCGCCATACCCTTCGCGCCCAGCGCCTTCGCGCGTCCCTCGAGATCCGAGAGCTCCTTGCGCGAGAGCGCCGCGCCGCCGGGCAGGCGCAGCCCCTTGATCGTGCCGCCGCCGGCAACCAGCGCCGCGAAGGGATTCTCGCCGCCGGCGAAAACCTCCTCAAGCGGCACCATCTCCAGCGGGATACGCATATCGGGCTTGTCGATGCCGTACTTGTTCATCGCTTCGTCCCAGGTCATGCGCAGGAAGGGCGTCTTTACCTCCACGCCCTTGATCTCCTTGAAAAGCCCCGCGAGATAATTCTCGACGAGCGTCATAATATCCTCTTCGGTGATAAAGCTCATCTCAAGGTCTATCTGCGTGAACTCCGGCTGCCGGTCGGCGCGCAGGTCCTCGTCGCGGAAACACTTGACGATCTGCATATAGCGGTCGCAGCCGCTGACCATCAGCAGCTGCTTGAAAAGCTGCGGCGACTGCGGCAGCGCGTAAAACTTGCCGGGGTTGACGCGGCTCGGCACAAGATAATCGCGCGCACCCTCCGGCGTAGACTTCGTAAGCATCGGCGTCTCGACCTCGATAAAGCCGTTATCGCCGAAATAATTGCGCGTGTAGCGCGTCACCTCGTGGCGCGTCCTGAGATTCGCCTGCATCGACTCGCGGCGCAGATCAAGATAGCGGTACTTCATGCGCAGATCTTCGTTGACGCTGTCGGCGTTATCCAGCTCGAAGGGGATCAGCTTCGCCGGCGCGAGCACGATAAAGTCGTCGACCAACAGCTCGACGGCTCCCGTCGCAAGCTCGGGATTCTCCGTACCCTCGGGACGGCGGCGCAGCCTGCCCTTCACGGCGAGCACATACTCGCTGCGCAGCGCGCCCGCGCGTTCGTGCGCCTCGGCGTTCAGCTCGGGGTTGAAAACAACCTGCGTCACGCCCGTCTTGTCCCACAGCTCGATAAAAATTATCCCGCCAAGGTCGCGGCGGCACCTGAGCCAGCCGTTAAGTACAGTCTCTTTTCCTGCGTCCTCAAGGCGCGGAGCCCCGCAATACATGGTTCTCTGCCAGGAGGCGTCATAATGTCGGTCCATCGGTCATCCCTCTTTATCTGAAAATATTCTCTATGATTATTTAAGCTTATTGACGATCTGCTCCACCGTCAGCTCTTCCTGCACGCCCTCTTTAAGATCCTTCAGAGTGACGACGCCCCTCTCCACCTCGCTCATGCCGAGGATACAGGCGTACTCCGCGGAGGCGCCCGCCGTCTTCATCTGCCCCTTCATCGCCCTGCCCATATAATCCATATCGGCGGAGATGCGGTTCATGCGCAGCGTGCGCATCAGGTTCATCGCGTCAAGACGCGCGTCGGGCTCGGCGGCCACCACATAGACCTTATTCTCCGGCTTCCTGCCGAAAGAGCAGCCCTGCGCCTCCATCGTGAGGATAACGCGCTCAATGCCGGAGGCAAAACCGACGCCCGGCACATGGGGTCCGCCGATCGCCTCGGCGAGATTGTCATAACGCCCGCCGCCGCAGACCGCGTTCTGCGAGCCGAGATCGCCGGAAAGAATCTCATAGGCCGTCTTCGTATAATAATCCAGGCCGCGCACAAGTCGCTTGTCATGCTTGACCACCGCGCCGATCTTATCCAGGCCGCGCTGCAGCTGCTCAAAGTGCTCCTTGCACTCGTCGCAGAGGTGATCCATCACCGAGGGCGCGCCCTCCGTAATCTCCTTGCATATCGGGCTCTTACAGTCCAGAATCCGCAGCGGATTACGGTCAAAGCGGCTCTTGCAGGAATCGCAGAGCTCGTCGAAACGCGGCCTCAGATACTCCTGCAACGCCTTGCGGTAGACCGGACGGCACTTGGGACAGCCGACCGAATTAAGCACCACCTGCAAATTCGAGAGACCGAGACGGCGGTAAAGCTCCATCGAAAAATCGATCACCTCGAGATCCACAAAGGCGTCCTGCGCGCCGAGCGCCTCGATGTCGAGCTGCACAAACTGGCGGTAACGCCCCTTCTGCGGACGCTCATAACGGAACATCGGGCCGATGCTCCAGAGCTTCGCGGGCTGCGTGCCCTTATTCATCTCATTTTCCAGATAAGAGCGCACCATCGAAGCGGTCAGCTCCGGGCGCAGGGTAATGCTGCGGCCACCCTTGTCCGTGAAGGTGTACATCTCCTTCTCGACGACGTCAGTCGTCTCGCCGACTCCGCGGCAGAAAAGCTCCGTATGCTCGAAGATGGGAAGATGTACCTCTCTATATCCATAATCATCCGCAACATTGCGGCACATCTGCGTTACATAGGCCCACTTCCAAGACTCGTCGCCAAGTATGTCCCTTGTTCCACGCGGCGCCTTGACTGCTTCCATCCCAACCGCCTCCCGGTAAGTTTTTGATTGACCAACGGGGCTTCTCCGCGCGGCCATAAAAGCCGCCGGCCCGCCCCTCGGAAAAAATAATTCCCGTTATTCAAATGAATATAATACTTCATAAGTACATAGCAAGACAAGACATTGGAAGAAATTTTTTTACTTTGCCCTGTCAATATAATATCCCATCCTTCGTTACAGCGCAGCTTTCCTTTACATTTGACAAACTGTGATTTACAAGTAGAATATATATAACGGATCAGCGCCTTGGTAACCTCATCATGTATGAGACCCAAGGCCACTTTTATATTTTAGGAGATATGCCGATGACTGTTCCTAAAGTATTTAAAACTATTGAAGATCAAATTAAAATACTGCGAAGCAGGGGACTTAGAGTTGATTCAAGGCATAAAACCATTTTGCTTCATGAAAATTATTACAACATAATAAACGGATATAAAAAACCGTTTTTAGCCTCCTGCGGCCCGAATGAAACATATTTGAGAGGAACATCTTTTAAAGAGATTATTGCTTTATATGAATTCGACAGATCCCTTCGTTATATAACGTTGAGACGCCTGCTAAAAATGGAAACTCATATAAAATCGGTAGTTGCTTATGTTTTTTCAAAATATCATGGCTACGATCATAAATTATATCTGGATGCGACAAACTTTGACATCAAAAACCGGACTATAAAAGCTATAGGCAAACTAATTTCTACATGCCAGGATATAATAATCCAAAAGAACACTAAACACGACGCTATAACACACTACCTCTCAAAATATAATTATGTTCCCTTGTGGGTATTGACAGGCGTTCTAACAATGGGCAATATCAGTCGTTTTTATAGCCTCATGAAAAAGAACGAAAGGGACGAGGTCGCGCAAATTTTAAATACACGCGAAGATCACCTGCGTAATTATCTCGTATTATTTACCGATTTTAGAAATGTCTGTGCTCATTCCGACAGGTTATACAATTTATTCTTTACTAAGAAAAAGATACCTGCGATACCATTAACCTTTCAAGCTGTATCTGTTGATGGAAAACCTTTTTCCTGCTCTTACAATTATAATTTCTTTACTTTTCTGCTTTGTATGAAGCTATTGTCTCCTAATACAGGGAAAGACAGTTTTGCTTCGCTGAAAAAAGAAATAGAGAAAGAGCTAAATAGATTATCTAGACAATTACATACGGTTACTATTGAGAGTATTCTAACTTCAATGGGGTTTCCAAAAAACTGGAGCAGCATTTAGATAATATAGTGGCTACGACCTTGTCGTAAACGTATCACACTAATGGCTCATTATAAATTCTCCTGCTAACCGTTACAAGCAAAGGGGATAAAATAACATATGGCGCATAATCGTAACGGTTCATCTCTTTAAATGCCTAACCCACTCCCGTGGTGATTCCACAATCGAAGGCGTGATAGCGTTTACATTTTCTTTCGTTCCTGCTCATCCGCGGCTTCCGGCGGCTGTATTTTTATCATTTTCTATGTTAAAGTAAAAATGGAGTGCATAAAGGTAAACATTTTTGCACCATACGTAAATGGACAAAAAATAGAAAAAACACCGGCCTCCCACGGAAACGTCGGCACAAAAAATACGTGCAGAAAAGTTTACTATGCGCCGCCGCGGGTCTGGCTTGAAAAACAGAGGAGACGTAAATGTCCAGAACCACACGCCACAACACAGAGCTGCACTTCTACTCGCCGAGGCTGCTGGAAAAACTGCGCGCCCTGCTGAAAGTCAAAGCCGCGCTCGTGGAGGCACCCGCCGGATTCGGCAAATCCACCGCCGTGTGGGACAGACTTAACGACGCCCGGCAAAAAGGGAGCCGCGTCATACCGCTGCTCTGCCATGAGGAACCCGCCGCGGACATCTGGCGCCGCTTCTGCGCAGCCATCGGCGAAATATCCCCCAAACGGCCACCGCGCTCTCGTCCTTCGGCGTGCCCGACCAGGACACCGCCGGCGCGGCCGCCGCGCCGCTCGCAGAGCTGGACTGCGGCGAAGAGACCTGCCTCCTGCTGGACGACTTCCAAAAATGGGAGCCGCGCCTGCCGCGGGCCATCTGGAAAGAGCTGCTGCGGCACGAGAGCGAAAAGCTGCACCTCATCGTCGTAAGCTGGCCGCTGGAGGGCTACCGCGAAGAACTCAACGGACGCTGGGAGAGACTCTGCATCGACGGCGGCGACCTGCGGCTGAGCGCCGGGGAGATCCGCCTCTACTTCAAAGCCGCCGGCTTCACCCTCGCCCCAGGCGAAGAAGAAGAGGCCGAACGGCTTACGGGCGGCTGGATCATGCCGCTGCGCCTGCAAATGCTCCACTACCGCGAAAGAGGCCGCTTCCTACAGGAGGCGGACACCGAAGCCCTCTTCCGCCGCATGATCTGGGAGCGCCTCGACGCCCGCGAACAGGACTGCCTGCTGCGCCTCTCGCCCTTCGACCGCTTCACCCTGCCGCAGGCCAGGGACATCCTGGGAATCGACGGTCTGCCGGACTGGGCCGTAAAACTGTTCGACCGCCATATCTTCATCTCCCGCGCCACGGCGGAACAGAGCTACGAACCGCACAGCCTGCTGCTCGACTTTGTGCGCGCGCGGCGCGAGACCCTCGCGGAAGAGAGGCGGCGGGAGATACTCGAACATGCCGCGGCGTGGAGCGCCGCGCACGGCGACCTCCTGCGCGCCTTTGAACTCTACCAGCGTCTTGGGGAATACGAAAAAATACTCGCGCTCGACCTCATCTCCGTGGAGCTCGGAGAACTCCCCGCGCTCAAGCGCGACCAACTGCTCCACGACGTCGTGGCGCGCCTCACCGGCGAACTGATACGCCGCTACCCGATGGCCGTGCTCAACCTCGCCTTCGAACTCTTCGCCGCCGGAGACATCCCGGCCCACTGCGCCCTCTGCGCGCGCATGGAGGCCGAATTTTCGCAAATCCCCAAAGCAGAGGGACGCGACCGCCTGCTCGGCGAAATAGAGCTGCTGCGTTCATTCCAGCACTACAACAACATCGAGGCAATGAGCGCGAGCCACCGCCGGGCGCTGGAACTCATCGGCGGCCCCGCCTCCCTCGTACGGCTCGACGCCATGTGGTCCATGGAAAATCCCTCCGTCCTCTTCATGTTCCACCGCGAAGCGGGGGCACTCGACCGCGAACTCAGCTCCATGAAAAAATGCTTCCCGTACTACCTGACCCTCACCAACGGCCACGGCAGCGGCGCTGACACCGTAATGAAGGGAGAGACCTTCCTCATGCGCGGCGAACTGGCCGCCGCCGGCGACGCCGCGGGACGCGCGCTGGGACAGGCGGCGCTTAAAAAACAGACCAGCGTCAAACTCGCGGCGCTCTGCCTGAAAGGGCGGATCGCTATCCTCGAGGGCGACGCCAAACAGCTGAAAAACATCCTCGACGAACTCGGTGCCCTGACAAAACACGGCGCACAGAGATCGGAACGCGTCGAGGCGGGGCTGGCGCGTTCCCTCCTCATGGGGTTGCTGGGACGCCCGGCGGAGATGGAACCCTGGCTCAAAAACGGTGAAATAGAGGGCGGCAGAGTGATGATACCGGCGGTGCCCTTCGCCCAGACTGTCTACGGGAGCTGGCTGCTGCAGACCGGCGGCTCTCCGGCGATGGCGGAATTTCTCGCCCAGGGCCTCGCGATGGCCGCGGCCCTCAACTACTTGACCGCGGCCATCTACCTGCGGCTCTACGAAGCCGTCGAACTGCTTCGGGCGCAGCGGCTCGGCCACGCGGCCGCGGCCCTCAAAGAGACGCTCGCCCTGGCCCTCCCCGACCGCCTCTACCTGCCCTTCGCCGAATGGTACGAAGAGATAGAGCCGATCCTCGAAAAATGCTGTCCCCCCTCCGAGGCGGCGGCCATCCGCGAACTTGCGGAGCGGCAGGCGGCGGGGCGGAAAAACATCCTCTGCGGGCAGCGTTTCACCCTCTCCGAAGCGGAGCTGATCGTCGCAAAATGCGCCGCGCGCGGCATGCACAACGCCGAGATCGCCGACGAGCTGAACCTCTCGCCGAACACGATAAAAAAACACCTCAAATCCATATTCAAAAAACTGCGAATAGAAGACCGACGAGATATCCCCGCCCTATAAATCGGCGTTTATACGCGCTGCCTGCGTCATAACTTGCCCTCTGAGCGTCCTCGCCGTATGAAGATACGGCTCCGGTTCTCAGAGGACAAGTTATTTAGCATCCAGCACGTCTAAACGCCGATTTATCTTCGATAGATTAAACAAGGAATTGCGGTTTAGCTTTTACCCTATCGATGATAAACAGCGGTTTTTTCTTAAAGCCTTCCTCT